>Ga0209677_100023_pt1 | contig 408534 bp, 369 predicted proteins | sample AraplaCvi_mCL_r2_2_FD_184285 | JGI IMG/M metagenome (GOLD analysis project Ga0209677, IMG submission 184285) | Arabidopsis root microbial communities from North Carolina, USA - plate scrape CL_Cvi_mCL_r2 (SPAdes) (version 2) | ecosystem: Host-associated > Plants > Roots > Endosphere | place... | reverse complement strand
GAAGTTCTGTCGCACTTCATTAAACGCCCACGCTTATCGGCTGTTAATTTTTAAAGATCTTGTCTGCATCAAACGCGCACCTGGCGCTGTTTGCATCGCTGCGAATCGTTGTGTTCGTCAGCAGCAGGGGGCGAACTATAGCAACCGACTCTGCGGTGCGCAAGCACTTTTTGAAAAATAATTGAAAATAATTTAGACGAAAGACCTCGCCATTCCTCACAACAAGCCGCAAACCCAATGCTGGCGCGGCCTTACGCCATTTAATGAAATCCTGATCGCAAGAAAAAATAAATGGCCGCCCTGACGGGCGGCCATTTATTTTCTTTCATCGGACTAAAACCGGCGGAGCACGCCGGCATCAGGCTCCTCAACAATTCTTGAACGAAGGGGGACGTTTCTCCAGGAAGGCCTTCATCCCTTCCTTCTGGTCTTCGGTCGCAAAGCAGCTGTAGAACAAGGCGCGCTCGTATTTGATACCCTCGGTCAGCGTGGTCTCATAGGCGCGATTGACCGAGTCCTTGACCATCATCGCCACCTGGCGCGGCATCTCGGCGATGGTGACCGCCGCCGCCATCGCCTCCTCCAGCAGCTTGTCGGCCGCCACGATGCGCGACACCAGCCCGGCACGCTCGGCCTCCTGGGCATCCATCATGCGGCCGGTCAGCGCCAGGTCCATGGCCTTGGCCTTGGACACCGCGCGCGGCAGGCGCTGGGTTCCGCCGGCGCCGGGAACGATGCCCAGCTTGATTTCCGGCTGGCCGAATTTGGCATTGTCGGCGGCGATGATGAAGTCACACATCATCGCCAGCTCACAGCCACCACCCAGGGCATAGCCCGCCACTGCGGCGATGACCGGCTTGCGGATGCGACGCAGGGTTTCCCAATTACGGGTGATGAACTCGCCCTGGAAGACATCCATGTAGTCATAGCCCGCCATGACGCTGATATCGGCACCGGCCGCAAAGGCCTTCTCACTGCCGGTAACGATGATGCAACCGATCTCGTCCTGGGCATCGAAGGCCAGCAAGGCTGCGCCCAAGTCGGTCATGAGACCATCATTCAAGGCATTGAGCGCCTTGGGGCGGTTCAGGCGGATCAGGCCGACCTTGTCGTGGGTCTCGACAAGGATATTTTCGTAGCTCATGCAAGTCTCCTTCTTGTATTGAATCAACAGACCGCCCCGTCGTGGCACGAACCCGGTGCGGCGATACCGCAGAATAATCAACAAATCCGACCTAGCGCAATGTCTGCCAAGAATTTCATGCGGGCAAGGTGGGGCGGGGCTATATTGAATTCATGGCAGCAGCCCATTCACCCCAAAACAAGGAGGCAATCATGTTCAAGACCATTCTCGTGCCGACCGACGGCTCCGAGCGCTCCGACAAGGCCATCACCATGGCGGTGGACTACGCCAGGCACTGTGGCGCCCGGCTGGTGGGAATTTCGGTGGCCGAGCCCTACCCGTTCTCGCCACTGGCCGAGAGTGCCATGGCGATCGATCCGGTACTGTATGAAGACAACATGAAGGCGCTATCTACCCAGCATCTGCAGAAGATCTCCGACGCGGCGGCCGCGGCCGGCGTTTCCTGCGAGACCCTGATCACGCTCTCCTTCAACCCGGATGAGGAGATCATCAAGGCCGCCCAGGCGCATGGCTGCGACGCGATCTTCATGTCTTCCCACGGACGCAGCGGCCTGTCACGTGTATTCCTGGGCAGCAAGACCCAGAAGGTGCTGGCCCACTCCACCATCCCGGTGCTGGTGCTGCGCTAACCGCCGGCCATCAATGAAAAAGCCTGATCCCATGACAGGATCAGGCTTTTTCATTTCCACATGGAAATCAATAATGCTTAGTTGCCGCCAGGAGGGGGCATTCCCTTGGGCAGCAGCACCCACATCATGCCGCGCTGCTTCATGGCACCGGCCCGGTCCTCGGCCTCGTCGCCAAAGCCCCAGAAGTAGTCGGCCCGCACCACGCCGCGAATGGCGCCGCCGGTATCCTGCGCCACCACCAGGCGCTGCAGCGGGCGCTCGCTATTGGGTAGGGTCGTGGCCAGGAACACCGGCGCACCCAGCGGCACATGCTGCGGGTCGATGGCAATGGAACGCTGCGGGGTCAGCGGGATGCCCTGGGCGCCCTTGGGTCCCTTGGAGGGATCGGGGAGCTTCTCTTCCTTGAAGAAGACATAGCTGGGATTGCTATTGAGCAACTCCTCCTTGCGCGCGGGATTGGCCTGCACCCAGGCCTTGATGTTCTGGGCCGAGGCCTGCGACAGCTCCATCTCGCCCTTGTCCACCAGATAGCGTCCGATCGATTTGTAGGGACGCCCATTCTGGTCGGCATAGGCCAGGCGGATGGTTTCCCTGGACTCGGGCAGGTAGACGCGTCCCGAACCCTGCACCTGCAGGAAGAAGGCTTCCACCGGGTCATCCACCCAGACGATCTCCTTGCCGGCCAGGCCATTGCCCTGCATCAGCTCGGCACGGGTCGGATACGGCACCACCTTGCGCCCCACCACCTTGCCGCGCAAGCGCAGGTTCTTCAGTTCCGGATAGACGCTGGCCAGGTCGATGGTCAGCAGGTCGTCCGGCGCCTGGTACAACGGCGTCTGGTAAGGCCCCATGCGGCGGCGCGAACCGCGCAACAGCGGTTCGTAGTAACCGGTCACCAGGCCGGTATCGGTCCCGTCCGGATTGAACAGCTGGTAAGGCGTGAAATAGGTCTCGAAGTACGAGCGCAGGAAGCCCAGGTCATTGGCATTGACCTGCTGGGCCGCGCTGCAGGCGGCACGCCATTCAGGCTTGCGCACCATCACGGAACAGGACGACTGCACGGCCGGCCAGGCTTCGCGCAGGTCATCGTTGCCCCAGCCGGGCAGTTGAGCAAAGGTGGTAGCGCGCAGGGCCGGGCCCGGTTGCGCGACCGGCTTGGCCGGGGGCTGGCCGGTCACGGGGGTAAGCGGCGTGGTCTGGCAGGCCGTCAGCAGGACGGCGACCGAGATCGCCAATGCAGGTACACTGGAACGCCTGAGCGCAGAAAGCTTGGCAAAACGATTCAATAACATCGGAGACAGATTCATGTTGTGGTTGATCCTGGAGGCCTGCACTGCCTTCTTCGTCCTGGTCTTCATCGTCTGGTGGACCATGTTCTCGGGGCGCAAGGAAAACAACGGCAGGCCGGTCACGCGGCAGGCGCCGCGCCCGCAAGAAGGCACTGACAGCGAGTCGCGCTGAAAAATCCGCAGCGGCGCACAAACACTACGGAACACCGCGCATCAATGCAGCGTGCGCGGCAGCGACAGGACGAATTCCGGAATGCGGGCGTCGAACTGCTCGCCATCCTCGGCCACGCAGAAGTATTCGCCGTGCATGCTGCCCTGGGGCGTCTTGAGCGAGGTACCGCTGGAGTACTCGAATTGCTCGCCCGGCTGCAGGAAGGGTTGGTGTCCCACCACGCCCAGTCCGCGCACCTCTTCGACGTGGTTGTTGGCGTCGGTGATGACCCAGTGGCGCGAGATCAGCTGCGCCGGCACCGTGCCGGTATTGACGATGGTGATCGCATAGGCGAACACGTAATGCGAACGCGATGGATCGGATTGCTCCTCCAGGTACTGGGTCTTGACCGTCACCGTGAACTCATACGCTGCCATGGGATTTCCTGTGTTGTGGATGAAACTGGCGCCAGCGTACCGCAAGTCACGGCGGCCTGCGTGGCGCACAGGCCAGATTGCACACGAATTCAGCAGGCCGCGCAAGCGGCCAGGCCCTGTCAGCTCATCGATACGGCCCCAGCAGGGTAAAATAGCGCTTTTGCCGCCTCCGGCCCCGCGCCGCAGGCCGCCCGCCGATTCAGCCATCCTTTCTTGACCGCCATGCCGACCTACCGTATCGCCCCCAGCATCCTGTCCGCCGATTTCGCCCGCCTGGGTGAAGAAGTGCGCAATGTCGTCGCCGCCGGCGCCGACTTCATCCACTTCGACGTGATGGACAACCACTACGTGCCCAACCTGACCATCGGCCCGCTGGTGTGCGAGGCGATCCGTCCGCACGTACAGGTACCCATCGACGTACACCTGATGGTCAAGCCGGTGGACCGCATCATCCCCGACTTCGCCAAGGCTGGCGCCAACCTGATCACCTTCCACCCGGAAGCCTCCGAGCACATCGACCGCTCGCTGCAACTGATCCGCGACAACGGCTGCAAGGCCGGCCTGGTGTTCAACCCCGGCACGCCCCTGCACTACCTGGACCACGTCATGGACAAGCTGGACATGGTGCTGATCATGTCGGTCAACCCCGGCTTCGGCGGCCAGTCCTTCATCCCGGAAGCGCTCAAGAAGATCGCCGAAGTGCGTCGCCGCATCGATGAATCCGGCCGCGACATCCTGCTGGAAGTCGACGGCGGCATCAAGGTGGAGAACATCGCCGCGGCGGCCCGTGCCGGCGCCGATACCTTCGTGGCCGGTTCCGCCATCTTCGGCAAGCCCGACTACAAGGCCGTCATCGACGCCATGCGCGCCGAGCTGGCGCAGGTCTGATCTCCCTTTACCAAAACCAAGACGACGGGTTTCCTGAGCATATGAGCAAGCTGAACAACATCAAGGCCGCCATCATCGACCTCGACGGCACCATGCTGGATACGGCCGGCGACTTCCAGGTCGCCGTCAACCGCATGCGTGACGAGCTGGGCTTGACACCCCTGTCCCAGGAAACCATCGTCAACTTCGTCGGCAAGGGCACGGAGAACCTGATCCGCCGCGTACTGGCTGTGGACTACGCCGAGGATGAAGCGGCCGGCTACTTCCAGCAGGCGCTGGACGCCTACACCGAGCACTACCTGGCCATCAACGGCGACTACGCCTCGCTCTACCCGGGCGTGCTGGAGGGGCTGCAAGCCCTGCGCGCCAAGGGCCTGCGCCTGGCCTGCGTGACCAACAAGCCGGTGTCCTTCACGCTGCCGCTGCTGGAAAAGAAGGGCCTGAGCGGCTTCTTCGAGGTGGTCTACGGTGGTGATTCCTTCCCCAAGAAGAAGCCCCATCCCATGCCGCTGCTGCAGGTGTGCAGCGATTTCCAGCTGGAACCGGCCCAGGTGGTGGCCATCGGCGACTCCAGCAACGACGCCCAGGCCGCCCGCGCGGCAGGTTGCCGTGTCCTCAATGTTCCGTATGGATACAACCACGGTGAATCTATACACGATGTCGATTCGGATGGTATAGTCTCCTCGCTTGTAGAAGCAGCGCAGCAAATCTCGGTGGACTGACACCCCGTCAAGCCGCCGGTCAACAGACCAAACCGCGACCATCACATCAATGTTTCGCAACAACAAACGTACCGCTCAACCCACAGCCGCTCCTGAGGCCTGGCTGTGGCGACGCTGGCAATTCCAGGCGCATTGATTGACGCCTGATCCCGGCCGCCCCTGCGACCGGGTCGTTTGTTGTAGTACCGCATCCCCCTGCATTTCCATCAACGACACCGCTGACGAGAGTCCGCATCCGCCACGGCCGTGGGCGCGCATTGCCTGCATTGCGTCCGCACAACTGCCTGTGGCCCGGCTTGCGTGCCCTACAATGGCGGTCTGGAGTGAAACATGACCGAACTCGAATTCAAATCGCTGGCCACCGAAGGCTATAACCGCATTCCCCTGATCGCCGAAGCCTTCGCCGACCTGGAAACGCCGCTGACGCTGTACCTCAAGCTGGCCCAGAGCCACAACACCGGCAAGAACACCTTCCTGCTGGAGTCTGTCGTGGGTGGCGAGCGCTTTGGCCGCTACTCCTTCATCGGCCTGCCCGCCTCGACCAAGATCCGCTGCAGCGGCAAGCAGATCGAGGTCTTGAAGAACGACGTGGTCATCGAGACCGCCGAAGGCAATGCGCTGGAATTCATTTCCGACTACCAGTCCCGCTTCAAGGTCGCCATCCGCCCCGGCATGCCGCGCTTCTGCGGCGGCCTGGCCGGCTACTTCGGCTACGACGCGGTGCGCTACATCGAGAAGCGCCTGGAAGACAGCGCCCCCAACGACACGCTCGGCCTGCCCGACATCCAGCTGCTGCTCACCGAAGAACTGGCCGTCATCGACAACCTCTCCGGCAAGCTCTACCTGATCGTCTACGCCGATCCTACCCAACCGGAAGCCTTCTCCCGTGGCCGCCAGCGCCTGCGCGACCTGCGCGCCATGCTGCGCCGTCCGGCCGATGCGCCGGTCACCACCGGTTCGGTGCGTACCGAGACCATCCGCGAATTCCCCAAGGACGAATATCTCAAGGCCGTGGCCCGCGCCAAGGAATACGTGATGGCCGGCGACCTGATGCAGGTGCAGATCGGCCAGCGCTTGAAGAAGTCCTATGTGGATTCGCCGCTGATGCTGTACCGCGCGCTGCGTTCGCTGAACCCCTCGCCCTACATGTACTTCTACAACTTCGGCGACATGCAGATCGTCGGCGCCTCGCCCGAAATCCTGGTGCGCAACGAATCCATCGGCGAAGGCCAGAAGAAGATCACCATCCGTCCGCTGGCCGGCACCCGTCCGCGCGGCTCCACCATCGAGCGCGACGAACAACTGGCCCGCGAGCTGCTGGCCGACCCCAAGGAAATCGCCGAGCACGTCATGCTGATCGACCTGGCCCGCAACGACATCGGCCGCATCGCCACCACCGGCAGCGTCAAGGTCACCGACCAGATGGTGATCGAAAAGTATTCCCACGTGCAGCACATCGTCTCCAACGTCGAAGGCATCCTCAAGCCCGGCATGTCCAACCTGGATGTGTTGAAGGCCACCTTCCCCGCCGGCACCCTCTCGGGCGCGCCCAAGGTACGGGCCATGGAAATCATCGACGAACTGGAACCGACCAAGCGCGGCATCTACGGCGGCGCCTGCGGCTATCTCTCCTTCGGTGGCGAGATGGACGTGGCCATTGCGATCCGTACCGGCGTCATCAAGGATGGCACGCTGTACGTGCAAGCCGCCGCCGGCATCGTGGCCGACTCGGTGCCGGAAATGGAATGGGAAGAAACCGAAAACAAGGCGCGTGCTGTGCTGCGCGCCGCTGAACAAGTGCAAGACGGCCTGGACGGAGAAATCTAAATGCTGCTGATGATCGACAACTACGACTCCTTCACCTACAACCTGGTGCAATACTTCGGCGAGCTGGGCGAAGAGGTGCTGACCATCCGCAATGACGAGATCACGCTGGATGACATCAGGAAACTCAACCCCGAGCGTATCTGCCTCTCTCCCGGCCCCTGCAGCCCCAAGGAAGCCGGCATCTGCGTGGACCTGTTGAAGGAGTTCTCGGGCAAGCTGCCCATCCTGGGCGTGTGTCTCGGTCACCAGGCCATCGGCGATGCCTTCGGCGGCAACATCGTGCGCGCCAAGCAGGTGATGCATGGCAAGACATCGAAAATCGCGCATACCGGCGTGGGCGTCTTCAAGGACCTGCCCTCGCCCTACACCGTGATCCGCTACCACTCGCTGGCCATCGAACGCGCGACCCTGCCCGATTGCCTGGAAGTGACGGCCTGGACCGACGACGGCGAGATCATGGGCGTGCGCCACAAGGAATTCGACTTGCAGGGCGTGCAGTTCCACCCCGAGTCCATCCTCTCCGAGCACGGTCACGCCCTGCTGAAGAATTTCCTCACCGGCAGCGCCCACGGCTGAGTCACCCATCCTGATGAGACAAGACATGCCTATCACTCCGCAAGAAGCGCTGCTGCGCTGTATCGAACATCGCGAGATCTTCCACGATGAAATGCTGACCCTGTTCCGCCAGATCATGGGCGGCGAGATGTCGCCGGTCATGATCGCGGCCCTCACCATGGGCCTGCGCGTGAAGAAGGAAAGCATCGGCGAGATCGCCGCCGCCGCGCAGGTCATGCGCGAATTCGCCACCAAGGTGCCCATGGCCGACACTACCGGCCTGCTCGACATCGTCGGCACCGGCGGCGATGGCGCCCACACCTTCAACATTTCCACCGCCTCGATGTTCGTGGCTGCCGCCGCTGGTGCACGCGTGGCCAAGCATGGCGGGCGCAGCGTGTCCTCCTCCTCGGGCAGCGCCGACGTGCTCGAAGCCCTGGGCGCGGACATCAACCTGCAACCCGAACAGGTGGCGCAATCGATCGCCCAGACCGGCATCGGCTTCATGTTCGCCCCCAACCACCACGCTGCCATGAAGCATGCCGCGCCGGTGCGCAAGGAGCTGGGCGTGCGCACCATCTTCAACATTCTGGGCCCGCTGACCAATCCGGCCGGCGCCCCCAATATCCTGATGGGCGTGTTCCATGCCGATCTCGTCGGCATCCAGGTGCGCGTGCTGCAACGCCTGGGCGCGCAACATGCCATCGTGGTGTGGGGTCGCGACAATCTCGATGAAGTCACGCTGGGCGGTGCCACCATGGTGGGCGAGCTGGTCAATGGCGAGATCCGTGAATACGAGATCCACCCCGAAGACTTCGGCCTGTCCATGTTCGCCAGCCGCAACCTGCAGGTGGCAAACTCGACCGAGTCCAAGGAGAAAATCTTCGAAGCCCTGCGCGGGGAACCCGGTCCGGTGCACGACATCGTACTGATCAACGCCGCCACCGCCCTGTATGCGGCCGGCGTAGTGTCTTCGATCGCCGATGGCCTGACCACCGCGCGCGCCACCATCGCCTCCGGTGCCGCTCGCGCCAAGCTGGACCAGTTCGTGCAGGTCACGCGCCAGCTTGGCGGCAAACACTAATCCGACAAGGAAGCCCATGTCCGACATCCTCAACAAGATCCTCGACGTCAAGGCCGAGGAAATCCGCATCGCCAAGAAACAGCGTGACTTCGCCGGCCTGCGCCGCGATGTCGAATCCGACAGCGAACTGCGCTCGGAACTGCGCAACTTCGAAGAGAGCCTGCGCGGCAAGATCGCCAATGGCCAGGCCGGCGTGATCGCCGAGGTCAAGAAGGCCTCGCCCTCCAAGGGCGTGATCCGCCCGGACTTCAAGCCGGCCGAGATCGCCGTCAGCTATGCCCAGCATGGCGCGGCCTGCCTGTCGGTGCTGACTGACGAGCAGTTCTTCCAGGGTTCGCCCGACTATCTCAAGCAAGCCCGCGCCGCCTGCGCGTTGCCGGTACTGCGCAAGGATTTCATGGTCGATCACTATCAGATCTACCAGGCCCGTTCCTGGGGGGCGGATGCCATCCTGCTGATCGTGGCCGCCCTGGACCACGGCCTGATGGCCGACATGGAAGCCTGCGCCCACGAGCTGGGCATGAGCGTGCTGGTGGAAGTGCATGACAGCGCCGAGCTGGATGCGGCGCTGAAGCTGAAGACACGCCTGTTCGGCATCAACAACCGCAACCTGCGTACCTTCGAGACCACGCTGGACACCACCCTGGGCCTGCTGCCGCGCATCCCGCCGGAAAAGCTGGTGATCACCGAATCGGCCATCGCCACGCCCGACGACGTCAAGCGCATGCGCGACGCCGACGTGCATGCCTTCCTGGTCGGTGAAGCCTTCATGCGGGCGCCGGAACCGGGTGTGGAACTGGCGCGCCTGTTCGCCTGATCCGACTTTCGCGCACAGGAACAAACCTCGCCCGGTGCATACCGGTGCGAGGTTTTTTTATCCCCAGCAGGATGAAGATCAGGCTGCGAAGCCACCGTCGATGGTCAGGTTGGCGCCGGTGATATAACCCGATTCCGGGCCAGCAAGGTAAGCCACGAAGCTGGCGATTTCCTCAGCCTTGCCATAGCGCGGCAAGGCCATCAGACCGGTCAGGGCGGCAGCGAAGTCGCCACTGGCCGGGTTCATGTCGGTATCGACCGGACCGGGCTGTACATTGTTGACGGTGATGCCACGCGGACCCAGGTCACGTGCCAGGCCCTTGGTCAGGCCCACCAGCGCCGATTTGCTCATCGCATATACGGCACCACCGGCGAAGGGGATGCGCTCGGCATTGGTGCTGCCGATGCTGATGACGCGACCGCCGTCGCCCATGTAGCGCGCGGCTTCCTGGGTGGCGACGAAGACGCTGCGCACGTTCACGGCCAGGGTGCGGTCCAGGTCTTCCAGCTTGAATTGGTCGATCGGGCCCATGGCCAGCACGCCGGCATTGTTGACCAGGATATCGAGACGACCGAAGGTTTCTGCCGCCACGCGGATGGCTTGCTGCAGGGCGGCTGCATCCGAGCTGTCGGCCTGGATCGCCAGGGCGCGGCCGCCGGCGGCTTCCACGCTGCTGACCAGGGCCTGAGCCTTGTCGGGCGAACTGACGTAGGTGAAGGCTACGGTGGCACCTTCGGCGGCCAGACGCTGCACGATGGCCGCGCCGATGCCGCGCGAACCGCCTTGCACGAAGGCAACCTTGGAGACCAGGGTGTTGTGGGAGGTGGTGGTGATTTGCTTGCTCATGATCTTGCTCCTTGAATAGATGCTTAAGTGATTGCGTAGGGTTGAACCCGTTGGCGCTTTCTGTTTGCGTCTGGGTTGAAGCAAGTATCGGCGTTTGATTATGTGTCGACTAGCTGGCAATCACTATCTTCTTTTTAAACCATTGGTTTAAAATCAAGCGATGGAAACCATGACCAGCATCGAATGCTTCGTCGCTGCGGCGTACGCCGGCAGCTTTTCGGCGGCCGCCCGCCAGCTCGGCCTGACCTCGGCTGCGGTGGGCAAGAACGTGGCCAGGCTGGAGTCTTCGCTGGGGGTGCGGCTGTTCCACCGCAGCACCCGCAAGCTGTCGCTGACCGAAGCGGGCGAGCGCTTCCTGCAGGAGGTCGATGGCGGCCTGCAAGCCATCCGCAGCGCCGTGGCCAACCTGGCCAGCGCCGGCGGGCAACCGGCCGGCACGCTCAAGGTCAGCATGGGGACCGGCTTCGGGCGGCAGTACATCGTGCCGCTGCTGGGGGAATTCCTGGGGAGATATCCGGGCATCCAGCCGGACTGGCATTTCGAGAACCGCTCGGTGGACCTCATCGCCGAAGGCTTCGACGCCGCCATCGCCGGGGGCACCGAACTATCCCCGGGCGTAGTCGCACGCGAGCTGGCGCCGGCGCACCGGGTCCTGCTGGCCTCACCGGGCTATCTGGCGCAACATCCGGCGCTGCGCTCACCGGCCAACCTGGCCGACCATGCCGGCATCCTGATCCGCTCGCCGCAGACCGGCCGCGTACGGCCCTTCTCGCTGCGCGACCGCAGCGGCCAGCAGGCCGCGGTGACCCTGCAACAAAGAATGACGATGAGCGACGCCAATGCCGCCTGCGAAGTGGCCGAGGCCGGGCTGGGCATCACGCTGGTGGCCATGCCGCATGCGTTGGGCTATCTGGAGCGCGGCACGCTGGTGCGGGTGTTGCCGGACTGGTACGTCGATACCGGCATGCTGTCGCTGTACTTCACGGCGGCGCGACTGATGCCGGCCAAGACGCGGGTCTTCGTCGACTTCGTGGTGGAACACTTCCGCGCCGAGCGCCTGGCGCAGCGCTTTTCCGCGCTGCCCCTGCCCTGAGGATGTCCTAGCGCCTAACGCTTGGCTTGCGCGGCGCGTACACCACCGCCGATATTGCTGCCGGCATCATGGGCCAGGCCGCGATAGCCCAACACCGAGATCAGCGCCGCCACACCAGCCATGGCGAAGGCCCACTGGAAGTCGCCCAGGATGAAATGCATGCTGGCCGCGTTGGCGGCGTCGACCGATTCGCCGCGCACATAAGCGGCGATGCGCAAGGCCAGCGCACCGAACGCGATGCCCATGCCGATGGTCATCTGCTGGGCCACGCTCCAGAGCGTGCTGGCCGAGGATTTGCGGGCATCGTTGATGTCGGCATAGGCCAGGGTGGCCAGCGTGGAAAACTGCATCGAGCGCGACAGGCCATAGCAGAAGATCACCCCCAGGATCAGCGGTAGCGGCGTCTCCGGTGTGAGCAGGCCGCAGGCGATGATGAGACAACCGACGATGGCGGCATTGTTGACCGCCACGCGGCGAAAGCCAAAGCGCTTGAGGATACGGGTGGTGAAGGCCTTCATGCCCAGGTTGCCCAGGGCGGTGGCCAGCAGCAACAGGCCCGACTGGAACGCCGTCAGGCCGAAGCCGATCTGGAACATCAGCGGCATCAGGTAAGGCACGGCATCCACGCCGATGCGGGTCAGCGAACCGGTCACCACCGTCACCGAATAGGTCGGGATGCGCAGGTTGGAAAAATCCAGCAGCGGATGTTCGGCACGACGCATGTGCAGCCATGCGCACCAGCCCAGCACCACACCGAGTACCACGAAGCCGAGTGCGACCTTGACGTTGGATTCCATGTGGCTGGCGATCTCGGTGCCATACAGCAGCGAGGTCAGTGCTGCTCCCGACAACAGGAAGCCGGGGATATCCAGCGGGCGCTTCGATGCGCCATGTTCATTGCGCACCACCATCATCACGGCGATGAAGGCGGCAATGCCGAAGGGCACATTCATCAGGAAGATCCAGTGCCAGGACGCATAGGTGGTGATGAAACCACCGATGGAGGGCCCCACCACCGGCGCCACGATGGCCGGCCAGGTGATGGTGGCGATGGCCTTCATCAATCGATCCTTGCCGGTGCTGCGTACCACGATCATGCGCCCCACCGGCACCATCATGGCCCCGCCCAGTCCCTGCAGCACCCGCGCGGCAGTGAATTCCCAGACGTTGTGCGAGATGCCGCACAGGATCGATGCCAGCGTGAAGATGACGATGGCCAGGCTGAACACGGTACGCGAACCGAAACGATCGGCCACCCAGCCGCTGATGGGAATGAAGACCGCCAGCGTGAGCATGTAGGCGGTCATGCCCAGGCTCAGCTCGTTGGGACCGATACCGAAGGACTGCGCCATCTGCGGCAAGGCCGTGGCGATGATGGTGGTGTCCAGGTATTCCATGAAGAAGGTCGCCGCCACGATATAGGGCAGCATGCGCACGCGCGCGTCGGGCAGGTTGTTGTCGCTGGTTCCCACGGGCTCATCCTCTGTTGTCACGTTCGACCTGTACCGGCCGCTGTATGCGAAACGCCGGCTGGTGCCGGCGCTCGCTTGTGGATCAATGATTTATATCGTTTACATCAATATCAACATCAATTTCAACGTCAATAGAACTTCAGCATGTGCATCAGCAGTTGCACGACGATGATGCCGCCTATCAGTCCGCCGCCGAAATAGACGATCACGCCCAGCAGCATGTTGGTACGGCGCTGTTCGGCCAGCAGCTTGCGGATCAGTTCGGTATTGTGCGGCTGGCCCTCGCCTTCGGTATAGCGGGTCAGGGCCTGGTGCGCCAGGCGCGGCAGCTCCGGCAGCAGGCGGCTGTAGCGCGGCACCTCGATCTTCAGTTGCTCGACGAAGCCGCGCCAGCCGATCTGCTCGCTCATCCAGCGTTCCAGGTAGGGCTTGGCGGTCTTCCACAGATCCAGGTCGGGATCGAGCTGGCGACCCAGGCCTTCAACGTTGAGCAGGGTCTTCTGCAGCAACACCAGTTGCGGCTGGACTTCGACATTGAAACGGCGCGAGGTCTGGAACAGGCGCAAGAGCACCTGGCCAAAGGAAATATCCTTCAACGGACGGTCGAAGATCGGTTCGCAGCAGGCGCGCACCGCCGCTTCCAGCTCGTCGACCCGGGTATCCTTGGGCGCCCAGCCGGATTCGATATGGGCTTCGGCCACGCGCTTGTAGTCACGACGGAAGAAGGCCAGAAAGTTCTGCGACAGGTAATCCTTGTCGAAGTCGTTGAGGGTGCCGACGATACCGAAGTCCAGCGCGATATAGCGACCGAAACTCTCCGGCGCCACCGATACCAGGATGTTGCCGGGATGCATGTCGGCATGGAAGAAGCCGTCGCGGAACACCTGGGTGAAGAAGATCTCCACGCCATCGCGCGAAAGCTTGGCCAGGTCCACGCCTTCGGCGCGCAGGCGCTCGATCTGCGAAATGGGGATGCCGTGCATGCGCTCCATCACGATCACCGAGGGCGAGCAGTAATCCCAGTACATCTCGGGCACCATCAGGAGCGTGGACTCGGCAAAGTTGCGGCGCAGCTGGCTGGCATTGGCGGCTTCGCGCATCAGGTCCAGTTCGTCATGCAGGTACTTGTCGAACTCGCCCACGACCTCCTTGGCCTTGAGGCGACGACCGTCTTCCCACAGGCGTTCGAGCCAGTCGGCGGCCACGTGCATGAGGCCGATGTCGTTGTCGATGATGTCGCGCATGCCCGGGCGCAGTACCTTGACGGCGACTTCCTTGCCATCCTTCAGGGTGGCGAAATGGACCTGGGCGATCGAGGCCGAGGCCACCGGCGTGCGCTCGAAGCTGGCGAAGAGCTGGTCCGGGTGGGCCCCCAGTGACTTCTCGACCTGCTTGACGGCCAGGTCCGAATCGAAGGGCGGCACGCGGTCCTGCAGCAGGGTCAGCTCGCTGGCGATATCGGGCGGCATCAGGTCGCGCCGGGTCGAGAGCACCTGGCCGAACTTGATGAAGATGGGCCCCAGATCTTCCAGCGCACGGCGCAGCCGTTCGCCACGGGGTGCCGACAGGTCACGCCAGAAGAAGATGCGCTTGGTGATGCGGGCGATGCGTGGTGGCGCGAACTCGGAGGCGACGATCTCGTCCAGGCCATACAGGATGGCCACGCGGATGATCTTGAACAGACGCAGGGAACGCAGCAGCATCAGCGACGCTCCAGCTTCTCGATACGCTTGGAGAGACGCTCCAGGTCATCGCGCAGGCGCACCACGTCGGAGGAAAAGTCCTGCAGCATGCGGGGGCGGATCAGCATTGGTTGTTCTTCCAGGAAATACTCGGCCAGGTTCTCGGTGAGCTTGCGCTGCGTGCTGCGGGCGGCCTCGATGAGGCTGCGCGCACCGGCCACCACACGCGTGGCAGCGACATCACCGACCACGCGGGAGAGGTCATCCTCGGCATCCCAGCGCAGCTTCTGGCTCAGTTGTGAAATGGCATTGGCGAAATCGGCATCGCCTTCCAGCTTGACGTAGGACACCGCGCGCTCGCGATTGGCGGCGATGAGCGGCAGGTCCGACAGCTTCACGCGGATGGTCACGTTGGCCGGGGCATCGGCGGTCACATCCTGCACGTAACCGTCGGCGGCCACCTTCAGACGCAACTGCAACGCGCCGGTATCGATGCAGGCCACCTTGCCGGCATGCACCAGCAGCGCCTTCTGCGCCCACGGTTCCTGCGCCAGCAGATGGTTGATCACGGCGGCGGCGGGTTTCATCGGATCGAGGACGGAAGGCGGAGGCAGTACGGACATGGGATCGGGCCACTGGTTGATCGAAGGCGAAGAAAGAGCGCCTGAAAACAAAACCGCCCGAATGAGCCGGGCGGTTTCAAGTGTAACAGCTTGGCGGGCAGACAAGGATGAGGCGAGTCCCCTCCTTGATCCAACCCCGTTCAGACCTGCTGGATGCCAGCCAGCACCCAGCCACCGGAGCCGTTCTGCGGCTTGGCCAGGTTCCAGATCTCGGCAAAGGGCTCGGCCGAGGCGTCCGGCGCTTCCTTGATCAAGCCCTGGAAGCGCACCGTGGCCAGGTAATCGTAGGTCTGGGTCTCGATGCCCAGCAGTTCGGCATCCAGTTGCACCACATCGGTGGCATTGGGCGAGGCGCCGCGCTCGGTCAGTTGCATGCGCAGCTCGGCAAACATTTCCGGCGTGGTGAATTCTCGGATGTCGTTCACGTCGGCGCGGTCCCAGGCCGCCTGCAGACGGATGAAGTAGGTCTTGGCATTGCGCACGAAACCGGCGGTATCGAAATTGGCGGGAATGCCCCACTTCTCGATCTGCGCAGGCTGGCTGCCGGCCCCGCTACCACTGCCTTGCAGGGCAGCCGGTGCATTGGGCTGGAACCCCGGCGGCGGATTGATATCCTTCAAGCCCGAACCGATCTCGGGGGTGGCACCGACGGCACTGCCGATGGGACTCACACCGGGAATAGGGGTCGCGTAGGCGGGATTATTGCTCTGCTGCTCGCGGCCACGGGCGAACAGGCGGATCAGGAAGATCACCGCCGCGCACAGCAAGGCGATGGTCAGCAGCGAACCCAGCATGCCGCCGAAGGCGCCGCCAATGCCGAGGTGCGACATCAGCGCACCCAGGCCGAAGCCCAGCAAGGCGCCACCCAGGATATTGCGCCACGGGCTGGCCGGACGCGGCGCCGGCATGCTCTGCGGTGTGGCCGCCGGCGTGGCCGGCCGCGAAGGCGTGGCCGCAGGCTGGCTATAGGACGGCGAAGACGGCGCGGACGGCGCTGCCTGGCGCGAGTAGTTGGATGATTGCTTGCCGAAGGAGCCGCCACCGCCCAGGCGTTTGGCCTCGGCGGGCGAGATGAGCATGGCCAGCGACGTGATCGCCAGCATCAGTGCGAGCAGGAATTTTTTCATACGCTTACCTCGTGTGGATGATGCCGGAGCCGCGGCTTCGTCTTCGCAGGCAAAGCGGCAGTACCAGTGGCAGGCATTGTCGCGGCGCAAACTTAACCCATCCTTAACAATGAATGAATGAATGAATGGGCCGGGCGTCACCGCGCAACACCCTTACATCTTGATGCCGGTATGCAGTGCCGCCACGCCGGCGGTCAGGTTGAAGTACTCGACGCGTTCCAGGCCGGCCTGTTCCATCATCTGCTTCAGGGTTTCCTGGTCCGGGTGCATGCGGATCGATTCGGCCAGGTAGCGGTAGCTGTCGGCGTCGTTGGCGACCTTCTTGCCCAGCCACGGCAGGACCGAGAAGGAATAGATGTCATAGGGCTTCTTGAGCGGCTCCCAGACCTTGGAGAACTCCAGCACCAGCAGCTTGCCGCCCGGCTTGAGGACGCGACGCATCTCGGCCAGCGCGGCATCCTTGTGAGTCATGTTGCGCAGGCCGAAGGCCACCGAGACACGGTCGAAGTAGTTGTCCGGGAAGGGCAGCTTCTCGGCATCGCACAGCATGGTCGGGGTGACGATGCCCTTGTTGAGCAAGCGGTCGCGACCCACGCGCAGCATCGATTCGTTGATATCGGTCAGCCAGACCTCGCCACTGGGGCCGGCCTGCTTGGCGAAGGCCTTGGAGAGATCGCCGGTGCCGCCGGCGATGTCGAGCACCTTGAAGCCGGGACGGATGCCGGCCTGGGCGATGGTGAAGGTCTTCCAGATGCGATGCAGGCCAGCCGACATGAAGTCGTTCATCACGTCGTACTTGGCGGCGACGGAGTGGAACACTTCCGCGACCTTGCGGACCTTCTCTTCTTCTTTGACGGTTTCGTAACCGAAATGGGTGGTGTTGGTCATGGCTAGGCCTGAAACAATGAAGACGACATTATACGGCGCGGGCGGGTCTGCGACTTGCCCTGGATCAGCAGTACCGGGCCCGCTCAGTGCGAGTGGCCGCAGGCATGGCCGCCACCGGCCTCGGGCTGATGGTCGCGCCCGCTCTCGCGGGTGAAGCCGGCCGCCTCCAGCTTTTGCAGATAGGTTTCCCACATGGCGGCCTGGTCACGGCCGAGCTGGTAGAGGTAATCCCAGGTGTAGATGCCGCTGGCATGGCCGTCCGAGAACAGCGGTTTGACGCCGTAGTTGCCGACCGGTTCGATGCCGTTGATCTCGACGTCACGCTTGCCGGTCTGCAGCACTTCCTGTCCCGGACCGTGGCCACGCACCTCGGCCGAGGGCGAATACACACGCATGAGCTCGAAGGGCAGCGCATACATCACGCCATCATCGAACTCGACCTCGACCACACGCGAGAGCTTGCGGACCTTGAAGGACAGCGGAACCGGAGAAGATGGGGCGCTCATGGGCTCTCCCTAGTGAAATTCGTGAAACAAACGTGAACCCGGGCGGACCGGGTCGCTAGTCAGGCGATCATCAGGTGGTCAAACCCGCCGCATCAAGCTGGCGGCGGATCGCCTCGCGCAGCTGCGGCAGCAGCGCACGGCGCGCCGCGATGCTGGCCGCATCGGCCGGTCGGCGCGGTTCGGCCCAGACCGGGCTGGGGAAATGACGGTCGTCGAGGAAACGCGGGATCACATGCCAATGCACATGCGGCGTCATGTTGCCCAGCGTGGCCAGGTTGACCTTCTCGGGTTGCATGACCTCGCGCTGCGCGGCTTCCACCGCCCAGACTGCGTTGGCCAGCAATGTGCGCTCGGCCGGTGCGAGATCGGTCATCTCCTTGACGTGGGCGTTGCAGATCACCCGGCAGAAACCGGGGTAATCGGCTTCGTCGACCAGCACCACCCGGAACTGCGGGTGGCGCCAGAGCACGTCGCCACCGTCACCGGTGCACAGTTCGCAGGAGGACACCTGGCTCATCGTGCGCTCCCCTTACACCAGGACGCGTTCGATGCCGCCGTTGTTGGCACGCTCGACGTATTCCGGCATCCAGTTCTCGCCCAGCAGGTGACGCGCCATCTCGACCACGATGTAGTCGGCGGTGGTGCCGGCATCCTCGTTGTAGCGCGACAGGCCCTGGAAGCAGGACGGGCAGGAGGTCAGGATCTTGACGTCGCCATTGAAGCCGTCGGCGCGGACCTTGTCGGTACCCTTCTTGATTTCCTCTTCCTTGCGGAAGCGGACCTGGGTCGAGACGTCCGGACGCGAGACACCGAAGGTGCCCGACTCGCCGCAGCAACGATCGCTCTTCTCGATCTTCTGCGCATCCACCGTGGTGATGAGCGAATTGACGGTCTTCAGCGGATCCTGCTGCTTCATCGGGGTGTGGCAGGGATCGTGGTACATGTAGCGGGTACCGGTCACGCCTTCCAGCTTGACGCCCTTCTCCAGCAGGTATTCGTGGATGTCGATGATGCGGCAACCCGGGAATATCTTGTCGAATTCATAGCCCTGCAACTGGTCGTAGCAGGTACCGCAGGACACCACGACGGTCTTGATGTCGAGGTAGTTCAGCGTATTGGCCATGCGATGGAACAGCACGCGGTTGTCGGTGATGATCTTCTCGCCCTTGGCGAAGTCGCCGGTGCCGCGTTGCGGGTAACCGCAGCACAGGTAGCCCGGCGGCAGCACCGTCTGCACGCCCACGTTCCACAGCATCGCCTGGGTGGCCAGGCCGACCTGCGAGAACAGGCGCTCCGAACCGCAGCCGGGGAAGTAGAACACCGCCTCGGTATCGGCCGTGGTGGTCTTGGGATTGCGGATGATGGGGACGATCTTGTCGTCCTCGATATCCAGCAAGGCACGCGCGGTCTTCTTGGGCAGGTTGCCCGGCATCTTCTTGTTGATGAAGTGGATCACCTGCTCCTTGATCGGCGCCTTGCCGACCGTGGCTGCAGGTTTCTGGGTCTGCTTCTTGGCCAGCTTCTTCAACAGGTCATTGCCCAGGCGCTGCGCCTTGAAGCCCCACTGCGTCATCACCTTGCGGGTGGCGTTGATGGTGGCCGGGTCGGTGGCGTTCAAGAAGAACATGGCCGCATTGGTGCCGGCGTTGAAGGACTTCTTGCCCATCTTGCGCAGCAGGTTGCGCATGTTCATCGAGACATCGCCGAAGTCGATATCGACCGGGCAAGGCGTGACGCACTTGTGGCAGACCGTGCAGTGGTCGGCCACGTCCTCGAACTCTTCCCAGTGCTTGATGGAGACGCCGCGACGGGTCTGCTCTTCATAGAGGAAGGCTTCCACCAGCAGCGAGGTCGCCAGGATCTTGTTGCGCGGCGAGTACAGCAGGTTGGCGCGCGGTACGTGGGTCGAGCAGACCGGCTTGCACTTGCCGCAGCGCAGGCAGTCCTTGACGCTGCTGGCAATGGCGCCGATGTCGCTCTGCTGCATGATCAGCGATTCGTGGCCCATCAGGCCGAAGGACGGCGTATAGGCGTTGGACAGGTCCGCTTCCATGCCGGGCAGGTTCAGGAGCTTGCCCTTGTTGAAGCGGCCTTCCGGGTCGACGCGCTTCTTGTAGTCGCGGAATTCGCCGATCTCGTCCTCGGTCAGGAATTCCAGCTTGGTGATGCCGATGCCGTGCTCACCCGAGATGACGCCATCCAGCGAACGCGCCAGCTTCATGATGCGCGCCACGGCGACGTGGGCATCCTGCAGCATTTCGTAGTGGTCGGAATTGACCGGGATGTTGGTGTGCACGTTGCCATCACCGGCGTGCATGTGCAGCGCCACGAAGACGCGGCCACGCAGCACGCGCTTGTGGATGGCCTGGCATTCTTCCAGGATCAGCTTGAAGGCCGCACCCGAGAAGATCTGGCGCAGTTGCGCGCGCACTTCCTGCTTCCAGGAGATGCGCACGGTGCGGTCCTGCACCACGTGGAAGACGGCCGCCTCGGGCTGGTCCACCAGGCGCTGCTCGAACACCGGCAGCAGCTTCTCCAGGCCCAGTGCAGCCAGTTCGCCCTTGGCATCGCCCAATGGCTTGTCCAGGTTGGCCAGCAGATAGGACCAGCGTGCGTGGGTCTGTTCCAGCAGGGTTTCAGCCTGGTGGACACGGTCTTCCAGCATTTCGGCTGCGGGGATGTCGTCGCCTTCGGCGTCGTCGCTCTTGCCCAGCGGCAGGTTGCCCTTGACGAAGAAGCTGTCCAGTTCGGCCAGTAGCTGCAGCTTGTTCTTGATCGACAGTTCGATGTTGATGCGCTCGATGCCGTCGGTGTATTCGCCCATGCGGTTCAGCGGGATCACCACGTCTTCGTTGATCTTGAAGGCGTTGGTGTGCTTGGCGATGGCGGCCGTGCGCGAGCGGTCCAGCCAGAATTTCTTGCGCGCTTCCGGGCTGACGGCGACGAAGCCTTCGCCGACACGGTTGTTGGCCATGCGGATGACCTCCGAAGCCGCTGCGGCCACGGCGTTCTCGTCGTCACCGACGATGTCGCCGATCAGCACCATCTTGGGCAGCACGCCACGCTTGGACTTGGTGGCATAGCCGACCGCGCGCAGATAGCGCTCGTCCAGGTGTTCCAGGCCGGCCAGGATGGCACCGCCGCGCTTGGTCTCGGCGTCCAGGTAATCCTTGATCTCGACGATCGAGGGAATCGCATCGCGGGCCTGGCCGAAGAACTCCAGGCAGACCGTGCGGGTCTGCTTGGGCATCTTGTGCAGGATCCAGCGGGCCGAGGTGATCAGGCCGTCGCAACCTTCCTTCTGCACGCCCGGCAGCCCCGAGAGGAACTTGTCGGTGACGTCCTTGCCCAGGCCTTCCTTGCGGAATTTCTTGCCGGAGATTTCCAGGATCTCGGTCTTGAAGACTTCGGTCTTCTGGCCCTTTTCGCCGGGGTGCGACCACTCCAGCTTGAAGCGCGCCACTTCGACGTCGTGGATCTTGCCCAGGTTGTGGTCCAGGCGGGTCACTTCCAGCCAGTCGCCCTGCGGATCGACCATGCGCCAGCTGGCCAGGTTGTCCAGGGCGGTGCCCCACAGCACGGCCTTCTTGCCGCCGGCATTCATGGCGACGTTGCCGCCGATGCAGGAGGCTTCGGCCGAGGTCGGGTCCACCGCGAAGACGAAGCCGGCCTTTTCGGCCGCGTCCGAGACGCGCTTGGTGACCACGCCGGCACCCGAGTAGATGGTGGCGTAGGGCTTGTCCAGGCCGGGCAGGATTTCCATCTCGACCGCGCCCAGCTGTTCCAGCTTTTCGGTATTGATGACGGCCGACAGCGGCGTCAGCGGGATGGCGCCGCCGGTATAACCGGTGCCGCCGCCGCGCGGGATGATGGTCAGGCCCAGTTCGATACAGGCCTTGACCAGGCCGGCCATCTCGTCTTCGCTGTCCGGGGTCAGCACCACGAAGGGGTATTCGACGCGCCAGTCGGTGGCGTCGGTGACGTGGGAGACGCGCGAGAGACCGTCGAACTTGATGTTGTCCTTGGCCGTGTAGCGGCCCAGCACCTTGTTGGCACGCTTGCGCAAATCGTAGGTCTGGCGGAATTCCTCGGCGAAGTCGGCGATGGCCTTCCTGGCCGCTTTCAGCAAGGCTTCCACGCTGGCGCTGCGGCGCTGCGCCTCGGCGTCGCCGGCTTCGGCCTGGTCGGTGGCCAGGCGGCGCTTGTCCACTTCGGAGAGGCGGTGGTTCAGGGCCTCGATGAGCGCGGCGCGGCGCTTGGGATTGTCCAGCAGGTCATCCTGCAGGTAGGGGTTGCGGCGCACCACCCAGATGTCGCCCAGGACTTCATACAGCATGCGCGCCGACCGACCGGTCTGGCGCTTGCCGCGCAGTTCGTCGAGCAGGGACCAGGACTGTTCACCTAGCAACCGGATCACGATCTCGCGATCGGAGAAGGAAGTGTAGTTGTAGGGAATTTCGCGCAAGCGCGGTGCAGCGCCATGCGGCGCGTCTGTAAGCAAGGCCTGGATCTGAGCGGGGGCGTTCATCGATGTATGGAGGTAATTCTGCTGCCGGATGTGCATTTTAGCCTATTGCCAAAACTCGCGATGGAATGCACCCCGTTTTGCCGGCCGGCAAGGCAGCGTTTTTGGCCGTTTCGTGACGGTTGAGCGACGTTTCAGCGGGATTTGCGCCTGATTTGCCTACGATAGCCTCAGGCAATTGAATTTATAAATACAATCAATTTTAATTTATCGATTGTAAAATTCTATAATCCATCCAGACCACAGGGGTGTTCCCCTTCACGACCGAGGAGGATGTTATGTTGCAAGCATTGATGACCGAATTTCTGGAAAATCTAGCCATCACCCTGGCCGACTACGCCCAATGCAAGGCTTGAGGGAGACTGCCATGATCACGGCACTGATGAACAATGACACCCCGCGTTTCAAGCTCAAACCCCGCCACATTGCGGTCCTGGGTGTGACGGCAGCTTTCCTGCTGATCCGCCTGCTGGAAAGTCTCTACCAATACTTCAGCGGCTAAGCGGCCTGACTCAGGAAAGCCAGTTCCCCACCTTGTGCCAGAAACCATCCGGCACGTTCAGCAGCAGCCAGGTCATCAGCACATAACGCACGAACTTGCCGATGGCCATATAGACCACCGACGGCCAGAACGGCAGGCGCAACCAGCCCGCCAGCGTGCAGATGGGGTCGCCGATGCCGGGCAGCCAGGCCAGCAGCATGGTCTTGGCGCCAAAGCGCTCCAGCCAGTGGAACCAGCGCGTGGAGCGCTCCTTGGCAAAGGCCTGCTTGGCGCCATACCCCATCCAGTAATCGACCACGCCACCCAGGGTATTGCCCACGGTGGCCACCAGGATCACCGGCCAGAACATGGCAGGATTGGCCTTGATGACGGCAAAGACGGCCGGCTCCGAGCCCAGCGGCAGCAGCGTTGCGGAGATGAAGCTGATCAGGAAGACGGACGTCAGTCCGACCGTGGGGATGGCCAGGATATTGAGCAGCCAGAGGATGGCGGATTCGATCATGCAGGAACGGAGATAAGGGCGAGGAAACTGGCCACGGCCAGGCGAAAAATTGCCATCCAGCAAAAACGCAAGAACGACGAAGCTCGCATTCTAGCTGGTGCCGGGCCTGGCAAAATCAAGAAGCCAGCGAGAAGCGATCAAAAATTCACCCCTCCCTTCCCGCCACCGGCCTTGCCGGCCACGGCCCCGCCTCCCTTATAATGATCAGTTCCCTTGGCACCGACCGGCTACCGCCGGTATCCGCCCGGGGCAAACCCTACCGGCTTACCGAGCCGTTTTTTCCTTTACCCTGATTGCGATATGACCGCGCCCAAACACGCTGCTGCTCGCCCTACTTCACTTCATTGATGACAAACATGAGTAACGATTATCTGAAAAAGATCCTGACCGCCCGCGTCTACGACGTCGCCCAAGAAACCCCGCTGGAACTGGCGAACACGCTGTCGCAAAGGATTGATAATCGAATTTACTTCAAGCGCGAGGATATGCAGAGCGTGTTCAGCTTCAAGCTGCGCGGCGCCTACAACAAGATGGCCCACCTGACGCCGGCGCAACTCAAGCGCGGCGTCATCTGCGCCTCGGCCGGCAATCATGCCCAGGGCGTGGCGCTGTCGGCGGCCCGCCTGGGTTGCCGTGCGGTGGTGGTGATGCCCACCACCACACCCCAGGTCAAGATCGACGCGGTCAGGGCACGCGGTGGCGAGGTGGTGCTCTTCGGCGACTCCTTCACCGATGCCTACGAACACGCCCTGACCCTGGAAAAAAAGCACAAGCTGACCTTCGTGCACCCCTTCGACGATCCCTACGTGATCGCCGGCCAGGGCACGGTGGGCATGGAAATCCTGCGCCAGCACCCGGAACCGATCCACGCCATCTTCGTGGCCATCGGCGGTGGCGGCCTGATCGCCGGCGTGGCCTCCTACGTCAAGGCGGTGCGCCCGGACATCAAGATCATCGGCGTGCAGACCACCGATTCCGACGCCATGGCGCGCAGCATCAAGGCCGGTCGTCGGGTGGCGCTGCCTGACGTGGGCCTGTTCTCGGATGGCACCGCCGTCAAGCTGGTCGGTGAAGAAACCTTCCGCATCGCCCGCGAGCTGGTGGACGAAATCATCATCGTCGATACCGATGCGGTCTGTACCGCCATCAAGGATATCTTCCAGGACACCCGCAGCATCGTGGAACCGGCCGGCGCCCTGGCCGTCGCCGGTGCCAAGGCCTACGTGGAACGCGCGCGCGCCAGCAAGAAGCCGATCAAGGGCCAATCGCTGGTGACCATCGCCTGCGGCGCCAACATGAACTTCGACCGCCTGCGCTTCGTGGCCGAGATGGCCGATGCCGGCGAGGCGCGCGAGGCGGTCTTCGCCGTCACCATCCCCGAAGAGCGCGGCAGCTTCCGCCGCTTCTGCGAGACCGTCGGCCCGCGCAACGTCACCGAGTTCAACTACCGCATCAGCGATGCCAAGGCAGCGCATGTCTTCGTCGGTATCCAGGTCGCGGCGGCCGACGAGGCCGGCAAGATCGCCCGCAACTTCGAGAAGGCCGGCTTCGGCGTGCTCGACCTGACCCATGACGAACTGGCCAAGGTCCACATCCGCCACCTGGTGGGCGGCAAGAGCGACCTGGCCAGCGACGAGCTGCTGTACCGCTTCGAATTCCCGGAACGTCCGGGCGCGCTGATGAAATTCCTCTCCAGCATGAGCCCGGGCTGGAACATCAGCCTGTTCCACTACCGCAACCAGGGCGGCGACGTGGGGCGCATCCTGATCGGCCTGCAGGTGCCGAAGAAGGAGATGAAGGAATTCCGCGCCTTCCTGGCACAACTGGGCTATCGTCACTGGGACGAGAGCCGTAACCCGCTCTACAAGCTCTTCCTCGGCTGATAGTGCAGTGGCCGCCCCCCTTCGAAGGGGTGCGGCCGCAGTCTCATCCGCCCTTTGCATCATCGCAGTCCGCAGTACCGCAGGAGAATCCCATGGACCACATCACCCCGCCCGCCTCCACCGCTGGCCATTCGCCGGAAAGCTCGCCGCTGGGCAAGAGCTCCGAGTATCCGACCCATTACGACCCCAGCCTGCTGTTTCCCATCCCGCGCGCGCCCAAGCGCGCCGAGTTGCAGATCAGCGGCACGCTGCCTTTCTTCGGTGCCGATTTCTGGACCGCCTATGAAATCTCCTGGCTGAACCTGCGCGGCAAGCCGCAGATCGCCATCGCGACCTTCATGGTGCCGGCCGATTCGCCCAACATCATCGAATCGAAGTCGTTCAAGCTCTATCTCAACTCCTTCAACCAGGAGCGCCTGGAAAACGCCGACCAGCTGGTAGAGAAGCTGCGCCACGACCTCTCGGCCGCAGCCGGTGCCACCGTGCAGGTGACGCTGACCGAAGCCGCGCAGTTCGGCCAGGTGCAGTTCGGCGAACTCGGCGGCCTGTCGCTGGACCGGCTGGACGTGGAGATCGAAGCCACTGCCCACCCCGATGGCAGCATCCTGCGCGCCCGCCATGACGAAGCCACCGTCGAGGAAACCCTGGTATCGCATCTGCTCAAGTCCAACTGTCCGGTGACCAGCCAACCCGACTGGGGCAGCGTGCAGATCCACTATGTCGGTGCGCCGATTGACCAGGAAAGACTGCTGAAATACATCATCGGCTTCCGTGAGCACAACGAATTCCATGAGCAGTGCGTCGAGCGCATCTTCACCGACATCCTGCGCTACTGCAGACCGCAGAAGCTGGCCGTCTATGCCCGCTACACCCGACGTGGCGGCCTGGATATCAATCCCTGGCGCAGCAACTTCTCCAGCGCCAAACCTCCCTCGCAACTGCGTAATGCACGCCAGTGATGCTTGCCAGTAATGGATGCCGGTAATGCGGGCTGACACCGCCCAGGTGTCAGCAAATTGTCACCAAATATGTCAACCATAGGCGATTGCGCCTGTGCGGCTTGGCCTGCATGCTTGCAGTTTGGTAACATATCGGCCCTTTTCAATGTGAACAAACGCGGGATATTTTTGCTGCATTGCCTGTCATTCCCCATGACGGGTGACATCCCCGGACGCGCCTCGCCCGTCGCAAGCGCTTGACCATGACAACCCTGCGCCGCCACGCCTCTTCCGGATGCGTGGGGCATTAGCCTGTAGCCCACAACAACTATGACAACCATCACCCAGTCCCGGCGCATCAGCGCCCCTCTCTCTTCTTCATTGCGTCGCCTGGCCCTGGCGGGCGTAGCCAGCCTCGCCCTGGCACCGGCCGCCCACGCCGAGGACAACCAATACAGCCTATGGCAGAGCGCCAAGGATCGCGCTGCCAATATCTGGAACCAGGGCGACAGCGAACTCTATCTCTCCGGCGTGGCCCACCACGGCCGTAGCACCTATTCCACCGAGAAGCTCAATGAACTCAACGAGCACGCCTGGGGCCTGGGCTACGGCAAGACCCTGCGCAATGACAAGGGCGACGACGAATCCCTGTACGGCTTCGTGATCAAGGACTCGCACCGTCACCCGCAATACATGGCCGGCTATGCCTATGAGTGGGTATTCCCGATCGCCAAGACCGGTCTGGAGGTGGGCCTGGGTGGCACGGCCATGCTCATGAGCCGCCAGGATTACCTCAACAGCGTGCCCTTCCCGGTACCCTTGCCGCTGGCCTCGATCGGCACCAAGAAAGGCAAGATCATGTTCGCCTATGTGCCGCGCCTGTCGGCCAACAAGAACAATGGCGACGTGTTGCTGATCTTCGGCCGCATCGAGATGTAAGAGCGATCACGTCAGTGTCGCCAGGGCCTGTCCGTCGCACAGCCGGACAGGCATATCAAAATACTTCGAGAAATCATCAAAACACACCGCGGGATAGCTTGCTTTGCAACAAGTTTCCGCGCGTCATCACGGCAAAAGCCACAACTTGCGGTAAATTGCGCCAGTCACGCCGAATTCACCTCCTGTTCGACGTTTTCAAAGCATTGCGGGGCCGGCAAACAAGCCTATAATCCTGCTCAAAGCTTCAGCCTGTAGCAATTCCTTGAGCGTCATGACTAATCTTGCAAAAATCCTGTCTCCAGAAAATGTGGTTCTGGATCTGGAAGTCTCCAGCAAAAAAAGAGCTTTCGAACAAGCCGGCCTGACCTTCGAAAACAATAGCGGCATCGCCCGCTCCACCGTTTCCGAAAACCTGTTCGCACGAGAGCGCCTCGGTTCGACCGGCCTGGGCCATGGCGTGGCCGTGCCCCACGGCCGCATCAAGGGATTGAAGGCGCCGCTGGCGCTGTTCATGCGGCTGGCCGCACCGATTCCCTTCGAGTCGCCCGATGGCCAACCGGTCAAACTGCTGGTGTTCCTGCTCATTCCCGACCATGTGACGCAGCAGCACCTGGAGATCCTCTCGGAAATCGCCGAGATGTTTTCCGACGATGCCTTCCGCAACGAGCTCACCACCGAAGCCGATCCAGCCGTGGTCCACGCCCGCATCGTCACCTGGCAGACCTCGATGGAAAAAGCTGGCTGAAGCGGACTTCCTGCCTCCTGCCGCCTCCCACCTGTCAGCAGAACCGGATCACCATGCCCACCTATTCCGCGTTGTCGATACAGCAGCTTTACGAAGAAAACCGTGAATCGCTGCAATTGGGCTGGTTCGCCGGCTTCCCCGGTGGCGAACGTCTCATCTCCGGCGACGCCGTGTCGGCCTCCGACCAGGTCGGCCACCTCAACCTGATCCACCCGGGCCGCATCCAGGTCTTCGGCCATCAGGAAATCGAATACTACGATCGGCTCTCCAACACCTCGCGTGCCTACCAGACCGCCGAGCTGGTGGCGGGCGAGCCGCCGGCCTTCATCATCGCCCAGGGCCTGTCGACGCCGCCGCACATCCTGGCCGTGTGCGACGAAAAGAATATCCCGCTGTTCTCCACGCCCTTGCCGGCGGCGCAGGTGATCGACTACCTGCGCGTGTACCTGTCCAAGAAACTGGCCCAGCAGATCACCATGCATGGCGTGTTCATGGACGTATTGGGCGTAGGCGTGCTCATCACCGGCGAGTCCGGCCTGGGCAAGAGCGAACTGGGCCTGGAACTGATCTCGCGCAGCCACGGTCTGGTGGCCGACGATGCGGTGGAATTCGCCCGTATCGCGCCCAACATGATCGAGGGCCGCTGCCCGCCGCTGCTGCAGAACCTGCTGGAGGTGCGCGGCCTGGGCCTCTTGGACATCAAGGCCATCTTCGGCGAGACCGCCGTGCGTCGCAAGATGCGCCTGAAGCTCATCGTGCACCTGGTCCGCCGCAGCACCCTGGAAGAAAACTACGAGCGCCTGCCGCTGGACGCCCAGTATGAGGAAGTGCTGGGCCTGCCCATCCGCAAGGTGGTCATCCCTGTTGCGGCCGGGCGCAACATCGCGGTGCTGCTGGAAGCGGCGGTGCGCAACACCATCCTGCAGCTGCGCGGCATCGATACCCTCAAGGAATTCATCGAGCGCCAGCGCCGCGCCATGAACGGCGAATAGACGCCTGGCGCGGCGTGCTCCCGCCTAGCGGGAATGCTCGCGCCAGCTGCTGAGCCGCCGCGCAATGCGTTATCATTGCCGGCATGCGAATCGTTCTGATCACCGGCATCTCCGGCTCCGGCAAATCGGTGGCACTGCATGTGCTCGAAGACGCCGGCTATTTCTGCGTCGACAACCTGCCTCCGGCGCTGCTGTGCGACCTGGTGCAAACCCGCATCCTGGAAGGCGCCAGCATGCTGGCCGTGGCCACCGATGCGCGCAGCGCCGATTCGCTGGCCACCCTGCGACAGGACATCGACCAGTTGCGCGCCGATGGCCATGACGTCAAGGTCTTCTTCCTGACCGCCTCCAACGAAACCCTGATCACCCGCTTCTCCGAGACCCGCCGCAGCCATCCGCTGTCGCACCGCTTGCTGCCAGGACGCAATCCCAACGACAGGTTGACCTTGACCGAATGCATCGAGCTGGAAAAGGAGATGCTGGCCGACATGCAGCAGATCGGTCTGGTGATGGACACCTCACAGCTGAGTTCCAACAAGCTGCGCGGCTGGATCAAGGACCTGGTTGATCTGGAACGCTCACCGCTGACGCTGCTCATCGAATCCTTCGCCTTCAAGCATGGCCTGCCGCTGGACGCCGACCTGGTCTTCGATGTGCGCATGCTGCCCAATCCCCACTATGACCCGGCCCTGCGCCCGCTGACCGGGCGCGACCAGCCGGTGATCGATTTCCTCGACGCCGATGCCGAGGTGGCCGAGATGTTCAACGACATCCGCAGCTTCGTGGAGAAATGGCTGCCCGCCTTCAAGGGTGACAACCGCAGCTACCTCACCGTCGCCATCGGCTGTACCGGCGGCCAGCACCGCTCGGTCTACCTGGCCGAACGCCTGGCCCGGCACTTCCGCGCCAGCGAACAGGTGGTGTGCCGGCACCGGCAGCTAGACCGTCGCCAGCAGGTCGTCGCGCCGCAAAGCCCCAAGCAGTAATTTCTTGACCGGCGCCGGCAACGGCGCATCGGCCAGCCGCGCCACCGGATACCAGACCAGGCCGCCTTCGGCGATACGCTGGTGACGGCTCTTCATGGCCACCTGGAAGGGCGCCACATGCAGCTTGAAATGGGTGAAGACGTGCGAAAAGGCTTTCAGCTTGCGGCAGCCTTCCAGCTCGCCATAAGGCGCGACCAGCGTGCGCAGGGCCGTGTCGAACTGCGCCGCATCGCCCACGGCAATCTCAGGCAGGGACAACAGCCCGCCCCAGATTCCGCTATCGGGCCGCTGCTCCAGCAACACATCGGCACCATGGGTGATGACCAGCATCACCGTCTCCCGCTCCGGCACGGCCTTCTTGGGCTTGCTCACCGGTAGCTCGGCCACCCTGTCCTCGGCCAGCGCCACGCAGCGTGCCGCCAGCGGACAGCGCTCGCAGGCAGGCTTGCCGCGCACGCACAGGGTCGCGCCCAGGTCCATCAGGCCCTGCGTATAGGACTCGATATCCTGCTCGGGCAGCAAGGCCACGGCACGCTGCCAGAGCTTGTCCTCCACGGGCTTGGCGCCAGGATAGCCGTCGACCCCGAACACCCGCGCGAATACCCGCTTGACGTTGCCATCCAAGATGGCGGCACGGCGTCCATAGGAGAAGGCCGCGATGGCCGCCGCCGTGGAACGGCCGATGCCAGGCAGGTCGGCCAGCAGTTCGGGATCCTCGGGGAAACGCCCGCCATGTTCGGCCACCACCCGCTGCGCGCACTTGTGCAGGTTGCGCGCACGGGTGTAGTAGCCCAGGCCGCTCCACAAGGCCATCACATCCTCGGAGGGCGCAGCCGCCAGCGCGAACACATCCGGACAGCGCTCCAGGAAACGCTGGTAGTAAGGGATCACCGCCGCCACCTGGGTCTGCTGCAGCATGATCTCGGAGAGCCAGACGCGATAGGCATCGCGCGTGTTCTGCCAGGGCAGCTTGTGGCGGCCGTGCTGCTTCTGCCAGGCGATCACCTCGGCCGAGAAGGAAGGATCAGCATAATCCTCGTCCTGCGCCGCCAGGGGCTGGCGGCTTGCTTGTTCGACGATGCCCTTCATTTCTGGCAGCTCACACAATAGAAGGTGGAACGCTGGCCCTGCTTGATCTGTCGGATCGGCGTGGCACAGATGCGGCAGGGTTCGCCGGTACGGTTGTAGACGAAGTAGCTCTGCTGGAAGTAACCCGACTGGCCGTTGACGGCGATGAAGTCGCGCAAGGTGCTGCCGCCCTGCTCGATGGCGGCGGCCAGCGTCTCGCGGATGGCTTCGGCCAGGCGTTCGTAGCGCGGCAGGCTGATCTTGCCGGCGGCGGTACGGGGATTGATGCGCGCCTTGAAGAGACTTTCAGAGGCATAGATGTTACCGACGCCGACGACGATGTCGCCAGCCAGCAGCACCTGCTTGATCGGTGCCGAACGGCCGCGCGTCTGCTTGAACAACTCGCGGGCGGTGAATTTTTCTTCCAGCGGTTCCAGGCCCAGGCTGCGCAGCAGCAGGTGTTCCTCGACCGCGCCATCGGCCAGGTCATGCCAGAGGATGGCGCCGAAGCGGCGTGGATCGGTCATGCGCATGACCTGGCCGCCGACCAGCAGGTCGAAGTGATCATGCTTTTGCGGCGCGATGCCCGGCGGCAGGATGCGCAGGTGGCCGGACATCCCCAGGTGCACGATCAGCGTGCCATGGTCGAAATGGATCAGCAGGTACTTGCCACGACGCCCGGTGCTGCGCACCACGCGACCGGCCAGCAAGGCATCCAGGCCGGCAGGAAAAGGCCAGCGCAGGCCGGTATGGCGCATGACCACGCCGCTGACGGTCTGCCCCTCCAGGTAGGGGGCGACACCGCGACGGGTGACTTCGACTTCTGGTAATTCTGGCATCTGGCTGCAACTAGGGAAGGTGTAGGCGACGGCGCCCGGGAAGGTCCATATGATAATGCAGTTGCCGAAAACAAGACCGGAAGCAAAGAGCGCGGTGCCGTCGCGGCAGCCATGCAAAGATGGATTACACTGCACTGTCCGCCAAGCCACGAGTGTTGCGCGTAAAATCGTCATTTCCAGAATCGTCAGGATGAAATCTTGAAAAAAACCATCGCCCTCCTTACCAGTTCCCTGCTGCTGAGCGCCTGCGCAAGTTTCCAGCAGTCCGGCGACAAGGCGAACGCCCAGGCGGCACCGGATCAGAAGAGCGCGTCGGCCAAAGCGGCGAACAATCGCAAGAAATCGCCCAAGGCCAAGGTACAGCCGCAAGAGGATGCGCTGCCGGCAGTCGAGCTGAACGAAGACATTCTTTACAAAGTGCTGACAGCCGAAATCGCCTTCCAGCGCGGCCAATGGCAATCGGCCTATGTGACCATCCTGTCGGCCGCCCAGCAGACGCGTGATCCGCGCCTGGCCAAGCGCGCTGCCGAGATGGCGGTGATCGCGCGCCAGCCCAGCGAAGCGCTGGTGGCGGTGCGCCTGTGGACCGAACTGGCGCCGCATTCGGATGAAGCCCTGCAGAACTACCTGGGCCTGATCATGCTCTCGGACAGCGTCGACGAGATCGAGCCGCTGCTGACCCAGCGCCTGGCCGATGCCGCGCCCCAGGCGCGCGGCCCGATGCTCCTGCAGATCCAGCGCCTGCTGGTGCGGGCCAAGGACAAGCAGGCCAGCTTTGCCATCCTGCAGAAGATCGCCCAGCCCTACGGCGACCTGATGGAAACCCACCTGGCCCTGGCCCAGGGTGCCTTCAGCGTGGGCGACAGCGAATATGCCCAGCGCGAGGCCCGCGCCGCGCTCAAGATCAAGCCCGACTCCGAACTGGCGGTGCTGACCGCTGCGCAGGTGGCCTCGGACAACAAGGAAGCCACCAAGCTGGTCTCGGACTTCCTGCGCAAGTATCCGGACTCGCGCGAGGTACGTATTGCCTACGCGCGCAGCCTGGTGGAACAGAAGAACTACAAGGACGCCCGTACCCAGTTCGAGGCCCTGCTCAAGGAAGATGGCGACGATGCCACCACCCTCTTCGCCCTGGGCGTGCTGTCGGCCCAGACCAACCAGCTCAAGGATGCCGAGAACTACCTGCAACGCTACCTGAAGGTACTGGCGGCCCAACCCGAGGATGACCGTGACCCCAGCCAGGCGCTGCTGCTGCTCTCGCGCATCGCCGAGGAACGCAAGGATATGGACGCGGCCCTGCGCTATCTCGACCAGGCCGAGCCGGGCACCGACGGCTACGTCAATGTGCAGGTCCGCCGCGCCCAGCTGCTGGCCCGCAAGGGTGATATCGACGCCGCCCGCAAGGCCCTGGAGAGCGCCCAGTCCGAATCGAGCAACGACGGCGAGCAATTGCAGCTGATCCAGGCCGAGTCGATGCTGTTGCGCGACGCCAATCGCCACCAGGAAGCCGCCGATGTGCTCAAGGATGCCCTGGAACGCTTCCCCAACAATACCGACCTGCTCTACGACTATGCGATGGTATTGGACAAGCTGGGCAAGTACGACCAGATGGAAACATCGCTACGCCGGGTGATGAAGCTGGCTCCGGGCAACCAGCAGGCCTACAACGCGCTGGGCTATTCGCTGGCCGATCGCAACGTGCGCCTGCCCGAAGCCCTGGAGCTGATCCAGAAGGCCGCCGACATGGCACCCGATGATGCCTTCATCGCCGACAGCCTGGGCTGGGTGCAATTCCGCATGGGCCAGGTGGAGCAAGCCGAGAAGCAGCTGCGCCGCGCCTATGCCTTGCGCGACGACGTCGAGATCGGCGTGCACCTGGGCGAAGTGCTGTGGACCCGGGGCAAGCAGGATGAAGCGCGTGCGGTATGGCGCGAAGTCACCCAGAAGGATCCCGCGAACGAACTCCTGAAAAGCACGCTGACGCGGCTCGATGTGAAGCTATGAGCCGTTTCCGCCTTGGCGCCGGCACGCTGGTCGTCGGCCTGGCCAGCCTGCTGGCCGGTTGCGCCAGCCTGTCGCCACAGGACCGCGTACCGGCCACCGCCAGCGCGCCGGCCTATCAGTCCAGCATCGAAATCGATGGACGCATCTCGGTGCAATACCAGGAAGGCGACCGTCCGCAGTCGCTGCATGGCAGCTTCATCTGGACCCAGACCCCGCAGGAACTGAAGCTGGAGATGTTCTCGCCGCTGGGCCAGACGGTGGCGACCATCAACGTCAAGCCGGGCATCGCCACGCTGGTGCAGTCCGGCCGTGCCCCGCAGGTGGCCGCCGATGTGGATGAACTGGCCGAGCAATCGCTGGGCTGGCCACTGCCGGTCTCGGGCATGCGCCAATGGCTGCAAGGCAGCGGCACCGATGCTGCCGGCCAGCCCTTCCGTGCCCGCCCCGGCCAGGCCGATGCCGGCTACACCACCAGCGATGGCTGGCGCGTGGTCTATGCCAACTGGGAGACCGATGCCGCCAGCGGCCAGAGCCGTCCCAAGCGCATCGACATGAGCCGCAGCACCGCACAGGCCGGCCAGGTCTCCATCCGGGTGGCCATCGACGGCTGGAAGCAGCCCTGAGCACGCCCTCCCTCTATCCGAAGCTGCAAGACGCATGACCACCACCCTCACCGCCTGCCCTGCCCCCGCCAAGCTCAACCTGTTCCTGCATGTGACCGGCCGGCGACCGGACGGCTACCATCTGCTGCAATCGGCCTTCCAGCTGATCGATCGCTGCGACACGCTGGATTTCACGCTACGCGAGGATGGCCAGATCCGGCGCACCAATGAGGTAGAGGGCGTGCCGGCCGAGTCCGACCTGGTCATCCGTGCCGCGCGCCTGCTGCGTGAGGCCAGTGGCAACGAAAAGCTCGGCGCCGACATCACCGTGCATAAGGTCCTGCCCATGGGCGGCGGGGTCGGTGGCGGCTCTTCCGATGCGGCCACCACGCTGATGGTCTTGAATCATCTGTGGGATTGCGGCTACAATCGCGCCCAGCTCATGGAAATGGGCCTGAAGCTGGGTGCCGATGTGCCCTTCTTCCTGTTCGGTCGCAATGCCTTCGCCGAGGGTGTTGGTGAGGATCTGTCGGTGCTGGTGACCGCGGATTGCTGGTTCGTGGTGATTGAACCGGGCGTATCAGTTCCAACTTCAATAATTTTTTCATCAAAGTTGTTGACAAGGGATACCGAAGCCGTCAGAATAACGGACTTTCCTGATGCGACGAAACAAATCGCTTCCAGCTTCGGGAAAAACGATCTGGAAATGGTGGCAACAGCGCATTTTCCCGAAGTCGCAGCAGCCGTCGAATGGCTGGGCCAGTTCGGAAATGCCAGGATGACCGGATCTGGCGCCTGTGTGTTTTGTGCATTCGAACACGAACATCAGGCAGACGAAGTGCTCAAGCAGTTGCCTTCGCGCTGGATCGGCTGGAAAGCCAAAGCGATGCAGGAACACCCTCTCGCCCATTTAGTGCAGTCGTAAGAGAATTGGTTTGACGCGAGAGCAGCGCCTGACATAGAGCGCGCCGACACGGCAAACAGCAAGTTGCGTAGGGGAATCGCCAAGCTGGTTAAGGCACCGGATTTTGATTCCGGCATTCCAAGGTTCGAATCCTTGTTCCCCTGCCATTTAATTCGGACAGGCCGCAGTTCAGGCCCGGGTCCAGTCAGAAAAATAAGCCGTCAATGTGAGACCGATCAAGTCCAGCATTGTCGGCTTTTCGACTTTTTAACGATTGCATTCACGGATACCCACATGGCACTTGAGAACCTGATGGTTTTTACGGGCAACGCCAACCCCGAACTGGCGCGCGGCGTCGCTGAGAAACTCGGTATCCCGCTGGGCAAGGCCAATGTTTCCAAGTTCTCCGACGGCGAAGTCATGGTCGAGATCAATGAAAACGTTCGCGGCAAGGACGTCTTCGTGCTGCAGTCCACCTGCGCACCGACCAATGACAACCTGATGGAAATCATGATCATGGTCGACGCCTTGAAGCGCGCATCGGCCGGTCGTATCACTGCAGCCATCCCCTACTACGGCTATGCCCGCCAGGATCGTCGTCCGCGTTCGGCACGGGTTGCCATCTCGGCCAAGGTCGTGGCCAACATGCTGCAGGAAGCCGGCGTCGAGCGCGTCCTGATCATGGATCTGCACGCGGACCAGATCCAGGGCTTCTTCGATATTCCGGTGGACAACATCTACGCCTCGCCCATCCTGCTGGGCGACCTGGTCAACAAGAGCTACGAAGACCTGCTGGTGGTCTCGCCCGACGTCGGCGGCGTGGTGCGCGCCCGTGCGCTGGCCAAGCGCCTGAACTGCGATCTGGCCATCATCGACAAGCGTCGCCCGAAGGCCAACGTCTCCGAAGTGATGAACATCATCGGTGAAGTCGAAGGCCGCAACTGCGTGATCATGGATGACATGGTCGACACCGCCGGCACCCTGACCAAGGCCGCCGAAGTGCTCAAGGAACGTGGCGCCAAGAAGGTCGTGGCCTACTGTACCCACCCGGTGCTGTCGGGTCCGGCCATCGACCGTATCGCCAATTCGCCCCTGGATGAACTGGTGGTGACCGATACCATCCCGCTGTCGCCGGCTGCGCGCGCCTGCCCGAAGATCCGCCAACTGACCTGCGCGGACCTGCTGGCCGAGACCTTCAAGCGCATCACGAAGGGCGACTCGGTGATGTCGCTGTTCGCCGAATAAGATTTTGCATTCGCCTCGCTGCGGTTTTCCGTGGCGAGGTTTTTTCATATTCCCTGGTCGCGGGGAATATTTAACACGCGGGACAACCGTCGATTGAATGATTCAACGACGAGTCCTGCCAACATTGGAGCTTTAACATGAAAGTGATCGCCTTTCCGCGTAATGAACAGGGCACCGGAGCGAGCCGCCGCCTGCGTCGCGCGGGTCAAACCCCGGGTATCGTCTACGGTGGCACCGCTGCCCCGCTGAACATCGCCGTTGACCACAACGCCCTGTACCACGCGCTGAAGAAGGAAACCTTCCACTCGTCCATCCTGGATCTGGAAATCGACGGCAAGGTCGAGCAGGTTCTGCTGCGTGACTTCCAAGTCCACGCTTTCAAGCAACTGGTCCTGCACGTGGACTTCCAGCGCGTGGACGCTTCCCAGAAGCTGCACACCAAGGTGCCCCTGCACTTCGTGAACGCTGAAGTGTCGCCGGCCGTCAAGCTGCACGCTGGCATCATCAGCCACGTGGCTGCTGAACTGGACGTGACCTGCCTGCCGAAGAACCTGCCCGAGTTCATCGAAGTCGACCTGTCCAAGCTGGACGTCGGTCAATCGATCCACCTGGCTGATCTGAAGCTGCCCAACGGCGTGACCGCCGTGACCCAGGAAAACGTGACCATCGCCACCGCCACCGTGCCGGCTGGTCAAGTGTCCGCTGAAGGTACTGCTGCAGGCGCAGAAGAAGCCAAGTAATCCGGTTTCTTCCGCTGCAAGAAAAAAACCCGCCGAATCGGATTCGGCGGGTTTTTTCGTTAACTCACCAACTAGCGGCGCAAGCTTGCACCGCCCTCAACGCAATTACTTCCGACCCGCCTCACCGGCCACGGCAGCGGCCGTCGGACTGCCTGTCAGCGCCCCCACCAGCGCCCCGGTGGTGGCACCCTGGGCCATCAGCGGCGCCAGCTGATCCAGCAACTGCTTGCCTTCCGGTGTCTGGCTCAAGGCTGCCAGCATGCCTGTGAGCTTGGTGCCACCGGCGGGCGTGAAGAGGTCCCCCAACCGGGCCACGCCCTGCTGCATGTCACCGGCATTGGCAATCACCTTCAGGTCGGCGTGCTGCATGGCCCGCGCCATTTCAAGACCCACGTCACGACCCACTTCGACCTGCTTGATGGTGATCAGGTATTGCTGATAGCCGGCATTGGCACCGATTTCCTTGGCCAGCTGGATCTGCGTGGTGACCGGCGCCATCAGCATGGCCTGCTCGGCGGCAGCCGCGGCCTCGCCGCGAGCACGGACACCATCAGCCTCCTTGAGCGCCGCCGCCAGGTCACCCTCGGCCTTGGTGGTGACGGCCTGTTTCTGGGCATCCGCATTGATGACCTGCACCTGCTTCTGCGCATCTGCATTGACCACCGCCACCTGCTTCTCCTGCTCGGCGCGCACGGCAGCGACGTCCCGCGCGATTTCGGCGCCGCGCACTTGCTGCACCTTCTTGACGTCCATGTCACGTTCGGTGGTCGTCTTGGCTGCGGCCTTGATCTCCTGCTGCGCCTGCTCATTGGCGATACCGACCTGCTTCTCCTTTTCGGCCGTGCGCAGGCCCACTTGCTGGGCGGCATCCTGGCGCTGCACTTCGACGGTACGCTTGGCATCGATTTCGGCCAGCTCGGCCTGACGCTGGTTCTCGGCAACCTTGACCCGGCTTTCCATCTCGATGCGTGACTTTTCCTTGGCCATCACATTGTTGATGACGGTGCTGCCAGGGGCGTCACGCAGATCCATGAATTCGATGGTCTTCACCGGCAGCACACCCCACTGCGAGATCTGCTCTTGCACTTCCATCGTGAACTGCGCGCCCAGCTCGGCGCGGGACTGCATGATGTCTTCCAACGCATTGGTGGCCAGCACCCGCCGCACCGCCCCCTGCAACACGGCCTTGAGGTCGGTATGCAAGGCGTCGAAGGTGGCGACCCGCTGGGCCGCCGTCTCGGCATTGTCCACGCGGAAGAACGCCACGGCATCGATGACGAAGGGCAGACGCTCCTTGTCATAGGCCTCGTAGTCATTGAGCGCGACCTGGAAGATGCTTTCGGGGAACTCGGTGACCGTGATGCCCAGCTTGGGCAACCAGCTCGGCCAGGCGTAATACGCATTGCCGGCCGGCTTGCCGCGTCCGTAGGGGGTACTTGAATGGGACGTCTGGACGATATGCACCATGTTGGTAGGGACCACGCGGCGCAAGGTGACGGCGATGACGAAGACCAGCAACAGAACGGCGGCGAAAAATGCCGCCAACAGACTCAACTGCAGGATGCTCATACCTCTCCTTGTAGATGGAAGACCGGCCGCCGTAGACGGCAACCACAGATCGGTCATCGCGCACGGTGCACTTGCTGCCGAAGGTGCTACTTCATGCGCAGCGCGACTTCCGTTGGATTCTCATCTTACAGGAGATTACTTCATGGCAATAGCTGCACCGTGGGCGGTAGCAGCCTTGTTGCCTCAGCCCCGGTTCTTGAGCCATGCCTCGCGCTGGCGCACCACCGCCACCGGCTTGCCCATGGCCTTGAGGCTGACCTGCGGTGCCGTATCGGCCTTGAGCTTGACGCTGAACTCCATGAGCTCGTCACGACGGAAGGCGTGGATGCGTACGGTGTCATTGATCCGGTAGCGGGCCAGCAAGCCCTCGGGGCCGGATGCCGGCACGCGCAAGCCATCCAGCGCCACCAGCTTGTCGCCGGCGGACAGCCCGGCCTGCATGGCCGGACCGCCTTCGTAGACGGTGGCCAGCTTGGCGTCGCTGCCCTCCTTGGTGATGCGCGCGCCCAGCCAGGGACGAGCGTCCTTGGGCAGCTCGGCTTCATAGGCTACGCCATAGGCCGGCAGCAGCGCTTCCAGCGGCACATCCTCGGTGCCCCGGATATGGCGATCGTAGTAGCCCTTGAGATCGGCATCGCTCCATTGCTCCATCAGCGCCAGGATCTCGTCCTCGCCGACACCACGCCCGACACCGTCGTAGAAGTCGCGACCATAGCGCGCCCACAATCCGCGCATCACGTCGTCCAGCGAACGGCGGCCACGGGTCTGCTGGCGGATGGTCAGGTCCAGCCCCAGCGCCACCAGCGAACCCTTGGTGTAGTAGCTGACGATGGCATTGGCGGCATTCTCGTCCTGGCGGTAGTACTTGACCCAGGCATCGAAGCTGGATTCGGCCACGCTCTGCTTCTTGCGGCCGCTGCCGCGCAGCACGCCGGTGACGGTCTTGGCGACCAGCTTGAGGTAGTCGTCGGTATCGATGACGCCGGTGCGCACCAGGAAGAGATCATCGTAGTAACTGGTGAATCCCTCGAAGAGCCACAGCAGCGAGGTGTAGTTTTCCTGGCGCAGGTCATAGGGGGCAAAGACTGCCGGCTTGATGCGCTTGACGTTCCACGTGTGGAAATATTCGTGGCTGCACAGGCCGAGATAGGTGCGATAGCCATCGGTCTGCTCCAACTTGCCCTTGACCGGCAGGTCGGCGCGCGAACAGATCAGGGCCGTCGAGGCACGGTGTTCCAGGCCGCCGTAGCCATCGCCCACGGCCAGCGTCATGAAGACGTAGCGTTCCATCGGCGCGCGCTTGCTGCGCGGCTCGAAGAAGGCGATCTGGGCTTCGCAGATCTTCTTGAGGTCGTCGCACAGGCGCGCCATGTCCAGGTTGGGCACGCGACCGGTGATGACCACGTCATGCGGCACGCCATGGGCCTGGAAGCTGGCCAATGCAAACTCGCCCAGCTCCACCGGATGGTCGATCAGCTCATCGTAGTTCTGCGCCACATAGGTGCCGAAGCCATAGCGCTTGGCCTTGAGTTCAGCCAGTGCCGTGGCCACGCGCCAGCGCTTGAACTGCTCGCCCGCCGGAGGACGGATCTCCACCACCTGCTGGCCCTGCTCGAAGCCATGCGCGGCCAGGAACACGCTGGTGCCATTGAAGAAGCCGTGGGTTTCATCCAGATGTGCGGTGCGCACCGACAGGTCCCAGGCATAGACCTGGTAATGCAGGGTGAGCGCGCCCTTGCAGGGGGCGGCTTGCCAGGTGTGCTTGTCCAGCTTCCTGACCTGCACCTTGCGGCCGGCCGACTCACCGCGCAGCTGCACGATGTTCTTGCCGAACTCGCGGATCATGTAACTACCCGGGATCCAGGCCGGCAGCGAGAACACCTGGCCCTCCGGGGCCGGCGAGTCCACGGTGACGCTGACGTCATAGACGTGGGAGGCAGGGGCGAGGGAGGTGATGCTGTAGCGGATCGGGGTGGCCATTGCGATGTGGAGATGATACCGGCGGGCGGCGATGGTCCATTTTACACGCCGCCACCCGGGACGGCGGGTCGCCATCGGCACGACCAAAGCGAGCGGCGAAAAAAAACCGGACCGACTTGCGTCGGCCCGGGTCCAGGGTCAAATGATGCTAACCGTTAAAACTTTTTTAAATCATATAAATCGTTTGACGGATCCCCGTCATGCCGCATCAACGCGGCAGCAGCGAGGAACCCATCAGGAACTCGTCCACCGCACGGGCGCACTGGCGACCTTCGCGGATCGCCCACACCACCAGCGACTGGCCGCGACGCATGTCGCCTGCGGCAAAGACCTTGTCCACCGAGGTCTTGTAGCAGCCTTCGCCATCGGTGGTGGCCTTGGCGTTGCCGCGGGCATCCTTGTCCACGCCGAAGGCATCCAGCACCTGCGCCACCGGCGAGACGAAGCCCATGGCCAGCAGCACCAGGTCAGCCTTGATCTCGAATTCCGAATCCGGGACTTCGACCATCTTGCCGTCCTTGAACTCGACGCGCGCGGCGATGAGTTTCTCGACCTTGCCGCCCTTGCCTTCGAGGCGCTTGGTAGTGACCGCGAAATCGCGCTCGCAACCTTCTTCGTGGGAGGATGAGGTGCGCAGCTTGATCGGCCAGTAGGGCCAGACCAGCGGCTTGTTTTCGGATTCCGGCGGTTGCGGCATCAGTTCGAACTGGGTCACGGAGGCAGCGCCGTGACGGTTGGAGGTACCGACACAGTCGGAGCCGGTGTCACCACCGCCGATGACGACCACGTTCTTGCCGGTGGCCATGATCTGGTTCTTCAGCTTGTCGCCGGCATTGACCTTGTTCTGCAGCGGCAGGAAGTCCATGGCGAAATGCACTCCCTTCAGTTCGCGACCCGGTACCGGCAGGTCACGCGGTGCCTCGGCGCCACCGGCGATGATGACGGCGTCGAACTCCTTCTTCAGTTCGTCGGGGGAGACGGTTTCCTTGGACCAGTTGTTGACGGTCTCGGGGAAATCCTTGCCCACGAAGACGCTGGTGCGGAACGTCACGCCTTCGGCCTTCATCTGTTCCACGCGCAGATCGATGTGCGACTTTTCCATCTTGAAGTCGGGGATGCCGTAACGCAGCAGGCCACCCACGCGGTCGCTCTTCTCGAACACGGTCACGTCGTGACCGGCGCGTGCCAGCTGCTGGGCAGCGGCCAGGCCGGCAGGACCGGAGCCGACCACGGCGACCTTCTTGCCGGTCTTGATGGCGGCCGGTTGCGGCACCACCCAGCCGTTTTCCCAACCCTTGTCGATGATGAAGTGCTCGATCGACTTGATGCCCACGGCGTCGTTGTTGATGCCCAGGGTGCAGGCGGCTTCGCAGGGTGCCGGGCAGATGCGGCCGGTGAACTCGGGGAAGTTGTTGGTCTGGTGCAGGGTGTCCAGGGCTTCCTTGTAGTTGCCGCGGTAGACCAAGTCATTCCAGTCGGGAATGATGTTGTTGACCGGGCAGCCGTTGTTGCAGAAGGGGATGCCGCAGTCCATGCAACGCGCGCCCTGGATCTTGGCGTCGGCGTCGCTCAGGTGCAGGACGAATTCCTTGTAGTGCTTGGTGCGCGCTGCTGGCGCTTCGCTGGCCTCTTTCAGGCGCTGGTATTCCATGAAACCGGTTGCTTTTCCCATTTTCCTCTCACATTCTCGCTAAGGATGCGGCGGGCGGCGCTCTTCATCTCTGGCGCCACGCCCGCCGGCGTGCTTGATTGACTCGAAAGTTACGCTGGCTGATGACGATCAGGCCGCGACCTTCTCCTTCTTCGATTGGGCAGCGGCAGCCAGTTCGGCCAGTGCGCGCTTGTACTCGGTCGGGAACACCTTGACGAACTTGGCACGCGATGCCGCCCAGTTATCCAGCAGGTAGCGCGCACGCGTGCTGCCGGTGTACTTGAAGTGACGCTCAATCAAGCCGCGCAGGATGGCTTCGTCGGTCTGGCGCTCGCCACCGCGCGACAGGCTGTGCCAGATGTCGCGGTTGACGGTCTGTTCCTGCTCGGTATCGGACAGGACCTTTTCCAGGCTGACCATGGCGGTGTTGCACTTGCCGGCGAAATCACCGTCCGGGTCATACACGTAGGCGATGCCGCCCGACATGCCGGCTGCGAAGTTGCGACCGGTATTGCCCAGCACCACCACGGTGCCGCCGGTCATGTATTCGCAACCGTGGTCGCCGGTGCCTTCCACCACGGCGGTAGCGCCCGAGTTACGCACTGCGAAGCGTTCGCCGGCCACGCCATTGATGAAGGCTTCGCCATTGATGGCGCCGTACAGCACGGTGTTACCGGAGATCATGTTGTCCACGGCGCGGCCACGGAACTCGGTGTTGGGACGCACGATGATGCGGCCACCCGAGAGACCCTTGCCGACATAGTCGTTACCTTCGCCGACCAGGTCCAGGGTCACGCCCTTGGCCAGGAAGGCGCCGGCCGACTGGCCTGCGGTACCTTGCAGCTGGATGTGGATGGTGTCATCCGGCAGGCCTTCGTCGCCGTAACGCTTGGCGACTTCACCCGAGAGCATGGCACCGACGGTACGGTTGAGGTTCTTGATCGGGGAGATGAAGGACACCTTCTCGCCCTTTTCCAGCGCGATCTTGGCTTGCGCGATCAGCTTGTGGTCCAGTGCCTTGTCCAGGCCGTGGTCCTGGAAGTCGGTGTGATACACCGGCAGCTTCGATTCCGGCTGATGGAAGATGCGGCTGAAGTCCAGGCCCTTGGCCTTCCAGTGGGCGATGGCCTTGGAACGGTCCAGCAGGTCGGCGCGGCCGATCAGCTCGTCGAACTTGCGGATACCCAGCTGGGCCATGATCTGGCGCGCTTCTTCGGCGATGAAGAAGAAGAAGTTGACCACGTGTTCCGGCTTGCCGGAGAACTTGGCGCGCAGCACCGGATCTTGCGTGGCCACGCCCACCGGGCAGGTGTTCAGGTGGCACTTGCGCATCATGATGCAGCCTTCGACCACCAGCGGTGCGGTGGCGAAACCGAATTCGTCCGCGCCCAGCATGGCGCCGATGACGACGTCACGACCGGTCTTCATCTGGCCATCGGCCTGCACGCGGATGCGGTTACGCAGGCCGTTCAGGACCAGGGTCTGTTGGGTTTCGGCCAGGCCCAGTTCCCATGGCGAGCCGGCATGCTTGATCGAAGACAGCGGCGAAGCGCCGGTGCCGCCATCATGGCCAGCGATGACCACGTGGTCGGACTTGGCCTTGGCCACACCGGCGGCCACGGTACCCACGCCCACTTCGGAGACCAGCTTGACCGAGATCGAGGCACGCGGATTGACGTTCTTCAGGTCGTGGATCAGCTGTGCCAGATCTTCGATGGAGTAGATGTCGTGGTGCGGCGGCGGCGAGATCAGGCCCACGCCCGGCACCGACACGCGCAGCTTGGCGATGTATTCGGAGACCTTGTGGCCCGGCAGCTGACCGCCTTCACCCGGCTTGGCACCCTGCGCCATCTTGATCTGGATCTGGTCGGCCGAGATCAGGTATTCGGCGGAGACGCCGAAACGGCCCGACGCCACCTGCTTGATGCGCGAGCGCAGCGAATCACCCTCCTGCAGCGGGATATCGACTTCGATGTGTTCGCGGCCGATTTCCGAAGCCAGGGTCGCGCCCTGCTTGATGGGGATACCCTTCAACTCGTTGCGGTAACGGTTGACGTCTTCACCACCTTCGCCGGTGTTGGACTTGCCGCCAATACGGTTCATGGCGATAGCCAGGGTGGCGTGGGCTTCGGTCGAGATCGAGCCCAGCGACATGGCACCGGTGGCGAAGCGCTTGACGATTTCCTTGGCCGGTTCCACCTCATCGATGGAGATGGCACGCGACGGATCGATCTTGAACTCGAACAGGCCGCGCAGCGTCATGTGGCGCTTGGACTGGTCGTTGATGATCTGGGCGTATTCCTTGTAGGTGTTGTAGCTGTTCGAACGGGTCGAGTGCTGCAGCTTGGCGATCGCGTCCGGGGTCCACATGTGCTCTTCGCCACGGATGCGGAAGGCGTATTCGCCACCGGCGTCCAGGGCGTTGGCCAGCACCGGGTCGGTGCTGAAGGCGGCGGTGTGCAGGCGCAGTGCTTCCTCGGCCACCTCGAACACGCCGATACCCTCGACGTTGGACGCCGTGCCCTTGAAGTACTTGTCCACCAGCGCCTTGGACAGGCCGATGGCTTCGAAGATCTGCGCGCCGCAGTAGGACATGTAGGTCGAGATGCCCATCTTGGACATGACCTTCAGCAAGCCCTTGCCGACTGCCTTCTGGAAGTTGTAGATGGCCTTTTCCGGCGACAGGTCGCCCGACAGGCCCTTGGCCATGTCGGACAGGGTGTCCATGGCCAAGTAGGGGTGGATGGCTTCGGCGCCATAACCTGCCAGCAGGGCGAAGTGGTGCGTTTCGCGGGCCGAGCCGGTTTCCACCACCAGGCCGGTGGAGGTGCGCAGACCCTTGCTGACCAGGTGCTGGTGGATGGCCGAGGTGGCCAGCAGTGCCGGGATCGGCAGCTGGTCGGCATCGACCTTGCGGTCCGAGATGATCAGGATGTTGTGGCCCGACTTGACCGCATCCACGGCCTTGGCGCACAGCGAGGCCAGGCGGGCTTCGATGCCTTCCTTGCCCCAGGCGACGGGGTAGCAGATGTTCAGTTCGTAGGACTTGAACTTGCCGCCGCTGTGGGCGCTGATGTTGCGCAGCTTGGCGATGTCGTCATAGTCCAGCACCGGCTGCGACACTTCCAGGCGCATCGGCGGGTTGATGTTGTTGGTGTCCAGCAGGTTGGGCTTGGGGCCGATGAAGGACACCAGCGACATGACCAGGGCTTCGCGGATCGGGTCGATCGGCGGGTTGGTCACCTGGGCGAACAGCTGGCGGAAGTAGTTGTAGAGCGTCTTGTTCTTGTTGGACATGACCGCCAGCGGCGAGTCATTGCCCATGGAACCGATGGCTTCCTCGCCACCCGTGGCCATGGGGGCCATCAGGAACTTGATGTCTTCCTGGGTGTAGCCGAAGACCTGCTGCAGGTCCAGCAGCTTCAGGGACGACGACGGTTGGCGCGGCTCTTCCTTCAGCTCGTCCAGCTTCACGCGCACCGAGTTGATCCACTGCTTGTAGGGCTTGGCGTTGGCGTAGGTGTCCTTCAATTCCTTGTCGTCGATGATGCGGCCGGCATCCAGGTCGATCAGGAACATCTTGCCCGGCTGCAGGCGCCACTTCTGGATGATCTTGGATTCGGGAATGGGCAGCACGCCCGATTCGGACGCCATCACCACCAGGTCGTCGTCGGTGACGATGTAGCGTGCCGGCCGCAGACCGTTACGGTCCAGCGTACCGCCGATGTGACGGCCGTCGGTGAAGGCCAGCGCGGCCGGGCCGTCCCACGGTTCCATCATGGCGGCGTGGTATTCGTAGAAGGCGCGACGGTTGTCGTCCATCGAGGTGTGGTTTTCCCAGGCTTCGGGCACCATCATCATCATCGCCTGCGGCAGCGGATAGCCGGCCATGACCAGCAGTTCCAGCGCATTGTCGAAGCTGGCGGTGTCGGACTGGCCTTCATAGATCAGCGGGAACAGCTTCTTCAGGTCCGAACCCAGCACGGCCGACTGCATCACGCCTTCACGGGCGCGCATCCAGTTGAAGTTGCCCTTGACGGTGTTGATTTCACCGTTGTGGGCGATCAGGCGGTACGGGTGGGCCAGCGGCCATTCCGGGAAGGTGTTGGTGGAGAAGCGCTGGTGCACCAGGGCCAGGGCCGAGACGCAGCGCTCGTCCTGCAGGTCCTTGTAGTACACGCCGACCTGGTCGGCCAGCAGCAAGCCCTTGTAGACCACGGTGCGGGCCGACATCGAGGGCACGAAGAATTCCTTGCCGTGCAGCAGGTTCAGCGCCTGGATGGCGTGACCGGAAGACTTGCGGATCACGTAGAGCTTGCGTTCCAGCGCGTCGGTCACCATCACGTCGGGGCCGCGGCCGATGAAGATCTGGCGAATCACCGGCTCTTTTTCGCGCACGGTCGGGGACATCGGCATGTCGCGGTCCACCGGCACATCGCGCCAGCCCAGCACGATCTGGCCTTCGGCCAGCACCGAGCGCTCGATTTCCTGTTCACAGGCGATGCGGGAGGCGTTTTCCTTGGGCAGGAACACCATGCCCACGCCATACTCGCCCGGCGGCGGCAGGTCCACGCCCTGCTTGGCCATCTCTTCGCGGTAATACTGGTCGGGAATCTGGATCAGGATACCGGCGCCATCGCCCATCAGCGGGTCGGCACCGACGGCGCCCCGGTGATCCAGGTTCTTCAGAATGAGCAAACCCTGGTCAACGATGGAATGGGATTTCTTGCCCTTGATATGGGCGATGAAACCGACGCCACAGGCGTCATGTTCATTTGCTGGGTCGTAAAGGCCTTGCGCGTGCATAACGGAACTCCACCACATTGACAGTAAGGATTTGAAGAATAGTGCACTGCACCCAATAGTTCAATGAAAATAAATGGGGTCTGAGTCAAATTAAAATCCCCACGATTTTCCTGATTTTTTAAATGGGGACATAGTGAATCGAATGATTCATAAGCCGTTGATATCAAAGGCTTATTTTTGGATCGACTTCAGTCTTGCTGTACGGATACGGACGACTCGTCCGTCACCGGACGGGAAATCACCGGCCGGCCACGCTTGGCGGGACTGACACGGCGATGCGTCTGGCGTTCGAGTCCCTGCTTGAAACTCTCCGAACCCAGCGCCCAACCCTTGAGCGTGGCATCGGTGATGCGCTCCACTTCGGCCTGGGCCAGCCCCTCTTCGGTGAGCTGGCGGTAGGCGATCTCCCGGTCGAAGGGCGTGTTGCCAATCGACCAATAGGCGGGGTGATCGGTGATCAGCCCATCCTGCTTGGCGCCGATGTGATGCATGTAGCTGGACCAGGGATATTCCCCCGGGCCGCCCGCCAGGCCGTTGCGCACCGGATTGAGCTCGATGTAGCGGCAGATGGCCAGCAGGTACAGATCGGCATCGATGACGGTGGCGCGGTAGCGCCCCTGCCACAGGGTGCCGGAACGTCCATGCTTCTGGTTGAAATACGGGACGTAGTGGCGCCCTATCCATTGCATCATCCGTGCCAGCCCCTGGTCATCGACCGGGGTGGCCAGCAGGTGCAGGTGGTCCGGCATGAGCACATAGGCGTGGATGGCCACCTTGAATTGCCGTGCCGCATCCTTGAGCCAGCCGAGGAAGGCCAGATGGTCTTCGGCATCCCGGAAGATGACCAGACCATCATGTCCGCGCTGGATGATGTGATGAGGCTGGTTGGGTACCACGAGACGAGGAAGGCGGGCCATGAGGATTCGCTGCAAACCGTAAGAATGGATCGCACATTCTAATGCACTCCGTCCCCAATAAAACCATCCCTGTGCTGACATGCCAAATCGGCATCATCATATTCGAATGACAACGACGTAAAAAAACCGGCTGGTGTGCGCCAGCCGGTCAAGCCCCACGGTTGAATCTGTGACCGCTACGATCAGGCGGCGTGTTTGCCCTCGTCCTTGGCCTTGCCCAGCATCAGGCTCAGCACGATGGACACCACCAGGATCGCGCCCACCACGCCCAGCGACAGCAGCACCGGCACATGGAACCAGTACGACACGAGCATCTTGCAGCCCACGAACAGCAGCACCAGCGCCAGACCGTACTTCAGCAGGTGGAAGCGATCGGCGGAATCGGCCAGCAGGAAGTACAGGGCGCGCAAGCCCATGATGGCGAACATGTTGGAGGTGAAGACGATGAACGGATCCTTGGTGATGGCAAAGATCGCCGGGATGCTGTCCACCGCGAAGATCACGTCCGACAGTTCGATCAGCAGCAGCACCAGCATCAGCGGGGTGAAGTAGCGTACGCCATTGATGCGGGTGGAAAACTTCTCGCCGTCGTAGTCGTTGCTGATCTTCATGTGACCGCGCAGCCAGCGCAGCAGCGGGTTGTCACCGAGGTCGGCCTCCTTGTCGGCAAAGATCAGCATCTTCACGCCGGTGAACACCAGGAAGGCGCCGAACACATAAAGGATCCAGCTGAACTGGGCGATCATCCAGGCGCCCAGCAGGATCATCACGGCGCGCATGACGATGGCACCGATCACGCCGTAGAGCAGCACGCGGCGCTGCATCTCGGGCGGCACCGCGAAGTAGCTGAAGATCATCAGGAACACGAAGATGTTGTCCACCGACAGCGCCTTCTCGATCAGGTAGCCGGAGAGGAACTCGGCGCCCTTCTGGTTGGCGAATTCACGGCCGACGCTGGCATCCAGGTACCACCACATCAGGCCCGCAAACAAGAGCGCCAGCGAGACCCAGGCCAGCGACCAGCCCAGCGCCTCGCGCGGCGTCACCCGGTGCGCGTGACGGCCGCCGAGGGCGAACATGTCCACGGCCAGCATGCCCAGCACGAATATGATGAACCCGCCCCACATGAGCGGACTTGCAAAACTTTCTACGCCATTCACGATGACTTCCTCCAAGGTGACGAAACCGGCCGCCGCAAGCAATGGCGACCGGACAATGGCGCTACTCTAGGCGAAACTGCTATGAATGAAAATTCGAATATTCTGAGATAATCCATCGAAATTTCCGAAGTATTTCATTTTCACGGAAACATCATGCCCAGCCTCAACTACAAGCACCTGCACTATTTCTGGACGGTCGCCAAGACCGGCGGCGTGGCGCGCGCCAGCGAGCGGCTGCACCTGACCGCGCAGACCATCAGCGGCCAGATCAGCCTGTTCGAGGAAAGCCTGGGCTACAAGCTGTTCCGCCGCGTAGGCCGGCGCCTGGAGCTCAACGATGAAGGGCGCATGGTGTTCGACTATGCGGAACGAATTTTCAGCATCGGTGAAGAACTGGAGGAGGCCTTGCGCCTGCGCGCGGGTGGACGCACGCTGCAATTGCGTGTGGGTGTGGCCGACGCAGTACCCAAGGCGATCGCCTACCTGCTGCTGGAAAGCGCGCTGGCCATGCCCGACCCGATCCGCATCATCTGCCGCGAGGGCAAGCTCGATACCCTGCTGGCCGACCTGGCCATCCACAAGCTGGACATCATCATCGCCGACAGCCCCATGCCCGCGCGCGTCGAAGTGCGCGGCTACCACCATCTGCTGGGCGAGTGCGACACCAGCTTCTTTGCCACCCCCGAACTGGCGCGCCGCTACCGCAAGCATTTCCCGCAAAGCCTGGAGGGCGCCCCCTTCCTCATGCCCGGGGAGGATGCGGCAGTACGCCCACGCCTGCTGCGCTGGTTCGAGAAGGAAAAGATCCACCCACGCATCACCGGCGAATTCGACGATGGCGCCCTGCTGCTGGCCTTCGGCGACGCCGGTGCCGGCATCTTCGCCGCACCCGCCGCCATCGCCGCGCAGATCGGCAAGCAATATGGTCTGGTGGAAATTGGCAAGACATCCGCCGTGCGCGAGCAGTTCTATGCCATCTCGGTCGAACGACGCCTGACCCATCCGGCCGTGCTGGCGATCCAGTCGGCAGCACGGGGCAACCTGGTGGTCGGAAGTTCGCGCGCACATGCGAAATAACTCGGTGGCTTGTTGCACATCGCTGGTCTCAACAGATGATCAAGAGACAAGAGATCCTGTCAGCAGACCAGTGCTACTCACTGCTCGGAACGGTTTCCCGGGCGCTGGGATCGTGCATCGCAACATCACTCCCCATGGTCTGCACAGGAGACCGGAAAGCCAGTCCCATAGCGACTTTTCGAGATGCGTGCAATGTGCCGGGACAAAAGAAAAACCCCACGTCCATTGCTGTCCGTGGGGTAAATCCCATTCTCGGGGGAGAGAATGGAGGGGGAACTTGACTATAAAAAAATCACTGCCGCGTCGCAGTGCATTTTACAAATTGTTACCAGCTCTTTAAGACATGAAACATGCTTCAGCTCCGACGCAAAATCTCTGAATCAAATATATCAAACACTCGCCATAAGTAAAGAACGCAAGGCCAGAAAAGACGCCGAGTGCCGCTCGCGCCGACTGAGCAGGTAGGTGGTGATGCGCCCCTCCTTGCCAAGCGAGTGGGTCGCGAAACCATGCGGCTCCATCTGCATGACAATCACCGAGCGCGGCACCACAGCTACACCGGCGCCAGCGGCCACACAAGCCAGGATGGCATGGTAGGAGGCCAGTTCCAGCGTGCGGACCGGCACCCTGCCTTTACCGTGGCTGGCGAACCAGGCTTCGGCATGGCGCCGATAGGCACAGCCTTGCTCGAACACAATCAGCGTGTCCAGCATCACATCCTCAGCCGTGCGCACGCGTCGATGGCTGCGCGGTGTCACCAGCAACAATTCCTCCTTGAACAGGGGCGTGGCATCGAAGGCCGGATCATCGACCGCTCCGGCCACCAGCGCGGCATCGAGCTTGCAGGCCCGCACCTGGCTGATGAGCACGTCGGTGGGCGCGGTCGATAGCTCCAGCCGCACCTCCGGCCAGCGTTGGTGGAATTCGGCCAGCGGCGCCGGCAGGCGACTGGCCGCCGCGCTTTCCATCGAGCCGATACGCAAGCGCCCGCGCGGGCTCTGCGGTGCCACCACCTGGCGCGCCTCCTGCACCAGGTCGAGGATGCGATCGGCGTAATCCAGCAGCGCTTCCCCGGCGGATGTAAGTACCATGCGCCGGCGGTCCCGCACGAACAGCGGCACGCCTATCGATTCTTCCAGTTGCTTGATCCGTGTGGTCACATTGGACTGGACCCGGTTGAGCCGCTCGGCGGCACGCGTCACCCCGCCCTCGGCGACCACGGTGCGGAATATTTCCAGTTCGGCCAGTTCCATATCGTTCTCCAATCAAGATGAACTCATTCTTATTATTCATTTTTTCGAATGGTTGAAACACGATAGCATAGCTTTCCATCTACCTCACCACACTGTCCGCCATGACCGAGCCACTCCGCCAGGGGCCGGGGGCATCCGCCACCACCGCCGCCACCTCAACCGCTGCGTCGTCACGCCACAAGGGCATGGCCTGGAAGGTATGCCTGTCCGGCATGGTGGCGCTGTCGGTGGCCATGGGCATCGGCCGTTTCGCCTTCACGCCCTTGCTCCCCATGATGCTGCACGAAGGCAGCCTGAACCTGCAGATGGGTGGCTGGCTGGCCACGGCCAACTACCTGGGCTACTTCGTCGGCGCCATGCTGTGTGCCTTTCACCGCAGCAAGCGCGGCGTGCCGCTGTTGCGTATCGGCCTGGTGGCGACCATCCTGCTCACGCTCGGCATGGGTGTGCTGCACCAGGACCTGACCTGGTTGCTGATGCGTTTTCTCTCCGGGGTTGCCAGCGCCTATGTGTTCGTCTACACCGCCGGCTGGTGCCTGCAGCAGCTGACGCAGCTGCATCGTCCCGAACTGGGCGGCGTGATCTTCTGCGGCCCCGGCCTGGGTATCGCCCTCACGGGCTTGCTGACCGGCCCCATGATCTCGGCCGGATGGCTGGCCGCCGGCGGGTGGATCGCCTTCGGTGTGATCTCGCTGGCGCTCACGGCGCTGGTGTGGAAGACCTTCAGCTTCGACGCCGGTCATGGCGCCGCACAGACCAGCGCCAGCACAAGCGACACCCAGCAGACTGAAACACCGCAACAGCGGCGCGAGGTAATGGTGCAGGTGATCGCCTATGGCATCGCCGGTTTCGGCTACATCATCACCGCCACCTTCCTGCCGGTGATTGCCCGCCAGGCCTTGCCGGGATCGGCCTGGCCCGATTTCTTCTGGCCCATCTTCGGTTTCTCGGTGGCGCTGGGGGCCTTCGGCGCGACCCGCCTGTCGGTGCATGGCGACCAGCGCCTGCTGCTGACGACTGCCTACCTGATGCAGGCGGCGGGTGTGGCGCTGTCGATCTTGTTCCCCAACGCGGTCGGCTTCGCCTTGAGCTGCCTGCTGCTGGGCCTGCCCTTCACTGCCATCACCCTGTTTGGCATGCGTGAGGCACGCCGCCTGCGCAAGGAACACGCCAGCAGCCTGATGGCCCTGATGACGGCGGCCTATGGCATCGGCCAGATCGCCGGCCCGCCGCTGGCCACGGCACTGGTGCATGCCAGCGGCTCCTTCACGCCTTCGCTGTGCGTAGCTGCGGTGACGCTGCTGGTGGGTGCCGCCCTCTATTACCGGCTCACGCTCACGCACAGGCTGCATCCGCGCCAGGCCTGAAACAGCAATCCGGCCCACATAGAAAAACGCCCGCGACATCGATGTCGCGGGCGTTTCTTCTTGTACGTCCTGTACCAACGCAGGGGGGCGAATTCAGCGGAATGCCGGTTCCGCGAAACTGCGCAGTTTGCGGCTGTGGACCTGCTCGATGCCATTGTTGCGCAACAGTTCCAGCGCACGGATACCGATCTGCAGATGCTGCGCCACGCGCTGCTCGTAGAAGGTATTAGCCATGCCGGGCAGCTTGATCTCGCCGTGCAGCGGCTTGTCGGAGACACACAGCAGCGTGCCGTAAGGCACCCGGAAGCGGAAACCGTTGGCGGCCACGGTGGCACTTTCCATGTCCAGCGCGATGGCGCGGCTTTGCGAGAAGCGTAACAGTGGAGTCCGATGATCACGTAACTCCCAGTTACGGTCATCGACCGAGGCCACGGTACCGGTACGCATGATGCGCTTCAGTTCATAGCCTTCGAGCTGGGTGATGCTGGCCACCGCATCCTGCAGGGCCAGTTGCACTTCGGCCAGGGCTGGGATCGGTACCCACAGCGGCAGGTCGTCATCCAGTACGTGATCGTCACGCACGTAGGCATGCGCCAGCACGTAATCGCCCATGCGCTGCGAGGCCGACAGCCCGGCGCAATGGCCCAGCATCAGCCAGCCGTGCGGACGCAACACCGCGACGTGATCGGTGACGGTCTTGGCATTGGAGGGCCCCACGCCAATGTTGACCAGGGTGATGCCACTGCCATCGGCGCGTTGCAGGTGATAGGCCGGCATCTGCGGCTGGCGCGCCGGCACCACGCCCGAGGGGGCTGGTGCGCTGCCGCCCTCCTGGTTGGCGCTCCAGGTGGTGACGTTGCCCGGTTCGACGAAGGCGGTGTACTGGCGCCGATAGGCCAGCTCGTCGGGATCGTCCGTCGGCTCCATGAGACGGCGTCCCAGACGCACGAATTCGTCGACATAGAAAGCGTAGTTGGTGAACAGCACATAGCGCTGGAACTGGTCGGGCGAGGTCGCCGTGTAGTGGCGCAACCGATGCAGCGAATAGTCGATGCGCGGCCCCGTGAACAGCGCCAGCGGATGCACGCCCTCGCGCCAGGCACCGTTGTCGACTTCGTAGCTGCCGTTGGCGATGCGGTCATCCATGGTCGCCAGGTCGGGCAAGTCGAAATAGTCGGGCAGCGAACGCAGGTGTTCGGGGTCCAGGCTGCCCTCCACGTGTATGCCCTCGGGGAAGGCGAAGTGGACCGGAATGGGCATGTCGCTCACGCCGATCTCCAGCGGCACCTGGTGGTTCTGCAGCACCAGGCGGAACTGGCTCAGCAGGTACTGGTGGAACAGCCTGGGCCGCGTGAGCGTGGTCTGGTAGCAACCGGGACCGGCCACGAAACCGAAGGACTGGCGGGTATCGGCATGGGTGGCCTTCTCGGTGGTGATGCGCACGAAGGGATAGCAGGCGCGCACGCGCTGCGTCATCGGCTGGCCGCCGGAGAACTGGCGGAAGGCATCCCGCAGGATGGAGGTATTGTGCTCGTAGATCTCCAGCACGCGCGCATACGCGGCTTCGGGATTGGTGAATTTTTCTGTGGCAAACATCGTGGTTCTCCATCATTGCCGCGCGCCGCAGTGGCCCATGCGCTGGCACGGCGCGACCGGACATTCATCGAAAATGCTTGTGCGCAGTGCCATCTTACCTGAGACGCCACCACGGCATGATCGGTCAAGCAGGGGGATCAAGACCATGCTTCACCGGCTTTGCGCTGCTCCGATTCGATGCTATCGTGCGAGTTCCTTCCGGCATTATTTCTCCCGCTTGCCGCGCGCCTGTCAGCGCCCTGTCAGTTGCGAGCCAATCCCCTGCTTGATGCACCGCAATGCGGCTTCCGGCACTCATCAAGGTGCATGCAATCCCGCTACTGGTGCAGCTTTCTCATGCCTTAAAAAAACCTTTGATCGGCACGCGAGCCAGTGCTATCTTGTCGGCGCTGTGCAATTGTCGATGACACCTGTCACGGTGCCCTGACAGCTGTACACACATAACAATATCTAATCACACGTCCACACGTACGAGGCACACATGCTCATCAGAAAATTCTTCCAGCAATTCCTGGTCCTGCTCTGCCTGGCGGCCGCCGCTGCCGCGCAAGCGCAAACCCTGCCCAATGTGGTGATCCTGGCCACCGGCGGCACCATCGCCGGTACCGGCGCCACCAGCACCACCACCGTCGGCTACACCGCTGCCAAGGTTGGCGTGGATGCGCTGATCGCCGCCGTGCCTGAACTGAAGAAGGTCGCCAACGTCCGCGGCGAGCAGGTCATGCAGATCGCCAGCGAGAACATGAACAACGACGCCTGGCTGAAGCTGGCCAAGCGCGTCAACACGCTGCTGGCACAGAGCGACGTTGACGGCATCGTCATCACCCACGGCACCGACACCATCGAAGAAACCGCCTACTTCCTGGACCTGGTGGTCAAGAGCAAGAAGCCGGTGGTGATCGTGGGCGCGATGCGTCCGTCCACCGCCATCAGCGCCGACGGCCCGATCAACCTGTACAACGCGGTCCTGCTGGCCGGCTCCAAGGAAGCCATCGGCAAGGGCGTGCTGGTCACCCTGAACGACCAGATCAACGCCGGTCGCGAAGTCACCAAGACCAACACCTCCACGCTGGACACCTTCAAGACGCCTGAACTGGGCTTCCTGGGCTACATCCAGGGCAGCAAGCCGTTCTTCTATCGCCAGTCGACCCGCAAGAACACCGCTGACACCCCGTTCGACATCATGAACCTGGACAAGCTGCCGCAAGTGGACATCGTCTACGGCTATGCCAACATGAACCCGATCGCCCTGAACGCCTTCGTGGCCGCCGGCGCGCAAGGCATCGTCCACGCTGGCGTGGGTGATGGCAGCCTGAACAACACCGTGGTCCCCTCGCTGACCGAAGCCCGCAAGAAGGGCGTCGTGATCGTGCGCGCCAGCCGCGTTGGCCAAGGCATCGTGGCGCGTAACGGCGAAGCCGATGACGACAAGCTGGACTTCGTCGTCTCCGACACCCTGAACGCCCAGAAGGCCCGTATCCTGCTGATGCTGGCCCTGACCAAGACCACCGACACCAAGGAAATCCAGAAGATGTTCTGGGAATACTGATCCGGCGCGGCGGCGTCCTTGCTGGCGCCGCTGGCGACGATCTTTCCGGTTTCCCGGAGTCAAGCCTAGCCCGCTGCCTGTGCAGCGGGCTTTTTCTTTGGTGGAACCATCGGCGCCGCCACGAACTCTGTAGAGTTCCGCACGGATACAAGAACAGGAGACCCCATGCCCAGCCGTCGTCGCTTCCTCACTGCCACCGGTGCCGGCGCGGCATTGGCTGCGCTGGGCCTGTCACCTGCAGCCCTGGCCGCACAAGGCCTGAAGATGGGTACGGCACAGCGCTTTTCCTTCGAGGCGCTGGTGGCGCGCGCCCGCGACATGGCCAGGACGCCCTACCAGCCACAGCCGCCGATCCCGGCCGATGTCCTCGACCAGATCGACTACGAGGCCCATGGCAAGATCCGCTTCAAGCCCGAGGATGCCGCCTTTGCCGATGGTCCCGGCCCCTTCCCGCTGACCTTCTTCCACCTGGGCAAGTACTTCCGCGTGCCGGTGCGCATGTTCCTGCTCGATGACCAGGGCGATGGCGACACGCCCGCCCACGCCCGCGAAGTGCTCTACAGCGACCGCTACTTCGACATGCCGGCCGACAGTCCGGCGCACCGCCTGCCGGCCGGCAGCGGCTTTGCCGGTTTCCGCTTCCAGGAGAGCCGGCTGACCGACCAGCAGACCCGGGACTGGCGCAAGAACGATTGGGTGGCCTTCCTCGGGGCCTCCTATTTCCGTGCCATCGGCGACCTCTACCAGTACGGCCTGTCGGCGCGCGGCATCGTCATCGATGTGGCCGATCCCGCGCGGCCGGAGGAATTCCCCGATTTCACGCAGTTCTTCTTCGAGCCCGCCGCGCCCGGCAGCGATACCGTGGTGGTCTATGCCCTGCTGGACGGCCCCAGCGTAGCCGGTGCCTATCGCTTCAGCATGCGGCGCGGCCAGGGCGTGGGCATGGAGATCGACAAGGCCCTGTTCCTGCGGCGCGACGTGGCGCGCCTGGGACTGGCCCCGGCCACTTCCATGTACTGGTACTCGGAGACCGTCAAGGGCAGCGGCGTGGACTGGCGCCCCGAGGTCCATGACTCCGATGGACTGGCCATCTGGAATGGCGCGGGCGAGCATCTCTGGCGTGCGCTCAACAACCCACCGCGCACGGTGTCCTCGGCATTTGCCGACCAGCATCCGCATGGCTACGGCCTGTTGCAGCGCGACCGCAACTTCGACCACTACCTCGACGGCGTGCACTACGAGCGCCGCCCCAGCCTGTGGGTGGAACCGCTGGGCGACTGGGGCGCGGGCGAAGTGCAGCTGATCGAATTGCGCACCGACGACGAGATCCACGACAACATCGTCGCCATGTGGGTCCCCAAGGCGCCGGCCCGTGCCGGCGATGCCTATCGCCTGCGCTACCGGCTCTACTGGCAGCAGGACGAGCCCTTCCCCTCGCCGCTGGCGCGCTGCGTCGCCACCCGCCTGGGACGCGGTGGCCAGCCCGGACAGGCGCGGCCGCCCAATGTGCGCAAGTTCATGGTGGAGTTCAAGGGCGCGCCGCTGGAGGCGCTGCCCTTCGGCATCCGCCCCGAAGCCGTGCTCACCGCCTCGCGCGGCCAGTTCTCGTATGTCTTCACCGAAGCCGTGCCGGACGGCGTACCCGGCCACTGGCGCGCACAATTCGACCTGACCGTGGATGGCGACGACGCGGTCGAGCTGCGCCTGTTCCTGCGTCACGCGGGCCAGGCACTCAGCGAAACCTGGCTGTTCCAGTACCACCCGTTTGCTGCGAGGGAGGTGTATTGAGGTTCTTTTTCGATCCCCTTAAAAAAATGTTTGTACTTTTCAAAAAACTTCCCTATAATCTTGGTCTTTCGCGGCTGTAGCTCAGCTGGATAGAGTACTTGGCTACGAACCAAGGGGTCGTGGGTTCGATTCCTGCCAGCCGCACCATATGCAGTAGAGAGAAGGGTCCATCGCAAGATGGGCCCTTTTCTTTTTGTGCTTTCGGATATCGCCGACGCACTGCTGCGCCGGCGATATTTCCCCGTCAATAACGTTGCCAGCGTCCCGCGATGCGCAACACCACCACAAAGAACACCGGCACGAACAACACCGCCAGCACGGTAGCGCTGACCATGCCGCCGAACACACCCGTGCCGATGGCACGCTGCGTCTCCGCGCTGGCGCCCGAGGCCAGCATCAGGGGCAGCACACCCAGTGCAAATGCCAGCGACGTCATCACGATGGGACGCAGGCGCAACACCGCTGCCCTGATCGCCGCCGGCGCCAGGCCCAGGCCCTCGCTGCACAACTGGCGGGCGAACTCGACGATGAGGATGGCGTTCTTGGCCGACAGGCCGATGACGGTGATCATGCCCCCCTTGAAGAAGACATCGTTGGGCATCTCCCTCAGGATCACCGCCGTGACCGCGCCGATCAATCCCAGCGGCACCACCAGCATCACCGACAGCGGAATGCTCCAGCTCTCGTAGAGCGCCGCCAGCACCAGGAACACCACCAGCATCGACAAGACCATCAGCATCGGAGCCTGCGCGGCCGACTGGCGCTCCTGCAGCGACTGACCGGTCCAGGCCACGGCGAAGCCTGGTGGCAGCTGCTGCGCCAGCCTTTCCATCTCGTCCATGGCGGCACCGCTGGAGACACCCGGCGCGGCACTGCCGGCAATGCGCACCGCCGGCAAGCCCTGGTAGCGCTGCATCTGCGTGGGCGCCATGTGCCACGAGGCGCGCACCAGCTCGCGCAGCGGCACCATGCCGCCGCTCTGGTTGCGTACGTAGAGTTTCATGATGTCCTCGATCTGCATGCGCGCACCAGCCTCGGCCTGCACGATGACCTGCTGCATGCGACCGGCATTGGGAAAGTCATTGATATAGGCCGAGCCCAGCGCCGCTGACAGGGTCTCGTTGATACTGGCAAAGGACACCCCCAAAGCGGCGGCCTTGTGCCGGTCCACGTCCAGCTCGATGCTGGCGCCCGGGGGCAGGCCGTCGGAATAGACGCCGCTGAGCTTGCTGCTCTGCGCAGCCAGCGCAAGCAGGCTGGCCTCGGCCTGCTTGAGCGCGGCATAACCCTGGTTGGCGCGGTCCTGCAGGCGCATCGCAAACCCGGACGAATTGCCCAGTTCCTCGATGGCCGGCGGCAACAGGCTCATGACCATGCCATCGGCCCCCGTCTCCATGGCCGCCTGCGCCAGCATCGCCTCTTGCGCGGCGGTGGAACCGTGGCGCTGCTTCCAGTCCTTCAGCTCGGTGAAGGCCATGGCCGCATTCGGCCCTGAACCGGAAAATCCATAGCCCAGCACCGACAGGTTGGCACCGACATCCTCGCGGCTCTGCAGGTAATGCTCGAACTGCCTGACCGCCCGGGCGGTGCGCTCGGTGGTGGCGTCCGCCGGCAACTGGAAGGAGGTCATGAAATAGCCCTGGTCTTCTTCCGGCAGGAAGGCCGAGGGCAACATCCGCAAAGCCAGCACCAGCATCACCGAGAGTGCGCCGAAGACCAGCATCATGCGCAAACTGCGGGCGATGAGCCGGCCCAGTACCGATTCGTAGCGCGCCGTCATGCGCGCAAAGGCGCGGTTGAAGGCGCCGAAGAATCCGCGCTTGTCGTGATGGCCCGGTGCCACTGGCTTGAGCAGCGTGGCGCACAGGGCGGGCGTGAGGCTCAAGGCCAGGAAGGCCGAGAACAGGATCGACACCGCCATGGCCAGCGCAAACTGCTGGTAGATCACGCCCACCGAGCCACCGGCCAGCGCCATGGGAATGAACACCGCCGTGAGCACCAGCGTGATACCGACGATGGCTCCGGTGATCTCCCGCATGGCCTTGATGGTGGCCTCGCGCGGCCCCAGCCCCTCCTGCGCCATGATGCGCTCGACGTTCTCCACCACCACGATGGCATCGTCGACGATGATGCCGATGGCCAGCACCATGCCGAACATGGTCAGCACGTTCACCGAATAGCCGGCCACCAGCATCACCGCCAGCGTCCCCAGCAGCGCGATGGGCGCGACGATGGCCGGAATGACGGTATAGCGGACGTTCTGCAGGAACAGGTACATCACCAGGAACACCAGCACCATCGCCTCGATCAGGGTCTGCACCACCTTCTGGATGGAGATCTTGACGAAGGGCGCGGTGTTATAGGGCAGCGAGTAGCGCATGCCCTCCGGCAGGGTGGTGCGCAGTTCTTCCATGCGCGCGCGGATGGCATCGGCCGTGCGCACCGCATTGGCGCCGGGCGCAAGCTGCACCGCAGCCACGCCAGCGGGCTTGCCATCCTCGCGATTGGAGAAGGCATAGGATTGCGCACCCAGCGCCACCCGGGCGACGTCGCCCAGCAGCACGCGCGAGCCATCCGGCTTGGCCTTGAGCACGATGGCGGCGAACTGCGCGGGCGACTGCAGTTGCCCCTGTACCGTCAGCGGCATGGCGATCTGCTGCCCGGGCAGGGCCGGCGTATCACCCAGCCTGCCGGGGGCGATCTGAGCGTTCTGCTGCGTAATGGCGGTGCTGATATCGCCGATGGACAAGCCATAGGCATTGAGCTTGAAGGGATCGACCCAGATGCGCATGGCTTCTTCGGCGCCAAACAATTGCACCCGGCCCACGCCTTCCACGCGGCGCAGTTCCTCCACCACGTTGCGGGCCAGGTAGTCGCTCAGCGCGACCTCGTCATGGCGGCCGTCGACCGAGGTCAGGCTCACCATCAGCAGGAAGCCCGACGCGGCCGACTCCACCGTGATGCCGTTCTGGCGCACCGTCTGCGGCAGGCGCGCCTCGATGGCCTTGAGCTTGTTCTGCACATCCACCTGGGCCAGCTCGGCATCGGTACCCGGCTTGAAGGTGACGCTGATCTGCGCCGAGCCGGAACTGTCGGCCGAGGATTCGAAGTACAACAGGTTCTTCACCCCCGATAGTTCACGCTCGATCAGGCTGATGACCCCGTCGTTCATGGCCTGGGGCGTGGCGCCCGGGTAGGTGGCCGTGATCGAGACCGTGGGCGGCGCTACCGAGGGATAACGTGCGATGGGCAACTGGCTCATGGCGATCACGCCGAAGAGGATGATGAACAGCGCGACCACCCAGGCGAAGATGGGACGGTCGATGAAAAAACGTGGCATGCAGGAACTCCGTGGATCGTCCCTGCGCGTCGACATGAGCGTGAGTGCTTTGCCGCGCGTGGCAAGCCGACAGTACAATCGCAGGGAGAGCGGAGTCTGGGTCACAACGATGAGGATTGCGCGATACAACAATGGAGTTTCGATGGAGAGGGAAAGCATGTCCGACAAAACGACGCCGTCCACCCCCGTCCCGGACAGCGGCGTACTGATCCTCATCGCCGAGGATGCACCGGAAATCGCAGAGATCCTGGCCGCCTACCTGACGCGCAATGGCATGCGCAGCGTGCACGCCAGTGATGGCGCGCGGGCGCTGGAGATGCACCTGGCACTCAAGCCCGACCTGGTGCTGCTGGACATCCAGATGCCCCAGGTCAATGGCTGGCAGGTGCTGTCGCAGATCCGCCAGCGCGGCGATACGCCGGTCATCATGCTTACCGCGCTGGATCAGGACGTGGACAAGCTTACGGGCCTGCGCATCGGCGCCGACGACTATGTGGTCAAGCCCTTCAATCCGGCCGAGGTAGTCGCGCGGGTGGAAGCGGTACTGCGCCGCAGCCAGCCGCGCGAAGACCGCGACCTGCGCCGCATCCTGCGCGCCCCGCCCTTCGTGATCGACTTCGAGCAGCATGAGGCCGTAGCCGAGATCGACGGCACCACGCATACCCTGGTGCTGACCTTGACCGAGTTCAAGCTGCTGGCGCAACTGGCACGCGCCCCACGGCGCGTCTTCACCCGCGCCGAATTGCTCACCAGCTGCCTGCCCGAAGGCGATACCCTGGAGCGCACCGTCGACAGCCACGTCAGCAAGCTGCGCAAGAAGCTGGAAGACCTCGGCATCGCCGGCATCCCGGTCAGCATCCGTGGCGTGGGCTATCGTTTCCAGCAAGGCAGCTGAAGCGGGCACGACGCGATGAAGACCAGCATCGACCTCCTCACCATCTGGCGCAGCAAGGGCCTGGCGCGTCAGATCATCAGCTCGGTGGCGATCCTGGCACTGACCATCATGCTGATGGTCTTGCTGGGTTCCTATGCGTTCTATTCCACGCTGTGGATCTTCTATCCCGATAGCCTGTCAGCCCCTGACAGCTGGCTGCCCTCGCCCGCCGAATGGGGCTGGATCATCGTCAGCACGCTCATCGGTCTGGTCATCGCGATCTGGGTGGCCGTACGCCTGTCGCGCCGCATCCTCACGCCTCTGAACTCGGTGGCCACCAGCCTGCGCCGGGTGGCCCAGGGCGACCTGGCGGCACGCGCGGCTAGCCGCGGTCAGGCGCTGGACGAAGCCTCACAGTTGATCAGCGACTTCAACGCCATGGCCGAGCGGCTGGAGCGGGTGCAGCAGGAACGCGTCTTCTGGAACGCCGCCATCGCCCATGAATTGCGCACGCCGCTGACCATCCTGCGCGGCCGTCTGCAGGGCTTGAGCGATGGCGTCTTCCAGCCCGATCCGGCGCTGTTCTCCAGCCTGCTGGACCAGGTCGAAGGACTGGGAAGGCTCATCGAGGACCTGCGCATCGTCGGCCTGGCCGAAAGCGGGCACCTGCACATCCAGTTGCAGGACACCGACCTGCAGCAGGAAATCACTGCCGTGCTCAAGGCCTGCGAGCCATCGCTGCAGGAAAAGGGCTTCCAGCTGGTGCTGGATATCGGCCTGGCCCGCACGGTGTGCGACCCGGTGCGCATCCGCCAGGTCCTGCTGGCGCTGCTGGAGAACGCATTGCAACATGCCACGCCCGGCATGCTGCGTATCGGCACGGCCCGCCGCGATGGCATGGACAGCCTGACCGTGGAAGACAGCGGTCCGGGCCTGCCGGCCAGCGATGCCCAGATGATCTTTGAGGCTTTCCAGCGCGGGCCGCGCGCCGTGGACGCCCATCAGAAAGGCAGCGGCCTGGGCCTGGCCGTGGTGCGCGCCATTGCCAGCGCGCACCAGGGGACAGCCGATTGCCGGCCGTCAGCATTGGGCGGGACTTGCTTCCGGGTATGCTGGCCGAATTGAGCAATGATGTGTATATTTCCCCGTAGATGTACGCATGGGTAGGCAGAACAGCACCAGCTTGACTGGACCAGGGGGACATCGATGCGCAAAGTCGGCACGGCGGTGGCGGTCGCCATCGCGCTGTTGTCATGCATCAGACCGGACAGTGCCGTGGGCGCGGAGATCCGGTATGTGTCCTTGGGCTTTACCGGCCGCCTCACCGAACCCATTGCGCAAAGCGCCCTGCAGGGCGCGCAGCTGGCGATCAACGATGCCAACGAGCTGGCCACCAGGAAACACCTGAACATCCGTTTCAGGCTGCTGCCCCAGGATGACCGCGGCAATGAAAACTTCGCCGTCAATATCGCGCGCTACTACATCAAGGAAAACGTCGCCGGCGTAGTGGGGCCCTGGAGCAGCGATGCCGCACTGGCCACCGCCGACATCTACGAGAGTGCGCATATCCCGCAGATCGGCTTCACCGCCACCGTCAGCAAATTGACCCGTTCCGGCCGTGCCATGCCCTTCCGGGTCGTGGGCGGCACCAGCGACCTGGCCGCCGCACTGGCCGAGGTCGCCGTGGGGCCTTTGCAGGGACGGCGTATCCTGCTGATAGAAAATGATTCGGCCTACAGCGCTGCGCTGGCCGACGCCTTCGTGGAAAAGGCCACTGGCGCCGGCACCAGCGTGGCGCGCTTCCGGGCCGCACGCCAGACCACCGACTTCAGCGCCGCCCTCAAGGCAGCGGCGCAACATGAAGTCGATGTCATCGTCTTCGTGGCGATGTATCCGCAGGTGCGCTCCTTCCTCGATGCAGCCAGACGAGCGCAATCGACGGCACGCATCCTGCTCACCGCCGGCGCCAGCAACCAGGTCGCCGGGCAGGCCGAGGACGGGCGTCTCTATGTGCTGGAGTTCGAGATACCGCAAGAGCACTGCCCGCGCTGGAAGGCGTTTTCGGCAGCCTACACACGCCAGTTCAAGGCGGCGCCTTCCACTTATTCCTACTATGCCTACGACGCTGCCAGCGTGCTGACCAGTGCCATCCTCAAGGTGGGTGCAGAGGATGGCCAGAAGCTCGCGCAAGTGCTGCACCAGGACCAGTACGCCGGACTGCATGGCACTATCCGTTTCGATGCCGGCGGCGCCAATGCCCATCCACGCTATACGCTGTACCGCTTCGAGGGCCAGTGGCGGCCTGTGCAGCACTTCCCGGCGGGGGAGGGACGGCGGGAGAAGTGCCTGTAAGGCAGCCTCGCCGGACCGCCATCCCAGAGACAGCAAACCCCGGCTTAGTCGAAGCTCTTGGACCAGTGCGCGTACCAGGTACGGAACAACTGATACTGCGACTGCGCATAGCCACGCTGGGCATCGCTCAGGGCGTCGGTTTCATTGAAGTGCAGCGCATACTCGGTGTCACCGTTGAGCACCATCAGGTACTTGTAGAACAACACCAGATCACAGCCTTCGTCGAAGGAGGATAGAACGGCCAGCGCCGATTCCAGTTCCTTGGCGCGCGCACGGGCCACGGCATCACCCTTTGCGGCCTTGCTGCACAGCTCGACCAGTTGCAGGACTTCGCGTGGCAGGGCATTGCCGATGCCGGTGATGGCGCCAGCCGCGCCGCAGTTGACGAAGCCGTGGAAGACCTGGGTATCGACACCGGCCATCAGGACGACGTCGTCATCCCGTGAGGTGATGTTCTCTGCGGCATAGCGCATGTCTTCCGCACCGCCGAACTCCTTGAAACCAACCAGGTTGGGGAACTTGGCGCGCAGTTCGAAGAACAGGTCGGCGCGGGTGGCAAAACCATAATACGGGCTGTTGTAGATCACCGCAGGCAGATCCGGCGCCGCCTTCAGGATGGCCGCGAAGTGCGCCTTCTGCGCCGCCACGGAGGTGCCACGAGACAGCACACGCGGGATGACCATCAGACCATGGGCCCCCACCTTGGCGGCGTGGGCCGCGTGGGACACCGCTTCCTTCGAGTTCACCGCGCCGGTCCCGACAATGGTGGGCACGCCGGCCTCCACCAGCCGAGCCACGCCCTCCTGGCGCTGCGCTTCGGTCAGCAGTGGCCAGTCGCCCATGGAACCGCAATACACCACCGCACGCATGCCCAGCGCAACGAGTTCGCGGCCCTTGCGGACCAGGGCATCGAAATCGGGCAGGCGATCAGCCGTGCAGGGGGTCATCAAGGCGGGGATGGTGCCGGTAAAGATGTTCTCGCTCATTTCGTTTCCTCATTCAGTCAATCTGGATTTTTCAATTTGGATTTTGGATTTATCCACAGCGCATGGCCCGAGCCTGGCACCGCGATCAGTGTGAAAAGATTCTATCCAACTTGGATAGAATATACAATATAAAATAAAGAAGCCGAAAAATAGCGGACTCCAGGGTGATGCCCCCCTGTATCTTGTCAATTTCTGGATTTACCGGCGCTAGCGAGGGCGACAGGTGGAGAGCAGCTCAGCGTACTGCGGCAGCCATCATGGCCGCCGCGTCACCGGGTCGGAAAGCCCGCAGGCTTGGAAGGGAGAGAAGAGGAGAAGCGCGCAGACTCAGCGCGCCTGACGGCGCTCGCGCAAGAATGCCTTCAACTCATCGCAGGCATGTTCGATGTGACGCTTGAGCAGGGAGGTGGCAGCGCGCGTATCCCCTTTCTTGCACAGGGCGACCAGCTCGGCGTGCTCTGATTCGGCGACATCCCGGGCCGCCTCCGAGAGCGAAAGCTGCATGCGGGTATAGCGGTCCGTATGCTGCAACAGGGAGGCGACGATGGCCGATGTCTTCGGCTGCTCGGCACGCGACAACAGCAATTGGTGCAAGGACGTATTGAGCTCGCCCCAGCGCCCTTCCTGGCTGGCATGCAGCACGACACTGTACTCGGCCAGGATGGCATCGAGCTTCTCGAAATCCTCGGCCGTCAGCTTGGGGATGGACTTGCGCAACAGCACCGGCTCCAGGAGCGCCCGCAGTTCGAAGAGCTCGGTGATATCTTCGGGCGATAGCTCGGAAACGACCGCCCCCTTGTGGGGCAGGATCTTGACCAGCCCCTCATTCTCGAGCTGGAGCAAGGCTTCCCGAAACGGAATACGGCTGATCCCCATTTCGGTGGCCAGCGCATCTTGCCGCAATTGATATCCCTCTTCGTACTCTCCGCTCAGGATGCGGCGGCGCAGTTCATTCGCAGCGGCTTCGGCGCGAGTGGCGAAGCCGAGGGCGGGACGTTTCTCGTTCATAGATCAGGTAATGGCTGGGAAACTGCCGGGCCGGTCGCCCTGGCAGTGAATATTGCATATTTTCTACGATGTTAGCAGAAACCCCCATCGGGGGCGGCACGCACTGCGAGCGCTTCTTCCTGAAACAAAAGCCACCCCGGTCGGGGTGGCTCCATCCGTCTACACATGCAGAGGGGTCATGGCATTACGACTTCACCCGCGCTGCTGCTTCTGCATCCACCTCCCGCAAGGATTTCCCGCGCGTTTCCTTGGCCAGGCCAACGCAGACGATCGAGATCACTGCCGCCACCACCAGATAGATGGCGATAGGCGTGGACGAGTGATAACGCTCAAGCAAGGACAGACCGATCAGCGGCGCGAGCGAACCGGCCATCAGCGGTGCCACCTGATAGCACAGCGAGAGCGCGGTGTAGCGCACATTGGTCGGGAACATCTCGGTCATCAGGGCCGAATAGGGCGAATAGGTCATCGACTCGATGAACAATCCCAATACGATGGCCGCCATGATGATCCAGTCGTTACCCGTATCCATCATGGGGAAGGCCACGAAGCCCCAACCGGCGGTGAGAACCGCGCCCGTCAGATAGACTGGCTTGCGACCGATGATGTCCGACATCAGGCCCATGAACGGAATGAAGAAGAAGTGGATGAGGTTGGCCGCAAACATCAACTTCAGGATACGCGTGGTATCGGCCCCCACCACCAGCTTCAGGTAGGTCAGCGAGAAGGTCACCACCATGTAGTAGAGGATGTTTTCCGCGAAGCGCGCACCGATACCGATGATGACCTGGCGCCAGTGGTGCTTGAGCACATGACCGACCCCCAGCTGCTTTTCCTTCTTCAGTTCACGGCGGGCCTGCGCCTCCTTGAAGATGGGCGCGTCGTCGACCTTGCGACGGATCCAGAAGCCAATCAGGACAACCACTGCCGAGAACCAGAAAGCCACGCGCCAGCCCCAGCCCAGGAAATCGGCTTCCGACAGCGAGCTGGAAAGTATCAGCAGGATCACGGTTGCCACCAGATTACCCAGCGGGACTCCGGCCTGCGGCCAGCTGGCCCAGAATCCGCGCCGGTTGTCGGGGCTATGCTCGCTCACCAGGAGGATGGCCCCACCCCATTCGCCACCAAAGGCAAAGCCCTGGATCAGGCGCAATGTCACCAGTAGCGCCGGGGCCCAATAGCCAATGGCCTCGAAAGTGGGCAGGCAGCCCATCAGGAAGGTGGTCATGCCGACGACCACCAGGCTGATCTGAAGCAGGTACTTGCGACCGAACTTGTCACCGTAGTATCCGAATACCAACCCGCCGAGAGGACGCGCGGCAAAGCCCACTGCATACAGCGCAAAGGCGGCCAGCAGGCCGTCGATGGGATTGCCCGTCTTCTTGAAGAAGTGCGTCCCGAACACCAGCGCCGAAGCCGTCCCGTAGAGGAAAAACTCGTACCACTCGGCCACCGACCCCACCATGGAAGCGGCCACTACCCGCTTCAACTCACTGTTTGCACCCTTCGTTTTCGCTTCGCTCGCGGGCGCAGCGACATCCCCGTACTGACTCGTCATTTCCATCTCCTTGAGTTTTGATATTGGGCATCTAAGCCGGCGCCAGTGTATGACGGCGACCAAGAATATACAATATCCAATACACAATCTACAAACACCCGGCTCGAACAAGCAATTTCAATGCCAGACGAGCCTCTCTGCGGAGTGGATGTTTTCAATTGGAAATGGAGATAACCGGCCCACAGGGACTGCCCTTGGCGCAGCGGCGGTGGCGCCCACTGGCAGCCCTCGGCGGGGAAGATGGCCGATCAGGACAACACGGCGAGGAGAGGACGACGGAAAACCGGCGGACAGATCAAGGAGGAAGCCGCCTGATCGTATTCAGGGCATTCGGCCGGGTGTCGACGGCCTTCGCACCACTTCGGAGACCCACCGTGTGCCGATGGAGGAGGAAGAAGCGAATCGACAGGGGCGTGAACCATGCTGCTTCATCAGAAATCAAAAACCCCCGCAAGGCGGGGGTTTCGAGGAAATACGCTGCAAGCCGCTCTGGGCTGCCACTCAGAACGGGATGTCGTCATCCATGTCCGAGAAGTTGGGCGCCGGGCGCTGTGCGGCTTGCTGACGCGGAGCACCGCCGCCACTTGCACCTGCACCACCACCTGCGCTCTGGCGCGGAGCGCCGCCACCGCCACCGCCACCGCCGTAACCACCACCACCGCCGCCGCCACCGTAGCCGCCATCATCCATGCCGCCACCGCCGCCCTGGCGGCTGCCCAGCATCTGCATGGTGTCGGCGATGATTTCGGTGGTGTAGCGTTCGACGCCTTCCTTGTCCTGCCATTTGCGGGTCTGCAGGCGGCCTTCGACGTAGATCTGCGAGCCCTTCTTCAGGTACTGGCCAGCGATCTCGGCCAGCTTGCGGTAAAAGGTGATGCGGTGCCACTCGGTGAGTTCCTTCTTCTCGCCCGAGTTCTTGTCCTTCCAGCTCTCGGTCGTGGCCACGGCGATGTTGGTGACGGCTTCGCCGTTGGGCATGTAGCGCGTTTCCGGATCGCGTCCGAGGTTACCGACGATGATGACTTTGTTGACCGATGCCATTGTTTCTCCTGAATACGTTTAGGCTGTTGCACCCACCGCCGGCGCAGCGCGGCGCGGCAGGTTTTTCATGTTAGCCGCGATTATAAGCCAGGACAGCGTGGCCACACCCGATAACAGAAAGACCGCCGAAATCCCGACATTCTGCTTGATCCAGCCACCCAATGCACCACCGCAGGACAGTCCCAGCGCCTGCAGCGTGTTGTATACGCCCAGCGCCGCGCCCTTGGCCGCCGGCGGGGCGATGCGCGAGACCAGCGAAGGCTGCGCCGCTTCCAGGATGTTGAAGGAGACGAAGAAAAGGAACAGCAAGGCCACCAGCAGCCACCAGTGTCCCAGCGGATGGGAGAGAACCGCCCAGAAGCCCAGTTGCACCAGCAGCATCAGCGTGATGGCGCCCAGGAAAACCTGCTTCATGCGGCCCTGCTTCTCGGCCACGATGATGGGCGGCAGCATCAAGACGAAGGAGGCCAGTACCACCGGCAGGTAGATCTTCCAGTGCTCACCCAGCGGCAGGCCGGCGTATTGCACCAGGGCGCCCGGCACCACCATGAACATGGCGACCTGAGTCAGGTGCAGGGTGAATACCCCCATGTTCAGGCGCATCAGCTCGCCATGGCGCAGGACCTCCGCCAGCGGGACCCGCTTGGCCTGGACCCGCGGTACATTGGGGACCACCCATACCACCACCGCGATGGCCAACAGCGACAACATCCCGGTGAGGCTGAAGATACCACCCATGCCGATGGACTTGTAGAGCAGCGGCGAGGCCACCATCGAGACCGCGAAGGTCACGCCGATGGAGGCGCCGACCATGGCCATGGCCTTGGTGCGGTGCTCCTCGCGGGTCGAATCGGCGATGAAGGCCGTGATGGCGGCCGAGATCGCCCCGGAACCCTGCAAGGCCCGGCCCACCAGCAACCACATCACGCTGCTGGCTGCGGCCGCCACGAAGGAGCCCAGCGCGAAGAGCACCAGGCCGATGACGATGATGCGCTTGCGGCCGTAGCGATCCGAGGCGATGCCGTAGGGAATCTGCCCGAAGGCCTGCGCCAGCCCGTAGATCCCCAGTGCAATGCCGACCAGGGTATCGCTGTCGCCTCCGGGCAGGCTGTGGGCATGCACCGCAAATACCGGCAGCACCAGGAACAAGCCCAGCATACGCAAGGAAAAGATGGAGGCGAGAGAAGCACTGGCGCGCACCTCGGCGCGCGACATGCCCGATTTTTCAGGCTGTGCCGTTGAGCTCGTGGACTGGGACATACGTGTAGGGGCTGGCGTTGGCGACTGCCGGACCTGCGCACAAACCCGGCGATGGGACAAAAGCGCTATGGTAACAGCATCGACAGCCCCGTCGTCTGCAGCAATGTCCCCATGGCCGACGTCACGACGGCATTCCATGTGCGGCATCAATCCAACACCTGAATCTCCTGAGGCTTTTTTAAGCACATCATTACTGACAAGCCTGTCATTTTCGGGATGGTTTATGCCAAAATGGCTGATTGCTCATTTTTCTGCAATCCCCTATAACGCCATCCTGTCCCGCTCGGCGGACATTTCCAGGTGGCAACAATAATCGCCAAGAAAAATAAAGCAATCACGCGTACTGAGGGGGTGAAGACCGTCGAATGCAGAGGATGGCGATGAAACTGCCTGCGCAGTTTCCCGTTCCTATCCCCATGCAACGGGGTCTTCCATGATTGATTTTGCGCGAACCGGATCCATGGTTCGCATTAGTGTCCAGCAATGTTCTTATTTACTTCGGCTTCCGAATCCAAAGCAGAATCCGCTTTCAACGCCGCGCCTGCCCAGGCATGGGCCCGGCAGGCGCTGCCAGCGCGCACGACCTGGCTGCTGCTGACCCTGATCGGCGCCGCCTGGCTGCTGCCGGGCATCTTCGCCCACGGTCCCTGGAAGCAGGATGAAACCTATACCTTCGGCATCATCCACCACATGCTGGTGTCGGGGGATTATCTGGTCCCCACCAATGCCGGCCAGCCCTTCATGGAAAAGCCGCCGCTGTACTACTGGAGCGCGGTGCTGCTGGCCAAGCTGTTCCATCCGCTGCTGGATTACCATGACGGCGCCCGCCTGGCCAGCGTGCTCTACAACCTGGTGACGCTGGCCTTCGTGATCCGCATCGCCAAGCTGGTCTGGGGCCAGCGCGATGCGCTGAGTCTGCCGGTCCTGGGTACGCTGGCCCTGTTCGCCGGCACGCCCGGCATGGTCAAGCATGCGCACGACATGTTCACCGATGTCGCCCTGGTCAGTGGCGGCGCCATGGCCATCTACGGCCTGCTGGCCATTGCCACCAATGAACAGCGCCGTACCCCGGCCTGGTCGGCGGCGTTCTGGTTCGGCCTGGGCGTGGGCATTACCGAGATGACCAAGGGCCTGTTCATTCCCCTGACCTTCGCCGCCACCGCCATGGCGGTAGGCGTGATGGTGCGCGAATGCCGCAGCCTGTCGTACTGGAAGATGGTCGGCGCCGCCGTGCTGGTCTCGCTGCCCTTCTTCGTGGTGTGGCCAGCCCTGCTGGCGCAGCATTCGGTGCCGCTGTTCATGGAGTGGTTCTGGGATAACAACGTCGGCCGCTTCTTCGGCTTCTCGGTCAACAAGCTGGGGTCGGACAACGACCAGGCCGTGGTCCTGCGCGCCCTGTTCGGCTTCGCCCTGCCCGGCTCGGTGCTGACCCTGCTGGCGCTGGCACTGGGTGACTGGCGCCGTATCGGCCAGCCGGTGGTGGCGCTGCCGCTGGCCTTCGCCGGGATCAGCCTGGCCGTGCTGCAGAGCTCGGCCACGGCGCGCCAGCTCTACCTGCTGCCGGTGCTGCTGCCGCTGGCCCTGCTGGCCGTGCAAGCCATCCCGCGCCTGCCGCACCGGGTCCACCTGGCCTGGGACTGGCTCTCGCGCATCGTCTTCGGCCTGATCTCGGTGGGTATCTGGGCGACCTATGTGGTCTCCACGCTGCCGGCCAGCTACCACCACTGGATAGGCTTCATGGGCAAGTGGCTGCCGCTGGACTTCATCACCCCCTTCCAGCCGCTGGCCCTGCTGGCGGCCGCCGCCATGAGCATCCTGTGGATCTGGAGCCTCAACAAGCTGCGCCTGTCGGGTCAGTGGCGTGGGGTCTTCAGCTGGTTCGGCGGCATCACCCTGATGTGGGGGCTGGCCTATACGCTGCTGCTGCCCTGGGCGGATTATGGCAAGAGTTATGAGTATGTCTATACCGACCTGAAGGCGCAGATCGCCCCGGTCTGGCAATCCGACGATTGCATGGCCAGCGTGAACCTGGGCGAATCCGAGGCACCGATGCTGTATTACTACACCGGCATCCTGCACCAGCCCATCGATGGCATGCGTCATACGCAGTGCAACTGGGTGATCCTGCAAACCCCGGGTGTGACACCGCATCCGCATGGTCACTGGCGCCTGTTCTGGGAAGGTCGCCGCGAAGGCGATACCGGACAGTTGCTCAAGGTCTACCAGCGCGCCCGCTGAGGCCGGCGGTGTAGCCGACAGCAAGCGCGACTTGCTCCCTCCAAGCCGGCCTCGCGCCGGCTTTTTCACGGCTGTGCTTTCATTTCCGGCAAGTGCGCCCACATGGGATTGCTGCCGTGGCGAGCCTGCCTGCCGGCCGTTCGCAGTCCTGTTATAGTTACATGTTGTCCCACCGCTGCTCCGCGCACGGCGTCATTCCACGCGGCGGCAGGAAACCCTAGCTGAAGGCATCCATGGAAGAAATTCGCATTCGCGGCGCGCGCACGCACAACCTGAAGAATATCAACCTAGATCTCCCCCGCAACAAGCTCATCGTCATCACTGGCCTGTCCGGTTCGGGCAAGTCATCGCTGGCTTTCGATACCTTGTATGCGGAGGGCCAGCGCCGCTATGTCGAGTCGCTGTCGGCCTATGCACGCCAGTTCCTGCAGTTGATGGAAAAACCCGATGTCGACCTGATCGAGGGTCTGTCGCCGGCCATCTCCATCGAGCAGAAGGCGACCTCGCACAACCCGCGCTCGACAGTGGGTACGGTCACCGAGATCCACGACTACCTGCGCCTGCTGTACGCCCGCGTCGGCACGCCCTACTGCCCCGACCATCCCGAACATCCGCTGGAGGCCCAATCGGTCTCGCAGATGGTCGATGCCGTGCTGGCCCTGCCCGAAGACACCAAGCTGATGATCATGGCCCCCGTGGTGGCCAACCGCAAGGGCGAGCATGCCGACCTGTTCGAGGAGATGCAGGCGCAGGGCTTCGTGCGTTTCCGCGTCCAGAGCGGCACCGGCGCGGCCAAGGTCTACGAGGTCGATGAACTGCCTAAACTGAAGAAGACCGAGAAGCACACCATCGATGTCGTCATCGACCGCGTCAAGGTCAAGGCCGAGATCAAGCAACGCCTGGCCGAGAGCTTCGAGACCGCGCTGCGCCTGGCCGACGGCCGTGCCATCGCGCTGGAGATGGACGGCGGCAAGGAACACCTGTATTCCAACAAGTTCGCCTGCCCCATCTGCGGCTATTCGCTGCAGGAGCTGGAGCCGCGCCTGTTCTCCTTCAACAACCCGATGGGTGCCTGCCCGGAATGCGATGGCCTGGGCCATATCGAGTTCTTCGATCCCAAACGCATCGTCGCCTTCCCCAACCTGTCGCTGGCTTCGGGCGCGATCAAGGGCTGGGACCGTCGCAACCAGTTCTATTTCCAGATGCTCACCAGCATCGCCGCCTTCTACGACTTCGACCTCGACGTTCCCTTCGAACAGCTCGACGACAAGGCCCAGCAGGCCGTGCTGTACGGTTCCGGCCGCCAGACCATCCCCTTCGCCTACGTCAACGAGCGCGGCCGCACGGTAGTCAAGGAGCACACCTTCGAAGGCGTGGTCAACAACCTGCAGCGCCGTTATCGCGAGACCGATTCGATGGCAGTCAAGGAAGAGCTGGCCAAGTTCATCAACGAGAAGCAATGCCCCTCCTGCCACGGCGCGCGCCTGCGGGTGGAAGCACGCTACGTGAAGGTGGGCAGCGGCAAGCAGCAGCGCGCCATCTATGAAGTGGCCGCGACGCCGCTGCGCGAGACCCTGTCCTTCTTCGAGACACTGAAGCTGACCGGCGCCAAGAAGGAAATCGCCGACCGTATCATCAAGGAAATCGTCTCGCGCCTGAGCTTCCTCAACAACGTCGGGCTGGACTACCTGTCGCTGGAACGCAGTGCCGACACCCTCTCCGGCGGCGAAGCGCAGCGCATCCGCCTGGCCTCGCAGATCGGCTCGGGCCTGACCGGCGTGATGTACGTGCTGGACGAACCCTCCATCGGCCTGCACCAGCGCGACAACGACCGCCTGATCGACACCCTGCGCCACCTGCGCGACATCGGCAACACCGTGCTGGTGGTGGAACACGATGAAGACGCCATCCGCACCGCCGACTACATCGTCGACATGGGCATCGGCGCGGGCGTGCATGGCGGCGATGTGATCGCCCATGGCTCCCTGCCGGAGATCCTGAAGAACAAGAAGTCGCTGACCGCCAAGTACCTCAACGGCTCGCTGGAAATCGCCGTACCCAAGAAGCGCACGCCCTGCGACGAGTCGCGCATGCTGAGCATCACCGGTGCCACCGGCAACAACCTGAAGAACGTCGACCTCGAATTGCCGGTGGGCTTGCTGACCTGCGTGACCGGGGTCTCCGGTTCGGGCAAGTCGACCCTGGTCAATGACACGCTCTACCTGTCGGCGGCACGCCACCTGTATGGTTCGCAGACCGAGCCGGCCGAGCACGAAGCCATCGGCGGCCTGGAACATTTCGACAAGGTCATCGCGGTGGACCAGGCCCCGATCGGCCGCACCCCGCGTTCCAATCCGGCCACCTACACGGGCCTGTTCACGCCCATCCGCGACCTGTTCGCCACCGTGCCGATGGCCAAGGAGCGTGGCTACAGCGCCGGACGTTTCTCCTTCAACGTCAAGGGCGGCCGCTGCGAAGCCTGCCAGGGCGATGGCGTGATCAAGGTGGAGATGCACTTCCTGCCGGACGTGTACGTGCCTTGCGACGTCTGCCACGGCAAGCGCTACAACCGCGAAACCCTGGAAGTGCAATACAAGGGCAAGAACATCACCGAAATCCTCGACATGACGGTGGAGGATGCCCACGAGTTCTTCAAGCCGGTACCGCTGATCGCGCGCAAGCTGCAGACGCTGCTGGACGTGGGTCTGGGCTACATCAAGCTGGGCCAGAGCGCCACCACCCTCTCCGGAGGCGAAGCCCAGCGCGTGAAGCTGTCGCTGGAACTGTCCAAGCGCGATACCGGCCGCACGCTCTACATCCTGGACGAGCCGACCACCGGCCTGCACTTCCACGACATCGACCTGCTGCTCAAGGTGATCCACCGCCTGCGTGACCAGGGCAATACGGTGACCATCATCGAACACAACCTGGACGTCATCAAGACCGCCGACTGGATCATCGACCTGGGCCCCGAAGGCGGCGCGGGCGGCGGACAGATCGTCGCGGCCGGCACGCCCGAGGACGTGGCGAAGAACCCGGCCAGCGTCACCGGCAAGTACCTGGCGCCCTTGCTGAAGAAGAAAAAGTAGCAAAAAACGGCCTGCCCTTGCGCGCGCGCAAACGATACAGAAAAGATGCGCATCTGTATCTTGCGCGCCGCCGGCCGAGGCATACAGTCATGCACTTGGCGCAATCCATGCGCTCCTCGTGCAACCCAGGAAGTCCATCATGTCAAACCCGCTGTCCCCCGCCCAGGTCACTTTCTTTCGCGAGCAGGGCTACCTGCTGATCAAGGGCATGGTGCCCACCACGCTGCGTGAGCGCATGCTGGCGGTGACCCAGGATCACCTGCTGCGCGCCGTCGAACCCCTCGAATACGAAGCCGAGGTCGGCTACGAGGGCGCTCCGGTCTCGCTGGAGGCCGAAGGCGGACGCACCGCCCGGCGCCTGCGCACGGCCTGGCAGCGCGACCCGGTCTATCGCGAATGGGCCGCCGATGCGCAACTGGTGGCCATGCTGCACCAGCTCTTCGAGGAACCCGTCTGCATCACGCTGGCGCACCACAATTGCGTCATGACCAAGCACCCGGCCTTCGGCACGGCCACTGGCTGGCACCGCGATATCCGCTACTGGTCGTTCCCGCGCAATGAACTGGTCTCGGTCTGGCTGGCGCTAGGTACGGAGACGCCGGAGAATGGCGCGCTCAAGTTCATCCCTGGCTCCCACAAGCTGCAACTGCAGCCTGAACAGATGGATGAACTGGACTTCCTGCGCCCGGAAGTAGCCGCCAACCAGGCCCTCTTCGCCCAGGGCATCGCGCTCTCGCTGGAACCGGGCGACGTGGTGCTGTTCCATAGCGGACTGTTCCACGCCGCCGGTCGCAACGACAGCGCCCAGGTCAAGTGCTCGGCGGTGTTTGCCTATCATGGCAAGAGCAATCCGCCCTTGGCCGGCACCCGCTCGGCGGCTTCCGAAGACATCGCGCTGGACGCCTGAGCGACTGCCGCCGGCGCCTTCGCCGTCGCAGCGACCTTGCTGCCCAGCTGGAATACGCTGACCGCCCGTTCCAGGGACTGCGATTGTTCCAGCAAGGCTTGCGCCGAAGCGGCGGCCTGTTCGACCAGCGCCGCATTCTGCTGCGTGGCCTGATCCATGAGCACGATGGCGCGGTCGATCTCCTGGATGCCGCTGCTCTGCTCCTGGCTGGCACTGCTGATTTCACCGACCATGTCGGTGACCTGGCGCACGCTGGCCACCACTTCGTCCATGGTCTGTCCAGCCTGCCCGACCAGGGCAGTGCCCTTGCCGACCTTTTCCACCGAATCGTCGATCAGGTCCTTGATCTCGCGCGCCGCTGCGGCCGCGCGTTGCGCCAGCGAGCGCACCTCCGACGCCACCACGGCGAAGCCGCGCCCCTGTTCGCCGGCCCGTGCGGCTTCCACTGCCGCGTTGAGGGCGAGGATGTTGGTCTGGAAGGCGATGCCATCGATCACACCGATGATGTCCACGATACGGGTCGATGACTGGTTGATCGAATTCATCGTGTCGACCACCTGCCGCACCACCTCGCCGCCACGCACCGCCACTTCCGAGGCCGAGGCGGCCAGCGTGTTGGCCTGACTGGCGTTGTCGGCGTTGGCCTTGACGGTAGAGGTCAGCTGCGCCATGGCCGAGGCGGTCTCTTCCAGCGACCCGGCCTGTTGCTCGGTACGCGCCGACAGGTCCAGATTGCCGGCGCTGATTTCCTTGGAGGCGGCGCCGATGGTATCGGTGCTGGCGCGCACCGCGGCCACGATCTCATGCAGGTTGGCCGTCATGTCCTTGAGCGCCTGCATGAGCTGTCCGGTTTCATCGTGACTGCGCACCTCGATGTCGTGGCTCAAGTCCCCCGAAGCGACGACCCTGGCCAGGGACACCGCCTGGCCCAGCGGACGGGAGATGGCGCGCACCAGCAGCACCGCTTCCAGGCAAGCCACCACCAGGCCGGTCAACATGGCCGCGCCCATGACCAGCATCAGCAGGCGATAACGCCCCTGCTCGGTCTCGTAGAGCTCGCGTCCGACATCGATCTGCAATTGCTTCAACTCCACCATCGTGCGATGGGCTTGCTCGTAGCGCTTGCGCGCGGTACCGCTGAAGATATCGTCAGCCGCCTGGAAGGTGCGCTTGCGCAAGGCCTGCAGGGCTGGTTTGAAGCCCTCCTCGACAAGGCTGGTGTGCTGCTGGAGGAATCGCTGCAACAGGCTCGATTCCTGCTCGGTGAGGTAGGTGGCCTGGTAGGCCTGGATGTCTGGCGCGCTGGCCTGGAGTTTCTTTTCCAGATCATCCAGGCGCCGGTCGATCTCCTCGGGATTCCAGCCCTCGCTGGAATCGAGCGTGATGATGCCGTAGATGCCGTTGCTGGTGCCCTCCATTGCCGCTTCGATGCGTTCCAGCAAGGACAGCGCCACCAGACGGTCTTCGTAGAGCGAGCGCATGCGGTCGTTGCTTGATCGCAGGGCCAGCAGCCCCAGTACGCTCGACGCCACCAGCATCACAGCCAGGAAACTGATCGCCAGGATGAGGCGCAATTTGATACTCATCTTTTTCACGGGTTCTCCCTATCGTTCTTGTCATTGTCACGATAGGGAGTGTCCCGCAAAGCGGCACGAAATTGCTGGCATTTGCTGACCGCCGCAGCGGTGCCGCAGTCAGGCTTCAGGCGATCAGGGCTGGGCCGCCTGAGCCGCCCAGCCGGAACACGCTGACCGCGCCACTCAGCTGGGCGGCCTGTTCCTGCAAGGATTGCGCGGCCGCGGCAGCCTGCTCCACCAGGGCGGCATTCTGTTGCGTGCTCTCATCCATCTGCGTGATGGCGCGGTTGACTTCTTCGATGCCCAGGCTCTGGTCGCGGCCGGCCGCGCTGATGTCGCTGACCACTTCACTGACCCGCTGAACACTCCTGACCACCTCGTCGATGGTCTGTCCCGCCTGCGCCACCAGGGCGCTGCCACTGTCCACCCGCGCCACCGAGTCGCCGATGAGCACCTTGATCTCCTTGGCCGCCGCGGCCGAACGCTGCGCCAGCGAGCGCACCTCGGAGGCCACCACCGCGAAACCGCGCCCCTGCTCGCCGGCACGCGCGGCTTCCACCGCCGCGTTGAGCGCCAGGATGTTGGTCTGGAAGGCAATGCCGTCGATCACACTGATGATGTCGACGATCTTGCTGGAGGACTGGTTGATGGCACTCATGGTATCGACCACCTGGCGCACCACCTCGCCGCCGCGCACCGCCACTTCCGACGCCGACAGCGCCAGCTGCTTGGCTTCCTGGGCGTTCTCGGCATTGTGGCGCACCGTAGAGGTCAGCTGCTCCATGGTCGAGGCGGTCTCTTCGAGCGCGCCGGCCTGCTGTTCGGTACGGGAGGAGAGATCCAGGTTGCCGTGGGCGATCTCGCTGGAGGCCGTGGCGATGGTATCGGTGCTGGCGCGCACCTGGCCGACGATGCCCTGCAGGTTCTCGTTCATCTGCTTGAGCGCCTGCATCAGCTGTCCGGTCTCGTCCTGGCTATGCACGTCGATCTGTTGCGTCAGGTCACCCGCGGCCACCGCCTGCGCCAGCGTGACGGCACGCTGCAACGGGCGCGAGATGGCCTTCACCAGCAAGGCCCCCATCCACAGGGCCACTGCCAGGCCGGCGGCCATGGCCGCACTCATCACCACCAGCAGCATCTGGTAGCGCCGCTGGGCCTGCTCGTAGAGATCGCGACCGACATTGCGCTGCAGGTCCATCAGTTGCGCCAGCGTGGCGTGGGTCTCGGTATAGCGCTTGAGCATGGCGTCGCCATACACCTCGATGGCGCTTTGCAGGTCGCGATTTCGCAGGGCCTCGACGGCGGGCTTGATCCCCTCGGCGATGAATTTCTGGCGCTGCGCCATCATCTTCTGCAGCAAGACGGCTTCCTCGTCGGTGAGTGCGGTGGCCTGGTATTGCTTGATGACGGCGTCATTGTCCTTGAGCGATTTTTCCAGCTTGTCCATGCTGGCGTCGATCTCACCGGAATCCCCCACCAGCGAGGTGGAGATGCCGTTGCGTGCCGCATCCAGCGCCGATGACATGCGCTCCAGCTCGGAGAAGGCGACCAGCCGGTCCTCGTAGAGCGAGCGCATCTGCGCATTGGTCGAACGCAGGCTGGCCACGCCCAATACGCCTGATGCGACCAGCAGCAGAGCCAGAAAACCGATGACGAAAATCAGGCGTGTCCTGATCGTGATTGTGCTGAACATGTTCCTCCCGGACTTGCGTTTTAGTCTTTTCTGCCACTGGCTCATTGTGTAAGCCGGTGGCGCGCATGCGTATGAAGGGAGGTGCGGATATGCCGCCTCCCTGCCGCGGGGGAACACTAGCATTTCCCGTACCAAGGGAACAGGGGCGCGCCCCGGCAGGAGAACATTTATTTTTGTGCAGCGAGCGACTTATTTGCTGAGCAGGCGCTTTTCGGCCCGCAGGATGCTCTCCGAACTGCCGCGCAGGACCACGATGTCGCCAGCCATGAGCTCCGTGTCCAGAGCGGCCTCGATACGCTGCTTGCCGCGCCGCAGCATGGCCACCTCGGCACCGCATTGCGCCGGCAGGTCCAGCTCGGCCAGCGTGCGACCGACGGCGCTGGCACCACCGATGAGCGACACCGACTGCAGGCGCACGTTCATGCCCACGCCATCGGCCTCGGCGTCGGACATGCCATGGAAGTAGCCGCGCAGCGAGGCATAGCGTTCGTCGCGCGCATCCTGCACGCGGTGCACCACGCGGCGCAGCGGCACGCCCAGCATCACCAGGGCGTGCGAGGCCAGCATGAGGCTGCCTTCGAGTGCCTCCGGCACGACTTCGGTGGCACCGGCATTGAGCAGTTTTTCCATGTCGGCATCGTCGTGGCTGCGCACGATCACCGGCAACTCCGGTTCCAGCTCGGCGGCATGATGCAAGACCTTCAGCGCCGAGGGCGTGCTCGCATAGGTCACCACCAGGGCGGCGGCACGGTGGATGCCGGCGGCCACCAGGCTTTCGCGCCGGGCAGCGTCGCCATAGGAGACATTGGCGCCGCCGTTGCGGGCATCCTGCACCAGTTCCGGGTCCATCTCCAGCGCATGGTAGGCGATGCCTTCTTCTTCCAGCAGCCGCGCCAGGCTTTGGCCGCTGCGACCGAAGCCGGCGATGATCACATGCTTCTGCACCCCCATGGTGCGCGTGGCCAACTGGGTCAGGGCCAGCGATTGCAGCATCCATTCATTGGCCGAGAGTTTCATGACGATGGCGTCCGACTTGGCCAGGATGAAGGGCGTGGCCAGCATGGACAGCACCATGGCCGCCAGGATCACCTGGATGAGCATGGGATCGACCAGCTTGAGGCCACCGGCCTGGCTCAGCAGCACGAAACCGAATTCGCCGGCCTGCGCCAGCCCCAGGCCCACGCGCAAGGCCACGCCCGGGGTCGAGCCGAACAGCCGCGCCAGCGCCGCGATCAGGCCGAACTTGAGCAGCACCGGGCCGGTCAGCAGCGCCAGTACCAGGAACCAGTGATCCACCAGCGTGCGCACGTTGAGCAACATGCCGATGGTGATGAAGAACAGGCCCAGCAACACATCGCGGAAGGACTTGATGTCTTCCTCCACCTGGTGCTTGAACTCGGTCTCGGAGATGAGCATGCCGGCGATGAAGGCGCCCAGCGCCAGCGACAGGCCGGCCTTTTCGGTGATCCAGGCCGCACCCAGGGTGATGAGCAGCAGGTTGAGCATGAACAGTTCCTGCGAACGTCGCTTGACGACGATGCGGAACCAGCCGCGCATGAGCTTCTGGCCAAAGAACAGCAGCAGCGCCAGCACCACCAGCGCCTTGCCGACGGCCCAGGCCAGAGTGGTCATGATGTCGCCGGAATCCTTGGCCAGCGCCGGTACCACGATCAACAGCGGCACCAGGGCCAGATCCTGGAACAGCAGCACGCCCAGGATGCGGCGGCCGTGTTCGGTCTCCAGCTCCAGCCGCTCGGTGAGCAGCTTGGAGACGATGGCAGTGGAGGACATGGTCAAGGCGCCGCCCAGTGCAAAGGCGGCCTGCCAGGTGACGTTGATGAATTGCGGCAGGAACATGGCCGCGCCCCAGGCCCCGACCATGGTCACGGCGATGGTGGCGGCCACCTGGGCCACCCCCAGGCCGAAGACGATGTGCCGCATCGCGGAGAGCTTGGAGAGCGAGAACTCCAGGCCGATCGAAAACATCAGGAACACCACGCCGAACTCGGCCAGCGCATGGGTGGTCTCGTTGTCTTCGGCAAAGGCCAGGCCGTGCGGCCCGATCACGATGCCCACCACCAGATAGCCCAGCATGGGGGGCAACTGCATCATGCGAAAAGCGACCACGCCGAGCACCGCCGCGGCCAAGAGGAAGAGGGTCAGTTCCAATCCGGAAAACATGTGTGGATGATGTGATTCTGGTAACGATGTTGGGACTCGCCGTGAATCAGCGGCGGCAATCAGATCGAGCGCCGTGAAGCGAGAAACATGCCGGATGACGGAGAGGAGCGCACGCATCGGCCCGTTCGGGCAGAGGATCACGGCCCGCGGGCGCCGGCCCAGATTGGTGCGCATCAGCTTTTGGATTCAGGCCCACAACGTGGCAACAGAAGCTTTCGTCATGCTCTTCCGTTGTCGTCGCGTTTTTTGCGCTGCAACCTGATATCGTCGCCACTGCCAGTGCGCCCCCTGTTGCAAGCATGCTGCACCGCGCCTGACGGGGTCGGGTCAGCAGCATTCCCTTACATCTGGCAAGTTTTTTGCTTTGCTAATTCGTTTATACTTCGGTTATGAGTGTAACCGATGACAAAACCACGCCTGCATCTTTTTCGGCCGGGGATGCCCGCCGCGCCCTCGAACTGGCGCGCCAGACCCTGCAGATCGAAGCCGATGCCATCCTGGCGCTGAAGAACCGCCTGTCCGACGACAGCGCCGAGCCACTGGCCCAGGCCGTACATCTGTTGCTGCAGAGCAATGGTCGCGCGGTCGTCTCCGGCATCGGCAAGTCCGGCCACATCGGCCGCAAGATTGCCGCCACCCTGGCCTCTACCGGTACCCCGTCGCTGTTCATGCATCCGGCCGAAGCTGCCCATGGCGACCTGGGCATGGTGACGGCCAAGGACGTCTTCATCGCCATTTCCAACTCCGGTGAAACCGCCGAGCTGATGGCCATCGTGCCTATCGTCAAGCGCATGGGTGCGGTCATCATCTCCATGACCGGCAACGACAACTCCAGCCTGGCGCAGCTATCCACGGTCCACCTGAACGTGGGCGTGGACAAGGAAGCCTGCACCCTCAACCTGGCCCCCACCGCCAGCACCACGGCCACGCTGGCCATGGGCGATGCGCTGGCGGTGTCGCTGCTGGACGCACGTGGCTTCCTGGAAGAGGATTTCGCCCGCTCCCACCCCGGTGGCGCGCTGGGCCGCCGCCTGCTGACCCATGTGCGCGATGTGATGCGCAGTGGCGAGGCCATCCCGGCGGTACGCCCGGATGTCTCGCTGTCGGAGGCGCTCATGGAAATCACCCGCAAGGGCATGGCCATGACTGCGGTGGTGGATGCGGACTTCCGCCCCATCGGCGTGTTCACCGACGGCGACCTGCGCCGCCTGCTCGAACGCGGCCAGGACTTCAGCAAGTTCCGCATCGCCGACATCATGCACGCCAACCCGCGTACCGTGAACCAGGACCAGTTGGCGGTGGATGCCGTCCAGCTGATGGAAGAATTCCGCATCAACCAGTTGCTGGTCACCGATGCCGCAGGCGTACTGACCGGCGCGCTGCACATCCACGACCTGACCCGCGCCAAGGTGATCTGATGACCGCGCCAGCCTTCGCCAGCACCTTCTCTGCGGCCGTCCTGTCCAAGGCCGCCGGCATCAGCCTGATGATCTTCGACGTCGATGGCGTGCTGACCGACGGCGGCCTGTTCTATGGCGAGGATGGCGAAGCGTTCAAGCGTTTCAACGCCCTCGATGGCCACGGCATCAAGATGATGCAGCAGTTCGGCACGGCCGCGGCCATCATCACCGCGCGCCAGTCGCCCTACGTGTTGCGCCGTGCGCGCGATCTTGGCATCGCCCATGTGTTCCAGGGCGTGCATGACAAGCGCCAGGCCTTCGAGCAACTGCTGCAGCACACCGGCTTGAGCGCATCGGCCTGCGGCTACCTGGGGGACGATGTCATCGACCTGCCGGTGCTGACCCGCGTCGGCTTCAAGGCCTGTGTGGCCAATGGTCATCGCGAGGTCAAGGTCCGCAGCGATTACGTGACCCAGGCCAGTGGCGGCAACGGTGCCGTGCGTGAAGTCTGCGACCTGGTGCTGGCCGCCCAGGGCCACTACGAGGCGGCGCTGGCGCCGTACCTGGCATGAGCGGGCGCAGCGGCGAACGTGCAGCCGACCGGATCCGCGTGGTGGTGATCCTGGTCCTGCTGATCGGCGCCGCCCTGGGCAGCTTCTGGGTGCTGCAGGCGCTGCGCGCCACCGGCGACCAGGAAGCGGCGCAACGTCCGCGCGGCAAGCCCGACTACTACCTGGACAACTTCAACTACGTGAAGATGGGCCCCACCGGCCTGCCCCGCTACGATGTGTCCGGCACCAAAATGCTGCACTTCCCGCTGGACGATTCCTTCGAGATCACCAAGCCGGTGGTGCACAGCCTGGACAAGGAAAAGCCCCCCATGGAACTGTATTCGGACACTGCCCGCGTGACCGATGACCAGACCCAGATCCACATGTATGGCAACGCCAATGCCATCCGTGGCGCCAGCAAGGGACGCGATCCCATGCACCTGGTATCGGAATACCTGCTGTTGCTGCCTGACGATGAAATCGTCAAGACCGACAAACCGGTTGCAATGACGATGGGCACCACCAGATTGAATGGTGTGGGCATGCTGGCCAACAACGCCACGGCGGTCGTGCAGTTGTTTGGCAATGTCCGCGGCTACTATGAGCCGGCCCCGAAGAAACGCTGAGTCCCTCCCCATTACAACAAGATCGCCAAGACCCGACAGGAATCTATGAAACGCTCACTCTTACTGCCCTTGTTGATGCTGGTTGCCGTGTGCGGCGTGGCGCGTGCCGAGAAAGCCGACTCCACCAAGCCCACCAACATCGAAGCAGACCAGATGGTCTATGACGACGTGCGCCAGGTGAAGACCTTCACCGGCAATGTCGTGATGACCCGTGGCACGCTCATCATCAAGGCTGGCCGCGTCGTATTGACGACCGACCAGTACGGCTACGAATACGCGACCCTGTACGCCGCCCCCGGCGCGCTGGCCAGCTTCCGCCAGAAGCGTGATGGCGGCCCCGACCTGTGGATCGAAGGCCAGGCCGAGCGTATCGAGTATTCCGAGCAGACCGAGATTTCCAAGCTGTTCCAGCGCGCCCACATCCAGCGCATGGATGGCAAGCGCGTCACCGACGAGGTCAATGGCGAGTTCATCTCCTATGACAGCCGTGCCGAGTTCTACTCGGTCAACAACACCGTCAGTGGCGAGAGCAAGCCGGGGGCCGGGCGCATCACGGCCGTGATCCAGCCCAAGAATCCGCCGCCGGCCGGCGCCGCGCCTGCGACTGCGCCGGTGCCGGCACAACCGGCCGCGCCACAACGCAAACCCCAGGCCGCGCAACCCGGAAAGGACCAGTGATGACAAGCTCGCTGGTGGTCCGCGGACTGAAGAAAAGCTATGGCGCCCGCCAGGTCGTGCGTGACGTCTCCATGGAAGTACGCAGTGGCGAAGTGGTCGGTCTGCTCGGCCCCAACGGCGCCGGCAAGACCACCTCCTTCTACATGATCGTGGGCCTGGTGCCCTCGGACGGTGGCGAGATCGACCTCGATGGCTCGCCCATCTCGCGACTGGCCATCCATAAGCGCGCCACGCTGGGCCTGTCCTACCTGCCGCAGGAAGCCTCGGTGTTTCGCAAGCTGACGGTGGAAGACAACATCCGCGCCGTGCTGGAACTGCGCAAGGAAGATGGCAAGTCGCTCTCGCGCGATGAAATCGAGAACCGCCTCAACAACCTGCTGCACGAACTGCAGATCGAGAAGCTGCGCGAAAGCCAGGCCCTGTCGCTGTCGGGCGGTGAACGCCGGCGCGTCGAGATCGCCCGCGCGCTGGCCACCGATCCGCGCTTCGTGCTGCTGGACGAGCCCTTCGCCGGTATCGACCCGATTGCGGTGATCGAGATCCAGCGCATCGTGCGCTTCTTGAAGGAACGCGGCATCGGCGTACTCATCACCGACCACAACGTGCGCGAAACCCTGGGCATCTGCGACCGCGCCTACATCATCAACCAGGGTACGGTGTTAGCGAGCGGCAATCCGGATGAGATCATCGCCAATGAATCAGTTCGACGCGTCTACCTGGGAGAGCACTTCCGCATGTAAGACCTGCCTGCGGAGATGCTAGGCATAGCAAACAGCGGACCACGCCGCCACACGAAAACAGATGAAACAATCGCTCCAGTTACGAACCTCGCAGCACCTCGCGTTGACGCCGCAATTGCAGCAGTCGATCAGGTTGCTGCAATTGTCGACGCTGGAACTGCACCAGGAGCTGGAGCAGATCCTCTCCGATAATCCGCTGCTGGAACGTCTCGACGATGCGCTGGACAACTCGGTGCGGCTGCTGGCCGATGGCGCCGTCAGTACCGCCCCTTCCTCGGGCGTGGCCGAAGGCGGCAGCGAGAGCAGCGGCGAAGCGGCGCCGGCCAGCACCGATGGCGAATCCAGCTTCGAGTACCAGGACAACGCCCCCGAGGGCGGCGTCAGCGGCGAGTCCGACTGGAGCTTCGATGACGTTGCCCGCAACGGCAAATCCTCTGACGACGAGGATGCCCGTCCGCAACTGGAAGCCCACGAAATCACCCTGCGCGAACACCTGCTGGAGCAGATCCGCGTCACCGCCCGCACCCTGCGCGACCGCGCCCTGCTGGAGCTGCTCACCGACGCACTGGACGACAGCGGCTATCTGGAAGAACCGCTGGAAGATATCCTGGCGCGCCTGCCCGAAGAGCTGGGCATCGACCTGGAAGAGCTGGGCATTGCGCTGAAATTGCTGCAGAGCCTGGACCCGGCCGGTGTCGGTGCGCGCAGCGCCGGCGAATGCCTGGCCCTGCAGATCCGGCGCCTGCCCAAGGTGCCGTTCGTGACACGCAAGCTGGCACTGAGGATCGTTGAGGATTACCTGCCGCTGTTCGCCCAGCGCGACTTCAACAAGATCAAGAAAGCCCTCGATTGCGATGACGAGGACCTGCGCGAAGCCCAGGCGGTGATCCGCCAGTGCCGCCCGCATCCGGGTGCGGAATTCGCGCGCGATTCTTCCGACTATGTGGTGCCGGATGTGATTGTCAAACAGACAAAGACCGGCTGGCAGGTCATGCTCAACCATGAGGTCATGCCCAAGCTGCGCGTCAACGCCATGTATGCGAGTGCGCTGAAGCAGGCCAAGGGCGAAGGATCGCTGTCGTCCCAGCTGCAGGAAGCGAAGTGGCTCATCAAGAACATGCGCCAGCGCTTCGATACGATTTTGCGAGTTGCACAGGCTATTGTCGAACGTCAAAGAAACTTCTTTTCACATGGGGCAGTCGCCATGCGCCCCCTTGTGCTGCGTGAAATTGCTGATACACTGGGTCTACACGAGAGCACAATCTCTCGCGTGACAACTCAGAAATACATGCTCACGCCGCACGGCATGTTCGAGTTGAAGTACTTCTTCGGTAGCCACGTCGCGACTGAAACCGGAGGCGAAGCCTCCTCCACCGCGATACGGGCGCTGATCAAACAGTTGATAGGAGCCGAAAACCCGCAGACCCCATTATCCGATAGCAAGATTGCGGATATGCTGGCAGAACAAGGCATGGTGGTCGCGCGACGCACAGTCGCCAAATACCGCGAAGTGTTGAAGATTCCGCCGGTCAATCTCCGCAAGTCCCTCTGAGTGTTTCGCATTACTTTCTCAGTTTCTCTGCAGTAGCCGTTGCTGTGTTCTGGCAAGCATCCGATGCCGACCGACACGTCAGACGTGCCTTTTGGCAGTGCAGCAGTAGTGATGGATTGCACGAACCTCCAGTGACTTCACGATAGGAGTGTTGTATGAATCTGACCATCAGTGGACACCACCTCGAACTGACCCCCGCCCTGCGGGAATACGTGCAAAGCAAGCTCACACGTATCAAGCGCCATTTCGACAACGTGATCGACGTCAGCGTGATCCTGAGCGTAGATAAACTCACAGAAAAGGAAAAGCGCCAAAAAGCGGAAATCAACGTCCACATCAAGGGGAAGGATCTACATGCGGAAAGCATCGCACACGACCTCTATGCCGCTATCGATGCCCTGATCGACAAGCTCGATCGCCAGGTCATCAAGCACAAGGACCGGCTGCAGGAGCATCACTCCGCCGCCAAGCGCCTTACCGATGAAGCCGCCGACGATCTGGTGGCCGGCGCGGCATGATTGCCTGACAGCCCGAATACCTGAACACCTGATGTGAGCAAAGGGCGCGAAAGCGCCCTTTGGCATTCATGGCCTGGCCCGTATGGATGACCATTGATTTATCCACAGGCCATCCGCACATATCATATAAATCATTTCCCAAAAGAAACGATATATTGCGCGCAGCAAGCACACCAGCGCGGTCGTTCCAACGCGCGCGCCGGCTTTTCCCTATAATGTCGGCAATCCCATTTTCAAAGGCATAGCCATGAGCGACGTCCAATCCTGGATCAAAGAAACCGTGACCCAAAACCCTGTCGTGCTGTTCATGAAGGGTACCGCCCAATTCCCGCAATGTGGCTTCTCCGGCAAGGCCATCCAGCTGCTCAAGGCCAGCGGCGCCGAGAACATCGTCACCGTCAACGTGCTGGAAAGCCCGGACGTGCGCCAGGGCATCAAGGAATACTCGAACTGGCCGACCATTCCCCAGCTGTACGTCAAGGGTGAATTCGTCGGCGGCTCCGACATCATGAGCGAGATGTACGCCTCGGGTGAACTGCAGACCCTGATCAAGGGCTGATCCCCTCCAGACAGGCCTGGCGATCGTGAACGCCACCTCCAGCATGCCACGCCAGCGCCTGGTCATCGCCATCACTGGCGCGACCGGTGCGATCTATGGCGTGCGCTTGCTGGAGCACCTGCGCAAGCAGGGGCAGGTCGAGACCCACCTGATGATTTCCGACGCCGGCGTGCTCAATGTCCACCAGGAGCTGGACATGCGGCGCAAGGACGTCGAAGCGCTGGCCGACGTGGTGCACAACGTGCGCGACATCGGCGCCTGCATCGCCAGCGGTTCCTTCGCGTCCGCCGGCATGGTGGTGGCCCCCTGTTCGATGAAGACCCTGGCCTCGGTGGCTCATGGCCTGTCGGACAACCTCATCACGCGCGCCGCCGACGTGGTCCTGAAGGAACGCCGCCGCCTGGTACTGATGGTGCGCGAGACCCCCTTCAACCTGGCGCACCTGCGCAACATGACTGCTGTCACCGAAATGGGCGGCGTGATCTTCCCACCGCTGCCGGGCTTCTACCAACGCCCGGCCTCGCTGGAGGAGATGGTCGATCACACCCTCGGGCGGGTGCTGGACCTCTTTGGCATCAGCTCGCAGTTGACGCCGGAGTGGCAAGGCATGAAAAGCAACCAGGATTGATCAGACCGATTGCAAAGAAAAAACGCGCCGCAGGTATCCTCCTGCGGCGCGTTTTTTTTTTACGAAATGAAATCAACCACGCCCGATATAAGGCATCTTGGTCGCCATCACCGTCATGAACTGCACATTGGCCTCCAGCGGCAGGCTATCCATGTAGAGGATGGCCTTGGCCACGTGCGCCGCATCCATGGTCGGCTCGACCTTGGTGCTGCCGTCGGCCTGCAGCGTGCCCTTCTTCATCAGCGTGGTCATGTCGGTGGACGCATTGCCGATGTCGATCTGCCCGCAGGCAATGTCATAGGCACGACCATCCAGCGAGGTGGCCTTGGTCAGGCCGGTGATGGCGTGTTTGGTCGAGGTATAGGCGGCCGAATACGGGCGCGGCGCATGGGCCGAGATCGAACCGTTGTTGATGATGCGCCCACCGCGCGGCGACTGCTCCTTCATGATGCGGAAGGCTTCCTGCGTACACAGGAAGACACCGGTGAGATTGATATCCACGGCCGACTTCCACTGCTCCACGCTCATCTCTTCCAGCGACACCGGCGGAGTGAAAACGCCGGCATTGTTGAAGAGCATGTCCAGCCGGCCAAAGCGCTCCTTCGTCTTGGCGAAGAGCTGCTTCACCGAGGCCGCGTCGGTCACGTCGGTGGCCACCACCAGCGCATTGGCGCCATTGGCGCCGGCCAGCCTGACGGTCTCTTCCAGCGCATCCTGGCGCCGCCCGGCCAGGGCCACGCCATAGCCTTCGCGCAGCAGCGCCAGGGTGATCTGCCGGCCGATGCCGGAACCGGCACCGGTCACCAGTGCAATTCGTTTGGGTGCTGCCATCGTATTGACTCCTCAATTGATCTTATGGACGGGAACGCGCATCACCGGTGGATAAAAAAACCGCCCGTGATGCACAGGCGGTTTTCACTATAACAAACACGGCACACGGCCAGATGAGAGATTTTCAATCCGCCAGGCCGGCATTCATGCATCTCCGGCCCATCACCCTCACACCGTGCTCGACATCGGCTTGGCCGTATCGATGCCCAGCGTACGCGCGGCGTCCTGCAGCCGCGCGCGATCCTTACCCCACACTTCGCACAGAGCCGTGTAGGCGATCCAGCGCGCATCGATCTCGAAGAAGTCGCGCAGGTTCACCCGCGTATCGCTGCGGCCAAACCCGTCGGTGCCCAGCGTGACGTAAGTGGCCGGCACGAAGGCGCGGATGCTCTCGGGCAAGGTGCGGATATAGTCACTCACGGCAATCACCGGCGCGCTGCTGGCCTGCAGCTGCTGCGTCACGTATGGCAGCGCAGTGCTGCCCTCCAGGCGTTGTGCGCGCTGCGCCGCCACGCCATCGCGCGCCAGCTCGGTGTAGCTGGTCACGCTCCATACGTCGGCCTCGATCTGCCAATGCTGCTGCAACAGTGCGGCAGCCGCCACGGCTTCCTTCAGGATCGGCCCCGAAGCCAGCAGGCGCGCCTGCGCCTGTGGCTTCGCATCCAGGCAATACAGGCCACGCAGGATGCCGTCCTGCACGCCTGCCGGCATGCTGGGCTGGGCTTCGTTCTCGTTGGTGACGGTGACGTAGTAGAACACGTCCTCGCCACGTTCCATCATGCGGCGCATGCCATCGTCGATGATCACCGCCAGTTCATAGGCGTAGGCCGGGTCGTAGGAGATACAGTTGGGAATCGACGCCGCCGTCACCAGGCTGTTGCCATCCTGGTGCTGCAGGCCCTCGCCGCCCAGCGTGGTACGCCCGGACGTGGCACCGATCAGGAAGCCCCGTGCACGCTGGTCGGCCGCGGCCCAGATGAGGTCGCCGATGCGCTGGAAACCAAACATCGAGTAGTAGATGTAGAACGGCAGCATCGGCGTACCGTGGACCGAATAGGCGGTGGCCGCCGCCGTCCACGAGGAGATCGCACCGGCCTCGGTGATGCCCTCCTCCAGGATCTGGCCATCCTTGGCCTCGCGATAGTAAAGGATGGAACCGATATCCTCCGGCTCATAGAGCTGCCCCTGCGAGGAATAGATGCCGACCTGGCGGAACAGGTTGGCCATGCCGAAGGTACGCGCCTCGTCGGCGACGATGGGCACCACATAGCGCCCGAATTCGGGATCCTTCAGCAGGTTGCCCAACTGGCGTACCAGCGCCATGGTGGACGACATCTCCTTGCCCTCGGCCTCCAGCGCGAACTTGCTGTGCGCTTCCAGCGCCGGCACGATGCGGCGCGCCTGGCCGGCATGACGACGCGGCAGGTAACCGCCCAGTGCCGCGCGGCGGGCATGCAGATGCTTCATCTCGGCGCTGTCGGCCGCGGGCTTGTAGAAGGCCAGGTCGCGGCACTGCTGGTCGCTCAGCGGCAGCTTGAAGCGGTCGCGGAACTGCAACAGGCTGTCTTCATCGAGCTTCTTCTGCTGATGCGTGGTCATCTTGCCCTCGCCAGCGGCGCCCATGCCATAGCCCTTCTTGGTCTGCGCCAGGATCACGGTGGGCTGGCCGCGATGGGCCGCGGCCGCCTGGTAGGCCGAGAAGATCTTCTTCATGTCATGGCCGCCGCGACGCAGGCGGTTGATCTCCTCGTCGGTGAGGGTGGCGCCGATGGCGCGCGTGCCCGGCGTCTGGCCGAAGAAGTGCTGGCGGTTGAAGGCGCCATCGTTGGCGGCGAAGGTCTGCAGCTGGCCGTCCACGGTGCGGTTCAGGGCATCGACCAGCTCGCCATCCTTGTCGCGGGCGAACAGCGCATCCCAGTCCGAACCCCACAGCAGCTTGATGACATTCCAGCCGGCCCCGGCAAAGAGCGTCTCCAGCTCATCGACGATATGGCCGTTGCCGCGCACCGGGCCATCCAGGCGCTGCAGGTTGCAGTTGACCACGAAGATCAGGTTGTCCAGCTTCTCGCGCGAGGCCAGCGACAGCGCGGCCAGCGATTCAGGCTCATCCATTTCGCCATCGCCGAACACGCCCCACACCTTGCGCCCCTGGTCCTGCAACAGGCCGCGATGCTCCATGTAGCGCAGGAAGCGCGCCTGGTAGATGGCATTGATCGGGCCGATGCCCATGGAACCGGTGGGGAACTGCCAGAACTTGGGCATCAGCCAGGGATGGGGATAGGACGACAGCCCCTGGCGTCCGACCCGCTTGGCCTCGATCTCGCGACGGTAGTAGGCCAGGTCCTCTTCAGAGAGCGCGCCCTCCAGGAAGGCACGGGCATAGATGCCCGGCGCCGAATGCGGCTGGAAATACACCACGTCGCCGGCAAACTGCTCGTCGCGGGCGCGGAAGAAATGGTTGAAGCCGACCTCGAACAAGTCAGCCGCCGAGGCAAAGCTGGCGATATGCCCGCCCAGCTCACCATAGGCGCGATTGGCACGCACCACCATGGCCAGCGCATTCCAGCGCATGATGCTGGCGATGCGCTCCTCGATGGCCTGGGCGTCCGAACCACCCGGGAAAGGCGGCTCCTGTTCGGGGCGGATGGTATTGACGTAGGGCGTATTGCGCGCATCGCGCCAGTTCACGCCCCATTGCTGGGCAGCCGCTGACAAGCGCGAGAGCAGGAAGCGGGCACGCTCCGGTCCACCTTCGGCCAATACGCTTTGCAGCGCTTGCAGCCACTCCTGGGTTTCCTGGGCGTCGATGTCGATATCGCGGGCAATACCATTGGCTGAGGACATATCCACTTCCTGATCTCCTGTTGTGGCAAAGGACCGGGGCCGGCACAAAAAATGCACCATCTGCAATCGCTGCTATGCAAAGAGACAAAAAGCCGGTAAAACACTGGCCGCGCCATCGGTCTCCTCGCGTGCCTCGCCTCTGCGGTCTTGTCGTGTAATTCGTCGCGGGTGATCGGACTACGATACGCCGGAAGGCCCGGCATGAGTCACTTAAAATAGGAAGTTGCCGTACAATATTCAGCATCCACTGCTGAAAAATTGAAACTGACGGAATTAAATTTCGATAATGGAACTAGATACCACCGATTTGCGAATCCTGAACATCCTCCAGGAGAACAGTTCGATCAGCAATCTGGAATTGGCCAGCCGCATCAATCTCTCGCCCTCGCCCACGCTGGCGCGCGTGAAGCGGCTGGAATCGGAAGGCATCATCTCGCGCTACGTGGCGCTGGCCGATCCGCACCTGCTGGGCCTGAAGGTCAACGTCTTCGTCAAGGTGATCCTGGAGCGCCAGGGCGCCGAGGCGCTGGCCCAGTTCGAAACGGCGGTGAGCGCCTTCGACGAAGTGATGGAAGTCTACCTCATGACGGGCGACGAGGATTATCTCTTGCGCATCGTGGTACCGGACCTGCTGACGCTGGAACATTTCATCGTCGATCACCTGACCAAGATTCCCGGCATCAAGAACATCCGCTCCAGTTTCGCGCTCAAGCAGATCAAGTACAAGACGGCCCTGCCCACACCCAAGATCAAGACACGTCGATAAGACGATCGCTGGGGTCGCTGTGATCGCCAACGCAGGCAATGCGCCACACAAGACAAAGGGCCTCACGGCCCTTTAGCTTTTCCTGGAGGCATCGTCGCGCCGGCGGGATGGAGAGAGATTCGCTGCCTCCCGCGCGAGCGCTTCCTCCTGTGACGTCACCTCTTCGTGGCACCAACGCTGGACCAGGTCGACCACGCTACGCGCATACATTTCACCATCGACGGGCTTGGGCAGGTAGGCGCTGGCACCGGCCGCCAGGGCCTCACGTTCGCCCTCCATATCGTGGGAGGGGAACACCACCACCGGCACCTGCGCCAGATGGGACAAGGTACGCAATTCGCGCAACAGGTCCAGGCCGTCGCTGCCATCGAGCTCGGGTTCCAGCAGGATCAGGCTGGGCGCGACACCATCGCCACTGCGCCGCCGCTGCAGCAGGCAGCTACGAGCACTGCCCAGGTCAGGGCAAGTCTGGAAGCTGCAGCGCAGGTTGCTCCTCCACAAAGCGAAACGGACCATCTCAGCCGCTTCCGGGCTGGGATCGATCATGACTATGCTGGGAAAACTCATCGGTGCCGCTTCCTGTGGATCCTCGTAAGACGAAGGCGTACTGGCCAACCCACGTTTTACAGCAAGCATGATCGCGGCAACATCGGGAATTTCCTGAGCAGTCCCTGCCCGACACCGTCATGCCCGCGTCAGGAATCGCCTGATCGCCGATACCGTGGGGCAGGGCTACACTGCGCCTGTACCTTGTCGATATGACACGATCTCTTCCATCCTGACTTTCCTCCGATACCCTGAGATGATCCTTTTCTCCAAAGTCCGCGTTCCCGTCCCCAGTGCCGCCTGCGGCAGCGTCGAGATGTACGTCAGCCGCGGCAGCCACGCGACTTTCCATGGCAGCGACCTCGGCAGTGACTGGACCAGCCTGCATGCCAGTCCCAAGAAGGTCCTGGAATGGTTTGCCACGGCCGGCTTCGCCGCCAGCGGCCGGCGCGAGGCGCTGGCCCGCTTCGCGCCCTGCGCCCATCGCCTGGCCAGCCTGGACCAGCTCAAGCGCGAGGTACGGCCGCCTCTGGCGGTACCGCGCTTCTGGCAACTGGGAGGCTCGGACTACGGCTTCGATGCCGCCCACCACCTGCCCTACTGGCTGGCCATGAACGACGCCTCCTTTGTCCCCTTGCTGGTCCCCACGCACCAGATGGCGCACTTCTCCCAGGCCCTGGTGGCCTGATCCTGCCTTAGCGCAACGGCAAGTAGATGTCGGTGAGCAACTCACCGGCCGGGGTATCCGGCAACAGGTTGAGGTAGTGGAAATACAGCGGGAAATCCCGCAGTTCCTCACCACTGCCCGGCAGCCACTGGCGATATAGCGGATAGATGCTGTCGCCCATGCGGTCATGCGCACCGACGTGCCGCACCCGCGCACAACGCCCACCGGGAATCAGCTTCTCGATCACGCCCTGCGTATTGGCGGGCAGCTCACCCTCGATCTCGCCGCAGATATCGAAACGGAATTGCTCCGGCGGCGTGGTATCGGGGTTGTCCCAGGCCAGGCCAAAGGTACGACAGCGATCCACCGGTGACAGCAGTGAGGCCTTGCGCCATTCGATGAAACGCGCCACCGAGGCATTGAGGGTAGTGACGGGACCGCGATGCTCCAGCACGGCGATGCGGATGGGTTCGACGGTAACGATCTCGACTTTCACGTCCATTTTCCTTTCGGGGATGCGGAATACATAACGCTCGTGCCAGGCAGGCCAGTCCGGCGCACGCCGGAACTGCGAAGGCGACTGGCCGAAGGCGCTCCTGAAGGCGCGGGTAAAGGATTCCGGATTTTCAAAAGCGGCTTCGAGGGCGATGTCGATGATCCGCCTGGCGGGCTGGAAGGCCAGCTGGTAACTGGCATGCTTCAAGCGCATCAGGAGGATGTAGCGCGCCACCCCGACACCGACGAAGTCGGCGAACTGCCGCTGGAAATGGAACCGCGAAAAATGAGCAAGCCCGGCCAGCTGCTCGGCATCGAGCGGCTCGTGCAGATGGCGCTCGATATGGTCGAGCACTCTTTCGAATCGGGCTATATAGGCTTTTTTGCGTGCTTCACTCATCTTGTCCTCGGTTCACGGGACGTACTGTGCCGCAAAGGCCGGACCAAATCCTGACCAAAATTGCGCATTGGTTTCACCGCTGCCAGGCACCCCGGAGCGGACCTATGTTAAAACACCGCACTCACACGCTTGCAAAAGATCCCCATGACGATGAGCACCTCCCTCCTGCTGCTGGCGCTCTGCGCAGCCTGGATACCCGCCTTGCCGCTGGCACGCGGACTGCGCCTGGCGCCCTGGCTGGCCTTGCTGCTGCTGGCATTGGCCGCCGCCTTCGTGGCGGCACAGGTCAGCCTCATCGGTATCGCCGGTCTGGGCGTGCTGGGCGGGGTCGCATGGGCGCACCGGCATGCGCCTGCCCGATGGCAGCGCGCCATCCTGCTCCTGCTGGCCATCGTGATGGCGCTGTTGCTGGCCCTGCATCGCTGGCCAGGCTTCGTCAATCCCGTGGCCGTGCCGCGCCAGGTCATCAGCACCGACGCCCTGCCCTTCGTGCTCTACGCCAATCTCGACAAGGGGGCGGCCGGCCTGCTGCTGTTGACGCTGCTGGTACCGCGTTCGCATGCGTGGCGGGAATGCGAACGCACGCTCAAGCAGGCCCTGCTGCCCGGCCTGGCCACCATCGCCGTGGTCATGGGCCTGGCCTGGCTGCTCGGAGTGGTGCGGCCGGAATGGAAATGGCCGCCCTTCACGCCGGCCTTCCTGGTGATCAACCTGCTGCTGACGGTGGTGGCTGAAGAAGCCTTCTTCCGTGGCGTGATCCAGCATCAACTGGCCCGGCTTCTGGCACACCAGCGGGTGGGCGCGCTGCTCTCCATCCTGGTCTCGGCCCTGCTGTTCGGCGCCGCCCACCTGGGCGGTGGCCTGCGCTACGCGATGCTGGCGACCGTGGCCGGGCTGGGCTATGCGCTGGTCTTCCATCGCAGCGGCAGGATAGAGGGCGCCATCGCGGTCCACTTCGCACTCAACGCGGCGCACTTCCTGTTCTTCAGCTATCCGGCCTTGGCCTGAACAATCGGCAGGTCAGGGGGCGATCCATTGCCCACACCACCTGCCCTGCTCCCACCGGAAGAGCGCACGGCGATGATGCCCCGGGCTCAGGTCCAGCAGTTCCAGCTGCTGGAGTTCGACATCGATGAGCGCGAAATTCCCGAATCCGCCGGCCGCTTCCCCGGGCGGCACATGTCCGTCCTCCGGCGCGGCGATGGATGTACCGGGGGCATGCGGCGTCTGGTACAGGATCAGCGTATGCGGTCGGGCCGCAGACCACATGGCCTGCCGGCGCCCGGCATCGCCGACCACCCGGGCCCGCCCGCTGAGGCGCAACTGGCGGTAGCTGTCGAGATCGACGGCAACCAGCGCGACGCGATCATCGGCGGCGATCTCTGCAATCTTGGGAGAACGAAGGTCGGTATGGAAAGAGAGCGTGCGTGCCTTTTCATCGGCACCACGCAACACGATGGAACGCAACTGCGGCGCGCCATCCAGACCCAGCGTCGCGCATTGCCAGATGGTGAAGGGAGAGCGGGCCGGACTGGCGCCCAGGTGCAGGGCGGCCCAGAGTGTGGAGAGAGCGTCAGACAGATCCATGATGGTGGCGCATGCGAAAAATCGGCAGACGCCATTGTAGTCCGACCTGTCATGGGCCAAGGATCCGCGCGGAAAATGAAGCGCCCGCATCAGCGGGCGCAAGCTTGCAGCAGGCAGACAGATCCGGGAGAGGAGCCCTAGAACGCCCCGACGTAGTTCTCCGCCAGCGCCGTCGACAGGGCCCGCGAACTGACCACGTTCTCCAGCTCGGCGCGCTGGATCTGCTGCTGGAAGGGCGAGGCATCCTCGAAGGTGTGCAGCAGGCTGGTCATCCACCAGGAGAAATACTCGGCGCGCCAGATACGCTTCAAGGCCGCCTCGGTATAGCCGGCCAGCGTCTCCCCGCTGCCCCGGCGATAGAACTCCTCAAGCCCCTGCGCCAGCCGTTTGACGTCGCCCACGGCCAGGTTCAGGCCCTTGGCACCGGTCGGCGGCACGATGTGCGCGGCGTCACCGGCCAGGAACAGGCGGCCGTGCTGCATCGGCGTGGAGACGAAACTGCGCATGCCGATGATGCCCTTCTGGAAGATCTTGCCCTCCTTGAGACGCCAGCCATCGCCGTTTTCCAGGCGGGTGTGGAATTCGTTCCAGATGCGATCGTCCGACCAGTTATCCACGCTGTCCTTGGGATCGCACTGGAAGTACAGGCGCTGCACCGTCGGCGAACGTGTGCTGACCAGCACGAAGCCGCGCTCATGCTGGGCATAGATCAGTTCGTCCGAAGAGGGCGGCGCTTCCACCAGCACGCCGAACCAGCCGAAGGGATAGATGCGCTGGTAATCCTGGCGACGACGCTCGGGAATGGCCGGCCGCGACACGCCATGGAAGCCGTCGCAACCGGCAATGAAATCAGCCTGTAGCGTGTGCTGCTCGCCACCGTGCTGGAAGCGCACCAGCGGCCTGTCGCTCTCGATATCTTCAATGGCCGTGCCGCTCACGCCGAACAGCAGCTGTCCCTGTGCCGCCAGGCGCGCGGCGACCAGGTCCTTGATCACCTCGTGCTGGGCATAGACGGTGATGGCCTGGCCGGTCAGCTCGGTCAAGTCGATGCGATGACGACGGCCGCCGAAGGCCAGTTCGATGCCATGGTGCAAGGCACCTTCGCGCCGCATGCGCTCGCCCACGCCGGTCTCGTTGAGGATGTCCATGGTGCCCTGCTCCAGTACGCCGGCACGGATGGTGGCTTCGATCTCTTCGCGGCTGCGTGTTTCCAGCACGACCGATTCGATGCCCTTGAGATGCAGCAGGTGGGATAACAATAGTCCGGCCGGGCCGGCGCCGATGATGGCGACTTGGGTACGCATGGTGGGGTCTCCGAATTCCAGGATCGTTCGCATTCCCATGACGCATGGGAATGCAGGCTCCTGTGATGGTTGTGGTTATTGTTCTTGCTGCTTGGTATGGTCGAATCTTAGTCGCCGCGCAGCGATTAAAAAATGGATGATCCCGCCAATTGCTTGTACTATTTTTACAAACAAGAAAACCACAAGAATGTGCCCCACCCCACATTGGAGACCTCTTCCCCATGCCGCGCAACCAGCCCAGGACCAGCGACGTTCCGCAATTTTCCTTGTATGGCGAGGCTTCCCGCCCCGATGATGCGGAATCGGTACACATCGAGCTCATCGAGACGCGCAGCCGGGTCCACGACTGGCATATTGCACCGCACACCCATGCCGGCTTGTTTCAGGTACTTTTTTTAATGTCGGGTCACGTGAGCGCACTGATGGAAAACGAGGTGTGGGACTACGATGGACCGGTGGTCATCACCATCCATCCCTCGCTGGTGCATGGCTTCGATTTCTCCGAGCAGGCGGTGGGCTTCGTGCTGACGGTCGATCCGCACATCGTCTTCTCGGCCGGAGACGGCCACGCCCATGGCGAGCTGTTCTCACCGCTCTTCCTGCGGCCCATGGCTATCGACCTGGCACGCGTGCCGGACCTGCGCGAGCGCATGGAAACCCTGCTGCGCCTGTTGATCGCCGAGTCGGCCGCGCCCCGCAGCGGCCATGCGCTGATGCTGGAATGGCTGGCCCGCAGCGTCATGCTGCTGCTGGTGCGACTGGAGGCCGACCACCGCTCGGCCGAGCTGTCCGGACGCGGCGACTTCGAATTGTTTACCCGCTTCCGTACCCTGGTGGAGCAGCATTTCCGGGAGCAATGGCAGGTCGCCGTGTATGCCGCCAAACTGCGCATCACCCCCAGCCGCCTGAACCGCCTGTGCCTGAAGCTGGCCGGCCATTCGGCCTTCGACCTGGCCCAGCAGCGGCTGATCCTGGAAGCCTGCCGCAAGCTGACCTACGTACCCTCGGGCATCTCCACCATCGCCTACGAACTGGGATTCCAGGATCCGGCCTACTTCAGCCGCCTCTTCAAGCGCCACGTGGGCGTCACGCCCAAGGAGTACCGCCGCACGCACGTGGAGCAATAAAACTGGCAGCGCACCACCTTACCGTTCGGACTGAGTAGCGGCATCGCCGCGTATCGAAGACGCGCCGAGGCCACGCCGTCGGGGTCTACGCGGTACGACCGGTCAAGCGTTTTCCAGAATCACAACAACGCCCCCAGCTCCACCTGGATCTTGAGCATGGCCGGCAGGCAGCGCTCGACCATGTCTTCCAGCTTCATGCGGCCGGCATGGACGCTGATGTTCATCGCCGCCACCACCTCGCCACGGAAGTTGCGCACCGGCACGGCCATGGTGCGCAGGCCCAGTTCCAGCTCCTGGTCCACCAGTGCATAGCCTCGCGCACGGGCGCGGGCGATCTCCAGTGCCAGGCGCTCGACATCGGTGATGGTATTGGCCGTGATGGCCTCGGGCCGGGCCCGCGCCAGGATCTGCTGCAGCTCGTCCGGCGCCAGGTTGCCCAGCAGGATGCGGCCATTGGCGGTGCAATAGGCCGGCACCCGCGTGCCCGGTTGCAGCGTGGTCGAGACCAGTTGCCCGGCACTCACCGCAGCCACGCAGACCAGTTGGTCGTGATCGAGCACCCCGCAGGAGGCCGCCTCGCCCAGCGAATACGCCAGCCGGTACAGCAAGGGCTGGACGATACGCGGCAGGCGCGCCGAATGCAGGTAGGACTGCCCCAGCCGCAACACCATGGGCGTGAGCGAAAAGGTCTTGTTGTCGTGACGCATGTAGCCCAGGTGGGTCAGCGTGATGAGGTAGCGACGCGCCGCCGCCCGCGTCAGGCCGGTCAGCTGGGCGACCTCGGCGATGGTCAGGCGCGAGCGCTCCTGGTCGAAGGCTTCGATGACCTGCAGCCCCTTTTCCAGCCCGGCCACCAGGTCGCGCTTGAGCGGCTCGTCGCCGCCCTCGCCATGATCCCGTGCGTCTTCCCGGGGTGAATCGGCACTGTTAGCTGCTGCCATGCTTGCCTCGCGCTGTGGATAAATCAGGGCCGCTACAGATAAGCGGCCATTTGTGCGATTCTCGCACAAAGCGGGCGAATGGCGAATATGCTGCACTGCTCCGGCCTTGAGAGCCGGCATGGGCTTGCCTACTATCTGCCTACACCAACGCACGGCGCGCAAATCGCACAACCGGCACACCCGGTATATCCAATACAGAGCGCAAGGTGAGGCAGTACCCGCGATGCAGCCGCCGCCCTAAAAGCCGACCTGAGGAGACCTCATGCAATTCGATGCCATCGAACCCGGTGTCTATCCGGAACTGATCTATCCGCCCTACAAATCGACCGTCAAGCGCGGTCCCACGCAAGCGCCGCTGCGCGTACGCGACGACGTCGCCACCGGCACCAACCTGTTTGCCTCGCCCAAGCTGATCCTGCCGCACGACATGGACCTGACCGCGCAAGGCAAGGGCGAACCGCTAGGCGAAAAGATCGTGGTCACCGGCCGCGTGCTGGACGAGGACGGCAAGCCGGTGCGCAATTCGCTGCTGGAAGTCTGGCAATGCAATGCCGCCGGCCGCTACTTCCACAAGAAGGACCAGCACGATGCGCCGCTGGACCCCAACTTCACCGGCTTCGGCAAGATGCTCACCGATGACAATGGCCGCTACCGCTTCGTCAGCATCAAGCCCGGCCCCTATCCCTGGGGCAATCACCACAAGGCCTGGCGTCCGGCGCACATCCACTTCTCGCTGTTCGGCAACGTCTATGCGCAGCGCCTGGTCACGCAGATGTACTTCCCCAACGACCCGCTGTTCGACTACGACCCGATCTTCCAGAGCATCCCCGACAAGGCCGCCCGTCAGCGTCTGATCTCGCGCTTCTCGCTGGACGAAACGGTGGACGACAAGATGCTCGGCTACGAATTCGACATCGTCCTGCGCGGCCGCAACGCCACGCCCATGGGTATCTGACGCATTGACTGAGCAGGAGAGAACATGAGCAACATCACCACCTCGCAAACCATCGGTCCCTTCCCGCACGAAGCCTGGGACTGGGCCGTCCAACTGACCGCCGGCGTAGAGAGCAGCGCGCCGCAGGTGCGCGTGCAAGGCGCCATCTTCGACGGCGACGGCCAGCCCATCAACGACGCCTGGGCCGAGGCCTGGCTGCCCGGCAGCGCCGCGGTCGAAAGCGCGCACGCCATTCCCGGCTATCGCCGCGTGCCGACCAATGAAGCGGGCGGCTTCGCCTTCTCGATCTCGCAGCCGCAGGCCCCCGCCGGCAAGCCGGTGGCCTACGTGACCGTGTTTGCACGCGGCCTGGTCAAGCACCAGTTCACCGCCGTATTCCTGGAAGACGATCCCGCGCTGGCGCAATCGACCCTGCTGGAACAGGTGCCGCCAAACCGTCGCGCAACCCTGATCGCGCGCAAGCAGGCCGATGGCAGCTACCTGTGGAACATCCACATGCAAGGCGAGCAAGAGACGGTATTCTTCGACTACACCTGACGACCGCGCAGCACGAGTGCAGCGGACGCAACGGGGGATCCGCAGGCCCAGGCCTGCCGGATCCTGTTTGCGTTACAGCTGCACCGCGCCGGCGCCACCTGGAGACTTCATGAGCGTTTCGATATTCGACAGCTTCCTCACCACATCCGAGATGATTGCCGTCTTCGATGACCAGGCCGTAGTACAGGCCATGCTGCGCTTCGAACAGGCCCTGGCCGAAGCCGAAGCCGCCGAGGGCGTGATCCCCGACGCCGCCGCGCGAGCCATCGCCAGCGTCTGCCGGGCACCGCTCTACGACATCCCGGCCCTGATCGTGGCCGGCCGCCGCGCCGGTGCGCTGGCCATCCCCCTGGTCAAGGAATTGCAACGCACCGTTGCCCTCTACAGCGAAGAAGCCGCCACCCACGTGCACTGGGGCAGCACCAGCCAGGACGTGCTGGACACCGCGCTGGTGCTGCTCACCCGCGAGGCGCTCAAGCTGATCGATGCCGAGCTGCTGGCGCTGGCGCAACGGCTGCTCGCGCTGGCCGGGGAGCACCTGGACACCCCGGTACTGGCACGCACCCTGATGCAACCCGCGCAGGTCACCAGCCTGGGCTTCAAGTTCTGCGGCTGGGCCGCGCCGCTGGTGCGCTCGCGTGCCCAGCTGCGCACACTGGCCGAACGCGCATTGCAATTGCAACTGGGCGGAGCGGTCGGCACACTGGCCGTCCTGGATGACAAGGGCCCAGCCGTCGCCGCCCACATGGCCGAGGCGCTGGGTCTGAAGCAAGCCGATGCCGCCTGGCACACTCAACGCGACGAATGGATACGGCTGGGCAGCGAGATGGCCGTGCTGGCCGGCAGCCTGGGCAAGATCGCAACAGACCTGTCGCTGATGGCGCAGGGCGAAATCGCCGAGCTGGCCGAACCCTCGGGCAACGGCCGCGGCGGTTCCTCGGCCATGCCGCACAAGCGCAACCCGGTGTCGTCGATGATCGCCCTGGCCGCCGCCCAGCGCGCCCCGCAACAGGCTGCCGCCCTGCTGGCAAGCATGGCGCAGCAGCACGAACGCGGGCTGGGCAACTGGCAAGCCGAACTGGCCGAATGGCCGGCCCTGTTCCTGGGTGTGCATGGTGCGCTGCGCGCGCTCAACGACGCCTTTGCCGGCCTGGGAATCGACACGACGCGCATGCTGCGCAACATCCATGCCCTGCAAGGACTGGTGTTTGCCGAATCGGCCTCCATCGCCCTGGCCCGCGTGATCGGCCGCCCGCGTGCGCATGCCCTGCTGGAGCAACTGACACGCCAGACCGTCAGCGATGGCGCGCAACTGGCCGATGTACTGGTCGCCGCCGTGCAGGCCGACGCGCAACTGGCCGGGCAGCTCGACATCGACATGCTGCGCGGCCTCTTCGATCCCGTTTCCGCCACCCGCCCGGCACGACGCCTGGCCGAACCGCAACTGGAAAGACTGCGCGCAGCACTGGCTGATTGAATCTGCCTACCAACATCAAAAAACATCAACACACCACAAGACACAGAGAGAGACCACCATGAGCTACGATCCGCTGGACCATGATTTCGAGCGCGGCATGCGCAACCGCCGCAGTGTGCTGGGAGACCAGTGGGTAGACCGGTCGGTAGCCAACGCCACCAACTTCAATGCCGATTTCCAGAACCTGATCACGCGTTTTGCCTGGAACGAGATCTGGGGGCGGCCCGGGCTGGATCACAAGACCCGCCGCATCATCGTGCTGGCCATCACCATCGCGCTGGGGCGCTGGGAAGAATTCGAACTGCACGTGCGTGCCGGACTCACCGGCGACCCGGCGACCCGTCTCACACCTGACGAGATGAAGGAAGTCATGATCCAGGCGGCCGTCTATGCGGGCGTACCGGCGGGCAACACCGCCTTCACGCATGCCCAGAAGATCCTGCGCGAAGTGGGTGAGCAGATCGGCTATGCGGTACTCCCGCAAGACCCGGCTGGCAGCGTGCATCCGGGCGTGGGGCGGGAGGGCAGCACCGTCTCGTCCCCGGTGCTGCACTACAGTCTGCGCGAGCCACGCAACGGCAAGGCGCCACGACATACCGTGGTGCTCTCGCACGCGCTGGGCACCGACCTGATGATGTGGGACGGTCTGGCCAACCTGCTGGCGGCCGATTGCCGCGTGATTGTCTACGACCATCGCGGTCATGGCAGTTCCGAGAAGAGCGACGGTCTCTACAGCATGGCCGACCTGGCTGATGATGCGGCACGCCTGTTGCGTGAGCTCGATACCGGGCCGGTGGTGTGGGTGGGCTTGTCCATGGGCGGCATGGTGGGGCAGGAGCTGGCCTTGCGTCATCCAGGACTGGTGCGCGCGCTGGTGCTGGCCAATACCACCTCGGCCTATCCAGAGGCTGCGCGCGATGCCTGGCAGCAACGCATCGCCACCGTGCGCGCCGAGGGTATCGGTGCTATCGCCGATGCCGTGATGGGGCGCTATTTCCACGAGGGCTTCCGCTCTGCGCAGGCGGCGACCGTGGCACGCTATCGGCAGCGGCTGCTCACTACCGATGCAGTGGGCTATGTGGGGTGCTGCCATGCGGTCGGTACCGTCGATACTGCTGCGCGATTGCCTCAGATCAAGGTGCCTGCGCTGGTCATCGCCGGGGAACTGGATCAGGGGACGCCGGTTTCCATGGCGCAGGAGCTGGTGAACGGGATTGCGGGGGCTCGCTTGGCTGTTATTGCGGGGGCTTCACATATCAGTGCTGTGGAGCAGCCTGGGGCGTTTGCTGAACTGGTGTCTGGATTTATTGAAGGGCTCTGAGACTTTTTGGCTTTTGGCTTGCTGGTGCTGGATTGTGCGTTCTGGGTAGTCTGCACGGAATTTCTATGTACGCTCTAGCTTAATTCTGATCTTTCTCCGGTCGAAACGGAGCGCCGGTGGCGGACCGGCAGCCGCTCACTTTCTTTGGCCCGCCAAAGAAAGTAAGCAAAGAAAACGGCCCCCAAGAGCCAGCCCTCCTTCGGAGGGTTCCCGACGGAGTGGGGTAACAAGTGGGAAAAATAGATTCGCTTCGCTCAAACTATTTTTCTGATCCACTTGTCACCCCACTCCGTCGGCAGGCCCCAAGGGGGACCCCGGACGGCTCGCCTGCGGCATCGCCCAGTCTCCAACTCGCCTTCGGCTTTGCGTTGGGTTCTTCGCCTTCGATACGTCGCTGCGCGACTACTCAGTCCGAACGGATGGTAAATAATTTAGAAAAATAAAACCGACCCTCAACCACCGATCGAAGAGAAATCGATGCCGCAGGCGAGCCCACCCAAAGCCGCAGGCGAGTTGGAGACTGGGCGATGCCGAAGGCGAGCCGGTTGTCTGTCCGCTTCTGACCCGCCGCGTCAGCGCTTACCAAGACGGATCAGGAAAATAGTTTGAGCGAAGCGAATCTATTTTCCCCGTCTTGGTAAGCGCTGACGCGGGGACCCTCCGAAGGAGGGCGGAGGCAGCAGCGGTCGCCTTCTTTTGCTTACTTTTCTTGGCGAGACAAGAAAAGTGAGCGGCTGCCGGTCCGCCACCGGCGCTCCCTTCCGACCGGAGAAAGATAAGTATTAAGCTAGAGCGTACACAAGCATTCCGTGCAGACTACCCAGCCCCCCCAAAAAAAACCAACATCAAACCCCAGGATCCCGAACCCTCTCCACCTTATCAAACTCAACGTTATAAAACTCCGCCCCCCGCAATTCAGCCTTGCGCATATAAACGGTCTGCACAATATCCCGTGTAGCCGCATCGATAGTAACGGGCCCCCGCACACTCTCCCAGCTCATCCCCTTCATTGCCCCCAACAGCTTCTCGCCATCGCTATCCCCGCCGGTCTTCTTCAGCGACTCGTAGAGCAGGTGCATCCCGTCATAAGCCCCCACGGAGTGGAAGTTAGCCCGCATCCCCTTATTCGAACGCGCAATCGCCTCCACGTATTCCTTATTGGCAGCAGAGGGATGAACAGCAGAATAGTGATGACTGCTCACCACATCCCGTGCAGCCGCACCGATCCCCGCCATCAGGTCGTCGTCCAGCACATCGCCGGTACAGATCAAGCGGATGCCGGCAGCGCCAAGACCGCGTTCGGTAAACTGCTTCAACACCGCCGCCCCCTCCCCGGAAGGCACGAACACGAACAGCGCCTCCGGTCGCGCATCCTTGACCCGCTGCAGGAAGGGCGCGTAATCGGGATTGCGCAAAGGTACCCGCACGCTCTCCAGCACCTTGCCACCGGCTTCGCCGAAGGTCTTCACGAACACCTTCTCCGCATCCAGCCCCGGACCATAGTCAGAGACAAAGGTCACCACACTCTTGATGCCATTCTTCGCCGCCCACGACGCCAGCGGCGAGGTCACCTGCGCCAGCGTGAACCCGGTGCGCACGATATAGGGAGAACGCTGCGGGATGATCGAGGTCGCCGCCGCCGTGACGATCATCGGCACCTTGGCCTGGGTCGCGATCGGCGCCGCAGCCAGTGCCAGCGGCGTGAGGCCAAAGCCCATCAGCACCTGTGCCTTGTCACGTGCCACCAGTTCCTGCGCCAGCCGCTTGGTCACATCAGGCGACACCCCGCCATCATCCTTGAGCAGGATCTCCACCTTGCGCCCGCCTGCGCTGTCACCGAACTTCTGCTGGTACAGCTTGACCGCAGCTTCGATCTGCCGGCCGGTGGAGGCAAACGGCCCCGACATCGGCACGATCAAGCCCACCTTCACCGCATCGGCCGCCCTTGCCATCAGGGGCAGGGAACCTGCCGTCAATGCTGCTCCCGCCAGCATCAGCTGGCGACGACGTCCATCGAAGCGCTCGCTCATCGTATGTCTCCTCTCGATTTATTGTGGTTAGATATCCAGCACCAGCAGTGCGCTCTTCGCGCGTGAACAACAAGGCGTGAACTGGTCACAGGCGGCACGCTCTTCATCGGTCAGGTACTGGTCACGATGATCGGGCGCCCCTTCCAGCACCCGCGTCAGACAGGTCCCGCAAATCCCCTGCTCGCACGACACCGGCACGTCGATGCCATGCTCGGCCAGCACCTGGATCACCGTGCGCTCGGGCGGGATATGGAATACCTGGCCGCTGCTGGCCAACCTGACGTCGAAGGCGCCATTGCCATCGGCCACCACCGGCGCCGCACCGAAATATTCGAAGTGCACCTGCTCGTCCGGCCAGCCCTGCGCCCGCGCCGTGTCGACCACGTGCGCAATGAAACCGGAGGGCCCGCACACATAGAGATGGGTCTGCGGCGCAAGCCCGGAGAGCAACGCGACAAGGTCCAGCTTCTGGGACGCCGCGCCATCATCGTAGTGATAGTGCACCCGCTCGCCGAAGGACGATGCCGCGATGCGCTCGCGGAACGCCAGATTCCTGGGCGTGCGGGCGCAATAATGCATCTCGAAGGAGGCGCCGGCAGCGGCCAGGGATTCGGCCATGCAGAGGATGGGGGTGACACCGATGCCGCCGGCCAGCAACAGACTGTGACGCGCCGGCACCAGCGGGAAATGATTGCGCGGCGCGCCCACCTCGACCAGCTCGCCGACCTGCAGCCGCTCATGCACGGCCACCGAGCCGCCACGCGAATTCGGATCGCGCAACACCCCGATCTGGTAACGATGCCGTTCGTGCGGCGCATTGCACAGCGAATACTGGCGCAGCAATCCCCCCGGCAGATGCACGTCGATATGCGCACCGGCCGCAAAGACCGGCAGGGGCTGCCCTTCAGGATCGACCAGGTCCAGGCCGATGATGCCTTCGGCTTCCTCACGGCGTGCCGCGACCTTGAGCTTGAATGTCGTCATGCCCATGCCCTCAGGCTGCCGCGCTCTTGCCGGCCTCGGCTTCGCGGGCCAGCCACTTGTCCAGCACCTTGCGCGATTGCACGCCGCCGGCATCGATGTTCAAGGCCAGCAGACGACGCTGGGGATGACGCAGCAGGTTGGCCTGCTGCAGCTCCAGCATCTCGCGGTCCTCGCCGAAGATCTTGCCCTGGCCGTCGCGAATGGTGTCGGTGAGTTCCTTGTCCTCGGGACGGAAATGGCGCGCCATGCCCCAGAAATACCAGTGCGAGGTCTCGGTCTCGGGGGTGATGAAATCGACCACGATGCTGGAGGCCTTGTACTCCGGTGCGGCTTCGTAACCGCCCTGGCCTGCATGGGCCACGCCCACTTCGATCATCACGTGGCTGGGCGGGGAGAAACGGCAGATCTGCCAGCGATCCACCGGTACATCGTCGGCCAGGCCGTTGCCGCGCAAGGCCATGCGCCAGAACGGCGGCGGCATGATGTTTTCCATGAAGCGACTGGTGATGACCTGCTCGCCCTCTACCCGCGTATTGACGGGAGCCTCGTCGATTTCCTTCTGGCCGATGCTGGAGGCATGGACATAGGTCTCGTGCGTCAGATCCATGAGGTTGTCGATCATCAGGCGGTAGTCGCAATTGATGTGATAGAGCCCGCCGCCATAGGCCCACTCCGGGTTGTCGGCCCATTCCAGATGATGGATGGTGGCCGGATCGGCCAGGCTCTTCTCGCCCGGCCAAACCCAGATGAAACCGTAGCGCTCCACCACCGGAAAACTGCGGATGCACGGAAAGCCACGCACCCGCTGACCCGGCATGCTGATGGGTTGGCCATCGCAGCCCATCTCCAGTCCGTGGTAGCCGCACACCAGCTGACCATCGCGCACGAATCCCAGCGACAGCGGCGCGCCGCGATGCGGGCAGAAATCTTCCACCGCCGCGACCTTGCCCTCGGCGCCACGGTAGAACACGATCTTCTCGCCGCAGATCTGGCGGCCTAGTGGCTTGCTGGCGATCTCGTCGGGTGTGCAGGCAACGTACCAGGCATTCTTGGGGAACATGCAGCTCTCCTCTTGGGTGAATTCCTCAATGGGCGCGTGCGCACAATGGCCGGCGCCACGATCAGGCTTTTTATCTTCTGGTTCCGCAGGCTGGTTTGATCCAGATCCTGTCGGGTCTCTCGGTTTCTTGTTTTAATATTCAGTACACTGAATGTTTAGAAAAGTATCCGCCAATCCGCAGCGCAAGTAAACTCGGTAGCAAACTTTTTTTGTTGCGCGCTGCGTCAATTGACGCGAGGCAACCGGCCTTGCCGGTTACACTCCCGAGCATCCCGCCGCATGCGGGCCAGCCCATCCGACCGATCCGCCATGTCCAGAAAAACCAGTGCACAGCAACACGAGACCGCCGGTGAAAGCCGCCTGGTCGACCTGTATGAACACCCCGGCCACCTGTTGCGCCGGGCGCAGCAGATTTCGGTCTCGCTCTTCCATGATGAAATCGGTGGCGTGATCACGCCGGTGCAATATGCGATCCTGCGCATGCTCTCCAATCACCCCGGCATCGACCAGGTGACACTGGCCGGCCTGGTGGCCATCGATACCTCCACCGGCGCCACGGTCTGTGCACGCCTGGAGGAAAAGGGCTTGCTGGTGCGCGAGGTGATCCCGCACAACCGCCGCCAGCGCGCCTTGCGCATCACGGGCGCCGGCGAGAACCTGCTGGAGGAGCTGGTGCCCGGCTTGCAGCGCCTGCGCAAGCGCATCCTGGCGCCGCTCGATGAAGCCGAGCGGGAGCAGTTCATGGTCCTGCTGGACAAGCTGGTGCACGTCAACAATGCGCATAGCCGCGCGCCGCTGGCGGCCCCGCCCCAGGTCCCCGAGCGCGACGACTGAGACCGCGCCCGGCCGGGCCGGATTCATCCCGCAAACATATCCGCGATCACGGCACGCAACCAGGCGTTGCCACCATCCTTGTGATATTTCCTGTGCCAGTGCTGCTTGAGATCGAAAGACGGAATCTCGAAGGGCGGCTCCACCAGCTTGATGTTGGCAAACTGGGCGAAGGATTCCCCCACCGCCCGTGGCACCGTGGCGATCAGGTCGGAAGACGCGATCAGGAAGGGGATGGACATGAAGTGCGGCGTAGAGAGCACGATGCGCCGCTGTATCTTGCGGCGTAGCAGGAACTGTTCGAAGACTTCCTGGCTACGCCCTTCGGCCTTGATGACGGCATGCCCAAGGCTCAGGAACTTCTCGATACTGATCTTGCGGGAGCGGTGCGGATGATCGGCGCTGAGCAGGCAGATGAAATCATGGGAAAACAGTCTCTGTTGAAAGAAATTCCGGTTCTTCAGATCGGGGAAGAATCCCACCGCCAGGTCCACCGCACCACTTTCCAGCGCCGCCGCCAGCTCCGGCGGCGGCATGGTCACCGACAGTAGCGAGGCATGCGGGGCGTCCTGGCGCAGGCGGTCCAGCAGCTTGGGCAGGAAGGTCATCTCGCCGATATCGGACAAGGCCAGCGTGAAACGCCTGGTGGTGCTGGCCGGATTGAAATTCTCGCTGGCCAGCACGTCGGTGTCGATGCGCTGCAGGATATCCCGGGTCGGGGCGATCAACGCCAACGCACGCGGCGTCGGTTCCATGCCGCGCGCCGTGCGCACGAACAAGGGATCGCCCAGCGACCTCCTCAGCTTGTTCAACGCCACGCTCACGGCCGGCTGACTCATGTCCAGCCGACGCGCAGCCGCGCTGACGCTACGTTCATCAAAGATCGCCAGGGCCACCGGCAACAGGTTCAGATCGAATGAGGCCATATCCTTGCAGTCCTTTCTGGTCCCAGCATGCCATAGCTGTCAGACGTTGACATGTGTAATCGTATTTGAAAATCGCATAAATACTATGTTGAAAATTCTATTTTCAAATAATTTCAGCTCGGTGATCATCCGCCGCAGGCCGCACCAGAATTCAATCCAGAAGAACGACGGCCGCTGAGCCGGAATCGATCCGGCCACTCATCACAGAGAGGAGACAACATGCAACTTTCCAGGCTTGCAGGGACGCGTATCGCCCTGGTCGCGACATTGGCGGCGCTGGCCGCCACCTTCCCGGCGCATGCCGGTGACAGGCAGGACACCATCCGTATCGGCGTGATTACCTCCCTTACCGGCCCCGCCGCCCAGAGCGGCGAACAGATGAAGGCCGGCATCGAAACCTGGCTGCACGAGCATGGCCATACCGTGGCAGGCAAGAAACTGGAGATTCTCTACAAGGACGATACCGGCGCACAGGCCGACGTCGCCAAACGCCTGGCGACCGAACTGCTGGTGCGGGATAACGTCGATATCCTGACCGGTTTCGTTTTCACGCCCAACGCCATCGCCGCTGCCGCCGTCGCCGACAAGGCCAGAAAGCCGATGGTGGTCATGAACGCCGCCGCCTCGGGCGTGACGACCCGATCGGCCTATCTCACCCGCACCTCCTACACCATCGCGCAATCGGTCCAGCCGTTGGCCCAGTGGGCCTACAAGACCGGATCGCGCCGGGTCTTCTCCATCGTCTCCGACTACGCCCCCGGCCTGGATGCGGAAGCCTGGTTCAACAAGAGCTTCACGGCCGCTGGCGGCAGCGTCGTCGCCACGGTCCGCGCACCCCTCAACACGGTGGACTACAGTGCCTTTGTGCAGCGGATCAAGGATGAAAAGCCCGATGCGCTGCATGTCTTCCTGCCCAATGGACAGCCGATGGTCGCGTTCATCAAGGCCTACAAGGAGAAAGGCCTGGACAAGGCGGGCATCCGCTTTCTTGGCGGCGAAGGCTGGGCCGACGATGACGTGCTGAGCATGGGCGGCGATGCCATGCTGGGCATCTATAGCGCCGGCTTCTATGCATACTCGCGCCCGGGAACCGTCAACGCCAGCTTCCTGGAGTCCTTCTCGCGCACGGTGGGCGGACGCTTCAAACCCAACTTCCTGTCGGTCTCGGCCTATGACGCCATGGACCTGATCGCCACCTCGCTGGAAAAGAATGGCGGCAAGACCGAGGCCACCGCTTTCATCGATGCCGCCCGTAACTACCATGCGACCAGCCCGCGCGGCACGGTGGCGATCGACCCCGCCACACGCGACGTGGTGCAGACGATCTATATCCGCCGCATCGACAAGAAGGATGGGAAGTACGTCGCCACCGAAATCGACCGCTATGACGCCGTCAAGGATCCTGCCAAGGATGGATCCGGCCAGCTCATCAGGTAATGCACCTCATTGCCCCCTCGCCCCCAAACACATCGCCTAGCAAGGAGTAGATCATGTTCCCACTTAACCAATGGTATGTCGCCGGATTCGACTGGGAGTTGCAGGACCGGCCCGTTGCCCGCACCCTGCTGGACCGGCCGGTGGTGCTGTTCAAGAACGCCAGCGATGAGGTCGCCGCGCTGGAGGATCGCTGCTGCCATCGCAGCCTGCCGCTGTCCTGCGGCACCCTGGAAAGCCAGGGCCTGCGTTGCGGCTATCACGGCCTGCTGTTTGCCCCGGACGGACGCTGCATCGACGTGCCGGGACAAGCCCGCGTCCCTGCCAAGGCCTGCGTCAAGTCCTACCAGGTGGCCGTTCGCAACCAGGTGATCTGGATCTGGATGGGCGAGCCCGCCAATGAAACCACCCGGAGCGAACCGCCGGAGATCAGCGCGCACGACGACGTCCGCTACCGCTTCAAGGGCGGGGTCTTCCACTACCAGGCGCCGTACCAGTTGATCCACGATAACCTGCTCGACCTGAGCCATGTCGGCTACGTGCATGGCAAGACCATCGGCGGCAACGCCAGAACCCATATGGAAGCACCCACCCGTGTCAGCGGCACCGGCCAGCACGTCCATGTGGTGCGCCACATGTTGAATTCGCAGCCGCCGGCGACCTACACTGCCGCGTGGCCGTTTCGCGGACGCATCGACCGTTGGCAGGAGATCGATTTCCATGTCAGCCACCTCAATATCTTCACTGGTGCCGTCGACGCTGGCAGCGAGCCGATAGACAACCCGGACCGAGGAGGTTTCCACATGCGCGGCTTCCATGGCATCACACCGGAGAGCGCTACCACCTCCCACTACTTCTGGACCATGGCCTGCTCCGGCCATCCCGACATGCCCGACAACCTGGAGGATGTCTACCAGCAGACCGCCGCCACCTTCGAGGAGGACCGTATCATCATCGAGGCCCAATACCGCAACCTGCAACGCTTCCCTCAGCCAGCCATGGTGGATATCCATGTGGATGCGGGCGCCAATCGGGCCCGCCGCGTCATCGACGACCTGCTGGCGCATCAGCACCAGGCCGCTTTGTCATGAATGCCATCATCACCTCCATCGCCCAGGCCGGCGCGGACGTGCGCGTCTTTGAACTGAAAAGCGCCGACGGTACTCCGCTTCCCGCGTATGCCCCAGGCGCCCATCTCGACCTCACGCTGGGCAATGGCCTGGTGCGCCAGTACTCGCTGTGCTGCCGCGACCCCTCACCCGAGCGCTATCGCATCGCCGTCAAGCGCGATCCCGCCTCCCGTGGCGGTTCCGCGTGGCTGCATGAGCATGCCGAAGTCGGGACGATGCTGGAGATCGGCCTGCCCCGTAACGCCTTCGGCCTGGGCCAGAGCAACGATCCCCATCTGCTGCTGGCCGGCGGGATCGGCATCACCCCATTGCTCTCGATGGCCTACGCATTGTTGCGCGCCGGACGCGAGTTCCATCTGGCCTCTTTCGCTCGCGACCAGGCCGCCCTGCCCTTGCCGGATGACCTGGCATCCATTGCGCTGCATGCGCCGGTCAGCATCCACGTGGGGCTGGATCCGCACCAGACGCGTAGCTCCCTTGCCCAACTGATGGCGGGCTACCCGCGCGCCGAAGTCTATACCTGCGGTCCAGCCCCCTTCATGGATCTGGTAACCGAGCTGGGCGCGACGCGCTTTGGTGCACAATCGCTACATCAGGAGTCATTCCAGGCGCCCTTGCCGGCCAGCGGCGACCGGCCTTTCCGGATCCGTCTCAAAAATGGCCGGGAACTTGATGTACCGGTCGGAAGATCCGCACTGGCCTGCCTGCAGGAAGCGGGCATCGATGCGCCATGCTCCTGCGAGGTCGGTGTCTGCGGAACATGCCGGGTGGCGATAGTCTCGGGGCAAGCCCGCCACCATGACAGCTTTCTCAGCGACGAGGAGAAAGCCTCGGGGAAATGGTTCTTGCCCTGTGTCTCGCGCGCAACTACCGAGGTATTGGCGCTAGATCTCTGATCCGCCATTTACCACTGCCCGCTGACGCGCGATAGTCGATCAGCGGCGACGCCAAACAAAAAACGGAGGGGTATCCCTCCGTTTTTCATTTCAGTGCGGACCGTATCAGGCCACCGCCACCAGCCTGTCCAGGGTCTGCCCATCGTCAAGCAGGCTCTGGCTGTCGGACGCATGCACGATGCGGCCGCGATCGAGCACGATGGCGCGCTGGGTCAGCGACAAGGCCATGCGCGCGTGCTGCTCCACCACGATCACCGACATGCCCTCTTCGCTGACCAGGCGACGGATCACCTTGAGCAATTCCTGCACGATGATGGGTGCCAGTCCTTCCATGGGTTCGTCCAGCAGCAGGATGCGCGGACTCACCATCAGCGCGCGCGCGATGGCCAGCATCTGCTGCTCGCCGCCCGAGAGCTGGTTGCCCATGTTGTTGCGACGCTCATGCAGGCGCGGGAAGATCTGGTAGATCTTCTTCAGGTCCCACTTGCCACCGCGCTCGACCACCGTCAGGTGCTCCTCCACGCTCAGCGAGGGGAACATGAAACGTTCCTGCGGCACCCAGCCCAGGCCGGCATGGGCGCGCTTGTGGGTGGGCACGCGCACGATGTCGCTGCCGCACCAGCGGATGCTGCCGCCACGCAGGCGCGTCAAGCCCATCAGGGTCACCAGCAGGCTGGTCTTGCCCACGCCGTTACGGCCCAGCAGGGCCAGGCTTTCGCCTTCGTTCATGGCGAAGGACACGTCTTCCAATACGATCGATTCGCCGTAACCGGCGCTTACCTTCTCCAGTGCCAGCAGCTCACTCATGCTCGGCCTCCCCCAGATAGACTTCCTTGACACGCTGGTCGGCGGCGATCTCGGCAGGCGTGCCTTCCACCAGCACCTTGCCGCCCACCAGCACGGTGATGCGTTCGGCAAAACGGAACACCAGCCCCATGTCATGCTCGATGAAGACGATGGTCACATCGCGCGGCAATTGCGCAATCACCTCGAAGAGCTCGCGGCTCTCGGCCGAGGGGATGCCGGCGGCCGGTTCATCCAGCAGCAAGACCTTGGGCTTGGTGGCCAGGGCCAGGGCGATTTCCACCAGGCGCTGCTTGCCATAGGCCAGGCTGCGGGTGATGCTGTTGGCTTCGCTCTCCAGCTTCAGCGAGGCCAGCAAGGCCATCGCTTCCTCCACCACGTCGGTCTGGCTGGCCACGGTCTGGTACCACTTGTACTGCATGCCGCGCCGCTCGGAGATGGCCAGCACCACCGACTCCAGCACCGTCAGGCCGGCAAAGAGGGTATTGATCTGGAAGGTGCGCGTCATGCCGCGCTTGACGCGCTCATGCTGGGCCAGGCCGGTGATATCGTCGCCGCCGAACCAGACCTTGCCGCTGCTGGGGGCGAAGCCCCCGGTCAAGAGGTTGATGAAGGTGGTCTTGCCGGCGCCGTTGGGGCCGATCAGGGCATGCCGTGCACCGGGCTGGAAGCTCAGGCTGACATCGCTGTTGGCCACGAAACTGCCCCAGCGCTTGGTCAGACCTTCGGTGCGCAGGGTGGTGTCCCCTGTCTGCAGGGTTGCGCTCATGCCCGGCCTCCCTTGAAGAACTTCTCACGCAGGACCGCCAGCCCGCCCAGCAGACCGCCACGGGCGAACAGCACGATCACGATCAGCAGCAGGCCGATCCAGAATTGCCAGTAGGCCGGGTTGAGCCCGGAGAGATAATCCTGCGCCAGCATGTAGACCAGCGCGCCAATCAGGCCGCCATAGAGACGACCGGTGCCGCCCAGCACCAGGATGATCAGCAGCTCGGCCGAACGCGGAAAGCCCAACACATCCAGGCCGACGAACTGCGTGGTCTGCGCCAGCAAGGCGCCGGCCACACCGGCCACGGCAGCGGCGACCGTGAAGATCACCACCAGGCGGCGGCTGACGTCGGCGCCGATGGCGGGCATGCGACGGCCCCCTTCGCGGATGCCCTTCAGACCCAGGCCGAAGGGCGAGTTGACCAAGCGGCGCAGCACCGCGAAGACGATGAAGAGCACCACGAAACTGTAGACATAGGCGACGCGACCGGTGAGGTCGAACTCGAAGAGCCCGAAGATCTTGTCCATCACCATACCGGAGAGACCATCCACACCACCGGTGATGAAGGCAGCCTTGTTGGCCGCCTCGAAGAGCATCAGGCCGATACCGAGCGTGACCATCAGGCGCGTCAGGTCGGCCCCGCGCACCACCAGGAAGCTGACCAGGAAACCGACCACCGCAGCAGCCAGGCCGGCCAGCAACAGCCCGCTGATCGGTTCGCCCCAGCCATGCGCGGCCAGCAGGCCGGCCGTGTAGGCGCCCACGCCGAAGAAGGCAGCGTGGCCCAGCGAGACGATGCCGGCATAACCCAGGATCAGGTCCAGCGAGACGGCAAACAGGCCCACGATCATGACCTGGCTGATCAGCACCAGATAGTCGGGGAAGATGAAATAGGCGGCCACCGGCAAGAGCCAGAAGAGCACTTCCAGCGGCGTCCAGCGGTCATTGGGCAGGTGCAGGACGGGCTTCATGTTGGACGATCCGGTAGGAGCGGCAGGATGGGTCGGCGCGGTGCGCGCCGCCAGGGAAGTGAGGATGCTCATCCGCGCCTCCGCATCAGGCCCGCCGGGAACAGGATCAGCAACACCACCATCAGGCCATAGATGACGAAGGCGCCGATCTCGGGCACGTAGTATTTGCCGGCGACATCGAAGACGCCCAGGATCACCGCCGCCAGCAGCGGCCCCTTGATGGTGCCGGCCCCGCCCACGGCCACCACCAGCAGGAAGTAGACCATGTACTTGACCGGGAAGGTCGGGTCCAGCCCCAGCACGTCGATGCCCAGGCCGCCCCCCAATCCGGCCAGGCCGGAACCGAGTGCGAAGGTCAGGCTGAAGACACGGCTGACATTGATGCCCAGACCGGCCGCAGCTACCTGGTTATCGACCGAGGCACGGATCTGCGCACCGAAGCGGGTGCGCTCGATCAAGAGGCCCAGGGCCAGCGTCACCAGCACCACCACACCGATGAGGAAGACCCGGTAGGCGCCCACGTCCAGGCCCAGCAGCGAGACCTGTCCGCGCAGCCAGTCGGGCAACACCACTGGCTGCTGGGTCGGCCCCCACTGCCAGGTGGCGCCGGCCACGGCCATGAAGGTCAGGCCGATGGAAAACAGCACCTGGTCCAGGTGGCTGGCCTTGTAGAGGCGGCGGTAGAGTGAACGCTCCAGCACCAGCCCGACCACCGCCGACGCCAGGAAGGCCAGCGGCAGCGTGAGCAGGAAGGGAACCCCCAGTCCATTGAGCAGGCTCACGCAGACATAGCCGCCCAGCATGGCAAAGGCGCCATGGGCCAGGTTGATGAAGTTCATCATGCCCATCGTCACCGACAGGCCCACGCTGATGAGAAACAGCAGGCTGCCATAGGCAATGCCGTCGAATAGCACCCCGAGGAAGTTGCCTAGCATGGCCAAGCTCCCTGGCGGATGTGCCGCAAGTTGCCCGCAAGGGGCGTGAACGTACGCTGGTCAAACATGATGCTGCTGTCTCCTCTTCTGGTCTGGCCTGCAGCTCTGTTTAGGTCGGCTGCTAGGTCATGGGCTTGCTGGGCGTCTATTTTCCGATGTTTCCTGCCGTCCTTGCCTGATTGTTTTTGATGTTTTTCATGATGGCTTTTGAGGTCACGCTCAGACGCGCTCGATCACCATCGCAATACCCTGCCCCACGCCGATGCACATGGTGCACAGGGCATAGCGGCCACCGCTGCGTTCGAGCTGATAGATGGCGGTGGTCACCAGGCGCGCACCGCTCATGCCCAGCGGATGGCCCAGGGCAATGGCGCCGCCGTTGGGATTGACGCGCGCATCGTCATCGGCCACGCCCAGTTCACGCAACACTGCCAGGCCTTGCGAGGCAAAGGCTTCGTTGAGTTCGATGACATCGATCTGGTCTATCGTCATGCCCAGTTGCGCCAGCAGCTTCTTGCTGGCCGGGGCCGGGCCCATGCCCATGATGCGCGGCGCCACGCCGGCGGTGGCCATGCCCAGGATGCGGGCGCGCGGCTTGAGCCGGTATTGCTCCATCGCCTCGGCGCTGGCCAGCAGCAGCGCGCAGGCACCGTCATTGACACCCGAGGCATTGCCGGCGGTGACCGTGCCGTCAGGCTTGACCACGCCCTTCAGGCGCGCCAGTGCTTCCATGCTGGTAGCGCGCGGATGTTCGTCCTGGCTGACGGTGATGGGGTCGCCCTTCTTCTGCGGGATCACCACCGGCACGATCTCCTGGGCCAGCGTGCCATTGGCTTGCGCGGCGGCGGCCTTGGCCTGGCTGCGCAGGGCGAACTGGTCCTGGTCTTCACGGCTGACCTTGTAGTCGACGGCGACGTTTTCGGCCGTCTCGGGCATGGCATCCACGCCATACTTCTGCTTCATCAGGGCATTGACGAAACGCCAGCCGATGGTGGTGTCCTGGATCGCAGCCTGGCGCGAGAAGGCGCTGTCGGCCTTGCCCATCACGAAGGGGGCGCGGGTCATCGATTCGACGCCGCCGGCGATCATCAAACGGGTCTCGCCCGACTTGATGGCGCGTGCGGCGGTGCCCAGCGCATCCATGCCCGAGCCGCACAGGCGGTTGATGGTGCTGCCCGGCACTTCCTGCGGCAGACCGGCCAGCAGCAGCGACATGCGCGCCACGTTGCGGTTGTCTTCGCCGGCCTGGTTGGCGCAGCCGTAGATGACGTCATCGACGGCACTCCAGTCCACTTGCGGATTGCGCTCCATCAGCGCGCGCAGCGGCACGGCGCCCAGGTCGTCGGCGCGCACATCCTTGAGCGCGCCGCCGTAGCGGCCGATGGGGGTACGGATGGCGTCACAGATAAATACGTCTTTCATGCTGTCCTCACTACGGATGGGGCTTGCTGCAAATGGATGGATTCAGGGATTCGGTCGAGCAGAGGATTCAGGCCGCCGGCAACAAGGGCGCGCCGGTCAGTTCCTGCAATTGCGCCAAGGACAGGCCTTCGACGATCTCCACCACGCGCAGGCCCTGCGGCGTGACATCGATCACGGCCAGGTCGGTGTAGATGCGGTTGACGCAGCCGATGCCGGTGAGCGGATAGGAGCAGGCCTCTACCAGCTTGCTCTCGCCGGTCTTGGTCTGGTGATCCATCATCACGAACACCTGCTTGGCGCCGATGGCCAGGTCCATCGCACCGCCCACGGCGGGGATGGCGTCCGGCGCGCCGGTATGCCAGTTGGCCAGGTCACCCTTGGCCGAGACCTGGAAGGCGCCCAGCACGCAGATATCGAGGTGGCCGCCGCGCATCATCGCAAAGGAGTCGGCGTGATGGAAGTAGGAGCCACCGGTGAGCAGCGTCACCGGCTGCTTGCCGGCGTTGATGAGGTCTTCGTCCTCTTCGCCGGGCGCGGGCGCGGGGCCCATGCCGAGCACGCCGTTTTCGCTGTGCAGGAAGATTTCCTTGTCGGCGGGCAGGTAGTTGGCAACCTTGGTGGGCAGGCCGATGCCCAGGTTCACGTAGGCGCCTTCGGGGATATCCTGGGCCACGCGTGCGGCGATCTGGTCGCGGGTGAAGCGGTTCATTGCTGGGCCTCCTTGGTTGCCACGATGCGCTGTACGAAGATGCCGGGCGTGATGATGTTTTCCGGATCGAGCTGGCCCAGTTCCACCACCTCGCTGACCTGGGCGATGGTGCACTTGGCAGCCATGGCCATGATGGGGCCGAAGTTGCGGGCGGTCTTGCGATAGACCAGGTTGCCCCAGCGGTCGCCGCGCAATGCCTTGATCAGGGCGAAGTCGGCGTGGATGGGCGACTCCAGCACGTAGTGGCGGCCGTTGATCTCGCGGGTCTCCTTGCCCTCGGCCAGCATGGTGCCGTAGCCGGTCGGGCTGAAGAAGCCGCCGATACCGGCGCCGGCGGCGCGGATGCGCTCGGCCAGGTTGCCTTGCGGGGTCAGTTCCAGCTCGATCTCGCCGGCGCGGTAGAGCGCGTCGAAGACGTGCGAATCAGTCTGGCGCGGGAAGGAGCAGATGATCTTCTTCACCCGCTTGGTCTTGAGCAACGCGGCCAGGCCGGTATCGCCGTTGCCGGCATTGTTGTTGACGATGGTCAGGTCGCGCGCGCCTTGCGCGATCAGGGCATCGATCAGCGCCGATGGCATGCCGGCATTGCCGAAACCGCCGATCATGATGGTGGCGCCATCATGGATGTCCGCCACCGCCTGCTCCAGGGAGCCAGAAATTTTATCGATCACGTTGCTCTCACTTTAGGTTCGGCGCCTGCCAGTGCAGCGCCTGCTTGCAGCCCGCTGCAGTGCTCAGCAGGGCCGGTTCTGGTCGGGTCTCCATCAGGTCCGGGGGATCGCTTGCGGGCTGTTGTGATTTGCCTCACAATGTTCGATCACCGAACTAATGTTTGATTTTCGCACAAAAAGAGTTTAGCGACCCGGTTTAAGGGCCGTCAAGAAAAACCCGCAGGATGTGTTCGCTTGCCGCACAAACCGTTAGAATTCCCCGACTGCCATTGAGAATCCGCGCCCATGTCCACCACGCCCGTCGCCAAGACCCGCAACAGTCCAGTCAAGAGCAGCAAAAGCAGCAAGAGCATCGATGCCAGCGCCGCCGCCAAACCGGCCCGGGCCACCCGCGCCAAGGCCAAGCCAGCGCCGGCCCTGGCCGAACCGGAACGCGAGCTGACCATCGCCGAGGAGATCGACGCCCTCACCGATCCCAGCTTCATGACCTCGCTGGCGCGCGGCCTGGCGGTGATCCGTGCCTTCAGCGATTCGCGCCGCAGCCTGACCATCGCCCAGATCAGCCAGAAGACCGGCATCCCGCGCGCGGCGGTGCGGCGTTGCCTGCATACCCTGAAGCAGCTGGGCTATGCCGATTCCGACGTCAACAATTTCTCGCTGCGCCCCAAGATCCTCACGCTGGGCTATTCCTACCTGTCGTCGACGCCGCTGACCGTGTCGGCCCAGCCCTACCTGAACAACATCAGCCGCACCCTGGGCGAGTCCTGCTCGCTGGCCGTGCTGGACGACAACGAAGTGCTCTACGTGGCGCGCTCGGCCACCTCGCGCGTGATGTCGGTAGCGCTCAATACCGGCAGCCGCCTGCCCGCCTATTGCACCTCGCTGGGCCGGGCCATGTTGGCGCATCTGCCTGACGATCAGCTGAAGGCCTACTTCGAGAAGGTCAAGCTGCGCGCGCTGACCGACAAGACGGTGGTGTCGCAGAAGCGCCTGCGCGAGATCCTGGCCGGCGTGCGCGAGAACGGCTATGCCGTCATCGACGAAGAACTGGAAGTGGGACTGCGCTCCATCGCCGTGCCGGTGCGCGGTGCCTCCGGCAACGTGCTGGCGGCGCTGAACGTGGGTGCACAAGCTGCGCGCGTCTCGCGCAAGCAGATGGAAGAAGAGATCCTGCCGGTGCTGCTGCGCGGCGCCCAGGAGCTGTCTGTTCTGCTGCCCTGAAAAACCGGCCCGGCCGCACCACGGTGCTGGCCGGACCGAAAGACCGGGGCGTCCACAGTCCCGCCCCGGCCATGGATGCGACGCATCCCAGTGGATGCGTCGTCCTCAAGCACCGTGTGCAGATCAGAAGGTATGACGGATGCCGCTCATCACGCCGAACTGGTTCTTGCCCGTCCCCACCGTGCCACCGGCGTCGATGGCCACGGCCGAGGTGCCGCCGTTCTTGATGTAGCCCACCGAGGTATACAGTGCCGTGCGCTTGGACAGGTTGTAGGTCAGGCGCGCCACCGACAGCGTGACATCGTTGTCGCTGCCCTTGACGTTCAGGCGCGAGACCTGCGCATCCAGCACCAGGGTCACCGACAGGGGATAGCTCACTCCCAGGTAGTACAGGTCGGAGTCGGTATTGGTATTGGCTGCCGCACGGGTACGACGATCCACCACGCCGCCGCCGATCTTGACGTCGCCCAGCATGAAGTAACCGTTCAGCGTGACGCGCTGGTCGGTGTTGTCGCTGCTGGTCAGGCCGTTGGAGGCGCCGGTGTTGCCATACATGATGTCGTAGGAAGTGGTGACACCCCAGCCACGTCCGTCATAGCCCAGCAGGCCGGTGACCTGGCGGCAGGCCTTGCTGTTGCCGGCCACTTCGCCGGGGCAATTGGTGGCGGCGGGACCGGCCGGACCGGCAGCATCACGACCGAAGCTGTAGGTCGCGCCCACAGTGAAGCCGCTGAAGGTACCGAGGTAGCCGATGGAATTGTCGCTACGGGCATTGGGCAGATAGGGATCGATGCTGCCGATGGCGAAGATGTTGGGCCCCATGACGTCGGTCTTGAGCTGCGAGATATAGGTCATGTTGATCTGGCGACCCAGCATGACCTGGCCCCAGTCGCTCTTCAGGCCGACATAGGACTGGCGGCCGAACAGGCGGCTGCCCTGGCCCATCGCACCGGTGTCGGGTGCGAAGCCCGACTCCAGCACGAACATCGCCTGCAGGCCGCCACCGAGGTCTTCCGTACCACGGAAACCCAGGCGTGACGGGAAGCTACCCGTCAGCGAAGGCATCTTGAAGACCGAATTGCCGGCCGCGTTGGCATTGGTCGTATAGACCACGCCGGTATCGATGATGCCGTAGATGGTGACCGAACTCTGCGCCATCGCCTGGCTTGCGCACAGGCCTGCGGCCAGGGCCATGGCGCTCACTGCTACTGTCTTTTTCATTACCGTCTCCTCCTGATGACTCGTTGAACGTTGTGTTTGGCCGGTCTGCTGCCGGATCGCACCTTGTGCCGGTACGTACCGGCGATTCGCTGCTCGCCGTCCTTGCTTTGATACAGGGTGTTGCCTGTTGCGAATTCAGTGCTGCCGTGCACGACACACCACCAGGCGCAGGCGCAAGAAGGCCCCCTGCCCCATGACCCTGGTCATCGGCATGCCTGCTTTTGCCACGCGGCAAGCGCGTCGCGGTGAAACACGATTTGATGGATGCAACTCGTGGTTGCATGAGAAGGAACACTGGAGGGAGCCTCGCAGAACCCTCAGGGAACGTCTCCGGACTAAGTTTTTATACCGTTTTATTTGCTGTTCGATTACCGCACATCAGTTTGTTAACCGAACAGATGTTGCGATACTATTGTTCGCGCCCCGGCTTTGTCAACAAGACGAGTCGGGTAAAACCAGGCAACGCGTCGCCCGACTGCAACAGTGGGGCCGTCGATGAGACAATCGATCCGGCGACAGAACCGGTCAGATCACCGATGCCGCACGCACTCAACATGGAGACTGAAAATGACGTTCAAGAAAGCCGCCCTGCTGGCCTTGCTGGCAGGTTCCCACCTCATCATGGCCGCGCCCGCGCAGGCCGAAGACACCATCAAGGTCGGCCTCATCGCCGCCTTCTCCGGCCCCTTCGCCGACTACGGCAAGCAGATGGAAGGCGGCATCAAGGCCTGGATGGCACAGCATGGCGACAGCGTGGCCGGCAAGAAGGTGCAGGTCATCATCAAGGACACCACCGGCCCCTCGCCCGAGATCGCCAAGCGCCTGGCGCAGGAACTGGTGGTGCGCGACAAGGTGGATTTCCTGGCCGGCTTCGGCCTCACGCCTGAAGCGCTGGCGGTGGCCCCGATCGCCGAACAGGCCAAGAAGCCGATGATCATCATGAATGCCGCCAGCTCGGTGATCACCACCAAGTCCAGCTACATCGCACGCTTCTCGATGACGCTGCCGCAGGTGTCGGGCCCGATGGCAACCTGGGCGCTGAAGAACGGCATCAAGCGCGTGGTCACGCTGGTGGCCGACTACGGTCCGGGTATCGATGCCGAGACCGCCTTCAAGACCAACCTGCTGGGCGGTGGCGGCCAGGTCGTAGAGTCCATCCGCGTGCCCTTGCGCAATCCCGAGTTCGCGCCCTACATCCAGCGCATCAAGGACGCCAAGCCGGAGGCCGTGTTCATCTTCGTGCCGGCCGGCGAGCAGAGCATCGCCTTCATGAAGGGCTACCGTGAACGCGGCCTGGCCGAAGCGGGCATCAAGGTCATCGCCACCGGCGACCTTACCGACGACCACGTGATGCCGGCCATGGGCGACTCCACGCTGGGCGTGATCACCACCTTCCACTACTCGGCCGCCCACGACTCGCCGGAGAACAAGGCCTTCCTCAAGAGCTTCGCCGCCGCCAACCCCGGTGCAGGCCGCCCCAACTTCATGGCGGTAGCGGCCTATGACGGTATGGCTGCCATCTACGAGGTCAGCAAGAAGCTCAATGGCAAGATCGACGGCGATCGCGCCATGGCCCTCCTCAAGGGCATGAAGCTGACCAGCCCGCGTGGCCCCATCACCATCGACCCGGCCACCCGCGACATCGTGCAGACCGTCTATGTGCGCAAGGTCGAGAAGATCGGCAACGAAGCCTACAACGTGGAGTTCGACAAGTTCGAGAACATGAAGGACACCGGAAAATAAGTTTTCCGTCCCCTTCTCCACGGCAACGCCGGTGATGCACTGCACACCGGCGTTTTTCTTTGCGCCGCCAGGCCTGTAGCAGCCTGGCATTGAGCCCTCTGGAATTTTTCAAAAGCGGCGACTGCGGTGCAACATCGGCGACGGCAGGATGGTCAGGAAATCATGTTCGACTATCGCCCGCTTTTGCATCAATCGCACAAAACGCAACACATCGATCGCTTGCGTTTACGTCCCGAATACTTATACTGAATAATAGTTCTACTTTATAACTAATTTGGGCAACCCAAAAAATAGCCGGCACCGGCATGACGAGCGAGCGCATGAACCAGCACAGCAACCTGCTTGAGATAAAGCAACACGGCGCCATCGCCGAAATCGCCCTGAACCGGGCACCCAAGCGCAATGCGCTCAACGACCCGCTGGTGCGGGCCATCCGCGATTGCTTCGAGAACCTGCCCGAGGGCGTCAAGGTGGCGATCATCCACGGCCACGGCGAGCACTTCTGCGCCGGCCTGGACCTCTCCGAGCTGCGTGAGCGCGACACCTCGGAATCCATGCATCACTCACGGATGTGGCACGCCGCCTTCGAACAGATCCAGTTCGGCCGCGTACCGGTGATCGCCGTCCTGCATGGTGCCGTGATCGGCGGTGGCCTGGAACTGGCCTCGGCGGCACATATCCGCGTGGCTGAGGAGAGCGCCTTCTACGGCCTGCCGGAAGGCCAGCGCGGCCTCTTCGTCGGCGGTGGCGGTTCGGTACGGATCTCGCGCCTGATCGGCGTGGCGCGCATGGCCGACATGATGCTGACCGGGCGCGTGCTTTCGGCCGAGGAGGGTCACCAGGCCGGCATTTCGCAATACAGCGTGGCCACCGGGCGCGGCCTGGACAAGGCGCGCGAACTTGCCGAACGCATCGCCCGCAATGCCCCCATGACCAACTACGGTGTCATGCATGTGCTGCCGCGCATCCACGACCAGTCCATCCAGGATGGCCTGATGACCGAATCGCTCATGGCGGCGGTGGCCGGCAGCGATCCCGATACCAAGGGTCGCCTGGCCGCCTTCCTCGATCACAAGCAGAACAAGGTCAAGCCGGCCTGAGACATCGCCACGGCGGCCCGCACCAGAGAGCAGCAGTCAGCAAGTCAGCATCGGTCAGTAATACAGTGCAGCACATAACAACACATCTCCCAGGCAAGTACCTCGGGGGATTCCACAACAGAGACATGTATGAACACTCCTCCTCGCTATCGCAGCGTCAGGTTCGGCATCGGCGGCGTCGACGTCGTGCCGGGCGCTGACGGCCAATCCATCGTCAAGACCCGCCAGCCGCTGGAGGCCTACCCGGCGCGCCTGACCGACAAGCTGATCCACTGGGCCACAGTCGATCCCGAGCGCACCTACATGGCGCGCCGCGACGGCAGCGGCGGCTGGCGCCGCATCAGCTATGGCCAGGCCCTGCAGAGCGCGCGCCGTATCGGCCAGGCGCTGCTGCAACGTGGCCTGTCGGCCGAACGTCCCTTGCTGATCCTCTCCGAGAACGACCTCGAACATGCCATGCTGGTGCTGGGCTGCCACTATGCGGGCGTGCCGTATGCGCCGGTGTCCTCGGCCTATTCCCTGCTTTCCAAGGATTACGCCAAGCTGCGCCACGCGGTGCAATTGCTGACACCCGGTTTGATCTTCGCCGCCCATGGCGAAAAATTTGCCGCAGCCGTCAATGCGGTGGCCCCTGATATCGAGTTCGTGGTCACCGAAGCGCCGCCCGCCGGGCGCGAGTGCACGCTCTTTGCCGAACTGGAGGCGACCCGCGCCGGCGATGAGGTGGAGCGCGCCTATGCCGCCACCGGTCCCGATACCATCGTCAAGTTCCTCTTCACCTCGGGCTCGACCAAGATGCCCAAGGCCGTGGTCAACACCCAGCGCATGATGTGCAGCAACCTGCAGATGATCGTGCAGACCTTCCCCTTCCTGGCCGAGGAACCGCCCATCCTGATCGACTGGCTGCCCTGGAACCATACCTTCGGCGCCAACCACAACGTGGGCATCGTGCTCTACAACGGCGGCACCATGTATATCGACGAAGGCAAGCCCACGCCGCAAGGCCTGGCCACGACCCTGGAGAACCTGCGCGAGATCGCCCCCACCGTGTACTTCAACGTGCCGGTGGGTTGGGAGGGCATCGCCCATGCGCTGGAGAAGGATGAAGCCCTGCGTCGCACCTTCTACAGCCGCCTGCGCATGCAGTTCTATGCCGGTGCGGCGCTGGCGCAACCGGTCTGGGACAAGCTGCACGCCACTGCCGAAGCCACCTGCGGCGAGCGCATCGTGATGTCCTGCGGACTGGGCATGACCGAGACCTCGCCATCTGCCCTGTTCGTGGTGGACCAGCAGGTGCAGGCCGGCCAGATCGGCATCCCGACCCCGGGCATGGAAATCAAGCTGGTCCCCAATGGCGACAAGATCGAGATCCGCTATCGCGGGCCCAATGTCACGCCGGGTTACTGGCGCGCACCGGAGCAGACCGCCGAAGCCTTCGACGAGGAAGGCTACTTCCGCTCCGGCGATGCGGTGCGCTGGCTCGATGCGGCCCACCCCGATCGCGGCTTCATGTTCGACGGTCGCGTGGCCGAGGACTTCAAGCTCTACACCGGAACCTGGGTCAGCGTGGGGCCGCTGCGCGCGGTGATCGCCCACGAGGGCGCCCCCTACCTGCAGGATGCCGTCGTCACCGGCCAGGACCGCAACGAGGTGGGCATGCTCATCGTCCCCAACCTTGAGCGCTGCCGCCAGCTGGCGCGCCTGTCCGCCGATGCCACGCGCGCCGAGGTGCTGGCGGCCGCACCGGTGCGCGATTTCTTCCAGGGCGTGCTGGAGCGTCTGCAAGCGCACGCCACCGGCAGCGCCACCCGCGTCACCCGGGCGCTGGTGCTGGTAGAGCCGCCCTCCTTCGACCGTGGCGAAGTGACCGACAAGGGCTCCATCAACCAGCGTGCCGTGCTCACCCACCGCGCGACCCTGGTCGAGACCCTGTATGCCGGCACCGACCCGGCCGTGCTCAAGCTGCAGGCCGCGCTCTCGCCTGCTCACTAAGAATCAGAATCAGCAAGGAAACCGCGACATGACACAAGCAGCCTTCTACTCCAGCTTCAAGGACATCTGGCTGGCCGGCGGCGTACGCACGCCCATGGTCGACTATTGCACCAGCTTCAGCCAGCTCTCGCCTACCGACATGGGCATCAAGGTGGCGCGCGAGGTACTGGCCCGCACCGGCATCCCGGCCAGCGACATCGGCTCGGTCATCGCCGGCAACATGGCCCCGGGCGACGCCTATCAGTACATGCTGCCGCGCCATATCGGGCTCTATGCGGGCGTGCCGCTGACGGTACCGGCCATCATGGTCCAGCGCATCTGCGGCACCGGCTTCGAGCTGATCCGCCAGGCCGGCGACCAGATCGAGCGCGGCTATACCGAGACCGCCCTGGTGGTGGGCAGCGAATCGATGACGCGCAATCCCATCGCGGCGTTTTCGCATCGCAGCGGTTTCCGCCTGGGTGCACCGGTGGAATTCCAGGACTACATGTGGGAAGCCCTGGTCGATCCGGCCCCCGGCATCACCATGCCGCAGACCGCCGAGAACCTGGCGCGGAAATACGGCATCAGCCGCACCGAGGTCGATGAATATGCCGCCTATTCCTTCGAGCGCGCACTGAAGGCGCAGGCGGCGGGCTTCCACGCGGGCGAAATCGTGACGGTCACCAACGAGACCTTCAAGCTGGATGGCTACCACGACCGTCACATCAAGCTGCAGGGCAAGGTCGGCGAAGCTGCGACCGATACCCATCCGCGCCCCTCTCCGGTGGAAGTGCTGGGCAAGCTGCGCACGCTCTATCCGGATGGCGTGCAGACCGGCGGCAACAGCTCCGCTCTGGTGGATGCGGCCGCTGCCACCATCGTGGCATCGGGCGACTACCTGCGCCGCCATGACAAGGCGCCGCTGGCCCGCGTGGTGGCCGCCGCCGTGGCAGGCGTGCCGCCGGAAATCATGGGCATCGGCCCGGTGCCGGCCATCCGCACGCTGCTGCAACGCAATGGTCTGACGGTCGCCGATATCGGCTGCTTCGAGATCAACGAAGCACAGGGCGCACAGATCGTCGCAGTGGAACGCGAACTGGGTCTGGATCGTGAACGCCTGAACGTCAATGGCGGCGCCATCGCGCTGGGCCACCCACTGGCCGCCACTGGCGTGCGCCTGTCCATCACCGCCGCGCGCGAGATGAACCGGCGCGGTGCGCGCTACAGCGTGGCCTCGGCCTGCATCGGCGGCGGCCAGGGCATTGCCCTGCTGCTGGAAAACCCCTCGGCCTCCCACTGAATCGACAAGGAATCTCTTCATGCAACTGCAAGGACAAGCCGCACTGGTCACCGGCGGCGCCTCCGGCCTGGGTGCCGAGACGGCGCGCCAGCTGGTAAGTGCCGGCGCCCGCGTTTCCATCCTGGACGTCAACATGGATGCCGCCCAGGCGCTGGCCAAGGAATTGAACTGCCACGCCGCGCGCTGCGACATCACCGATACCGCCTCCGTGGAAGCTGCCCTGGAGGCTGCCCAGGCCGCCAACGGCGTGCCGCGCATCCTGGTCAACTGCGCCGGCATCGGCGGTGCCCGGCGCATGGTCGGCAAGGATGGCAGCGCCATCCCGCTGGAGGATTTCAGCCGCATCGTCAACGTCAACCTGATCGGCACCTTCAACGTGATCCGCCTGGTGGCCGCGCGCATGGCCGCCGCCGAGCCGCTGGCCGAGGGCGAGCGTGGCGTGATCGTGGCCACCGCCTCGGTGGCGGCCTTCGACGGCCAGGTCGGCCAGGCCGGCTATGCCGCCTCCAAGGGTGGCATCACCGCCATGACGCTGCCGCTGGCGCGTGACCTGGCGCAATACGGTATCCGCGTGGTGACCATTGCACCGGGGCTGTTCCTCACGCCCCTGCTCTACAAGCTGCCCGAAGAAGTGCAGCAGTCGCTGGCCGCCTCCATCCCCTTCCCCAAGCGCCTGGGCAAGGCCGAGGAATACGCGCAGCTGGCGCTGCACATCGCCACCAACCTCTCGCTCAACGGCGAGGTGATCCGCCTGGATGGCGCACTGCGGCTGGCGCCGCGCTAAGAAGAGTGACATGGACAAGACCATCATCTATCCCGTGCGCGTGGAGTTCGGCGATTGCGATCCGGCTGGCATCGTGTACTTCCCCAATTTCTTCCGCTGGTATGACGCGGCCTCGCGCAACTTCTTCCACCAATGCGGCGTGCCACCCTGGCGCGAGACCGAGAAGACGCGCGGCATCATCGGCACACCCGTGGTCGACATCAGCTCGCGCTTCGTGCGCCCGGCCACCTATGGTGACCAGCTGGAGGTGCATTCCACCATCATCGAATGGAACGACAAGACCTTCGTGATGCGCCACGAACTGAAGCGCGATGGCGAACTGCTCTGCGAGGGCCGCGATACACGGGTGTTCGCGATCCGTCACCCGGAGGACCCGAACCGCATCAAGGCCATCGCCATCCCGGAAGACATCAGGGCGATGTGTAGTTGAACAGAAGGACTACCGCTACTCAGTCCGAACGGGCGGCGCTGGATGGGCAGTACAAGGGAATGAGCTGCAAACGAGGTAGAGCGCATACGTTCTACCCGCCATAAATCGATAAATACAAGGAGACGGAGATGAAGATGAAACTGGCATTCAAGGCAGGCGTACTGGCGGCCATGCTGGCCTGCGCGGGCGCGGCGCAGGCCGAGCTGACCATCGGCGTGGTGATGTCGCTGACCGGTCCGGGTTCGGGCCTGGGCATCCCGGCCAAGAATGGTTTTGCGCTGTGGCCCGAGAGCATCGGCGGCGAGAAGGTCAAGCTCATCATCCTCGACGACGCCACCGATCCCACCCAGGCCAGCAAGAATGCGCGCCGCCTGGTGGCCGAGGACAAGGTCGACCTCATCATCGGATCAGCCGCCGTACCACCGACACTGGCCGTGGCCGAAGTGGCGCTGGAGTCGCAGACGGTGCAACTGGCCATCTCCCCCATCGAGACCGCCGAAGGGCGCGACGCCTGGACCTTCCGCCTGCCGCAGTCCACCGCCGTGATGGCCGGTGGCGTGGTGGAGCAGATGAAGAAGCTGGGCGTGAAGACCATCGGCTTCCTGGGCTACTCCGACTCCTACGGCGAGAACTGGTTGAAGGAGATGCAGCGTCTGGCCGGTGCCGCCGGCATCAAGGTCGGTACGGTGGAGCGCTTCTCGCGGGCCGACACCAGCGTCACCGCGCAAGCCCTGCGCGTGGTCAGCAGCAACCCGGATGCGGTGCTGGTGGTGGCCTCGGGCAGCGGCGCGGCCATGCCGCACAAGGCACTGATCGAACGCGGCTACAAGGGCAAGATCTTCCAGACCCACAGCGCCGCCTCGCGTGACCTGATCCGCCTGGGCGGCAAGGATGTCGAGGGATCCTACGTGGTGTCCGGGCCGGCCGTGGTGCCGGAGGCACTGCCGGACAGCAATCCCTCAAAGAAGCTGGCGACCGATTTCGTGACCCGCTACGAGAAGCAGTATGGCGCCGGCACCCGCAACCTCTTCGCCGCCCACGTCTACGACGCCCAACTGGTGCTGCAGAAGGTCGTGCCGGAAGCGCTCAAGAAGGCCAAGCCCGGTACCCCAGCCTTCCGCGCGGCGCTCAAGGATGCGCTGGAAAATGCCGGGCCGGTGCAGATCTCGCAAGGCACGCTGCATTACACGGCCAAGGATCACTTCGGCCTGGGTGACGACGCACGCATCATGCTGACCATCCAGAACGGCAACTGGAAGGCGGTCAATCCGTAAGGGTCGCAAGCTGATCCGGGGCGGCGCTGCGCCGCCCGTTCGTCGCCTTATTGCTCCATCGCTCCTCTCCACCGCCTAAGACTCATGGACTCTTCGATTGCCGCCATCCTGACCCTGGATGGCCTGACCAACGGCATCGTCTATGGCTTGATCGCCATTGCACTGGTGCTGGTCTTCACGGTCACCCGCATCCTCTTCATTCCGCAAGGCGAATTCGTCGCCTACGGCGCCTTGACGCTGGCCATGCTGCAGCAGGGCCAGCGCCCCGGTCCGCTGTGGCTGCTGCTGGTGCTGGCCGTCTGCGCGGCCGGCATGCAGGCCGCCAGTCTCTTGCGCAGCGGCCAGGCAGCGCTGTTGCCGCGTGCGCTGGCCGGCACGCTGGGTGCGCCGCTGGCCATCGCCGCCCTGGTGTGGTGGGCCGCGCCGCTGCAGTTGGCGCTGCTGGTGCAGGTAGTGCTCACGCTGTTGCTCATCACGGCATTGGGGCCGCTGATGTACCAGGTCATCTACGAATCGATGGCCGACGCCAGCGTGTTGCAGTTGTTGATCGTCTCGGTCGGCATCCACCTGGCCATGACCGGGCTGGGCCTGGTGTTCTTCGGTGCAGAAGGGTTCCGCACACCGGCCTTCTGGGATGAGCGCTGGAACCTGGCCCAGCTGACCCTGAGCGCGCAGACCGTGGTGGTGGTGGTCGCGGCCGCAGCGCTGCTGGTGGCGCTGTGGCTGTTCTCGGGACGCACCCTGTATGGCAAGGCCTTGCGCGCCACGGCGGTGAATCGCCTGGGCGCGCGGCTCATGGGAATCTCCACGACGCTGGCTGGCAAGTTGTCCTTTGCCGTGGCAGCGTTTATCGGTGCTCTGTCGGGCGTGCTGATCGGCCCGATGAGCACCATCTTTTATGACTCCGGTTTCCTGATCGGCCTGAAGGGCTTCGTCGCTGCCACCATCGGTGCACTGGCGAGCTTCCCGGCGGCCGCAGGGGGCGCGCTGCTGGTGGGACTGCTGGAATCCTTCAGCTCGTTCTGGGCCAGCGACTACAAGGAAGTGATCGTCTTCATGGCACTGCTGCCGATATTGCTGTGGCGTTCGCTGGTGACGCCCGCCCATGACGAGGATGAGGAATGAGCATGATCAACAGACGACTCCCGCTCTACGCGCTGCTGGTGCTGCTGGCGCTGTTCCCGGTGCTGCCCACGCCGCAGTTCTGGGTGATCCAGGCCAACTACATCGGTCTCTACGCGCTGGTGGCCATCGGCCTGGTACTGCTGACCGGCATCGGCGGCATGACCTCCTTCGGCCAGGCCGCCTTCGTCGGACTGGGTGCCTACACCACCTCCTACCTCACCACGGCCCATGGCGTCTCCCCCTGGCTGACACTGCCGCTGGGGCTCTTGATCACGGGCGTGTCGGCCTATGTGCTGGGCCGCATCACGCTGCGCATGTCCGGCCACTACCTGCCGCTGGCCACCATCGCCTGGGGCATCAGCCTGTACTTCCTGTTCGGCAAGGTGGAGTGGCTGGGCAAGTACGACGGCATCTCCGGCATCCCGGCGCTGCAGCTGGCCGGCATCGACCTGGCCCGCGAACGCCACCTCTACTACCTGATCTGGGCCATCGTGCTGGCAGCGGTCTGGGTCTCGCTGAACCTGCTGGACTCGCGCGCGGGTCGCGCCATCCGCGCCCTCAAGGGAGGCCGTTCGATGGCCGAGGCCATGGGCGTCGATACCGGTCGCTACAAGATCCTGGTGTTCGTCTTTGCGGCCTTGCTGGCCTCGGTATCGGGCTGGCTGTTCGCGCACATGCAGCGCACCGTCAATCCTTCTCCCTTCAGCCTGTCCATGGGAATCGAATATCTCTTCATCGTGGTGGTCGGCGGTATCGCCCATCTCTGGGGCGCGCTGCTGGGAGCGGGCGTACTCAAGCTGCTGTCGGACCAGCTGCAGGTCTTGTTGCCGGCCCTGCTGGGAGATGCCGGCAGTTATGAAACCATCGTCTTCGGCCTGATCCTGATCCTGCTGCTGAAATATGCCCGTGGCGGCCTGTGGCCGTGGGTACGTGCACTGTGGTTGCGCGCCTTCCCGCCGGCAGCGCAGCCGCTGCGCGTGGCCGGCCCCGCGTCCATGAGCCGGCGGGCGGCCCCGGCGCGCGGCGCACCGCTGCTGCAGGTGGACCAGATCAACAAGCGCTTCGGCGGGCTGGTGGCGGTCAACGATGTGTCCTTCAACGTCAAGGCCGGCGAGATCGTCGGCCTGATCGGTCCCAATGGTGCGGGCAAGTCGACCACCTTCAACCTGGTCACCGGATTGCTGCATGCCAGTGGCGGTCGCGTCAGCTTCAATGGCCGCGACATCGCCGGCCTGCCCTCGCGCGCCATTGCGCGGCTGGGCATTGCCCGCAGCTTCCAGCATGTGCGCCTGCTGCCGGGCATGTCGGTGCTGGAAAACGTCGCCCTGGGGGCGCACATGCGCAGCCAGCAGGGCTTCCTGCGCAACACTGTCAATGCCATGCTGCACCTGGAACGCGCCGAGGAAAAGGCGCTGCTCGACGAAGCCGCCCGCGCCCTGCACCGCGTCGGCCTGCAACACCTGATGCACGAGCAGGCCGGCAATCTGGCGCTGGGGCAGCAACGCATCCTGGAGATCGCCCGCGCGCTGTGCTGCGATCCGCTGCTGCTGTTGCTGGACGAACCGGCCGCCGGCCTGCGCCACCTGGAAAAGCAGGCCCTCTCGCGCGTGCTGCAGGAGCTGCGCGCCGATGGCATGAGCATCCTGTTGGTGGAGCACGACATGGAATTCGTCATGGAACTGACCGACCACATCGTGGTGATGGAATTCGGCAGCAAGATCGCCGAAGGCACGCCGCACGAGATCCAGCGGCATCCCGCCGTGATCGAAGCCTATCTGGGTGGAATCGAATGAGAGAACCAGTACTGGAAGTGGCGCAGCTGTGTGCCAGCTATGGCAAGGTGCAGGCGCTGCACGACATCAACCTCACGCTGGAGCGCGGCAGCATCGCCACCGTGATCGGCCCCAATGGCGCGGGCAAGTCGACGTTGCTCAACGCCATCATGGGGGTGCTGCCGGCGCAGGGCTCGGTGCGCTATCGCGGCCGGGCGGTGGAGCGCTGGAGCCTGGAACAGCGGGTCATGGAAGGCATCGCGCTGGTGCCGGAGAGGCGTGAGCTGTTTGCCAGCATGAGCGTGGAAGACAACCTGCTGCTGGGCGGATTTCGCCGCCTGCGGCTGCGCCAGGCGCAGCCGATGGACCAGCTGCCGGTGGTCTTCGACCTGTTCCCGCGCCTGAAAGAACGACGCGCCCAGCTGGCCGGCACGCTCTCCGGCGGTGAACGCCAGATGCTGGCCATCGGTCGCGCCATGATGTCCAAGCCGGCGCTGCTGATGCTGGATGAGCCCAGCCTCGGGCTGGCGCCGCGCATCGTCAAGGAGATCCTGCAGATCGTCGCCGAACTGCGCAGCGCCGGCATTTCAGTGCTGCTGGTGGAACAGAATGCGCGCGCCGCCCTGCAGACAGCTGACCATGGCTACGTACTGGAACTGGGCAAGGTCACCATGCAGGGCGAATCGGCCCGGCTGGCCGGCGATCCGCAGGTGATCCAGGCTTACCTGGGCTTTGGCAAGAAGGCGGAAACCGAGGTGGTGGCGGCTTCCTGAGACTTGACGTTTTCTGCACCACGCCATGACCCAAAGACATAAAGGAAATGAGCTCACCTATAGACTACCGTTCGGACTGAGTAGGCCCGCAGGGCCGTATCGAAGACTCGCCGACGCTGCAAGACTGCTGCGTCTTCGATACGCGGCGTCGCCGCTACTCAGTCCGAACGGGTAGCTCGCAGTTTAAAAAATCACCAAGAAGAGGAGACGATGATGAAAAAGCTATTCCTGCTGCTGGCCGCACTGACACTGTCCTTCCAGGCCCACGCGGCCAGCGACGCCGACAACACCACGCTGGTGCCGCCGCAACCCAAGCTGGCCTTCCTGGCTCGCTTCTCGGTGGACCTGGTGGCGCCGATCTGGGAGCTGGGCAAGACTTCCGATCTGGGTCGCCGCCGCATCATCCCCATCACCGGTGGCAGCTTCAAGGGACCGCTGCTCAACGGCGAGATCCTCAACAACGGCGCCGACTGGCAGACCGTGACCGCCGATGGCCTGGCCATCATCGACACCCGCTACCTGTTGAAGCTGGACGACGGCGAACTGGTCTACCTGCAGACCCGCGGCGTGCGCTACGGCCCACCGGAGGTGATGGCCGAGGTCGCCCAGGGCAAGCCGGTCGATCCGGCGCGCTATACCTTCCGCCTGTTCATGACCTTCGAGACCGCCAGCAAGAAATATGACTGGCTCAACCGCGCCATGGGCGTGGGTTACGCCATGCGCCTGGGTAATGCTGTGGTGTATGACGCCTACCTGCTCAACTGAGTCCGCCGGGAGCGATGATGTCCTACGTACCGCCGCTGCGCGACTTTGCCTTCGTGCTCGATGAAATCCTGCAGGCTCCGGAGGTCTTGCGCAGCCTGCCCGCGCATGCCGATTTCGACAGCGCATTGATGACCCAGGTGCTGGAAGAAGCCGGCCGCTTCGCCGCCGAGGTAGTGGCGCCCCTGAACGCCAGCGGTGATCGCGAAGGCTGTCGCTTCGACGACGGCGCCGTGCATACGCCCGCCGGTTTCGCCCGCGCCTATGCGCAATTCTGCGAGGGTGGCTGGCCGGCCCTGGCCTGCGCACCGGAGCATGGCGGCCAGGGCTTGCCGCACGTGCTCGATTGCGCGCTCTATGAAATGCTCAGCGCCGCCAACCATGGTTGGACCATGTATCCGGGCCTGCTGCATGGCGCCTATGCCTGCCTGGCCGCACATGGTTCGCCCGAGCTGCAGGCGCGCTACCTGGAGAAGATCGCCAGCGGCCAATGGCTGGCCACCATGTGCCTCACCGAAGCCCAGGCCGGCAGCGACCTGGGGCAATTGCGCACGCGCGCGCTGCCGCAGGAGGATGGCAGCTATCGCATCAGCGGCGACAAGATCTTCATCTCCGGTGGCGAACACGACCTCACCGACAACATCGTCCATCTGGTGCTGGCGCGCCTGCCCGATGCGCTGCCCGGCAGCAAGGGCCTGTCGCTGTTGCTGGCGCCGCGCGTGCTGCCTGATGGCAGCCGCAATGGCGTGCGCTGCACCGGCATCGAACACAAGATGGGCATCCACGGCAGCGCCACCTGCAGCCTGCGCTTCGAGCAGGCACAGGGCTGGCTGGTGGGCGAGCCGGGACGTGGGCTGGCGGCCATGTTCGTGATGATGAATGCGGCGCGCCTGCATGTGGGTGCGCAGGGTCTGGGGCTGGCGGAGGCGGCATGGCAACGTGCCACCGCCTACGCCGGCGAACGTCGCCAGTCGCGCGCGCCCACGCGCAGCACCGCAGTGCCGGGGGGTGATCTGATCGCCCATCATCCGGCCGTACAGAAGCTGTTGATGGAACAACGCTGCCGCATCGAGGGCGCGCGCATGCTGACCTGCTGGGCCGGCCTGCTGCTGGACCTGGCCGAGCACGATCCCGATGCCGCGCTGCGCCGCCGGCATCACGAGCGGCTGGAGTTCATCACGCCGGTCATCAAGGCCTTCCTGACGGAGCAGGGTTTCCAGTGCGCCAGCCAGGCCTTGCAGGTGTTCGGCGGTCATGGCTATGTGGTGGAAAGTGGCATCGAGCAATACCTGCGCGATGCGCGCATCACGATGATCTATGAAGGAACCAATGAGATCCAGGGCATCGATTTCCTCATGCGCAAGGTGCTGGGCGACGAGGGGCGGCGGCTGGAGGATTTCCTGGCTCTGGTGAGCGCAGACGCCGATGATGCCTCGGTACTGGATCACCAAGCGCGCTTGCTGCGCGAGGCTGTGGATAAATTAAGAAGCCTGGCGCGCGCGATCGCCACAGCCACCGTCCACTCACCGACGCTACCCTACTTCGTGGCCGACGAGATGCTGCGCCTGACCGGCCATGTGGCGCTGGGCTGGATGTGGCTGCGGACGGGCCGCCACGCCTTGTCGGCGCTGGCCTCGGACCCGTCCTACTACGGCGGCAAGCGCGATGCCGCGTGCTATCATTTCGCCTTTGTGTTCGCGCAAGTCAAGCAGCTCTGCGGCATCATCGAGGGCTGCCTGGCAAACGGCTTGCCGCTTCCCTCCCCCGACCTGGACCACCATGCTGCCCAAGAAGCCGGCTGATTTCGACTCCGACGACGACACCACGCAACAGGGCACGCTGGACCAGCAGCTGCTGCTGAGCCTGGTCGGCTACAACTGCCGCCGCGCCTACATCACCATCATGCCGCTGTTCGAGAAGCGCATGGCCAAGTTCGAACTGCGGCCGGTGGATTTCACCGTGCTGAGCCTGTTGAAGGCCAATCCGAACATCAACCAGAAACGCCTGTCCAAGGCCATCAACGTGTCGCCGCCCAATCTGGCGACCTTGCTGGACAAGCTGGAACAGCGCGGCCTGGTGATGCGCCAGCGCAATCCCCAGGATCGCCGCTCGCAGGTGGTGGCGCTGACCACCGCCGGGATGCGCATGTGTACCAAGGCCGAGCAAACCGCCATCGAGCTGGAGCTCAAGGCCACCGAGATGCTCTCGGACGCCGAGCGCGGCCAACTGATCGCGCTGTTGCAGAAGATGTTCCTGCCGCAGTAATCCCCGCTAACCTCAACGCAGGAAGACCAGTTCGGCGTAACTGGGGTTGGAGTGCTCGCGCTGGTAGCGCTTCAAGTCTTCCAGGACCTGGGCGCGGGTCAGGACGGGCTTGTCGGCGGTGGCCGTGGTGGTCGATGTCGTCGCGGTGGCCGACGGCGCCTGCTCTGCCGCATAGGCGCTCAATGCAGCCAACGACAGGGCGGCGGTCAGGGATAACTTCTTCAAGATGGTGGTACGCATGATCGGCTCCTCGTGAATGCAAGCGGACCTGCCCTTGCCTATCCTTGACGTGACTTTCATTCACATACTTTCAGTTTACCCACGCGTACCTGCGGGAAAAACTGGTAATCTCGCAAAGCAGTATTGCGGTTGCTGAAAGAATCCTATCCGGGCTCCTGCCGCTCGCATCGATATTGTCAAACAGACAAAGCCTGATGTGATCCCGTTTTCGCCGTCTTAATCCGGTTTTGCCGATGCGGCCTCCTCGCCATAATCGGTAAATCATATAAATCATTTCTAGGATAGGTATGAAAATCGGTACCAGGCTGGGTATTTCCTTCATGATGGTCACCCTGCTGGCCTGCGTGCTGACGGTGGCCTCCATCCTCACCCTCTCCCAGATCGGCCGTCATTGGGATGGCTTTTCCGCTACCGTGCTGCGCAAGCAGGATGTCGCCACCCAGGGTTATATCAAGCTGGGTGAAGGTGTACAGAACTTCAAGAACTACGTGGTGCGCAGCAAGGACTATGACAAGCACTTCCTGGCCGACATGGATGCCATCGCCGCGCTGATGGCGCAATACCGCCAGCTCGGCGTGGACCAGCCCAAGGAAGAAGAGCTGTTGCAGAAGATCGCCACCGGCGAACGCAACTATCGCGAAGCACTGGCCAAGGCGCAATCGATGCACGCAGCCGGGGCCTCGGTCACCGATATCGACGCCTCCATCAGCGGGGCCGACAAGGTGCTGGCAGCTGGCTTCGCCGGCCTGCTGGCCATCGCACGTGACAACGCGACCAGCACCGGCGCCGGCATCTCCAGCGCCATCAATGCCGGCAAGGCGCTCGACCTGGCCGTGGGCGCGGCCTCGGTGGTGCTGGCCGTGCTGCTGGCGGTACTGGCCACGCGCTCGATCACCCGGCCCATGCATGAGGCCGTGCAGATCGCCAAGACGGTGGCCGCCGGCGATCTCAGCAGCCGCATCGTGGTCACCCGCAAGGATGAGACAGGCGAATTGCTGCAAGCGCTCAAGGACATGAACAGCAGCCTGCAGAGCGTGGTGGGTGGCGTGCGCAGCGGCAGCGATACCATTGTGACCGCCTCCACCCAGATCGCCGGCGGCAACCTCGACCTGTCGGCGCGCACCGAGCAACAGGCCAGCTCGCTGGAAGAAACGGCAGCGGCCATGGAACAGATCACCTCCACCGTGCGGCGCAATGCCGACCATGCGCGCCAGGCCAACTCCATGGCCGGCTCGGTGTCCGAAGTGGTGTCGCGCAGCGGGCTGGTGGTCTCCGACGTGGTCAGCACCATGGACGACATCCAGGCCTCGGCGCGCCAGATCGAGGACATCATCTCGGTCATCGATGGCATCGCCTTCCAGACCAATATCCTGGCCCTGAATGCCGCTGTCGAAGCCGCCCGTGCCGGCGAGCAGGGACGCGGCTTTGCCGTGGTGGCCTCGGAGGTGCGCACCCTGGCGCAGCGCTCGGCCACCGCCGCCAAGGAGATCAAGGAACTGATCGGCAGCTCGGTGGACAAGGTCGAAGCCGGCAGCCGTCTGGTCAAGTCGGCCGGCGCCACCATCGAGGAGCTGGTGGTGAGCGTGCGCAACGTCACGCAGATCATGAGCGAGATTTCGGCGGCCAGCGGTGAGCAGGAAGCCGGTATCGAACAGGTCAACCAGGCCATCGCGCAGATGGATACCGTGACCCAGCAGAATGCCGCGCTGGTCGAAGAAGCGGCAGCCGCCACCGAAGCCCTCAAGACGCAGGCGCGCAACCTGGCGGCGTCGGTCAGCGTGTTCCGCCTGGGTGGCGGGCAGTTCGCCTGAGTTGACCTGCCGGGGAGTCCATCATGCGCTTGTTCAGAATCTGGCGGTCGATGATGTTGGTGGCGATGTTGCTGGTGCTTGCGCCCCTGGCCCGGGCTGCCGACGGTTTCGTGCAGCTCGATGCCGGGCGCGGCGACGCCCGCATCCCGGTCTATGCGATGGAAAATGCCCAGGCCGGCGCCACCTTGATCCTGCTGCCGGGGGGTGATGCCGGCACCGGCAAGATCAGCAATGGCGAGCCGGGCAGCGGTAATTTCCTGGTGCGCGCGCGACAGCTGTTCGTGGACCAGGGCTTCAATGTGCTGGTGATGTTCCGTGCCAGCGACCTGCGCGTGCTGGACTTCCCCGAACGCATCAGCAGCGAGCACGTGACCGAGATCGCGCATGTGATCGACTATGCCCGCACCACCTACGGCAAACCGGTGTGGCTGGTGGGGACCAGCCGTGGCACGGTCTCGGCCACCGCCGCCACGATTGCCCTGGGGCCTGAGCGCATTGCCGGCCTGGTGCTGACCTCCAGCGTCACCAACCGCAAGGCCGGCGCGATCGGCTCGCAGGACCTGGACAAGATCAGCGTCCCCACGCTGGTCGTGCATCACAAGCTCGATGCCTGCCCCATCTGCGTGCCCAGCCAGGCCGAAGCCCTCATCGAGCGCCTGAAGAATGCACCCCAGCGCAAGTTCATCCTGGTCGAGGATGGCTCGGCGCCGCAGGGGGACCCTTGCGAAGCTTGGCACTGGCATGGCTATCCCCATGCCGAGGCGCAGACCGTCAAGCTCATCACCGACTGGATCAGGCAACCCTCGTCCTAGCTGCCGCTGCAATCTCAGAAGCGGTGCCGGATCCCGGTGGCATAGGACAAGCCGCGCGCATAGCCGGTGATGCGGTCCTGCATGGCCACCGCATAGAGATCGGTCCGTTTGGAGAGGTCGTAGTCGTAGCCCAGTGTCAACGTATCGCGCGCGCGTCCATTGAGCGCGACACCGGCCGTGCCGGTCCAGCTGGTGCGTGCATAGGCGGCCTGCAGCTTGCCATTGCCGATGGCGTAGTCGGCACTCATGCTCCAGGTCTGGCTGACAGCCTCACCGGCTGCACCGTTGGCGTTGCTGTTACGTGCGTGCTCGTAGTTGGCATAGATCCAGGCCGGGCCCAGCGCCACCTTGCCCGACAACATCCACGCATCCTGCTGCGAAAATCCCAGCTTGACCACGCCGACCGTGCCCGGCAGGGGATTGTCCATACGCACCCGATGCACGAAACCGCCCAGGCCGAAACGATCCTGCAGGTACAGGAAGCTGGCACCGACATTGTGGTTACCACTATCCCCGGCCACCTCGCCGAACTGGTAGTGCAGGTTGGCCGTGAAGCCGCCCAGGCGCGGCGTGGTGTAGCGGATCTGGTTGCTCCAGCCGGTGTCGCTGGCATTGACCGAATCCCAGCCGGTGCCGTTGTAGAGCGGCACGTTGGCATGCAGCACCAGGGGCGAGAACGCAAAGGAATCACCGAAGGCGTTGAACAGGGCCGTGGGCAGGAAGTTGGGCGCGCCATCGCGACCCATGTGCAGCGTTCCCAGTTCGCTGGCTAGGCCGACGTAGGCGTTGCGGCTGAAGAAGCTCTCATTGCCGTTGAAGCGGCCCACGGCACCGGTATCGCTGCGGAAATAGCTGGCCAGCTTGAACTCGGCACGCATGCCGCCACCGAGGTCTTCCTTGCCCTCCACACCCCACCAGGAAGTGCTCATGCCGCCCGAATTGACGACGGCAGCACGCTGGCTGCCGGCGTATTGCTGTACACCGGCATAGGTGTCGACCAGGCCGGAGACGGTGACTTCCTGCGCAAAGGCGCGGCAGACGATACAGCAGGCGAAGACGGCAAGCATGGCTGCCAGTGGGGTCTTGTTCACGAGCGTAATTCCTTTCCCTGTTTTTTCGGTGGATGACGACGATGGTCGGGAACGCCTGGCGCATGCAGCGGTGAACGGGCGCAAGCGTCCCCGCACGGGGCGCCGGTCGGTCGCCCTGTGTTCGGGTGACCCGCGCGAGCGGGCCTGTACTACATGAGTGGACTACTGAATGACTGGATGACTGGATTACTGGATGACTGGATTACTTGGCCGAGCTGGACGGGACGGCACCGGTGCCGCTGGCCCGGGTGATCCGCTGGGCGCGCGCGCTGCTGAAGCGGCGATAGAGGAAGAAGTAGAGCTTGATGTACTGGCCCACCAGGATGGCGTTCATGATGGTGCCTTCGCGGATGAAATGCGGCTCGCCCAGGAAGGCCACCCCCAGCGAGGCCGACAGGATCAGCAGGCTACAGTCGAAGCCGGTCTTGATGTTGCCCCACTTCCAGCCGGTCCGCTTGAAGACGGTATTGACGAACATGTCGATGGGCATCAACACGAGGTTGGCCCGGATCATCAGGAACAGGCCCAATGCCAGCAGCGCATCGGCCACCACCAGCAGGCCGAAGCGGGCGGCGTATTGCTCCAGGGCGATGGCGCGGGTGAGCATCAGGTTCACATCCAGGAAAGCCGCCAGCACGAAGGCCGGGATCAGCGAGGCGAAGTTCTTGAGCCGGAAATCACGCGGCAGGACCAGATAGGTCAGCGCCAGCATGAACAGCTCCAGCATGAAGTTGTAGGTGCCCTGGCTCAGCGGCGCATGGATCAGCGTGAGCGTGCGGGTGAGGCTGCTTTGCGGCGAGATGCCGATGCCGGCGCGGATGGCCAGGCTCACGCCGAATGTGAGGATGTAGATACCGATGAAATAGGTGATCCAGCGTCGTTTCAGACTGCCGGTGTCGATGATGTCCGCTTCTTTGTCGTGCTGCGCCATGTCTGTCTCCTGGGTAGATACCGATGCACTGCGACTGCCTGGGACTGCGTAGGGAAGCGGCATGCGGCCGTACTGGCCGCATGCCCGGTCGATGTAGCGCGATCAGACCATGAAGCCGAAGCGGTCCAGCGAGATGAACAGCGTGAGCAGCTTGTTGACCACCGGCTCGCCTTCGTTGCGGTTGCCCATCTCCGCCAGCGCTGCATCGATGGCGCGGGTAGCTTCAAGCAGTTCCGGCAAACCCATGTTGGCCATGACGCCGTAGATCTCCAGCGGCAGCTCGGCCTTGACCTGGCCACGGTCGGTGACCACGCAGCCGCCTACTTTCTCATCCACACGCTTGAGGCAGTCGCACATCTCGGCGCTATCATCGCCCACCGCGACGAAGTAGGCCTTGGGCGCGGGCCAGAATGTCGCCACCGCGCCACGCTCTATCGAGACCCCCTTGAAGAGTCCATTGACCACGTGGCGCTGGCCGTTGGCGTAGCGCTGCACCACCGAGATGCGGTTGAGCTTGACGCCGTCCAGCTCCGGCACCACCTTGCCGTTGCGCAGCGGCACCCAGACTTCCTGGAAGAACTTCTCGTGGCCGCGTCCATAGACGTCGAAGAGCAAGACCTTGGCCATGGTTTCATCGGCGGAGATCTCCAGCGGCACCAGGTCCAGTTGCTGCGGCTTGAGGCCGGCCAACCCCGGGACCGGCTGCTTGGCCATGCCGGAGTAGTCGATCTGGACGCGCTTCTTCATCTGGCGGTCCTGGGCGACCAGTTCGCCATCCTTGAAGACGTAGCGCGGATTGATCTTGGAGAGGCTGTCGGTGAGCACGATGTCGGCATAACGGCCCGGGGTCAGCGAGCCGATCCGGTTATCCATGCGGAAGGCGCGCGCGGTGTAGAGCGTGGCCATCTTGATGGCGTGGATGGGGTTGATGCCCATCTCGGCGCACAGGGAGATGATCCAGTCCATGTGACCCTTGGTCAGCACGCGGTCCACCGAGATATTATCGGCGCAGAGCTGGAAGTTCTCGGCCGGCCAGTTGCGCTTGACGATGGCGCGCAGCATGGTCTTGATCACCTCGGGGCTGCCCACGCCGAACTTGACCTGGGTCTGCAGGCCATAGCGCACGCTCTTCTCGATGTCGTCTTCCTTCCAGACGTCGTGGTTGGCGAAGGCGCCGATGGCAGGCATGTAGTTGAGCATCATGGGCGAGAGCGTGGTCACGCCCCAGTGGGTGTTCATGAAACCGTTCCTGGCGCGGCCCATGGCCGACTTGCGGAAGTCGTCGTCATTGCCCACGCTGTAGGTCAGGTGCGACAACTCGCCCAGGCCGATCACCGGTTCCATCTGCAGGAGCGCCTCGGTAACCGCGACGGGCACCTTCTTGCCGGGCGCGAAGGCGAAGACGCGATAGGGCAGGTCCTGGTAATCCTTGAACAGGCCGGCCGTGGCCTCGACCGCTTCGCTGCCGGCGGCGCTGACGAAGTCCAGGCACTCCGAGAAGATGGTGGTGGTGCCGCAGGGCACGATGGCTTCGCCGAAGGCCACAGGATGCGCCAGCTGCGCCTCGAAGTGCACGTGTGCATCGATCAGGCCGGGGATGGCATACAGGCCCTGGCCATCGAATACCTCGCGCACCTTCAGGATGGTCTCGTCCGGGTTCAGGCCGATGATGCGCTTGTCATGGACCAGGATGGAACCGGAATAGACGCTCTCGCTGTGCACGTCCAGGATGTTGAGGTTCTTGAGCAGCAGGTCGGCCTCGGCGCGACCGTTGAGGATCTCGAAAATGGTACGTACCTGTTCTTCGTGGGCCGCGACCGCGTCACCCTGCAGGGGGCCCTGCGCATTTCTGTCATTGATTTGCTGGTACATGCTTGCCTCTCTCCGTTGTGTTCTGCGCTGCGGTCACTAGCCTTACGTCCTTACCATTTGCAGAAGTCGAATACCGATGTTGGACCGGATCGCCACGATGGGCAGCTGCGCCTGTCGTGGCTCCGGGTCGCTTCGTTGTTGAAGGCGACGGGCTCATTACATCCGAATTCACCGCTATCGAAAACAAGCGAATTTCGATCAGAGCGTGCTCGTTTCGAGTACACTCGGCGATCATTCCACTGCCCTTGCCCGCCATGCTGCATGCCCGCCTGCTGCGCTATCTCGATGAAGTGGCCCGTTGCGGATCCATCCGCGCGGCGGGTGAGCGGCTGCATGTGGCGCCGTCGGCCATCAACAAGCATCTGCTGGCCCTGGAGGAAGAACTGGGCACGCGGCTCTTCGAGCGCCTGCCGCGCGGCTTGCGCCCCACCCCGGCCGGAGAGCTGCTGCTGGCCCATGTGCGCAAGACCCTGCTGGAATTCCGCCAGGTCGAGGCCGAGATCCGCGAGTTGCAAACCCTGCAGGCGGGTGAAGTCATCATCGCCACCATGACCGGGCTGGCCAGCGGCATCGTGGCCACCGCCGCCAGCCAGTTCAGTGCGCGCTATCCGCAGATCCGCGTCTCGATCCGCGTGCTGCCGGCGCGCGCCATCCAGGAAGCCCTGGCCAGTGGCGAGGCCGACCTCGGGTTGGGTTTCAACATTCCCGCCTCGCCCCAGCTGGCTTCCCTGTGGGAAATGGATGCCAGCCTGGGTGCGGTCATGTCGCCCGGGCACGCGCTGGCGCGCATGGAGTCGATCCCGCTGGCGCACTTCGCCGCCTACCCGCTGGTGTTGGCCGACCGCTCCATGCTGATCCACGGCATCATCACCGAGACCTTCGCCGAAGCGGGTGTCGCTGTCGAAGCCTCGTTCCGCACCAACTCCATCGAGGCCATGAAGCGCCTGGCCGCCACCGGTGACGCGGTGGCCTTCCTGAGCCGCTTCGACATCGCCGAGGAAATGCGCCAGGAAGTGCTGACCTTCCGTCAGATCCGTGATCGCGGTTTCCGCAGCAACATGCTCTCGCTGGTACGCCGGGACAAACCCGGGCACGGCCTGGCCGGCCAGTTGCTGGGGGAGGAAATCATGAGCGTGCTGGGCAGCATGAGTGCCTGAGCAGGTGCCACCTCACATACGATGTGCTACAACACAAGCATTTTTCCTCTGCCTGCGTTCCGCTAGCTAGCGACCGTCCCATCCCCGCCAAACGCCCTTCCTGATGTGCATACGCCACGGCCAGCGAGGTCGGCGTTCTTGACTTTCGGACATGCGAGTGCGATGATTTTGAAATAAGACGTCTGATGACCAACAACTTTGATCAATCAGCCAGTCTATTGCTTCAGCCATGATCCGGACGGCGCCCGCCTGGTGCTCATCCTCTCCGGAGCAAAGCAGAAGCCATTTGCCAAAGAGCAAGTTGCCACATACCGGAGACCGCCATGCCCATCATCATCCACGCTGCCGTTGCAGCCAGCCCTTGCCTGCCCACCCTCCCCGTCCGTGCGTCATTGCCGCGCCGCAAGGGCTGACGCGCGCCGCGCTTTCCGGTTTCCTCCCCTTTCTGCTTGCCGCGCCCGGACTCTCTGGCGCGGTGGCGAATCGTCCTCATGCGCGGCTGGTGGCGTGGGGCCGACCGGCAGCGGCTTGCGCCGCGACTGCAACGACAACCATCAGCGCATGACACAACAACGAGGACAACATGACTTTACGAAACAGCCGGATCGCCGCAGGCGTCCTGGGCGCCATCATCGGCGCACCGCTGCTGGCCTGCGCGCAGGGTAGCGTGACCATCTATGGCGTGGTCGATACGGCCCTGGTCTACACCAGCAACCAGGGCGGATTGCACAACACCTACCTGCGCTCGGGCAACCTGTCGGCCAGCAAGATCGGCTTCAAGGGTACCGAGGACCTGGGCGGCGGCATGCAGGCGATCTTCCAGCTGGAAAACGGCTTTGACACCAATACCGGTGCCATGAGCTCGGCCAATACCCTGTTCAACCGCCAGTCCTTCGTCGGCCTGACCAGCGCCAGCAGCGGTACGCTGACGGTCGGTCGCCAGTACACACCCTACTACCTGTACGTGGGCGCCATCGGCCCCACCACGGTGCTGACCGGCGCCACCGGCGCGCACCCCGGCGATGTGGATGGCCTGGACACCACCGTGCGCAGCAGCAACGCAGTGACCTATAGCTCACCGGTCTTTGCGGGTGCGCAGGTCAGTGCCCTGTACGGTTTCGGCGAGACGGCCGGCGCCACCTCCACGGGCAATGCCTACAGTCTGGCGGCGAAGTACAACGTCAATGCCTGGAACTTCGCATTGGGCTTCCAGCACCTCAACATCGGTACCGGCAACACCAGCTGGAACTCCTCCACGGCCACCGCCAACATCCCCAGTTCGGCCATCAATGCCGGCTACCAGAGCGCCAACAGCGCCCAGATGATCGCGGCCGCCGCCCGCTACACCATCGACAAGCTGATGCTGGGCGCCACCTACAGCGTGGCCCAGTATCGTCCGGGTAGCGGTTCGGTGTTCACGCAGGCGGTGAAGTTCCAGACCGCAGGCGTCTTCTCGACCTACCAGTGGTCGCCCCAGGTGGCGCTGGCTGCGGGCTACAGCTACACCTTCGCGGACAAGGGCAACGGTATCTCCACGGCGGCCAACTACCACCAGCTGTCGCTGCAGGAGACCTATGCCTTCTCGCCGCGCACGGCGCTGTATTTCCTGCAGGCTTACCAGCTGGCAGGCGGCAATACGCTGGCTTCCAATGGCAGCATCATCAATGCCGTGGCAGCCGTGGGTGATTCGCAGAACAGCTCGGCCTCCAATGGCAAGAGCCAGGCCGTGCTGATGTTCGGGATCCGTCACAACTTCTGATCCCATCCAGCGTCACCATGGACGGCCTCCCATCGGGAGGCCGTTTGTTTTTGCGGTATGAGAACGGGTCAGCAAATACACGCACGCCGGCCACGGCTTCGGTGCACAATGCGGGTCCCCTTCGTTCTTCGCATGACCGGATCACGCATGTCTGCCGTACAACCCACCTCCGCCGGAGAGGACCTTGCCGCCCCTCCTGCCGCCTTGCCCACCACTGCCCAGGAAGTACGTCGCGGTCTGCACGCCTCGCTGCCCGTGCTGCTGGGCTTCATTCCCTTCGCCCTGGTGCTGGGTGCCCAGGCGGTGCAGAAGGGCCTGGGCATCTGGGAAGTACCACTGATGACCGGACTCAATTTCGCCGGTGGCTCGGAATTCACCGCCGTACGCCTGTGGTCCTCGCCACCGCATCTGCTGCTGATTGCAGCCATGTCGCTGCTGGTCAATAGCCGCCACCTGCTCATGAGCGCCGCGCTGGCGCCGTATCTGCGCCATGTGCCGCGTCGCCGCGCGCTGGCGGCGCTGTTCTTCATGTGTGACGAGAGCTGGGCACTGGTGCTGGCCGATGCCCAGCGCCGTGGCATCGGCCGCGTCAGCCTGCCTTACTACCTCGGCGCTTCGGCCGGCCTGTACCTGACCTGGGTGCTGTTCACCGGCCTGGGCGCGGCGCTGGGGCCGGTGATCGGGGATGTGGAGAAATTCGGCTTCGACATGGCCTTCACCGCCGTCTTCCTGGTGCTGTTGCGCGGCATGTGGCGCGGCATGCGCGCCAGCCTTCCCTGGCTGGTCAGCCTGGGGGTGGCCGCGCTGACCTACCGGCTCATGCCACAGGGCGCCTGGTATGTGGCCGCCGGCGCCGTGGCGGGGCTGGCCAGCGCCGCACTCAGCGCCCCCCGGGAGCCGCAGCCATGATCGATAGCGCCACCCTGGCGACCATTGCCCTGATGGCCGGCGGTACCTATCTCACCCGTATCCTCGGCTACCTGGCGCTGCGCAATCGCGTACTCAGCCCACGCATGCGCTATGTGCTGGAATGCGTGCCCGGCTGCGTGCTGATCTCGGTGATCGCCCCAGCCTTCGTCTCGGACCGCCCGGCCGACCTGGCGGCGCTGGCCATCACGGTGGCGGCGGCCAGCCGTCTCTCCATCCTGCCAACGGTGGTCATCGGCATCGTCTCCACGGGTGTGCTGCGCTATCTGCTGGCGCATTGATTTATCCACAGCGCACGCTGGCCAACAGCAGCTCGGATGCAAAAAACGCTTGCCTTATTGGATCCAATTAATTAAATTTGGATCCGTTTTATCGGGCCATTTTTTGACGCTCCGCTGTATCCCCCTATTCATTCCAAAAAAAGGATTCGCCATGCAGACCTTCTTCCGTCGCCTGACCCTCTTGAGCGCCATCCTCGCTGCCTATGGCGTGGCGCATGCCGCCGACCGCGTCGTCAAGGTCGGTTTCAGCAGCCCGCTCACGGGTGCACAAGCCGCCGCCGGCAAGGACAACGAACGTGGTCTGCGCATGGCCATCGACGAACTCAACCAGAAGGGCGTGGCCGTGGGCGGCGACACGGTGCGCTTCGAAGCCCTGATAGAAGATGACCAGGCCGATCCCAAGGCCGGCGTGACGGTGGCGCAGAAGCTGGTGGATGCCAAGGTGGCGGCGGTATTCGGTCCCTACAACTCGGGCGTGGCCATCCCGGCCTCCAAGCTGTACAACGATGCCGGCATCGTCATGGCCACGGTCGGCTCCAATCCCAAGATCACGCTGCAGGGTTTTGCCAATGTCTATCGCGTCTCGGCCAGCGACAGCCAACTGGGGGGCAAGATGGCCCTGTACGCAGCGCGCGAGCTGAAGTTCAAGCGGGTCGCCCTGATCGATGACCGCACCGCCTATGGCGTAGGCGTGGCCGAGGAGTTCGCCAAGGTGGCCAAGGCCAATGGCATCGAGGTGGTCTCGCGCGACTTCACCAATGACAAGGCGGTGGACTTCAACGCCATCCTGACCTCGATCAAGGGCAAGAAGCCCGACGCCATCTTCTACGGTGGCTACTTCTCGCAGGCCGCGCCGATGAAGCGCCAGATGAAGTCGCTGGGCCTGGATATTCCCCTCATGGGTGGCGATGCCATCTGCGATACCGAGATGGGCAAGCTGGGTGGCGACGCCGTCAACGGCAGCACCTACTGTACCCAGGGTGGTGGCCTGATCAAGACCAACAGCGCCGAGACCTTCGTGGCCAACTACGAGAAGCGCAACAACGCCAAGCCGATGTTCTACGCGGTGTCCTTCTATGACGCCGCCAAGCTGGTGGCCGCCGCCATGTCCAAGGCGGGCTCGACCGAACCAGCCAAGTACGGCCCGGTGCTGGCGCAGATGTCCTACAAGGGCGTGGCCGGTACCTATGAATTCGACAGCAACCACGACCTGAAGAGTTCGCCGGTCACCATCTTCCAGTTCAAGGATGGTCGCCCGGAACCGCTGGCCAACTATTGAGCCTGGGGCGCCTGGCGCCCGTCAGCTTTGCGCTTGACCTTCTCCTCTCCTGGAGAGTTGCGCCGGCAGGCTTGGCTTGCCGGCGCTTTTTGATTTCTCCCGCCGGAATTGTCGCCGCGCCACCGGTGGACTATCGGGATAACAGGTGCGCCTCCAGGAGCTCCTCCAGCGTGAGGCTGGCCTGCCCGAACCGTTCGACCAGGAAGTCCAGCAAGGCGCGCACCCGCGGCGCCATGTAGCGGGTGCGCTGGTAGAACACATGCACCGGCGCTTCCGGCGTGCGCCACTGCGGCAGCAGCACCTGCAGCCGCCCGGCCTGCAGGTCGGCGCCGATATCCCATATTGATTTCATGACGATGCCGTAGCCGTTGATAGCCCATTCGCGGGCGACGGCGCCATCGTTGGTTTCGCGTGCGCGGGCCGGCGCGACGACGAAGGTCTCCTGCCGCCCAGCGCGCTCGAAGCGCCATTCATTGGCCATGCCCGTGGCGGAGGACAGCACGATGCAGTCCAGGCGCTCCAGGTCGGCGGGTTCCTGCGGCGTGCCGTGCGCGGCGACATAAGCCGGCGACGCACATAGCAGCCGGCGGTTGAACGCCAGCGGCCGCGCCACCATGGAACTGTTCTGCGGCACGCCGAAACGGATGGCCAGGTCCAGGTCATCCTGCACCAGGTTGGTCACGGCGTCTCCCAGGATCAGCGCCAACGTGATCTGCGGATGCAGGCGGTTGAATTCCTCCAGCCACCCCTGCAGCACGTTGCGCCCGAAGTCCGAGGTGGCCGCGATGCGCAGCTTGCCGCTGACGGCGCTGCGCCCAGCCTGCAGGGCCGCCTGGGCATCGTCCAGCGCATCCAGGGCCTGCTGGCAATGCGCCAGGTACAGGGCGCCCTCGGCGGTGAGCCGCAGGCGCCGCGTGGTGCGTTCGAACAGGCGGGTGTTGAGCGCCGCCTCCAGCTTCACCAGGCGCGCGCTGGAAGCGGCCGGCGACAGCCCCATCTTGCGGCCCGCCGCAGAAAGGCTGCCCAGGCTGGCCGCTTCGACAAAAAGACGGATATCTCCCAGGTTTTGGATCATCATTATTCTGCTTTTTTTGATAATTATTCAAATACTAGCCCAATTATCAATTCGCTGACACATTCGCATAATGGGCTCCATTCAAACATTCCCGGAGTCTTCCATGCCAACCCCTGCTTCCCTTCTTGCCCCGCTGACCGTCGGTACGCTGACCTTGCCACACCGCATCGTGATGGCCCCCATGACCCGCGCACGCAGCACCCAGCCGGGCGACCTGCCCAATGCGCTCAATGCCACCTACTACGCCCAACGGGCCTCGGCCGCGCTGATCGTCAGCGAAGCCGCGCAGATCTCGCCGCAGGGCAAGGGCTATTCCTTCACCCCCGGCATCTACAGCGAGGAGCAGGTACGTGGCTGGCAACTGGTGACCAACGCGGTCCACCAGGCCGGTGGCCGCATCTTCCTGCAGCTGTGGCACGTGGGCCGCATGTCGCACCCCGACTTCCACGACGGCGCGTTGCCGGTGGCACCGTCGGCGCTACCCTTCGAGGGACAGATCTGGAAGGTCGACGACACCACCGGCATCGGCGCCATGGTCGATTCGCCCACGCCCCGCGCGCTGGAACGCGCCGAGATCGCCGCCATCGTCGAGGATTTCCGCAAGGCCGCACGCAATGCCATCACGGCCGGCTTCGACGGTGTCGAAATCCACGGCGCCAACGGTTACCTGGTCGACCAGTTCCTGCGCACCACCTCCAATCACCGCCAGGATGAGTACGGTGGCAGCCGCGAGAACCGCCTGCGCTTTCTCAAGGAAGTCGTCGATGCCGTCGCCGGCGAGGTCGGTGCGCAGCGCACGGCGATCCGCCTGGCGCCCTTCCTGACCGCACGCGGCATGGATTGCCCGGACATCCTGCCGACCATCCTGGAAGCCGCCAGCTTCCTGCAGGAGCGCGGTATCGCCTACCTGCACCTGGTGGAAGCGGACTGGGACGATGCCCCCGAGATCACCGAAGCATTCCGCCAGCAACTGCGTGAGCGCTTCAGCAACCCCATCATCGTGGCCGGCAACTATGACAAGCCGCGCGCACAGTGGGTACTGGAGCACGGCTATGCCGACCTGGTGGCCTTCGGCCGGCCCTTCGTGGCCAACCCCGACTTCCCGCGCCGGCTGGTCGAGGACCTGCCGCTGGCGCCGTTCGACGGCGCCACGCTCTTCGGCGGCACGGCCAAGGGCTACACCGACTATCCGGCCCTGCCGCTGGCGCACGCAGCCTGATCGACAGCACCGCTCAACCATATCCTTATCAGGAGAAAGATCATGAAAGACACCACCATCGTCGTCATCGGCGGCCTCTCCGGCATCGGCCGCGCCACCGCAGAGCTGGCCGCAGCCGCCGGCGCCCGCGTCATTGCAGCGGGGCGCCGCACGCCCCCAGCCGATCTGCCGCCATCGATCACTACCGCGCATGTGGACATCGGCGACGATGCCTCGGTAGCGCGCCTGTTCGAGGGCATCGGTCCCTTCGACCACCTGGTCCTCACGGCCGGCCCGGTCATCGGCTCGGCCCGGCTGGCCGACCTGAACATCGATGATGCGATCGCCGCCTTCAACATCAAGTTCTTCGGCCAGATGCGCGCGGCCCGACATGCGCTGGGCAACATCCGCCGCGACGGTTCGATCACGCTGACCTCCGGCCTGCTGGCGCGCAAGGCCGCGCCCGGCGCACTGGTGAAGGCGAGCATGAATGCCGCCACCGAAATCATGGCCAAGACCCTGGCCAAGGAGCTAGCGCCGCTGCGCGTGAACGTCGTCAGCCCCGGCATGGTCGAGACCGGCATGTGGGGCGAGATGAGCGAGGCCGACCGCAAGGCCATGGCCGCGCGTGCCGGCGCCAACCTGCCGGTGGGGCGCGTCGGCCAGGGCCAGGACCTGGCGCAGGCTTACCTGATGCTGATGCAAAACGGCTTCATGACCGGCAGCGTGGTGGACGTGGACGGCGGTGGTCTGCTGTAAGCCGATCATGCATCTCGACCACATCGCCATCGTCGCGTCTGACTGTGCCAGCCTGCGCCATTTCTTCGTCGACATCGCTGGCCTGACAGAAGGCCGGCGGCCGCCCTTCGGCAGTGTCGGGCACTGGTTGTACCTGGATGGCCGGGCCGTGCTGCACCTGATCCAGCGCACAGTGCGAGATACCGATCCCGATAGCGTTAGCTGCCGTGAACGGCCCGGCCCGCCAGCCCGCATCGACCACCTGGCGCTGCGCGTGGAGCACGCCGGCCACTGGCAGGCCTTGCTGGCGCGCCTGCGCGAACACCGGATGCCCTACCTGCTTTCCGGCCACCGGGCGCAACAGGAGCAACAGTTGTTCGTCACCCCGGTGCCGGACGTCACTGTCGAGTTCGTCATCGAGGCGCGGCACCTGGCCTGAGGTCTGAGAAATGGGAGGGTCGTCCCGCCTTGACCAAGGACGATACGGACAAGGCAGGAAATCAATCGTTTCTTGGCGTCCCCACGTGCGGCGACCGGGCAGATCCGGGGCCGCGCGCGGCAGGGGATTTAGTTTGTTTCAGTATCCGCGAGTCGCGCCACCCGGCGCGACCAACTTACGGAGGTTCAAATGCGAAATCTTTATGTAATGTTGTTATTGCTTGCCTCCCTGCTGCCCCTGCCTTCCGGCGCGGCCAGCAAGGATTTCAGTTTCCCCGCCGGCTTCCACGGCCAGAAAGTCACCACCAACGGTACCCGCCTGTATGTCCGCGTCGGCGGCCAGGGACCGGCCGTGGTCCTGCTGCATGGCTTCGGCGAAACCGGCGACATGTGGGCGCCCCTGGTGGCCAGACTGGCCGCCACGCACACGGTGATCGTGCCGGACCTGCGCGGCATGGGCCTGTCGGACCATCCTCCTGGCGGCTTCGACAAGAAGAACGAGGCACAGGACATCATCGGCGTGCTCGATGCACTCAAGATCGACAAGGTCGACGTCGTCGCGCACGACATCGGCAACATGGTGGCCTATGCCCTCGCCGCGCAACAGCCCGAGCGCGTCACCAAGCTGGTGCTCATGGACGCCCCGGTACCTGGCGTGGGGCCGTGGGACGAGATCTTGAAGAGCCCCCTGCTGTGGCACTTCCGCTTCGGTGGCCCGGACATGGAGCGCCTGGTCAAGGGACGTGAACGCATCTATCTCGATCGCTTCTGGAACGAATTCTCGGCCGACCCCAAGCGCTTCGACGAGGCATCGCGCCGTCACTACACCCGCTTCTACGCCTTGCCAGGTGCCATGCATTCGGGATTCGAGCAGTTCCACGCCTTCGATCAGGATGCCATCGACAACAAGGCCTACCTGGCCAAGGGTCCCCTGCCGATGCCAGTCCTGGCCGTGGGTGGCGAGAAGTCCTTCGGCACGACGATGGAAACCGTGGCCCGTGCCGCCGCCAGCGACGTGCAGGGTGCGGTCGTGCCGGACGCCGGTCACTGGCTGATGGAAGAACAGCCGCAGGCGACCATTGCCGTGATCGTCAAGTTCCTTCAGTAGCAACAACGGTTCGCCGTATGCACTCCCCCACCCTACAGCCAGTAACGCTGTAGGGTGTTTTCATTGCAAAGCCCACAGGCAGGACAAGGTACTGGCAGGAGTCGAATTTGACATTCCATCCGCAAGGCCAGTGCTAGCGACCCGTCATCGGGTCGATGTGGATGAGGTATGTATGGCTATTGAACCGCTCCATGCGAGGACAAGGCCTCCCAGATCATGCGTCCCCACATGGCGTGACGATCACGGCAGGTCCTCTGCAGGGACCGATGCACATCGCGCAATTTCTTGCGCAAGCCCTTGCAGGAATTGGATGACCCGCGTTCTGACGTCAGCCTGCCCGAGCGCCACCCTCACCTCTTCCGGCGACTTTCCTACCAGTGGCAAGCTCAGGAAATGCTGTTCCAGAAAGCGGCTGCTGACGGTCGACAAGACCAGCCTCATGGAGGCCAACATGTCGGCACCGCGGTGCGAGGCGTGTACCAGCGCGATGGGCTTGTGAATGATCTCGGCACGCGAGACCATCCAGTCGATGAGATTCTTCATGCCACCGGGAATGGCGCGAACATACTCCGGGCTTGAGATGATCACACCATCCGCCTGTGCCACTTGCGCCATCAATGCCAGGACGGCTGCCGGTGTTTTCTCGGCCTCATGGTCGGGCGAAAAAATCGGCAGCGAGCCAATCTGGTCGAACACCATCAACGTCATGCCGTCGGGTACGAGCTCTTGCATTGCCCTCAGCAAAGCCGTATTGGTGGAAACACCCCGCGCGCTCCCTGAAATCGCAAGGATCTTCATGATGCCAGCAATGGCCTCATGCTGCGGCAGCAGCCTGGGCAAACTTCGCGCGCGCCTTGTGCAGCTTGCGATAGCTGTCGAGCAAGCGCTGATGACGGTCCAGGCCTTCGAGCTTCATGCTGGTCGGCGTCAGGCCAAAAAAGCGCACGCTTCCCTCTACCGAACCGATGGCCGCATCCATGCGCTCGTTGCCGAACATGCGGCGGAAGTTGGTTTCATAGTCATCCAGTTCCAGGTCATCGTCCAGTTCCACTTCCAGCACGACGTTCAGGGCCTGGTAGAACAGACCGCGTTCGACCGAGTTGTCGTTGTACTGCAGGAAGGCGCCGACCAGCTCATGCGCCTCCTCGAACTGTTGCAGGGCCAGATTGATCAGCAGCTTCAGTTCGAGCACGGTGAGCTGGCCCCATTCGGTGTTTTCGTCGAAGTCGATACCGATCAGGGTGGCGATGTCCGAGTAGTCATCCAGCTCGTTGTTTTCGAGACGGTCGAGCAAGGCGGCCAGGGCGTCATCGTCCAGGCGATGCAGGTTCAGGATGTCGGCGCGGAACAGCAGGGCCTTGTTGGTGTTGTCCCAGATCAGGTCTTCCACCGGATAGACCTCGGAATAGCCAGGCACCAGGATGCGGCAGGCCGTGGCACCCAGTTGGTCGTACACGGCGACGTAGACTTGCTTGCCCATCTCCTCCAGGATGCCGAACAGGGTCGCCGCTTCATCGGCGTTGGAATTCTCACCCTGGCCGGAGAAATCCCACTCTACAAATTCGTACTCCGACCTGGCACTGAAGAAGCGCCACGACACGATGCCAGACGAATCGATGAAATGCTCGACGAAGTTGTTGGGCTCGGTGACGGCATTGCTCTCGAAGGTCGGCTGGGGCAAGTCGTTGAGGCCTTCGAAGCTGCGTCCCTGCAGCAGTTCGGTCAGGCTGCGCTCCAGCGCCACCTCGAAACTCGGGTGGGCGCCGAAGGAAGCAAAGACCCCGCCGGTGCGCGGATTCATCAGGGTCACGCACATGACCGGGTAGACACCACCCAGCGAGGCATCCTTGACCAGCACCGGGAAGCCCTGCTCTTCCAGCCCCTGGATACCGGCCAGGATGCCGGGATATTTCGCCAGCACTTCCTGGGGGACGTCGGGCAGGCAGATCTCGCCTTCCAGGATTTCACGCTTGACCGCGCGTTCGAAGATCTCCGACAGGCACTGCACCTGGGCTTCCGGCAAGGTATTGCCGGCACTCATGCCATTGCTCACGAAGAGGTTCTCGACCAGGTTGGAGGGGAAGTACACCACTTCACCATCCGACTGCCGCACATAAGGCAGCGAGCAGATGCCACGCTCTGCGTTGCCGGAATTGGTATCGACCAGATGCGAAGCACGCAGCTCACCGTCGGGGTTGTAGATCTCCAGGCAGTAGGCGTCCAGGATCTCCTTGGGCAGCTTGTCGCCGCGCCCGGGCTTGAACCAGCGTTCGTTGGGGTAGTGCACGAAGTCGGCATTGGCGATGTCCTCGCCCCAGTAGGAACCGGCGTAGAAGTGGTTGTTGCTGATGCGTTCGATGTATTCGCCCAGGGCCGAGGCCAGTGCGCTTTCCTTGGTGGCGCCCTTGCCGTTGGTGAAGCACATCGGCGAATGCGCATCGCGGATATGCAGCGACCACACATTGGGAATGATGTTGCGCCAGGAGGCGATCTCGATCTTGATGCCCAGTTCGGCCAGCAGGCCGGACATGTTGGCGATGGTCTGTTCCAGCGGCAGGTCCTTACCCAGGATACGCGTGCTGGCACCGGCCTCGGGCTTGAGGGTCAGGAGGGACTGGGCATCGGCATCCAGGTTCTCGACTTCCTCGATGATGAATTCCGGTCCTTCCTGCACCACCTTCTTGACGGTACAGCGCTCGATGGAGCGCAGGATGCCACGGCGGTCGGCCTCACTGATATCGGCCGGCAGTTCCACCTGGATCTTGAAGGTCTGCTGATAGCGGTTTTCCGGGTCGACGATATTGTTCTGGGACAGGCGGATGTTCTCGGTGGAAATATTGCGCGTATTGCAGTACAGCTTCACGAAGTACGCCGCGCACAGGGCCGAGGACGCCAGGAAGTAATCGAAGGGACCCGGCGCCGAGCCATCTCCCTTGTAGCGGATGGGCTGATCGGCGATGACGGTAAAGTCGTCGAACTTGGCTTCAAGACGCAGCTTGTCTAGGAAGTTGACTTTGATTTCCATGGCGGAATTCCGAAAAATGAGCCGAAAATGAGGCTGGAACGAAGGAGGGCCGTATTATCGCCCATCCGGCACCGGGTCGGTGGACAGCTTGGCCTGGGCCTGCGGGCGTTGCACGGTGGGAGGGTCGGCGAGCGAGCTAGGGGCAAATGGCTTGCTGCGAGTGGCTGGCGGGGTGGTTCTCGCTTTGCGCGCTATACACTGGGCTTCTCAAGCACGAAGTGGGTCTTGATCCTGCGATTTATCTATCACAGATCCGATTCCAATAGCCCGGAAATCGCCCTGCATTTGCATATCAGTTCAGATATTCCTCTATCAAATGGCGATATGCGGATCAATCGTGTTTAAATGGCGCAGCTTACTCATTAGGAGTTCTAATGCGAAATCGATTTAGCGAAAGTACGGCTAGCCTCAAAGAGCTAACAACAGTTGCGCCGATCAGTTCGAAAGTCCATGCAGAACTCCTCCGGAGAAAAGTCGTTGTCAGGCGGCTCATGGAGGATGCACGGGAAGAAGCAAAACGAAAAAGAAGTGATTTCGCCTAAGCGCCGCTGACCAACTTTCCCAATAGCTGTGAGGGAGGTCGATCAGACGCACGACCTGGGGAACACTATGCTGGATGCTGCCATAGAGACAGTAGCCACCCAGGAGCAAACGTCCGCAATCGACCACTAGCGGGGTTGCCCCTTATTTCCTTCAGCCTTTCACCAACCCAAGCTGAATGAGGCTCTCTGCCGTCGCCACAATAGCGTCCTCCCGCGAGCGGGGAGTCCAGCCGAGCATGCGTCTCGCCTTTTCGCCGGACGCATTCAAATTGATGCCGAGTAGCGGCACGGCTGATCGCATTATTGAATTGCGTTTCGCCACCAGCCGCGCCATCCAGTTGGGCATCACACGCGTGGGCACTTTGCTGGCGGCCTGGCCGAGACGGCTTCGCAAAACCTCGGCAAGCTCGATCATCCACATGCTCTCTCCGGCGATCGCCAGAAAACGCTCACCGGCAGCATCCGGATTTGTCATTGCTCGCATGTGCAGATCGGCCACGTCGCGCACATCGACAAAGCCGGAGTTGATCTTCAGGCAGGCCGGCTGGCCATCCAGCATGAACTTGATCAGACGGATCGAGTGCGAGAAATCCGCACCAAGTACCGGACCGAGTACCGCCACGGGATTGATCGCCGTCAGTTCCATGCCGCGCCCCTCTTCCGCAATGAACGCCCAGGCCGCACGTTCGGAAAGGGTCTTGGATTTCTGATATGGAGCGACGTCCGGGTTGCCCAGATCGCTCCAGTCGGTTTCATTGAAGGGCCGCGTCATCGGCGGATGGCCGACGCCGATGGCACCGAAAGCTGACGTCAGCACCACGCGCTTGACGCCGGCGTCGCGTGCCGCGCGCAGCACCCGTAAATTGCCGTCGACTGCCGGCCTAATCCACTCCTCTTCACGTACCTGATCGCCCGACGGCGTGGGCGAAGCACCATGCATCACGTAGCGGCATCCCGCTGTGGCTTCGCGCCATCCCTGGTCCGCGCCGAGATCCGCCATGACGAAGGACAAGCGATCACCGGCATCAACGCCGCCTACCTTGAGATGGCTACGCACTTCTCCTTCACGCGCCAAGTCGCGCACCGTGGTGCGCACACTATAGCCCGCCTGCAACAGTGCAATCATGCAATGCTGCGCAATGAATCCTGTCCCACCGGTGACCAGTACCAATGTGTCGCTCATGTCATTTCCCGAATTACCCCGCCGGCCGGAATGGCCAGCGCCGAAGTAACGAGAAGATAAGGCTTTGAATCCGTATTATGAATATTTGTAAATCCCCATTACTTGCGCAATAGTACGGAAATGCAGATCGACCCCTTCTCCGAGATCCTTCAATTTACGCGCGCCGAATCGATCGCTACCGGCGGCTTTACAGCTGGCGGCGCGTGGGCGATCCGCTTCCCGGCACCGGAAAAAATCAAGTTCTTTGCCGTAGTAAAAGGAAGCTGCTGGATCAAGCTTGACGGAGAGCCGGAGCCCATCCACTTCGGCACCGGCGACGTCGGATTGCTGGCGGCGCCGCTAGCATTCACGCTGTCCAGCGCACCAGGCGTGGCGGCAATCGACGCGATGGCATTGTTTTCCGGAGCGGGAAATGCGGCAGCAGTATTGGGAGATGGACAAGACTTCGAGCATATCGGTGGACACGTCCTGCTCGACCCGACCAGCGGCAAGCTGTTGCGTGATGTCTTGCCACCGTGGATACATGTCCCAGCCAATACACCGCAAGCGACCAACTTCCGATGGCTGCTGGGTCAGTTGATGGATGAACGGGCAACCGGCTTGCCGGGTAGCCAATTGGCATCGGCCCAGCTGGCACAGCTGCTGTTCATCCAGATCTTGCGTGCGCATCTGGATAATGCCGGACCGACGCCGACCGGCTGGCTACGCGCCCTGGCTGAACCCCGGCTGGCGCCAGCGTTGCGCCTGATGCACGGCGACCCCGGCCGTGCATGGCATCTGGAAGAACTTGCCAAGGCCTGCGCCATGTCGCGTACAACTTTCGCGTCACGCTTCAAAACTGCCGCCGGCGTCGCGCCACTCACGTACCTGACCGAGTGGCGCATGTGCCTGGCACAGCGTGCCTTACGCGAGGAGAACTTGGCGATTGCTACCATAGCGCAGTCGCTAGGCTATACGTCGGAGAGTGCGTTCAGCAATGCATTCAAGCGCGTCATGGGGATATCACCCAACACTTATCGGACGGCAGCGCGGACGGGCAGTTAATTTAAGGCAAGCCGGGTATCGATGGTGGTGATGTGGCATGGCCGACATCGTTAGAAGCGGATATTCGATCCAGCACATCGAGGTTTTAAAATGCCATCTTTACCGACTCGCTCAAGCCAGTGGAATTCCCCGAACAGAAGTCGCTTTACCCTGAACCTTTGGACATACCTACCCGCGCTTGCAATTGCGGACGGCGAAGTCCTTATTATCGAGCCAGAGAAATAGCGATTCGGGCACTGTGGGACTCGGTCGTTTAAAAATTGCGAAGCGGGATTTTCATTCCAGAATGCGTTTGTTTGCTAAAGTCCCCGATGCCCGCAATCGCAGAGGCGGGACTTGGCTTGGTACTACTGGCGAATGACCTGAAATCCGACTTCTCATTTCCAATGAAGACAAGAATTGGACTGGTCCTTGCGACCCTCGTTATAGCGATTCAATGGCTGACAGTAGTGAGCTTCATGGATCATTCCTATTCCTGGTGGTTGAAGGCGGGGGATCGGGTTGTCACCGCTGGTATCGGCGGCACCATCTTCTTCACGATTTGCTCGGGGCTCGCCATCCTGTTGCTCGCAAGGATGAATGATCAATTCCACCAATCCCGGTCAGATCTTCGCTATTTGAGCCAAATTCTCATGTTGATGGGGTTGGCGGGCGTGTTGGTGTTCTGGGGCATGATCTTTTCGGCAATCGTTCTCCTTGTGAATCGTTGAAGATGTTTGTTATCGGCCAATTTCAGACACTTGGTTTCCCGCCCATCCTCGGCCAATTTACGAGCACTGACGTAACACGTCATTTGGCTGGCAACACCATCCAGTAACGGTCCTTTGTTTATAAGGCTGATATGGCTACCCTTATCTGGCAGGCGCCCATGCGCTATTTCTCCGCTGGGGATGAAGCAGCATTTTTCTCATGGTTGCACTCTATCTCCGGAGTGGTCTCCGTAAAAGGCTGCGGCAGGGAACTACACATCCGCCTTCGTTCCAAAAGGCTATCCGCTCAGAGCCTTCGGGAGCTGCTTGCTCTTTATCATCCTTATCAGGGCAACCTGAGCGAACTCGCTCAGTTCGTCAATCAAACTAATTCCTCTTGGTTTGCTGCCAGCAATGCCCCATGGCATTCGCAAGTGTTCGGCTCAACCTCAAGATACTCTGCGGACGAACCAGCTCTTGCCTTGGATGACAGCTATGTGGGTCACTGAACACTACCCGCAAAACGAAAAAACCGCTGTAAGCCAGAGCCTAAGCGGTTTCTTTGTATTTGGTTGCGGGGGCAGGATTTGAACCTACGACCTTCGGGTTATGAGCCCGACGAGCTGCCAGACTGCTCCACCCCGCGACTGAAGAGAAAGATTGTAGCACAGAAACCATGCAAAATTTGTACCAGTCATGGATTGCGCTTTGCTGAACGCTGCATCATGCGCATCCGCGACCATGGCCGGACTTTGTAAGGTTTGGCAGTCGCATATTGGTGTAAAGGGACACCAACAGGCAAACAGGCGAGAAAAAACCCACCATAACCGTTTGATTATGATGGGTTTTTAAATTTTGGTGCTGGCTGCAGGACTTGAACCCGCCACCCCCTGATTACAAGTCAGGTGCTCTACCAGATGAGCTAAGCCAGCAAAAACTTCAGCCGGCGATTATAGCCTACTTGATACGTGTCAGTACAGGCCGGCCACCCTTTTTGGGTGGTTCGGGGTCATCGCCGCCCTGGTCGGGGCTCTCGGCGGGCTTTTGCTCGGGTTCGGAGACTGGCACCGAGGACAGCACCGGCGCGCTGGCTTCCGCTTCCGGGGCCTCTTGCACGCTCTCGGCCGTGGCCGGGGTGGGTGCTTCGAAGGCCATGCCCTGGCCGTTTTCACGGGCGTAGATGGCAATGACGTTCTCGACCGGGATCAGGAGGTCGCGCGAAACACCACCAAAACGGGCGCTGAAGCGAATTTCCTCGTTCTCCATCTTCAGGCCACTGGTGGCCTCGAAGCTGATGTTGAGCACGATCTCGCCATTCTTGACGAATTGCATCGGCACGCGCGTGCGGCTGTCGACGACGACCGCAATGTGCGGCGTGTAGCCATTGTCGGTGCACCACTCATAGATGGCGCGCAGCAGGTAGGGCTTGGTGGAAACTTCTGGCATGACTGGTGTGGTGTGCGATACGCGGTGTAGCACGCATCTGCCGGCTGGGCCGGGGTGGAACTGCAAATGAAGATGACTGCGGGTGCTGCCAATGACAAACAAACCCCGCCGCGCTGCCGGCAAACGCCGACAGCGCGACCGGTGCGGCTTAGCGGCGCATCACCTTTTCCGAGGGGGTCAGCGCCTCGATGTAGGCAGGACGCGAGAAGATACGCTCGGCGTACTTCATCAGCGGAGCAGCCGTCTTGGACAGCTCGATACCGTAGTGGTCCAGGCGCCACAGCAGCGGTGCCAGTGCCACGTCCAGCATGGAGAACTCGTCACCCAGCATGTACTTGTTCTTCAGGAACAGCGGTGCCAGTTGGGTCAGGCGGTCACGGATCTCGTTGCGGGCCTTTTCCTGGCTCTTCTCGGCGGTCTTGGACTTTTCGTTTTCCAGCGTGTGCACGTGGACGAACAGTTCCTTCTCGAAGTTGAACAGCATCAGGCGTGCACGGGCGCGCATGAGCGGGTCGGCCGGCATCAGCTGCGGGTGCGGGAAACGCTCATCAATGTATTCATTGATGATGTTCGATTCGTACAACACCAGATCGCGCTCGACCAGGATAGGCACCTGGCCGTAGGGGTTCATGACGGAAATGTCTTCCGGCTTGTTGAACAGGTCAACATCGCGGATCTCGAAATCCATGCCCTTTTCGAACAGGACGAGACGGCAACGTTGCGAAAATGGGCAAGTCGTGCCCGAGTAGAGAACCATCATTTTTTCAGAGCCCTAAAAACAAAAGGGGGGCGAGACGCATAACGCTCACCCCGATACGCAATTCCGCCAAACCGGCGCGGATACGTGATTGTACGTTTTTACTTGATCGACTTCCAATAGGACGCGTTCAAACGCCACGTCAATACCGAGAAGAAGCCCAGGAACAACAGGACCCAGACACCAAGCCGCTTGCGCGTATTCTGCACCGGCTCGCCCATCCATTGCAAATATGCAACAAGATCAGCCACGGCATTGTCATACTCGGCCGTGCTCATCTTGCCTGGCTTGACCTGCTCGAAGCCTGCAAACTTGTGGATGGTGCGGCCTTCTTCGTGAGGGTCCTTCTCCTCGACGAACTTGGCCTTGCGGGTACCTTGCAATTCCCACAACACATGCGGCATGCCAACGTTGGGGAACAACATGTTGTTCCAGCCGGTGGGACGGCTGTCGTCCGTATAATAACTGCGCAGGTAGGTATAAATCCAGTCCGGACCGGATCCCGCCTCCGATGCCTTGGCGCGGGCGATCACCGACAAGTCCGGCGGTGCGGCGCCGAACCAGGCCTTGGCGTCTTGCGGCGACAAGGATGTCTTCATCAGGTCGCCGACCTTGTCCCCGGTAAACATCAGGTTGTTCTTGATCTCGTCTTCGGTCAGGCCGATGTCGCGCAGGCGGTTGTAGCGCATCGCCGAGGCCGAGTGGCAATTGAGGCAATAGTTGACGAACAACTTGGCACCGTTTTGCAAGGAAGCAACATCCTTGGTGCGATCAGGGGCGTGATCCAGCGGGAAGCCCCCTTCATTGGCGCAGGCCAGCGCCGGCAGCAACGCCAGCGCGGCAATCACTTTCTTCAGCAATGTCATGTTCTTGTCCTTTGGCGGCTGGCTTAGTGCGGATGGTAGACGACGCGATCGGGTACCGGCTTGAAGGTGCCGCAGGCACTCCACCAGGGCATCAACAGGAAGAAGCCGAGGTAGATGAAGCTGCACACCTGTGCGACGGTGGTACCGATGGCGGTCGGCGGCTGCACGCCGAGGTAGCCAAGGATGACGAAGGCGATGCCAAAGACCAGGTACACGTACTTGTGCCAGCCCGGGCGGTAACGGATGGACTTGACCGGCGACTGGTCCAGCCACGGCAGACCACCCAGGATCACCACCGACAGGCCCATCAGCACCACGCCCCAGAACTTGGCGTCGAACTTGAGCATGCCGGCGATCACCACCAGGCCGATGACGATGGCGGCGATCTTGAGCTTGGACGTCAGGCGCGACTTGAATACCAGCAGCGCCACATAGGCCGCGACACCGGCAATCAGCCAGCCCATGAAGTCGGCCGTGGTCGCGCGCAGGATCGAGTAGAACGGCGTGAAGTACCAGACCGGGGCGATGTGCGGGGGCGTCTTCAGGGAATCGGCCGGGATGAAGTTGTTGTACTCCAGGAAGTAGCCGCCCATCTCGGGTGCGAAGAACACCACTGCCGAGAACACCAGCAGGAAGATCGACACGCCGAAGATGTCATGCACCGTGTAGTAAGGATGGAAGGGAACGCCATCCAGGGGCACGCCATTGGCATCGGTCTTTTCCTTGATCTCGACGCCGTCGGGGTTGTTCGAGCCCACTTCGTGCAGCGCGATGATGTGCGCGACCACCAGGCCGATCAGCACCAGCGGGATGGCGATGACGTGGAAGGAGAAGAAACGGTTCAGGGTGGCGTCGGAGACGACGTAGTCACCACGGATCCACAGCGACAGGTCCGGGCCGATGAAGGGGATCGCACCGAACAGGTTCACGATCACCTGTGCGCCCCAGTAGGACATCTGGCCCCAGGGCAGCAGGTAGCCGAAGAAGGCCTCGCCCATCAGGCACAGGAAGATGCCCACGCCGAACAGCCACACCAGCTCGCGCGGCTTGCGGTAGGAGCCATACAGCAGGCCCCGCAGCATGTGCAGGTAGACCACGATGAAGAAGGCCGAGGCGCCGGTGGAGTGCATGTAGCGCACCAGCCAGCCCCAGGGCACGTCGCGCATGATGTATTCGACCGAGGCGAAGGCCAGGGTCGCATCGGGCTTGTAGTGCATCACCAGGAAGATGCCGGTGACGATCTGGATCACCAGCACCAGCAGGGCCAGCGAGCCGAAGATGTACCAGAAGTTGAAGTTCTTGGGAGCGTAGTATTCGGAAAGATGGGCTTTCCAGGTGGCCGTCAGCGGAAAGCGTGCATCCACCCAGTTCAGGGCCTTGGCCGAGACGGGCGCGTCGTCAGGCAACTTCTTTTCGTGGAATGCTCCCATGATCAGGCCTCCCCTTTCTCGTCCTTGCCGATGACGAGTTTGTTGTCGCCTTCAAACATGTAGCGCGGGACTTGCAGGTTGTCCGGCGCCGGCTTGTTCTTGTACACACGTCCGGCCAGGTCGAAGGTCGAGCCGTGGCAGGGGCACAGGAAACCGCCCTGCCAGCTGTCGGGCAGCGAGGGCTGGGCGCCGGTCTCGAAGCGCGAGCTGGGGGAGCAGCCCAGGTGCGGGCAGATGCCCACCACCACCAGGATGTCCTTGCGGATGGAACGCCATTCGTTCAGGGCGTAGTCGGGCGTCTCGGAGAAATCGGTACGCTTGGAGTTGGGGTCGGCGACGTCGGCATCGGTCTTCTTGAGCGACTCGATCATTTCCGGCGTACGCTTGAGGATCCAGACCGGCTTGCCGCGCCATTCGACGGTGCGCATCTCGCCCGGTGTCAACGATGAAATATCCACTTCCACCGGTGCGCCGGCTGCCTTGGCGCGTTCTGAAGGTTGCAGGGTGGAGACAAACGCTCCGGCGGTGGCCAAGCCCGCTACACCTCCGGCCGCACAAGTCGCAACAAGCAAACCTCGTCGACTTGTGTCGACCTGATTCTCGTCAGTCATAAAGACCCCATTCTCCAAATGTAAGTTAGCGTGGACCTTCTAAGTGACCCTCATGCAACTTTTCGATTATATATAAGCTGAATAGGGTTTTGTAGCTAACGGCCGATATGGTAGCGGCTGCCGAAAAATAAGATTTGACGCAGCGCAACCCATTGTCAAACTGCTCTTTTTATCTGTTTTTTTGCGGTGCGGCGTCAGAAGCTGTCCAATTTACTTTTACCGCCAGGCAGGCTATAACCCGTTGTAAGTCCGCCTCATGTTTAAACAGCAACTTTCAAAGGAGAAACCAAGGATGAGCATGCTCAAAGATTTCCGCGCCTTCGCCATCAAGGGTAACGTGGTCGACCTGGCCGTCGGTGTGATCATCGGTGGCGCCTTCGGCAAGATCGTCAGCTCGCTGGTCGAAGACATCATCATGCCTATCGTGGGCAAGATCTTCGGTGGCCTCGATTTTGCCAACTACTATCTGCCGCTCAATGGCCAGGCCTATGGCCTGCCGCTGGCCGAGGCCAAGAAGGCCGGGGCGGTATTCGCCTACGGCAATTTCCTGACCATCCTGATCAACTTCCTGATCCTGGCCTTCATCATTTTCCAGATGGTCCGTGCCATCAACAAGGCGCGCGATTTCGCCAGCAAGGAAGAAGAGGCCGCACCGGCCGCGCCTGCGGTGACGCCGGAAGACGTACTGCTGCTGCGCGAAATCCGCGATTCGCTCAAGAAGCAGGCCTGAGCGCGCTTCCCGCCTTCCCTTGTCGGCATCACACCGGATTGTCGATATCGATGAACCGGTGTTCGATGCCGAAATGGCCGGCCACGAATTCGCCCAGTGCCTGCACGCCATAGCGTTCGGTGGCATGATGGCCGGCAGCCAGGTAGATGGTGCCGGTCTCACGCGCCAGGTGGACAGTGGGCTCTGAAATCTCGCCGCTGATGTAGACCGAGGCGCCGGCCTCGATGGCCTCGCCCAGCATGCCTTGCGCCCCGCCGGTGCACCAGGCGACCGGACCCACGGGCTGCTGCGGATCACCGATCAGCAGCGGCATGCGGCCCAGGCGTTTTTCGATCAGCATGGCCAGGTCGGCGGCGGTCTTCACCGAGGGCGAGTGGCAGCGGCCGATCCAGCCGATGTCGTTGTCGCCGAAGCGGCCACTGGCCTCCAGGTCCAGGCGGCGCGCCAGCTGGGCGTTGTTGCCAAGCTCCGGATGAGAGTCCAGCGGCAGGTGGTAGCCGAACAGGTTGACATCATTGCTCAGCAGGAGCTTCAGGCGCCGCTGCTTCTGACCGATCACGCGCATGTCCTCGCCGCGCCAGAAGTAGCCGTGATGGACCAGGATGGTGTCGGCGTCCCATTCCAGCGCCGCTTCGATCAGCGCCAGGCTGGCCGTGACACCCGTGACCACGCGCGCTATCGTGGCGCGGCCTTCCACCTGCAAGCCGTTTGGGCAATAATCGCGATATTGCGCGACGTTGAGCGTCTGTCCCAAGAAAGCCGAGAACTCGCTCCTGTTGATGTGACGGGTCATTTCTTCCTCATCTGATTTCAAAACCAAGAATTCTTTATGCGACGTTTATGGCTGTTGTTTGCCCAGACCGTGACGGTGGGTCTGGCCCTGTGGTTCATTGTAGCGACCTTGAAGCCAGACTGGATCGCCGGCACCTTCAATTCCCGCGCGCGGCCGGCACAATCGACGGTGCAGATGCAGGAAGCCGCGCCCAACGCGCCCGCGCTGGACTCCTACCGCCATGCGGCGCGCCAGGCCATGCCCTCGGTGGTCAACATCTTCACCACCACCGAAGCGCGTCCGCAGAAGAGCCCGTTCCAGAACGACCCTTTCTTCCGCAAGTTCTTCGGCGACCAGTTCGACGAACAGCAGCAGGATGACAAGCAGTCCAGCCTGGGCTCGGGCGTGATCGTCAGCCCGCAGGGTTACATCCTGACCAACAACCACGTGGTGGAGGCGGCCGACAAGATCGAGGTAGCCCTGGCCGACGGCCGCAAGGCCAGTGCCAAGGTGGTGGGCATCGACCCCGAGACCGACCTGGCGGTCATCAAGATCGACCTGCCCAACCTGCCGGCCATCACCCTGGGCCACCCCGAGAGCAGCTCGGTGGGGGACGTGGTGCTGGCCATCGGCAATCCCTTCGGCGTGGGCCAGACGGTGACCATGGGCATCGTCTCGGCGCTGGGCCGCAATCACCTGGGCATCAACACCTTCGAGAACTTCATCCAGACCGACGCCGCCATCAATCCGGGCAACTCCGGCGGCGCGCTGGTCGACACCAACGGCAATCTGCTGGGCATCAATACCGCGATCTATTCGCGCACCGGCGGCAACCTGGGCATCGGTTTCGCCATCCCCATGTCGACCGCCAAGACGGTGATGGAAGCCATCATCAGCCACGGCCAGGTGGTGCGTGGCTGGATCGGCGTGGAGCCGCAGGACATCACGCCTGAGCTGGCCGAGAGCTTCGGCCTGGGCAAGAAGAACGGTGCCATCATCGCCGGCGTGCTCAAGGGCGGCCCGGCCGATCGTGCCGGCATGCGACCGGGCGACATCCTGGTGAGCATCGAGGGCAAGCCGGTGGCCGATACCACCGAGATGTTGAACGTCATCGCACAGCTCACACCCGGCCAGGAGATCGCCATGACGGTGCTGCGCAAGTCGCAGGAGACCAAACTCAACATCACCGTGGGCAAGCGTCCGCCACCGCCCAAGAGCGATGACAGCGACGAAGAGTAAACACGACCCGAACCGAGGAGCGTAATTCCATGCATGTGCGTGACCTGATCCAGTTCCTGGGCGAACTGTCCGAGAACAACAATCGCGCCTGGTTTGTCATGAACAAGCCGCGCTATGACATCCTGCGCGAGGAATTCCTGGCGCTGACCATCAAGCTCATCGCCGAGATCAGCAAGTTCGATCCGGCCATTGCCGGCTGCAATCCGAAGAAGGCGCTGTTCCGCATCAATCGCGACATGCGCTTTTCCCACGACAAGCGTCCCTACAAGACCCACTTCTCCGCCGCCATCACCGCCAGCGGCCTGAAGAAGCCCAGCCAGGGCGGCGGTCCGGCCTACTACTTCCACATCGACGAACAGGGCAAGCTGCTCATCGCCGGCGGTGAATACATGCCGCCGGCCGAGCGCCTGCGCGCCATCCGCAACCGGGTGGTGGACGAAGCGGCGGGCTTTGGCAAGATGCGCAAGACCAAGAAGCTCGTCGAGACCTATGGCGACCTGCAGGAAGAAGGCAAGCTGCAGCGCCCGCCCAAGGGCTTCGATCCGGACAGCCCCAATATCGAGTATGTGAAACTGAAGAGCTTCATCGTCTGGACCGAGACGTCCATCAAGAAGAAGATCCCGGCCGATCTCGGTGCCGACGTGCTGGCCGGCTTCAAGGATGCCTATCCGCTGGTGAAGTGGCTGCGCGAGATTCCCCTGGTGACGGCGGAAGAATAAGCGCCCTGCCCGTCAGCCTCATCCCCAAAAACAAAGCCCGCTTCACGAAGCGGGCTTTGTCATTGTGCGCGAGGCTTGCCTAGTCGGATGAACCGGAGCTGCTGGGCTCGGTCTCCGGAGCGCGGGTGGCGCGCTCGAAGATGGGCGCCACCAGCAGGCCGACTTCATAGAGCAGCACCAGCGGCACCGCCAGCATCAGCTGGCTCATGATGTCCGGCGGGGTCACCACGGCGGCGATGACGAAGGCACCCACGATCACGTAGGGGCGGATCTGCTTCAACTTGGCCAGCGGCACCAAGCCCATGCGCACCAGCACGATCACGATCACCGGCACTTCGAAAGTGACACCGAAGGCCACGAACATGGTCAGCACGAAGTCGACGTAACTATCGATGTCCGGCGCCACCGACACCGACTTGGGCGCAAAGTTGTTGATGAAGGGGAACACCACCCCGAACACGAAGAAATAACAGAAAGCCACGCCGGTGACGAAGAGCAGCGAGGACGACACCACCAGCGGCGCGATCAGGCGCTTCTCGTGCGCGTACAGGCCGGGGGCGACGAAGGCCCACAGCTGGTACAGCACCCAGGGCAGCGAGATCAGCACGGCCACCAGCATGGTGACCTTGATGGGGATGAGGAAGGGCGTGATCACGCCGGTGGCGATCATCTTGCTGCCGGCCGGCAGCGCATGGATCATCGGCGCGGCCAGCACGTCGAAGATGTGGGCCGCAAAGGGCATCAGGCACAGGAAGACCACCAGCACCACCGCAGCCGCCTTGACGATGCGGCTACGCAATTCGATGAGGTGCGAGATGAAGGTGTCTTCGGCCTGGGTGTTTTCTTCAGCCATGGATTGGGAGCATTGTGTTGAGGTCGGAGGCGGTAGGCCCCATTAGAAGAAACCCGCCGACTTGCCGCTGCCCACCGGACGGCGGTACTTGGCCACGCGGGCCGATGCCGAGATCACGCGGGTACGTTGTCCGCTCTGGTTCTTGTACCAGGCCGGCACGCCGGTGGTACGCGAGAGCTTCTTGCGGCGGAAGGCCTTGGCCTTGATCGCCAGCAAGGAGGCGTCGGGCGTGCGACTCCAGCTGGCGCCACCGGCGGCGGCGCTGTCGGAACCGGAGGAATCGTCGCCGCCGTTCCAGGCATCGTTGATCGAAGCCTCGGTATCGGACACGCTCTTGTGGATGCTGCCGCTCACGTCGCTGGCAGCCTGCTCCACGTCCTTCTGCATCTTGCGCAGCTCGTCGAGTTCGATCTCGCGGCTGACTTCGGACTTGACGTCGTTGATGTAACGCTGGGCCCGGCCGAACAGGGTGCCGGCCATGCGCGCCACCTTGGGCAGGCGCTCGGGGCCGATCACGACCAGCGCGACCACGCCGATCAAGGCCAGCTTGGAAAGGCCGATATCAATCATGAGTCTGTGTGGACATTAGGAACAACAGCACACTGTGTGCAGGAGGACGCCTGGAAGCCAGTCAGCTGGCACCGGACGCAGGCGGCAGGGGCAAACCATGCAACGCAAGGGTCAGGCCCGCCGCACCAGAGCGACGGGCACTGCCTGATCAGCTGCCGGACTTGTCCTTTTCCTTGGCCTGCACGTCGATGGCGGCCGCGTCCTTCTTTTCTTCCTCGGCGCCCTTGACGCCATCCTTGAAGCCCTTGACTGCCTTGCCCAGGTCGGAACCCATGTTGCCGAGCTTCTTGGTGCCGAAGACCAGCATCACGATCACCAGAACAATCAGCCAATGCCAAATACTGAACGAACCCATTCTCTTCTCCTAAGCGGACATCCCTGCCCTGTGTACGAACAAACCTGCCGGCCCCCGGGCCGGCGAATCCTCATTGTTGCACGAACCGTACCCGCCATGGATGGGGGCCGCCGATGACGTGCATGTGCAGATGGTACACCTCCTGACCACCATCCGGACCCGTGTTGATCAGGGTCTTGAAACCGCCGGTGGGATTGCCTTGCTCATCAATGCCATAGCCGCAGCCCTGCTCGGCCGCCAGGCGCGGCGCCAGGGTCAGCATCTTGCCCAGCAGCGCAGCCTGTTGCTCGCCGCAATCGGCCAGGGTGGCCACGTGCTGGCGCGGCACGATCAGGAAGTGCACCGGCGCAGCCGGGTTGATGTCGTGAAACGCGATCAGGTCCTCATCCTCGTAGATCTTCTTGGACGGGATCTGGCCTGCAGCGATCTTACAGAAAATGCAATTATCCAACGCCATTCTCCAGCATGAGGGGGTGGGTCGCCGCGTTCAATCCTTGCGGGCGGCTTTTTCGTCGAGGCCGGACAAGCCTTCGCGGCGTGCCAGCTCGTTCAGGACATCCTGTGGCGTCAGCTCGAACTGGGCCAGCAGGACCATGGAATGGAACCACAGGTCGGCGCACTCGTAGAGCACCTTGGACTTGTCGCCGGAGACGCGGGCGTCCTTGGCGGCCATCACGGTTTCGGTGGCTTCCTCGCCGATCTTCTTGAGGATGGCATCGTCGCCCTTGGAGAACAGCTTGGCCACGTAGGACTTCTCGGGATTGCCGCCATTGGCCAGCTTGCGCGACTCGATGACCTCGGCCAGTCGCTTCAGGGTTTCACTCATGATGGGGTCTTGTCGTTATCGGCCGGCTTGGAAGCGGCCGGCTTGCGCACACGCTTGGGCTTGGCCGCTTCGGGTTCGACGGGAGCCACCGCAGGGCCGCCACCGGCACCCGGAGCCAGGTCCTTGAGGACGGGCTCGACGGTGGTCCATTCGCCGCTGTCGGCATTGCCTTCGAACTTCTGGAAGAAACAGGAATGACGGCCAGTGTGGCAGGCGATGCCGGCCACCTGCTCGACCTTGAGCAGCACCACGTCTTCGTCGCAGTCCAGGCGGATCTCGTGCACCTTCTGGAAGTGGCCGGACTCCTCGCCCTTGTGCCACAGCTTCTTGCGCGAACGGCTCCAGTAGACGGCCTGGCCGATCTCGACGGTGCGTGCCAGCGCCTCGCGATTCATCCAGGCGAACATCAGCACGTCATTGCTGCCGACTTCCTGGGCGATCACCGGCACCAGGCCGACTTCGTCCCATTTGACCTTGTTGAGCCATTTGGCGCTGATGCTCATGCCAGCCTCATGGAAATGTTCTGGTCGGCCATGAAGCGCTTGGCTTCCTGCACGGTGTGCTGGCCATAGTGGAAGATACTGGCGGCCAACACGGCGTCGGCCTTGCCCTTGGTGATGCCGTCGGCCAGGTCCTGCAGGCCGCCCACGCCGCCGGAGGCGATCACGGGGATGCTGACCGCTTCCGAGACCGCACGGGTCAGGTCGAGGTCGAAGCCGCTCTTGGTGCCGTCGCGATCCATGCTGGTGAGCAGGATCTCGCCGGCGCCCAGGCGCGCCATGTTGCGCGCCCATTCGACCGCGTCCAGGCCGGTGGCCTTGCGACCGCCGTGGGTGTAGACCTCCCACTTGCCGTCACCGGCGCGCTTGGCGTCGATGGCCACCACGATGCATTGCGAGCCGTACTTGCTGGCCGCGTCGGCCACCAGTTGCGGATTGGTCACGGCCGAGGTGTTGATGCCGACCTTGTCGGCGCCGGCGTTGAGCAGGCGACGCACATCCTCGACCGCACGCACGCCGCCACCCACCGTCAGGGGGATGAAGACCTGCGAGGCCACGGCTTCGATGATGTCCAGGATCAGGTCGCGGCCATCGGAAGAGGCCGTGATGTCGAGGAAGGTCAGCTCGTCGGCACCCTGGTCGTCGTAGCGGCGGGCGATCTCGACGGGATCGCCGGCATCGCGCAGTTCCAGGAAATTGACGCCCTTGACCACGCGACCAGCGGTCACGTCCAGGCAAGGGATGATGCGTTTTGCAAGGGCCATGTTATTTGCTGCCGGAGAGGCGGTTGGCTTCCAGTTCGCGCGTCAGTTCATCGGCGCGATCCTGGCCGCTGCGCAGGTCCAGCGTGCCTTCGTAGATGGAACGGCCGCAGATGACGGCTTCGATGCCTTCGTCCTCGACGCGGCACAGGGCTTCGACGTCGCCCACGTGGTGCACGCCGCCGGAGGCGATGATGGGGATGGTCACCGCCTGCGCCAGGCGCACGGTGGCGTCGATGTTGACGCCGCCCATCATGCCGTCGCGGCCGATGTCGGTGTAGACGATGGCTTCGCAGCCATAGCCTTCGAACTTCTGCGCCAGGTCCACCACTTCGTGGCCGGACAGCTTGCTCCAGCCATCGGTGGCGACCTTGCCGTCCTTGGCGTCCAGGCCGACGATGATCTGGCCGGGGAAGGCGCTGCAGGCGTCATGCAGGAAGCCGGGGTTCTTCACGGCAGCGGTGCCGATGATGATGTAGGACAGGCCATCATCGAGGTAACGCTCGATGGTATCGAGGTCACGGATGCCGCCACCCAGCTGGACCGGGATTTCCTCGACCTCGTTTTCCTCGGCAAAGCGGGCGACCGCCTTGAGGATGGCCTTCACCGCAGCCTCGTTCTTGGGCTTGCCGGCGAAGGCGCCGTTGAGGTCCACCAGGTGCAGGCGACGCGCGCCCTGCTTGAGCCAGTGCAGGGCCATTTCCGCCGGATCTTCGGAGAAAACGGTGGCTTGTTCCATATCACCTTGTTTGAGGCGTACGCAATGACCGTCTTTCAGGTCGATGGCGGGTATGAGCAGCATGGCTAGGGGATGACTAGTCAGTAAAAAAGAAAGGGTTGTCGAAGGCCGGCGGGCCGGTTCTTGCCTTAAAGGCAAAAATCAAGGGTTCCAGTGTACGAAATTCCGATACAGCTGCAAACCCGCCGAGGCACTTTTTTCCGGGTGGAACTGGGTTGCAAAGATATTATCGCGAGCCACGGCGCAGGCGAAGTCGCGGCCATACGGGGTCTGTCCGACCACGTGGGCGGCCTCGGCCGGCACGGCGTAATAGCTGTGGACGAAATAGAAGAAGGCGTTGTCGGCGATGCCTTCCCACAGGGGATGGCGGCCGGTCTGGTGCACATGGTTCCAGCCCATCTGCGGCACCTTGAACAGCGATCCATCGTCCTGGCGCAGGCCTTCCAGCGCGAAACGCACTACCTTGCCGGGCAACAGACCCAGGCCAGGGGTATCGCCCTCCTCGCTCCAGTCGAACAGCATCTGCTCGCCCACGCACACGCCAAAGAGCGGCTTGGTGCGGGAGGCCTCGATCACTGCATCCTGCACACCCGACTCGCGCAGGCTGCGCATGCAATCGGGCATGGCGCCCTGGCCGGGCAGGACCACGCGGTCGGCCGCGCGGATATCGGCGACTTCACCGGAGATGCGTACATCGGCTTCGGGCGCGACATGGCGCAGTGCCTGCGCCACCGAGCGCAGGTTGCCCATGCCGTAATCGACTACAACAATTTTATTCATGGCAAAAAATGACGGCGCTCACGCACCGGTAGACCCAGATGATTTAGCGATACCCAGCGGACGACAGATTACAGGCTGCCCTTGGTCGATGGAATCGTACCAGCGGACCGCGGATCGAGTTCGATGGCCATGCGCAGTGCGCGGCCGAAGGCCTTGAACACGGTCTCGGCCTGGTGGTGGGCATTGATGCCGCGCAGGTTGTCCACGTGCAGGGTCACCTGCGCATGGTTGACGAAACCGTGGAAGAACTCGCTGGTCAGGTCCACATCGAAGGAACCGATCATCGAACGGGTAAAGGGAATATGGTATTCCAGGCCGGGACGGCCGGAGAAATCGATGACCACGCGCGACAGTGCCTCATCCAGCGGCACATAGGCATGGCCGTAGCGGCGGATGCCCTTCTTGTCGCCGATGGCCTTGGCGAAAGCCATGCCCAGCGTGATGCCCACGTCTTCCACCGTATGGTGCGCGTCGATGTGCAGGTCGCCCTTGGCGTGGATATCCAGGTCGATCAGGCCGTGGCGGGCGATCTGGTCCAGCATGTGGTCGAGGAAAGGCACGCCGGTATCCAGCTTTTGCTGGCCGGTGCCATCCAGGTTGATCGCAACGCGAATCTGCGTTTCATTGGTGTTGCGGACGACTTCGGCGGTTCTCGGTGTAGACATGGTCGGGGTGGGACGGGGTTCTATCGTTCAGGTGATGCGTGGAACTTCTTTGCCTGGTGGCGTACTGGCCTTTGCTTACAGCGCGTGCAGCGCCGCTTTCAAGGCCGCCAGCAAGACGGCGTTTTCTTCGTCCGTACTGACGGTAATGCGCAAACAGTTTTGCAACAGTATGTGCATTCTACCGGCATTTTTCACAAGTACCTTACGCTCCAGCAAAGCGGCGAAGACTTTATCGGCATCCGGGACGCGGATCAAGATGAAATTGGCCGCCGACGGAAACACCTCTACCCCCGGCAATGCCGCCATCTCCCGCGCCAGCACCGTGCGTGCCGCGCGCAGCCGGGCGGCCTGCGCTTCCAGCACATCGACGTGCTCCAGCACGAACAGCGCCGCGGCCTCGGTGAGGACATTGACGTTGTAGGGTGGACGGACCTTGTCCAATTCGCGCAACAGGGCCGGCGCGGCCGACAGGTAGCCCAGGCGGATACCCGCCAGGCCGAGCTTGGAGACGGTGCGCATGAGCACCAGGTTGTTGAACCTGGGCAACTCGGCCATGAGAGTGGCGGCGGCAAAGGGCTGGTAGGCCTCGTCCACCACCACCAGGCCATAGGGCAAGGCGGCCTCGACGAGACGCAGCACATCGGCTGCCTCGTAGAGCGTGCCGGTGGGGTTGTTGGGATAGCCCAGCCAGGTGATGACGGGCTTGTGCTCGTCCATGGCGGCCAGCATGGCCGGCATGTCCAGGCTCAGGTCGGCGCGCAGCGGCACGCCCACGTAGTCCAGCCCGGCACTCCTGGCCGAGATGCCATACATCACGAACCCCGGTTCGGGTGCCAGCACGGTGCGTCCCGGCAGGGCACAGGCGGTCGAGAGCATGGTGATCAGCTCATCGGAGCCATTGCCCAGCAGCACGTCATAACCGTCCGGCACGCCCAGGTGCTGGCAGATGCCGGCCTTCAGGGCTGTATAGGAAGGCACCGGGTAGCGGTTCAACTCGACCTCGCCCAGGCGGCGCCCCAGTTCCGCACGCAACTCCGGCGGCAGCAGATAGGGGTTTTCCATCGCATCGAGCTTGACCATGCCCTCGGCCGAGGGCACGTGATAGGACTGCCAGCCGCGCACCACGGGGCGGATCACGCGGGCAATCAGGTCTTCAGTGAGGTCGCTCATCTCAGGCTGGCTGGCGGAGGGGTTCATCGTCTTGGCTCTCGGGGGCCAGCGCATCGAGGCGCTGGCGGATCAGTTCGCAATAATCGGGATTGAGTTCGAAACCGGTGAAATGCCGTCCACAGCGGCGCGCCGCGACCGCCGTGGTACCGCTGCCCATGAAAGGGTCCAGCACCACCCCACCCGGCGGACAGGAAGCCTTGACCATGCGCTCCACCACTTCCAGCGGCTTTTGCGTGGGATGGTCGGCGCGCTCCTTGTGCTCGCGATGCAGGCGCGAGACGCTCCACACATCCTTGGGGTTGTAGCCCATCTCCAGCCACTTGGCGCCCACGAAGATGGAGCGCGAGCGCGCCTTCTTGGTCTGCGCATCGTAGGGGATGCGGATGGCGTCGAGGTCGAAGAAATAATCCTTGGCCCGCGCAAAGAAACCGATGGTGTCATGCACCGACGAATAGCGCCGGGTGCTGCCGCCCATGGAGGGGACGCGGCGATCCCAGATGATCTCGTTGATCATGGTCATGCGCTGTTTCAGCATGACGAAGATCTCCGGCGAATTGCGCCAGGTCAGGAAGATGTAGAGGCTGCCGTTGGGCTTCAACTTGGGCAGGGCGGCATCGATCCATTGCTCGGTCCAGGCCAGGTAGGCGGCCGTATCGAGCTTGTCGGAATCATTGCCGTAGTCCTTGCCCAGCCCATAGGGGGGATCGGCGATGAGCAGGTCGATGCTGCCATCGGGGATGCGCGCCAGCCCACCCACGGCGGCCAGCGCGTCTTCGCAATGCACGCGGTCCAGCCAGCCGTCGCCTGCAGGGGAGTCGGTGGCTGCCGTCATGGTGTCATTTCAGTCGCAGTTCGGCCGAACGGGCGTGCGCCTGCAGGCCTTCGCCATAGGCCAGCTCGGCGGCGATCCTGCCCAGGGTCTGGGCGCCCTGTTCGGACACGCGGATCAGGCTGGAGCGCTTCTGGAAGTCATACACACCCAGCGGCGACGAGAAACGCGCCGTGCGCGAGGTCGGCAGCACGTGGTTGGGACCGGCGCAGTAGTCGCCCAGCGATTCGGACGAGAACCGGCCCAGGAACATGGCACCGGCGTGGCGGATGCGGTCGGCCCATTGCTGCGGCTCCTGCGCGGAGATCTCCAGGTGCTCGGCGGCGATCATGTTGGCGATCTCGCAGGCTTCTTCCATGTCGCGCACCTTGACCAGCGCACCGCGGTCGGTCAGCGAGGTACGGATGACGTCCTTGCGCGGCATGTCTTCCAGCAGGCGGTTGATCGAGGCTTCCACCTTGGCGATGTAGTCGGCATCCGGGCACAGCAGGATGGATTGCGCCAGCTCGTCGTGCTCGGCTTGCGAGAACAGGTCCATGGCGATCCAGTCGGGATCGGTGGCGCCATCGCAGATGACCAGGATTTCCGACGGGCCGGCAATCATGTCGATGCCGACCACGCCGAACACGCGGCGCTTGGCGGCAGCCACATAGGCATTGCCGGGGCCGACGATCTTGTCCACCTGCGGGATGGTCGCGGTGCCATAGGCGAGCGCACCGACGGCTTGCGCACCGCCGATGGTGAAGACGCGGTCCACGCCGGCAATGGCGGCGGCGGCCAGCACCAGTTCATTCTTCACGCCGTCCGGCGTGGGTACGACCATGATGACTTCCTGCACGCCAGCCACCTTGGCGGGAATCGCATTCATCAGCACCGACGAGGGATAGGCCGCCTTGCCACCGGGCACATAGATGCCCACGCGATCCAGCGGCGTGACCTTCTGGCCCAGCTCGGTGCCATCGGCTTCGCGGTAGAGGAAACCGTCGGAGCCGCATTCCTTCTTCTGGCGCTCGTGATAGGCGCGCACGCGGTCGGCGGCGGTCTGCAGCGCATGGCGACGTGCCTCGGGCAAGCCGGCCAGCGCCGCCTGCAGGGCCTCGTGGCCGATCTCCAGGGCGGCTACCGAGGTCGCCTGCACGCGGTCGAAGCGCTGGGTGAATTCCAGCACGGCGGCGTCGCCGCGCGCCTTGACCTCGGCCAGGATATTGGCGGCGGCACGGTCGATGGCCTCGTCCTCGCTGGCCTCGAAGGCCAGCACGGCCGAGAGTTGCTCACGGAAGCCGGGAACGGCGGAATCGAGTTTTCGGATGGCAATGCTCATGGTCTCACCTGCTCTGCGAGGAAATCTGGGGTCGTTGAAATAGCGGTATTACTTGGCCTTGGATGCCTTCTCGAAGGCATCGAGAATCGGCTGCAGGCGCTCGCGCTTCAACTTCAGCGCGGCCTGGTTCACCACCAGGCGCGAGGAGATATCGATGATGTGCTCGACTTCCACCAGCTTGTTGGCACGCAGCGTACCCCCGGTGCTGACCAGGTCGACGATGGCATCCGACAGGCCCACCAGCGGGCCCAGTTCCATCGAGCCATACAGCTTGATCAGGTCGACGTGTACGCCCTTGGCGGCGAAGTGCTCGCGCGCGGTCTTGACGTACTTGGTCACCACGCGCAGGCGTGCGCCCTGGCGCACTGCATTGGCGTAGTCGAAGCCTTCCTGCACCGCCACCGACAGGCGGCACTTGGCGATGTTCAGGTCGATGGGCTGGTACAGGCCTTCGCCGCCGTGTTCCAGCAGCACGTCCTTGCCGGCCACGCCGAAGTCGGCCGCGCCGTATTGCACATAGGTCGGCACGTCGGAGGCGCGCACGATGATCACGCGCACGGCCGGGTCATTGGTCGGCAGGATCAGCTTGCGCGAGGATTCCGGATCCTCGGTCACGGTGATGCCGGCCGCCTTCAACAGCGGCAGGGTCTCTTCGAAAATGCGGCCCTTGGAGAGCGCCAGCGTCAGTTGTTGGGTCATGATGTCTGCTTTTCTGGATTCCGGAAACTTACTTGACGCGCTGGATATCGGCACCGATGGCCGACAGCTTGGCTTCCATGCGGTCATAGCCGCGATCGAGGTGGTAGATGCGCTCGACCACCGTCTCACCCTGCGCGGCCAGGCCGGCGATCACCAGCGAGGCCGAGGCACGCAGGTCGGTGGCCATCACCGGCGCACCGATGAACTTGTCCACGCCGGTGACGATGGCGGTGTTGCCCTCCACATCGATGGCCGCGCCCAGGCGATTCAATTCCTGTACATGCATGTAGCGGTTCTCGAAGATGGTCTCGGTGACATGGCTGGTGCCTTCGGCGATGCAGTTCATCGCCATGAACTGCGCCTGCATGTCGGTCGGGAAGCCCGGGTATTCGGTGGTGCGGAAGCTGATCGCCTTGGGACGGCGCGCCATCTGGATACGGATCCAGTCCTCGCCCGAGGTGAGGATGGCACCGGCATCGCGCAGCTTGTCCAGCGCCGCGTCGAGCAGGCCGGCGCGGGTGCGGCGCAGCGTCACGTCGCCACCGGCGGCGGCCACCGCGCACAGGAAGGTGCCGGTCTCGATGCGGTCGGCGATGACTTCATGGGACGCGCCATGCAGCTTCTCGACGCCCTGGATCACCAGGCGGTCGGTGCCGATGCCCTCGATCTTCGCGCCCATCTTCACCAGCAGGTTGGCCAGGTCGCCCACTTCGGGCTCGCGCGCGGCGTTTTCCAGCACGGTCTCGCCATCGGCCAGGACCGCTGCCATCAGCAGGTTCTCGGTGCCGGTGACGGTGATCATGTCGGTGACGATGCGCGCGCCCTTGAGGCGCTTGGCCTTGGCATGGATGTAGCCGCCCTCGATATGGATATCGGCGCCCATGGCCTGCAAGCCCTTGATGTGCTGGTCCACCGGCCGCGAACCGATGGCGCAGCCACCCGGCAGCGACACCTTGGCCTGGCCGAAGCGCGCCAGCAGCGGACCCAGCACCAGGATCGAGGCGCGCATGGTCTTGACCAGCTCGTAGGGGGCTTCGGGCCTGGTGATGTCGTTGCCGTTGAGCACCATTTCATCACCGTTTTCCTGCACGCGCAGGCCCATCTGCTTCATCAGCTTGGTGATGGTGACCACGTCCTGCAGATGCGGGACATTGCTCAGGTGCAGGTCGTCAGCCGTCAACAGGCCCGCGCACAGGATCGGCAGGGCTGCGTTCTTGGCACCGGAAATGGTGACCTCGCCGGAGAGGCGACGGCCGCCGCGGATCAGGAGCTTGTCCATGGTGTTGCCTTATTTCTGGAATTCTTCGGGGGTCAGGGTCTTCATCGACAGCGCGTGGATTTCCTCGCGCATGCGGTCGCCCAGCGCCGCATAGACCAGCTGGTGGCGCTGGATCAGGCGCTTGCCGGCGAAGGCTTCGGCGACGATGACGGCGGTGAAGTGCTGGCCATCGCCCTCCACTTCGAGATGCTGGCAATCGAGGCCGGCGGCGATATAGCTTTTGACGAGTTCAGGGGTGGGTAGCATGGTGAGGCTCTTCACGGAAATGGGGACGGGCGGCTGGCTCAATGGGATCCTGCGCGCAGCTTGTAGCCGCTCTTGAGCATGCGCACGGCCAGGGTAGACAGCGCCACGAAGAACACGGTGACGATACCGAGGCTGGTCATGGGAGCAATGTCGGACTGGCCGAAGAAGCCGTAGCGAAAGCCGTCGATCATATAAAAAAACGGGTTGAAATGCGATACCGCCTGCCAGAACGGGGGCAGCGAGTGTATCGAATAGAACACGCCGGCCAGGAAAGTCAGCGGCACGATCAGGAAATTCTGGAACGCCGCCAGCTGGTCGAACTTCTCGGCCCAGATGCCGGCGATCAGGCCCATGGTGCCCAGGATGCCCGCGCCCAGCAGGGCGAACACCAGGATCCACAAGGGCGCGACGAAGTCCAGGTGGCCGAACCAGGCCGTCACCACGAACACCCCGGCGCCCACCATCAGGCCGCGCACCACGGCCGCCAGCACGTAGCCGCCGAAGAGTTCCCAATGCGACAACGGCGTCAGCAGCACGAACACCAGGTTGCCGGTGATCTTGGACTGGATCAGCGAGGAGGAGCTGTTGGCAAAGGCATTCTGCAGCACGCTCATCATCACCAGGCCCGGCACCAGGAAGCCGGTGTAGTTCACGCCCGGATAGACTTGCACGCGGTCCTGCAGCACATGGCCGAAGATCAGCAGGTACAGCAGGGCGGTGACGATGGGCGCGGTGATGGTCTGGGTGGCGACCTTCCAGAAGCGCAGGATTTCCTTGTAGAAAAGGGTACGGAAACCGATCATTTTTCATCTCCCATGATCTGGATGAAGACGTCTTCCAGGTCGGCCTGCTGCAGCTGCAGATCATCGATCTCGGCGCCCGAGGCGCGCAGCGTGGCCAGGATGGGTTCGACTTCCTTGTAGTCATTGACGCGCAGGGTGTACTTGCGCGCGGCGTTGTCGGCCAGCAATTCCTCGGGATGCGTGACCAGTGCCTTCAAGCCATCGGGCAGGCTGCCCCGCTTCAGGCGCAACACCATCTGCGAGCCGGAGATGCGGCGGATCAGGGCGTCGGTCGAATCCAGCGCCACCACCTTGCCGAACTTCAACATGGCGATGCGGTTGCACAGGGCCTGCGCTTCTTCCAGGTAGTGCGTGGTCAACACGATGGTGTGGCCTTCGCGGTTCAGGCGACCGATGAACTGCCACAGGGTCTGGCGCAATTCCACATCCACCCCGGCGGTCGGCTCATCCAGCACGATCACCGGCGGCTTGTGTACCAGCGCCTGGGCCACCAGCACGCGCCGCTTCATGCCACCCGAAAGCGCACGCATGTTGGTATCGGCCTTGTTGGTGAGGTCGAGGTTTTCCATGACCTCGTCGATCCACTTGTCGTTGTTGGTCAGGCCGAAATAGCCGGACTGCATGCGCAGCGTCTCGCGCACCGTGAAGAAGGGATCGAACACCAGCTCCTGCGGCACCACGCCCAAGTTCATGCGGGCGGCGCGATAGTCGCTGACCACGTCGTGGCCGTGGATGGTGACCGAGCCGGAGTCGGCGCGGTTGAGACCGGCGATGATGGAGATCAGCGTGGTCTTGCCGGCGCCGTTGGGGCCCAGCAGGCCGAAGAATTCGCCTTCTTCGATCGCCAGCGAAACGCCACCCAGTGCCTGCAGCGACTGGTAGCGCTTCTTGATGTCTTTGATGTGCAGAGCGGCCATTGCCTCGCCCGTTCGATACGTTACTTGCCAGAAAGAAATAAGGAAGCAGGAAATCCCTCAGGACATTCGCTGTCGCCTCGCCCTGGCCCCGTTGCCCTCCCTGCGTCCTTGGCGGACCGGTCATGACGAGGCCGTGTTGTCGTTGTTGCCATCGAAGATGGCGGTCGGTTTTGCCCGGCCGGTGAGAGGCCGCGTTCAAGGGAGGAAGTCCGGTGCACGAGGCCGCAAGCGGCCTGCAAAAACCTTCGATTATAGGGGAATTCGATTTTCCGGGCCGCCGAAGCAGGAAAGCCGTGGCCGGAAAGGGGGGACCGGATCAGTGATGTCGGTCGGTCGCGGAGGTGGGAGCAGCAGTGCCTTGCAACAAGGCCGACACGCCATACAGGTCGGCCAGGCTCTGCAGGTTGGCCGGCAAGGTACCGAAATCCAGCGCCGCACCGCGAGCGGCGGCAGCGCGACGCCAGGCCAGCAGGGTCGCCACGGCCGAGGAATCGACCACGGTCACCTCGCTGACATCGATGCTGCCCTGGCCGCTGGCGATGGCCGAGAGGCCGTCGCGCAGGACAGTGCTGGCATTGGTGAAGGTCAGCGAGGTGCCGGGCTTGAACATGAGGCTCTTTCGGATCGGATCAGCGGATCAAAAAACGGGCTTACTTCTTGCCGTTGGCGCGGGCGGCCAGTTGCTGGTTCTTGTCGGTCAGCGCCTTGATCAGGCCATCGATGCCGCCCTTGTTGATCTCGTTGGCGAAGGTACCCTTGTAGGCTTCCACCAGCCAGGCACCCAGCACGTTGACGTCATACAGCTTCCAGCCGTCGGCCTTCTTTTCCAGGCGATAGCTCAGCTGGATGGGGTCGCCACCACGGGCCGAAATGACCTGGGAGTTGACTTCCACTTCGGTGTCGCCAGGAGCAGCGCGCAGCGGCTTGAATTCGATCTTCTGGTCACGCACCTGCGACAGCGCACCGGAGTAGGTGAACACCAGCAGGCTGCGGAACTGGGTGATCAGCTGCTTTTGCTGGTCAGGGGTGGCCTGGCGCCAGAAGCGGCCGGCTGCCAGCTGGGTCATGCGCTCGAAGTCCACATAGGGCAGGATCTTCTGTTCGACCAGTTGCATGATGCGGGTGTTGTTGCCGGACTGGATATCCTTGTCGGCCTTGGCCGTGTCCAGGACTTCGGAGCTGATGCGCTTGACCAGCGCGTCCGGGGCTTCCTGAGCCGACGCGGCGCCCGAGAAGGCCAGCGCGGGAGCGGCGATGGCGGCGATAGCAAAGAATTTGGTGAGCATCTTCATAAGTCTTTTTCCATTCGAGTCAGCAGAAGGTGCCAGCGCAGCAGGGCCGCGCTCGGCATCTTCTTCGAAACCCGCGTCGAAGCGGGGTTCCCGCGCCGTCACAGATGGGCACAGGTGTTACAGATGAGGCAGGTAGTGCAGGTGGAGCAGATCCGGCATTTTTCAAGATCGTTGCGCGCCTGCCTGAGGCCGGCGCGCAACGGTCAGGAGATGGCCATCGACCATCAGCGCATCAGGGCTTGATGGTCTCTTCCTTCTGCTCGGGGCTCTTGCCGGCGCTGGCGCCATCGATCTGGCTCTGGCGACGTTGCACGTAGGCATCGCGCACGAAGTCGTACTTGTCCAGCGCAGCATCTTCCAGCAGGGTCGAGGCATCCAGCAACTGGGCGCGGCGGTCGACGATGCGGATCACCGTACCGACGTTGCGCCAGCGGGCCGGACGCTTGTAGGTCCAGACGTCGCCATAGAAGTCGATCGGCAGGCCGGCGGTGTCACGCACCGTGGACGGGCCGAAGAACGGCAGCACCACGTACGGGCCGGAACCGACGCCCCACTTGCCCAGGGTCTGGCCGAAGTCGGACTTCTCGCGCGGCAGGCGGGCTTCGGTCGCCACGTCCAGCACGCCACCCAGACCGAAGGTGGTGTTGATGGCCACCCGCATGAAGGTCGACACGCCCTGCTCGATGCGACCCTGCAGCAGCTGGTTGATGGACGACCAGATATCGCCCAGGTTGCCGAAGAAGTTGCCCACGCCATGCTGGACCGGGGTCGGGACCACGGTGTCATAGGCTTGCGCCGCCGGCTTCAGGGCCACCTTGTCGACGGTGTCGTTGAAGCTGAACATGGCACGGTTGAAGCCTTCCAGCGGATCGTTGGGGTTGTTGGTGCTGGCGCAGCCGGTCAGGGCTGCTGCCGCCAGGGCGAAGGCGCCGAGACGGGCCGCGTTGCCGGTATTGATGGTCTTCTTATTCATTTGGAATCATCCTTTCCCTCTGCCGCCTTGCTGTAGAGGAACTGACCGATCAGGTTCTCCAGCACGATCGCGGATTGTGTCATCTTAATCGTATCGCCCGCGGCCAGGTTAGCGGTATCGCCACCCGGCTCGATGCCGATGTATTGTTCACCCAACAGACCCGACGTGAGGATCTTGGCCGAGCTGTCCTTGGGGAATTTATAGCCCGCGTCCATGTTCAGTGCGACCACGGCACGGAAGGTCTGGTCATCGAAGCGGATCGAGTCCACCCGGCCCACCACCACGCCCGCGCTCTTGACGGCCGCACGCGACTTCAGGCCGCCGATATTGTCGAAGCTGGCCTTGATGACATAGGTCTTCTGGCCGAAGGACATCGAACTCATGTTGCCGGCCTTGAGCGCCAGGAACGCCAGTGCCGCCACACCCAGCAGCACGAAGATTCCAACCCAGGCATCCAGTGATTTACGTTGCATAGTCCTTTCCTTCTTGTTCGTCGTCGCGCCATGCATCGGCGCCTTGCTCTCTATCGTTATCGGGGTCTTGCGGCTTGCGCGATCAGCTGAACATCAGCGCGGTCAGCAGGAAGTCCAGGCCCAGCACCATCAGTGAAGCGATCACCACGGTACGGGTGGTGGCACGGGCCACGCCTTCCGGGGTCGGCTTGGCCTCGTAGCCCTGGAACAGCGCCACGAAGGTCACGGCCACGCCGAAGACGATGCTCTTCAACACGCCATTGGCGATATCGGCCCACACATCCACGCCGCCCTGCATCTGCGACCAGAAAGCGCCTTCATCCACGCCGATCAGCAGCACGCCGACCACATAGCCGCCGATGACGCCCACGGCGCTGAAGATGGCGGCCAGTACCGGCATGGCGATCACGCCCGCCCAGAAACGCGGTGCCACCACGCGCTGCAGCGGGTTGACCGCCATCATTTCCATGGCCGACAACTGCTCGCCAGCCTTCATCAGGCCGATCTCGGCGGTCAGCGACGTACCGGCGCGCCCGGCGAAGAGCAATGCGGTCACCACCGGGCCCAGTTCGCGGGTCAGCGACAGCGCCACCAGCAAGCCCAGGGCCTGCTCGGAGCCATACTTGTTCAACGTGTAGTAACCCTGCAGGCCCAGCACGAAGCCCACGAACAGGCCCGACACCGCAATGATCACCAGCGAGTAATTGCCGATGAAGTGGATCTGGTCGGTGATCAGGCGCGGACGGCGCAGCAGGCCCAGCGAGGAACCCAGCACGCTGATGAACATGCGCGCCGCAAAGCCCACGCCGACGACGAATTCCCGGATGCTGCGGCCCAGGCTGCTGACAAGATTGATGATCATGTGCGCACTCCCAGCCCCAGGTCCTCGGCCAGCGACTTGCCGGGGTAGTGGAACGGCACCGGGCCATCAGCCTGGGCGTGGACGAACTGCTTCACATAGGGATCGGAAGACTCGCGCATCTCCTGCGGCGTCCCCTGGGCGACGATCTTGCCGGCCGACAGGAAGTACACGTAATCGGCAATGGCAAAGGACTCGTTGACATCGTGCGACACCAGGATGGAGGTCGAGCCCAGCGCATCGTTGAGGCGACGGATCAGGTTGGCCGTCACGCCCATGGAAATCGGATCGAGGCCAGCGAAGGGCTCGTCATACATGATCAGCGCCGGATCCAGGGCGATCGCCCGCGCCAGCGCCACGCGCCGTGCCATACCGCCGGAGATCTCGGCCGGCTTCAAGGCAGCGGCATTACGCAGGCCCACGGCGTTCAACTTCATCAGTACCAGGTCGCGGATGAGCGTTTCGTCCAGATCGGTATGCTCGCGCAGCGGGAAGGCCACGTTATCGAACACCGTCATATCGGTGAACAAGGCCCCGTTCTGGAACAGCATGCCCATCTTGCGGCGCAGCAGATAAAGCTGCCTGGTCGCCAGCTCGGGCACGTTCTCGCCGTCCACTTCCACCCTGCCCTGCTGCGGCTGCAGCTGCCCGCCGATCAGGCGCAGGATGGTGGTCTTGCCGGAACCGGAACCGCCCATGACCGCCACCACCTTTCCGCGTGGGAAATCCATATGAAGACCGGTCAGGATAGGCCGGTCGCCATAACGGAAATGCAGATCGCGGATTTCTACGATATTAGGCAAAGGGATTCTTTGAGATCTTTGGAAAACCGACATTGTAGAGCAAATTTTACAAATCGCTTTCAAGAAGGCAATACCGCTTGTAAAGCGCCGCCGCTGAACCGCCCCGTTCTTTACAACTTGCCAGCATCTTCACAGAAGATGTCAACTATTGCCGGCAACCAACTTAGTGACGGGTGAGTCAGTTATATATTGCAGATTTCAGAAAATTCTCATTGCGTGGCATGTACGCAACGGTTTTGCAAGGAACCAAAAAGAACGATACAGATCGTCTCGCAAATGGTGGCCGGAAACGCCACACAACGCATGCTGCAACGCAAACAATAGGGCGGCGGCGCATGGCTTGCTACAATGTCGGTTTTGCTTTCGGAAGAATCTGTCATGAGCCTCAAATGCGGCATCGTAGGTCTGCCCAACGTTGGTAAGTCCACCCTTTTCAACGCGCTGACCAAGGCGGGCATCGCCGCCGAGAACTACCCGTTCTGCACCATCGAGCCCAACGTGGGCATCGTGGAAGTGCCCGATCCGCGCCTGAAGGCCCTGGCCGAGATCGTCAAGCCCGAGCGCATCCTGCCGGCCACCGTCGAATTCGTCGACATCGCCGGCCTGGTGGCAGGCGCCTCCAAGGGTGAAGGCCTGGGCAACCAGTTCCTGTCGCACATCCGCGAGACCGACGCCATCGTCAACGTGGTGCGCTGCTTCGAAGACCCCAACGTGATCCACGTCGCCGGCCGCGTGAGCCCGCTGGACGACATCGCCGTGATCCAGACCGAACTGGCCCTGGCCGACATGGGCACGGTCGAGAAGGCCATCCACCGCGAGCAGAAGAAAGCCCGCTCCGGCGACAAGGACGCCGCCAAGCTGGTGGCCCTGCTGGAGCGCATCATGCCGGCGCTGGACGAAGCCAAGCCGGTGCGCGCCCTGGGCCTGGACGCCGAAGAGATGCTGCTGATCAAGCCGCTGTGCCTGATCACCGCCAAGCCGGCCATGTACGTGGCCAACGTGTCCGATAGCGGCTTCACCGACAACCCGCTGCTGGACCAGCTGACCGCCTACGCCCAGGAACAGAATGCTCCCATCGTGGCCATCTGCGCCGCCATCGAAGCCGAGATCGCCGACCTGGACGACGCCGACAAGGCCGACTTCCTGGCCGACATGGGCATGGAAGAGCCGGGCCTGGATCGCCTGATCCGCGCCGCCTTCAAGCTCCTGGGCCTGCAGACCTACTTCACCGCCGGCGTGAAGGAAGTGCGCGCCTGGACAGTCCCCATCGGCGCCACCGGCCCGCAAGCGGCAGGTGTGATCCACACCGACTTCGAGCGCGGCTTCATCCGTGCGCAGACCATCGCCTTCGAGGATTACATCGCCTGCAAGGGTGAGACCGGCGCCAAGGAAGCGGGCAAGATGCGGGCCGAAGGCAAGGAGTATGTGGTCAAGGATGGGGATGTGATGAATTTCCTGTTTAACGTCTGAGCACCTGTTCATCCGGGCCCATTCAAGTCTGCCTCCCCAAAAACCCCGAAAATTTTCGGGGTTTTTTTATTGTTCAACGCGGGTAGCCCTCATTCTGCATGGCAGCAGCCTCTCTGGCTTTCGTCTGAAAATATAATACTTTGTGTTATATTAAATTGACGAGGCAGCAGCATGCGAATTTTCAAGAATGCCTGGTTCGAGCGTTTCAGCCACAAGCAGGGCATCGCGAACACCGCGCTCCTGGACGCCATTGCACGCGCCCAACGGGGGCTGATCGATGCCGACCTTGGCGGTGGCGTCATCAAGCAACGGGTAGCCCGCTCCGGGCAAGGCAAAGCGGGGAGTTTTCGCAGCATCATCCTGTATCGCAAGGAGGAGCGCGCTTTTTTGTGTACGGGTTCGCAAAGAGCGATCGCGACAGCATCGATGGTGATGAAGAAATCGCGTTCAAGAAGGCGGCGCAGCATGTGCTCCGGCTATCGGAAGAGCAGCTTGCCGCATTGATAGACAAAGGGCAATTGACAGAGGTACACCATCATGACCAAGAAATACCGTAGCGAAGCCTATGCGGCGATCCATGAAACGATGGACGCGCTGCATGACATCGGTGCCATCGACAAGCAAACCATGCGCGAATTCGACGAAAGTTGCCTGACGCCGATACAAGCCATGCCACCCGAGCGCATCCGTGCACTGCGTGAGCGCGAACACCTGTCGCAACCGATCTTTGCCCTTTATCTCAATGTGAGCAGGAATCTGGTCTCGGACTGGGAACGCGGCGTCAAAAAACCCGGTGGGCCGGCATTGCGCCTGTTGACGGTAGTGGAAAAGAAAGGTATCCAGGCGATCGCATGACCGCAATATCTGCGGCGAATGAAAGATCCTCCCGCTGGCGATCTCCATGTCCAGGTACCTGATCGCCTGCCACCGCACTACCTGTCAGACTGACCCAGCAGCGCAATCTCCTCTTCCAACACCCCCACCACCCCATCAATGCGTTCCCGCAACCACGCCCTGCCCTGCTCCGGCGGCATCTGCGCCAGCATCAGCAGCATCGGGGCCGACAGGCTCAGGCGCAGGTACTGGCTGCGCTGTCCATCAGCCCCCATGCAGGGCACCGGCTGGCCGATGGCATAGACGTACTCTTGCGCCTGCTGCGGCTGCATCTGGTTCAGGCGCCGATAGACGCGTTCCACTTCCGCAGGGCTCAGGCTGCGCTGGCCGCCGCTATCCCTGCAACGCAAGGCAAACAGACTGCGCGGTCCGCTGCGACCATCGCGCAATGCATCGAGCAGGGACAGCGAAGACGATGCCGCCACGCGCTGCGTAAGCGCTTCCTCGAAACAGGCCAGCCATTCCTCACGTACTTCGGCGGGCAGTTGCTGATAGCGCTGCATGGCGCACAGCGCCGCTTCCCAGCGGGCCAGCACGCCGAAGTTGGGTCGCCCTTGCGCATCCACATCGGGCAGGTCCTGCGGCCATACGACGGCCCAGTCCGCACCGCCCAGCAACGCACCACAGAAGGCCGGCGCGCCATAGAACTTGGAGCCGGTCAGTACCACCAGATATTGACGAGCCAGGTAATCCTGCAAGACCTGCGCCTCGCAGCGCAGTTGCGAACAATCGACCAGCACGCTGGTGTGCTGCGGCGAGCTGGCGGCCATCTGCTGCACCAGCGCCTGGCTGGGGTAGCAGCAGCCGGATTTGGATTCATCCACCCGCACCACCATCACCGGCACATCCTCGGCCAGCGATTGCATCACCACCCGCAGGAAATCCTGGTCGATCGCCTGCGCACTGCGACAGGCTCCGTCCTCGCCACGGATGGCGATCTCGCTCAACTCAGCCATCAAGCGGCCCTGCTGGCGGCTGCCCTCCAGCAATGCTTGGGCGACCTTGCTGCCGGTCTCGCAGGCCTCGCCCATGACGATGCGGAAAGGCCGGCCGAACTTGCGCAGCGACAGCGCCGAGGCCATCGCATGGGCATCGGTGCCGGAGCGATGCAGATGCCATGACATCTGCGCCGCCTCCAGGCCCCAGGTGGTACAGAAAGTGGTACGGATACGGCGTGCCTCACGCTGCCACAGGGCGCGCTCGTGTTGCGGGTCATCGCTGCGTTCGCCATGCATGCGCTGGCGGAATGCGTCGACCGCCGCCCAGGCCTCGGCTGAAATGTGCGAAGCAGTGGAAGAGGAAAACTCGACCAGCCCGGCCCGAGGGACGGGGCTGACGCCATATTTGTTCTGCCCGCTCTCGCCCTGCAGGGCGATGCGTTCGTCGCCACCCTGCACCAGCAGGGCGGACAGGCCCGGCAGCTCAGGCATGGGCACGACCGGCGCTCTTGCGCACCATGGCCTGGAAGGCGTCGAAGACCCGTTGCATCACGCCCTGCTTGTAGGGGAACATGTCCACCGGGTCCATGGCGTGCACGATCATGCCGGTGTCGACTTCGAAGATCAGCAACTGGCCGTCGGGCGTCTCGCCGCAGTCGATGCCGAAGTAGTCCAGCGGGAAAGCCTCATGCAGGCGCGCGAAGGCGTCCTTGTGGCGGGCCGCGAAGTCCTGGTCGAAGTCGTGCATGACGCGGGCTTCTTCGTCACGGCGTTCCTGGCGCTCGGTCATGTCGGCATTGAGGTAGTGCACCATCCAGTTCGACGAGATCGCCATGTGGCACAGGAAGGGCTGGCCTTCGATGAAGACGATGCGGTACTTGCGGAACAGGCCGTCGGCGCTGCGATAGTCGATGAAGCTGGAGAGATAGAATTCGCCGATCTCTTCATGGGCGGCCAGGTATTGGCCCAGGGCCGCGCTGTCGGCGATCTGCTGCAACTCCTTGCCGGCATGCGAATCGACCGGACGCACGATCAGCGGCCACTGGCCGTCGGCCAGCCAGCCGGTGATGTCGGCGCCAGCGGCGATGCTCTGCAGATCGCCGCGCGAGATGCGGGCGGTCAGCGGCATGCTGATACCGGCTTCGCCATTGAGGATCAGCGAGACCGTGTCGCGAGCCAGACACAGCGAGTGCAGGGGGTGGTTGAGCAGCGGCGAATTCCAGCCGTCCACGGCGCTGCCCAGCTCGGCCAGCAGGTCCTGCGTGGCGGCCGATTCGCCGATGGCCACGAACAGCACGTCATGTGGCGGCAAGCTCTGCGGCAAGGGTTCGCCGGGCATCAGGTAGAGCGTTTCCAGACCGATCTCGGAGCCCGAGACCAAAAATTCCAGCGGCGTATTGGCCATGAAATTGCCCGGTGCCATCAGGGCCAGCAAGCGCAGCGCGGGCTCGCCCTCGGTAGTGGGCACACGATAGTGACGCTGCAGGCTCAGCGCGGCCATCTGCAGCTTGTCGGCCATGACCTCGTCGCCACGCACCTGCATCAGGAAGGACAGGTCCATGTAGCGCACCGCATCCTCGGGATGCTCACCCAGATGGGCGACGATGCGGTTGCCCAGCGGGTTCAGATCCTGCCCCTGGAAGCCGGCGTGCAACAGCGCCTGCTGGCCCAGCAGGAAGGGAGAGCCGGGAACGAAATCCAGATCGCTGGAGGAAGTGGTCATGAGGATCCTTGTCAAGCCTGCGCAGCAAGCAGTGCGCGGCCGGTGGTGAGGGTGAACTCGACCAGCTCGTCCAGTTTGGCGCGGCCGGTGCGGTGATTGAGAAGTGCGGTCCGGATCACGTACTGCCCGGCCAGCCGCGTGGAGGACGGTGCGGCAATGCCGGAGAGCTGGATGTCCCGGACCAGGCGGGCGTTGATGTCGTTGCTCAGTGCGGGCGGGGTGCGGTAGCGGAAGCAGACGATGTTCAACTGCACCGGTACCATCAGCTCCAGCTCGGGCGAGGCGGCAATGCGCGCGGCCAGGTATTGCGCGCGCTCGCAGCTCTCGGCCATGGCCTGGCCCAGCTTGTCCGCGCCCAGTACCTTCAGGCTCATCCATACCTTGAGGGCGCGGAATCCCCGCGAAAGGTCCGGCCCCAGGTCGCACGGCCAGGGCGAGCCGGCCGACAGGCCGCCGGGCTCACGCGCCAGGTAGCTCTGGTTGAGGTCGGCGAAGGTCTCCACCTGCCACTGGGCACTGCGCACCAGGATGAAGCCGGCGTCATAGGGCACATGCATCCACTTGTGGAAATCCATGGCGATCGAATCGGCCCGCTCGATGCCGGCGAACTTGGGCGCCAGTTGCGGCGATAGCAGGCACAGTGCGCCGATGGCGCCGTCGACGTGGTAATGCAGGCCAAATTCGGCGGCCAGGTCGGCCAGGGCGTGCAGGTCATCGATAGAACCGATGTCGACCGAGCCGGCCGTGCCGACGATCAGGAAGGGGCGCAGGCCAGCGCGCAGGTCGGTCTCGATGGCCGTGCGCATGGCGGCCACGTCGACGCTGCCATCGGCCAGCTGGTCGATCAGGCGCAGGTTGGCGCTGCCCAGGCCGGCCATGTCCATGCCGCGCGAGACGCAGCCATGGGTGCCGCGCACGGCGTAGGCCACCAGGGTCTGATCGCTACCCTGCAGGCCGCATGTGCGCACCTCGGCACCCAGCGCGCGCCGGCGCGCCACCAGCACGCCGATCAGGTTGGCCATAGAGGATCCGGTCACGAAGAGGCCGCTGGCCTCTTCAGGGAAGGAAAACAGCTGGGCCACCCAGCGCACCACCTGGCGTTCGAGTTCGACCGGCATGTGGTCGCGCCCGCCCAGGTTGGCGTTCAGGCCGGCGGCCAGCATCTCGGCCAGCATGCCCACGGGCGTGCCGGCGCCATGCACCCAGCCCATGAAGCCGGGATGGGTGTTGCCGACGGAATAAGGGAGTATGGAGCTGCGGAACTGCTGGTAGACCTCTTCCAGCGGCGCGCCGGTGGCCGGCAGCGCTTCCCGGATCGAGTCGCGGATGGCCGCGTCCGGCTGTCGCCACACCGGTCCTGCGCCGGCTGCGGCACCCTGGAGGTGGTCGAGCATGTCGTCGAGCATGGCATGCCCCTGACGCCGCAATGCCGCCCAGTCGTCTGGGTCCAGAGGGCTATTCCAGTCCTTACCTGCTGCATCCATCCATCTACCTCTCGCCTGGCGAGTCAACACCGAGAGCGAAGAGTATAGCCGGTTACGCCGGCGCCAATCCGGCAGATAAAGGCGCTCCAGCCCCTCATTTCCTTGGAAGAAACGCGGGGCTGGCGGCGTTGCTCGCGCGTGGCCGGCTCAGTGGCGGGCCACGCCCAGGTAGCTCTCGACGATGCGCGGATCGGCCGCCAGGGTCGCGGCCGGGCCTTCGCAGGCGATCTCGCCCATCTCCAGCACGTAGGCATAGTCAGCGATCTGTAAGGCGGCGCGGGCGTTCTGCTCCACCAGCAGGGTGGTCACGCCGGTGCTGCGCAACTGGCTGACGATGCCCAGGATCTCCTTGGTCACCAGCGGCGCCAGTCCCAGGCTGGGCTCGTCCAGCATCAGCACCTGCGGCTTGGCCATCAGCGCGCGGCCCACCGCCAGCATCTGGCGCTCGCCGCCGGAAAGCGTGCCGGCGGCCTGGCGGCGCCGCTCCTTCAGGCGCGGGAACAGGGCATAGACCAACTCCTGCTGGTCCAGGTAGCCGGACTCGCCATTGCGGCGGCGCTTGTAGGCGCCCAGCAGCAGGTTGTCCTCCACCGACATGGTGGTGAAGAGCTCGCGCTTCTCGGGCACCAGCGAGAGGCCACGCGCCACGCGCTCTTCCACCTCCATCTGGCTGACATCACCGCCCTGGAAGCTGATCCGTCCGCTGGCCGCCGCACCGGCGGGCAAGGCGCCCATCATGGCATTGAGCAGGGTCGACTTGCCCGCGCCGTTGGGACCGATGACGGTGACGATCTGGCCGGCGCGCAGCTTCAGGCTCGCCCCGGTCAGCGCGGCGACCTTGCCGTAGCGGGCCGACAGGCCACTGACCTCCAGCAGCACGGGCGCCGCCGGCGTTACGGCGGAATCGGACACGACAGCCACTTCCGGCGTCAGGGTGGCAAGACTCATCATTGGGCTCCTCCCAGATAGGCTTCAAGGACCGCCGGATGCACCTGGATCTGGGCCGGCGTGCCTTCGGCAATCTTGGTGCCGAATTCCATGACCACGATGTGGTCGGTCAACTGCATCACGAAGTCCATGTCGTGCTCCACCAGCAGCACGGCCATGCCTTCGCTGCGCAGCTTGGCCAGCAGCTCGGCCAGCGCCTCTTTCTCCTTCAGGCGCAGGCCGGCGGCGGGTTCGTCCAGCAACAGCAGGGCCGGATCGCAGCACAGGGCGCGGGCGATCTCCAGGATGCGCTGCTGGCCCAGCGCCAGGCTGCCGGCGGGCCGGTCCAGCAGCTCACCCAGGCCGACGCGCTCCAGCTGGCGCCGGGCCTCAGCCAGGATGCGCGCCTCCTCACCGCGATTGATGCGCAGGAGGCTGGCCAGGATGCCGCGCTGGGGCGCGAACTCGCCCCGGCGGAAGGCACCCATGGCGGCGTTCTCCAGCACGCTCATGCCCGGCACCAGGCGCACATGCTGGAAGGTACGGGCGATGCCGCGACTGGCGATCTCACGCGAGGACAAGCCAGCCAGGGACTGCCCACGATAGTTGAGCTTGCCGCTGGTGATCGACAACACCCCGGTCACCAGGTTGAAGGTGGTCGACTTGCCGGCGCCATTGGGGCCGATCAGGCCGACGATCTCGCCGGCCTTGACGGAGAAGCTCACATCATTGACCGCTACCAGCCCACCGAACTGCTTGCGGGCCGCATCCACCTCGAGGATCACTTCACCGCGCTGCGGCTTGGGCAACTGTGCCAGCGGCGCGGCATCGTCGGCCACCTTACGCGGCCGGCGGATGCCGAACCTGGCCTGCAGGTGCGGCCACAGGCCTTCGTTGGCGAACTGCAGGAAGATCACCAGCGCGATGCCGAAGACGATGGCCTCGAAGTTGCCATCCGCCCCCAGGAGGCTGGGCAGCCACGACTGCAGCACATTGCTCAGCACCGCCAGCAGGCCCGCGCCGAGCAGCGCCCCGCCCACATACGCGGCACCGCCCACCACCACCATCAACAGGTAGTCGATACCGTACTTGAGACCGAAGGGCGTGGGATTGACCGTATGCTGCAGATGCGCGTACAGCCAGCCCGAGATGCCCGCCAGCACGGCCGCATAGACGAAGATGACGACCTTCAGGCGCGCCGTATCGACACCCATGGCCTCGGGCATCACGTAGCCATACTTCAGCGCGCGCACGGCGCGGCCGGCACGCGAGTCGAGGAAGTTGACCACCGACACCAGGGCCAGCACCACCACCACCCAGATCAGCAGGTACATGGAGGCGCCATTGCCGAACTCGATGCTACCGATGGCGATGGAGGGGATGTCATTGATGCCGTCATACTTGCCCAGCAGCTCCAGGTTGCCGAACAAGTAGTACAGCGACAGCCCCCAGGCGATGGTCGACAGCGGCAGGTAGTGACCGGAGATGCGCATGGTCAGCGCGCCGATCACCAGCGCCGAGCCGGCGGTCAGGGCGATGCCGGCCAGCAGGCCCAGCCAGGGCGAGAGGCCGTACTGGGTAGTCAGGTAGGCGGTGGTATAGGCACCGATGCCGACGAAGGCCGCCTGGCCGAAGGAGATCATCCCGGCCACGCCGGTCAGCAGCACCAGGCCCAGCGCGACGATGGCATACAGGCCCACATAGGACAGCAGGGTCACCCAGAATGGTGGCAGGCCCAGCGTGGGCAAGGCCAACACGAGGGCGAAGAACAGCGCCGGCAAGGCAGCGCGATGCGAGGTCAGCAAATGCATGGCGGTCTCCTCAGGCTTCTTCGTCGACGTGGTGGCTGGTCAGCGAGCGCCACAACAGGATGGGGAGGATGACCGTGAAGACGATCAATTCCTTGTAGGAACTGGCCCAGAAGGAGGAAAAACTTTCCACCAGGCCCACCGCTACCGAGCCCAGCGCGGCCACCGGATAGCTGGCCAGGCCGCCGAAGATGGCGCCCACGAAACCCTTGAGCGCGATGATGAAACCGGATTCGTAGTTGACGATGGTAAAGGGCGCAATCAGGATGCCGCACAGCGCGCCGATGCCGGCGGCCATGGCGAAGGACAGCTTGCCGGCCTGGTTGATGCCCACCCCCACCAGCCGCGCGCCCAGGCGGTTGACGGCGGTGGCGCGCAGGGCCTTGCCGGTCAGCGTGCGATCGAAGAAGACGTAGATGGCGGCAATGAGCGCAGCCACCGTCACCAGCACGATCACGCTCTGGCCCGACACCGGGCTCTCACCCAGGTTGAATTGCAGGTCGGTGAAGGGCTTGGTGTTGCTGCCTTCCGGGCCGAACATCAGCAGGCCCAGGCCGACCATGGCCAGGTGCACGCCCAGCGAGACGATCAGCAGCACCAGCACGCTGGAATGCGCCAGCGGCTGGTAGGCCACGCGATAGATCATCGGTCCCATCGGCACCACGATGCCCAGCGCCAGCGCGATCTGCAGCGGCATGGCCAGTTCCTGCAGGGCGACATGACGTGTCAGACCATAGAGCGCGAGCGGATAGGCCAGTTGCGTGAGCAGCAACAGCGGCAAGCGTCGCACCAGGCGAGCTCGCGATGGCGCCAGTCGCAGCGCGTTGCCGATCTCCACGGCCAGCGTCACCCCACCCAGGGCCACCAGCAGCAGGGCCGTGCCGGGCGCCTGTCCGTTCTGGATGGCCGCCAGGGTCAGGGCGCCGAAGGCGACGAACTCCCCCTGCGGCAGGAAAATGACCCGCGTCACCGAAAACACCAGCACCAGCGCCAACGACAGCAACGCATAGATCGCGCCGGTCGTGATGCCGTCCTGAAACAGCACTGTCAGAATGCTTGTATCCACCTTTTCTCCTCCTGTTGAAACCGGCCGCCACGGTTCTTGCCGTGGCTGGCCGGTGATGTCTCGGATCTTGTTCGACCCTTTTATTGTGTTGGCGCGGTGCTGCTGTACTGCTGCCCCGTTGATGAGGCGATGAAGTGGTTCCTGCAAGAAAACACGACTACCGTTCGGACTGAGTAGGCCCGTCCAGGGCCGTATCGAAGGCGCTCCTCAGGGCCAACGGTCATCCATGGGCATTCGGGAACCTCACGCCGTCGGTTTCTTGGCCACCAGCGTAAGGATGTCGTAGGAAGCCACCAGCTCGCCATCCTGGTTGCTGACCTCGACATCCCAGGCCACCACGCCCTGGCCCTGGCCTTTGGCGTCTTTCTTGTTGCGGTCGATCTTGCGCTTGCAGGTCAGGCGCGCGCTGATGGTGTCACCGATACCCACCGGCTTGACGAAGCGCAGCGTATCCAGCCCATAGTTAGCCAGCACCGGACCCGGCGCGGGCGAGACGAACAGGCCGGCCGCCGCCGAGAGCACGAAATAGCCGTGCGCGATGCGCTTGCCGAAAGGCGATTCGCGCGCCGAGATCTCGTCGAAGTGCATGTAGAAGTGATCGCCCGAGAGGCAGCCGAAATTGACGATGTCGGCCTCGGTAACGGTGCGGCGATGAGTCGCCAGCGAGTCGCCGATCTGCAGGTCCTCGAAATGATGGCGGAAGGGATGGATGCCCGATTCGCGCACCTGCGCGCCGCGCACATGCTCGCCCACCACGGCCGCCAGCATCGTGGGCGAACCCTGCACGGCAGTGCGTTGCAGGTAGTGCTTCACGGCACGCGAGCCGCCCAGTTCTTCGCCACCACCGGCACGCCCCGGACCGCCGTGCTTCAGCTGCGGCAGGGGCGAACCATGGCCGGTGGATTCGGGTGCGCATTCGCGGTCGAGCACCAGCAGGCGACCATGCCAGGCCGCCGCCACCGGGATGGCGCGTGCCGCTACCGCCGGCGTGCGCGTGACCAGGCTGGCCACCAGGCTGCCGCGTCCACGCGCGGCCAGCTCCAGCGCTTCATCCAGGTCGTCATAGGGCATCAGGGTGCTGACCGGGCCGAAGGCTTCCAGCTCGTGCACCGGGCTGCCGGCGGCGGTATCACGCGCCAGCAGCAGGGTCGGCGCGAAGAAGGCGCCCTCGCCTACGCCCTCGCCTTGCGGTGCGAAGGCGCCGCCGGCACCGAGGATGACATCGGCGCTGCGCTTCAACAGGGCCACGCGCTCCTCGACATCCTTCTGCTGCGCCCGGGAGGCCAGCGGCCCCATGCGTACCGATTCCAGTACCGGGTCGCCCACCACGATCTTCGACAGCCGCGCGGACAGGCGCTCGGCCACCGCATCGAGATGGCGGCGCGGCACGATGGCGCGGCGGATGGCCGTGCATTTCTGGCCGGCCTTGGTGGTCATCTCACGCGCCACTTCCTTGACGAAGAGATCGAACTCCTCGTCGTCCGCCATCACATCGGGGCCGAGGATGGCGCAGTTGAGCGAATCGGCCTCGGCATTGAAGGGGATCGAGTTGGCGATCAGATTGGGATGCGCGCGCAGCTTGGCGGCGGTGTCGGCCGAGCCGGTGAAGGTGACCACGTCCTGCGACTGCAGGAGATCCAGCAGGTCGCCGGTGGAGCCGATCACCAGTTGCAGGCTGCCCTCGGGCAGCAGGCCCGATTGCTGGATCAGGCGCACCGCCGCTTCGGCCAGGTAACTGGTGGCGGTGGCGGGCTTGACGATGCAGGGCATGCCAGCCAGGAAGCTGGGGGCGAATTTCTCCAGCATGCCCCAGACCGGGAAGTTGAAGGCATTGATGTGCACCGCCACGCCACCGCGCGGCACCAGGATGTGGCTGCCGGCGAAGCGCCCCTGCTTGCCCAGCGGGAAGGCCGGGCCTTCGTGGACCAGGTTGGAAGACGGGAATTCATTGGTGCCGATGCTGGCATAGGTGAACAGCGTGCCGCTGCCGCCTTCGATATCGATCCAGCTGTCGGCGCGGGTGGCGCCGGTGTGGGCGGAGACGGCGTAGAGCGCCTCCTTGTGTTCCATCAGATACTTGGCCAAGGCCTTGAGGATGCCGGCACGCTGCTGGAAATCCAGCGCCAGCAGGCCGGCCAGGCCACGGCCACGCGCATGCGCCAGCGCCTCGCCGAAGTCGATGGATTCGCCGTGGGTGCTGGCCACGGTATGGCCATTGACGGCGCTATGCAAGGCCTGGGCCGGGCTTTCGCCGAACCAGCGGCCGGCGATGAAACTCTGTAGCAAGGGAGGACGGGTAGTCATCGGAGACTCCTGTGGAGAACGATCAAAAGCGGTGGTGCGGAAAAATCCGTGCCGCGCCGAACCGGGACATACCAGGGTCGGCTGGCAGCGGCGAACGGAAAGTGCAGAGACCGGACCCCGATCAGGGCTGGTATTGCCAGGCGCCGTCGACGATCTTGACCATCACCGAGGCACGCTGGTCCAGGCCCAGGTGGTCGGTGGCCGACATGTTGTAGACGCCGTGCACGCCGGTGACTTCCTTGGTCGATTCCAGCGCATCGCGCAGGGCCGCACGGAATTCCGGGGTACCCGGTTTGGCGCGCTTCAAGGCCACGGGGATGGCCGCCTGCAGCAGCTGGCCGGCATCCCAGGCGTAGCCGCCGAAGAGCGAGACACTGCCCTTGCCGTGGGCCGCTTCATACTTGCCCACATAGTCGAGCGCGACCTTGCGGATGGGGTTGCTGGCCGGCAGTTGCGCCGCCACCAGCACGGGGCCGGCCGGCAACAGGGTACCGTCGAGCATCTTTCCGCCCACGCGCAGGTAGTCGGCATTGGCCACGCCATGGGTCTGGTAGATCTGGCCCTTGAAGCCACGCTCCTTGAGGGCACGCTGCGGCACCACGGCCGGGGTGCCGGAGGCGGCGATGAGGATCGCATCGGGCTTGGCGGCCACCAGCTTGAGGGCTTGCGCAGTGACCGAGGTATCGGTGGGGGCGAAGCGCTCGTTGGCGACCAGTTCCAGTTTCTTCAGGCCGGCGGCCTTCTTGAATTCCTCATACCAGCCGTCGCCATAGGCATTGGCGAAGCCGATGAAGGCGATGCGCTGGTGGCCGCGCGCCACCATGTCCTTGGCAATGGCCAGCGACATCATGATGTCGTTCTGCGGGGTCTTGAAGACCCACTTCTTCTTGGCATCCATGGGCTCGACGATGCGTGCGGCGGCAGCCAGCGAGATCATCGGCGTCTGCGACTCGGCGGCCACTTCGATCATCGAGATCGAGTTGGGGCTGACCGAGGAACCGACGATGACATCCACATTGTTTTCGGAGACGAAGCGACGCGCGTTCTTGACCGCCTGGGTGGTGTCGGAGGCATCGTCGAGGACAATGTAGTTGATCTTCTGCCCGCCGATGGTAGTGGGCAGCAGGGCTACGGTGTTCTTCTCGGGGATGCCCAGCGAAGCGGCCGGGCCGGTGGTCGATACGGTGACACCGACGTTGATGTCGGCGTGGGCGGCCAGCGCCATGCCGGCCAGCGCCAGTGCGATCAATGAACGAGCGAACTGCATGGAGGTCTCCTTGATGGTGTTGTCATTGTTGGGTGCATCTGCTGCCTGCCTGTCAATGACGCGACCATGGAGCGCTCACGTCATCTTTTCTTCTTCCCGCCGCCGTCCAGGCCCACGGCGCCAATGCCGCCAAACAGCAAGTCCGAGACGACCACGGCCATGCGCTCATGGGTCAGCTCGCCATCGGGCTTGAGCCACATGAACATCCAGTTGATCATCCCGAACAGCAGCATGGCCAGCGGCTTGGCCATGCGACTGCGATCGAGCTCCGGGCGTACCGCGCTCATGGCGTCGGCCACCGCCGCCACCACCTTGCGCTCCCCGGCCAGGATGCGCTCCTGGTCGCCTGGCTCCAGGAAGCGCACATCCTCGGTCAGCACCCGGTGCTGGTTCTGCGCATCGCTGTATTCCTCCACGAAGCGCTGCACCAGCAGCCGCAAGCGCGGCTCGGGGGCCAGGTCCTGCTGCGCGACTTCATCGACCAGGCCGCACAGGCGGTCGATGTGGTTCTCGCAGATGTGCATCAGCAACTGATGCTTGTCGGCAAAGTAGTGATACAGCGAGGCCTTGGACAGGCCACATGCCAGCGCCACTTCATTCATCGATGTGCCCACGAAACCATTGCGCGCGAACAAGGCTGCCGCCTGTTCGATGATGGCTTCGCGCTGGTTCTCGTATCCCGCTGCACGCTTGCGTGGCATAAGTGCGTCCTCTCGGTTATTTCCGCAAAGTCATGATTGTGCCGCAAATCAAAACTCTTTCGCTGCATTTACCTTGGACCGGATTCCACTGCTGCTGCAATTCGGAATCCACGCCCTGGCTGGATGCGGCTGGAAATACGGAGGTCTTGCCCGGTTGAGCGTCGCCCTCGATGCCTTGCTGTCACCGGTCAGCAAAAAAACTTCAAAACATTATTGACCAACCGGTCGGTCGAAATTATTATTCCCTAAAAACCAGCGACAGGCAAATGCTTTTTTCGGACCGGAAACGACCGGAAACGAAGCGCACAGCGCCCCGCCGCTGCAACGAACCGGTGGCAGCCACAACGGTGGCTTGCCGACAAAGGAGACAGCAGTGCCCTGTTATTCCATCGAAGGCGTGATCCCGGTCGTGGACCCGGACGCCTATGTGCATCCGACGGCGGTGTTGATCGGCGATGTCATCGTCGGCCCGGATTGTTATGTCGGCCCGGCGGCCTGCCTGCGCGGCGACTTCGGTCGCATCGTGCTGCAGCGTGGGGCCAATGTGCAGGACACCTGCGTGATCCACGGTTTCCCCGGCCACGACACGGTGGTGGAAGAGAACGGCCACATCGGCCACGGCGCCGTGCTGCACAGCTGCGTGGTCAAGCGCGATGCGCTGGTGGGCATGAATGCGGTGGTGATGGATGAAGCGGTGATCGGCGAACAGGCCATCGTGGCGGCCAGCGCCTTCGTGCGGGCCGGCATGCAGGTACCTGAACGGGTGCTGGTGGCGGGCCTGCCGGCCAAGGTGGTGCGTCCCCTGGGCGAAGACGAGATCCGCTGGAAACAGATCGGCACCCGCACCTATCACGACCTGACCAAGCGCAGCCTGCGCAGCATGAGCGAAGTAATCCCCCTGAGCAAGATGGAAGAAGACCGTCCCCAGCTGGTCACGCCGCGTGTGGAGCCACTCATTGCGGCCAAGCGGGCCTAGCGGCAGCCGGGCAGTTGGGCATCACGGTTTCCAGTTTTCGTTTTTTGGCTTTACCCACCTGAAGCGGGCCGATGCGGCCAGGACCTCTTACGCCCGTCATTCAGCGTGCCCCACTTTCACGGAGAAGCAGCATGTATGCACAAATGGTAGAAACCGGCCTGTCCAAGGTACGTACCCTGGAAGACATGTCGCCGGAGGAACGCGCCTTCCAGGCGCGCATCGACGAGGGCGTCAAGATCGAGCCCAAGGACTGGATGCCCGAGGCCTATCGCAAGACCCTGGTGCGCCAGATCTCGCAGCACGCCCACTCGGAAATCGTCGGCCAGCTGCCCGAGGGCAACTGGGTCACGCGTGCGCCGACGCTGGAGCGCAAGGCCATCCTGCTGGCCAAGATCCAGGATGAGGCCGGCCATGGCCTCTATCTCTACAGCGCTGCCGAGACCCTGGGCGTGTCGCGCGATGCGCTGCTGGAAGACCTGCACGCCGGTCGTGCCAAGTATTCCAGCATCTTCAACTACCCGGCCATCAGCTGGGCCGACATGGGCGCCATCGGCTGGCTGGTGGATGGCTCGGCCATCATCAACCAGATCCCGCTGTGCCGCTGCTCCTTCGGCCCCTACTCGCGCGCCATGGTGCGGGTGTGCAAGGAGGAATCCTTCCACGCCCGCCAGGGCTACGACATCATGCTGGCGCTGTGCCGCGGCACGCCCGAGCAAAAGCAGATGGCGCAGGATGCGCTGAACCGCTGGTGGTGGCCGGCGCTGATGATGTTCGGCCCCTCCGACAGCGAATCGGTCAACAGCGCGCAGTCGATGCAATGGCGCATCAAGCTGTTCTCCAACGACGAGCTGCGCCAGCGCATGGTCGACCAGACCATCCCGCAGATCGAATACCTGGGCCTGACCGTGCCTGACCCCGACCTGAAGTGGAATGCGGAACGCGGCCGCTATGACTTCGGCCGGGTCAACTGGGATGAATTCCATGAGGTCGTGCGCGGCAATGGTCCCTGCAACCGCGAGCGCATCGCCACCCGCAAGAAAGCCTACGACGACGGCCAGTGGTTCCGCGAGGGCCTGGTGGCGCATGCCGACAAGCAGCTCGCCCGCAAGGCCGCCTGATCCCTATTCCCTGATCCACAGTCCAGTCAAGCAAGACTCTCTCAACAACAATGTCAGTGGCCGCGCCAAGGCCGGCCCGCCAACAAGGAAAACATCATGAGCAAGGAATGGCCCCTCTGGGAAGTCTTCATCCGCAGCCAGCACGGCCTGGCCCATAAACACGTCGGCAGCCTGCACGCCCCCGATGGCGAGATGGCCATCAACAATGCGCGCGACGTCTATACCCGCCGCAACGAAGGCGTAGGCATCTGGGTGGTGCGCGCGGCCGACATCGTCTCCTCCAGCCCGGGCGACAAGGCGCCGCTGTTCGAGCCGTCCAACAGCAAGGTGTATCGCCATCCGACCTTCTTCCCCATGCCGGCGGAACTGAAGAACCTGTGAGGCCGGAGAACGACATGACACAGAAAACCGATTACGTGCGACGCCTGGGCGACAACGCCCTGGTGCTCTCGCAACGCCTCTCCGAATGGTGTGGCAAGGGTCCCGCGCTGGAAGAGGACATGGCCCTGATCAATGTCTCCCTGGACCTGATCGGCCAGGCCCGCATGTGGCTCAGCTATGCCGGCGAACTGGAAGGCCAGGGCCGCAGCGAAGACCAGCTGGCCTTCCTGCGCGACGCCCACCAGTTCCACAACCTGCTGCTGGTGGAACTGCCCAACGGCAGCTATGCCGACACGCTGGCGCGCCAGTTCCTCTTCGATGTGTGGCACTACTTCGTCCTCGAAGGACTGTGCGAGTCCAGCGATGCGCGCATCGCCGAGATCGCCCAGAAGAGCTTGAAGGAAGTCACCTACCACGTGCGCCGCAGCACCGACCTGATCATCCGCCTGGGTGACGGCACTGAGGAAAGCCACCGCCGCATGCAGGAGGCCATCGATGCCCTGTGGATGTATACGGGCGAACTGTTCACCGCCGATGCGCTCGATGAGGCCATGGTGCAGCAGGGTGTGGCGCGTTCGCTGCAGGAGGTGCAGCAGAAATGGCAGCAGCATGTCACCGACGTGCTGCGCCAGGCCACCCTGCAGATCCCGGCCGCCGGTCTGTGGATGCAGAGCGGCGGCAAGGCCGGGCGGCATACCGAGCATCTCGGCTACCTGCTGGCGGAGATGCAGTTCCTGCAACGCACCTATCCGGGAGCCAGCTGGTGAGCGATCCCCTCCTCGGTGCGCAGGCCGACCCGGACGTACACGCTGCCCTCAAGGCGAGCGTCTGGGAATGGCTGGAAGCGGTCCCCGATCCCGAGATCCCGGTGATCTCGGTGGTGGACCTGGGCATCGTGCGCGACGTCGAAATCACCGCCGCCGAGGTGGGTCAGGCGCTCTGCTGCACCGTGGTCATCACGCCCACCTATTCCGGTTGCCCGGCCATGCACCTGATCGCCGACGAGATCACCAGCGCCCTGCAGGACAAGGGCTTGCCGCAGGTCGCCATCCGCACGCAACTGGCACCGGCCTGGAACACCGACTGGATGAGCGAGAAAGGCCGCCGCAACCTCAAGCAGTACGGCATCGCGCCGCCGGCCCAGCAGGTCATCGACATCCGTGGCATCAGCGCCCGCCAGCAGGTCGCGCCGCAAGTGCAATGCCCGCATTGCGGCTCGATGCAGACGGTCTGCGTGAGCCAGTTCGGTTCCACCTCGTGCAAGTCGCTCTACCAGTGCAAGGACTGCCGCGAGCCGTTCGACTACTTCAAGGCCCACTGAGCCGGCCCCACTAAGGATAGGCCGGCCCGGTCCACCAGAACAGAAGGCACAACATCATGAGTAAATTCTATCCACTGACCATCTCGAACGTGAAGCAGGAAACCCGCGACACCATCGTGGTCTCCTTCGCCGTGCCCGGCGAGCTGCAGGACACCTTTTCCTACCAGCAGGGCCAGCACCTGACGCTGCGCTCGCAGATCGATGGCGAAGACCTGCGCCGCTCCTACTCGATCTGCTCGGCCGTGCAGGAACGGCAATTGCGGGTAGCCATCAAGCGCAATCCGGGCGGCCTGTTTTCCAACTGGGCCAACGAAACCCTCAAGGCCGGCCAGAGCATCCAGGTGATGCCGCCCATGGGCAACTTCAACGTCCCGCTGGATGCGGCCAACCGCAAGCATTACCTGGCCTTTGCCGCCGGCAGTGGCATCACGCCGATGATGTCGATCATCAAGACCACGCTGCTGACCGAGCCGCATAGCCACTTCACGCTGGTCTATGCCAACCGCGCCTCGTCCTCGGTGATCTTCAAGGAAGAACTGAGCGACCTCAAGGACGCCTACCTCGATCGCCTCAACGTGGTCTATGTGATGAGCCGCGAGCAGCAGGATGTAGAGCTGTTCAATGGCCGCATCGACCGCGCCAAGTGCGATGCCTTCCTGGCGTCCTGGATCAATCTCAAGGATATCGATGCCGCCTTCCTGTGTGGTCCCGAAGAGATGGTGCAGGCGGTCTCGGCGTCGCTGCAGGCGCATGGCATGGACAAGTCCAGCATCAAGACCGAACTGTTCGCCGCCACCCTGCCGCAGCACAAGAGCAATGCGGCGCGCCCGGTGGTGGGCAACAAGGAGTGCGAAGTGACCGTCATCGTCGATGGCTATCACAACGTCTTCACCATGGACAAGGAAAAGGAATCGGTGCTGGAGGCGGGTCTCAAGCATGGCATCGACCTGCGCTACTCCTGCAAGGGCGGCGTATGCGCCACCTGCCGCTGCAAGGTGGTGGAAGGCAAGGTCGACATGGACGCCAACTACGCCCTGGAAGACTACGAGATCGCCCGTGGCTTCGTGCTGAGCTGCCAGTCCTTCCCGGTGAGCGACAAGGTGTTGCTGGACTTCGACCAGGACAACTGAGCCACCGGCATCAAGGGAGAACGCATGAGCAACGCATTTTTCGAACGGCACCGCGACACGCTGGAACAGGCCCTGCAGGCCCTGGAGCAGCGCGGCTACTGGAGCCCCTACAGCGAATCGCCCAGCCAGCGCATCTATGGCGACGGCGCGGCCCAGGCCGGACGCCTGGCCTATGAGAAGCGCCTGGAACGCCCCTTCGTGTTCACGCCGGAGCAGGCCGGCGGCGACCAGCTGGCCGGGGCGGAAGTATCGCCCTATGGCTTTGCGCTGGGCATCCGCTATCCGCGCCCGGACCTGGATCGCCTGCTGCCGGCGATGCAGCTGGCTGCGACCGGCTGGCGCCATGCCGGCCCGCAGGTCTGGAGCGGCGTGGCGCTGGAAATCGTCGCGCGCCTCAACGCGCGCAGCTTCGAGATCGCCCATGCGGTCCAGCACACCACCGGCCAGGCCTTCACGATGGCCTTTCAGGCTGGCGGCCCGCATGCGCAGGACCGCGCGCTGGAGGCCATCGCCTGCGCCTGGCAGCAGTTGCGCGCCATTCCCGCCAGCGCCCGCTGGGAAAAACCGCAGGGCAAGCATGCGCCGCTGGTGATGCAGAAGTCCTGGCGCATCGTGCCGCGCGGTATCGGCCTGGTGATCGGCTGCTGCACCTTCCCCACCTGGAACAGCTACCCCGGCCTGTTCGCCAACCTGGCCACCGGCAATGCGGTCATCGTCAAGCCGCATCCGGGTGCCATCCTGCCGCTGGCCATCACGGTGGAGGTGGCACGCGAGGTCATCGCCGAGGCCGGCTTCAATCCGGACATCGTCACGCTGGCCGCGCACGATGCCGCCGATACCGGGATGGCGCGCACCCTGGCGCTGCGCCCGGAGATCGGCCTGATCGATTTCACCGGCAGCAGCGCCAACGGTGCCTGGCTGGAGACCCATGCCCGGCAGGCCGAGGTCTATACCGAGAAGTCCGGCATCAACCAGATCATCATCGACAGCACCGACAACCTGGCCGGCATGGCGCATAACATCGCCTTTTCGCTGGCGCTGTATTCGGGCCAGATGTGTACCACGCCACAGAACATCTACATCCCCAAGGAAGGCATTGCCACGCCCGAGGGCCGGGTCGGCTTCGAGGATGTAGCGCAGGCCATCGTGCGGGCTCTGGCCAGTTTGACCGTGGATGCGAGCAAGGCGGTCGAATTCCTGGGGGCGATCCAGAACGAGGCCGTCCTGCAGCGTATCGAAGCGGCTCGCCAGATTGGCCAGGTGCTGCTGGAGAGCACGACCCTGGTCCATCCGCAATTCCCCCATGCGCGCATCCGCACGCCGCTGGTGGTGCAGGCGCGACGCAACCAGACCATCGCCCAGGAATACTTCGGGCCGGTCAGCTTCATCATTCCCGTCGACGATACCGCCACCGCGATTGCGCTGGCCCAGCGCACCGCCAGCGAGCATGGCGCACTGACCCTGTCGGGCTACAGCACCGATGCCGTGGTCCGGCAGGCGATGCAGGACGCCGCCGCCGATGCCGGCGTGGCGCTGTCGATGAATCTCATCGGTGGCGTGTTCGTGAACCAGTCGGCTGCCTTCAGTGATTTCCACGGCACCGGTGCCAATCCGGCCACCAATTGCGCCTTGACCGATGCGGCCTTCGTGGCCAAGCGCTTCCGTGTGGTGCAAACCCGCGAGCCGGTCCCCAACCCCGCCTAGGCCGATGCCATGACTTCTTCCACTGATATGCACTACGAATCCATCCTCTTCGAGAACCGCGACGGCATCGCCGTCATCACCCTCAACCGTCCGGACAAGCTCAACAGTTTTACCGTCGCCATGCACCTGGAACTGCGCGACGCCATCGCCCGCCTGCAGGCCGATGCCTCGGTGCGCGTGCTGCTGCTCACCGGCGCCGGCCGGGGATTTTGTGCCGGCCAGGACCTGGGCGACCGCGCCGTCAAGCCGGGCGACGACGCTGTCGACCTGGGCCACTCCATCGAGAAATACTACGGCCCGCTGGTGAAGTCGCTGCGCGCCCTGCCCTTCCCGGTGATCTGCGCCGTCAATGGCGTGGCCGCCGGTGCCGGTGCCAATCTGCCGCTGGCCTGCGACATCGTGCTGGCGGCGCGCTCGGCCAGCTTCGTCGAAGTGTTCTGCAAGCTGGGACTGATCCCCGATACCGGTGGCACCTACTTCCTGCCGCGACTGGTGGGGACCGCGCGTGCCATGGGCATGGCGCTGCTGGGTGAGAAGATCAGCGCCGAGCAGGCCGAGCAATGGGGCCTGATCTGGAAATGCATCGACGACGACCAGTTGATGGAACAGGCCCGCGCCATGGCGCAGCACTTCTCCCGGGCGCCCACCAAGGGCCTGGCCGCCACCAAGGCCACGCTCTACCAGAGCCCGGCCAACACGCTGGAACAACAACTGGACCTGGAGCGCGACAGCATGCGCGCCCTGGGCCATAGCCGTGACTACCGAGAGGGCGTCGCCGCCTTCCTGGAAAAGCGCGCACCACAATTCACGGGACAATGACATGAACCAGCATTGCGCCACACACGCCCTGCCACCGTCGGTCATGGTGGCCGTCATCGGCAGCGGCACCATGGGGGCAGGCATCGCCCAGGTGGCGGCTGCGGCCGGCCATGTCGTGACCCTGTACGACACGCAGCCGGGCGCGGCCGAAAAAGCCATCGCGCAGATCCGCGCCAGGTACGACAAGCTGGTCATCCGCGAAAAGATGACCGGGGAAGCTGCCCACGCCGCCAGCATGCGCCTGCATGCGGCCAACGCACTGGAAGAACTGGCCAGTGCCGGCCTGGTGGTGGAAGCCATCGTCGAGCAGCTGGCAGTGAAACAGGAACTGTTCGACCAGCTGGAGGCGATCGTGTCCGACGACTGCATCCTGGCCAGCAATACCTCCTCGCTCTCCATCACCAGCATCGCTGCCCGCCTGCGCCGGCCGCAACGCGTGGTAGGCATGCACTTCTTCAACCCGGTGCCGATGATGGCACTGGTGGAAGTGGTCCACGGCCTGGCCAGCGACGCGCTGGTGGCGCAATGCGTCTATGACACCGCCCTGGCCTGGGGTAAGTCACCGGTGTTTGCCAAGTCCACGCCGGGCTTCATCGTCAACCGGGTGGCCCGTCCCTACTACGCCGAAGCCCTGCGCCTGCTGCACGAGCAGGCCGCGCAAGCCCATACCATCGATGCCCTGCTGCGCGAGTGCGGCGGTTTTCGCATGGGGCCGTTCGAGCTGATGGACCTGATCGGCCACGACGTCAATTTTGCGGTGACGCAGTCGGTGTTCCGCGCCTATTTCAACGATCCGCGCTTCACGCCCTCGCTGATCCAGCAGGAGCTGGTCAACGCCGGCTACCTGGGGCGCAAGAGCGGGCGCGGCTTCTACACCTATGACGAGAGTGGGGCGCAGTCCACTGCGGCAGCGCAGACCGAAGCACCCTGCGCCCTGCCCACGCCAGCGGTGCAATTCTACGGAAATCATCCCCTGATCCGGGTACTGCGCGGACGCTTCAGGGGCCATATGGAATTGCATCCGCCGCATGCCAGCAACATGTTGATGAAAGCGGGTTCGGCCCGTCTCTTCGTCACCGACGGCCGCAGCGCGACCCAGCGCGCCTATGACTTCAACTGTCCCGACACCGTGGTGGTCGACCTGGCCCTGGACTACGAACAGGCCACCCGCGTGGTGCTGGCTCCCGCCGACCAATGCCAGCCGAACGCTTTCTCTGCCGTCACTGCAGTGTTCCAGTCCTGCGACTTTGCCGTCACGCGGCTGGCCGACGTACCGGGCCTGGCCGTCATGCGCACCGTCTGCATGCTGGCCAATGAAGCTGCGGACGCCGTCAACCAGGGTGTCTGCAACGTTGCGGACGCCGACATGGCAATGAAAAAGGGCGTCAATTATCCCCGCGGGCCACTGGCCTGGGCCGATGCCATCGGCATAGGCACCGTCGGCGAAGTATTGCGCAACCTGTCGCAAACCTATGGCGAAGATCGTTACCGGGTCTCGCCGTTGATCCAACGTCTGCAAGCTTCCGGAAGGACTTTCTATGAGTAATACCGCGCAATCGGCAGCCCCCGTACTCACCCCGCAACAGGCGCAGGCCCTGGCCGAAGCCACCGTGCAAGCCATGTACCCGCGCGACAATGCCTCGCAGGCGCTGGGATTGAAGATCCTCGAAGTCGGCCCCGGCCATGCGCGCATGAGCATGCTGGTGCGCGGCGACATGGTCAACGGCCATGCCACCTGCCATGGCGGCTTCATCTTCTGCCTGGCCGACAGCACCTTCGCGTTTGCCTGCAACAGCCGCAATCTCAATACCGTGGCATCGGGTTGCAGCATCGAATACGTGGCGCCGGCCTTTCGCAACGACGTGCTGACAGCCCAGGCGCAGGAACGCATGCTGGCCGGACGCACTGGCGTCTACGACATCACGGTCAGCAACCAGGATGGCAAGCTGATCGCCCTGTTCCGCGGAAAATCCTACCGCATCAAGGGCGAGGTCATTGCCGGACTGCAAGCAGCGCAGTGATAGCGGCACCCACAAAAACAAGACACAATTCAACAGAGACTGGAGAACGACATGACCACCCGCATTCCCCAACCCGGTGACCTGGAAGCGATCGAGACCGCCAGCCGCGACGAGCTGCAGGCACTGCAGCTGCAACGCCTGAAGTGGAGCCTGAAACACGCCTACGAGAACGTGGCCCACTACCGCAATGCCTTCGATGCCGCCGGCGTGCATCCGGATGACCTCAAGAGCCTGTCGGACCTGAGCAAGTTCCCCTTCACCACCAAGAAGGACCTGCGCGACCACTACCCCTTCGGCATGTTCGCCGTACCGCGCGAACAGGTGGCACGCGTACACGCCTCCAGCGGAACCACCGGCAAGCCCACCGTGGTGGGCTATACGAAGAACGATATCGATACCTGGGCCACCGTGGTGGCACGCTCGATCCGCGCCGCCGGTGGGCGCGCCGGTGACATCCTGCAGGTGTCCTATGGCTACGGTCTCTTCACCGGCGGCCTGGGTGCCCACTATGGCGCCGAGAAGCTGGGTTGCACCGTCATCCCCATGTCGGGCGGCCAGACCGAGAAGCAGGTGCAACTGATCCAGGATTTCAAGCCCAGCATCATCATGGTCACGCCTTCCTACATGCTCAACGTGATCGAGGAATTCCAGCGCCAGGGCCTGGACCCGGCGGCCAGCTCGCTGAAGGTCGGCATCTTCGGCGCCGAGCCATGGACCGATGCCATGCGCCGCGAGATCCAGGAGCGCGCCGGCATCGACGCCGTCGATATCTATGGCCTGTCGGAAGTGATGGGCCCGGGCGTGGCCTGCGAGTGCATCGAGAGCAAGGATGGCCCGGTGATCTGGGAAGACCATTTCTATCCCGAGATCATCGATCCCGAGACCGGCGAAGTGCTGCCCGATGGCGCGGAAGGCGAACTGGTCTTTACGTCGCTGTCCAAGGAGGCGCTGCCGATGATCCGCTACCGCACGCGCGACCTCACGCGCCTGTTGCCGCCGACCTCGCGCTCGATGCGCCGCATCGGCAAGATCACCGGCCGCTCCGACGACATGCTCATCATCCGTGGCGTGAACGTGTTCCCGACCCAGATCGAGGAGCTGATCCTGAAGCTGCCGCAACTGGCGCCGCAATACCAGCTGCAGATCGAGCGCCATGGCCACATGGATAGCATGTGCGTCTTCGCCGAGCTGCGCGAGGATGCCTCGGCCGAGCACGTCGAGGCACTGGAGCGCGAGCTGCAGCACAGCATCAAGACCTATGTGGGCATCTCCACCAAGGTCACGGTGGTGCCGGCGGGCATGATCGAACGCTCCTCGGTGGGCAAGGCCAAGCGCGTGATCGACAACCGCAAGAAGGCCGAGGCGGCCGTGCCGGCCTGAGGCTGGCACGCGACGACATCACCACTACCACCACAGACGAGGACATTCATGGACGCATTCATTTGTGACGCCATCCGCACGCCCTTCGGCCGCTACGGCGGCGCCCTGGCCGGCGTGCGCGCCGACGACCTGGCCGCAGCCCCGATCCGCAGCCTGATGGAACGCAACCCGGGCGTGGACTGGCGCCAGCTCGACGACATCCTCTACGGCTGCGCCAACCAGGCCGGCGAGGACAACCGCAACGTGGCCCGCATGGCGGGCCTGCTGGCCGGCCTGCCCATCGAGGTGCCGGGTACCACCATCAACCGCCTGTGCGGCTCCAGCCTGGACGCTGTCGGCATGGCCGCGCGCGCCATCAAGTCCGGCGAGGTGCAGCTGATGATCGCCGGCGGCGTGGAGAGCATGAGCCGCGCGCCCTTCGTGATGGGCAAGGCCGAGAGCGCCTTCTCGCGCAGCGCGACGATCTTCGATACCACCATCGGCTGGCGCTTCGTCAATCCGCTGATGAAGGCACAGTACGGCATCGACTCCATGCCGGAGACGGCCGAGAACGTGGCCAGCGATTTCGCCATCCCCCGCGCCGACCAGGATGCCTTCGCCCTGCGCAGCCAGCAGCGCTGGGTTGCCGCGCAGGAAGCCGGATTTTTTAAAGGCGAGATCGCGCCGCTGGCGATCCCGCAGAAAAAGGGCGATCCGGTCATCGTCACGACCGACGAGCATCCGCGCCCCGACACCACACTCGCCACCCTGGCCAAGCTCAAGGGCGTGGTCCGACCTGATGGCACGGTCACCGCCGGCAACGCCTCCGGGGTCAACGATGGCGCCTGCGCGCTGTTGCTGGCCTCGGCCAAGGCGGCCGACCTGTATCGACTCAAGCCGCGCGCGCGCGTGCTGGGCATGGCCACTGCCGGCGTGGCGCCGCGCATCATGGGCTTCGGCCCGGCACCGGCCACGCGCAAGGTGTTGGCGCAAACCGGCCTGAGCCTGGCGCAGATGGATGTGATCGAACTCAACGAAGCCTTCGCCGCGCAAGGCCTGGCCGTCACCCGCGACCTCGGCCTGCCTGACGACGCCGCGCACGTCAACGCCAATGGCGGTGCCATCGCCATCGGCCATCCGCTGGGAGCCTCCGGCGCGCGCCTGGTGACCACGGCGATCAACCAGCTCGAACGCACCGGTGGCCGCTATGCGCTGTGCACCATGTGCATCGGCGTGGGCCAGGGCATTGCCCTGGTGATCGAACGGGTGAGTGCATGAGCGGACAAGAAGAGGGACCGCAGGACATCCTCGTGAGCCGGCATGGCGCGCATGTGCTGCATCTGGTGCTGAACCGCCCGGCCGTGCGCAATGCCCTGCGCAACCAGAGCCTGCAAGAGATCGTGCAGGTCCTGGCACAGGCCGAGAGCGACGACAGCGTGCGGGCGGTGGTCATCAGCGGCAACGACAAGGCCTTTGCCGCCGGTGCTGATCTGAACGAGATGATCCAGAAGGATGCCATCGCCACCCAGCGCGATGTGCGCGCGCAGTACTGGCGCGCCATCGCCCGCTTCCCCAAGCCGCTGCTGGCGGCCGTGAACGGCTATGCGCTGGGCGCGGGTTGCGAGCTGCTCATGCATGCCGACATCGCCATCGCCGGACGCAGCGCCCGCATCGGCCAGCCCGAGATCAATGTGGGGACGATCCCGGGTGCTGGCGGAACGCAGCGTCTCATCCGTACCGTAGGCAAGTCGCTGGCCATGAAGATGGTCTTGAGCGGCGAGTTCATCGATGCCCAAGAGGCCCTGCAGGCCGGACTGGTGGCCGAGGTGGTGGAAGACGACGCCGCCCTGGCGCGCAGCCTGGCGCTGGCCGACACCATCGCCGGCAAGTCGCCGCTGGCGCTGCGTCTGGCCAAGGAAGCCATGCTGCAATCCTTCGAGCTGGGGCTGGAAGCAGGCCTGCTGTTCGAACGCAAGTCCTTCTCGCTGATGGCAGCCAGCGAGGACCGCCGGGAGGGCATTGCCGCCTTCCAGGAAAAACGTGCCGCCGTCTTCAGCGGGCGCTGACCCCGCTCTCCCGCCTCCCCGCCACCGCAGTGCCGGGCCCATGGCCCGGCATGTGCAGCCTTGCAACATTGCCGGCCTGAGCGGTTCCAGTTCACTTCAATGACAGACGGATCAGGTAAAATGCCCGGCCACGGCTTGGTTCAAGGCGTCACCTTGCAATGTTGCATTTGCTTGGGCCGTTCGTACTGAGTAGGTCCGCGGGACCGTATCGAAGGCGCACAGCAGTCTGCATTTGAGCGCCGGCGGGCCTTCGATACGCTGCTACGCAGCTGCTCAGGACGAACGGACAAAGGTGGCGCGAACCAGGTCCACAATACCAACCCGCCGGCCACGCGCCGGCACATCGCCAGTGCAGCACCATGAGCAAGCCATCCCAACCGCCCGCCGGCCAGAACAAGGGGCGCAGCAAAGCCGCCAGCGTCGCTGCCGACAAGCCCGCCCAGGCCCATGAGATCCGTCCCGGCCAGTCGATCGAGCTGTTGAAGGAGCTGCACATCCTCACCCGCGACGGCAAGCTCAACCAGGACAGCCGCCGCAAGTTGAAGCAGGTCTACCACCTCTACCAGTTCATCGAGCCGCTGCTGCAGGAGGTGCTGGCCGATCATCCCGACGTGAGCCTGGTGGACCATGGCGCCGGCAAGTCCTACCTGGGCTTCATCCTCTATGACCTGTTCTTCAAGGGCCTGGCCGGTGCACCGCATATCTATGGCATCGAGACCCGCGAGGAGCTGGTGCGCAAGTCCGAGGAGCTGGCCGCGCGCCTGGGCTTTGGCGGCATGTCCTTCCTGAACCTGTCGGTGGCCGAATCGACCACCTCGGCCCGGCTGCCCGAGCGCATCGACGTGGTCACTGCCCTGCACGCCTGCGACACCGCCACCGACGACGCCATCCATTTCGCCCTGGCCAAGCAGGCCCGCTTCATGGTGCTGGTGCCGTGTTGCCAGGCCGAGGTGGCCTCGGTGTTGAACCGCAACAAGGCCAAGTCGCTGACCAATTCGCTCACCGAGATCTGGCGCCATCCGCTGCACACGCGCGAATTCGGCAGCCAGGTCACCAATGTGTTGCGTTGCCTGCAACTGGAAGCGCACGGCTACAAGGTCAGCGTCACCGAACTGGTGGGCTGGGAGCATTCGATGAAGAACGAACTGATCATCGCGCAATACCGCGACCTGCCGCGCCGCCGCCCGGCCGAGCGGCTGCAGGAAGTATTGCGCACGCTGGGCCTGGAAGAGATGGGGGGGCGCTTCTTCGCGCCGCTGGCAGCCTAGGTGGCGTGGCGGGCGGCCGTCTTGCGCTCACGTGCGGGAACGCTTCTTGCTGGCAATTGCAGGCAATCACAAAGGGATGGCGGCACAGGTGGCGCCGGGGAATCAAGCCAGCCGTACTGCTGCCGATATAGTCGCATTGGAATGAGGCCGCGCGTCAACAGCGTGGGGCCGCAGGGAGACCGGGCGACCGGTTTGGGCAAAGGGGACCGGCCACACGCCGGAAAATGCACATGACGACCGCCATCGAGATGGAATCATTGATCGCCGATAACCAGCAACTGCGCGCCGAGTTGCAGGATCTGCTGCAGCAGGCCCATATCAACCAGTCCATCATCGAACGCCACCAGGCCTTCGACCTCAAGCTGATCGGCGCCAGCGAATTCCGCGAGCTCATCGAGGTCATGCTCAGCACCATGCCGGGCGTGTTCAACCTGGAGACGGTGACGCTCTCGCTCATCGATGGGGACTATGCGATCCAGCGCATCCTGCGCGACCTGCAGATCGGCATCAACGAATTTCCGCGCCTGCTGTTCCAGAAACAGCCGCTGGCCTTCATCGACGAGGATGGCCCGCTGGCAGCCGAGAAGCCACGCCTGGGCGAATACGTGGCGGCCTTGCATGGCCCGCTGTTCCCGCATTACCAGCCGGTGAGCGTGGCGATCCTGCCGCTGGTGCGCCAGCATCGCCTGCTGGGCTACCTGGCCCTGGGCAGTGCCCATGCCGAGCGCTTCACGCGTTCGCTGGCCACCGATTTCATCCAGCGCCTGGCCACCGTGGCCGCGATCTGCCTGGAAAACGTCATCAACAACGAACGCCTGAAGCACATCGGCCTGACCGATCCGCTTACCGGCGTGAACAACCGCCGCTACATCGAGCAGCGCATGGCCGAAGAAGTGGCGCGCAGCCAGCGTGACCGTTCGGCGCTGTCCTGCCTGTTCATCGACATCGACCACTTCAAGCGCGTCAATGACCAGTTCGGCCACCAGAGTGGCGACGATGTGCTGCGCGAAGTGGCTGCGCGCATCAAGAAGGAGTTGCGTCTGTCGGACGCACTGGGACGCTTCGGCGGCGAGGAGTTCGTGGTCTTGCTGACCCATGCCACGCGGGACGATGCGCTGCGTATCGCCGAGCGTATCCGCGCCGGCATCTGCAGCCGCAGCGTGATGATCGAGGGTTCGCGCGATCCGCTGAAGATCACCGCCTCCATCGGTGCGGCCTCGCTGATGCCGCCCGACCGCAGCCGGCCCGCCATGGACGTCAAGCAAGCCATGCTCAAGGCCGCCGACCAGGCCTTGTACCAGGCCAAGGAAGCCGGCCGCAATCGCGTGATGCTGGCGCCGACCGAGTAACCAGCCAGAACAGTCAGGCCGCTTGCGCCAGCGGGCGCCGGTCGCGCACCAGCCAGGGCGTGGCGATGATGAGGGCGCCACCGATCAGGTCTTGCGGCCGCAATTCGGCCGCGCCCAGCCACCAGGCCGACAGGCTGGCCACCAGGATCTCGGCCAGCATCACCACCGCCGTGATGGTGGCCGGCAGGCGCGCCACGCCATATTGCAGGCACAGATTCGAAATCAGGAAGAGTACCGCCCACACCCCCACCACCGGCCAAGCCGCAGTCGGCACATGGGCCGGCCAGGCAGTCAGGCCCGCCAGCGAGAATCCCAATCCCAGCACGCAGGCCAGCACGGCGCCGCCGCTGAGCATGGCGATGGCGCGGGCGCCGTCGGAGACGCCATGCAGGCGACGCAGCAGGACATTGTTGATCGCGAAGGAAAACCCGCCCAGCACCGCCAGCCAGTCCGGCAGCGTCTGCGGCAGCGGCAGGCCCAGACGCGGCTGGTACAGCACGATGAAGGCGCCCGTCAGGCCCAGCGCCACGCGTGCCAGCGAACGCGGAGTGATCGCCTCATGCAGCACCAGGCGCGCCAGGATCACGGTCCAGATCGGCATCAGGTAGAACAGCAGGATCACCCGCACCACGTCGCCATAGGCAATGGCGACGTTGAAGACGGCGTTGGTGAGCCCCGTGGCCAGCGCCACGCCCAGCAGTTCGGGATGGCGCCACAGTTGTGGCAGGTCACGGTATTTCAACGCCAGCAACATGGCTGCACAAGCGCTGAAGATGGCGGCCGTGGCCCACAGGGGATGCAGGCCCATCGCCTCCAGCGCGCGCATGCCGGTCCAGGACAGGCCCCAGATGGTGGTATTGATCAATAGCGCCGCGACGGCGGACTTGGGTAGGTGGTGCATGTTCTCTTGTGACAATCACGCGCAAAGAAAAGCCGGCAATGCCGGCTCGGGTAAAACAACGTCATGGAATAACGAAGAACGAAGCTCAGGCGCCCTTGGCCTCGGCCTGCAGGCGTTCGTATTTCTCCATCAACTGCTCGCGGCTTTCGCGCCAGGCCGGGTTGAAGGGGATGCAGGCCACCGGGCAGACCTGCTGGCATTGCGGTTCCTCGAAGTGGCCCACGCACTCGGTGCATTTGTCCGGATCGATCTCGTAGATCTGCGGCCCCATGTAGATCGCCTCGTTGGGGCATTCCGGTTCGCAGACGTCGCAGTTGATGCAATCGTCGGTAATCATCAGTGCCATGACCGCTCCTTCGTCACCACGCGCATTGCGGCGCGCGGCGCCATCCTGCTTGCTTGAACCTTCATTGCCCTACCCTGCCCTTGACTTTCTTGATCTGCATTACTTCGTCTTGCTTGCCGCGCAGCATCCTACTGCTTCTTGGCGATCTTTTCCTTGAGCCACTTCTCGACCGAGGGGAACACGAACTTGGACACATCGCCACCGAGCTGTGCGATCTCGCGCACGATGGTGCCGGAAATGAACTGGTACTGGTCCGACGGTGTCAGGAACAGCGTTTCCACATCCGGCAACAGGTAGCGGTTCATGCCGGCCATCTGGAATTCATATTCGAAGTCCGAGACCGCGCGCAGGCCGCGCACGATGACGCGGGCGTTGTTCTGGCGCACGAAATCCTTCAGCAGGCCCGAAAAACTTTCCACCTGGACATTCGGATAATGTCCCAGCACTTCATTGGCGATCGACAGGCGCTCCTCGAGCGAAAAGAACGGCTTCTTGTTCTGGCTGTCCGCTACGCCCACCACCAGCTTGTCGAACAATCCGGAGGCGCGGCGGACCAGATCCTCATGTCCACGCGTCAACGGATCGAACGTGCCTGGATATACAGCTGTGACCATGGTGTCTCCTCACCGGCAATTCAATCAGAAGGCGCATTATGCCTCAATTTGGGCGCTGCTTTTGCGTTGCAATAAATGATAGAACACCATGCCTGCCTTGTCCGAGCGGAGCACTTCCCAGGCTTGCATCCAGGCCGGAGCCTCGGCGCCATCGAGGGGGAACTCTGCTTCAACATAAGCCAGCCCGGAGGGAGTGAGCAATTCGATGCAACTGGGCAATACTTTCTCCAGCCAGCCCTGGTGATAGGGTGGGTCGATGAAGACCAGGCTGTAGCCGCCCGGCTCGCGCTGCGCTGCATTGCGGACCGCCGCCAGGGCGTCGCCGCGCACGATGGCAATCGCATCGGCCTTGAGCTTGTCGCGATTGGCTTCCAGCTGGCGCACGGCCGGGCCGCTCTGCTCGACCATCACCACCCGGCGCGCGCCACGGCTGGCGGCTTCGAAACCGAGGGCGCCGGAGCCGGCGAAGAGGTCCAGGCAGGCCACCTGTTCCCAGTGGCCATCGATGAGGTGGGAGAGCCAGTTGAAGACGGTTTCGCGCACGCGGTCCGGCGTGGGGCGCAAGCCCTCGGCGTCCAGCACCGGCAGCGGCGTGCGCTTCCACTGGCCGCCGATGATGCGGACCTGGTGCGGGCCGCGCGCGGTGGGCCTGGTGGGCTTGGCGGGCTTGCCGCCCTTGTTGTTCTTGTCGTGACTGCTCTTGCTCATGAATTTCCTAGGTTGCTTCTCGGTTGCTGCTCAGTTGCTTATGGCTTGGCGGCGGGCGTCGCGCGCTCTTCGCCGACGATCACGCTCACCAGCGCATCCGCCTGCACATGCTTGCGCAAAGCCACCCGCACCTGCTCGACGGTGACGGCGCGCACGCGCTCTATCCAGTGGTCCAGGTAGTCCAGCGGCAGGCCATAGAAGCCGATGACGGAGAGGTTTTCCAGCAGCTTGGCATTGCTGTCGATGCGCAGCGCGAACCCACCGGCGAGATTGTCCTTGGCGGCCTTGAGCTCGGCCGCGCTGGGGCCTTCCTGCAGGAAACGCTGCAGCGTGGCGCGGGTCACGCGCAGGGCTTCGTCGGTCTGCTCCTTCTTGGTCTGCAGGCCGATCTGGAAGGGGCCGGGCTGGGCCAAGGGCGAAAAGCCGCTGTAGACGCTGTAGCTAAGGCCACGCTGCTCGCGCACCTCATCGGTCAGACGCGAGACAAACCCGCCGCCGCCCAGCACGTAGTTGCCCACCGTCAGGGCGAAGAAATCCGGGTCGCCGCGCACGATGGCCGGCGCACCGATGAGGATGTGCGATTGCGAGGCCGGATGGGCGATGCGGATCTCGCGCGCCGCTGGGGCGACCACGGCCGGCAGCGGGGGCAGCGGCGCAGCTTGCGGCAGGTCGCGGGTCAGCGCGGCGGCAATCGCGCGGGCCTGTTGCTCGGTCAGATCACCGATCATCGCGATGATGGCGCGGTTGGCCACGTAATGGCTGCGGTGGAAGGCCAGCAGGTCGTCACGGGTGATGGCTTGCACGCTGGCTTCGCTGGCATCGGCGGCATAGGGATGGCTGCCATAGGCCGCCGCCATGAAGGCCTTCTCGGCGATGGCTTCTGGCTTGGTGGCCTCTTCACGCAGGTTGGCGATGGTCAGGGCCTTGTCGCGTTCCAGTGCTGCCTGCGGGAAAGCGGGATGAGCCAGCATGCGCGCCAGCAGGCCCAGGGCCACCTCGCGCTCGGGCAAGGAGGACAGCGTACGCAGGCTCACCCCGGCGCGGTCCTGGCCGGCGCCAACGTGCTGCTGGGCGGCCACATCGGCAAAGCCGTCGAGGATCTGCGCTTCACTCAAGGGCGCGGCCGTACCGCCGTCCACGCCGCGCGTGAGACTGGCCACGGTCAGCTCGGCCAGGCCGGACTTGCCGGCCGGATCGCGCCGCTGGCCGGCGTCGAACTGCACGCTCACATCGAGCATGGGCAGCGCATGGTTGGCCACGAAGAACACACGGGCACCGTCGGGCTGGGTCCATGACTGCACGGCCAGTGCGGCCCGGGCCGGCGCCGCGCACAGCAGCGCCAGGGACGATGACAACAGCAACAGGATGTGTAGCGATTTTTTCATGAAAGACCAAACTGGAAGAACCGGGAGAGAGTGAGCCGGGAAGCGACGTATCAGGCGTCCTGCTTGTTGCCTACCTTGTCGCCCCGGCCGATCCAGTCCAGCACCGGCTGCCACTGGTCGAGATCGCGTTGTACGCGCGACGGCGCCACATCCCACAGCGTCAGGCCATGGGCGGCCAGTTGGACGTAGTTCTGGGTGTCGCGCAGGTAACCCAGCACGGGCAGTTTCAGGCCTTCGATGAAGCGGTGCAATTGCTCGGCCGAGCGGGTGCGGGCGTCGACGCGCATGCCGACGATGCCGACGTCGATCTCGCCTTCGCGCACCGCCTTTTCACTGGCCAGGCGACGCAGGAAGTCTTGCGTGGCCAGGATGTCGAAGATGGAAGGCTGCAGCGGCACCAGGATCTTGTCGGCCAGCTTGAGCGCATCGTTGAGGCGCCAGCCATGCAGGCCGGCCGGGGTGTCGAGCACGACGTGGCTGGTGCCTTTGGGGGGCTTGGCGATGTAGTCCTCGCTGACTTCCCAGGTGACGATGGGGCGCGCCTGCGGCGGGCGGATCTCCAGCCAGGCGCGCGAGGATTGCTGGCGGTCGATATCACCCAGCAGCACGCCATGCCCGCAGCTGGCGAAATAACCGGCCAGGTTGGTGGCCAGGGTGGTCTTGCCCACGCCTCCCTTGGGATTGGCGACGACGATGACAGGCATGTTTTCCTCCGAGAAGAACAGCGAAGCCGATCGGCTATCCGAAACGCTGAAAAATATTTATATCGTCAATGCAACAAGCCCGCCGGCGGCGGCGCCGGCCGCTTGCCCTCCAGCGGCAGCGGGATCAGCGTGGCCACGGTCAGGTTGTCGTCCTTGAAGTAACGCTGCGCCACCGCCTGCACCTGGGCGGCGGTGACGCTCTTGAGACGTTCGATGATGCGCTCGATGTTCTTCTGGCCGATGCCGGCCGCTTCCATCATGCCGATCTCCATGGCCTGGCCGAAGACCGAATCGCGCTTGTAGACCTGGGCGGCGATGAGCTGCGTCTTGACCCGCTGCAGCTCCTGCTCGGACACACCCTCGCTGGCCACCTTGGCCACCTCGGCGCGCAGCAGGCCTTCCAGCTGTTCGGTACTGACGCCCTCGGCCGGGCTGCCTTCCAGCATGAACAGCACCGGGCCGCGCGCCACGCCGTCGTAGCTGGCGCCCACCGTGGTGGCCTGGTTGCCGGTGCGCACCAGGCGCGCACTGAGGCGGGCATTGTCATAGCCATCGAGCACGGCCGAGAGTACGTCCAGGGCATAGGCGTCCTGGTCCTGCCCCACATCACGCAGCGACGGTACCTTGAAGGCCATCACCACATAGGGGTTCTCGGCCGGTGCCTTGACGGTGACACGACGCAGGCCCAGCTGCGCCGGCTCGTTCTGCGGCTTGCCGCGCACGACGGGGCGCGCCGGGATCTTGCCGAAATAGGTCTTGGCCAGCGCCAGCACGCGCTGGGCATCGACATCGCCGGCCACCACCAGGGTGGCATTGTTGGGGGCATACCAGCGGCGATACCAGGCGGCGATATCCTGCACGCTCATGTGTTGCAGGTCGTCCATCCAGCCCACCACCGGATGGTGATAGGGGTGCGCGGTCCAGGCGGCGGCGTTGAGGGCTTCGTTCAACAGGCCCATGGGCTGGTCGTCGGTGCGCCAGCGGCGCTCTTCCATGATGACGCGGATTTCCTTGGCGAACTCGCCGGCATCGAACTGCAGGTTGGCCATGCGGTCGGCTTCCAGCGCCATGACCTTTTCCAGCTGGCCTTTTTCGATCTGCTGGAAGTAAGCCGTGTAGTCGTTGGCCGTGAAGGCGTTCTCCTGGCCACCCAGTTCGGCCACCAGGCGGCTGAATTCACCGACCTTGTGGTGCCGGGTGCCCTTGAACATCATGTGTTCCAGCGCATGCGAGACACCGGTGGTGCCGTTGAGCTCATCGATGGCGCCGACCTGGTACCAGACCATCTGCACCGCGATGGGTGCGCGCCGGTCTTCCTTGACGATGACCTTCATGCCGTTGCCCAGCACGAACTCGCGTGCCGGCTCGGCCCGGACGGGTGCCGTGACGGCCGCGGCAGAGAGGCCCAGCAGGCAAAACAGGCTCAAAGGGCCGGCGACGAGGAAGGCTCGGATCTTCGATTTCATGGACTGTGCTCTGATAAAATGCAGGATTCATTGACCCTGGCGGCCGCGCGCGGGTCTTGAGGATGGGCAATTGTAACCTGTCCGATGCGCTTGTCAGGGCGACGGACCGGCCCTCCCGCACCGGTTTCCCCCTCCCGCCCCCGGCCGCAGCCAGAATCCAGCCTATCCGCCACCCGATGTTTAGTTTCTTCAAGAGAAAACCCAAACCGGAAGCGCAGCCCACGCTGCCTCCCCAAGCCGAACCGGCCCCGCAGCCGGTTGCCGCAGCTGCCGCCCCTGTATTGACCGATATCCCGGCGCCGGCCGACATCGCACCGCAGCCCGCGCCCGTGCTTGCGCCCGAGCCGGTCATCCCTGTCGAGACCGAGGAGGACATCGAGATCGTTGCCGCCCCAGCGGCCGCACCGGAAGCCAAGCGTTCCTGGCTCTCGCGCCTGAAGGCAGGCCTGTCCAAGACTTCCAGCAACCTGACCACGCTGTTCGTGGGCGCACGCATCGATGACGACCTCTACGATGAGCTGGAATCGGCCCTGCTGGTGTCGGATGCCGGCGTCGAAGCCACCCAGTGGCTGCTGGACGAGTTGAAGAAGAAGGTCAAGGCCGAGCGCCTCACCGAAGCGCCCCAGGTGCGCACCGCCCTGCGCAGCCTGTTGATCGACCTGCTGCAGCCGCTGCAGCGCCCGCTGGTGCTGGGCCGCGAAAAGCCGCTGGTGATGATGATCGCCGGCGTCAACGGGGCCGGCAAGACCACCACCATCGGCAAGCTGGCGCTACACCTGCAGGCGCACGGCCAGTCGGTGCTGCTGGCTGCCGGCGACACCTTCCGCGCTGCTGCCCGCGAACAGCTGGCGGTCTGGGGTGAGCGCAACAACGTGGCGGTGATCGCCCAGGAATCCGGCGACCCGGCTGCGGTAGCCTTCGATTCGGTTCACTCGGCCCAGGCACGCGGCACCCATGTTGTGATGATCGATACCGCCGGCCGCCTGCCGACCCAGCTGCATCTGATGGATGAGCTCAAGAAGATCAAGCGCGTCATCGCCAAGGCCATGCCCTCGGCCCCGCACGAGGTGCTGCTGGTCATCGACGGCAACACCGGCCAGAATGCGCTGGCCCAGGTCAAGGCCTTCGACGATGCGCTGGGCCTGACCGGCCTGGTGGTGACCAAGCTCGACGGCACCGCCAAGGGCGGCATCCTGGCCGCCATCGCCAAGACCCGCCCGGTGCCGCTGTACTTCATCGGCGTGGGCGAGCAGATCGAAGACCTGCAAGCCTTCAACGCCACCGAATTCGTCGACGCCCTCCTGAGTTGATCCGATGATTGAATTTTCCCGGGTTTCCAAGCAATACGCGCGCGAGGTCTATGCCTTGCGCGACATCTCGCTGTCGGTAAAGAAGGGCGAATTGATCTTCCTGGCCGGGCCCTCCGGCGCCGGCAAGTCCACGCTGCTGAAGATGATCGCGGCCATCGAGCGCCCCACGGCGGGCAAGCTCTCGGTCAATGGCACCGACATCGGTGGCATCAAGGCTTCCGGCTTGCCCTATCTGCGCCGCAACCTGGGCCTGATCTTCCAGCAGCAGAAGCTGCTGCTGGACCGCAACCTGCTGGCCAATGTGATGCTGCCGCTGATCGTCACCGGCGCTTCGCGCGGCGACGCCGAAAAGCGCGCCCGTGCCGCGCTGGACAAGGTCGACCTGCTCGACAAGGCCCAGTGCGAGCCGCTGGAGCTCTCCGGTGGCGAACAGCAGCGCGTGGCCATTGCGCGTGCCATCGTCAACCGGCCGCAGATCATCCTGGCCGACGAGCCCACCGCCAACCTGGACCGCGCCAATGCCAACAAGGTGCTGGCGGCGCTGAAGTCCTTCCATGGCGTGGGCGTGACCTGCCTGATCTCGACCCACGATGAACAATACCTGACCGGTGCCGACCGCATCGTCTACCTGGACCGTGGCCGCATCGTCGATGGCTGGCACAACGGCGTGGCCAATCCCGTGGAGGTGTCGCCATGAGCTGGATCACGCAGCATCTCAATGCCGCCGGTGACGCCCTGCGCCACCTGCTGCGCTCGCCGGGCAACTTCCTGCTCAACGTCCTGGTGGTTTCGATCGCGCTGGCGCTGCCCTTCGCCGGCCTGTCGGCGCTGGAAAACGTGCGCCCGATCTCGGACCAGATGTCGGTGGAGCCCGAGATCAGCATCTTCATGAAACCCGACGCCGGCCGCGAGGCGGCGCAGGCGGTGGGCAAGACCATTACGCAGGTGTTGAAGGACGGCAAGACGGTCGGCAAGGTGGAATTCATCCCGCGCGAAAAGGCCTTCGATACCTTGAAGAGCAAGACCGGCCTGGCCGACGTGCTGGCCACGCTGGGCAGCAATCCCTTGCCGGACAGCTTCGTGCTGCGCCTGCCGGGCTTCGAGAATGCCATGGATGCCGGCCGCGTCGATGACATCGCCCAGCAGCTGAAGAAGCAGCCGGGCGTGGATACGGTGCAGATCGATTCCGAGTGGGTCAAGCGCCTCGCAGCGCTCTTGCGCATCCTGCGGCTGGTACTGCTGTTCCTGGGCATCACGCTGGGCGCGGTGGTGGTGGCGGTGGTGTTCAACACCATCCGCCTGCAGGTGATGACGCAGCGCGACGAAATCGAGGTCTCGCGCCTGTTCGGCGCGACCAACTCCTTCATCTACCGCCCCTTCTACTACACCGGTGCCCTGCTGGGTATCTGCGCCGGGCTGGTGGCGCTGGGCCTGGTGGTGGCGGCGCAGCAACCGCTCAATACGGCCATCCTGGATTTCGCCCACCTGTATGCTTCCGAATTCCAGCTGGCCCTGCCCAGTCCCACGGCCATCGCACTCCTGCTGGCGGTGAGCGCCCTGCTGGGGCTGTTCGGGGCGATGCTGTCGGTGCGCAGGCAGTTGGCGCGCAAGGCTTGAGGCTGGCGACTGCCAGTCGCTAAACGACGGCCACCGCTTTCCCGGTGGCCGTTTTCGTTTTCATTGCACCATGCACCGTGCCCCCTGACGGATTGCGCTGGCTCAGTAGAAGTAACGCTGCGCGATCAAGCGCTCCCTGTGCTTGCGGTGGGGCTTTCCCTGTTGACCAAGCCGATCAGCCAGATCGAGGATAGTGCGATAGCTTCCTGCTGCCCCGCCCAGACGCCGATAGACAACCAGTGCTCGACGGTCCAGCAAGATCTGGAGTGAGCACCAATGGTCGCTGTTTCGGATGTAGGTCGAGATGTCTGGATCAATCCAGCCAGCAAACCAGCACATGTTGTCTGCAAAGCATCGCAGACTGTTGACCGTATGACGCGGCCGGCGTGGAAAATACCCGATGACGCCTGCACGGTTGAATTCCGGCGTCGCCCAGAGGGCGTCGTGGTGTCCGATACGGTTACGCACCTCCCTGAACCTCTTGAGCAGGTCGATGATGCGCTTTCTGAACGCAGGGCTTCCATAGGGAGTGACCAAGGTATCAGGGGCATGGGGAAAGACCTTGGCCAGGATCCTTTCCTGCAGTCCCTTCGGCTGCGACTGATGACTCAATCCGCCGATCAATACCTCCCAAAAGCCGAGGGGCAGCGCCGCCACGATATCGTCGGGGGTGAGTACATGGCCACCTGGTTTTCTAGCTTTGATTTTTTGCATCACGACAGCCACATCGTCCTTGGACTTCGGTGACAGCTTGTGCCGTGCCGGCAGGAGCGGTGGAGCTGCTGGCTGGATGGCATGGATGGGATTGCATCGTGGCATCATCCAGTCAATGGAATCGGCCTTGCCGAAGTAGTGCGACAGTGCCCGATGGAGCGCGTTGCGCAGCGCTACCTCGAAATCGGCGAGGATGGGAAGCAGTCCAGCTCCGATGGCCTGGTTCCAGGCATAGCAGCCCAGCAGGTCTTTCTCCGAGATGGTCTGAAAGAACGCCTCGAAGGTGGCTAACCGCGGAACCGAAAGGTGTCTGAGCATGTGCTATGTATGACTATCCCGTTGCTGGTGCTATACTCGAATGCATTGAGACAAGGGTTTTCCGGGTAACCGGTCGTGCCCTTGTAAATTGAGGACAAAGCCCGCTAATGCGGGCTTTGGACTTTCTGGAAAGAAATTTTATCGTCCGGGCTCGCCTGCAACAATAAATCCCCCCGGCCAAACGACTTCCTTTCCGGTTTCCCCGCGATTGTTCTAGCACATGGCCGGCCATGCCCTGCAAGACCCGGATCTGCCCGCCTGGATCCGACTGGTGCACTGCATAAATTGTTACAAGTTTCTGGCCCCCTTTTGACCCACATCGCAACTTTTGTCGTCCAAAGGCGACTAAGATGGAGGGGAAATAATGCAATGATTGATTCACAAGCAATAGATTTACTCTATTGAAACCTCCCAATCATGCTATTAGCACTCCGGGGTGACGAGTGCTAGAATACCTTATCGAATTGCTCCAGTTTTAGCTGAGCACTGCAACAAATGACGAATGGGCGTATTGCTGCGCTGGCCGAATCGGCGCCGACGTCCAAGCCTACCGCTTCATACTGTTTCCGGAAGGAACAAGGAGAATCCATGAAAACTGCGTCTGCACAAACTGCACTCATGCCTGCCGAGTCCAATGCACTCGCGCTGGGTTTTTCCGGCAGCCTGGGCAATATCGACGCGTATATCTCGGCAGTGAACCGCCTGCCCATGCTGACCCAGGAAGAAGAGGTCAAGCTGGCCCGCGACCTGCGCGAAAAGAATGACCTGGGCGCTGCCCAGAAGATGGTGTTGTCGCACCTGCGCCTGGTGGTGTCGATCGCGCGTGGCTATCTGGGCTACGGCCTGCCGCATGCCGACCTGATCCAGGAAGGCAATATCGGCCTGATGAAGGCGGTCAAGCGTTTCGACCCGGCGCAGAACGTGCGTCTGGTGTCCTACGCCATGCACTGGATCAAGGCCGAGATCCACGAGTACATCCTGAAGAACTGGCGCCTGGTCAAGGTGGCGACCACCAAGGCTCAGCGCAAGCTGTTCTTCAACCTGCGCAGCCACAAGGAAGGCCTGGACGCGATGACCCCGGCCCAGGTCGAGGCCCTGGCCAAGACCCTGGACGTCAAGCGCGAAGAAGTCATCGAGATGGAAACCCGTCTCTCCGGTCGCGACATCGCCCTGGAGTCGCCCACCGATGACGACGACGACAAGTTCGCGCCGATCGCCTACCTGTCCTCGGAAAGCTCGGAACCGACCCGCGTGATCGAGGCCAAGCAGTACGACCGTATGCAGTCCGAAGGCCTGGAGGCGGCCCTGTCGAAGCTGGATGACCGTTCGCGCCGCATCGTCGAAGCCCGCTGGCTGGCCAACGATGATGGCTCGGGCGCCACCCTGCACGAACTGGCCGACGAGTTCGGCGTCTCGGCCGAGCGTATCCGTCAGATCGAGGCGGTGGCCCTGAAGAAGATGAAGACGGCACTGCAGGCGTACTCCTGATCAGTCCATCCTCAGTAGCAACAAGAAAGGCGCCCTCGGGCGCCTTTCTTTTTATCCGGATCGGATCAGTTCAGCAGCAGCTTGATGTCGTGCGCCAGCGTCTGCGGTCCCTGTCCATGCTTGACGAACAGGCGGATGTGGCCCTGCGGGTCGAACACGTAGCTGCCAGCGGTGTGATCCATCGTGTAGCTGCCCGGCTGCTTGCCCGGCACCTTCTGGTAGAACACCTTGAATTCCTTGGCCACCTTCTCGGTCTGGGGCAGGTCGCCACGCAAGCCAAGGAAGCGCTTGTCGAAGGCCGGTACGTATTGCGAAAGCACCTCCTGGGTATCGCGTTCGGGATCGACGGTGACGAAAAGCACCTGCACCCTGTCGGCATCCGGGCCCAGTTCCTTCATCACGTTGGCCATTTCCACCATGGTGGTCGGGCACACGTCCGGGCACTGGGTATAGCCGAAGAACATCACCACCACCTTGCCCTTGAAGTCGGCCAGGGTGCGCGGCTTGCCGTTGTGGTCGGTCAGGGCGAAGTCCTTGGCATAGTCCAGGCCGGTGACATCGGTGTTGTTGAATTTCAGTTCGGACTTGGACGGCCCGCAGGCCGCCAGCAGGGTCGCGCAGCCGGCCAGCAGCAGCGCCGAGAGAAATCGTTTCATGTCGTGACTTAGAAACCGCGGAACAGGAAGTAGTGGTCCACCAGCAGCACCGCGAACAGGATCGACAGGTAGACGATGGAATAGGCAAAGGCCTTGCGTGCAATCAGGTCGGTGTAGTGGCGATAGATGCGCCACGAGTGCCAGAAGAAGATCGCGCCCAGCACGATGGCCGTGCCCAGGTAGATCAGGCCGCTCATGCCGATGGCAAAGGGCAGCATGCTCACTGCCAGCAGGGCGATGGTGTACATCAGGATGTGGAACTTGGTCACGTCCATGCCGTGCGTGATGGGCAGCATGGGCAGGCCGGACTTGGCGTAGTCGTCGCGGCGGTACATGGCCAGCGCCCAGAAGTGCGGCGGCGTCCAGATGAAGATGATCATCACCAGCACCCAGGCCTGCATGGGCACATCGTTGGCGATGGCGGCCCAGCCCAGCGCCGGCGGCATGGCACCGGCCAGGCCACCGATGACGATGTTCTGCGGCGTGGCAGGCTTGAGGATGATGGTGTAGATGATGGCGTAGCCGACGAAGGTGGCGAAGGTCAGCCACATGGTCAGCGGATTGACCAGAGCGTACAGCACCCACATGCCCAGGCCGCCGATGACGCCGGAGAACATCAGCGTCTGCACCACCGTGATCTCGCCGCGCGCCAGCGGCCGGCGGGCGGTGCGGGCCATGCGCGAATCGATCTCGCGCTCGACCAGGCAATTGATGGCGAAGGCGGCGCCAGCCAGCAGCCAGATGCCCAGCGTGCCGAAGACCACCTTGTGCCAGTCCGGCAGTTCGGGGGACGACAGGAACATGCCGATCACGGCACAGAACACGGCCAGCTGCGTCACGCGCGGCTTGGTCAGTGCCCAGTACTGGGCGATGCGGTTGGGTTGGGCGGTCAGTGTGGTCATGGAGTGACGGGCCTGGCGGGGACCGGTGGAGCGGCGCTGGCCAAGCCTTGTGGAGCGTAACGAGTCTTGTAGTTTAGCATGACCATGAGAATGACCAGCAGCGCCGCGCCGCCGTTATGGACCACGGCAATGGCCAGCGGCCAGTTCAGGTAGATGGTTGCCAGGCCCGTGCACAGCTGCAAACCCACGATGCTCAAGAGCCAGCGCCCGGTCTTGCGCAGCCCGGGATCGCGCAGCGCGCGCTGTGCCAGCCATACAACATACAAGATCACGACAAAGGCGAAGCTGCGATGCACCCAGTGGATCGCCGTGAGCGCCTGGAACGGCAGGTAGTCGCCAGCGGCGGTCATGCCCAGGTGGCGCCAGAGCGTGAAACCATGCTCGAAATCCATGTCCGGCACCAGCTTGCCATTGCACAGCGGGAAGTCATTGCAGGCCAGCGCCGCATAGTTGGTGCTGACCCAGCCCCCCAGCGCGATCTGCAGGGCCAAGAGGACGGCGCCCAGCGTGGCAGGCAGGACCAGCGCACGGCCGGCCGGCGTGACCGGCACGTGCGACTCCTGCCGGGCCGCCAGCCAGGCCAGCATGGCCAGCAACGTCAGGCCCAGCAGCAGGTGGGTGGTAACGATGACCGGTTGCAGCTTCAGCGTCACGGTCCAGGCCCCGAAGGCGCCCTGGAGGCAGACGAAACCCAGCAAGGCGGTCGGGAACCAGGGCCGGAACTGCGTCTCGGTCTTGGCGGACTTGATCCAGCGCCACCACGCCACCACCATCAGCACGATGATCAGCACGCCCACGGCCATGGCGAAATAGCGGTGCGTCATCTCGATCCAGGCCTTGCCCCAGGTAACCGGGCCTGTTGGCATGGCCTCCTGGGCAGCGTTGATATGCTCGTGCGCCAGCAAGGGATTGGAATGGTCGTAGCAGCCCGGCCAATCGGGGCAGCCCAGGCCGGAATCGGTCAGGCGCGTGAAGGCGCCGAACATGATCAGGTCGAAGGTGAAGAACAGCGTCACCCACACCAGCTTGCGATATCTGTTGACCAAGCCCTGCGCGCGCGCCACCAGCAGCAGCGGGATCAGGGAAACCAGCAGGCCGGTCAGGCCCAGTTCTATCAGCGTGATTGCATTCATCGTGTTTCAAACATGGACTGCCGCGCAGCCGGTGCCAACGGATCCATCGGAAGCGCCCGGGGCGATCAGCCGATGGACGAGGCGCGCAGCAGCTTGGCAATGTCCTTCTTCATCTTGTTGGGGTCGGGATCCTTGGGGAAGCGCATCATCAGGTTGCCCAGCGGGTCGATCAGGTAGATGTGGTCTTCCACCGAGGTGCCGGCATCGACCGGCAGCCAGGCCTTGAGTCGGGTGGCGTCGGCCCTAAGGATATCGGTTCCGTCGTATTCGCGCAGCAGCATCGTTTCCACCGGCGCCTTGTCGGTCACCAGCCAGACGCGTTCGACGCGCTCCATCTCCTTGCCCTGCATCAGCCGCAACTGGCGCATGGTGAAGAGCTTCTTGCGGCAATCCTCGCCACAGTCGCCGCGATCGACCTGGAGCATGATCCACTTGCCCTTGTAATCCTCCAGCTTCGCGGGGGCGCCGTCGAGGGCGCTGCTGCCCAGCGGCGGAATGGGATACTGGCGCGGATCGATCAGCGCGCCATAGTTGGTGCGGCTCTGCGGCTTGATCACGTAGTAGGTCAGGTAGGAAGCGATCAGCGGTGCGGCGCAGACGGCCACCACTGCCAACATCTTCCAGCGCCCGGCGCGGCGGCGCGCTTCATCGGTCTTGTTGCCTGCTTCAGGTTTTGTCATTACGGCCACGTCGATATCCCGTCACGATGAAAAAGATGATTGCCATGGCTGACAGTGCATACCACTGCACGGCATAGCCACGATGGCGTTCGCTGCCCAGCGCCGGGGCCGGCCAGTCACGCAGCAGGCCATCGGCCGCGCCCGCCGTGCCGGCTCGCTGTTCGATCACATAGGGCGAGAGCGTCCAGCCGCTGGCCTGCGCCAGCGCGGTCATGTCCAGGTTCTGCAGGATGGCCTGCGGACGCGGCACATCGGGCTGGCCCAGCTGCATCACATGGCCGGCGTCGCGACGCAGCACACCCTCCACCTGCGTCAGCCCCGCCGGCAGCGGCACCTGCGGCACCCTCGCTCGATCGACCGGATCGCGCGGCGCCCAGCCACGCGCCACCACCACGGCCTGTGTGCTGTCCACGGGCTTGAACAGGGTCAGTACATAAAAGCCCACGGCACTGTCATGCGGGCGGTTCTCGAGGTAGATCGTCCATGGCGCGATGAATTCTCCGCGCAGCACGATATGACGGAATTCATCGGCATCAGCATTGCCAGCAGCCGGCAACGCCTCCAGCGGCGCCTGCGTGGCACGTCCCTGCATGCTGGCCTGCAGGGCTTCCTTGGCCTGGGCGCGATGCGTCTGCCATTGGCCCAAGGCGAACCCGGCGGCGGCTACTACCAGCGTGGCGCAGAAAGGAACGAGCCTGAAACGGAATCTGGTCGGCATCTGTTGGTTTGGCCTTACAATAATCAGCGACTCATCCTGGATTGATCCGGGACACGACAACAATATCCACCAGGCCGTAGCAGCATACTGCATGCAGGCGGCCGGAGACAGGGATTCTACCCGCATGAAAATCATCGTCGCCATCGCCTTCGTGCTCATCCTCGCCAGTCTGGCCTCGGCGCTGCTGTTCCTCATGCGCGACAAGGGCAAGAGCAACCGCACGGTACAGGCGCTGACGCTGCGCGTGGGGTTTTCGGTGGCGCTGTTCCTGTTCATCCTGCTGAGCTACAAGCTGGGCTGGATACAGCCGACCGGCATCCGCTAGACGGCTCCCTGGGCGCCCAAGAAAAAGCCGCACCGAGGTGCGGCTTTCGTTTGCCGGTCCGACGACGCACTTACAGCCAGTACACCACCACGTACAGCCCCAGCCACACCACGTCCACGAAGTGCCAGTACCAGGCCGCACCTTCGAAGGCGAAGTGATGCGTCGGCGTGAAGTGCCCGCGCAGCACGCGATAGAGCACCACCGACAGCATGATCGCACCCATGGTCACATGGAAGCCGTGGAAGCCGGTCAGCATGAAGAAGGTCGACCCATAGATGCCGGAGCTAAGCTTGAGGTTCAATTCGGTATAGGCATGGATGTATTCATAGGCCTGGAAGCCCATGAAGACCGCGCCCAGCAGAATGGTCAGGAACAACCACACCGCCGTCTGGGCGCGATGACCGGCACGCAAGGCGTGGTGCGAGATGGTCAGCGTGACGCCGGAAGTCAGCAGCAGCAGCGTGTTGATGGTCGGGATCGGGAATGGGCCCATGGTGGCGAAGTTTTCCACCGTGCCGGCCGGACCGACACTGCCCCACTGACCGGCGAAGTCGGGCCAGATCACCTTGTGATCCAGGTCGGCCAGCCAGGGCATGGTGATGCTGCGGGCATAGAACAGCGCACCGAAGAAGGCGCCGAAGAACATCACCTCCGAGAAGATGAACCAGCTCATGCTCCAGCGATACGACAGGTCGACACGCTCGCCATACTGCCCCGCTTCAGACTCGCCGATGGCATCGCCAAACCAGTAGTACAGCACCACCAATACCATCAGGATGCCGAAGATATTGACGTAGGGCGCCCATGACACGCCATTGACCCAGGCCGATGCCCCGGCCATGGTGATGAGCATGGAAATGCCCGCCATCATCGGCCAGCGCGATGGTCCCGGTACGAAATAATGTGGCGCCTTGGCTTGCTGAGAACTCATGTTCTTCTCCCGGTACGAAATCCGATTGCTGTTTGCTGTTGCCTGGTATTGCCGTAGCCGGTGTCTTCTCCCGATATGCCGGCTTCCAGGTTCGGTCTGCTCAAAAACTAGAAATCAATCCAAATCATTTACGCCTTAGCCACCCGCCGCATTGGCCACCACCACCTTGACGATGACCACCAGGATCGCCACGAACACCAGCGCACCGATGACGCCGGCGATGACCACGTGCACCGGGTTGAGCCGGGCCGCGTCGGACTCGTAGTCCCGCCGCTTGCGCACACCGAAGAAGGACCAGAATACCGCCTTCATCGTCGCCCCGAACGAGGCCTTGCGCTGCGCCGCCTGCTTCAGGTCCTCGCTCACTGTCGCTCTCCCGCAGGCTCTCAGCCCGCCGTCTTGTCCTTGCCGTTGATCTCGAAGAAGGTGTAGGACAGCGTGATCGTGGTCACGTCCTTGGGCAACTTGGGATCGATGTAGAACACTACCGGCATCTGCTTGGCCTGGTTGGGTCCCAGCGTCTGCTGCGTGAAGCAGAAGCACTCGACCTTCTTGAAGAAGGCCGCCGACTGCTGCGGCGCGTAACTGGGAATGGCCTGGGCATCGACACTGCGCGCCTGGGTGTTGACCACCTCATAGGTGACCTGTGTCATCTCGCCCGGATGCACCTGCAAGCTGGCTACCGTAGGACGGAAGCGCCACGGCCCCTGGGCATTGCCATCGAACTCCACGGTCACCGTGCGGGTCTTGTCGACCTGGGTATTGGCCGGCGCTTCCACGGTCGCATCCTTGGGCGTGAGGAAGTTCACCCCGGTCACCTCGCAGATCTTGCGATAGACCGGGATCAGCGCATAGCCGAAACCGAACATCAACACCGCCACTACCAGCAGCTTGCGCAGCATGACCAGGTTCAGGCCACGCTCCGGCGCGGCTTGATCGCGCTCTTCACTCATTTGGCGAACCAGATGCGATTGATGAAGATGCCCACGAAGAAGGCCAGCGCCACCAGCCCCAGCAACAGGCCGGTGCGTACATTGTCGGGTTTCTTGCGTTCGCTCATGTGCGCTCCGATGTTCTCAAGGCCGTACTGCTCAATGCACCACCGGCGGTTCCTCGAAGGTATGGAAGGGGGCCGGGCTGGGCACCGTCCATTCCAGGCCTTCGGCGCCATCCCAGGGCTTGGCCTCGGCCTTCTTGCCTCCCTTGATCGAGGGGATCACCACGAAGAAGAGGAAGTAGACCTGGGTCAGCCCGAAACCGAAGGCACCGATCGAGGCGACCATGTTGAAGTCGGTGAACTGCGCCGGGTAGTCGGCATAGCGACGTGGCATGCCGGCCAGACCCAGGAAGTGCATCGGGAAGAAGGTCACGTTGAAGGTGATCAGCGAAGCCCAGAAGTGGAACTTGCCGCGCCATTCGTTGTACATGAAGCCGGTCCACTTCGGGCCCCAGTAGTAGAAGCCGGCGAAGAGCGCGAACAGCGAGCCGGCCACCAGCACGTAGTGGAAGTGCGCCACCACGTAGTAGGTGTCCTGCATCTGGATGTCGATCGGTGTGACCGCCAGGATCAGGCCGGTGAAGCCGCCCATGGTGAAGACGAAGATGAAGCCCACCGAGAACAGCATCGGCGTCTCGAAGGTCATGGAGCCACGCCACATGGTGGCGATCCAGTTGAAGATCTTCACGCCGGTAGGCACGGCGATCAGCATGGTGGCATACATGAAGAACAGCTGCGCGGTGACCGGCATGCCGGTGGTGAACATGTGGTGCGCCCAGACGATGAAGGACAGGATCGCGATCGATGCGGTCGCATACACCATCGAGGCATAGCCGAACAGCGGCTTGCGGGCGAAGGCCGGGATGATCTGCGAGACGATGCCGAAGGCCGGCAGGATCATGATGTAGACCTCGGGGTGACCGAAGAACCAGAAGATGTGCTGGTACATCACCGGGTCACCACCGCCGGCGGCGTTGAAGAAGGAGGTGCCGAAGTGACGGTCGGTCAGCGTCATGGTGATGGCGCCGGCCAGCACCGGCATCACGGCGATCAGCAGGTAGGCGGTGATCAGCCAGGTCCAGCAGAACATGGGCATCTTCATCAGCGTCATGCCCGGTGCGCGCATGTTGAGGATGGTGACGATGATGTTGATCGAGCCCATGATGGAAGAGGCGCCCATGATGTGCATGGCGAAGATGCCCATGTCCATGCCCGGCCCCATCTGCGTGGACAGCGGCGCATACAGCGTCCAGCCGGCGGCGGTGGCCCCGCCCGGCACCAGGAAAGAGCCGGCCAGCAGCAGCGCGGCCGGTGGCAGCAGCCAGAACGAGAAGTTGTTCATCCGCGCAAAGGCCATGTCGGAGGCGCCGATCTGCAGCGGGATCATCCAGTTGGCGAAGCCCACGAAGGCCGGCATGATCGCACCGAACACCATCACCAGGCCGTGCATGGTGGTCAGCTGGTTGAAGAACTCGGGACGGAAGAACTGCAGGCCCGGCTGGAACAGCTCGGCCCGGATCAGCAGCGCCAGCACGCCACCCGAGAGCAGCATGGTGAACGAGAACCACAGGTAGAGCGTGCCGATGTCCTTGTGGTTGGTGGCGAAGAGCCAGCGGCGCCAGCCGTGCGGGTGGTCGTGCGCGTGGTCATGATCGTGCGCGTGCCCGTGATCGTGGGAATGGTCGGGTGCGTGATCGACAGTGGTAGTCATGTCCGGTTCTCCAAACGATTACTTGCGGGCGGCCAGCACTTCGGCCGGCTGCACGATGTTTTCCTGGGCCTTGTTGGACCAGTTGTTGCGCGTATAGGTGATGGCGGCGGCGATCTCGGTGTCGTTCAGCACACCCTTCCAGGCCGGCATGGCGTTCTTGCCATTGAGCACCAGGTGGATCTGGTCGGCCTTGGGGCCATTGACCACGGGGCTGCCATCGAGCGCCGGGAAGGCGCCGGGCACGCCCTTGCCATTGGCCTGGTGGCAGGCCACGCAATTGGCGGTGTAGACCTTCTCGCCCCGCTGCTTCAATTCATCCACGGTCCAGACCTTGTTGGGATCGTCGGCCTTGGCGGCCATTTCCTTCTTCTTTTCGTCGACCCACTTCTTGTAGTCGGCTTCGCTGACCACGTTGACGACGATGGGCATGAAGGCGTGATCCTTGCCGCACAATTCCACGCACTGGCCGCGATAGGTGCCGATCTTCTCGGCACGGAACCAGGTATCGCGCACGAAGCCGGGGATCGCATCCTGCTTCACGCCAAAGGCGGGAATGGTCCAGGAGTGGATCACGTCATTGGCGGTGGTGATCAGGCGCACCTTCTTGTTGACCGGCACCACCACGGGGTTGTCGACCTCGATGAGGTAGTTGTCGTTCTTCTTCAACGTGGGATCGGTCACCTGCTCGCGCGGCGTAGCCAGGGCGGAGAGGAAGGAGATGCCTTCGCCATCGCCCTTGAGGTAGTCGTAGCCCCACTTCCACTGCATGCCGGTGACCTTGATGGTGAGGTCGGCATTGGAGGTGTCCTTCATCGCCACCACGGTCTTGGTGGCCGGCAAGGCCATGCCGATGACGATCAGGAAGGGCACCACGGTCCAGGCGATTTCTACGGTGGTGCTTTCGTGGAAGGTGGCGGCCTTGTGGCCCACCGACTTGCGATGCTTGATGATGGAATAGAACATCACGCCGAACACCGCCACGAAGATCACCAGGCAGATCACCAGCATCATGATGTGCAGATCGTAGATCTGCTCGGCGATCTTGGTGACGGGAGGCTGGAAGTTCGTCTGCAGCACGGCCGGTCCCCCCGGACTGTCCACCACGGCCCAGGCCGGCAAGCCGGCCGCCAGCATCGAGGCACCGATGATCGACGATTGAAGGCGCTTCGCAAGTTTCATGGATTTCCTCAAAAGCCCAAAAATTATAAGAATGAGAGTGCTGCCGTCCCGCCTGTCCTGCCTGCCAGCGCGCGCTCCAGGTCCTGCGCCAGTGCGCGCCGCTCGCCTTGATTGATGAAACGGCCAACTACCACGCGCTGCCCCCTGCCTTCCAGTGCCACCAGTGCCTGGGGGCCTGCCGGAAATGCGATGCGCGTGCCATGCAGCGTTACCAGGTCCAGCTTGGTACGGCTGGTCCGACCCGCCTGCGTGAGCTCGACGATCAGGCCATCCTCCCCCAGGACCACGACTTCACGATCAGTAGCATGACGGGCGTACACCAGGAAGGCGATGCCGACCGCCGACAATTCAATGACTGAAAATACCAGGATGGTCCATGCGCCATGGAGCGTGAAGCCCAGCGCGACCGTGAGCGATACCGTACAAAGGATTGCGAAGACCCACGCCAGCTGACGTGGCGCAATCGAACAATTGCGCTTCAATATCCATTCCCGCGTCTCCATAGCACCTCGCCAGCATGATTGTCGGTCGAGCGTGTCTCTCTTCGATCCGCAGCAGGAGCTCAGGGATGGCGGCGGCGGCGCTGATGAGGCTGGCGCGACTGCCCGGTACTGGCGCTATCCGTGGCTATCTGTTTTGCGGTCTTTATTTATTCTTGCTATTTGTTCTTGCTGGAATTGCTTGCTGTGAATTTTTATCCATTTGAGTATAAGGGCTAAACTCGCCACGGATCAAGCACGCACCGCCGCATCGCCGGCCACGCCATTGCCGGTCCGTCCGGCGCACTAGCATCTGCCCCGCAAGCCAGCCAGGGGCCTGGTTTTGCGGTCGTGCAGCAAAAACCGCTCCATTCAGGCAGGGCGTAACGATACAGCAACGATGGCGCCGGCCAGATAGCCGGATGCGACTAAGCCTTATATGCGGCCGCCACTATCGCGACGGCCGCTCGAAACGAATGATGCTCTCGCCCGCCGCCGTGGTCTTGGGGACGGGGCGGAAGGCATGACCATAGACCACCTCGAAGGTCAGCGGGATCTTGCCATCACGGTTACGCATCGATTCCAGTGCCGCCAACAGGCGCTGGTATTGGTTGCGGCTGAGCATGCTGCGGCGCCGCGTCTCCAGCGGGTTACCGCCCCAGGCGCGCACATCTTCCAGCAGGCGTTGCGGGGTCTCGTAGGTGACGGTGATGGTCTCCATGTCCATGACCGGCGTGGAAAAGCCGGCATTGACCAGCATGTCGCCGAAGTCGTGCATGTCCACGAAGGGCAAGGTGTGCGGTGCCAGATCGATGCTCTCGAAGGCGCTGCGCACTTCACGCAGGGTGTCAGGCCCAAAGCAGGAAAACATCAGCAAGCCTTCCACCCGCAAGACGCGCCGCCACTCGGCGAAGACGCGGTCAGGCTGGGGATGCCAGTGCAGGGCCAGGTTGGACCAGACCAGGTCCAGCGCATTGGCGGCCAGCGGCAGGCGGGCGAAATCGGCACAGGCCAGCTGCGGACCATTGGCCGCGGGGCCGGAACCGAGCCACTTGTTGATCGAACCGAACAGACGGTTCATCGCCGACTGGGCGCCGCGCTGGTGTTCGGCGGCGACCGCCAGCATGCCGTAGGCACCGTCGATGCCGATCACCTGGGCTTCCGGATAGCGCTTTTGCAACACCGGCAGGTCGGCGCCCTCGCCACAACCGGCATCCAACACTTCGCGCGGCGCGATCTTGACCAGAGCCAGGCGCTCCTGCATGCGCGCGGACACTTCGCGACGCAGGAAGTCGGATTCGGCCACGCGTTGTGGCCGGCCGAAGCGGCGGCGTACCAGGGGCAGGTCGATGGGAGCACTCAGCTTGGCGCTGGCGGAAGGCGGCGGCAGGGACATCGGAGACGGCGACAAAAGAACAACGGTGGGCAAGGGGCGCATCGGCGCCACCTCGACAGATGAACAGATCGACAGGGGCTGATGCGATAATGCGCGTAGTTTAGTCGAAATCCATTTTTACCGGGCGCACCTCGCATGGATGTCAAACCGCCAAAACCCGCTCCTGCCAAGACCGTGGCTGCCGGCTATCGCCGCGCGGGTGGCGTGGCCCCGAAGAAGCCTGCCGAGCCGGGCTGGATCGGCCGCATGCTGGCACGCCTGCCACCGCTGCTACCCTCCTCCTGCGCCCTGTGCGGCACTCCCGGGCGCGAAAACCTCTGCACGCCCTGCCACAAGCGCTTCTACACGCGCCAGCATCGGCGCTGCATCCAGTGTGCCCTGCCCATGCCGGTGACCGGCAAGGAGTTGCGCTGCGGTGCCTGCCTGAAGGACCGCCCGGCCTTCGACGCCACCATCGTGGCCACGGATTACTTCGCCCCCTCGGATCACCTGGCCCTGGCCCTGAAGTTCGGTGGCGACCTGCGCCTGGCGCCGCTGCTGGCGCGCCTGATCCATGATGCCACGCTGCGCAATCCGGTCCCCGGCAGCGAGGTGCAACTGGCCATGCCGACCCTGCTGGCACCGGTGCCGCTGGGCCGCGAGCGCCTGCAGGAGCGGGGCTTCAACCAGGCACTGGAGATCGCCCGGCCGTTGTCGCGCCTCTTGGACATCCCCCTGCGCGCCCAGCTGCTGGAGCGCAAGAAGGAAACCCTGGCGCAATCGGCCCTGCCGGTGGCCGCCCGCGCCCGCAACATGCGCTCGGCATTCGCCCTGCCCTTCGGCGCCATGGACCAGGTGCGCGGCCTGCATGTGGGCATCGTCGACGATGTCATGACCACCGGCGCCACCTTGAATGAAGTGGCGATCGTGCTCAAGCGGCACGGCGCCCGGCGCGTGACCAACCTGGTCTTTGCGCGCACCCTGCCGACCTGAGTGCGGGTCGGCATCTTTTTTCCTGCAGGAGAGTTTTTTGTTCCACGTCGTCCTGGTCGAGCCGGAGATCCCTCCCAATACCGGCAACATCATCCGCCTGTGCGCCAATACCGGCGCGCAATTGCACCTGGTCGAACCGCTCGGCTTCCCGCTCGATGACGCCAAGATGCGTCGCGCCGGGCTGGATTACCACGAATACGCCAACATGCAGGTCCATCCCGACTGGGAGAGCTTCCTGGCCCATCGCCGCGCGGATCCGCAGTTCGATGAAAGTCGCCTGTTCGCCATGACCACGCATGGCTCCACGCCCTTCGCCGGCCTGGCGTTCCGTCCGGGTGACACCTTCGTCTTCGGCTCGGAGACACGTGGCCTGGCGCCCGAGCGGCGCGAGTCCTTCCCCACCACGCAACGCATCCGCCTGCCGATGCGGCCGGGCAATCGCAGCATCAACCTCTCCAATACGGTGGCGGTGGTGGTCTATGAGGCCTGGCGCCAGAATGGCTATGACGGCGGTAGCTGAACAAACCATGCGCCCATGAAAAAACGGCTCCCGCGGGAGCCGTTTTCCTTTGCCTCTCCTGGCTACAATCTGATCAGCCCAGCAGCAAGGCGTCGTCGGAGAGCTTCTCGCCGCGCGTCTGCTCGAACATCTTGAGCAGGTCCGGCACGTCCAGCCCGGCGCGTTCCTGGCCCGACACGTCCAGCACCACGCGGCCCTGGTGCAGCATCACGGTGCGGTCGCCGTAGTCCAGCGCCTGGCGCATGCTGTGGGTCACCATCATGGTGGTCAGCTTGCTCTCGGAGACGATCTTGGCCGTCAGCTCCAGCACGAAGGCGGCGGTCTTCGGATCCAGGGCGGCAGTGTGCTCGTCCAGCAGCAGGATGCGCGACGGCTGCAGCGAAGCCATCAACAGGCTCACCGCCTGGCGCTGGCCGCCCGAGAGCAGGCCGATGCGGTCGGTAAGGCGGTTTTCCAGGCCGAGATTGAGGATGGAGAGCTTTTCGCGGAACAGCTCGCGCATCTTGCCGCGAATGGCGAAGTTGAAGCCGCGACGACGACCGCGCGCCATGGCCAGGGCCATGTTCTCCTCGATGGTCAGCGCCTCGCAGGTACCGGCCATGGGGTCCTGGAACACCCGCGCGACCAGGCCGGCGCGGTCCCAGGCCTGCTTGCGGGTGACGTCGGTGCCATCGATCTCGATGGAACCGGTATCGACCAGCAGGTCGCCCGAGATGGCGTTGAGGAAGGTGGACTTGCCGGCGCCGTTGGAGCCGATCACGGCCACGAACTGGCCGGTCGGGATTTCCAGCGAGAGGCCGCGCAGGGCCGGGTTCTCGATGGGCGTACCGGGATTGAAGGTGATCTTGAGATCGGTGGCTTTCAACATCTCAGGCTCCCTTCTTCAACAGTTTCAGCTTGCGCTTGCCCATGGGCAGCACCAAGGCCAGCATCACCAGCACGGCGGTCACCAGGTTCAGGTCTTGTGCCTGCAGGCCGATGAAGTCGCTGTTGAGCGCCAGGGCGATGAAGAAGCGATACAGGATCGCCCCCAGGATCACCGCCAGCGTGGTCCACACCAGGCGGCGCGCCGGCAGGATGTTCTCGCCGATGATGACGGCAGCCAGGCCAATGACGATGGTGCCGATGCCCATCGAAATGTCGGAGCCACCCTGGGTCTGCGCAAACAGCGCGCCGGCCAGCGCCACCAGCGAATTGGCCAGCGCCATGCCAGCCAGCGTGGCGCGACCGGTGGCGATGCCCTGGGCGCGCGCCATGCGCGCGTTGGCGCCGGTGGCGCGCATGGCCAGGCCGATCTCGGAGGAGAAGAACCAGTCCAGCAGCAGCTTGGCGGCCACCACCACCACCAGGAGGATCAGCGGACGACCCACATAGTCGGGAATCGCGTCCGGCTGCAGGATGGTGAAGATGGTCGGTTCGGAAATGAGCGGCACGTTGGGCTTGCCCATCACGCGCAGGTTGATCGAGTACAGCGCGATCATCATCAGGATACTGGCCAGCAGGTCCATGATCTTCAGGCGCACGTTCAGCCAGGCCGTGGTGAAACCAGCCAGGGCACCCGCCAGCAAGGCGACGAAGGTCGCCAGGAAAGGGTTGTAGCCGGCGGCGATCATGGTCGCGGCCACGGCGCCACCCAGCGGGAAACTGCCATCGACGGTCAGGTCAGGGAAAACCAGAATGCGGAAGGAGATCAGCACTCCGAGGGCCACGAGGCTGAAAATCAGGCCGATTTCCAGTGCGCCCAAGAGGGTATACAGCGACATAAAAGGACTTTCTTAAAAAACACATTCGGCATTGCGCGGTACGCTAATGCCGAATGTCTTCTGCGTTGCGCCGTCAGCTGCAAGGGTGGTGCGGCTGACGGCGATGCACGTGTGGCCCGGTCAGGGCCGGCTTCAGTTAAGGACCTTGGTGGCCGACTTCAGGAACTCCGGCGACAGGGTCACGCCTTGCTTCTGCGCGGCTGCGGTGTTGACGTACAGCTCCAGGTTCTTCACGGGAGAGGAAGCGATCTCGCCCGCCTTCTCGCCCCGCAGGATACGCGCCACGACCTTGCCGGTCTGGCGCCCCATGTCATAGAAATTCACGCCCAGGGCGGCGACCGCGCCACGCTTGACGCTGCCGGTATCGGAGGCGATCAGCGGGATCTTGGCATCGTTGCAGACCTTGGCCAGCGATTCGAAGACCGACACCACGTTGTTGTCGGTGGTGGTGTACATCACATCGATCTTGCCGATCAGGCTCTTGGCGGCCGGGGCCACGTCCACCGAACGGGGCGCGGCGGCTTCCACCAGGGTGATACCTGCCTTCTGCAGCTCGCCCTTGATGTTGTTCAGGGCCGAGACGGAATTGGCTTCGCCCGGATTGTAAACCACGCCGACGCGCTTGGCCTCGGGCACGACGCGCTTGATGATCTCGACCTGCTTGACCGGATCGAGCATGTGCGACAGGCCGGTCACGTTGGTGCCGGAAGGCTTCCAGTCCTTGACCAGCTGGGCCGCCATGGGATCGGCGATGGCCGAGTAGACGATGGGGATGGTCTTGGTCGCGGCCACCAGCGGCTGGGCCGAGGGGGTGCCGATGGCGACGATGACGTCGGGGTTGTCACCCACGAACTTCTTGGCGATCTGGCCGGCCGTGCCGGCATTGGCCTGGGCGCTCTGGAAATCCCACTTCAGGTTCTTGCCCGGCTCGAAGCCTTCGGCAATCAGTTCATCCTTGGTGCCGTCACGCACGGCGTCCAGCGCCGGGTGCTCGACGAAGGAGGTGATGGCCACCACCTTCTCGGCGGCCAGCGCCGAGGCGCAGATGGCGCTCAGGGCCAGCGCACCGGCGATGGCACGCAATGACTTGGATACTGCAAACATGGTCCTCTCCTCTTTCATGGTGGTGTCGGCACCTCGGCCTGTTCTGCGCCGGGCCCCTTATTCGTATGGGACGAACGGTCTTGCCTGCGCCAGATAAAGACGATCCCGCTCGCAAGCGGGATCCTCGGGCGTCGAATCGGTTATTGCTTGATGACGGTCTTGGCCGAGCTGACCAGTTCCGGTGCCAGGGTCACACCCTGCTTCTGAGCGGCGGCGGTATTGACGAACAGCTCCAGCTTGCTGCTGGTGGCCGAGGGAATGTCGCCCGGCTTTTCACCCTTGAGGATGCGGCCGACCACCTTGCCGGTCTGACGGCCCAGGTCGTAGTAGTTCACACCCAGGGCGGCGATGGCGCCGCGCTTGACGCTGTCGGTGTCGGAGGCCACCAGGGGGATCTTGGCGTCGTTGCCGACCTTCACCAGTGCCTCATAGGCCGAGACCACGTTGTTGTCGGTGTTGGTGTAGATCACATCGACCTTGCCGATCAGGCTCTTGGCGGCGCTGCCGACGTCTACCGAACGGGGCGCGGCGGCTTCCACCAGGGTCATGCCGGACTTGGTCAGCAGTTCCTTCAGGGCCTTGACGACCACGGCCGAGTTGGCTTCACCCGGGTTGTAGACCATGCCCACGCGCTTGGCATTGGGCACGACACGCTTGATCAGCTCGACCTGTTTGTCCAGTTCCAGCAGGTCCGACACGCCGGTGACGTTGGTGCCGGAAGCCTTCCAGTCCTTCACCAGTTGTGCGGCCACCGGATCGGTCACGCCGGAATAGATCACCGGGATGGACTTGGTGGCGGCCACCAGGGCTTGTGCCGAGGGGGTGGCGATGGCCACGATGGCATCGGGCTTGTCGCCCACGAACTTGCGGGCGATCTGGGCGGCGGTACCGGTATTGCCCTGGGCGCTCTGGTATTCCCACTTCAGGTTCTTGCCGGCTTCGAAACCTTCTTCCTTCAACTCATCCTTGACGCCATCACGCACGGCATCCAGGGCCGGGTGTTCGACGATGGCTGTCACGGCGACCGACTTGTCCGCCGCCATGGCGGGGGCAGAGCACACGGCAGCCAGGGACAGGGCGGCAACCATGGCGCGCAGCGTCAGCTTGTTGTTGTAGGACATGCAGTCTCCCTTGGAAAAATGGATGGAATACTCGAAAAGACGCTAAGTCTAGCCTAGCGCATCTGAACAATCAATTTGCATGGCGGCATGGGCCGGACCGCCAGGCGCCAAGCCTGCGCCCCAATTTGCCGGAACGCAACGGATCGCCAGCAACAGCACTCGCATTACCGCCTTGCCGCTCGCGATGCTGGCCTGATCGCCAGTATTGACCGGGCGCAGGCGAGAGCCGGCCTTGCATTGCTATAATCTCAGCCCATGCATTCCCGCCCTTCCCTGCCGCGCTACGCTCCTCACCGCCCCTGGTCGCGGGTGGGGCTGAGCCTGTGGCTGGTACTGGCCATGCTGGCCGCGCCGTGGCAGGCGCAAGCCCTCGCGCAAGGCCGTGGCGAAAATCGCGACATCCCCGCCATGGCCATCTGCAGCGTGGCCGGCGGCGCGCCCGGCAGTGCCCCCGCCCCCGCCCATCTGGCGGCCGGCCACTGCGCCTTCTGCTGCACTGGCCAGGCAACCACCACGCTACCGCCCTCGATGCCGCTGGCGGCTGCCACCGCCAGCCTCAGCTACCCGCTGGCGCAAGCCGTCCCCACCCTCCACTCGGCCAGCCTGGCACCAGGCAGCGCGCAGGCGCGCGCCCCACCGGTCTGATCTTCCTGCTCACCCCGCTCACAAGCCCTCGGAGGCACAGGCGCTCGTTGCGCCGGCCTCGCCAATGAAGATCTACCAGGATAGAAGACCATGAAACAGCTTTTCCAACGCCTCGCTCTTACCGCCGCCCTGCTGGGCAGCGCCGCCCTGTCGCAGGCCCATGAATACAAGCTCGGCCAGCTCGACATCGGCCATCCCTACGCCCGTGCCACCGTGCCCGGCCAGCCGGCTGCCGGTGCCTACCTGAGCATCGAGAACAAGGGCAGCGCACCGGACCGCCTGGTGAGCGTGTCCTCGCCGGTGGCCAAGTCCGGTGAGATCCACACCATGTCCATGGAAGGCAACCTGATGAAGATGCGCGAAGTCGACGGTGGCCTGGAAGTCAAACCCGGCCAGAAGATCGCCATGCAGCCGGGCAACGGCTACCACATCATGCTGATGGGCCTGTCGCGTCCGCTCAAGGCCGGCGAGAAGGTGCCGGCCACCCTGACCTTCGAGAAGGCCGGCAAGATCGACGTGACCTTCAATGTGGAAGACCCGGCCGCTGCAGGCAAGGACAGCAAGGACGACATGGGTGACATGAAGGACATGAAGGGTCATATGCACCACTGATCAAGCATTCGGCGCTGAAACGACAAGGCCGGCAGCGAGCATAGCGCTCCTGCCGGCCTTGTCATTGGCGGCCTGCTCGGCGTGGCTCAGCCGGCCAGCTTGCGCACCTTGGCCAGCAGCTTGGTGGTGGAGCGGTCGTGCTCGAAGGCGATCGCCAACACCTGGCCACCATAGGCAGCCACGGCCTGGCCTTCCGGGATGGCCTGCATGTCGTAGTCGCCGCCCTTGACGTAGATGTCGGGGCGGGCTTGCTGCACGGCTTCCAGGGCGGTGTCTTCGTCGAAGGGCACCACCAGCGAAACCGATTCCAGCGCGGCCAGCACGGCCATGCGGTCTTCGCAGGTATTGATGGGGCGGTCATCACCCTTGCCCAGACGCTTGACCGAGGCATCCGTATTGGCCGCCACCACCAGCGAAGCACCCTGGGCGCGGGCCTGGGCCAGGTAGGTCACATGACCACGGTGCAGGATATCGAACACGCCATTGGTCATCACCACCGGCTTGGGCAGCTGGGCCACGCGCTGCTTGAGTTCTTCGCGGGTGCAGAGTTTGGATTCGAAGTCGGCCATCGTGGTGTGCTCGGTTGGACTATGGGGTTGCTCGGAACGGGACGTCGCGCGCCCCATGAAAAAAGCCGCAACCTCGGTTGCGGCTTGCGATTGTACTGCCTGTGCTACCCGATGTGCTGCTTGCGCACTCAGGCTGCGGCAGCGCCCGCCGGCAGGATGCGTTGGGTGACTTCCTTGCGGTAGCGGTTCAGCTCCTGGACGTTGCTGAAGGTGCGTTCAAACAGCAGCGACATGTTGTGCAGGATGCGGTCGACGACCTTCTTTTCCCACTCGCCATCGAACTTGATCTGGTTGTCCAGCCAGCGCTCCAGCCATTCCGGATCGGGCAGGCGGCTCTGCACGGTGTCATTGGGGAACAGCGCCTGGTTCACGTGCAGGTTGGTGGGGTGCAGCGGCTTCTCGGTACGACGGGCCGATGCCATCAGCACGCCGATCTTGGAGAAGGCGGCGCGGGCCTTGTCGCCCACTTCGTTGAGGGCCTTCTTCATGTAGCGCAGGTAGGCGCCGCCGTGGCGGGCTTCATCCTGGCTGATGATCTTGTAGATCTGCTTGATCACCGGCTCGGTGTGCCAGTCGGCGGCACAGCGGTACCAGTGGTTCAGGCGGATCTCGCCGCAGAAGTGCAGCATCAGGGTTTCCAGCGGCGGTGCCGGATCGAACTCGAAGCGCACGTTGTGCAGCTCCTCTTCGGTCGGACACATATCCGGACGGAAGCGGCGCAGGTATTCCATCAGCACCAGCGAGTGCTTCTGTTCCTCGAAGAACCATACCGACATGAATGCCGAAAAATCGCTGTCCCCGCGGTTGTCGCGCAGGAACATCTCGGTCGCCGGCAGGGCAGACCATTCCGTGATCGCGTTCATGCGAATGGTCTGGGCCTGTTCGTCGGTGAGCAAAGAAGCATCGAACTTGTCCCAGGGAATATCCTTATCCATATTCCAACGGACCTGCTCTAGCGATTTGAACAATTCTGGGTACAGCATCTCAGTGTGTGCCTATATGCGTTAAGTGTTTGATTTAACAAGATTTTCCCTGGTCATACTAAAACCGTCAGGTTTCAGCAATATGACAAGCCCCTGCGCATGAGCGCGGGAGCGGCTCTGTCGTGGCGACGATCAGGGGGAGGTTGGCTTGCGGGAGGCTGGCTTCTTGTTTTGCCGCGATTGTACAACACCCGCCCGGGCCGGGGCGCTCGTATTTGGGCCGGTCTTGGGTGCTTTCTTGACCGGTGGCTTCTTCGGCGCCGGCTTGGCTGCCTTGCCCGCCTTGGGAGCGGCTCCCGGCTTGGCTTTCGGGGCAGCCTTGGCCTTCGGCGGCACTGTCTTATTTTCGCTACGCTTGGCGGCCTTGGGGGGCTTGGCCGGCTTCAGCAGCGGCTCCTGCTCCGCAGCGGCACCGGTCAGGGCATTGCCCACGGCATGCTTGAACTGCTCCTGCAGCACGTTCCACCAGGCATTGGGATTGGCGATGGCGGACTGGAAATCGGCAGCGGGTGTCGCCTCTGCGGCCTGGGGCTCGGCGGCCTCGTCTTCGTCATCTTCCGCTTGCTCGTCAGCAACCTCGGATGCACTGGCCTCCTGCCCGGAAGCCGGCTGTTCATGCTCCTCCGGCGTGTTCGCTGCCGGCCATAGCGGAAAACCGAACGGGAACGGCGGCGTCGTGCCGCTCTCGCCCGGCGCGGCTGCCTCGCCCGCCGGGGCCTCGCGCGAGGCCATGATGGCGCTCATCGCCTGCAGGGTGGACAGGGTCGCGCTCTGCACTTCCAGGGTCTGGATGGTGGCCTTGAGCATGTTCAGGTTCAGCTCCAGCCAGGATGCCACGGTCTTCAGATCCGAGATCTTCTTGTTGATATCCTCGACCGACAGCGTGGGTGCGGCCATGGACGGCGCGCCCATGCTGCTCCACATCTTCTGCATGAAGTCGATGGTATCGGTGACCGAGCCTGCGCCCGGCATCTTGTCCTGGTTCAGCATTGAACGCTCCTCTTGTGGTGTCCTCTATGGGTCAGCGCGGCGGACGCTGCATCTTGCACGAGCTGGGCAGGGCGGTCTGCTCGGCCGGGATGAAACGCTCGGTGCGGAAGCCGTAACCACTGCCCTCGTTATCGAACCGGATGCCGCCGCTGTCGGCACGCTGCATCTGCATCAGGTACAGCGGCTGGATCAGCTGGTGATCGGCCGCGCGCATGGTGGCGTCGTGGAAGGCGCTCTGATAATGCGCGCCTTCCAGGGCATATGCAACCGCTGCGGGCTCGGTGCTCCTGGCCTTCTCGATGGCCTTGGCCAGCATCTCGATCATGACCTGCATGCGCAGGTAGAGGTAATCGTCCTTGGCTTGCGGATAGCGCTTGCGGTATTCCTGGTAGAAGGCATCGCTGGGCGAACCTGGCGTGCCGCCGGCATTCGGATGCCATTCGGCCACGGCCCGCACCACGCCCACACCGGCCTCACCGATGGCGGCGGGCGCCCCCAGGCTGTTGGCGTAGAAGGTGTAGAACTTGGCCTTGAAGCCGGCGTCGCGGGCGGCCTTCACCAGCAGCGTGAGGTCATTGCCCCAGTTGCCGGTGATCACCGCATCGGCCCCGGCGCTGCGCATCTTGGCGATGTAGGGGGCGAAGTCCTTGATCTTGCCGATCGGATGCAGTTCGTCACCGACGATGGCGATATCGGGCCGCTTGGCGTTCAACTGCTCGCGCGCCGCCTTGGCGACCTGGCGGCCGAAGCTGTAGTCCTGGCCGATCAGGTAGACGCGCTTGGTGGCGGGATCGGCCTTGATGGCCTCGGTCAGGGCTTGCATGCGCATGTCGGCGCTGGCATCGAAGCGGAAATGCCAGAAGCTGCATTTCTCGTTGGTCAGCGCCGGGTCGACCGCCGAATAATTGAGGAACAGCACGCGCCGCTGGGGCTCGCGCTGGTTGTGCTTGTTGACCGCATCGACCAGCGCCGCGGCCACCGCCGAGCTGTTGCCCTCGATCAGGAAGGGGATGCCCTCATCGGTGAGCTGGCGGAACTGCACCAGCGAGTCTTCCACGCCGAGCTTGTTGTCGAAGGTGGAGAGTTGCAGCAGGTGCTTGCCATCAGGCAGGCTCACGCCGCCGCGTGCGTTGACGCGATCGATGGCGTAGCTGATGTTGCGCACCACGGCTTCACCGGCATTGGCAAAGGGACCGGAGAGGCCATCGATCATGCCGATGCGGATCGGCGGCAAGGGGGCGGCAGCCTGCGCGGGTAGCGCCAGCACACAGGCGGCCAGCGCCACGGCAACGGCACCGGCCAGGCGGGAGGACAGGGCGGCATTCATCTTCTGCTTCGTCTTCTGCATCGACATCTCGGTCAGGCGTAAAACCCGCATTGTACGTTGTTTGAAAAGCATCTCCGAGACGCGACCGGCAGCGCACGCCGTCGAGGTGATCCGATACACTGGCGCCATGACCGACGTTTCCCGCTCGTTGCGGCGCTGGCCGCGCCTGCTGCTCCTCATTGCACTCACGCTCACGCTGCACGGCCTGCTGCTGGACTGGGGCCGGCGCCACGTGATCGCCCTGCAGGCACCACAGGAAACGGCCATCACGGTGCAACTGCATCCGGTTATCCCACCCGCCCAGCCGGTGGCGCTGCCGGCCCCGCCGCCGCCACGACAAGTCGCGCCCGCCAGGCCACGGCAGGCCAGCAGCCCGCCCCGTCCTGCCCGGCCGGCACCAGCGTCCATCGATCCCCCCGACGAACCGATCCGCGAAACCGTCGAGCGTATCGTCACGGTCACCCCCGAGGCCCCGCAGCCCCTGTCCGCCAGTACCAATGCCGGCACTGGTAGCGGCACCGGCACTGGCACTGGCGACGCACCGGCCACCGCAGGCCCGGCCGCCGACACGCCGGCTGCCGGCAAGCACTACCAGACCGCTGCCCCGCCCAGCGCCGTGCTGGACTATGACGTCACCGGTACCAAGGACCAGGCGCCGGCCTACGGAACCGGGCGCATCACCTGGGTCAACCATGGCAACAGCTACGAGGTGATGGGCCGGGCCAAGGCCCTTTTCTTCACCGTGCTCAATTTTTCCAGCCAGGGCGAGCTCGATGACTGGGGGGTCTCGCCGGTGATCTATACCGAACAGAAGGGCTTCAAGGCCGCCACCAATACGCACTTCAACCGCGAGCGCGACCTGGTCAGCTTTTCCGCCTCCACCACCAGCTATGCGCGCCGGGGCGGCGAGCAGGACCGCGCCAGCCTGATCTGGCAACTGGCCGCCATCGGGCGCGGCAATCCGGCCCAGATCCAGCCGGGTGCGACGATCGACCTGTTCGTAGCCGGTGTGCGCGATGGAGAAATCTGGCGCATGCAGGTCCTGGGCGAAGAAGACATCACCCTGCCCGTCGGCCATCTGCACACCTGGCATGTGGTGCGCATGCCCAAGCCGGGCTCCTATGATGACCGTGTCGATATCTGGCTGGCACCGCAACACGAGTGGTATCCGGTGCGCGTGCGCTATACCGACCAGCGTCCCGATGGCGACTATACCGAGCTGTCACTCTCGGGGCTGACGCCTTGAGGCCTGCCGCATTGGCTGGATGCTGTCAAAATGCGAAACAATTGCACACAATGACGCCGCGACGCGGCAGAACCGTGAGCGCCCGCCCGGGTCGTACAAGACCCGCCAACCGGCATCACGATTGACTTATCCACAGAGACACAGACGAAGAGCTCGCCATGATCCGAACTTTCCACGCCGCCCTGATTTCCATCCCCCCCCGCCTGGCCGCATTGGGCCTGACCGGCTTGCTGGCCAGCGCGCCGCTGCTGGCTGCCGACGGCCCGCATCCGGTGGACAAGCGCCCCTTCAACCTGCCGCCGTCGGCCGAGCTGACCTACTCCATCCAGGCCAAGCAGAGCGGTCTGGACGTCCAGGGCCAGGGCATCGTCAAGTGGACGCAAAGCAAGACCGCCTATAGCGTCAGCACCGAAACCCGCGCCATGCTGCTGGGCAAGATCCTGGAAACCAGCAGCGAAGGCGACATCGATGCCTACGGCCTGGCGCCGCAGCGCTTCGTGGAGAAGCGCCTGCGCCGCGATCCCTCCACCACCACCTTCAACCGCGAACAGAACAAGATCACCTTCACCCAATCCTCCGACAGCTACCCGCTGCAGGGTGGCGAACAGGATCGCACCGGCATCACCTGGCAGTTCGTGGCCATCGCCCGCGCCAATGCCGCCAAGATGAAACCGGGTTCGGAATGGAAGTTCTTCGTGGCCGGCCCGCGTGATGCCGAGCAATGGACCTTCAAGGTGGTCGGCCGCGAAAAGATCAGGACGCCCCAGGGCGAGACCGAGGCGCTGCACATCTTCCGTGCACCGCCCCCGGATGACCAGGGCCAGAAGCTCGATATCTGGCTGTCCCCCAAGCAGGAGTGGTATCCGGTGCGCCTGAAGTTCACCGATCCTGATGGCGACTATATCGAGCAGGTGCTGGATTCGGTCCGGAAAACCAACTAAGCTTGCCACATTGCTACAGGTGGACGTGGGGCCTGGAAGGCATGGATGCCGCCAGGCCCCGCGTCCGTCATTCCTCCTACACCGCAGAAACCCCATGTCCGACACTCCCCTCGCAAGCGCCAGCGGCGCCCTCGCCCCCACCGTCAAGACCCAGAGCGCCCTGGTGCTGTTCTCTGGCGGCCAGGACTCCACCACCTGCCTGGCCTGGGCGCTGGCGCGCTACCAGCGCGTAGAAACCATCGGCTTCGACTATGGCCAGCGCCATGCCATCGAACTCGAAGTGCGCCCGTCCCTGCTGGCGAAGATGAAAGCCTTCTCGCCCGACTGGAAGAAGCGCCTGGGCGAGGATCACATGATCGACCTGTCGCTGATCGGCAAGATCTCCGACACCGCCCTGACACGTGACGTCGCCATCGCCATGCAGGACAACGGCCTGCCTAACACCTTTGTGCCCGGCCGCAACCTGATGTTCATGACGGTCGCCGCCACCCTGGCCTACCGGCGCGGCCTCAACGTGCTGGTCGGCGGCATGTGCGAGACCGACTTCTCGGGCTACCCGGATTGCCGCGACGACACCATGAAGGCCCTGCAAGTGGCGCTGAACCTGGGCATGGCCACGCAACTGAAGGTGGAAACCCCGCTGATGTGGATCGACAAGGCCGAGACCTGGGCGCTGGCCGAGTCGCTCGGTGGCGCGCCGCTGGTGGACCTGATCCGCACCGATACGCACACCTGCTACCTGGGCGAGCGCGGCGCCTTGCACGACTGGGGCCACGGTTGCGGCAAGTGCCCGGCCTGCGAACTGCGCATGCGCGGCTACCGTCACTACGCGGCGAGCAAAACTTCCAGCTGATCAGGCACAATAGGCGCGTCCTCACCAGCACGCGCCCCATGCCCAACGCCACCACCTCCCAGCTAGTCGCCCGGAGCGCCGCCGCGCTGCTGCTCCTGCTGGCCGCCGCCGAGATCGGCCGGCGTGCCGCCGACCTGCCCAGCCTGCCGGCGCTGGTCGACCTGCAGTTCGACCTGACGCCGCGCAGCCAGAGCTACAAGGTCTTCGACAACAGTCCGATTCGCCGCTCCTCGCATCCACGCCCCCTGCCCACTGCATTGCAGCCGCTCGACATCAGCGTCCCCTGGAAGGACGGCGGCAGCTTGCCCGTGATCGACTTCCTCAAGACCACCCGGGCCCACGCCTTCCTGGTGGTACAGGATGGCCGGGTGGTCTACGAGCGCTACATCGATGGCTACGACGCCAACTCGCGCTTCACCTCCTTCTCGGTGGCCAAGTCCTTCGTCTCGGCGCTGACCGGCGTAGCACTGGCGCAAGGCAAGATCAAGTCGCTGCAGGAACCGATTGGCAACTATCTCAAGAGTGATGAGATCGATCCCGCCTACGCCGGCGTCACCATCGGCCAGTTGCTGGACATGCGCTCGGGCATCGATGTGGACGAGAACTACGAAGGCTCGCTGACCTCGCCGGTGGTGCGCATGTTCGTCAGCACCGACCTGCATGCCTTCGTGGCCCGCCGCCATGGTCTGCGCTTCGCGCCCGGCTCACGCTACGAGTACCGCAGCGTCGATACCCTGGTGCTCTCGCGCGTACTGGCCCGCGCCACCGGCATGCATCTGGCCGACTATGCGCAGGCACAATTGTGGGAGCCGCTGGGCATGGAACAGGATGCCAGCTGGAGCGTGGACAGCAAGAAGCATGGCGTGGAAAAAGCCTTCTGCTGCATCAACACCACCGCCCGCGACTTCGCCCGGCTGGGCTTGCTCTATCTCAATGAAGGCCGCATCGGCGAGCGCCAGATCGTCAGTACCGCCTGGGCCGCCGAACCGCGCCTGCCGGTCAACAACGGCACGGTCCTCGATTATCGCGATGGCTGGTGGATCCCGCCGGGCAACGCGGCCGATCGCGATTTCTCAGCCATCGGCGTGTTCGGTCAGTACATCTATGTCAACCCGGCCACGCGCACCGTCATCGTCAAGCTCAGCGACTACGGCGTGGAGCAGGACGAGGTGCTCACCGCACTGGCCATGCGTCGCATCAGCCACCACGTCGCCGGCCAGAACTGATACACCACTACACTGCGCTGGAATGAAAAAACCGCCTGTCTCGCAACAGGCGGTTTTTGGATCGGTACAACACCGGTGGATAAATCATATAAATCATTTATCGCCATCCACCGGCGCGGCGGCGGCGTCAGAACAGTTCGTTCTTCATCTGCGTCTTGGCCTTATCCTCTTCGGGCGTCAGGCCGCCACGGTCGCCCATGCCCAGGTCGCGCACCATGGCGCTGGGCGGGTACTCGGCATAGTAGTACTCGCCACCGGACTCGATCACGCCGTCTGGCACGCTCCGGTCCACATTGGGCACATCCTTGAGCGCCTTGGACATGTAGCTGATCCACACCGGCAAGGCCAGGCCGCCACCGGTTTCGCGGTCCCCCAGGCTCTTGGGCTGGTCGTAACCGATCCAGGCAATGGCAGTCAGACCGGGCTGGTAACCGGCGAACCAGGCGTCCATGGAGTCGTTGGTGGTACCGGTCTTGCCGGCCAGGTCGGTACGCTTCAGGGACAGCGCCTTGACCGCCGTGCCATGGCGCACCACGTCGCGCAACATGCTGTCCATGATGAAGGCATTGCGCGCATCGATGACGCGATTGCTTTCATCGCTGGCCGTAGCCGGCTTGGCCTGGGACAGCACGGTGCCATCGCTGTCGGTGACCTTGGTGATCAGGTAGGGATTGATCTTGTAGCCGCCATTGGCGAACACCGAATACGCCCCCACCATCTGCAAGGGCGTGACATTGCCGGCACCCAGCGCCAGGGTCAGGTAGGGCGGGTTCTTGTCGGCATCGAAACCGAAGCGGGTGATGTACTCCTGCGCATACTTCACGCCGACCCGCTCCAGGATACGGATGGAGACCAGGTTGATCGACTTCTGCAAAGCGCGCCGCATCGAGATCGGCCCCTCGAACTTGCCGCCATAGTTCTTCGGCTGCCAGACCTGGCCACCGGTCTGGGTGAAGGTCAGCGGCGCATCATTGATGATGGTGGCCGGCGACAGGCCCTTTTCCAGCGAGGACGAATAGATGAAAGGCTTGAAGGACGAGCCCGGCTGGCGCCAGGCCTGGGTGACGTGGTTGAACTTGTTGCGGTTGAAGTCGAAGCCCCCCACCAGCGAACGGATCGCGCCATCCTGCGAATTGACCGAGACGAAGGCCGATTCCACCTCCGGCATCTGGGTGATGATCCAGTTGCTGCCATCCTGGAACACCCGGATGATGGCGCCACGGCGGATCTTCTTCTGCGGCGGTGCCTTCTCCGAGAGCAGGTTGGCACCGAAGCCCAGGCCGGCGCCGGAGATGCTGATCTCTTCGCCGGTGGCCAGCATGGCGGTGATTTCCTTGGGCTTGGCCTCCAGTACTACGGCGGCGACCATGTCGTCGCTGTCGGGATGGTCGGCCAGCTCCACCTCCACGGCATCCTCCAGGACTTCGCGGCTGGTGTTTTCCGGCAGGTCCATGTAGCCCTCGGGACCACGATAACCGTGGCGGCGCTCGTAGTCGATGATGCCGCGACGCAGGGCGATGTAGGCCGCATCCTGGTCGGTCTTGGTGATGGTCGTGAAGACGTTCAGGCCACGCGTGTAGGTCTCGTCCTTGTACTGGCTGTAGACCAGCTGGCGCGCCATCTCGGCCACGTATTCGGCGTGCATACCGAAGGCCGAACTGTCACCCTTGACGCGCAGTTGTTCATCTTTCGCTGCCTGATACTGCACTTCAGTGATATATCCGAGCTGGCGCATGCGCAGTAGGATGTATTGCTGCCGGGCATGGGCACGTTTGGGATTGACCACCGGGTTGTAGGCCGACGGCGCCTTGGGCAGGCCGGCCAGCATGGCGGCCTCGGCGATGGTGAGGTCCTTGAGCTGCTTACCGAAATAGATCTGGGCGGCCGAGGCGAAACCATAGGCACGTTGTCCCAGATAGATCTGGTTCATGTAGACCTCGAGGATCTGGTCCTTGGTCAGGTTGTTCTCGATCTTCCAGGCCAGCGGGATCTCGTAGAAGAACTTGCGCACCGCTTTCTGTAGAAAGGTCGGTTCGTTGCTGGTCAGGAAGAAATTGCGCGCCACCTGCTGCGTGATGGTGGAAGCACCACCGCCGCCACCGGAGAGGTTGGAGAAGGTCGCCCGGGCGATGCCCTGGTAGTCGACGCCACCGTGTTCATAGAAGCGGTCATCCTCGATGGCCAGCACGGCCTTCTTCATGATCTCGGGGATGTCCTTGAAATGCACCAGGTTGCGGCGCTCCTCGCCGAATTCCCCGATCAGCACGCCATCGGCCGAGAAGATGCGCAACGGGATCTTGGGCCGGTAGTCGGTCAGATTGTCCAGGTCGGGCAGCTTGGGATAGGTCAGCGCGACGATGAAGGTCACGCCCAGCAGCACCATCACGGCCAGGCCGAATACGGTGCCGAACACGCCCAGCAGGATGCGCAAGGACCAGTTCATGCGCTTGCGCGGTGGCTTGCCGGTGGGCTCATCGGCCGCCGGTCTGGCCGTTGTGTTGGGTGCCGATGCCGGATTCTTGGGATCGTCGCCGTTGGAAGGTGAAGACATTCGAGATATGCGTTAAAGCGGGCCGTAGCCGGATTGGAAGAAACAAGCCCGCATTATAGCGGCTCCCCCTCGCAGGCCGCGCGGCCGGGTGTTGCAAATAGACCAAACCCGATCGGACAGGGTTCCTTGCCGGGCTTGCGTGTGCAAGGCCGGCGGCGGCGAATTGGCGGGACTTCTTCAAGTTTTGACTATTCCCGCACCGGCTTGTGCGTCTGACAATCCATGCTCCTTCCCTGGCATGAGGTGAGCGGCATGGTGCGGATATCCCTTCCCCGAGGCTGGCGTGCGGCGTCACTGTGCGTGGGCATCGATATCGGCCACGATGGCCTGCGCGCAGCGCTGATGCGACGCCGTGGCAGGCAGCGACAGGTGCTGCAGCTGGCCGCGCGACGGCTGCAGCCGCCCGGATCGGGCCGTGACCATTTCAGCGACCTCGATGCGCTGGCCGGCCACTGCCGCGCCCTGTTGCCCAACCGAGCTTACCGGGATGCCGCCCTGGTACTGGCCATCCCGGCCGCCAGCCTGGCATATCGCCAGCTGGTCCTGCCGGCGGCTTCGAATCAGGTGCAACGGCTGTCCCAGGTGCGTGCCGAGATGGCGGCCCATGGGCTGGATGCCGCTGAGTACGAGCTGGACTATCAGGTCCTGGGCCCGCAGCCGGGTTCGGCGGGCGACGTGGAGGTCCTGGCCATGGCCGCCCCGACGCTGGCCATCGAAGACCGGCTGGCGCTGGGCGATGTCCTGCACATGCCCCTGGCCGGGCTGCCGCCGGAGGATCTTTGCCTGCGCGACTTCCTGCGCCAGGACAGGCCGGCCCGCACCGATGCCGTGCTGCGGCTCGATAGCGGCGGCGGCTGGCTGATCCAGGGTGCCGGTGCCAGCCAGCCCTTGCACTGGAGCGCCGCCGGCGCAGAAAAGAACCCAAAAAGCCGAACCGATGCGAGCCTGTCCCTGCTGGCCGAACTGGCGCCGTTACTTCACCAGCGGACGCATCAGCTGCTGCTGACTGGCGACCATCCCCTGCTGGACCACCTGCCCCCGCTCTTTCACCGCTACACCAGCCTGACGGCCGCACCGGGCCGACTCCCCTCCTGCCTCGTCCTGCCCGTCGATGTGCGCACCAGCCACCCCGGCCCGCTGCCGGGCTTTCACCTGGCCATGGCACTGGCGGCAAGGGGGCTGGCATGACGGCGCGCGTCGACTTCCTCGATCTGCCAGGCCAGCGCCGCCGCGCGCGCGAGCTGGCCTTCTACGGCTGGCTGGCCGTCGCCGCGCTGCTGGGCAGCCTGCTGACCGGTCTGCTGGCGCTGCGCCTGCATCTGCACACGCGCGACCTGCTCGCCGCCAACGCCCTGCTGGACGGGCAACTCCGTGCCCTGGCCCCGCAGGTCCAGGCCAGCACCGCGCTACGCGCCGACATCGCGCAGCTGGAAAAGCGCAACACCACCCTGCGCCAGCTGGAACAGCAACGTGGCCAGGCCGCCCACCTGTTGCGCGGCCTGGCCACGGCAACCGAGAACGGCATCCGCCTGCAACGCATCAGCCTGCGGGATGGGCGTGCCGAGCTGTCCGGACAGGCCGCCGCCATGCCGGCCATACAGGGCTATGCCGGCGCGCTGTCCGGCGCCGGTCTGGAAGGCGCGGTCCTGCATGACCTGCACGCCGACCTGCAGCCCGACGCCAAGGACGGCTATGCCTTCAGCCTCGCCATCCCGCTGCCGCCAGCGGGTACTGGGAGCGGTCGATGAAGCTGCGCACCCTGGCCATCCATCCCGCCCACTGGCCACTGGCCGCGCGCATCCTCCTGATGCTGGGATGCGCCCTGCTCTGCGCCGCCAGCGGCCTGTTGCTGGCCGTGCAGGAACAGCAAGACATCCGCTACGCCGTGCGTCAGCGGCAACAGGAGCTGCGTACGCAATTCCAGGCGGCACTGGCGCAGGCCGCGCGCTCCAGTGGTCTGCGCGCACACAAGACGGCGCTGCAGGTGCAATTGGCCACGCGGGAAGAGCAGCTGTGGCCGCCATCGGCTACCGGCAGCGGCCTGCTGCACACCAAGCTGATGCGCCGCGCCGCCGAATGCGGCCTGACGCTGGAGTCGTTCAAGCCCCATGCCGGCAAGCCCTCGGCCAGCCTCAGCCTGCGCGGTTCCTATCTCGACCTGTTGCGCCTGGTCGAGCTGGTCACTGCCCCGCCCCTGCCCGTCCTCATCGACAGCCTGGAACTGCGCATTAGCGAGCGCCCCGGTGACCGCAGCCTGCTGCTGAGCGCCGTCGTCACCGCCCCGCCACGAACCGAACCGAACGAAAAGGAGCGTTTGCCATGACTCTGTTGCGACTCATGCTGTTGATCCTCATCTTCTGCGGACTGGCCGTGCCTGCCTGCGTGCTGGTCGGCGAACGTCCGGACGAAGTGGCGACTACCCGGGCCTGGCTGGTCGATGCCCGGCGCCAGGCCACACGCGTGCCGACAGATCTACACACGTCAGGTGCCGCGCCGGCAGAAGCGCAAACGCCTCCCCCAGCCGCGCTCCAGGACCCCTTCGGCCTGCACCGGCAGGAGGCCACACTGGCGGTTCCCTCCGAGCCGCCGCGCTCCCGCTCCGGCGATGAAGCGCACAGCACAGCCGATGCGAGTCACGAAGCTGCGCCGCTTCCCGCCATGCGCATGCTGGGGAGCCTGAGGCAAGACGATGTGCAGCTGGCGCTGGTAGAGATCGCCGGCACCACCTACCGCGTGACCAGAGGCGATACGCTGCCGGGTGGGGCAGGCAAGGTTCTGGCCATCCGCGACGACGCGATGGACATCATCGATGACAGCACCACGCGTACCCTCACGATCACCCCGATGCCGGCACAGACCTCACCATCGCGACCGCCAGGCCAGGGCAAGCGCCGCCTGATCAGGCCGGGAGCACGGGCATGAACGCGCCGTGGCCGGCATGGCTTGCCGCCCTGGCGCTACTGGCCTTGCTCCGGCCGGTCTGCGCTGCTGGCGACACGCGCCTGCACGCGCTGGACATCCACTATCAGCAGGACGCCGCTACCCTGGAGCTGCGCCTGACCGCACCCATCGATGCCACCCGGGTCAATACCTTTGTCTTGATCGACCCGCTGCAACTTGTGCTGGACCTGCCCGAGGTCACGCCCGCAGCCAGCCTGCCCCGCCGCCTGGCCGCCAGCGGCCTGCTCAAGCAGGTCACGCTGGCCGGGGACGGTGAGCGCCTGCGCGTGCTGCTGCGGCTCAAGCATCCGGTCACGCATCGCCTGCAGGCACAGGGCGAACGCCTGCTGCTGGAACTGGCACGCCGTACAGGGGAGGATGCGGCGGCCATCGGACAGATCGATTTCCGTCGCGGTCCGTCCGGGGAGGGGCGGCTGACGCTGGAGCTGCCCACCGCTGATCATCCGGTACAACTGCGCCAGCTGGGCCAGCGCCTCATCGCCGACATCGGCGGCGCCAGCCTGCCGAGCGACCTGCGGCGACGCGTCGAGGTGGGCGGATTCGGCACCCCGGTGCGCTACCACACGACCCTGCCCTACGACGATGGCGTGCGCCTGGTGCTGGAGACGCAGGGGCCATGGCGCTACCTGGCGCACCAGCGGGGTCGCCAACTGGTCATCGACGTACTGCCGACCACGGCAGCGGCCCAGACCGCCGGTGCTGGCGCCGGCAAGCAATACAGTGGCAAGAAGCTCTCGCTCAATGTCCAGAACATCGAGATCCGCGCCGCGCTACAGGTGCTGGCCGACTTCACGGACACCAACATCATCGCCAGCGATACGGTCGCCGGCCAGTTGAGCTTGCGCCTGAAGGACCTGCCCTGGGACCAGGCGCTAGACCTGATCCTGCAGGCAGGCGGCCTGGAGATGCGGCGCCACGGTGAGGTGCTGTGGATTGCGCCGCGCGAGGAAATGCTGGCGCGCGAACGGCAGGAACTGGAACAGAAGGCCCAGATCGCCGACCTGGAGCCACTGCATGCCGAGAGCTTCCAGCTCAACTACCAGCGCGCCGACACCCTGCGACGAGCGCTGGGCATCGGCGAGGACGGCGCAACCCAGCCGGGCCGGCGCCACACCCTGCTGTCACGGCGCGGCAGCGCCATGATCGACAGCCACACCAACCAGTTGCTGGTCACCGATACGCTGGCGGCCCTGGCCAACGTGCGCAAGCTGATCGAACGCATCGACGTGGCCGCGCGTCAGGTGGTGATCGAGGCGCGCATCGTCGAGGCCGACGACGGCTTCGCCCGCAACCTCGGCGTCAAGCTGGGCCTGTCGGCGCTGACACGGGGCGCGGCCGTGGGCAACAGCTATGCCGGCGTGGGCGAACTGAGCGGCCAGACCACAGCCGCGCCCGGCCTCACCCTGCGCGAACCGGCGCTGGACCTGCGCGCCGACGCCACCGGCGGCAACATCCCTGGCAGCTTCGCCTTCACCCTGTTCAATGCCGCCGCGCAACGTTTCCTCAATGTCGAACTATCGGCGCTGGAAGCCGACGGACGCGGCAAGATCGTTTCCAGCCCGCGTCTGGTCACGGCCGACCAGCAGGCCGCGCTGATCGAGCAGGGCGAGGAAATCCCCTACCAGCAATCGGCCGGCAATGGCGTCACCACCACGGCCTTCAAGAAAGCCAACCTGAAGCTGGAAGTCACACCCCAGATCACCCCCGACGGCAACGTGATCCTGGACGTGGACGTCAACAAGGACAGTCGCGGCAGTGCCACGCCCGGCGGCCTGGCGATCAACACCAAGCACATCAAGACCAAGGTCCAGGTCGAGGACGGCGGCACGGTGGTCATCGGCGGCATCTATACCCAGGCCGACCAGGACCATGAAACCCGGGTGCCGCTGCTGGGCGAGATCCCGCTGCTGGGCGCGCTGTTCCGCCAGCGCAGCAGCCGGCGCGAAAAGACCGAATTGTTGATCTTCCTGACACCGCGCATCGTCGTCCCGCCGCGCCCGTACTGAGTTTTCAGGCGCCGGAGCGGGATTTTTCCCCCGGTGGCGGGGCAAGAACGGTAAAATCCCTGTTCCAGGCCTGCGCTGCCGGGCGGCAACACTGCCGGCGCGCCGATCCGGACGACGCCCGCCGGGCGCCCGGGTGACTGCGACGACAGACGCGCAGCATCAACAGACATTTGCCAGCAGCGCAGGATTCTTAGTTTGATATGACTGGAAGCATCTTCCTCGTCGGCCTGATGGGAGCCGGCAAGACCACCATAGGCCGGGCCCTGGCCAAGAAGCTCAACAAGCGTTTCGTCGATTCGGACCACGAGATCGAAGCGCGTACCGGCGCGACCATCCCCGTGATCTTCGAGATCGAGGGCGAGGAGAACTTCCGCCGCCGCGAAGCCGAGGTCATCCGCGAGCTCGCGGCCCAACCCGATATCGTGCTGGCCACCGGCGGCGGCGCCGTCCTGCGTGCCGAGAATCGCGAAAACCTCAAGAAGGGCGGCACCGTCATCTACCTGCGCGCCAGCATCAACCAGATCCTGCAGCGCACCGGCCGCGACAAGAACCGCCCGCTGCTGCAGACCGCCGACCCGCGCCGCAAGCTGGAAGAACTCTCGCGCCAGCGCGACCCGCTGTACCGCGACGTGGCCGATTTCGTCGTCGAGACCAATCGACCCAATGTGCAGTTCCTGGTGCAGACCATCATCAGCCACCTGGAACTCTCGCCCAAGGAAGAGGCCTGGCTGCCCATGCCCGACGCGGACGAAACCATCATCATGGACTCCAGCAGCAGTACCCTGGCACGCGCCGCAGACGGCACCACGGTGCTGGCCACCGGCCACTCCACCCTGATCATCGAAGGCGCCCACGGCGCCGCCCCCTCCATTGTTGGCAGCATGAACCAGACCACCACCCTCCCTGCCGATAACGGCAACATCGGCAACACCGGCAACATCAGCAGCAGCACCGTCGCCCCCATCACCCTCAACGTCGACCTGGGCGAACGCAGCTATCCCATCCACATCGGTCGTGGCCTGCTGGACGATGCCAGCCTGCTGCCGCGCTACGTGGCTGGCAAGCGCGTGGCCATCGTCACCAACGACAAGGTCGGCCCGCTGTATCTGGAAAAGGTCAGCCGCACACTGCGCCAGGCCGGCAAGCAGGTCACCGAGATCGTCCTGCCCGACGGCGAGGAAGAAAAGAACTGGGCCAGCCTGATGACGATCTTCGATCGCCTGCTGATCGACAAGTGCGACCGCAAGACCACCCTGGTGGCCCTGGGCGGCGGCGTGATCGGCGACCTGACCGGCTTTGCCGCGGCCTCCTACATGCGCGGCCTGCCCTTCGTCCAGGTGCCCACCACGCTGCTGTCGCAGGTGGATTCGTCGGTCGGCGGCAAGACCGGCATCAACCATCCGCTGGGCAAGAACATGATCGGCGCCTTCTACCAGCCGCAGGCCGTCATCGCCGATACCGCCACGCTGCACACCCTGCCCGCGCGCGAACTCTCGGCCGGCATCGCCGAGGTGATCAAGCACGGCGCCATCATCGATGCGCCCTTCTTCGACTGGATCGAAGCCAACGTCGCGCAACTGGTCGCCAAGGATGACGCCGCCCTGGCCTATGCCATCCAGCGCTCCTGCGAGATCAAGGCCGAGGTGGTGCGCCAGGACGAGCGCGAAGGCGGCCTGCGCGCCATCCTCAACTTCGGCCACACCTTCGGCCATGCCATCGAGAATGGCCTGGGCTATGGTGAATGGCTGCACGGCGAGGCCGTCGGTTGCGGCATGGTAATGGCGGCCGACCTGTCGCATCGCCTGGGCTACATCGACGCTGCTACGCGCGAACGCATCCGCAGCGTCACCGCATCCGCCGGTCTGCCCACCCGGGCCCCGGATCTGGGCACCGAGCGCTGGCTGGAGCTCATGGCAGTGGACAAGAAGAACGAAGGCGGCCAGATCAAGTTCATCCTGATCAAGCCGCTAGGCAGCCCCCTGATCACCAATGCGCCGCAGGACTTGCTGTTGCAGACCCTGGCGGCCACCACCGGAGAGTGACATGCATCCTGAAGCGCCGCCCTATCTCGCCCCCTACGCCGCCAACCCGGCAAGCTCGCGGGGCCGGCGCTTCAGTGAAACACCCCCCGGCTCCCGCAGCGAATTCCAGCGCGACCGCGACCGCATCGTCCACTCCACCGCCTTCCGGCGCCTCGAATACAAGACCCAGGTCTTCGTGAACCACGAGGGCGACCTCTTCCGCACCCGCCTCACCCACAGCATCGAAGTGGCGCAGATCGCCCGCTCCTGCGCGCGCAACCTGCAACTCAACGAAGACCTGGTAGAGGCCATCTCGCTGGCGCACGACCTGGGCCACACCCCCTTCGGCCATGCCGGCCAGGATGAGCTGAACCACTGCATGAAGCATCACGGCGGCTTCGAGCACAACCTGCAGAGCCTGCGCGTGGTCGACGAGCTGGAACAGCACTACGGTGCCTTCGATGGCCTGAACCTCAGCTTTGAAACCCGCGAGGGCATCCTCAAGCACTGCTCGCTGCACAACGCCCGCCAGCTCGGTGACATCGGCGTGCGCTTCCTGGAAAGGAAGCAACCCTCGCTGGAAGCGCAGCTGGCCAACCTGGCCGATGAGATCGCCTACAACAACCACGACATCGACGATGGCCTGCGCTCGGGCCTGCTGACCATGGGGCTGATGAGCGAAGTCGACTTCTTCGCCCGCCACCTGCGTGAAGTGGAACAGGCCTACCCCGGCATCGCCGGCCGCCGCATGATCCACGAGACGGTGCGACGCATGATCAATGCGCTCATCGTCGACCTCATCCAGACCTCGCGCGCGCACATCGCCGAGATCGCACCACGCCATATCGACGACGTGCGCAATGCCCCGCAGCTCATCTCCTTCTCCGACAGCATGGCCGACGAAGCTGCGGTGCTGAAGAAATTCCTGCGCGAAAAGCTCTACCGTCATTACCAGGTCAATCGCATGACCGCCAAGGCCCGCCGCATCATCGCCGAGATGTTCCAGGCCTTCATCGAGCAACCCAACCTGCTGCCGCCGGACTACCAGGTCAAGGGCATCACCGACGAGGCATTGCGCCTGGACAAGCAGGCCCGCAAGGTGGCCGACTACATCGCCGGCATGACCGACCGGTATGCGATCCGCGAACATCGACGCCTGTTCGTGATGGAATGAGCGTTATAAAAAGTTAGTCCGCATAGATCGAGGGTTTAATGCGCTTATCTCGTGGACTAATACTTTCCCCTCATTGAACGCGGCGTGTCGAGACGTAGCGTGTTCTGCAAGCTCATCGATGAGGTGCTACGCGCGCCGCAACATTGCCTCACTGCAAACGAAGCCGCCGCATCGGCACCGCCGGCACATCTCGTTACATTTTTTCCTAATATTTTTTTCCGCTAGCGAGCTTACGGAACAGGCCGTTCCGCTGCCCGCAAACCCTTTCCTGTATTGGCTTTGCCAGGCATTGCGAAGAGGCAATGCAAATCCATCGCGATGTATGGCCAGGAAACTGACAGATGTAAATTTCTGTCAATATCAAGTCGGCTTCACAGGCGCCGTTATGCAGGAATGGAGTGGCGCTGTTGTCCTGCACTGTTGTTTTGCACTGTTCTTCCGACAACTCACCACTCCAGCGGATCCGACTCTCCCCCTATTGCCCGGATCCCCTTTCCACAGGAGACCGTCATGGCCATCGGCAACACCAGCAACCTGGACAATACGTCCACCTATCCCCTGAGCACCAGCGCGTCCACGGACGCCAATGCACTGTCGAGCAACACCACCGGCACCAGCGCCGCCAACAGCGACAAGATCGCCAGCGCCCGGCAGGCCAACCTGCTCACGGCCAGCGGTTCGCAGGCGCAGCTCAATGTCTCTATCCTGCAAGCCTCGCTGCAGGTGTCGCTCAATGCACAGAACGACCCGCTGTCGCTGGTCTACAAGAGCGCCATCGCCAACATCAGCGAAACCCTGGGCATCTCGGACAGCAGCGGTACCGGCACGCCACCGGCCACCACACCGACCACCCAGGACAACTCGCCCGAGGGCACGGCGGGCCGTATCGTCTCGTTCATCACCAACATGTTCCAGTTGTTCAAGCAGAACAACCCGGACAAGTCCGACAGCACCAACATCGACGACTACATGAACCAGATCTTCAAGGGCGTCGATCAGGGCTTCTCGGAAGCACGTGGCATCCTGGAGAGCCTGGGCGCACTCAATGGCGACATCGCCGGCAATATCGACAAGACCTATTCGCTGGTGCAGAAGTCGTTGAAGGACTTCATCGACCAGGTCAAGAACGGCAAGCAGCAAGGTGGTGATGGCAGCGACGATGGCAGCGGTGGCACCGTCGTGGCCAGCCAGACCACGGTCAGCATCTCGGTCTCGGTGAGCCAGACCACCATCAGCACCACCGCCTGAGGCTTACCTGGTCCGGCGCAGCACAGGCGTAAAAAAACAGGCTGTCCCCGCAAGGGAACAGCCTGTTCTTCTTTCAACGCTGGCCAGAAGTCCAGTGCAGCGCTTCAGCCCTTGAGCTTGGCAAACGCCGCTGCCATCGCATTGTTGGCCGGTGCCTGCTCGCGGCCGCGCTGGTTCTGGTGCTGCGACAGGCGCCGCGAATCGGTGCGGTCGCCACGCTGCTCGTTGCGCGCGCCCGGTGCCGGGGCGGTGTCGTTCAGGCGCATGGTCAGGGCGATGCGCTTGCGCTTCTCGTCCACTTCCAGCACCTTCACCTTGACCACCTGGCCGGCCTTGACCACGGTGTGCGGATCCTTGACGTAGCTGTTGGACAGCGCCGAGATATGCACCAGACCATCCTGGTGCACGCCGATGTCGACGAAGGCGCCGAAGGCCGCCACGTTGGTGACCACGCCTTCGAGGATCATGTCCACGCGCAGGTCCTTGATCTCTTCCACGCCTTCCTTGAAGGTGGCGGTGGTGAACTCGGGACGCGGGTCGCGCCCCGGCTTGTCCAGTTCCTTCAAGATGTCGGTGACGGTGGGCACACCGAATTTCTCATCGGCATACTTGGCCGGCGACAGGCCCTTCAACAGCGAGGTCTGGCCCAGCACGCTCTTCACATCCTTCTTGATGTCGGCCAGGATCTTCTCCACCAGCGGATAGGATTCCGGGTGGACCGCCGAGGCGTCCAGCGGGTTTTCGCCATTCATCACGCGCAGGAAGCCGGCGGCTTGCTCGAAGGTCTTCTCGCCCAGGCGCGGCACCTCACGCAGGGCGGCCCGCGAGTTGAACATGCCCTTCATGTCGCGGTAGGAGACGATGCTCTGTGCCACGCTGGCGTTCAGACCAGACACGCGCGCCAACAGCGGCGCCGAAGCGGTGTTGACGTCCACACCCACGGCGTTGACGCAATCCTCCACGACGGCATCCAGCGAGCGCGCCAGTTGCGACTGGCTCACGTCGTGCTGGTACTGACCCACGCCGATGGACTTGGGATCGATCTTGACCAACTCGGCCAGCGGATCCTGCAGGCGACGCGCAATCGAGACCGCGCCACGCAGCGACACATCCAAATCCGGCAATTCCTTGGAGGCGAATTCCGAGGCCGAATAGACCGATGCACCCGCTTCGGACACCACGATCTTGGTCAGCTTGAGCTCGGGGCGCAGCTTGATCAGGTCCTGTGCCAGCTTGTCGGTTTCACGCGAGGCGGTGCCGTTGCCGATCGAGATCAGCGAGACATTGTGCTTCTCGGCCAGTTGCGACAGGGTATGCAGCGAACCGTGCCAGTCGTTGCGCGGCTGGTGCGGATAGATGGTATCGGTGGCCACGACCTTGCCGGTGGCATCGACGATGGCAACCTTGACGCCGGTACGCAGCCCCGGGTCCAGGCCCATGGTGGCACGCGGGCCGGCGGGTGCGGCCAGCAGCAGGTCCTTGAGGTTGCGGGCGAAGACGTTGATGGCTTCATGCTCGGCCTTCTCGCGCAGATTGGTCATGAGCTCCGTTTCCAGGTGCATGAAGACCTTCACGCGCCAGGCCCAGCGCACCGTGTCGGAGAGCCACTTGTCGGCCGGACGGCCCTTGTTGGAGACGCCGAAGCGCGAGGCGATACGACCTTCGCAAGGGTTGTGGGGCGCATCCCACTTGGGCTTTTCTTCTTCGCTGTCCAGGCGCAGCACCACGTTCAACATCTCTTCGCGACGGCCACGGAACAGGGCCAGCGCACGGTGCGAGGGAATGGTGGAATAAGTCTCGGAGTAATCGAAATAGTCGGCGAACTTTTCACCGGCATCCTGCTTGCCCTCGATCACCTTGGATTCGACCACGCCATGCTCGGTCAGGTATTCGCGCAGGCTTTGCAGCAGCTCGGCGTCTTCCGAGAAACGTTCCATCAGGATCTGGCGCGCGCCATCCAGGGCGGCCTTGGTATCGGCCACGCCAGGGTTGTCGCCGTTGTCGGTGGTGAAGGCCGGCTTGAGATACTTGGCGGCTTCTTCTTCCGGGTTCAGGCCAGGATCGTTCAACAGCGCATCGGCCAGCTCGGTCAGGCCGGCTTCGGCGGCGATCTGGGCCTTGGTGCGGCGCTTGGGCTTGTAGGGCAGGTACAGGTCTTCCAGGCGGGTCTTGTCCTCGGCGTGGGTGATGGCGTCCAGCAGCACCGGCGTCATCTTGCCCTGCTCCTCGATGGAGGCGATGATCGCGGCGCGGCGGTCTTCCAGCTCACGCAGGTAGCGCAGGCGCTCTTCCAGCAGGCGCAGCTGGATGTCGTCCAGGCCGCCGGTGACCTCCTTGCGGTAACGGGCGATGAAGGGAACGGTGGCACCTTCGTCCAGCAAGGCGATGGCGGCAGCGACCTGAACCGGCTTGGCGGCGAGTTCAAGGGCGAGTCGTTGTTCGATAGAAGGCAGCATGGTGAAACCCAGTCAACAAATAAACGGTAAAGAAAAACAAGCGTTGGATGATACGCAATTCAGACACATGCGCCAATCTTGACATGGCGCGATTGCACCAAAAAACCCGCAGCACAAACGGGCAGGGCCGGCGCAGCATTGGACGGACAGCGGCAAAGCCGGGATAATCGCCGCTTCGACGTCGTCCATGGCGTACCTCTATTCATTCTTGCAACATGTCCATCCGTCTTATCGTCGGTCTCGGCAATCCCGGCCCCGAGTACGAACAAACCCGCCACAACGCCGGATTCTGGCTGGTCGACAATCTCGCCGGTCCGGTGCGCCTGGCGCGTGAAGCGCGCTTCAATGCGCTGGCCGGCAAGACCAGCATCGCCGGCAGCGAAGTATGGCTGCTGGAGCCGCAGACCTACATGAACCGCTCCGGCCAGTCGGTCGGTGCGCTGGCGCGTTTCTACAAGATCACGCCCGACGAGGTGCTGGTGGTGCATGACGAACTGGACCTGCCGCCGGGTGCGGCCAAGATCAAGAAAGGCGGCTCCTCTGGCGGCCACAATGGCTTGAAGGACATCACCGCGGCGCTGGGTACCCAGGACTACTGGCGCCTGCGCCTGGGCATCGGTCATCCGCGCACGCTGGGCCTGCAGCAACCGGTGGCGGACTTCGTGTTGCATCGGCCGCGCAAGGAAGAACAGGTCTTGATCAACGAAGCCCTGGACAAGAGCCTTAACGTGATTCCCCTGCTGGTGCAGGGCAAGTTCGAACAGGCCATGATGGAATTGCATACCGGGAAGTGAGCGCAAGGCGTGCAAGGCTAAGTTTTTCGTCATGGGCTTGTTAGACACCGACCATTCAGGACTAACAAGATTCCCACAGGCAAAGACAGGACCAGCACAAGAACAAAGGGGCGCCCGCCATGCGGACGCCCCTTTTTTATGGGCTTACTTGAGCGAGGACAGTTTCTGTTCCAGGCCCTTGGCGTCGACCGCACCCGGGATGCGCGAGCCATCGGTGAAGATGATGGTCGGTGTGCCGGTGATCTTGAGCTTCTTGCCCAGTGCCAGCACGTCTTCATGCGGGGCATTGCAGGAGGTGGCAGCGGCCGGTGCTTCCTTGCCGCTCACCATCCACTCGTTCCAGGCCTTGCTCGGATTGGGCGCGCACCAGATGTTGCGCGACTTGACGATGGAGTCCGGCGACAGGATGTTGTACTGGAAGGTGTAATAGGTGATGTTGTCCACCTCCTGCAGGGTCTTGTGCAGACGCTTGCAGTAGATGCAGTTGGGATCCTCGAAGATGGCGATCACGCGCTTGCCATTACCCTTGACGGTCTTGATGGCCTTGTCCAGCGGCAGGCCCGAGAACGGCACCTGGTTCAGCGAATCGATCTTTTCCTTGGTGTAGTCGCGGTAGGTCTGCGAATCGACCACGCGGCCGATGAAAAGATACTGGGCCTTGGCATCGGTATAGATCACATCGCCATCGATCTGGATTTCGTAGAGACCGGCATAGGGCGTCTTGGTCACGGAGTCGACCTTGGCATCCTTGCCCAGGCGCGGCTCGATGAGCTTCTTGATGGTGGCTTCGGTGCTGTCGGCGGCCTCGGCCTGCGCCTGGGCGCTCACGCCGACGACGGTGGAAACCAGCATTACGGCGGCCATGCTCAGATGGCGCAACTTGCTGGTTGTTATGCTAAAAATATTTTTCATGCTCGTCCTGATTCAAATCAAACGCCTCGACAATCTTCGCGACGTCGGCCGGAAAGCCGCGCCAGTACTGCCTTTGCGCTCACCTGTTTTAAATGGTTGTGAATGATTCCAAAGAGTGGCACAGCCCACCGCGCGGGGAACGCCATCCGATGAAGGCCCTACCTTACCCTAAATCGTCTGCCCTCACCGCCCCAGGGCATGCGCGATCAGACGGCGCTTGAGCACCGGCAGATGGTTGACCAGGCTCATGCCGAGATTGCGCACCAGTCGCACCGGCTCAGCCTCGGTGGAAAAGAGTCGATGCAGGCCGTCGGTAGCGATCTGCATCAGCAGCACTTCTTCCTTGCGGGCGCGGCCATAGCGACGCAGCACGCGGTCATCGCCGCAATCGTACTGGGGCTCACGCTTGACCAGGGTCTCGATCAGGGCATCGACATCGCCGAAACCCAGGTTCATGCCATGACCGGCCATGGGGTGGACCGCGTGGGCGGCGTCGCCAATCAAGGCCACGCGCGGCGCGATCATCGCATGCGGCTTGATCAGGCGCAGCGGGAAGGCCTTGGCCACCTCAGGCTGCAGAGGCGTCAGTTGGCCCAGCACCGGGGCCGCCCATTGCGCCAGGCGTCCGGCCAGCTCCGACAGCGGCAGGCGCATCAATTGCTCGGCCAGCGCCACCGGCGCCGACCAGACCAGCGAGACGCGGTTACCCGGCAGCGGCAGCAAGGCGATGATGCCCTCGGTGGGGCTGAACCACTGATGGGCCACGCCGCGATGCGGCAGCTCGCAGCTGAAATTGGTGACGATGGCGTTTTGCCCGTAGGAGCGGTAATCGAGGCCGATATCGCACTGGCCGCGCACCCAGGAATTGGCGCCATCGGCACCGACCACCAGGGCAGCCGCCAGCGACTGGCCGGACTCCAGCGTCAGCGTGGCGGCCTCGGCGCTGACCGACAAGGCGGTCGCACGGCCCTGGACCACGCGCACATTGGGGGCGAAGCGCAGGGCGGCATCCAGTGCCTGGTCGAGGTTGCGGCCCTCGACGATCCAGGCCAGGGCATCGGTACGGGCGGCGTAGGCATCGAAGCTGAGCAAACCGGGCTTGGCCTTCTCGGCCAGGCCGTCACCCTGCACGGTCATGTTATCCACGGGAGCGATGCGTTCAACATCCATGGCATCCCAGACACGTACCGAGGACAGCAGACGGTGGGCGGTATGGTTCAGGGCATAGACGCGCACATCCCAGCTAACGTCATCGGGCGGTGCGGCCTTGGTGGGAGGGGCCAGCAGCGTCACCTTCAGGCCCGCCTGCGCCAGCCCCAGCGCCGCGGTCTTGCCGACGGCGCCGTCGCCGACGATGCAGATATCAGAGCCAGCCGCAGCCGGCGAAGAGGATGAGGGATGTGCGTGGGTAGTCATGCGGGGCATTATAAACGGGGTCGCAAAAACTATTTTTCAAAAAGGCCTTGCATAATTTTTCAAAGTGACTATACTTGTCGCTCTTGGCCTGGTAGCTCAGTTGGTAGAGCAGAGGATTGAAAATCCTTGTGTCGGTGGTTCGATTCCGCCCCGGGCCACCAAGTTTATAAAGCCGCTTAGCGAAGAAATTCGCGAGCGGCTTTTCTACAATTTGCGCAGCTTTCTACAAAAGTCTTCGCAATACAGTATTATCCAAATACAACATATACGTGTTTTGCGATACGGAAGAGTTTGACTTCGTTAAGCTCAAACTTGAGAATCATCGCAACTCTAATCAGCAGCTATCTCCTGGAGGTTGCTATGCAACGTTTTAACGCTCCTCTTTTTGCCGGGGGATCGAACATAAATCCTGAACAGATCCAGAAGTTGTTTTCTCCGGTTTCACACGGAGACTACGCTAACACGCTAGTATTTGCTCCGAGCCCACAAGTCAATCCGCAAGAGTCTGTGCTGTCTGCCATCGAATCACTGAATCAACAAAAGATTCGTAGCGACGCTGAAACCAAGCCAGAACCCGTGCCGGCTCATGGCTAATCAATTTCCTCGCACTACCGACCTACCGGGACAATCACCACTCTTCTGGGTCAACCACAAAGATAGATATCTTCGACAACAGCTCATTTCGGATATCCAAGATGACACTGGCCGAGAGCTGATTGTCTACTTCACGGATTGCGACAGAACTAACGCACAAATCGATCAGCTAGACGACATCTATCTGTCAGAACTGCTGACCGCCAGACAATCTGACAAAGTCGACCTCCTGCTTGAAACAAACGGAGGCTTCACCGACGCAACCGAAAAAATCTGCGCCGTTTTGCGAAACGCCAACACGGATCTTCGTGTCATCGTTCCTCGCCGTGCCAAAAGTAACGGCACTGTCATAGCGTTCTGCGGAACCTCAATTATCATGGGCTCGGACTCAGAGCTGGGTCCAATCGATCCGTTCGTTTCCGGTGTCCCAGCAGACTACATTCTCAAAGCCGGCCCTGCACTTAACAATCCACTGCTTGTCCTTACGGCGGACTCTGCGGTCAAACAAACACGTACCCTAGCATCCGAACTATTGAGCACCGGTATGCTCAATGGAAAAACTCCGGGCGATATCAATGCGATGCTGGATAAACTGGCGACGCGAGATGTTTACCACTCTCATGGGGCGGTGATCGACGCAGACGAGGCCATTGCAATTGGCTTGAATGTAATAAAGCTAGATCCAAAAGACACACTGTGGCGCAAACTTTGGCTCCTCCGTAGCATGTATGCATACGACTGCCAACTACACAAGTATTCCAAAATCTTCGAGGGCAAAGCGATCAGCAGCCCCGTATCAATCCCAGCCCCTGCGCAACCTTGAACTAACGTGCTGAAAGGGGCTTAACTCTTTTCAGCAAAGGTTGCACTAGCTCCCCTCTTCTTTCACGCGTATATATTTCCGTCGTGGTACGGTTTTTATGCCCTAGCAGTTTTTGTGCATGCGCTAAATCGCCAGTGTCAGTTGCAGCCTTAGCCCTCAAGTCTCTGAACTGAAAACTTACATTCGCAATCCTGCGAGCCTTTGCTGCTCACAGCCGTCTCAACAATTCTCAATATTCAATTGCATTCAAAAATCGGTATCACTTTCACTCATTCGTCACGCTGCTATGCGACTTTTCTTTTTCCATGACCAAGACCCTCGGAGAGCATTACGCTCGCTAATGCTCCAGCAGGATCAATTCGGGTAAAGAATTGCGGAGGATGAAATCCGGTGCTGGCATCTCTAAGAGCACTAAGCGAAACACCTTCTTTTAGCCTACTGACATCTTTCAATTCAAGAACGAACGCCGTCTTCAATCCCTCGAAATAGTTAAAAAACTCAATTCTATTCAATCCTGAACATGATCCGAATTGCCGCCATATTTGATTAGGAGTTAATGAATGCGTCGCCGCTACTACTGCTTTCCCTAATACACGTCCGACAGGACATTTGACATAAAGCCACACGACTGTACCTTCAGATACATGCATAGTTCGTCTTCTTAACTCGACACGTTTTGTACCGGCGAAGATATTGTTTGCATGTCGCTCTTCAAGTGAAATCAAAACATGGGCATTCACGTTCACGATATATATGCCTTTGCCAGAATGCTCTCAACTTGTTCACTGGTGATGGTTTGAGTACTGAGCAATTTAACCGGTGTGCCACAACCAAGTTCTTTTAGAACATCCCCAAAAATTGGCTTAGGAAGAATATTTAGATTATCAAACACAGTCACAGTGCGAGTATCAGTTTTACCTATAGATTCTAGCTGATCTGCTTCGAAGACCGATGCATCCAACTCAGCATGCCCCATAGAATCACGCTCTTGAACATATGAACGCACTACACGCCCTACGGCCACCAAGGCGCCAAGCCCACCATGTTTTTGCGATTCATAAAAAAACATCAGACTTCCTGCGGAAAATTTCGCGAGATTTCTCGGATGACTTAAATAATGCCGCTGCTGATATAGCTGCACTCGTGACTGAGGAAGAAGCGATCCCTGAGGAAGGTGCCGCAGAAGAGGCTCCGAAAACTCTCTTCGAAGCGGAGCAATTACGCCACATCGTCCTGGTAAGCAGAACAAACTAGGGGCCAACATGCTCTCCAATTTCAGGAGCGCTAAATGGTTCCGGTTTCCATTCGCAGTATGAACTTCGATTTGTTGATTAACATTCCTAAAAATTGGCGGCTCTACAGGTAGACGCACACCACATGCAGCAATCAGCGCATCTCTTCTGGATTTCCAATTATCGGCAGTCACAACTCCCTTAACAACAATCTTTTGAAGTTGAGTTAAAACATCATCGTCTGCGGCGAAGCCAAGAGAAATGGCCTCTTTTCTTATCAACAATTGACTTGCTGGAAAACCGAGCCTGACAAGCAAGACCTCATTGTCGCGAATCTGTTCATTAATTTTCCCTAACATTAAACGAACACAATCTGTCGCATCAGCCAAATGTTCGTCGACAGCCATCATCACACTAAGACATTCTTGCCCAATGGCTCGATGCCACACCATATAGCCAAGAAGGTTTCCTTTAGCTCGTACAACATAACGTCTACAATTTCGCCGTGGACTATCGACAGCCGCCCATCCGCTAATTTGCTGAGAATTGCTAACACCCCAATTACTAAGTAGCGTTTTAATATCGGCATCATCTACATTTTCCGCCTCATTGAGCGCAAGAACCCTAGCAGATGCTGTATCAAACGAGGTTATATCTAGCGCATTAACTTCCTGAATTGAAAATGCCGCAGGAGATAAGATATCCAAACCATATTTTGCTCGAAGAGTGGCGGCAGCACCTAAGATCGCAGAGTCACTAGTAACCAGCCCTTCCAATCCATGAGAAATAGCGGTACACAAATGCCGCACGTCAGACAGATCATTTGCCGTGAGAGAATTACTCTTGCTTCTCTCTGGAAATACGATGCCAGCAATATCAACTGTGAGTTGCTTTGATTTTTCGTCAGTTGGGACTGTATAAGTTGGAAGAATCGCGGCAAAATCTTGCATCGGGTCAGTCTTCCCTACATGACAGCTTCTTTTCAGTTCTTCCTGAATTTCTGAGCTAACCGCCAAGCTACACACTTGCATTCTTTCAGCTCGAAATAGATTGATTACATCATTTCGGCGCTGCCTGCGGGGACCAAGATCAAATAGAACATTCATATCAAGAAGATACGTGGACTTCTCTGTTCCTTGCGCGAAGCTAAGACCAAACGGATTGTCTGACGTTATTCCACTAGTCCCAAAGAGTTGCGGCGATGCCAATTCGTAACTCCGAACAGCGATCATTCTTCGGCGTTTTCCTCGACTAGGTCCTCCTGGCTCCACTCGCTGCACATAGAATCCTTGATGCTCCCAGAATGCGTTTGCACCGATCATATCCTCTGCAACACGTGCCTCAATGGAGAGGTAATTCAAATCAATTAGGTATTGTTTGAGCTCTTCGACCAACATTGCTCCAACCCCAAATCGACGAAATTGCGAAGCAGAAAAAACCTGCAAGACCTTAGCCCTTGGCTGCCTAAGATCAACAAGTAAATGGCCAGCATATTGGACCACTTCGTCGCATGTATGAACCGCTACAAATAGATTTCCCTTAATTGCATACTCTTGATAAACCGATCCGGGATAAAAACCCAGGGAGTCCTTATCTGAATCCGCAGCATCCGTAACATTGTCAATAAACGAAGCTAACTGTGAGTATTGCGTCAATATTGATATATATCCCCGAGAGTTATTCATAGTTTGTAGTTTTTATTGCCAAAGGGAAATCTCAAGACTTTAGAACAAAAAACAATCTAGTCTTGAATATTCTTTCATGGACGATAAGTTTACCATTCAGCCAAATCCGCGACATTTTGGCCAATTTTCACCACTCCAAATACAGTCAAAACTCCATGGAAAATGACGAGAACCATGCTGGCACAGACCTCCGCACTATCTCCAACTTTGAGCACTGGTATTTTCCAGAAATCGACGTCAATATATGGCATTAAGTGATCCAAACCAGTGGAACACCTGTTGGTAGCAATTTTGGGATTAACGTCCTTATAAATCAGTTACTTATTTTCGTTGGTAGCCCGTCCGCCCCGGGCCACCAAAATACGAAGCGGACTATCTGTGAATAACGGCTAGTCCGCTTTTTTATTTTCCCATTCCTCCGTGAACTTTCGGCTTCGCGCCAATTCACTCTCTGCACATCGAGAACCTGTTATTCCTCGCGGTCAGTTCGACCAATACAATAGGGCCAAACATTATTCAGAAATAATAATGACCCGAGAACTGACACTCTATTGTGATGAGTCTGACATTTCAGGAAAGCACTATTCAAATTTCTACGGTGGCGCTCTCGTAGAGTCATCCAACCTGGCCGAAGTTATCGGCCGGCTCCAGGACAAGAAGCTAGAGCTGAATCTTGGTGCAGAGCTCAAATGGCAAAAAATCAGCGAACACTATGCTGATAAGTACATACTGTTTCTAGACGAAGTTTTCGATTTGATGACTGAAGTCAAATTGAAAATGCGCGTCATGTTCACGCACAACTATGTCGGTGCTGCCGAGCTAACAAGAGCACAGCGCGAGAATAGCTTTTTTCTCCTGTACTACCAATTTGTAAAGCATGGCTTTGGTCTAGGTTACTCGGGTGTCGACGGCCACTCCACACGACTTCGAATTTACTTCGACAAACTTCCTGATACGCAGGAAAAGTGCGCGGCCTTTAAAGGCTTTGTACTCGGACTGAACAAGAATCCAGAATTTCGGCGCGCCAAAGTTCAAATTGGAGCCGATCAAATTGCTGAGGTCGACTCAAAGGAGCACGTGATCATGCAGGCACTTGACGTGGTAATGGGTGCGATGCAGTTCCGATTGAACGACAAGCATTTGGACAAACCGGAAAATTCCCATCGACGCGGCAAACGAACCATTGCAAAAGAGAAGGTCTACAAACATGCCAATGCCCGAGTAAGAGGTCTGTACCCGAACTTCAATATTGGTATCACCACCGGAATACAGAATGATCCCCAAAATATTTGGAGACACGCATACCGCCATTGGGTATTCAAACCTGCGGTGTTCGAACTCAAGCCCGAATATGTGAAGAAGAAATAGAAAAGCCCCGCGCTTGCTACATCAATGTCCCAAGTAGAACTTGGGCGTTCGCAAAACGAAGGGCTTTTTTGATTATAGCAAATTGCTAAATAGAGGTCGGGAATTTGTCCTCAGGGGCTGTTGTGTGATGGGGGGGACGCCTCCCCCCTTTATTGCGGCCTCCAACGCAGCAGCCTACTCATCCGCATGCCGCGCCTGGATCGCATCCACCTCCGGCAGGATGCGCATGAATGCCTCCACCAGCGCCGGATCAAACGCCTTGCCGCTGTTGGCCTGCAGATATTCCACCGCCTGCGCCTGCGTCCACGCTTCCTTGTAGGGCCGTACCGAGACTAGCGCGTCATACACGTCGCAGATGGTGGCGATGCGGCCTTCCAGCGGGATCTCTTCTCCACGCAAGCCGGCCGGATAGCCACCGCCGTCCCAACGCTCATGGTGCGTGAGCGAAATGCGTCGCGCCATCCGGATCACTTCCGATGGATAGTCCGGGATGATGGTCGCGCCGATGTCGGGATGGGTGCGCATGACATCCTGCTCTTCCGGGCTCAGGCGTCCCGGCTTGAGCAGGATGCTGTCGGGGATGCCGATCTTGCCCACGTCGTGCAGGGGACTGGCGATCTGGATCATCTGCGCCCATGGCGCTCCCATGCCGATCTCGGTGGCCAGGGCCTGGCACATCTGGCTCATGCGTACCAGGTGATGGCCGGTCTCGTTATCGCGGAACTCGCCGGCGCGCGCCAGCGCGAAGTTGAGCTCGTTGGCCATCTGCCGCAGGGCATCCACCTGGGAGTCGTAGTAGACCGTGGTGGAGATGCCCATGTCCAGGCTGGTGACCCGATTGATGGCCGAGAGGTAGCGGTGCTGACGGCAGGGGTCATCGGTGATGTTCTCCAGGATAACCATGCTGAGCTGGTCCAGCATCAGCGTATAGGTGCCCATATAGAAACGCAGATCGATACCCAGGCGATAGTGCGCTTCGCCGATGCGGCGCGCCGCCGCCAGGTAGGCATCGTCGAAATTGCCGGAGAACACGAAGCGCTGCCAGTGACGCCGCTGCGCCGCCCTGGCACGCGCCATGGAGTCTGCATTGGCAAACATCTTGCGGGTGGCGGGATTGGACTGGATCACGGCGTAGACCGCATCGAGCATGGCGTCAAGCTTGCGCTCCAGCAGCGGCGCGACCTCCCCCAGGGCTTCGCGCGTGGAAGCATCGATGGAAAGGAAATCGAGCCACTCGTTGAGGCGTAGATGCATGAGGTTTTTTGTGATTGTTATCGGAGTCGCCAGCGCCTCGCACCCATTGCGGAATGAGGCTCGTCAGGCTTGGTCAGGACCAGGCCATCGGCCAATATACAAGTCGGGGGGATGTTCCGAATTTGATGCAGGACAAACCCGCAGGAATTAGAAAGATGGCGCAGGCCTTGCACATCCGATTTCCTGCGCCCGCTGTGCGGTTTCTCACAGGGCGGCGCAAACAATGCGTAACTTTCCCGCAAGCAAAAGGATGTTCCTGCTTTACTTCTTCTCCGCGCCATTCACGAACCGCACCTCCACCCGCCGATTGCGCTCGTCGCTGGCATCCAATCCCGGCAGGGGTTGCGAATCGCCGTAACCCGCCACGATCACGCGTCGCGCGGCCTCGGGGGCGCTGTGGCCGATCAGCAGCAGGCGCGCTTCGCGGGCCCGTGCGGCCGAGAGGGTGATGTTGTCGTCATAGACCGTGCAGAAGGCGCGACGATCGGTCACGGGGGCCTTCACCGGCTTGTCGTCGGTATGTCCCTCGACATAGATGCGCCCAGCCGGGTTCTGGCGCAGGTACGCGGCGATGCGCTCTTCCACCTGGGCAAAGGCGGCGCGGGCTTCGGGCTCGATGCAGGCACTGCCACGGCGGAAGGCGCCTTCCTTCAGGGTGATCTTGCCGGCCTCGGTATCGACCGCCACCAGGCTGGCGGCGCCCTGCTGCGCAAACACCGTCTGCACCTGGCGCAATACCACCGTCAGGCCCGGTCCTTGCGATTCGGTGCCGGCTGCGCTGCCCTCCGGTGCTTGCGCTGTCTGCTGCGCGGGCGCCTGGGGTTGCGCCTGGGTTGGCGCGGCCGCAGCAGGTGCAGCAGGTGCCGTTGGCGTCACGGCAGTCGCCGGAGGTGTTGCCGGGGCCGCTGCACGCTCCTCGTCGGCCTGCGCCTGCACTACCGCCGGACCACCCGCACGCATCACTGCCAGCATCAGCACCAGTACTGCCACCACGCCCGTCATCAGGTTGGCAACAACGATCCACTCGCTATGCTTGTCCTTCATCGCCCTCTCCACGCGTCAGTCTTGTCGTGTGCTCTGTCGCTGCAGGGCATTCAGCAACTCGGCGTGGCGCAGGTGGGCGCGTTGTGCCTCGGCCTGCTGCGCCACCAGCAGGGCATTGCCAGTCTCCCGGATGACATCGATGAGGCGCTGCTGCTGGTCGGCCTGCTGTTGCGCCTGGCGCGCACCGGCCTGCTCCTGCAGGCGCCTGAGGGTGAACGTGCTCCAGGCCAGGCGCGCCTGCTCGTGGGCGCCGACGGTGAACCAGATCTTCAGGAGCAGGAAGGCCAGGATGCCCCAGGTGGATATCTTGAACTTGGCACCCAGGGCATCGACGACCGCGCCCAGCGCGCCCGGCGCCTGTTGCCCGCCCAGCACGCCAGCGGTATCGCTCAATGCCAGGCCCAGTCCGATGAAGCTGCCCAACAGACCGGCGATGAGCAACAGGCCCGGCAACACGGCGGCCCAGCGTTCCGCGCTGGTGGCAACAGCTTCGCTCAGCTCTTCCGCAGTTGTCTGCACTGGCAGCGCCCCGCCCGGGCCGGCCAACATGCCCAGGCGCCGCTCCCAATGGCTGGCGCGCGCAGAGCGCGCCAGCAACAGCGGGGTCACGATCACCACCGCCAGGAACACCACCGCAAATGCAATCTGCAAGCCACCATAGGTGGTCCCATCCCATTGCGGCAGCAGGAAGGCCGTTACCGATTTATCCATGCCTGCCCCCTGCGCGCGCGTCCAATGCCTTCATGCCTGCCCCTTGTGTCTTGGTCTGGTTACCGCATGTAAAGGCTGAAGATTATCAGAAAGACTACATGCCCGGACCTAAATAAAGCCACGCACAGACGGTACTGGCCGGGACACCTCTTGCAGGCCGCACTCCGCCGCTGGGGCAGCTTGCAGGCCCTCGCAGGCTACGCGACAATGCCGCGATGCGCCTCTCCTGCCTGCTTTACCTCCGTCTATCCCTGTTGCTGTCCTGCCTCGCGGGCTGCGCCGCCGATCCACTGCGGCACGCCGACGACATCGCTACCCAAGCCGGCATGCAACGCCAGGAGGTGGCCGCCGGCCCCTTCGTCCTGACCGCCTACGCACGTCTGAGCGCACCGGGCCAGCCCCTGACGGTCTACCTCGAAGGCGATGGGCGGGCCTGGCTCGGTCGCACGGTGGTCTCGCCTGATCCGACGCCGCGACAGGCCGTGGGCCTGCAACTGGCGACCCGTGATCCTGCTGCCAATGTGCTCTACCTGGCACGTCCCTGCCAGTTCACGCCCATGGCGCGCAACCCGCAATGTCAGAGCCGCTACTGGACCGATCTGCGCTACGCCCCAGAAGTCATCGACGCCATCGATGCGGCACTCTCCAGCTATGTCGCACGCCTGCATCCGTCGCGGCTGGACCTGGTCGGCTACTCCGGTGGTGGTGCGGTGGCGGTGCTGGTGGCGGCGCAGCGGCACGATGTGGCGTCGTTGCGCACGGTCGCCGGCAATCTCGATCATGTGGCCGTCAACGCGTGGCACAAGGTCTCACCGATGCCCGGTTCGCTCAATCCCATCGACGTGGCCGCGCAGGTAGCGCGGCTGCCGCAGCTGCATTTCAGTGGTGCCGAGGATAGTGTCGTCCCTACCACCATCGCGCGCAGCTTCGTGGCGCGGGCTGCGCCCTGCGCGGCCTTGCGCGTGATACCGGCGATGGGGCATGAAGGCGACTGGGCTGCGCTCTGGCCTACGCTCTTGCAGTCGCCGTTGCCCTGCCAATAGGCCGCAAGAAAACGTTATTCCGTTTGCTTCTTATCCTTCCTATCCTCCCATCCACGAACCGCGCCTCTACCCGCCGATTGCGCTCGTCGCCGGCTCCCGACTCGACGCAGGGAAGATGATCAGGCTATCTGCCAGGACGGTTCGAAATAAGCCTCACGTCGCAAAGCCAGCCTCGCCCCAGTATGTCGATGAAAGAACAGGAAAAATGCGAGGGAATATAAAAATTTCGATCTCAATCCGACAGATAGCTCGCTTTTTCGCATAATTAGCCATTTTTAGAATAATTTACTCTGGATTCACCCATTTCCACGTCTGAGGAACTCCCCATCTTGATCTGGACAGGGCAAAATTTACCTTTCCCCTTGTCTGGCAGGGACAACAACGACGATTCTCGCGCTATGATTATCCCGGTGAGGCGTAATAGAAAAACAAAAGCCGACAGAAATTATTTTTTGATCAACAAAGAAAAATCAGCAATTGCTCAGATTCAAGAAAAGCGAATACTGACGCAAGGGAATCAACCGGGGGATTGGGTAGTGAACAGAATCTAGCAGTGCATTTTTCGTTTCCAGGTCGCCGTTTCGCTCCTTCAGGACAGCAAGCACGACGTGCTCCTCCCAATCCATCTCCCTGGTTGTTGTTGATACTCTCCGCCCCACCATGTCTCTGTTGAAGCAACCCGGCGTCCCGCCACAGACGCTAACGGCACGTACGGAAAAGACCAAGATCGTCATCGTCACCTTGCTGGTCTGCGCCCTTGCGCTGGTCCTGCGGCTCCCGGGAGCAGATGGCCGCGCATTCTGGATCGACGAACTATGGCGGGTCAACTTCGTGCTGGATCCCGATGTATTCCACCGCTACTGGCCGAAGCCTGACCTGTATGCGGCGATCACCTCTCCCCTCTATGTTGCAATCAACCGCCTCCTGGCTGAGCTCGGCGGCATCTCGCCACATGTCCTGCGTCTGTCGTCATTGCTGTGCGGACTGCTCAGCGTAGTACTGGCCGCCTGCATCCTGCGCATGGTGGGGGCCTCGCTACTGCTGTGTACGGGCGGCGCACTTCTGTTTGCGGTCAACGCCGACTTCATCCAGTACTCCAATGAATTCAAGCCCTACATGTTCGAGGTACTCACCCACCAGCTTTGCCTGCTGGCGTGGTTGAGTCTGCTCATGCGGGACAAACCTTCTCCACGGCAATTCACCGGGTTCTTCCTGCTGCTTGGCCTGGCCCTGGCGGCCTCGCCCAACGTGGTATTCCTCCTGCCTGCACTGGGCTTGTCGCTGGCCTATTTCGGGCTTCGACGTCCAGCTACTCTGCCCTTCATCATTGGTGGCTTTACCGTCATTGGCCTGTTCGTTCTGACCTTGTATTTCCTGCTCTGGTCCAAGGGCAGAGACGATGGCCTGATGGCCTACTGGGTCGACAGCTTCTATTCTCCGGCCGCAGGAAGCCGCCTGCGCTACGTTGCAACGAAGCTGCTCGGGCTCTGGGATGGCGCCTTTACACAGGCACGCGCTTCTCGGTCTGCCTCGTTTGTCATCATGGCGCTCTGGCTGCTGCTCGTGCTCGCCGGCCTGCTGCGCAATCGCTTCCGTCTTTCGCCACAGGCACTCGCCCTGGGCATTTTCTATGTGATGCTGGTGATCACGCTGGTAGCACTCAATCTGGCGGGATTCTGGCCCCTGGGCAAGATCCGTCCGAACCAGTTTGTCTATGCCCACATCATCCTGCTGCTGTTCATCACTTGCGCCTTGAGCCCCTTGCGCCGGCTGGCTGCCGGAGTGGGGCTGATCATCATCGCCTGGACGCTGATCAATACTTCCCACATCCGCGGCGACCGTCTCGAAGAGCTGGCCGCGCCGGTCGAACAAAGTGATCTGGTCTGGGCCGCCTTCGCCCTGCCTGCGGGCAAGGCGGCGCAATCCATTGAGCGCAGTTGCAAGCACCAGACTCATCTGGTGTTCTTCAATCCGGGCATGATGCAAGCCAGGGACTATTTCATCCGCTCGGACGCCACCCACGGTGCGCCTGCATCGGCGCTCTCGCTGCCATGCGTCCACCTCCAGAGCCTGCCCAATGCCTACGCGGCTCCGGCCCAGGCCAGCGCCGAGATCAACAAGGCACTGGCGCTCAAGCCTGACCTGATATGGTTTGCGCATTCGCATCTGGATGAGCAGGAGGTAGCGACCTTACGCTCGGTAGCCACCCAATATGGTCACATCGTCGAAGAGATGCGTTTCCATAACGCCGGTTACTTCCTCGTTTCAAGACAATAAGCACCCGAAAATCCCGAACAGTCGAGGACGTTCTGAAGATGAACTTCGCAAGCAAATTCGCCAACCAGCCCACCTCTCCCGAAGAGGCTCTTTCGCGACCACGTATCGCCGTGATCCTTCCTGCCTACAACGAAGAGCTCACCATCGCACGCACCATTGCCGATTTCAATGACGTCATACCCGATGCGGCGATCTGGGTCATCAACAACAGATCCAGCGACCGTACCGAGGAAATCGCGCGCGAAAGCCTGGCTGCCTGCCGCAACAGCGGTGGCGTCATCTACGAAGGCCGTCCAGGAAAGGGCAATGCAGTGCGCCGCGCCTTCCACGACGTCGACGCCGATATCTATATCCTTGCCGATGCCGATCTGACCTATCCCGCCCACCATGTTCCCGACCTGATTGCGCCCGTCGTACGTGGCGAAGCCGACATGGTGGTGGGTGACCGGCATAGCGAAGGACACTATGCCAGTGAAAACAAGAGGGCATTCCACGGATTCGGCAACAACCTGGTCAAGTATCTCGTGAACAAGTTGTTCCGCAGCAGACTGGCGGACATCATGAGCGGATATCGCGTGTTCAGCCGCAAGTTCGTGAAAACCTACCCCATCCTCGTGGATGGCTTCGAGATCGAGACTGACATGACCTTGCATGCGCTGGACAAGCGTTTCCGGATCTGCGAGATCCCGGTCAACTATCGCGATCGACCGGAAGGCAGTGCGTCCAAACTCAACACGATTTCCGACGGCCTGCGGGTGCTCAGTACCATCTGCAACATCATGCGGCACTACCGGCCGCTGACCTTCTTCGGCCTCACCGCTGTCGTTGCCGGTCTGGTTGGACTGGTTGCCGCCATTCCGGTCTTCGACGACTGGTTCACGTCACGTTATATCTACCATGTCCCGCTGGCGATCTTCGCCACCGGAATGGAAATCGCCGCGATGCTCATGGCCAGCGTAGGGTTGATCCTTGACTCCCTGGCCCATCAGGACAAACGCAATTTCGAGCGCGAAATCCTGGCCATGACAAACGCAAGAAAATAACACCGTATGCGCCCAAGGTTTTGGCAGAAGCTGCTTTCCGATCGAGAACTACGGCGCTTCGTCGTCGTCGGAGGAGTCGGATTTCTCATCGACAGCGGGATCCTGACCCTACTGACTGCACACGGCAAGGGGGTGTTCGAGTCCCGGCTGGTGTCATTCTTCTTTGCAGTCACGGCGACCTGGACACTGAACCGATGGTGGACCTTCCGCGGCTACCGCCAACGCAGGCAGGCCGAAGAATATGCCGGCTATCTGTTCACCCAGGTTGCGGGTGCGGCCATCAACCTCTCGGTGTTCTACGTATTGACGCACCTGTTTGGCTGGCTCTCGCAGGTACCGGTACTTCCTTTGGGTATTGGAGCTGGAGTCTCGATGGTATTTACCTACCTCGTTTCCAGGTTCCTCATTTTCAAGAAAGCTGATTGAATGGCGGAAATCGAATACAGCGGGCGTGACAATCTGGATGTCATGCTCATGGCAAAGAACTACAACGCGTATTTGGTGGATCTGATCTCGACGCCTGCCAGGCAAGATTCGACTATTATCGACTTCGGCGCCGGCAGCGGGACGTTTGCTACCCCCCTGCGTGCACTAGGCTACGATGTGCGCTGTGTCGAGACCGATCCAGTACTGAAAGCGGGGCTGGAAAAAGCGGGTTTCCAGGTCAACGATGACCTTGATCGGGTCGAGGATGGGAGCGTTGACTACCTGTACTCGCTCAATGTCCTTGAACATATCCCGGATGACGATTTCATCCTCCGGCTATGGTTCAAGAAACTGAAATCGGGTGGTGAGGTGCTGGTCTATGTACCGGCTTTCCCGGTGCTTTTCAGCAGCATGGACACCAAGGTCGGGCACCATCGCCGATATACCATCAAAGACCTGCAAAGGAAGCTGGAGGCGGCTGGATTCTCGATCGGCCGCAGTCGATATGCCGATTGCGTGGGATTCTTTGCCACGCTCGCCTACAAGCTGATGGGCGACAAGGACGGTGGGATCAACCCTACCGCCTTGCGCATCTATGACAAGTTCATTTTCCCACTGAGCCGACTTCTCGACACGTTGGCCGGCTCCTTCTTCGGCAAGAACGTCTACGTCCGGGCCAGGAAACCGCGATAGGCAGGTGACATGCCGGAGCAGACAGCCCGGCATGTCCTCAGGCCTTCGGCACGGTGCATCGAGGCCGCAAGCCCTGTGCCTTTGCCATGCCAGGATTACAGCGCCATATCAGCCGCCGCATTGGCCTTGGGCTTGTCCATACCGGCCTTGCCTGCATCCTTGGCCCCAGGCTTGGGAGAGATCACCGGCGGCGGGCTCAGCTGCAGCACCTCGGCGGTATAAGCCCATTCCTTGGCGACTTGCTCGGGATGATCGTTGAGCTTGGTCCCATAGCTGGGCACGATCTGATGCACCTTCTGCTGCCAGGCGGGGGTGGCCAGCTTGTCCTTGAAGACCTTCTCCAGCACCGTCAGCATGATGGGCGCGGCCGTGGAGGCGCCCGGCGAGGCGCCCAGGAGGCCGGCCATGCTGCCGTCGGCCGAGGTCACGATCTCGGTGCCCAGTTTCAGCACGCCACCCTTCTTGTCATCGCGCTTGATGATCTGCACGCGCTGACCGGCTTGCCACAGGCGCCAGTCTTCCTTCTTCGCATTGGGGAAGTATTCCTTCAGGGCAGCAAAGCGCTGCTCGTCGGATTGCATCAGCTGGCCGGCCAGGTATTCCACCAGCGGGTATTCATCGATGCCCACGCGCGCCATCGGCCAGACGTTATGGGTGGTGGCGGTGGAGAACAGGTCCCACAGCGAGCCCTGCTTGAGGAACTTGGTCGAGAAGGTCGCAAACGGGCCAAACAGGATCACGCGCTTGCCGTCCAGCATGCGGGTATCCAGGTGCGGCACCGACATCGGCGGCGCGCCCACTGAGGCCTTGCCATAGGCCTTGGCCAGGTGGCGCTCGGCCACGGCCGGATTGTCGGTCACCAGGAAGGAGCCACCCACCGGGAAGCCGGCATATTCGCGCGCTTCCGGGATGCCCGACTTCTGCAGCAGCTTCAGGGCACCGCCACCGGCACCGATGAAGACGAACTTGGCATCGGTCTCGGTGGTGCTGCCATCCTTGAGATTCTTGTAACCGATACGCCAGGTCCCGTCGGCGTTGCGGGTGATGTCACGCACTTCGCTGGAGAGCTTCAGGCTGAAGTTGGGACGCCCTTGCAGGTAGGCCGCGAACTGGCGGGTGATCTCGCCGAAGTTGACGTCGGTGCCCAGCGGGGTCCAGGTGGCCGCCAGCTTTTGCTGGGGATCGCGGCCTTCCATCATCAGAGGGACCCACTTCCTGATCTGCTCGTGGTCTTCCGAATACTGCATGCCGGCAAACAGCGGGCTGGCTTGCAGGGCTTCATAGCGCTTCTTCAGATAGGCCACGTTCTCGTCACCCCAGATGAAGCTCATGTGCGGGGTGGAGTTGATGAAGGAGCGCGGATTCTTCAGCACGCCATTCTTGACCTGCCAGGACCAGAACTGGCGCGAGATCTGGAAGGCCTCGTTGATCTCGATGGCCTTGGCGATCTGGATCTTGCCGTCCTTGTCCTCGGGCGTGTAGTTCAGCTCGGCCAGCGCGGAGTGGCCGGTGCCGGCGTTGTTCCAGCCGTTGGAGCTTTCCTCGGCCACGCCGTCCAGGCGCTCGACCATTTCCATCGACCAGCCCGGCTCCAGCTCGTTGAGCCATACCGCCAGGGTGCTGCTCATGATGCCGCCGCCGATCAGCAGCACGTCGACCTTCTTGACGTCGGCCGCCTGCGAAGCCGGTGCGGACACCAGCGCAACTACGAATCCCAGCATGGCCAGGAAGGATTTTTTCAACATTGTCTAATCCGTTTGTGATGAGGGAGGGCTGCGTCCCCGGCACACCGGTCCGCCAGGCGGAGGGTGGGAAGCGGGGGATGCGGGCAACCGGCGCGAGACGTATCGGCGTACGCCTGCCTGTGGAGAGGTAGAGCGACGTGAGGCGCCAAGTGCGTTACGCCAGCCTGGTTCGGGCTTGCGCAACGCCTGCCGGGCGTGGCCGCTGGCGGCCACGGCGCACCAGGTCGGGCGGGTGCCCGCGCCTGTGCCTGCCGGATTCAACTGCCTTTCCGATGCCTGTCTCCGGCATTTGGGGAATGCCTGTAGAAATCGTCTCCGTCAGAGCGGACCGGGATCGGGTCATGTCGAGGGGGCGCAGCGTAGCACAGCAGACGTAGCGCGACGATTGCGGATATCCCTCATTACCGGCCGCCCCGCACCCTGATCTCAGCTCTAGGGAATTCCCCGATATCGCCGTGACTGGGCCTCGCCGACAATGAGACCAGCAAGACAATCACACTCCCTCACAGCCCTATTGGACAAGACCAGGACCAGGAAACCGTATGCAAACCGTCATCAACAAGCCGGAAAATTTCGCTTCCTACGTCTACCACGACCGCTCCTTCAATTGCGAGACGGCCAAGATCCTGCCGGGCGAGTATTACTACACGGGCGACGACATGATGATCGTGACGGTGCTGGGTTCGTGCGTATCGGCCTGCCTGCGTGACCGCGTCACCGGCGTGGGCGGGATGAACCATTTCATGTTGCCCGATGGCGGCGGCGAGGCCGATAGCCCGGTCTCGGCGTCGATGCGCTATGGCACCTATGCCATGGAAGTATTGATCAACGATGTGCTCAAGGCCGGCGCCCGCCGCGAGAACCTGGAATGCAAGGTCTTCGGTGGCGGTGCCGTGCTGCGCGGCATGAATGCGATGAACGTGGGCGAGCGCAATGCCGCCTTCGTGCGCAGCTACCTGTCGGCCGAGAAGATCCGCGTGGTGGCCGAGGACCTCAATGACATCTGGCCGCGCAAGGTGCATTTCTTCCCGCGCACGGGCAAGGTGCTGGTCAAGAAGATCAAGGATGCCGGCACCGACCTGGCCAGCCGCGAGCGCGAATATGCGTCCAAGCTGCAGACCAAACCGGTCGGTGGCGAGATCGACCTGTTCTGAGTCCTACATCGAGGCGGGCCACGGAATGAAAAATACTTAATCCCGTGGCCGCCGATCTCCGTATGAAATTCCCTGAAAAACTAATAGTCGCTACCCGTCAAACTTAGTTAGCGGGTGGCTGCTCCTGCTTCGAACCACTTCCCGATGATGGCTCTTTCCTCATCGGTGATATGGGTCATGTTCCCCAGCGGCATGGACTTCTGCACGACCGCCTGTTGATAGATCTGTTGCGCATGCTGGGCGATATGCTCCGGCGAATCCAGCAGCACGCCCTTGCCCGGCACCGGCATCAGTGTCGGTTGCGCGGCATGGCACTGGATGCAGCGCGCCTGGATGACCTGCTGCACCTGAGCAAAGCCGCCCTGCGTGACTGGCGCGGCAGCTGCAGCCGGGGCGACATCGCTACCGGCTGGCGCAGGATGCAGTGCCGCCGGCATCGGCTTGTCGCGCATGGCCGGACTCAATCCTACTGCCACCGCCAGCAGCAGCAACACCGCCACACCCGGATACCACCAGTTATAGACACCCTTGTGGCGCAGCACGAAGAACTGCCGTATCAGTGCGCCGGCGGCCATGATGAACAGCAGCACCACCCAGTTATGCGGCGCGCTGTAGGTCATGCTGTAGTGATTGGAGAGCATGGCAAAGAGCACCGGCAGCGTGAAGTAAGTATTGTGGACGCTGCGCTGCTTGCCGCGCTTGCCGTGGATGGGATCGGGCGCCTGCCCGGCACGCATCGAGGCCACCATCTTGCGCTGCCCCGGGATGATCCACACCAGCACGTTGGCGCTCATGATGGTGGCCAGCGAGGCGCCGCTGATCAGGAAGGCCGCACGGCCCGAGAACAGATGACAGGCCGCCCACACCGAGACCACCACCTGCAGGCCCACCAGCAGGTTGACCAGCCGGTCCGCTCCGGCCCGGTCGCCGATGGTGCTGCAGATGGCGTCATAGATCAGCCAGTTGAAGACCAGGAAGGCAATGGCCGTGCCACCGGCCATCGAGGCCGACATGTCGAAGACGCTGCGGTCCACCAGGAACACATTGGCGTTGAACAGGTACAGCAGCGAGAACAGCGCAAAGCCCGACAGCCAGGTGCTGTAGGACTCCCAATAGAACCAGTGCAGGTGCTCCGGCAACACCTTGGGCGCCAGCAGGTACTTCTGCGGATTGTAGAACCCGCCGCCATGCACGGCCCACAGTTCACCCCCCACGCCCTTGTCCTTGAGCTCGGGGTCGGCCGGCGCCACCAGGCTGTTGTCCAGCCAGACGAAATAGAAGGACGAACCGATCCAGGCGATCGCCGTGATCACGTGCAGCCAGCGCAGCAGCAAGTTCAACCAATCAAGAATGTATGCTTCCATGACGCCCCGCTCTCCCTCTCCGAACCTGATGACAATGCAAAGTAAACCATTTTTATAATTTTGCGCCCATGCAGACGCACAAACAAAAATGCCGGATCACGGGATCCGGCATCGTCACGCTAGAGGCCAGGCCAACGGCCTGTTGCGGCCAGGATCAGAAGTGATACTCGGCGCGGATCATCGGCGTCTTCGCCAGCGAACCCGGCACGTTGCTCGGGTTGCCGAACTTGTTGCGCCAGTACTGGTATTCCAGGCCGATGCGGAAGGTGTTCTTGCCCATGCCCAGCGGCGTACCCACATCGTACATGACCTGGCCGTCGAAGTTCAGCTCAGGTGCGGTCGGGCCGCCGAACTCGTTCTTGCCCTTGGAGGCGATGTAGTTCATGTAGCCTTCGAAGGCCAGACCGGTCGAGCCCAGCGGAATGCCCCAGGCGAAGTTGAGCATCGGGTGTGTGTCATAGGTGTAGCGGCTGGACACGCCGATGGGCTGGTTGCTTTCGAACAGCGCCAGCACACTCACGTTCAGGAAGCCAGGCACATCCATCATCAGGGTCGGGCCCACCACCAGCATGCGCTTCTTGGAAGCGTAGCTCTTGTCGTTCTTGGTGTTCCAGTCGAAGCCCAGGGTCATGCCGACGCCGCGCGCCGGGCCGAAGGAGAGGTCCTTGCCGCTGATCTTGCCGATGTCCAGGGTATGACGATAGGTGATGTAGGCTTCCTGGGCGCTGTCATCCTTGCTGTCCGACATCAGCAGGTCCACGTTCAGGAAGTTGGTGCCGTACTTGTAGCCGCTGGCGTGCTGGAAGTTGACGATGTTCTTGCTGATGTCCTGCGTGTTGAACGGCTCGGCAAAATGGGTACCGTAACGGTAGCCGATCGAGTTGTCGGCCCAGTCGGCAGCGTGTGCCGACAGGCTGCAGGCGGTCGACGCGACCAGCGCTGCCATCATCCAGTGCTTCCCCTTGACGCTCTTGTTCATACATTTCTCCCTGGTTTGCTTCATGAAAAATTTGTGTTGATAGGGATGCCCTCCCGCCCACCGCAGCACCTTGCTCTCCCCGCTGCCCTGTGCGTCCCGGACACCCTGCCTTGCTCACCTTGTCAAATAAGGCCGGGCAAATTGCCTACACGATTGCCGACATCCATACCGACCGGAGCCTTTAGGCAAGGCCCGTGCCAGCCCTCGAAGGACGCGTAAAATTGCCTGGACACCCGCAGACGAATACGAGCCCGGCACCTGCTCCGGCCACCCTGCTCCCGCGCACAGGGGCGCATGGTAGCCGAGCCGACGCCCGGCCCAAAGAGAAAAGCGATCTTCCGGCGGATTTTTACAAAGGATTGTCGACAATCAGCCACAGAATCGCCAGCACGACATAAGCAGCCAAGTTGCCGCCAGATAGACCCTATAGCGCGGTGCGTGCTATTTTTTTTAGTGCATTTCTTTCTACTTAGGTGCAGCAGAGCACCAATTTGTTGCAAATGGGTTTTTTGATTGTCGACAAAAATCACGGCGGCTGTTGATCAGCCGGGACGTTCAACCGCAAGCGCGAGCCCGATTCCATGCACGCTTGCCGGGCTTGGCACATTAAATGCTTTTAAGGCGCTGTCCAAGCATCCCATGCAGGACCTGTTTCTCGGCCGTGGGGTGCGCTTCTATCAACGAGGAAAGGGAAGTCCATCGTGCAATTGAGCAAGCTCTCCAAACTGGCCGCGGCCCTGCTGCTGGCCACATCGTGCGCAAGCGCACTGGCACAGGAAACCAAGATCAAGTTCCAGCTGGACTGGCGCTTCGAGGGTCCGTCCGCCCTTTTCCTGGTGGCCAAGTCCAAGGGCTACTTCGCCCAGGAAAAACTGGATGTCACCATCGATGCCGGCAACGGCTCGGGCAATGCGGTCAACCGCGTGGCCTCGGGCACCTATGACATGGGCTTTGCCGACATGGCCGCCCTGATGGAATTTTCGGCCAACAATCCCGACGCGCCCAGCAAGCCGGTCGGCGTGATGATGGTCTACAACGACACGCCAGCCGCGATCTTCTCGCTCAAGAAGAGCGGCATCCGGAAACCGGCCGACCTGGCTGGCAAGAAGCTGGGCTCGCCCGTGTTCGACGCCGGCCGCCGGGCCTACCCGATCTTTGCCAAGGCCAACGGCCTGGATGCCGCCAAGGCGCAGTGGACCAGCATGGACCCGCCGTTGCGCGAGACCATGCTGGCGCGTGGCGATGTCGACGCCATCACCGGTTTCTATTTCACCTCGCTGCTGAACCTCAATGCCCGTGGCATCAAGGATGAAGACATCAACGTGATGATGTACCCGGACTATGGCGTGCGCCTCTACGGCAACGCCATCATCGCCTCCGACGCCATGGTCAGGCAGAAGCCGGAGGCCATCAAGGGTTTCCTGCGCGCCTTCGCCAAGGCCAGCCGCGACGTGATGGCCAATCCGGAAGCGGCCATCAAGGTGTTGAAGGAACGTGATGGCCTCATCGACGAGAAGCTGGAACTGCGCCGCCTGAAGCTGGCCATCGCCAGCGCCATCGCCACGCCCCATGCGAAGTCGGAAGGCTATGGCCAGGTGTTCGGTCCGCGCCTGACACTGATGGCCTCGCAGGTGTCGGACGCCTATGGCACCAAGACCCGGGTCAATGCCGACAAGATCTGGAATGGCAGCTTCCTGCCTTCCAAGGCCGAGCTGGACGTATTCCCCAAGTAAATTATTTATATTGTTTATATCCCAGACCCCGACTGGCCGCCATGTGCCGGCCGAGGTCAAGGCCGCCCCCTTACCAGACAGTCTCCATGAGCGAACCCTTCGTCGATTTCCGCCACGTCTATCTGGCCTATGATGGCGCCACCGAATTCGCGGTGGAAGACATCGACCTGCAGACCCGGGCAGGCGAATTCATCGCCATCGTCGGCCCCTCCGGTTGCGGCAAGTCCACTTTCATGAAGCTGGCCACGGGCCTGAAGCAGCCCAATCGCGGCAGCGTGGTCATCGGCGGCCAGGCCGTGACCGGGCCGCTGAAGTTCGTCGGCATGGCCTTCCAGGCGCCCACGCTGTTGCCCTGGCGCACGACGCTGGAGAACGTGCTGCTGCCGCTGGAGATCGTCGAACCGTATCGCCGCGACTTCAAGCAGAAGAAGGCCGAATACACCGAGCGCGCCCTGAAGTTGTTGAAGACCGTCGGCCTGGAGGGCTATGCCGACAAGTTCCCCTGGCAACTGTCGGGCGGCATGCAGCAGCGCGCCTCGATCTGCCGCGCACTCATCCACGAACCCAAGATGCTGCTGCTGGACGAACCCTTTGGCGCCCTCGATGCCTTTACCCGCGAGGAGCTGTGGTGCGTGCTGCGCGACCTGTGGGCCGAGCGCCGCTTCAACGTCATCCTGGTCACGCACGACCTGCGCGAGGCCGCGTTCCTGGCCGATACCATCTATGTGATGAGCAAGCGCCCGGGCCGCATCGTGGTCAAGCGCGACAATCCGCTGCCGCGCCCCTGCGAGCTGGAAACCACCTATACCGACGCCTTCAACGCCCTGGTGCACGAGCTGCGCGAGCACATCGGCCACGTGCGCAATACCTGACCCCGGCCAAGCACAGATCATGAACAAACCCTTCTCCGGAAAACTCAACCAGGCCGCCACCACGCTGGCGCCCTGGATCCTGCTCGTCGTCATCCTGGGCATCTGGCAGTTCATCTGCAGCGTGTGGAGTGTCTCCGACTTCATCTTCCCCAGCCCGGCCTCGATCCTGCAGGCCATGGTGGAATTTGCCGGTCCCATCACCGAGCATGCGCTCTCGACCTTCTGGGTCACCATGGTGGGCTTTGCCATCGCCGTGGCGGTGGGAGTGACGCTGGGCTTTCTCATCGGCTCCTCGCCCATGCTGTATGCCGCCGCCTATCCCCTGATGACGGCCTTCAATGCGCTACCCAAGGCGGCCTTCGTGCCGGTGCTGGTGGTCTGGTTCGGCATCGGCGCGGGACCGGCTATCCTGACGGCCTTCCTGATCTCCTTCTTCCCCATCATGGTCAACATCGCCACCGGCCTGGCCACGCTGGAGCCGGAGCTGGAAGATGTATTGCGGGTGCTGGGGGCGCGCCGCATGGATATCCTGCTCAAGGTCGGCCTGCCGCGTTCCATGCCGTATTTCTTTGCCTCGCTCAAGGTGGCCATCACATTGGCCTTCGTGGGCTCGACCGTGTCCGAGATGAATGCCTCCAACCAGGGCATCGGCTACCTGCTGGTATCGGCCGGATCGTCCATGAAGATGCCGCTGGCCTTCGCCGGCCTGGTGGTGATCGGCGCCATGGCCATGGCCATGTACGAATTGTTTGCCATCATCGAACGACGTACCACGGCCTGGGCGCATCGGGGAAAATGAGGTTTTGCGCAACGGCAGGCGCACAAACCGCGCCAACCGTACAAAAGCGGTAGGCGGCACAGCACAATTTGACTATGATGACGCGCGTACAACGCCCCGGCCCGCAGCCGGCAGGCCGGACTGGCGAAGGGGCCAGCCGATTCCAACAGAGAACCTCAAAGAACCACAGGGAAATCACGTGAGCGCAGTTCCACTCCGCCTTGAAATCAGCCACGTCCGCAAGGCCTATCCGGGCGTGCTGGCCAACGACGACGTCAGCCTCACGGTAGCGCCCGGCGAGATCCATGCCGTGCTCGGCGAGAACGGCGCCGGCAAATCCACGCTGATGAAGATCATCTTCGGCGCCGTCAAACCCGATGCCGGCGAACTGCGCTGGAATGGCGAGACAGTGCAGATCGCCAACCCGCAGGTGGCGCGCAAGCTGGGCATCGCCATGGTGTTCCAGCACTTCTCGCTGTTCGATACGCTGACCGTGACCGAGAACATCGCCCTGGGCCTGGATGCCAAGACCGACCTGAAGGAACTGGCCGAACGCATCACCCGCACCGGCGAGAAATACGGCCTGGAACTGGAACCGCAGCGTCATGTGCACACCCTCTCGGTAGGTGAGCGCCAGCGCGTGGAAATCGTGCGCGCCCTGCTGACCGAGCCGCAGCTGCTGATCCTCGATGAACCGACCTCGGTGCTGACCCCGCAGGCGGTGGAAAAACTCTTCGTCACCCTGCGCCGGCTGGCCGATGAGGGATGCAGCATCCTCTACATCAGCCACAAGCTCGACGAGATCCGCGCGCTGTGCCATAGCGCCACGGTGATGCGCGGCGGCCGCGTGACCGGCAACTGCGACCCGCGCAATGAAAGCAGCGCCAGCCTCTCGCGCATGATGATCGGTGACGAGCTGGTGCGCCTGCAGCGCGAGCGCAATCCGGATTCGCAGCGCAACGAGCGCAAGCTACACGTCAATCGCCTTTCGCTGCCCAAGGCGCATCTGTTCGCCACCGAACTCAAGGACATCGAGTGCGAAGTGCGGGCCGGTGAGATCGTCGGCATTGCCGGCGTCTCCGGCAACGGCCAGCAGGAACTGCTGGCAGCGCTCTCGGGCGAGGATCAGCGTGCCGCGCCCAACATGATCATGCTGGGCGGCAAGCCGGTGGGTGATCTCTCTCCCAATCCGCGCCGCGCCGCCGGCCTGGGACTGGTGCCGGAAGAACGCCTGGGCCGTGGTGCGGTACCGACCCTGTCGCTGACGGCCAATATGCTGCTGTCGCACCAGAAGGCCCCTTATGTGAAGCACGGCATGATCGACTTCGGCTTCACCCGTCGCGCCGCGGCCTCGATCATCGAACGCTTCAAGGTCAAGGCTGCCGGCCCCGACGCCGTGGCCAAGAGCCTCTCGGGCGGCAACCTGCAGAAATTCATCGTCGGCCGCGAGATGGAGCGCAAGCCGGCGGTGTTCGTGGTGGCCCAGCCGACCTGGGGTGTGGACGTGGGAGCGGCGGCGCAGATCCACGGTGAAATCCTGAAACTGAAACAGGAAGGTTGTGCCGTGCTGGTGATCTCGGAAGAACTGGACGAACTATTCGCGTTATGTGATCGCCTGCATGTGATCGCCAAGGGGCGGCTCTCGCCCTCCATTCCGATTGAGCAGGCCACCCGTGAGCAAGTGGGCGTGTGGATGAGCGGCCTGTGGGATGCACCCGCCGCCACGGAGGTGGGTCATGGCTGAGCGCATGAGTTTCCCGCTGCGCCTGGAATTGCGCGGCGCTCCATCGAAGACGATGACCTATCTCTCGCCGGTGATTGCCATCGTCGCCACGCTGCTGCTGGGGGCGCTGCTGTTCCTGGCCCTGGGCAAGGACCCGCTGGCCGGCCTGAAGGTATTTCTGATCGATCCCTTCAACGGCAAGCGCGCCATCAGCGAACTGTTGTTGAAGTCGATCCCGTTGATCCTGTGTGCGCTGGGCCTGGCGGTATGCTTCCGCGCCAGCATCTGGAACATCGGCGCAGAAGGCCAGTTCACCGTCGGCGCCCTCTGCTCGGGCGCGGTGCTGGTCTGGCTGGACGTGCCAGGCCACGGCATCTCCGGCGGCATGGGCCTGGTGCTGATGATCGTAGCCGGCGTGATCGGCGGCGCGCTGTGGGCGGCCATCACCGCCTTCCTGCGCGACCAGTTCAATGCCAATGAAATCCTGGTCTCGCTGATGCTGACCTATGTGGCGCAGCTGCTGCTGATGTGGGCCGTGAACGGTCCGCTGAAGGATCCCAATGGCATGAACTTCCCGCAGTCCAAGGTGTTCTCGGGCGAATTCATGCTGCCCATGCTGATCTCGGGCACCCGCTTGCATATCGGCTTTGCGGTGACCATCGTCGCGGCCGTGCTGATGGCGGTCTTCATGATGCGCAGCCTGCGCGGTTTCTCGCTGATGGTGGGCGGCGTGGCGCCGCACGCAGCACGCTATGCGGGCTTCTCGGCACGCTCGGCGCTGTGGGTGTCGCTCTTGATCTCGGGCGCCTTCGCCGGCCTGGCCGGGGCCTTCGAAATCGCCGGGCCGATCGGCCAGCTGCTGCCGTCGGTGTCGCCGGGCTATGGCTTCGCGGCCATCATCGTGGCCTTCATCGGCCGCCTGCACCCGGTAGGCGCGATCCTGGGCGGGTTGATCATGTCGCTGCTGTATCTGGGTGGCGAACTGGCGCAGTCGCGCCTGGGCCTGCCCTCGGCCATCACGGGCGTGTTCCAGGGCATGCTGCTGTTCCTGCTGCTGGCATGCGATACCTTGATCGATTACCGCCTGGCGTGGAAAAAGAAAGTCTAAGGAATCAGGACAGGATATGGATCAACTCGCTCCTCTCATCGCAGCCTCGATCAATGCCGGCACGCCCTTGCTGCTGGCTGCCATCGGCCTGCTGATCAATGAACGCTCCGGCGTGCTCAACCTGGGTGCCGAAGGCATGATGCTGGTCTCGGCCATCGCCGGTTTCGCGGTGGGCTATGCCACCAAGAGCCCGCTCCTGGGCTTTGCTGCAGGGGCCGTGTGCGGCATGCTGATGGCCACGCTCTTTGCCTGGCTGGCCCTGCGCCTGGCCACCAACCAGGTCGCCACGGGCCTGGCGCTGTCGATCTTCGGCGCGGGCCTGTCGGCCTTCGTGGGCCAGCGTTTCGTCGGCCTGGCGCTGCCGGCGCAGCCGAACTCGGTGCCGCTGCTGGGCGACATCCCCTTCCTGGGTCAGGCACTGTTCCATCAGCACTGGATGAGCTACCTGGCCTTCGCACTGTGCCTGGCCAGCATCTGGTTCCTCTATCGCACGCGCGCCGGCCTGGTGCTGCGTGCGGTGGGCGAGTCGCCCGAGTCGGCCCATGCGCTGGGCTATTCGGTGCGCGGCATCCGCTACCTGGCGCTGCTCTTCGGTGGTGCCTGCTGCGGTCTGGCCGGCGCCTACATGTCGCTGGTCTATACCCCGATGTGGGTCGAGGGCCTGGTGGCCGGACGCGGCTGGATCGCGCTGGCGCTGACCGCCTTCGCGACCTGGCGGCCGGCACGCGTCTTGCTCGGGTCGCTGCTGTTCGGCGGCGTCACCATCGCCCAGTTCTACCTGCAGGGCATGGGGGTGACCATTCCCTCGCAGATCCTGTCGATGGCCCCTTACCTGGCCACCATCGTGGTGCTGGCGCTGATCTCGCGTAACCCCGACTGGATCCGCCTGAACATGCCAGCCTCGCTGGGCAAGCCCTTCCGCCCGGGCGCCTCCTGAATCTGAACCAATCGTTTTTGTAGCAGCACCTGCATTTATCCACTGACCTTGAGGGAGAACACAATGAAGATTTCGCGCAGGGCATCGCTGACGATGCTCGCCACCCTGGCCGCAGCAACCCTGATCGGTTGCGGCAAGAAGGAAGAACCCGCCGCTGCCGCGCCTGCTGCTGCACCGGCCGCGGCCGCACCGGCAGCCGATCCGCTGAAGGTCGCCTTCGTCTACATCGGCCCGGTCGGCGACGCCGGCTGGACCTTCGCCCACGACAAGGGCCGCAAGGCGGTGGAAGAGAAGTTCGGCGACAAGGTCAAGACCACCTTCGTGGAAAACATTCCCGAGTCCGCTGCCGATGCCGAGCGCGTGTTCCGCCAGCTGGCCACCGATGGCAACAAGCTGATCTTCGGCACCACCTTTGGCTACATGGAAGCCATGCTGAAGGTCGCCAAGGAATTCCCGGACGTCAAGTTCGAGCACGCCACCGGCTTCAAGACCGCCGACAACCTGGCGCAATACGATGTGCGCACCTATGAAGGCGCCTACCTGGCCGGCGTGGTCGCGGGCAAGATGAGCAAGTCCGGCAAGCTGGGCGTGGTGGCGTCGGTGCCGATTCCCGAAGTGATCCGCAACATCGACTCCTTCACCCTGGGCGCGCGTTCGGTCAACCCCAAGGCCACCACGGCCGTGGTGTGGGTCAACAAGTGGTTCGATCCGGGCAAGGAACGTGAAGCCGCCACCACCCTGATCGGCCAGGGCGTCGATGTGCTGATGCAGAACACCGACTCGGCCGCCGTGGTCCAGACCGCGCAGGAAAAGGGCGTCTACGCCTTCGGCTGGGATAGCGACATGACCAGCTTCGGCCCCAAGGCCCACCTGGCCGCCTCCATGATCAACTGGGGCGTGTACTACACCGCCCGCGTGCAGGCGGTGCTGGATGGTTCGTGGAAGACCAGCACCAGCTGGATCGGCCTGAAGGAAAACGGCATCGACCTGGCCGCCTTCAATCCTGAACTGCCGGCCGACGTGAAGACCCTGGTGGAAGAGCGCAAGAAGGGCATCGTCGATGGCTCCGCGCCGATCTGGAAGGGTCCGATCAAGGACAACGCCGGCAAGGAAGTGCTGGGCAAGGATGCCGTGGCCGATGACGGCTTCCTGCATGGCATCAAGTTCTACGTCGAAGGCGTGGACGGCAAGGTACCGGGCTGATGCAGCGTGGCGCGCACAGGCGCGCCCGCCGACAGCGCAAGACCGCCGGCACTGCGAGGTGCCGGCGGTTTTTTTTCAGGATTGCCTGATCCTATGCCGTGATGCGCTCGATCACGGGACGCTGAAGCTTGCTGGCCTGGTAGAGATCGAATTGCATTTGCATGCCGGCCCACAATTCGGGACTGGTACCAAAGGCGGCAGCCAGACGATAGGCCATGTCAGGCGAGATGCCAGCGGCACCGCTGACCACTCTTTGCAAGGTGACGCGGCTGACGCCCAGCCGCATGGCCGCCTCGGTCACCGTCATCTGGCCGAGGTACTCCCTGAGCACCTCGCCCGGATGCGGCGGATTGAACATGCGAGTCATCGTAGAACTCCCTTCCATATCAGTGGTAGTCGCGGTAGTCCACCAGCACCGCGTCCTTTCCCTCGAAGGCGAACACCAGGCGCCAATTGCCATTGACGGTGATCGCCCAATGCCCCTTCAACTCACCTTTGAGTGGGTGCAGCGCCCATGACGGCGCCGACAAGTCTTCCGCCCGGGTGGCCTGATCCAGCGCCGCCAGCTGCAGCCTGAGCCGGCCTGCGTGCGCGGCCTGGATACCGGCCTTGCCGCCCGTTTCAAAGAAACGCTGCAGTCCTTTGTGTCGGAAACTTTTTATCATGAGCAACACTGTATCCTGTATCGCTACTATTTACAAACCGGACTTTGACGGGCCCTGACGAAAAGTTGTCATGCAACAATGCATGATCGACATCTTCACTTGCACGCGCGCCGTCTCTCCGCTCCGCCGAAAACCCCGATCCGCCGCTATCACAGCCGCATCCAGCCTGTATAATGCACAGCCAATATCTGCCGGAAGCTGGCTTTTTCCTTCACTTCCCGCAGCAATCAACATCTAGATTTATGCAAAAAGCCCGCAAACCGATCGAGATCAAGATTTCCACCGTGGTTGCCATTTCGGCAATCCTGCATGAAACCGACCCGGCCTCGCTTGAACAGGCCTTGAAGGAAATGACTGGCGGCGTCGCAGATTTCTTCGAGGACGAATTCGCGGTGCTGGACATTGGCACCCTGGACGCCGAGGCTGCCGCCGGCATCGACTGGAGCGCCGTGGTGGCGCTGTTCAAGCGCTTCCGCCTCAACACCGTGGCCGTGCGCAATGCGCCGCAAGACTTGCACGCCGGCATCGTTGCGCATGGCCTGGCCATCGACAATGCGGCCGTCGCCGGCGCCGGCGCGGCCAATGCGCGCGCCCAGGAAGCCGCCGTGCAGGACAGCGCACCAGCCCCTGCTGCCGCCGCACCAGTGGCCCCAGCTGCCCCGGCACCTGCTCCCGTGCAGCCTGCCGCCGCGCCCGTGGCCAATACCGTCGTGATCGATACCCCGGTGCGTGCCGGCCAGCGCATCTATGCACGTGGCGCCGACCTGGTCGTGCTGGCCGTGGTCAACAACGGTGCCGAGCTGATCGCCGATGGCTGCATCCACGTCTACGCGCCACTGCGCGGCCGCGCGCTGGCCGGAGCCTCCGGCAACACCGAGGCACGCATCTTCGCCGCGTCGCTGGAGGCGGAACTGGTTTCCATCGCCGGAGTCTACCGAACCTTCGAGAACGGTCACGCACCCGAGCTCGCGGGCAAGCAGGTGCAGGTGCGCCTGCAGGGCGAGCGCATCGACGTGCTGCAGATGCAGGCCTCGTAAGAGGCTGCGGTAAATCATTTACTGAATCCAGCCGGGACCCACCGGCGTACTGTTCTTCTTAAGGAGTTTTTCGTGGCAAAAATCATCGTTGTGACTTCGGGTAAGGGCGGCGTCGGCAAAACGACGTCGAGCGCCAGTTTCGCATCGGGCCTGGCCATGCGCGGCCACAAGACCGCCGTGATCGACTTCGACGTCGGCCTGCGCAACCTGGACCTGATCATGGGTTGCGAACGCCGCGTGGTGTATGACCTGATCAACGTCATCAACAAGGAAGCCACCCTGCACCAGGCCCTGATCAAGGACAAGCACTGCGACAACCTGTTCATCCTGCCGGCCTCGCAGACCCGCGACAAGGACGCCCTGACCGAAGAAGGCGTGGAGCGCGTGCTGGGCGATCTCTCGAAGATGGACTTCGAATACATCATCTGCGACTCCCCCGCTGGCATCGAGCACGGCGCGGTCATGGCGCTGACCTTTGCCGACGAGGCCATCGTGGTCTCCAACCCGGAAGTGTCCTCGGTGCGCGATTCGGACCGCATCCTGGGCATCATCCAGGCCAAGTCGCGCCGCGCCTCCTCGGGCGGCGAGCCGGTCAAGGAACACCTGCTCATCACCCGTTATTCGCCCAAGCGTGTCGAAGACGGCGAGATGCTCTCCTATACCGACGTGCAGGAAATCCTGCGCATCCCCCTCATCGGCATCATCCCCGAGTCGGAAACCGTGCTGCAGGCCTCCAACCAGGGCTCCCCGGCGATCCACATGAAGGACAGCGATGTGGCGCAGGCTTACCAGGATGTGGTGTCGCGCTTCCTCGGCGAGACCGTCGAACTGCGTTTCACCACCTACGAAAAGCCGGGCCTGCTGCAGCGCATCTTCGGAGGTAAGTGACATGTCCCTGCTTTCTTTCCTGTTCCCCAGCAAGCCCAAGAGCGCGGTGGCGGCGAAGGAGCGGCTGCAGATCATCATCGCCCGCGAACGCTCCAACGGCCGCCAGGGCCCGGACTTCCTGCCGGCGCTGCACAAGGAATTGATCGAGGTGATTTCCAAGTACACCAAAGTCAATGCCGATGACATCAAGATCTCGCTGGACCGCCAGGGCAACCTGGAGGTGCTGGACGTGAACGTGGTGCTGCCCGACACCGACGTGCCAGCGGCGTGAGTGCCGCAATGGCGAGCGCATGAATACCGCTCGCCGCGCAGCGAGGGGCAGCTCCGGCTGCCCTTTCGTCTATCTGAACATCCCTGCCCACTGAAGCCCTTGCCTGTTGCGATGAAGATCGGGATCCTCTGCTCCGACGCCGATACCGTCACCCTGGTCAGCCAGCTGGCCGAACGCCACGACTGCACTGTCCATGCCAGCCCTGCCGAGCTGGAGATGGCGTGCAAGGACGGCGCCGGCCTGCTGGTGGTCGACCTGGATGACCTGCAGGGACACCCGCAGGCCAACGCCATCACCGAGCTCATCCACACCCATCGCCCGCCGGTGACGCCGCGAGCCTTGCCGGCCGTGCTGCTGCTGGCCACGCCGGCGCACCAGACCTGGCTGCGCGGCATGCTCATGGCCGGTGCCAATGACTATCTGGTCAAGCCGGTACGGCGCCAGGAATTGGCCCTGCGCCTGGATCTGCTGCTGATGGCGGCACAGCCGCATGACATCCCCGAGCGTATCGTGGCCGCGGGCGGCTTTACGTTCGACCTGGCGCGCCTGCGCGCCACGCATCCCGACCGCCCCGAACTGGATGTCGTGCTGACCCGCAAGGAAGCCGAACTGGCCCTGCTGCTGCTGCAACACCTGGGCCGCCCGCTGTCACGCGCCTTCCTGCGCGAGCGGGTCTGGGGCGGCGAAGCCGAGTTGCCCACGCGCACCCTCGATACGCATATCTCGCGCATCCGCACCAAGCTCGGCCTGCATCCGGAGTACGGGTACCAGCTGGCCACGGTCTATGGCTATGGATATCAGTTGGAACAACTGCCCTGACCAGACAGGAATCTGTCGGCGCGGCAAGATTGGCGCAATCACAACGGCGGCATCGGAAAAAACCTGATCCATGTCAGAGACATATACCGATTATCAGGGCCTGCCCCAACCCGATATTTCGCAAAGAGTATAATAGTTCCCAAAACCGGGGCTAAAACTGCGTGTTTAATGCCTGTCTACTGCCTGTTTTCCACCCGGACCTGCACCATCCCAGCTCACCGGCGCCCTCGCCGCGAAATGTCATGCACCTGCTTGCCGTCGGACTCAACCACACTACCGCGCCCGTTTCGCTGCGCGAGAAGGTGGCATTCCCTGCGGACCAGATCGGTCAGGCAGTGGCGTCCGCGCGCGCGTGGTTTGGTGGCCATGACAAGATCATCGCCTCCGGCGAAGCGGCCATCCTCTCCACCTGCAACCGTACCGAGCTGTATGCGGCGGCTGTCGCCGGCAAGGATGGCGTGGATTTCGCCATCGACCGTACCGCGCAGTTCCTGGCCGACTACCACCAGATCCCCTACGCCGACCTGCGCCCCTATCTCTATTCGCTGCCGCAGGACAATGCCGTGCGCCACGCCTTCCGTGTCGCCTCCGGGCTGGACTCGATGGTGCTGGGCGAACCGCAGATCCTGGGCCAGATGAAGGATGCCGTGCGCCAGGCCGATGCCGCTGGCGGCCTGGGGACCTACCTGCACCAGCTGTTCCAGCGCACCTTCGCAGTGGCCAAGGAAGTACGCAGCACCACCGAGATCGGTGCCCATAGCGTTTCCATGGCGGCGGCCGCCGTGCGGCTGTCGCAGCGCATCTTCGACACCGTCTCGGGCCAGAACGTGCTCTTCATCGGTGCCGGTGAAATGATCGAATTGTGCGCGACCCACTTCGCCGCGCAGAATCCCAAGTCCCTGACGGTGGCCAACCGCACCATGGAGCGCGGCGAGACGCTGGCGCATCGCTTCAACGGCCGCGCCATCCGCCTGGCCGACCTGCCGGCACAGCTGGCCAGCTTCGACATCGTGGTCTCCTGTACCGCCTCGCAGTTGCCCATCATCGGCCTGGGGCTGGTGGAACGGGCCGTCAAGGCGCGCCGCCACAAACCCATCTTCATGGTCGACCTGGCGGTGCCGCGCGATATCGAAGCCGAAGTCGGCCGTCTGGATGACGTCTTCCTCTACACCGTGGACGACCTGGCCTCGGTGGTACAAAGCGGCGTCGAAAACCGCCAGGCCGCAGTGGCGCAAGCCGAAGCCATCATCGAGACCCGCGTTCAGTCCTTCATGCACTGGATCGACAGCCGCGCCATGGTGCCGCTGATCCAGGATCTCAACGAAACCGGCGAGGCCCTGCGCCTGGCCGAACTGGATCGCGCCCGCCGCATGCTGGCCAAGGGCGACGATGTGGAAGCCGTACTGGAAGCCCTCTCCAAGGGCCTCACCGCCAAGTTCCTGCACGGCCCGCAACAGGCCCTGCATCACGCCCAGGGCGAACAGCGCAGCCAGCTGGTCTCGCTGCTGCCGCAACTGTTCCGCGCCAAGCGTTAGCGTTCCCCCTCCCGCTGCTGCGCATCCCCATGCGCAGCGCCGCCGGCACTTGCTGGCGCCCTCGCCTTAGCCTCACCTCTACCCTCTTAGCACCGGATCGACACACCCCATGAAACCATCGATGCTCGCCAAACTCGACCAGCTCGCCGAGCGGCTGGAAGAGCTCAACAGCCTGCTGGCGCAGGAAGACGCCACGGCCAACATGGACAACTTCCGCAAGATGACCCGCGAGCATGCCGAACTCGGCCCGCTGGTCGCGCTATATCACGACTTCGTGCAGGCCGGCGACGATATCCGCACCGCCCAGGAACTGCTGTCGGACCCGGACATGAAGGCCTTCGCCCAGGAAGAGATCGAGGGCGCCAAGACCCGCATGGAGGCGCTGGAGCTGGACCTGCAGAAGATGCTGCTGCCCAAGGACCCCAATGACGAGCGCAACATCTTCCTGGAAATCCGCGCCGGTACCGGCGGTGACGAGTCGGCCCTGTTCGCCGGCGACCTGCTGCGCATGTACACCCGCTATGCCGAGCGCCAGCGCTGGCAGGTGGAAATCGTGTCCTCGTCCGAGTCCGAACTGGGCGGCTACAAGGAAGTGATCGCCCGTATCGCCGGCCTGGGTGCCTATTCGCGCCTGAAGTTCGAATCCGGCGGCCACCGCGTGCAACGCGTACCGGCCACCGAGACCCAGGGCCGCATCCATACCTCGGCCTGTACCGTGGCGGTGATGCCGGAGGCCGATGAAGTCGAGGACGTCGATATCAATCCGGCCGATATCCGCATCGATACCTACCGCGCCTCCGGTGCCGGCGGCCAGCACATCAACAAGACCGATTCGGCCGTGCGCATCACCCACCTGCCCACCGGCATCGTGGTGGAATGCCAGGATGACCGCAGCCAGCACAAGAACAAGGCGCAAGCCATGAAGGTGCTGGCCGCGCGCATCAAGGACGTGCAACTGCGCGAGCAGCAATCCAAGGAAGCCGCTACCCGCAAGTCCCTGATCGGCTCGGGTGACCGCAGCGAGCGCATCCGCACCTACAACTTCCCGCAGGGTCGCATGACCGACCATCGCATCAACCTGACCCTGTACAAGCTGGACTTCATCATGGATGGCGACCTCGATGAGCTGACCAATGCCCTCATCACCGAACACCAGGCCGAACTGCTGGCGCAACTGGGCGACGATTGAGGAAGCACTGACAGTTTCCTGACAACCGGAACCAAAAGGTATGATGCTGTTCTGAAACAAACGTCCAAGCCCGCCTGAGGGGGCGGCTGCAGACTATCGGGGCTGTCCACTACAATCACGCCATGACTTGCGGTTGCAAGCCGTTGTCATCCTCATTGTCCGAGAATTGATCGAATCGATATGAAATCATCCAAACCGGTTTTCCTGCTGGTGGCGCTGGTCTGCATCGCGCTGCTGGGCTTCGCCATGTATCTGCAGATCGTTGAAGAGATGCAGCCTTGTCCCCTGTGCGTGATCCAGCGCTACATGTTCGTGCTGGTGGCGGCGTTTGCGCTGCTTGGCTACTTCATGCCGCTGCCGGCCCGCCGCGCCGGCGCCGCGCTGGGTGTGCTGGCCGCGCTGGGCGGTGCCGGCACTGCCATCTGGCACCTGTACGTGAAAGCGCATCCGGGGGTGTCCTGCACCACCGACCCGTTGGAGACGGCATTGAACCAGCTGCCTACGGCCAAGCTGTGGCCGGAGATGTTTACCGCCGACGGCTTCTGCTCGGCGCCGTGGCCGCCGGTGTTCGGCCTGCAGATCCCGACCTGGTCGCTGATCTGGTTCAGTCTGCTGGCGCTGGTGCTGCTGGTGCAGGTCTTTGCCAGGGCGCCCCGCTCGACCATCTGGAAGTGATGACGACGCCGTCCCACTACGCCGGCTGCACGCTGGCGACGGTCTTGAAGACGGCGCCGCTGGATCCGCTGGAAAACCGCATCCTACTGTGCCATGCCTTGCGGCTCACGCGGGTGCAACTGATCACGCAATCGGAGCGTCGCCTGGACGTGGCCGAGGCCGATGCCCTGGCGGCCTTGCTGGCGCGGCGCCTGCGCGGCGAGCCGATCGCCTATATCGTCGGCCTGCGCGAATTCTATGGACTGGATTTCCGGGTCACGCCGGACGTGCTGATCCCGCGCCCGGATACCGAATTGCTGGTGGAACTGGCCATGGAAAGACTGCCGCAGCAGGGCAGCCTGCTTGACATGGGCACCGGATCCGGCGCCATCGCGGTGGCCATCGCCCATACGCGGCCCGATGCCAGCGTCACCGCCCTCGACGCCAGCGCAGCCGCGCTGGAAGTCGCGCGGGGCAATGCCTTGGCCAACCGGGCCAGCGTGACACTGCTGCTGAGCGACTGGTATCAGGCGCTGTCCGCAGGCCAGAGCTTCGACGTGATCGCCTCCAATCCACCCTACATCGTCGCCGGTGACCATCACCTCTCGCAAGGCGACCTGCGTTTCGAGCCGGTCGATGCCCTGACCGATCACGCCGATGGCCTCTCCGACCTGCGCAGCATCATCGATGGCGCGCCCGCGCATCTCAAGCGCGGCGGCTGGCTGCTGATGGAACACGGCTACGACCAGGCCGCCGCCGTGCGCGCCCTGCTGGCCGGCAGCGGCTTTGCCGAGGTGCAGAGCTGGCGTGACCTGGCCGGCATCGAGCGCGTCAGCGGCGCCCGCCTGCCCTGAACCTCTGGGCCGCCACGCTCAGGCGGCCTCCTTACCCCCACCCTGCGGACGCTGCGGCCGGCCGATCTCGGCCAGCAAGGCGGCCTCCTTCTGCCTGGCCGCCTGCAGGTGACGTTCCTTGACGTGGCCGTAGCCGCGTATGTCTTCCGGCACCCGCGCCACGGCCACGACCTGCTCCAGATTGTCGGCACTGAGCTGGTCGAGCAGGCGCGTGATCGTCTGGCGATAGTCACCGATCAGGGCGCGCTCCTGGCGACGTTCCTCGGTATGACCGAAGGGATCGAAGACCGTCCCGCGCAGGAAGCGCAGCTTGGCCAGCACACCAAAGGCCGGCATCATCCAGCTGCCGTACTGCTGCTTGCGCAGATGCCCCTTGTCGTCACGACGCGCCAGCAAGGGCGGCGCCAGGTGGAAGCGCAACTTGTAATCACCCTCGAACATGCCGGCGATCTTGTCGCGGAAGCTGCGGTCGGTATAGAGACGCGCGACCTCGTATTCATCCTTGTAGGCCATCAGCTTGAAGAGGTACTGCGCCACCGCGCGGCTGAGCTTGAGCGCACGGCCAGCCTGGCCCAGGCTGCTTTCGCGCACGCGCACCTGCTGCACGAAGTCGCTGTAGCTACGGGCATAGGCGGCGTTCTGGTAGTCGGTGAGGAAGGCCACGCGACGCTCCAGCAATTCATCCAGCGTCGGTGTGCGCTTGAACTCGATCACCTGCGCACTCACGCCGTTGCGCCCCGCCGCCGCCTGCACGAAGGCCAGGTCATGCGCGGCCACGCGGCCCCAGGCGAAGGCCTGCTTGTTGAAGTCCACCTGCAGCGCATTGAGTTCGATGGCGCGCAGCAAGGCCGCTTCCGACAAGGGCACCCAACCCCGTTGCCAGGCATAGCCCAGCATGAACATGTTGGTGGCGATGGCGTCGCCCATCAATGCAGTGGCGATGTGACCGGCGTCGACCAGGGAGAGATTGTCACGCCCGCAGGCCCGCGCGATCTCGCCCTCGCTGGAGGCGGTGGGGAATTGCCAGTCCGGATTGCGCACGAACGCCGCCGTCGGCATCTGGGTCGAATTGACGGCCGCGCGGGTGCGGCCCTCGCCCATGCGCGAGAGGGCATCGCGACTGGCGGTGACGATCACGTCACAACCGATCACCAGGTCCGCCATGCCGGTGCCGACCCGGGTCGAGTAGATATGGTCGGCATGCTCGGCCACCCGCACGTGTGACATCACCGGACCGCCCTTCTGTGCCAGGCCGCTCATGTCCAGCACCGAGCAGGCGCGCCCTTCGACGTGCGCAGCCATGGCGATGATCTGGCCAATGGTGATGACACCGGTGCCGCCCACGCCCGTGACCAGGATGCCGTAGGGCTGGGCCAGGCCCGGCAGCGCCGGCTGCGGCAAGGTGGGCAGGGCCGGGCCGGATTGCGCCTTGGCGCGCGCCGGCTTCTTCAGGGATCCCCCCTCCACCGTCACGAAGCTGGGGCAGAAGCCGCTCACGCAGGAGTAATCCTTGTTGCAGGAGGACTGGTTGATCTGGCGCTTGCGGCCGAACTCGGTTTCCAGCGGTTCCACCGACAGGCAGTTCGACTGCACGCTGCAGTCGCCGCAGCCCTCGCACACGGATTCGTTGATGACGGCGCGCTTGGCCGGGTCGGGATAGGCATTGCGTTTGCGGCGACGACGCTTTTCCGAGGCGCAGGTCTGGTCGTAGATCATGGCCGAGACACCGGCGACCTCGCGCAATTCGCGTTGGACCGCATCGAGCTCGCTACGATGGCGGATGGTCACGCCCTCGGCCCACTGGGTGCCGGCCGGGTACTTGTCCGGCTCGTCGGTGACCACGATGATGGGACGCACGTTCTCGGCCGCCAGCTGGCGCGAGATCATGGCCGGATCGAGCGGACCGTCGAATTCCTGGCCACCGGTCATGGCCACCGCATCGTTGTAGAGGATCTTGTAGGTGATGTTGACCTTGGCGGCGACCGAGGCGCGGACGGCCAACAGGCCCGAGTGGAAGTAGGTGCCATCGCCCAGGTTGGCGAAGACATGCTTTTCACTGGTGAACGGCGCCTGCCCCACCCAGGTCACGCCCTCGCCACCCATGTGCGTGAAGAGCTGGGTCTCGCGGTCCATCCAGGTCACCATGTAGTGGCAACCGATGCCGGCCAGGCCGCGGCTGCCTTCGGGCAGCTTGGTGGAGGTGTTGTGCGGGCAGCCCGAGCAGAAGTGCGGGATGCGGTCCTTCTCGGGGTCGGGCTTGCTGCTGATGTTGAGGGCGGCTTCCTTGGCTTCCAGGTAGGCCACGCGGGTGCGCACCCGCTGCTCCACCGGATGACCGGCGAAGTAGCGCGAAATGCGAGTGGCGATGGCGCGTGCGATCTGCGCCGGGTTGAGTTCATAGGTCGCCGGCAGCAGCCAGTTGCCATGGCCGTCACGCTGCGAACCGCTCCATTCACCGGTGTCGTCGAACTTGCCGACCACGCGCGGGCGCACGTCATCGCGCCAGTTGTAGAGCTCTTCCTTCAACTGGTATTCGAGGATCTGGCGCTTCTCTTCCACCACCAGGATCTCGTCCAGACCCTGGGCGAACTCACGCACGCCTTCGGCTTCCAGCGGCCAGGTCATGCCGACCTTGTAGAGACGGATGCCGATGTCGCTGGCCACCTGTTCGTCGATGCCCAGGTCTTCCAGTGCCTGGCGCGTATCGAGATAGGACTTGCCGGCGGTGATGATGCCGATGCGCGCGCGCGGGCTGTCCCAGATGATGCGGTTGAGCTTGTTGACGCGTGCGTAGGCCAGCGCGGCATACCACTTGTAGTTGATCATCCGCGCTTCCTGGCCAAGCACGGTGTCGGGCACGCGGATATTCAGGCCATCGGGCGGCAGGACGAAATCCTCCGGCAGCTGGATCTTTACCCGGTCCGGATCGATCATCACCGACATGCCCGACTCGACCAGGTCGGTCACGCATTTCATGGCCACCCAGAGGCCCGTGTAGCGGCTCATGGCCCAGCCATGCAAGCCGTAGTCGAGGTATTCCTGCACCGAGGACGGATAGAGCACCGGGATGCCGCAGGCTTTCAGGATATGCTCGCTCTGGTGCGCGGCGGTGGAGGACTTGGCGGCATGGTCGTCGCCGGCGATGACCAGCACGCCACCATGCTTGGAGGTGCCGGCCATGTTGGCGTGCTTGAAGACGTCGCCGCAGCGGTCCACGCCCGGCCCCTTGCCATACCACAGGGAGAACACGCCATCGTATTGCGCACCCTCGAAGAGATTGACCTGCTGGGTGCCCCAGACACTGGTGGCGGCCAGGTCCTCGTTCATGCCGGGGTGGAACTTGATCTGCCTGGCGGCGAGGTACTTGCGGGCCTTTTCGGCGGTCTGGTCGACCGATCCCAGGGGCGAGCCGCGATAGCCGGTGATGAATCCGGCCGTATTCAGGCCGGCGCGCTCGTCATATTGCCGCTGCAGCATCGGCAGGCGGATCAGCGCCTGGATGCCGGTCATGAAGACACGGCCGCGCTCCAGCGCGTACTTGTCGTCCAGGGATACATCGTCCAACAGCAGGCGCTGTCCGGATGGTAGGGGTGCGTTCATAAGGTCTCCGTGCCAAAAATCTTGTTTTTGCTTGCACATGCGCCCGATCAGGCGGGCTGTGTCGAACCCTCGGTCTTGTGAACCGGGGCCGTGTTATGTAGTCAAGTTAGCACAAGGGTCAGCGCCCCGCTACGCACGCCGCAGCAGGGTTTCCGGGCTTTTTTGGCATACCGGAAACACTTTCCGCAGGACTTGCGGCGTTAAAGGATGAGCAGAGAAGAAAATGCCGGAAAGCGCAAAACAACAATATTTCCGGCTGAAAAAAAATTATCCTTGGCGGCGATGCAAGTGGCCAAGTGTTACAGGCAAGACGCGAGTGTAACAACCGGTAAAAGACTTTGGCCCCCTAGCGGGCCTGGCGTTTAATGAGACCTACTTGAACAGCGATGGATTGGTATCTCTTACTGTGCAAGGTTCCTCCCCTCTAGTGTTGAAAGCACCACTAGCTCGCGGATCTGGCCTCCCCTGTCAGATCCGCTTTTTTTTATCTCTTGCGGCAAGAGCAGGTGGCCTGGCGGGCCACCCGCGCATCGGCGCATTCAGAGCGTGCCAGGCAAGTTGACTTCACCGGGCAGCAGGGTATTGGCTGGCAAGGCTTCCTGCTGTTTCAGGCGCTCGTAGAAGGGCGTGAAATCGGGCGCGGTGTCGTTGAAGAGCTGCTCGAAATCGCGAATGACGAAATAGGTTTCCTGGTAGGTGTCGATCTTGTAGAGCGTGCGCATGATGCGCTCGACCTGGAAGGGGACGCGGCGCGGCTTGTCGCTGGAGAGGCAATACTCGACCTCGCCCCCCGAGGACAGGATGCCGGCGCCATAGATGCGCAGGCCCTGCTCGCTCTGGATCAGGCCGAACTCGATGGTGTACCAGTACAGGCGTGCCAGGTAGGCCAGGCCGTCGAGCTTCAAGGCCTTCAGGCCGCCCTTGCCGTATTCCTGCAGGTGGTTGGCGAAGATGGGATTGAACAGCAGCGGCACGTGACCGAAGAAGTCGTGGAACACGTCGGGCTCGACGATGTAGTCGAACTCATGCTCCTCGCGCAGCCACACCGTGACCGGGAAGCGGCGGTTGGCCAGGTGCTCGAAGAAGGTCTGGTCCGGTACCAGGCCCGGCACGGCCACCAGCTGCCAGCCGGTGGCCTTGTAGAGAGCCTCGGTGGTGCGGTCGAAACGCGGGATGCCTTGCGAGACATCGAGCGCCTTCAGGCTGTCGATGAAGACATCGCAGGCACGCCCCGGGATCAGCTTGGCCTGGCGTTCATAGAGGCGGCGCCACAGCGCGTGCTGGGCCGGCGTATAGGCTTCCCAGTCCTGGGCGACGACGTAGTTGGCGTCAGCCTGGCTGTAGTCGCCCCGCAAGGCTCCGCTATCGGACTTGGTGGCGACGGTGGCGAAGAAATCATCGGTATTGGGATTGGTGCTCATGGCATACCCGTTATCAAAGTGAGGCGCATATTATGCGCTCCCTCGCCGGAGAGGTCATGTGCGACCGCGCAAATGGCGCGGTGCAGAGGTCAGGATGCCGGGGGTGGACCGCCATCCTTCTTTCCGGTACCGATGCCGGTGACGCGTGCGCCCCATTTCAGCAGGGCCTTGAAGTTGGCCTTGACGATGTAGTCCAGCATGGCCACCTGCTCCTCCACCGCCTCCTGGAATACGGTCGCGGAGTTGGCCGGCTTGATCTTGAGGTAGGCATCGGCCTCGCCGTAGTCGCGATGGATTTCCATGCCGGCCTTCTTGGCGATGTGCATCATCACCTTGTTGGAGGAGAGGCAGTGCATGTACAGCGTATCGACGTCGGCATTGCGGCAGCGCATGGCCGCGCGCATGAACAGACGCGTGCCCACGCCCAGGCCGCGTGCCGCAGCGCTGACCGACACGCCGAACTCGGCCACCACCGGCTTGATGGTGGCGCCGCTGATGCGCGTGGTTTCCTTCGGCGCAAAAGCCAGGTGCCCCACCCCCAGCAGGCGCAGGCGACGGTCGTAGACGCCGAAGACGGTATCGCGGTCGAAGTCGATATGCTCGACGTAGCGGGCCACCATCTCATCGGAGAGCTTGGAGCCGAAGCGCAAGAGGCGGTCCTTTTCTTCCAGCGCCAGGAAATGGCGCATCAGGTGCCGGCGCGCACGCGGTGACAGTTCCTTGACGAAGACGATGGGCTTGTCGTGGTGCTCCGGTGTGCCGGTGCCGCCAGTGACAGCACCGGCACCAGCGGCGCTGTCGGACTGGCCTCGCAGGCGTCTGATCAGGGAAGAAACGGGATTGGTCATCGGCTTGCTCTCAGGGCTGCGCCGGCGGCTGGCGCTCGACGTAGGCGGCCACCTGGGCGCTACGCGCGGCCTGGATGGCCTCGGGAATGCGTTGCGGCTGTGCCTGGTGCTGGCCGGCGATGGCACCGGCATCGATATCCTGGGCGGCCTGCAGCGCGCCCTCCAGGTAGGCGGCCTGCGGGAAGGGTTGCAGCTCCAGGCCGGTCCGCCCGCGATGGTCGCACTCGGCGGCGCGCAGCATGTCGATGAAGCGCTGCGGCTTGCGGAAGGCATCGCAGCGCGAGAACAGCTTGACCAGGGTATCCGGGCGCATCTCGAAGGCGCGACCGACGTTGCCGTGCTCGCGCGCCGTCATCAGGGCCAGGTCACGGCAGTCACCGGGGACCTTCAGGCGGGCGCAGACCTGCTCAGCCAATTGCGCGCTGCGTGCTTCGTGGCCGTGATGGCGCGGCCACATCTCCGGAGGCGTGGTGCCCTTGCCAAGATCATGCAGCAGCGCGGCAAAGCGTACCGGCAGGGCAAACCCTTGTGCGGCGGCCCAGTCGATCACCAGCATCACATGTACGCCGGTGTCGATCTCGGGATGCCACTTCTCCGGCTGCGGCACGCCCCACAAGGCATCGAGTTCGGGCAGGATGCGCTGCAAGGCGCCACAGCCGCGCAAGACCTCGAACATGCGCGAGGGCGTCTTCTCCATCAGACCGCGCGAAAGCTCCTGCCACACGCGTTCGGGTACCAGCGCATCGACCTCGCCCTCCTCGACCATGCGCCGCATCAGCGCATTGGTCTCGGGCGCCACCGTGAAGTCGGCAAAGCGGGCGGCGAAACGCGCTACGCGCAGGATGCGTACCGGGTCCTCGATGAAGGCGTCGGAGACATGGCGAAACACCCGCGCGGCGATGTCCTCACGGCCGTGATAGGGATCGACCAGGCTGCCATCCTCGTCCTGGGCAATGGCGTTGATGGTCAGGTCGCGGCGCGCCAGGTCGTCTTCCAGCGTCACATCGGGGGCGGCATGGAAGGCGAATCCCTTGTAGCCGGGCGCGGTCTTGCGCTCGGTGCGTGCCAGCGCATATTCCTCCTGCGACCGGGGATGCAGGAACACCGGAAAATCCTTGCCCACCGGGCGAAAGCCGAGGTCGAGCAACTGCTGCGGTGTGGCTCCGACCACCACGTGGTCGCGGTCCTTCACCGGCAGGCCCAGCAAGCCGTCGCGCACTGCGCCGCCGACGGTGTAGATCTTCATCGCGTGCGCCTCACTTGTGGTCCGGAAGGACTTCCTTCTCGGCCAGGGCCTCGGCGATCCAGCGTGCCACCGCCGGATGCGCGCACACGCGGTCGGCATAGGCTTGCAGTGCCGGCGCCAGCGGCACCTGGTAGCTGACGAAGCGCATCACCACCGGGGCATAGAAGGCATCGGCAATGGAGAAGTCACCGAAGAGGAATTCATGATGCCCGAATTGCGACAGGCATTCTTCCCAGATCTCGCAGACGCGGGCGATATCGGCCTGGGCGGCGGCCGTGCGGCCCTGCCCTGGGTAGCGCGCGCGGATATCCATGCTCATGGCGCTGCGCAGGCCGGCAAAACCGGAGTGCATCTCGGCCGTGATGCTGCGGGCGATGGCGCGGGCATCGGTGCGGGCAGGCCACAGGCCACGATCGGGGAACTGCTCGGCCAGGTATTCGCAGATGGACAGCGAGTCCCAGATCGCCATGTCGCCATCGAGCAGCACCGGTACCCGGCCGGAGCCGGTGTAGCGGGCGATCTCGTTGGCGGTCTCGGGCTGGTCCAGCAGCACGCGCACTTCCTTGAAGGGGATGTCGAAGGCGACCATGGTCACCCACGGCCGCATCGACCAGGATGAGTAATTCTTGTTGCCGATCACCAGGGTAGGCATGTGACGCCCGGCTTTTTGCAGCGTTTCGGACAATACCGGATCAAGTTCTGTGTCTTGCATGTTGGCTCGTTTCTAGGAAGTCGGAAGACGTCGCAGGCGCCTGCTCAGCGACGTGCGTTGCTGCGGAAATAATCGTACTGCTGCTGCGGACTGCGTGCCGACAGATAGGCTGGGACGATCTCCTCGATCGCCCTGGGCGTCAATTGCAACTCCGGCGCCAGCGGCGCGGACAACACATTATCCACGCGCATGGAAGCCACGTTGTCGCGGCTCATCAGCTTGCCCGGCAAATGCTCCAGCGCGAAGGCTTGCAACCAGCCCAGCGCCGGAGGCAGCGCGATGATGGGACGCGGATGACCGCAATACCAGCCGGACAGCCGCACCAGTTCCCGCAGGCTGTAGCAAGCCGGTCCACCCAGTTCGAATACCTTGCCGCCCAGCCTGGGCAAGCTCAGCGCATTGGCAAAGGCCTGCGCCACGTCGCCCACGTAGACGGGCTGGAAGCGTGCCTCGGCGCTGCCCAGCGGGATCACCGGGAAACTGCGGTTCAGGCTGGCGAACATGTTGAGGAAGTGGTCGCCTTCGCCGAACACCACCGAGGGCCGCAAGATGGCCACGTCCAGCGCCGGTGCCGACAGGGCCTCGCGCTCGCCGGCAGCCTTGGAGCGCAGGTACATGGAGGGACCCTGCGCATCGGCGCCCAGCGCACTCATGTGCAGATAACGACGCACGCCCTGCTCTACGCAGGCAGCCACGATACGACGCGGCAGCTGTACATGCTGGCGCGCGAAATCCGGTCCGTAGGGTGCACCGCCCCGTGCCGGGCGGGACTGCAGGATACCGACCAGGTTGATGACGACATCGGCTTGAGCCACCAACTGCGCCAGCACGGCGTCCTGATGGATATCAGCCTGCACCACGTTGACCACCGGCGACACCAGCAGATGCTTGGCGCGCTCATAGCGGCGCGTGGGCACCGTGATGCGGTAGGCGGTACCGCTGCCCAGCAACTCCACCAGGCGGGTACCGATGAAGCCGGAACCACCGATGACGAGAATCTTCTTTACGGCCATGCAAATGCCTCCGATTTGCTCAATACCGCCTGGCCCATGCCGACGACACGGGCATCAGGATCAGGGCAGGTCGGTGGCGACGTTGGAATTGGGCGCCACCGTGCCCATGCGTTGCTTCAGCGACTGCGGACGGTTCTCGAACATGGCCGCATAGTAAGTCGCATTGGACATCACGTTCTTGACATAGCCCCGGGTTTCATTGAAGGGGATGATCTCGGCAAAGATCGCACCTTCCACCGGACGCGGCAAGGTCGCGCGCCAGGTGCGCGGACGACCCGGACCGGCGTTGTAACCGGCCGTGGCCAGGGTCTCCGAGCCTTCCAGGTTGTTGAGCACCATATCGAGGTAGCTGGTACCCAGCAGCAGGTTGGTGTTGATGTCGTTGACCTGATCGGCGGTGAACTCGGTCATGCCGATCTTCTTGGCCACGAACTTGGCCGTAGCCGGCATGATCTGCATCAGACCGGAGGCGCCCACGTGCGAACGGGCCGCCTTGATGAAGCGTGACTCCTGGCGGATCAGGCCATAGACCCAGGCATTCTCCATCCCCAGGGGACGGGTGGCGGCATTCATCTCGGTCAGGTGCGGCGCCGGGAAGCGCTGGGTGAAATCGAATTCGGCGCGGGTGCGGTCAGAGGTATTGACCATGCGGTCCAGCACATCGCTCTGACGCGCGTATTCGGCCACTGCCAGCAACTGGCGGTCGGTCAGGTTGCGCAGTTCCCAGTTCCATTCGCGGATGGCTTCGAAGCGCAGGTTCAACTGGTAGAACTTGAGCGAACGCTTGAAACCGGCGTTCTGGGAATACAAGGCCACTTCACCGGCGCCCGGCGGCGTCGGGCCGGGCGGGATCGATATCTTCTGGCCCAGCTCTTCCAGCGCCAGCTGGCCGTAGAAGCTGAAATTGGGAGCGATCGATTCGAACAGGCGACGTGCGGCATCGTTCTGGCCATCTTCCTTCAAGGCGCGACCCAGCCAGTAGACCCAGGTGATATCGCTGCGCAGCGGCGCGGGCATGCCTTCGATGGTCTTGCGCACGGTCTTCCAGTCGCCGTCGCGCAGGGCCATGCGGACTTTCCATTGCATCGCGTCCTGCGACAGCGGTGCATCCTTGGCGCGACGCCAGTATTCCGAGGCTTCCGGGGCCAGCTTGTACGAGGCCGACAAGGCGATCTGGGCCCAGCCCAGTGCGACTTCCTGGGACGTCATGTTGCGCGCGGCATCGGTGAGGTAGGTGGCGGCCTGGGAGGGATTGCTCCTGGCGATGCGTCCCAGTGCGATGATGTACAGCTGGTGGTTGGCGGCACCACGACCCGGGCCCTTGGCCAGCATCAGGGCCGGACGATCCATCACCTGGGTCACGCTGACGTCACCGCTATCGACCAGCACGGCGGCGCGACGCGCCACGGTGGCATGGCTGTTCTCAGCGGCCTGGCGGATCTGGAACCAGACATCGGCTTCGCTGAACTGGCCATTCTGTGCCAGCGTGGCGATCAGGTCGCTGCAACCCTGGCCGTAGTCCTTGGGCGTGGTCAGCAAGGCACGCGCCTCGTCGGCGACATTGGCCCCCTTCAGGGCGCGGGAGTTCAGCGCGAAGCACTTGACCTGGGTATCGTCGTTGAGGATGAACTTGGGATACTGCTCGTCGAACACGGTCCAGTTGCCGGTCTTGCCCAGCGCCAGCAGCCAGTCGTTACGCAGGCGGTCGGCGATGGCCTGGCCGTCCCAGCGGGCCAGGAAATCGCGGATTTCCTGCTCGCTGGCGCTGTAGTCGCGCACGCGCGGCTTGAGACGGTAGTAGTCCACGTAGGACGGCAGCTCGTAGCCGGACAGGCGCTGTGCCAGGTCCTGGGCCAGCGCTGCGTTATCGCTGGAGGCCGCCTGGCGCAGCGCCAGGAAGATGTCATCCGGCGCGGCGTCGGGGGCCAGGCGTTTCTGGGCCTGGGCGGGCGGTGCCACGGCCAGCAGGGTGCCGGTGGCCAGTGCCAGCGGAAGCGCCAGGGAGGCGGCCAGCGCACGCAGGCGCTGGTTGAACGGATGATTCTTCGGACGCATACTCATGCAAGCTTCTTAATGCAGATTGATGAAACAAATGATGAACCCAAGCATAGCACGCGATTCCCTCGCCCCGGCGCCCGGGGAAGCAGCCACCGCGCAGCATAAAAAACAGTTGCGCGACGCCCTGCTGGCGCGTCGCCAGGCACTGTCCAGCCAGGACAAGGCCCACGCCGATGCGCGCCTGGTGCAGCGCCTGCTGGATTGGTGTGCCGCCCACGCCATCACCAGCCTGGGGGTGTACCAGCCGATCCGGCGCGAACCAGACCTGCTTGCGGCCTATAACGCGCTGGTGGCGCTCGGGGTGCACCTGAGCCTGCCGGTGGTGGTCGACCGGGACGCAGCCCTGCAATTCCGCGCCTGGCAGCCCGGCGATGTCCTGGAGAAAGAGTCACTGGGCACCCTGGTGCCGCCGGCCGGCACGGCCGTGGTGCAGCCACAGGCCTTGCTGGTGCCTTGCGTGGGCTTCAATGAAAGGGGATACCGGCTGGGTTATGGCGGTGGCTACTATGACCGCACCCTGGCCGCCTCGCCGCGCCCGCTGACGGTGGGTGTGTGCTATGGCTTCGGCCGGGTGGCGTTCGAAGGACAGCCCCACGACGTGCCTCTGGACCAAGTGCTGACCGATGTCGACTGAACAATGAAAAAGCCGGACGCGCGGTCCGGCTGGCTTTGCTTCTTCCTGCGGGCGCTTGCGCCCGGCCTTACTTCACCAACTGCTGCCAGATAGCCTGGGTCGGCCCGGCCTGGTTCAGTGAATAGAAATGCAAGCCCGGCGCACCACCGGCCAGCAGGCGTTCGCACAGCTGCGTGACCACGTCCAGGCCGAAGGCACGGATGGACTCCGTATCATCGCCATAGCTGGCCAGCTTCAGGCGGATCCAGCGCGGGATCTCGGTGCCGCACATGTCCGAGAAGCGCATGAGCTGCGAATAGTTGGTGATGGGCATGATGCCGGCGATGACCGGCACCGTCGCGCCCAGCCTGGTGGCCTCGTCGACGAAGCGGAAATAGGCGTCCGCATTGTAGAAGTATTGCGTGATGGCCGAATTGGCGCCGGCCTTGACCTTGCGCGCGTAATTCTGCACGTCGTCCTGGGGCGAGCGGGCTTGCGGATGCATCTCCGGGTAGGCCGCCACCTCGATGTGGAACCAGTCGCCGGTCTCGGCGCGGATGAACTCGACCAGCTCATTGGCATGGCGGAATTCGCTGGAGGCCTGGTCCATCGCGCCATAACCGCTGGGCAGGTCGCCGCGCAGGGCGACCAGGCGCTTGATGCCATTGGCGCGGTAGTCTTCCAGGATCGCGCGCAGGCTGGCGCGCGAGCTGCCGATGCAGGACAGGTGCGGCGCAGCCTGGTGGCCCTCGCCGACGATTTCCAGCACCGTGTCGCGCGTGCCTTGCTGGGTGGAGCCGCCGGCGCCGAAGGTCACCGAGAAATAGCGCGGATCCAGCGCGGCCAGCGTGGCCCGGGTGGCGCGCAGCTTCTGCGCGCCTTCCGCCGTCTTGGGCGGAAAGAATTCGATACTGAAATTATGCTTGCTCATTGATTCGATCCCGATTTCAGCAACAGCGTCGACAGCGCCCAGGACACCACGCTATAGAGCAGCGCGCCGCCAACAGTAGACCAGAATCCGGCAACATGGAAGCCACCCACCAGTTGCGCCACCACCCAGAACATCAGGCCGTTGATGACCAGGATGAACAGGCCCAGCGTCAGTACCGTCACCGGCAGGGTCAACACCACCAGTATCGGACGCACGATGGTATTGACGAACCCCAGGATCAGCGCGGCCAGCAGGGCCGAGCCGAAGCTGTCGACCTGCACCGAGTGCATCAGGTAGGGAACAGCCAGCAGGGCCAGGGCATTGATGAGCCAGGTCAGCAGCAAGCGCACGGTGATTCCTTTCGACCCCGTCGGGGGAGTGGATAAGACACCTGCGAAGTCCGCACCGGGCGTGCTTCGCAGGTTGCAACGTCAACGTCGATGCAGGGCCGGCGCCGGGCCGGCCTGCTGCAGCGATCAGTAACGGTAGTGCTCGGCCTTGTAGGGGCCGTCGATCTTCACGCCGATGTAGGCAGCCTGTTCGGGCGTCAGTTCGCTCAGTTGTGCGTTGAGCTTCTTCAGTTGCAGGCGGGCGACCTTTTCGTCCAGGTGCTTGGGCAGCGTGTAGACGCCGACCGGGTAGGCCTTGGTGTTGACGAACAGTTCGATCTGCGCAATGGTCTGGTTGGCAAACGAGGAGCTCATCACGTAGGACGGGTGGCCGGTGGCGCAACCCAGGTTGACCAGACGACCTTCGGCCAGCAGGATGATGCGCTTGCCGTCCGGGAAGATCACGTGATCGACTTGCGGCTTGATGTTTTCCCAGGTGTACTGCTTCAGGGCGGCGACTTCGATTTCGTTGTCGAAGTGGCCGATGTTGCAGACGATGGCCTGGTCCTTCATCTTCTTCATGTGCTCATGGGTGATCACATGGTAGTTGCCGGTGCAGGTGACGAAGATGTCGCCGTGTTCGGCGGCGTAGTCCATGGTCACGACACGGTAGCCTTCCATGGCGGCCTGCAGGGCACAGATCGGGTCGATCTCGGTGACCCACACTTGCGCCGACAGCGCGCGCAGGGCCTGGGCCGAGCCCTTGCCGACGTCACCGTAGCCAGCCACGATGGCGACCTTGCCGGCGATCATCACGTCGGTGGCGCGCTTGATGCCGTCCACCAGCGATTCGCGGCAGCCGTACAGGTTGTCGAACTTGGACTTGGTGACCGAGTCGTTGACGTTGATGGCCGGGAAGGCCAGCTTGCCTTCCTTGAACATCTGGTACAGACGGTGCACGCCGGTGGTGGTCTCTTCGGTCACGCCCTTGACTTCCTTGATGCGCTTGGAATACCACTGCGGATCCTTGGCCAGATAGCGCTTGATGGCGTTGAACAGGCACACGGCTTCTTCCGAATCCGGCTTGTCCAGCACCGAGATATCGGCTTCGGCGCGGGTGCCCAGGTGCAGCAGCACGGTGGCATCGCCACCGTCGTCCAGGATCATGTTGGAATAGCCGCCGTCGGTCCATTCGAAGATGCGGTGGGTGTATTCCCAGTACTCGTCCAGGGTTTCGCCCTTGATGGCGAAGACCGGGGTGCCGTTGGCCGCGATCGCCGCAGCAGCATGGTCCTGGGTCGAGTAGATGTTGCAGGAAGCCCAACGCACTTGCGCGCCCAGTGCTTCCAGGGTCTGGATCAGCACGGCGGTCTGGATGGTCATGTGCAGCGAACCGGTGATGCGCGCGCCCTTCAGGGGCTGGGATGCAGCGAATTCCTCGCGGATCGCCATCAGGCCCGGCATTTCGGTCTCGGCGATCTTGATTTCCTTCTGGCCCCAGCCAGCCAGGTTGATGTCGGCGATGATGTAGTCTTGTTGAGTAGTCATGGCAATGGCGCTGTTCACGCCCTCCTTTCATGTAAAAGCCAGAAAAAAAGTAACGTGAGCGCGGTTGCCAGGCGCAGTACGCCCGTTCATCGCTGCAAGCCTGGCAGGGGTTTTCCCTGTCGCAACGCTCCTTGCGGCGGTGAGGCATTGTGAGGATTGGCGTACCGGACGCAATGCCGACATCGGTACACAGGCGGCGCAAGTCCGCGGGAACAGCATTGTAACGCGGGGCCGGCGTTAGTCAATCCTGATGGATCAAGCCAACGCCGTCCCGCGCGGGAGAAGCGAAATTACAGGCCGGCCGAAGCGCGCAGGGCGGCGACCTTGTCGGTACGTTCCCAGGTGAATTCCGGCTCTTCGCGACCGAAGTGGCCGTAGGCGGCGGTCTTGGTGTAGATCGGGCGCAGCAGGTCCAGCATCTGCACGATGCCCTTGGGACGCAGGTCGAAGTGTTCCATCACCAGTTGCGCCAGCTTTTCGTCGCTGATCTTGCCGGTGCCGAAGGTGGTCACCATCACCGAGGTCGGCTTGGCGATACCGATGGCGTAGGAGACCTGGATCTGGCAACGCTCGGCCAGGCCGGCGGCGACGATGTTCTTGGCCACATAACGGCCGGCGTAGGCGGCCGAGCGGTCGACCTTGGACGGGTCCTTGCCGGAGAAGGCGCCACCGCCGTGGGGCGCGGCACCGCCGTAGGTGTCGACGATGATCTTGCGACCGGTCAGGCCGCAGTCACCCTGCGGGCCGCCGATGACGAAGCGGCCGGTCGGGTTGATCAGGTAACGGGTGTTCTTGAGCCACTCGGCCGGCAGCACCGGCTTGATGATTTCCTCGATGGCGGCTTCGTGGATGTCCTTCTGGTCGATCTCGGGCGAATGCTGGGTCGACAGCACCACGGTATCGATGGCGACCGGCTTGCCGTCGACATACTTCAGGGTGACCTGGGACTTGGCATCCGGACGCAGCCAGGGCAGGCGGCCATCCTTGCGCAGTTGCGACTGGCGCTCGACGATGCGGTGCGAATAGTAGATCGCGGCAGGCATCAGTTCCGGGGTTTCGTTGCAGGCGTAGCCGAACATCAGGCCCTGGTCGCCGGCGCCCTGCTCCAGGTCGACGCCACGGCCCTCGTCAACGCCCTGGGCGATGTCGGGGGATTGCTTGTCGTAGGCGACCAGCACGGCGCAGCTCTTGTGGTCGATACCGAAGTCGGCGTTGTCGTAGCCGATGCGCTTGATGGTCTCGCGGGCCACGTCGATGTAGTCGACATTGGCGCGGGTGGTGATCTCACCCGCCAGCACCACCAGGCCGGTGTTGCACAGGGTTTCGGCGGCAACGCGGGATTGCGGATCCTGGGCCAGGATGGCATCCAGGATGGCGTCGGAGATCTGGTCGGCGACCTTGTCCGGGTGGCCTTCGGAGACCGATTCGGACGTAAAGAGATATTCTGTGGACATGCAAGCCTCTAACTGAAAATGATTTAGCCAAATGTCGCGGCCCAACAGTCATCGTGCCTGCGACGCTTTAGCGATATTTATACCCCGTCTCGCAAGTTGTCATTAACTCGACGGCATGTGCTATTTTACGCCTCTTGCGTTTTTCTGCAATTTGGCGGTGGCGTTTAGCTGCCATTTCCTGTTATCGGCAAGTATGCTTGTTTCTTTATTCCGCCTGCTGTCCTTCCTGCCGTTGCCGGTCTTGCACGCCATTGGCGTGGTCGTCGGCTGGTTGGTGTTCCTGCTTTCGCCCTCCTATCGCCGCCGCTTGCGTGACAACATCAGCCTGGCCGGACACCGCGCCAGCCTGTTCAATGCCGTCGGCGAGGCCGGCAAGGGCATGTTCGAACTGCCCTTCATCTGGTGCGCCAGCCCCCGCCGGGTACTGCGCACGGCGCGCATCGTCAACTGGGAGCTGGTCCAGCAGGCGCTGGATGCCAAGACCGGTGTTGTCTTCCTGACGCCACACCTGGGCTGTTTCGAGATCTCGGCGCAGTCGGTTGCGCGTCACGCCAGCCTGAGCGTGCTGTATCGTCCGCCCCGCAAGGCCGCCTTGAAGCCGCTGATCGAAGGCGCCCGCGCCCGCGCCAACCTGCACCTGGCCCCGGCCAATCTGGCCGGTGTGCGCATCCTGCTCAAGGCCCTCAAGAGCGGTCAGGCCATCGGCCTGCTGCCCGACCAGGTGCCGCAGAATGGTGAAGGCGTGTGGGCCGATTTCTTCGGCAAGCCGGCCTACACCATGACCCTGCCGGCCAAGCTGCAGCAGATGAGCGGCGCTCCCATCATCCTGGCCTACGCCGAACGGCTGTCGTGGGGACGAGGCTATGCCATCCGCTTCGTGCCCTTCGAGGGCGAGCTTGGCGATACTCCCGAGCAACAGGCCCGCGCCATCAATGAGGCCATGGAAAAACTGATCGCCCGCTGCCCGGCCCAATACATCTGGAGCTACAACCGCTACAAGACGCCTGCCGGCGTGACGCCACCGGGGACGGCTCCATGAGAATACTGATTGCCGTGATGTGGCTGCTGCACTGGTTGCCGCTGCCCATCCTGGGACGACTGGGCGAGGGCCTGGGATGGTTGCTCTATATCTATATGCGGCCACGTCGCCGCATCACCCTCATCAACCTGCGCCTGTGCTTCCCCGAAAAGACCGAGCAGGAGCGTCGGCTGATCGCCCGCCGCCACTTCCAGGCCTACGCCCGCAGCGCCCTGGAACGCGGCATCCTGTGGTGGGCGCCGGAGTCACGCCTCAAGCGCCTGATCCAGGTCGAGCCGGGCGTCCCCTTCGAGACCCTGAACAAGGGTCCGACCATCCTGCTCTGCCCGCATTTCGTCTGCCTGGAGATTCCCGGCATTGCGCTGGTGCTCAACTCGGATTACTCGGTGTGCACCATCTACGCACGCCAGCAGAACGAAGTCGTCGACCAGGCCCTGCTCAAGGGCCGCTCGCGCTTTCGCCCGGTGACGCTGCTGGCGCGCGAGAAAGGCGTCAAGCCGATCATCCGCGCCATGCGCGAAGGCTTGCCCTTCATCATGCTGCCGGACATGGATTTCGGCACCCGCGATGCCGAATTCGTGCCCTTCTTCGGCGTCCCGGCCGCCACGCTGACGGCCACGGCGCGCATCGCCGCAGCCACCGGGGCGTCCGTCGTACCGGTCATCACCACCTTCCTGCCCGGCTACCGCGGCTGGAAGACCACCTTCTACCCGGCCTGGACCGACTACCCCGGTGATGACATCGTGGCCGCCACCCGGCGCATGAATGCCTTCATCGAGCAGCGCGTGCTGGAAGCTCCGGCCGAATATTTCTGGGCGCACAAGCGTTTCAAGAACCGGCCGCCCGGCCAACCCGACGTATACCGCAAAGAGCGCCACTGATTGCCCCATCCACGACGCCGGCCCCTGTGAAACGGGGCCGGCGTCCTTATAATGTCCGCATGAAGATCAAATTTACCAAGATGCATGGCGCCGGCAACGACTTCGTCGTGCTAGATGCCATCAACCAGGCCATCTCCCTGAGCCCTGCCCAATGGCAATTCATCGCCGACCGGCGCTTCGGCATTGGCGCCGACCAGATGCTGGTGGTCGAAAAGGCCAGGGGCGACGGCGTCGACTTCCGTTATCGCATCTATAACGCCGACGGCGGCGAGGTCGAACAGTGCGGCAATGGCGCCCGCGCCTTCGTCAAGTTCGTCACCGACAAGGGCTTGACCAGCAAGCGCGCCATCCGCGTGGAAACCAAGTCGGGCGTGATCGAGCCGCGCCTGGAAGACGACGGTCGCATCACCGTGGATATGGGCGCGCCCATCCTGACACCGGCCGACGTTCCCTTCGATAGCCGCGGCCTGCAACACCGCAGCGAGGCTGATGACACCCTGTGGCCGCTGGAGGTGGCCGGCAAGACCACCTGGATCTCCGTGGTGTCGATGGGAAACCCGCACGCCGTGCAAGTGGTCGCCGACAGCGAAGCCGCGCCGGTGCTGGTGGACGGCCCCCTGATCGAACGTCACGAACGCTTCCCCAGGCGCGTCAATGCCGGCTTCATGCAGGTCGTCGATCGCCACAACGTCAATCTGCGTGTCTATGAGCGTGGCGCTGGCGAAACCCTGGCCTGCGGCACCGGTGCCTGTGCCGCCGTCGTCGCCGGCATTCGCCGCGGCCTGCTCGATTCGCCCGTGGCGGTGCAGACCCATGGCGGCGTGCTCAGCATCGCCTGGGCCGGCCCTGGCGAGCCCGTCATGATGACCGGACCGGCGGTCTCGGTCTTCGAAGGTGAAATCGAATTGCCCGATACTGAATAAGAGGCTGTCCAGGACGGAACAAAACAAAACGGCTTGCTGATCAGCAAGCCGTTCTTGTCTTGATAGCGGGAATCAAGCCTCCACGCCCTGCTCCTCGCTCTCTTCTTCCTCGGAGGATTGCGGCAGTATCGTCTTGAGCCGGTACAGGCGCTGCCGGTAATTGCCCTCGGGGCCGCTGGGCCCGCCCTCCATGTCCTCGAACAGGCGTCCGATGCGGTTGAGCGCACCGCGCTGCTCGCCATTCTCCACCATGATGAGGCGTCGCTTGCTGCGCGCATACTGGCTGCGGATGTCCACCATCAGGCAATGGCCGCAATCGGCCTGTTTCAGGTCGATCAGCAATGCTTCCGGCCGGGTCAGTCCGAACAGCGAGGCCAGCTCGATCCGCGCGGCCAGGAAGGGGTGGGCATTGGTTTGCTCTCGGGTCAACTGGGTACGCGCCAGGACCGCCCACGGCGCCGCCTGTGGACGATCGGCCACCTTCTCCAGCAAGGCCTGGGCTTCCTGCGCCCCCTGGGTGGCGGCCTTCTGCAGCCAGTACAAGGCGCGCACATCGTTGCCCGGATCATCGCGGCGATTGCGCCAGGCACCCACACCACATTCCAGTTGCGCAGCCACATGGCCCATCTCTGCAGCCCGCTCCAGGTAATGCTGCACATCAGCCAGGTTGCGTTGCGAGAACTCCGGCTTGAGATAGATGCGCGAGAGCACATACCAGGCCGTCGCCAACCCCTGCTCGCCAGCCAGGGTCAGCCAGCGGATGGCTTTCTTGTAATTGGCCGACCCCATGCCAGCAAAGCGCCGTGCGCCCTGCTCGTCCAGGCGGCCATACAGCAGGCCCAGCGCCAGCTGGGCATCACGGTCGCAGGCCAGGGCGGCCAGTTCCAGCAATTGCTGGGCATGCAGCAGATCCGGACGCTTGTCGGCGTGGTGCACTTGCGCCAGGCGGCGCAGCAATTCGATGTTCTGCCCGCCCAGGCTGGAGGCCAGCGTCTCCGAAGGCGCATTGAGCTGGAGCAGCATGGGCTCGTAGTGGCGCAACAGGGCATCGGCCAGGGGCTGGGCGCGCTGGCGGAAGGCTTCATGGTCCGCCTGGCGCCAGGCGGCTTCGGCCAGGGCATGCTGAGCCTGCTCGATGCCGGCATCGGCCGCCTTTTGCGTCCACTGTCGCAGGTCGTCCGGGTTCACGGCAGGTCGCCCGGTGGCGGCCGCAGTGGCAGGCGACGCCGGCGTGTCCATCTGGCCGGCCTGGCGGGCCAGCAGCCACTGAGCGTCCGGATCCCCCTCGCGCGCCACCACTTCCAGCGCGCGGATGGCCCGGCTCTTCAGTTCGGCGCTGATGTGCGCCACGTTATCCAGTACCAGGCGCGCAAACACCAGGCCCGCCTTGGTCAACCCGGCCTCGAAGGCAAGCTCGTACCATTGCGCGGCCTCCTGAGGCTTGGCCAGGGGAGTAACGACTTCATAAGGGATATGCTGGGCGATCAACATCCAGGCGTCCGCCAATCCCTGACGAGCGGCACGCTCCAGCCAGTGGAATGCGGTACCCAGGCTTTGCGGCAATCCGTTGCCACCAAACAGGTAGCGCTTGCCCAGGGTGAGCTGCGCTTCGGCCTGTCCGGCTCGCGCAGCGCGGATGATTGCGAGATCTTCGCGATTTGCCATCAGCCCTCCACGTTAGGTCAGAAAGCCAAAATTATGCCCCACAATCCACATTTTTTTAAAATACAGGTCAAATCTATCGAAATGCATCGTTTTAGCAACAGGCTCATCAATCCCGCCGGATGAGTCAAGTTCCGCCCTCCCCGGTCGTTAACGAGGGATCAACTGCAAGCCAAAATTTGCCCTTCAGGCATTGGCAAGCTGGAAAGCGTTTGAAAAAAACAACACTAGAACAGCTCTTTGGCGCTTTCAACCAAATTTCCCCCCTCCACGTGACCAATCTGCGGCCACGCCAAATGAGAACCCTTAATGTCTCACCATCCGACCAGAAGTACGGATCCTCAAGACTATTTTTATAGAAGGATGTCAAATGAAAAAATCTCTGCTGGCACTGGCCGTCCTCGGCGCGTTCGCAGGTGCTGCTCAAGCACAAAGCTCCGTTACTATCTACGGTATCGTTGATACCGGTGTTGTCTACACCAGCAAGGCTATCAATACCGGCACCGGTAACACCGGCAGCAAGTTCTCCCTGAACTCGGGCATCATCCAAGGTTCGCGTATCGGCTTCAAGGGCGTTGAAGATCTGGGCGGCGGTCTGTCGGCCGTGTTCAACCTGGAAACCGGTTTCAACAACGACAACGGCGCCCTGAACGGCCAAGATGGTACCGCTGGTACCACCAACCTGTTCCGTCGCAAGTCGGTGGTTGGTCTGGCTGGTGGCTTCGGCTCCGTCCTGGTTGGTCGTCAAACCGACTTCGCTGACACCATCTCCGCTTACACCTCCGTCAACGAATTCGGTGGCGTGACCGGCGCAGTCGGCCACAACCTGGACCGTCTGGAAGGTACCCGTACCAACAACTCCATCAGCTACACCACCGCTAACCTGAGCGGCTTCACCGGTAACCTGATCTACGGCTTCGGCGAAACCGCTGGCCAAACCTCGGCTGGCCAATCCTTCGGCATCGGCGGCAAGTACGACAACGGTCCTCTGGGTCTGGGTATCAACTACTACCAGTCCAAGCAAGGCGCAACTCCTTCGGACACCAGCCTGATCTCGTCGGCTAGCGCCACTCAAGCTGGCAACAGCGCCCTGAAGAGCCTGAACGTCGTCGCTTCGTACCAGTTCGGCCCGGCACGCGTGTACGGTAACTACTCGCGCGTCAAGCAAGATCTGAACACTGCTAGCCCGACCACCGCTGCTACCAAGACCCTGGGCGCTGCTAACAAGGCTGACATCTACGAAATCGGTACCGCTTACTCCCTGAGCCCGTCCCTGAAGCTGCTGGGCGCAGTGACCCACACCCGTGCTGACTTCAACTCGTCCTCCAAGGGCAAGCTGACCCAAATCAGCCTGGGTACCGACTACTGGCTGTCCAAGCGTACCGACCTGTACGCTTTCGTGGCTAACATCCGCGCAACCGACATGGCCAACACCGGCGTGTTCGGCGATGCAACCGGCTCGGCCACCATCGGCAACGCCAGCGACAGCCAAACCGCTGTGGCTGTTGGTATCCGCCACAAGTTCTAATTCAAGGACCTGATGCCGGTATGAACATACCGGTTTCAACCTGAATTGAACCGATTCGGGCCTGCATGAGCAATCATGCAGGCCCGTTTCTTTTTCCGCGCCCGTCGCAGCGACAGGAAAAAAGCCGCAAAGATGCTCGCACATGGCGCTCAAAGCCCGTGCCGACGATTGTCAGTGACTGCGATAGCGTGGATAATCTCGCGATAATTCTGGTTTTCCCGCCAGCCCAGGCGGCGCCGCTCTCACCGACAACTTCACAATGACCACCGAACTGGATCCGAACCTGATTGCCGACTACCTGCTCGATCACCCTCACTTCTTCGAGGAGCACGCCGAGCTGCTTTCGACCATCAAGTTGACCAGTCCCGTGATGGGTCGTGCCGTCTCGCTGCAGGAACGTCAGATGGAGATCCTGCGCGAGAAGATCCGTGTCCAGGAACTGCGCATGGCCGACCTGATGCGCATCGCCCAGGAAAACGACGAGATCACCAACAAGTTCCAGGCCTGGAGCCGCGCCCTGCTGCTCACCCGCGATGCCGCCGACCTGCCACGCGCACTGACGACCCAGTTGCAGGAAATCTTCCACGTACCCCAAGTCACCGTGCGCCTTTGGAACCTGGGCCAGGACCACGTCGAGAACTGGGCCACCCGCGATGTCTCGGAAGACGCTCGCCTGTTCGCCAATGGCCTGTCGGCACCGTTCTGCGGTCCGAACAAGGAGTTCGAAGCGGCTACCTGGCTCGACGACGCCGAGTCGGTCAAGTCGGTCGCCATCCTGCCGCTGCGCGTGGGCGCCTCACCCGAGGCCTTCGGCCTGTTGGTACTGGGTTCTCCCGATCCCAGCCGTTTCACCTCCGACATGGGGATCGATTTCCTCACCCGTATCGGCGAAACCGGTAGCGCTGCCCTGGCCTGCCTGCTGCGCTGACGCAAGGGGAAGGACGAGCACGGATCAAACCGCGTACACCTGGCGTGATGCGGCAACTGGGGCAGCCAAGCGGATGAGCATGGAAACCACGGCATCCTCACTGATCGGGCACTACCTGAGCTTCCTGCGTTCGCAGCGCAAGCTCTCCCCGCATACGCTGGAGAACTACGGACGCGACCTGCAGGAGTTGCGTTCCCTGCTGGCGCCGGCCGGCCAGGCCCAGGCCGACGTCGACCTGCCGCACACAACCCAGGCCCAGATCCGCAAATGCGCCGCGCGGCTGCATGCCCGCGGGCTGGATGCCCGCTCGATCGCCCGCAAGCTCTCGGCCTGGCGCGGGCTCTTCGACTGGATGTCGCAAGAACTCAGCTTGTCGGCCAATCCGGTTGAAGGCGTCAAATCCCCCAAGAAGAGCAAACCCCTGCCCAAGGCACTGGCCACCGATGACGCCGTGCGCCTGGTGTCGCAGGGTGATCCGCTGCGCGATCCGGATTCCACGCTGGCCGCCTGCAACCGGGCCATGTTCGAATTGCTGTATTCAAGCGGATTGCGGGTCTCCGAGCTGGTCGGCATCGACGTGGCCGACGTGCGCGAGCGCGGCCATGAGTCGGCGGGATGGATCGATATGGTCGAAGCCGAGGTCACCGTCACCGGCAAGGGTGGCAAGAAGCGCAAGGTACCGGTCGGCCAGGCCGCCTTGCAGGCGATCACCGACTGGTTGCCGCTGCGGGCCAAGCTGGTCAAGGCCGATAGTGGCGCCGACGCGCATGCGCTGTTCCTCAGCGAGCGCGGCACGCGCATGTCGCCGCGCGTGACGCAGCTGCGCCTGAAGGCGCACGGACGGGCACTGGAGATGGCCGGCGACGTCCACCCGCACATGCTGCGCCATTCCTTCGCCTCGCATGTATTGCAAAGCTCAGGCGACCTGCGGGCAGTCCAGGAGATGCTGGGACACGCCTCCATCAGCGCCACCCAGGTCTATACCGCCCTGGATTTCCAGCGCCTGGCCCAGGTCTATGACCAGGCCCACCCGCGCGCGCGCAAGGGTGGTGGCAAATAGGTCCGCATGGCAAGGCGGGGGAAAGTCCCTGCCGCATGGGCTAAAATAGACAGTCAAGGGACGTAGACTCTCTACGTTCGTCTTTCGCCAGTCGCCTGGCCCCTTGAATCCTCCAGCAGATGCCGACCATGAAAGCCAAAGCCGCCGATCACTCCACCGCCAGCAGCACTCCCCAGACCGCCGCCATGACGGTGCTGGCCGAGGCCCAGCTGCGCGAGGCCGGCCTGCGCGTGACCCAGGCGCGGGTCAACGTGCTGGGCGCCTTGCTGGAAACCCGCAGCGCGGCATCGCACCAGGATATCCAGGACCGCTTTGCCGGCATGGACCGGGTCACCCTCTACCGCGCGCTGGATTGCCTCACCGAGGCAGGGCTGGCGCACAAGATTTCCAGCGACGACCGTATCTTCCGCTATAGCGCCGGCACCGACCACCCCGAACACGGGCTGCACGACCACACCCAGGGCAAGCAGCACCAGCACGGTCATTTCAAGTGCACCCGCTGTGCCCGCGTGTTCTGCCTGGATGCCAGCGATGGCACCGACTTCCTGGCCACCGTCCTGCCAGACGCGGACAAGCACCGTTCCACCGCCGCCCAGCTCCAGTCGGCCCTGCGCAAGACCCTGGGCAAGGGTTTCCAGAGCCACGAAGTGGAATTGACCATCAAGGGCTGGTGCGCCGATTGCGCTGACTGAATCCCGCCTGAAACCTCAGCGTCGTGCACCCAGCGCCGCCAGCCGGCGCGGCAACTGGCGCACCGAGCGTACCTTCACATCGACATAGCCCGGCATGCGGCTCAACACCCGCTGCCCACCGATATGCCCCAGCAAGGCCTGGCTGCCGCGCAGGTACTGGGTCACCCAGGCCGTGCGCACGCCCAGTTGGCGGGCGCTCCTGAGGTTGTCCACGGTATCCTCGACCAGGATGCAACGATGCGGCGCGATCTTGTGACGCGCCAGCAGCTTGCGCAGCATCAGCCGCGACGGCTTGGGCCGCAACTGGCGGTGCACGTGCATGGATTCGATGGAGAGATGATGCGAGAAATGGCGATGCAGGCCCAGATGCCGCACCAGTTCACGTGAATAGCGGTGCGGCGCGTTGGTCAGCAGGATCTTGCGCCCCGGCAGCTGACGCAACCAGCGGCCGATGCCTCGCTCGGCCCTGACCATGCCCGGCAGATCGTCGAAGAGGTGGGCCTCGTGCAGGAAATCCTCGATACGCACACCGTGGTGGCGCACCATGCCCAGCAGGGTCGCACCATAGAGCTTCCAGTAATGACGACGCAGGTGATTGACCGCCGCCTCGTCGCTGGGATGCCCACCCTCCTCCAGCACCCGCGTGATGATGCGGTTCATGTTGGCATTGATGGCCGGAAAGATCGCATGGGATGCGTTGTGCAGGGTATTGTCGAGATCGAACAACCAGAGCGGTGTAGTATTGGACGCCATAAATCAGGAACGACCGCCCCGGCGACGAGCGCGAGTGCGGATCAGCAAGCAGCAACAGAGAGTGGAAATGAAAGGCCAGCAGTGACCGGTGTGACGCAACGACTGATTATAGTGATATTGACCTGGCTGTCCTGCTTTTACTTGCCCGCGGCGCTGGCGCAGGCAGCGTCAGCCGCCACCCCCGCAGCCGCCCCTGTAGCGCCCCCACGCGGCGCGCTCTACCAGGTCTCCGATGGTCGCCATACGCTGCTGCTGTTCGGCACCATCCATGTCGGTGCAGCCGACTTCTACCCGCTGGAGCCAGGGTTGACGCAGGCCCTGGCCGAGGCCCCCGTGCTGGCACTGGAACTGGATCCGGGCAATGTCGGCGCGCTGCAGACGGCGGTCCGGCGCCATGGCCTCTATCCGGACGGCCAGCGCTTCCAGGACCAGATCGACCCGACGCTGGCAAAACGCACTCTGGCCGCGCTGCAACGCTACCAGATGCCACTGGCATCCATCCAAGCCATGCGTCCCTGGATGCTGGCCATGGCGCTGACCGTGCAAGCCTATGAACAGCACGGCTACCGATCCGCGCTGGCGGTCGACAGCTACCTGGCCGATACCGTGCGCCGGCATGGCGCGCGGGTGGTGGAACTGGAAAGCGCCGAGCGCCAGATGGGCATCTTCAGCCGCCTGGATGCCGCGCAGCAGGCGCTGTTCCTCAAGGACAGCCTGGACGAGCTGGACGACGACGACCTCACCCGCAAGCTCGACCGCCTGGTCGATGCCTGGCGCCATGCCGACAGCGCAGGCTTCGCCACCGCCCTCAAGGAACTGCAGGACGACGACAGCTTCAGCAACCGCTTCACCCGAGAAGCGCTGCTGGAGCAACGCAATCCCGGCCTGGCCGATGGCATTGCCAGCTTGCTAAAGGGCAGCGACAAGGCCGTCGCCGCCGTCGGCATCCTGCACCTGGTCGGCCCGGAGGGTGTCCCCGCCCAGCTGGCCAGGAAGGGGTTGAAGGTCAGGCAACTCTACTGAGGCGAAGCTGCGTCGGCTGAACCGCCCCGGCGAGCGCGGATAAAAAAAGGGATGAGCACGCTCATCCCTCATTGCTTTTGTGCTTGCCTGGCCCGCCGTCAGTTGGCTGCCTTCAGGTCGGCCAGGAAATCACGCTGGATCTGCTCCAACTGCGGCTGCATGCTCACCGTCATCTGTTGGATCAGCACCGTGTTCTTCTGCATCAGCACCGGCATCTTGTGGATCACGGCCTGTCCGGCCGGGGTCTTGTAGAAAGCCAGCATCCCCGCGACTTCCTCTTCGGTGAAGGTCTCGCTGTAGAGCTGCAGGTACGAGGGCTCCATCTTCTGCCAGGAGACCGTGTCCTTGACCAGACCCAGCAGTCGCGCCTTGAGCTTGTCGATGGCCTGTTGCTGCTTGGCATTGGGCGTGTTGCCCTTGAGCGCTTGCTTGACCACCGCATCCACCAGGTTGCCATACTGCAGCTGCACGCCGTCGGATACCTTGCGGGCCTGGGTGATCTCGAGCAATTGGCGGATCGATGCTTCGCTGGCCGGGGCGGCCGAGGCCGCGCCGGACACCGAGACAAAGGCCAGCGCGAACAGGACGTGCTTGAACAATTTCATGACTTCTCCGTGAGCGTGAATGGGCAAGACAATGGACGGCAGACTAGCATGCTGCCGTTGCAGCGACAATGTGCCCTGTCGAAGCGGGACAGGCCTGCCCCTGCGGGCGAAAAAAAGGGATGAGCTGGCTCATCCCCTTTCCGTTGGTATCCGCAGTGGTTCTCAGTGCGAGCGGATCATGGTGCCAAACGCCTGCTCGGTCAGCACTTCCAGCAGCAGCGAGTGCTCGATGCGACCGTCGATGATGTGCACCGTGTTCACGCCCGACTTGGCCGCATCCAGGGCCGAGGAGATCTTGGGCAGCATGCCGCCGGAGATGGTGCCGTCGGCGAACATCTCATCGATCTCGCGGGCCGACAGGTCGGTCAGCAGGTTGCCGGCCTTGTCCTGGACACCGGCGATATTGGTCATCATGATCAGCTTTTCGGCATGCAGGATCTCGGCGATCTTACCGGCCACCACGTCGGCATTGATGTTGTAGGCCTGGCCGTCGTCACCGAAGCCGATGGGCGAGATGATGGGAATGAAGGCATCATCCTGCAGCGCCTTGACCACCGCCGGGTTGATCGCCTCGATCTCGCCCACGTAACCGATGTCCAGAAACTGGCCCGGATGCTCCTTGTCCGGCATCTGCATCTTGCGCGCACGGATCAGGCCGCCATCCTTGCCGGTCAGGCCCACCGCCTGGCCACCATAGTGATTGATCAGCATCACGATGTCCTGCTGCACTTCACCGCCCAGCACCCATTCCACCACTTCCATGGTCTCTTCGTCGGTAATGCGCATGCCCTGTACGAAGGTCCCCTGCTTGCCGATCTTCTTGAGCGCGGCATCGATCTGCGGGCCACCACCGTGGACCACCACCGGGTTCATGCCCACCAGCTTCAACAGGATCACGTCACGGGCGAAGCCGTGCTTGAGGCTTTCCTCGGTCATTGCGTTGCCGCCGTACTTGACCACGATGGTCTTGCCGTGGAATTTACGGATATAGGGCAGCGCCTCGGCCAGGATTTCGGCTTTGATCTGGGGGGCTACGTTGGTCAGGTCGGTGGTCATGGCAATGTCCTGTGGCTGGATGGGATGGGTTAGGAGCGGGATTTTACATGGAAAGAAGCCGGGCTTCGCACTGCAACATGCAGCGTGTGCGATCCTCGCAACGCCGCCAGGCTCAGGCGCTGCAGGCGCGGATTTCCTGGTCCGGGAAGGCGCTCTTGATCTGGTCGAGGGCACTGCGTGCGTCCGGGCTCAGGTCGCGCAGCTGGAACACCTGCTTGCCGGCGCCGGAACGGCGCGCAATGATGCGCGCACTGCGCACGCCGCGCGAGATCAGCTGGCTGACATAGGCCTTGGCCGCGTCTTCGGTACGGAAGATGCCCAGCGAGACGCCGGCGCGCAACGCCGGGTTGGGGAAACTGTCAGGGATCACATAGAAATCGCCAATGCCAAGGCGGCGCAGCTCGGCCACGCGCCGGTCCGCCCCCTCGCGGCCATCCTGGGGCGGGATATAGACCATGTGGCTGGTGACGTCCTGGGTCAGCTTCTGCACCAGCTTGTCACCCAGGTTGAGGCTGGCCAGCTGTTCAGAGAAGCGGCGCGCATCAGCCGCGCTGAAGTTGCCCACCTCGGTACAGGAAGGGGCCACCGCAGCAACTTGCGCTGGCGCTGGCGCCGCTGCCGCCGTGGGCGCAGCTGCAGCAGTGGTCGTATTGGCAGCAGCCGGGCTGGCGGGCGCCGGCTGGGCACGCAACTGCGACGCCAGTTTTTCGCTGTTGGCCGGCAACACGCTGAGCAATTCCGGATGCAGCTGCTCGGCCAGGCGCTGCGGCTCGCGCCGTTCGGACGCGCTGGCGCCGAAATAGCCGCGCGATACCCCGAACAGGATCACGTTGCCTACCAGCAGCAGCCAAAAAAGCAATTTCAGCTTCATTCGCGCCTTGTCTTCCTTGCCCTTGTCAGTTTGATTCAGTGTCGGTTACAGATCGGCAGAAGCGCTACTGGCGCTCCTGCATCACCACCTCATGGAGGCCGATGAGGACCAGATTATCCACCTTTTCCAGCGGGACATCGCCCAACGCCAGATAAGGAGCCAGCAGCAAGCCGGCACCGCCGGCCAGCACGCAGCGCAGCGGCCCCGCCGGAGCGGCGCGGCGGCGCTCGGCCAGGGCGTGCTCGATGGCGCCCACCTGGGCGGCGATGCAGCCCGAGACGATGGCGTCCACCGTATTGTCGGCGAAGACCCGCTCCGGCGGGGTCGCTTCGTCGATGCGCGGCAGCTGCGCCGTATTCAGCGCCAGCGAGGTCGCCATGGTACCGAATCCGGGCAGGATCATGCCCCCCTCGAAGACGCCATCGGCGCTGACCGCATCGATGGTGGTGGCGGTGCCGCAGGTCGCCACCAGCAATTGCTCGCCAGGAAACATTGCACGTGCACCGATGGCCGCAGCAAAACGGTCGCAGCCCAGCTGGGCGGGGTGGCGATAGCCGTTGCGAAGGCCGGCACGCTGTTCGGTAGAGGTGAACCACTCGACCGCCACGCGAGGGCCGAAGACCTCCTGCAACACCGCCTCCAGACTCTCGCGCAGGGCCGCTCCGGCCACGTTGGACACGCACACCTGCGTCACCGCTTGCGGCCCCCTGGCCAGCGCGCTCCAGGCCGCTGCCAGCGTGCGCACCTCGGCACGTGCCACGGCCCCGTGTTGCAGCCAGCGCACAGCGCCGTCGGGCTGCGCGGCCGGCACGGCCCACTTGATGCGCGTATTGCCTGCATCGATGAGCAACATGTTCAATCCTGCAGCCGCAAGGACAGGTCGCCGGCCAGGATCTCGATCTGGCCCGCGTCGGTGTCGAGCAGGAAGCGTCCTATCATGTCCACCCCCGCCGCCGTCCCTTCATGGACGATGCGACCGTTGTCGACGATCTTCACCGCCTGACCGGCATAGGCATGGAAGGCTTCCCAGCGCTTGACGAAGGCGCCGAAGCCGCGCCGCTCGAACTCGGTCAGCACATCGACCAGGGCGCTGGTGATGATGGCCAGCACCGTTTCGCGGGGCGGCTTCTGCAATTCGGGGGCCGCACCGATGGCGCGTTGCAGCTCCTGCTCCAGCCCTTGCGGCACGGCCAGGTTCAGGCCGATGCCGATCACCGCCCAGGTGGCGTCACCGCGACGGCCATCAGCGGCCGTCTCGATGAGGATGCCGGCCAGCTTGGCGCCATCACGCAAGACATCGTTGGGCCACTTCAGTTGCGGCGCCACGCCGAACACTTCCAGCGCCTCGGCCAGCGCCACCCCGACGGCCAGCGGCAAACCCAGCAGGGCATGCAGCGGACGCTCGAAACGCCAGGCCAGCGAGAAGGTCAGACAATCCTGCGGCGTGGTGCGCCAGGGGCGGCCAGCACGCCCGCGCCCGGCGGTCTGGCGGTCGGCCACCAGCAGCAGGGGACGCGACAGGCTGGTCACGCGCTGCATCAGGTCCACGTTGGTGGAACCGGTCTGGGCGACGGCCTCGACATCGACGCGCTGCCGGCCTTCGCTGTCGGAGCCGGCCAGCAGCATGGAGATACGCTCCGGACGCACCAGCGGCTGGTGCTCATCGCAATCCGGCGCCGGCACGTCATCGGCCGGCTGGGGGGAAGTCATGGTCATAGCGCGCATTGTAACGGCAGACGGCGTCTGCGCGCAGCCGGCGCGACGATGTAAAGCGGCGCGCGCAAGGCGGCAAGCCGCCATGAAATCGGTTACCCTCTGGCCCATGCAAGCCAAGCCCGTCCCTTCCCCCGCGCCGCCAGCGGCCTCGTCGTTTGCGCGCGTGAGCCTGGCGATCTATACGCTGCTGATCGTCTATGCCAGCTGGTATCCGTTCTCGGGCTGGCGCGACATGGGCATCAAGCCCTTCGATTACCTGTGGGCGCGCCTGCCCTACTACTGGACCGGCTTCGACGTCTGGACCAATATCGCCGGCTACGCGCCGCTGGGCCTGCTGCTGGTGCTGGCCATGTATCCGCAGCTGCGCGCGCGCTGGGCCATCGTCCCTGCCATCGCCGCCGGCGTGCTGCTGTCGGCCTGCATGGAAGCCGGCCAGACCTACCTGCCCACCCGCGTCCCCTCCAATCTGGACCTGCTGACCAATTCCGCCGGCGTCACCCTGGGTGCCTTGCTGGGCGCGGCTTGCAGCCGCTATTTCCTGCGCGAGAGCCGCCTGTTGCTGCTGCGCCAGCGCTGGTTTTCGAGCGAGGCCAGTCGCGGCCTGGTGGTGGCGGCGCTATGGCCGCTGGCGCTGATCTACCCGCAGAACCACCTGTTCGGCCTGGGCCACCTGGTACCACCGCTGTCGGGATTCTTCTCCGACCTCTTCGACACCCCCATCGACCTGGCCACCGCCTGGCTCAACAATGCCCAATTGGGTGCCGAACAATACTGGCTGGCCGATATCATCGTCAGCGCCTGCGGCCTGACCGGCGCCTCCCTGCTGGTGCTGCTGCTGATGCGCCGGCAGGCGCCGCGCCGCCGTCTGGTCGGGCTGTACCTGCTGGGCTGCATCGCCACCAAGTCGCTGGCCTGCGCGCTGTTCTTCGCGCCCCAGAATGCCTTCGTCTGGATCTCCCCCAGCGCGATGGGCGGCATCACGCTGGGCGCCATGATGCTGGCCGGCCTGTCCTGGGCGCCGCCGGTGGCGCAACGGCGGGTGGCGGCCCTGGCACTGATCCTGAGCCTGGTGGTGACCAATGCGGTGCCGGTCAACCCTTACTACATCTCGACGCTGGAAACCTGGGTCCAGGGCAAGTTCCTCAATTTCGACGGCGCCGCCCAATTCCTCTCGGTGCTGTGGCCCTTCCTGGCGATCTGGTTCCTCTACCACCCGGTGCACCGCAAGCAAAAATGACGGGGTGTATCATTGACGCTTTCCCCGGGCCGGCGCGCCGGCCAGTGACCAACCTCCACAGGTCCCCCTCCCATGAGCGATGAACCCTTCTACGAACACCACGTCTTCTTCTGCCTGAACCAGCGCAAGCCGGGCGAGCGCACCTGCTGCGCCGACAAGGGCGCCCAGGCCGCCCAGGAACATGCCAAGAAGCGCATCAAGCAACTGGGCCTGGCCGCCCCCGGCAAGGTCCGCATCAACAAGGCCGGCTGCCTGGAGCGCTGCGAGGAAGGGCCGGTGGTGGTGATCTATCCGCAAGGCACCTGGTACACCTATGTCGATAACGAAGACATCGACGAAATCATCGACAAGCACATCGTCGGCGGCAAGGTCGTCGATCGCCTCAAGATCTAAGTTTTTATCTCCTGTTTTCAGCAAGCCATGAACGCACACACCCAGAATTTCATGATCGCCGGCGCCGTCGGCCAGCTCGAATGCGCCCTCGACCTGCCGGATCCCGAGGTATTCCCCGCCCCGGTCGGCCTGGCCCTGGTGGCCCACCCGCACCCGCTGTATGGCGGCACCATGGACAACAAGGTGGCCCAGACCCTGGCGCGCACCTTCCTGGCGCTGGGCTATGTAGCGGTGCGCATGAATTTCCGTGGCGTGGGCAAGTCCGAAGGCGTGCATGACCACGGCGCCGGCGAGACCGACGACATGGCCCTGCTGCTGCAACACATGCGCACGCAATACCCGACGCTGCCGCTGGCACTGGGCGGTTTCTCCTTCGGGACTTTCGTGCAGGCCCAGCTGCAGCAGCGCCTGCTGCAACAGGACGCCGCCAGTGCCGCCGAGCGCCTGGTGCTGGTGGGCACGGCCGCCGGCAAGTGGCCCATGCCGGTCGCGCCAAGCAATACCATCCTCATCCACGGCGAGCAGGATGACACCATCCCGCTAGCGGCCGTGCTGGACTGGGCCCGTCCGCAGGAGCTGCCGGTGGTGGTGATTCCGGGTTCGGACCACTTTTTTCACCGCAAACTGCAACATATCAAGAATGTGGTGGTCGAAAGCTGGCATCGCCGCCCGGCCCAGCTGCAAGCCTGAGGGCCCGGCCACGGCGGCGATGGGATGGAAACGCCGCCACGGCGGCTTCGCGAGGGGATTTTCGGGGATGAAGATCCATTCAATTGGGAACGAAGCCGCATGACGTTTATAATTCCGGGCGTGCAGCCGGCCTTGGCTGCCGCCACAGACTGACCCGCCCGGCCTTATCCTCTTATCAAACCAACAGCTACGATGTTCCCCCGTGCTGGCAATTTTTCTTAGGCACCGATGAAAAAGCTTCTCGCGGCGCTCGCCGCAACCGTCCTTTCCATTTCCACCCTCACCGCTTCCGCCCAGAGCCTGCCGCCGCCCACCGTGGCCGCCAAGAGCTGGCTGCTGCTGGACGCCTCGGCCAACCAGGTGATCGCCTCCAGCGACCCCGACATGCGCGTCGAACCGGCTTCGCTGACCAAGCTCATGACCGCCTACCTGGCCTTCGCCGCCCTGCGCGACAAGCGCCTGAGCCTGGAGCAGGAGATCAACGTCTCCGTCAACGCCTGGAAGGTCGACCCCAGCAGCTCCAAGATGTTCATCGAGCCCAACAAGCCGGTCTCCATCGACAACCTGCTCTATGGCCTGATCTCGGTGTCCGGTAACGACGCCGCCGTGGCCGTGGCCGAAGCGGTCTCCGGCACCGAAGATGCCTTCGTGCAACTGATGAACCGTGAAGCCCAGCGTCAGGGCCTCACCAACAGCCACTTCAGCAACCCGCACGGCCTGCCCAGCCCGGACACCTATACCACCGCGCGTGACCTGTCCATCCTGTGCCGCAACCTGATCAACGACTTCCCCGAGTACTACAAGCGTTACTACTCGGTGAAGAAATTTACCTACAACAACATTACCCAACCCAACCGCAACCGCCTGCTGTGGCTGGACCCGACGGTGGACGGCATGAAGACCGGCCACACCTCCAGCGCCGGCTACTCGCTGATTACCTCGGCCCATCGCCCGGTGCCCAACGGCGAACGCCGCCTGGTTTCCGTGGTCATCGGTACCGTCTCCGACCAGGTCCGCACCCAGGAAAGCCAGAAGCTGCTGAACTGGGGCTTCCAGAACTTCGACGCCGTGAAGCTCTACGCCAAGGGCCAGCCGGTCGATACGCCTGACGTGTGGAAGGGTTCCCAGGGCAAGATCAAGGTCGGCTTCAAGAACGACGTCTACATCACCATCCCCAAGGGCACGGCCGACAAGGTCAAGACCAAGCTGGATCGCAATGATCCGCTGATCGCCCCGATCGCCGAGAACGCCAAGGTCGGCACCCTGAAGGTCAGCATCGACGACAAGGTCGTCGCCGAGCTGCCGGTGGTGGCGCTGGAATCGGTGGGCCCGGCCGGCTTCATCGGCCGCGCCTGGGACTCGCTGCGCCTGATGTTCAAGTAAGCTGCAGGCTGCTGGGTTCATTGTCCCAGCTATGCAATATGCAAGACGCCATCGAGCAATCGATGGCGTTTTTTTACGCCCCTGCCGTTTGCACAGACGCCCGGCAAAAGCAAAAACGCCACCGGCTAAGCGGTGGCGTTGTGCTTGTTGCTGCTTGTTACCGACGATGGCTTGCTCAGGCGGCGACGGCTTCCTGCTTGGCTGCCGGTGTCACCTCATCGATCGACGAGCGGATCAGGTGATCGAAGGCCGACAGGGCAGCAGTGGCACCCGCGCCCACGGCGATGACGATCTGCTTGAACGGCACGGTGGTCACGTCACCGGCTGCAAACACGCCCGGAATCGAGGTCTGGCCGCGGGCATCGATCTCGATCTCGCCATGCTTGGACAGCGCCAGCGTTCCCTTCAACCATTCGGTGTTGGGCACCAGGCCGATCTGGACGAATACGCCTTCCAGTTCCACGTGCTTGACCTCGCCGGTGTCGCGTTCCTTGAAGCTGATGCCGTTGACGCGCTGGCCGTCGCCGGTGATCTCGGTGGTCTGCGCCGAGGTCACGATGGTGACATTGGGCAGGCTCTTCAACTTGCGCACCAGCACCGCGTCAGCCTTCAGTTCGGCCGCGAATTCGATCAGGGTCACATGGGCGACGATGCCAGCCAGGTCGATGGCCGCTTCCACACCCGAGTTGCCGCCACCGATCACCGACACGCGCTTGCCCTTGAACAGCGGACCATCGCAGTGCGGGCAATAGGCCACGCCCTTGTTCTTGTACTCCTGCTCGCCCGGTACGTTGACGTTGCGCCAGCGCGCACCGGTAGACAGGATCACGGTCTTGCCCTTCAACACGCCGCCGTTGGCCAGCTTCACTTCGATCAGCTTGTCGCCCGGCACCAGGGCCTCGGCGCGCTGCACGTTCATGATGTCGACGTCATAGGTCTTGACGTGCTGCTCCAGGGCCGTGGCAAAGTGCGGGCCATCTGTTTCCTTCACCGAGACGAAGTTCTCGATGGCCATGGTGTCGAGCACCTGGCCGCCGAAACGCTCGGCCACCACGCCAGTGCGGATACCCTTGCGGGCGGCGTAGATGGCAGCAGCTGCGCCAGCGGGGCCACCGCCGACGATGAGCACGTCGTAGGGCTCCTTGGTGCTGAGTTCCTCACCCTTGCGGGCAGCAGCGCCGGTATCGAGCTTGGCGAGGATTTCTTCCACGCCGGTACGGCCCTGGCCGAACACTTCGCCGTTCATGTAGACGGTCGGCACGGCCATGATCTGGCGCTGCTCGACTTCACCCTGGAACAGCGCGCCATCGATGGTCACCGAGCGGATACGCGGGTTGATGATGGACATCACGTTCAGGGCCTGCACGACTTCCGGGCAGTTCTGGCAGGTCAGCGAGACATAGGTCTCGAAGCTGTAGTCGCCATCCAGGTTCTTGATCTGCTCGATGACCTTGTCGTCGAGCTTGATCGGGTGCCCGCCCACTTGCAGCAGGGCCAGCACCAGGGAGGTAAATTCATGGCCCATCGGGATGGCAGCGAATTCGACGCTGATATCGGTCCCGGGGCGGTTCAGTGTGAACGACGGGGTACGTGCGTTCGCAGTGGAGTCACGTTGCTCGACCAGCTTGATGCGGTCCGACAGCAGCACGATTTCCTGCAGGAGTTCCTGCATCTCACGGGATTTGGCGCCATCATCGAGCGACGCGACGATCTCGATCGGGTGGCTGACCTTTTCCAGATAGGCCTTCAGTTGGGTCTTGAGATTGGCATCCAGCATGATGATTGCTTCCTTGTTGGGAGATTCAAATCGTCCGGAGCACGGCCTCGCCCTTATGGGGGTCGACCGCTGGCCCGTGGGGCCGCTCCGGACGGATACAGCGGGGTAATTACTTCAGGTCATTGCATGACCCGGCGGGCCTGGCCCGACCGGTCATTAGATCTTGCCGACCAGATCCAGCGAAGGCTTCAGGGTTGCTGCGCCTTCTTCCCACTTGGCGGGGCAGACTTCGCCCGGGTGCGAGGCGACGTACTGGGCAGCCTTGACCTTGCGCAGCAGTTCGGAAGCGTCACGGCCGATGCCGTTGTCGTGGATTTCCAGGACCTTGATCTGGCCTTCCGGATTGATCACGAAGGTACCGCGCAGGGCCAGGCCTTCTTCTTCGATCAGCACTTCGAAGTTGCGTGCCAGGGTAGCGGTCGGATCGCCAACCAGCGGGTATTGCACCTTCTTGATGGCTTCCGAGGTGTCGTGCCATGCCTTGTGGGCGAAATGGGTGTCGGTGGAGATGCCGTAGACTTCAACGCCCAGCTTCTTGAATTCAGCGTAGTTGTCGGCCAGGTCTTCCAGTTCGGTGGGGCACACGAACGTGAAGTCAGCCGGGTAGAACACGAACACGGACCACTTGCCCTTCAGGGTGGCTTCGGAGATGTCGACGAACTTGCCATCGTGGTAAGCGGTTGCCTTGAACGGCTTGATAGTGGTGTTGATCAGGGACATGTCTATTTCCTTTTAAGGGGGGTTGAGTGAAGCGATGGGATGAATAGTAGAACGCCATTCAAAATAGATCAATTTTATTTAATCAATACTTTTGATTGGATTTAACTATCGTCATGACGAACAAGCCTATCGGATGCGCGCCCGCCGATGATCTGGTGGCGCCACGTGCAGATGCAAGCTGGACCATTTGCCAATGTCCGCAATTTCCGATGGCGATCGCTTAACATGGACGCTCCCGCAGATCGGGGCAAGCGCGCCGGTCTGCGAAAGCAGGAGCAATGTTACTGCAAGCATGCCGTTCTTGTGCACCCGCACAAGCCGACCCATCCTGACACCCTACGTGAGATGAGTGATCCCCGACCACAAGCCGGCCGCCGCGCCGATTTCCCGCATTTCCACCCGATCCAGACGCGCTGGATGGACAACGACGTCTATGGTCATGTCAACAATGTCGTCTACTACAGCTGGTTCGACACCGCCGTGAACCACTACCTGGTGGCACAAGGCGTGCTCGATATCGAGCATGGGAGCGTGATCGGGCTGGTCATCGAGACGCGCTGCAACTATTTCGCCTCGGTGGCCTTCCCCGAGCAGGTCGAGGTCGGTGTGCGGGTGGCCCACCTGGGGCGCAGTAGCGTGCGCTATGAACTGGGGATCTTCAAGGCAGGGGAGGAGACGGCAGCGGCACAGGGGCATTTCGTGCACGTCTATGTGGATCGACAATCCAGGCGACCGGTGGAGTTGCCGGCCGCGCTGCGCCAGGTGCTGGAACACCTGGCGGTGCCCGGCTAGCGCCGGAGTCCTGCGGAGCTATTCTTCCAGCGGTGACTTGCCGGTTTCACGGGCAGCCAGCAGGGCAATACCGGTCAGGCAGAGTGCGACCACCAGATACAGCGAGATGGCGACGGTGCTCTGGTAAGAACGGAACAGGCTGGCAATGATCAGCGGCGCAAAACCGCCACCGACGATGCCGGCCAGCGTGTAGGCCAGCGACGAGCCGGCGTAGCGCACCCGGGTCGGGAACTGTTCTGTCACGAAGGCGGCCTGTGGACCATACATGATGGCGTGGATCACCAGGCCACCCACCACGGCCGCCACGATCAATACCGGCTGGCTGCTGTCGAGCAGCACGAAGAAGATGAAAGCCCACGCCATCGCCAAAACCACCCCCAGGCCATACACCGGACGCCGGCCGATGCGATCCGACAGGGCGCCGAACATCGGCACGCTCAAGGCATTGCAGGCGGTACCGATCATGATGGCGGTCAGGGCCAGCGGGCGCGGCAGGTTCAGCACCGTGGTGACGTAGGTCAGCGTGAAGACCACCACCAGCGCATACAGCACATCGGAGCCGATACGCACGCCACCGGCGATGAGCAGGCGCCGCCAGTAGTTGCGGAAGACATCGGAGACGGGCGTCTCGGCCTTGCGGTGCTTTGCCTCCAGCTCCTTGAAGTGCGGTGTTTCATCCACGCCCGCGCGGATCCAAAAGCCGAAGCCCACCAGCACGATACTGGCCAGGAAGGGGATTCTCCAGCCCCAGTCCAGGAACTGCTCGGGCGACGCCAGGTAGGTGATCAGGGCGATGAAGCCGGTTGCCAGCAAGGTGCCGAACGAAGGCCCGACCTGGGTCCAGGAGGCATTGCGCCCGCGCCGGTCCTGGGCACCATGCTCCACCGAGATCAGCACCGCACCAGCCCACTCGCCGCCCAGCGCCACACCCTGCACGAAACGCAAGGCCACCAGCAACACGGGGCTGGCGATGCCGATGGAGGCATAGGTCGGCAACAAGCCCATGAGACCGGTGGTCAGGCCCATCAGGAGCAGCGTCACCACCAGCACGAAGCGGCGTCCCAGCTTGTCGCCGAGATGGCCGAAGATCACTCCGCCGATGGGGCGGGAGACGTAACCCACGGCATAGGTCGAGAAGGCCAGGATCGTGCCCGACAGCGGATCGAAGGACGGGAAGAAGAGCTTGTTGAAGATCAGCGCCGCCATCGTGTTGTAGACCGTGAAGTCATACCACTCCAGGGTGGTGCCGATCATGCTGGCGGCGGAAAGCCGCTTGCTGCCGCCTTGCGCGGGCGCCAGCGGCGTATCGAGGGGCATAGCGGAATGGGCCATGGATGTTTCCCTGTTTGCAGAGGTGGATGAATCAGGAGCTCGGGCCGCGCTGCTGCGCAGGGCCCGCAAAGAATCCCGGAACCTGGCCTAGTGGCCTTGGGCTACAGGCAAGTCTTGTTCCAGCAATTGCCAGCTGAGGCTGAGCACCGAGATCTCGGCCGCCGCCACACCCAGCGCCTGCGCTGCCTTTTCAGCCGCAGCCTGGGCCGCAGCCTGCGACGACGCGTCCACCAGGAACAGGGCGTCCAGCAGACGCCCTTCCGGGTTTTCCATCGGCAGGGGCGTGGACAGCGCCTGGTCCGGGGTCAACAGGCGCGACCCGATCACTCCGTCCATCTCCAGCAGGGCCGGGCCCAGGCGCCGGATGACCGCCCCGGTATCGCCAGAGGCTTGCGCCCCCAGTCGCAGCACGGCCAGCCAGGCACCGCGTCCAGCCCCGGCCTCGGCACTGATGGTGCACACGCGCCGCATCGGATTGCGCATGCGCTGCAGGTTGGTCACCGACCACGGCGTCTGGTGCTGGAATGCCTGGAAGTATTCGGCGCTGCGAAACGCCGCCAGGTTGCGGGTGCGATACAGGCCCAGGTAGCGACGCGGGCCTTGCACGCAGCGGTAGCGCACGCCGGAGACGAAGCCCGGCAGCGCCACGCGCTCCTGGACATGTTCGCGGTCGTACCAGAGATTGAAGTCCTGCTCGTGCTCGGGATCGACATCGGTCCAGACGAAGAGGATGGCGGGCAGGTCCGGGCTGGCTTGGTTTGACATGGAATCCATCATTGGGTGTGGGAGAAAACGGGAAACCCAAGAATAGAATTCGTGCCGTGCGCCGACAAACGGATAATTCTTATCACCACTGATAAGTTTTACCGCACGTGACCGCCGCTCAGGCCGACTCGAACCCGAACGGCGGTGCCAGCCCCACGGTGAAGCGCGCCGACTCTTCGCAGGCCAGCCCCGCCACCATCTGGATGGCCTCGGTGGTGGCATCGCTGCGATAGCTGACCACCAGTCGCTGCGGCATGAGCGGCTGGGCGCAGTCGATGATGGCCAGGGTGCCTGCCTCGATTTCCTCGCGCACCGGGGCCAGCGGCAGTACCGCAATACCGAAGCCGGCGCGCACCAGCCTGACGATGGCCGAGATGGAGCTCACGCAATGGATGCGGGGAACCGCCACACCTTCATCCTCCAGCAGCTTGCGTAACGACACGTAAGGCTGCGAGCCCTTGTTCATCGTGACGATGGGATGCTCCACCAGCTCGACCAGGCCCAGGCGCGTGGTTTGCCCGGCCCAGTCGATGCTGCGTCCGACCCAGCCCATGGCGACGGCGCCGCCGGCGATATTGCGCACGCCATCCTCCAGCAACTGGTCGGTCTGCAGCGCGATATCGAGTTCGCCCTGGCGCATCTGCGCATGCAGGCGCAAGGTCGACTCCGAGCTCAGCTGGATCTCGATGGCCGGATACAGCTCCTGCACCCGCTGCAGGAAGTCGGTCAGCCAGGTAAAGACCACCGTCTCGATCACACCGATGCGCACCACGCCCGAGACCATGTAGTTGGCCTGGCTGGCCGCCATCATCTCGCGGTTCAGCTCCAGCATCCGCTCGGCGTAGGCCAGCATGCGACGGCCCGAAAAGGTCAGGCGGATCTCGCGCGGATCGCGGTCGAACAGACGCGTGTTCCAGTCCTGTTCCAGCGAGGCGATGCGATTCGAGACCGCTGCCTGGGTGATATTGAGGCGCTCGGCCGCGGTGCGAAAGCTGCCGAGCCGGGCGGCCCAGACAAAGGTTTCCAGGAATCTGATGTTCATGACAGGACGCGGTGTTGGCCCCGGGCGCGAAAGCCCGATGCGGGAGAGGAAATGAAATTGTAACAAGCTTCATTTCCCGCCAGCGTGATCCCGACGGACAAAAGAAAACGCCTGCCGCATCGCTGCGGCAGGCGCTTCCCTGTCTCCTGCTAGCCGGAACCGGCCGGTCAGCTTAGGCTGCCAGCTTCTTCTCCAGCTTCTCCTTCACGCCTTGCAGTTCGGCCGGCAGCTTGTGCTTGAGCTTGTCGAACAGCTCCGCATGCAGCTCCAGTTCCTTCAACCAGGCGGCCTTGTCGATGGAGGTGATGGTGGAGAACTGCTCGGCGCTGAAGTCCAGGCCTTCCCATTGCAGATCTTCGAAGCGCGGGGTGACGCCGAACAGGTGCTCGACACCGCCGGTCTTGACGCCTTGCGGGTCTTCGATGCGGTCCAGCATCCACTTCAGCACGCGCATGTTGTCGCCGAAGCCCGGCCAGACGAACTTGCCGTCGGCATCGGTACGGAACCAGTTGACGCAGTAGATCTTGGGCAGTTCGGCCGGGGAGGCGGCGATCTTCTTGCCGATGTCCAGCCAGTGCTGGAAGTATTCGCTCATGTTGTAGCCGGCGAAGGGCAGCATGGCGAACGGATCACGACGCACCACGCCCTGCTGGCCGACGGCCGCAGCGGTGGTTTCCGAACCCATGGTGGCGGCCATGTAGACGCCTTCGACCCAGTTGCGGGCTTCGGTCACCAGCGGCACGGTGGTGGAACGACGGCCACCGAAGATGAAGGCCGAGATCGGCACGCCGGCCGGATCGTCCCAGGCCGGGTCGATCACCGGGTTCTGGGTGGCGGCCACGGTGAAGCGGGCGTTCGGGTGGGCCGCCTTGCGGCCGGTTTCCTTGCCGATTTCCGGGGTCCAGTCCTTGCCCTGCCAGTCGATCAGGTGGGCCGGGGCTTCCTTGGTCATGCCTTCCCACCAGACATCGCCGTCATCGGTCAGCGCCACGTTGGTGAAGATGGTATTGGCCGAGACCGAGGCCATGCAGTTGTAGTTGCTCTTCTCGTTGGTGCCAGGCGCCACGCCGAAGTAGCCGGCTTCCGGGTTGATCGCGTACAGGCGGCCATCGGCACCGGGCTTGATCCAGGCGATGTCGTCACCGATGGTGGTGACCTTCCAGCCGCCGAAGGCCTTGGGCGGGATCAGCATGGCGAAGTTGGTCTTGCCGCAGGCCGAGGGGAAGGCCGCTGCCACGTAGTGCTTCTTGCCTTCCGGGGATTCCACGCCCAGGATCAGCATGTGCTCGGCCAGCCAGCCCTGGGCACGGCCCATGGTGGAGGCGATGCGCAGCGCGAAGCACTTCTTGCCCAGCAGGGCGTTGCCGCCGTAGCCAGAGCCGAAGGACCAGATTTCGCGGGTTTCCGGGTAATGCACGATGTACTTGGTGGCATTGCACGGCCAGGCCACATCCTTCTGACCGGCGGCCAGCGGCGCGCCCACGGTGTGCACGCAAGGTACGAACTCGCCATCGCTGCCCAGCACGTCGTACACCGCCTTGCCCATGCGGGTCATGATGCGCATGTTCACCGCCACATAGGGCGAATCCGACAGTTCCACGCCGATGTGGGCGATGGGCGAACCCAGCGGGCCCATCGAGAACGGCACCACGTACAGGGTGCGGCCGGCCATGCAACCGTCGAACAGGCCGTTCAAGGTCTGGCGCATCTCGGCCGGATCGGTCCAGTTGTTGGTCGGGCCGGCGTCTTCCTTGTTCTTGGAGCAGATGAAGGTGCGATCTTCCACGCGCGCCACGTCCGACGGGTCGGAGCAGGCCAGGTAGCTGTTGGGACGCTTCTCGGCGTTCAGCTTCTTCATGGTGCCGGCGGCGACCATTTCGCCGCACAGGCGGTCGTATTCTTCCTGGGAGCCATCGCACCAGTAAATGCGAGCCGGCTTGGTCAGCGCCGCGATTTCGGCGACCCAGTTGATCAGTTTCTGGTGTTTGACGTAGGCGGGGGCATTCACTGCGGGAATGCCTGCCATGAGGGGTTGGTTCATATGCTACCTCCAATGCCACAAAGTTGATGAATTCGGTTGGCACGGCAGGATCGTCGTTTCCAGGCGATGGCGTGTTCACATCAGGCTGCGATACGGCGGTCTTGTCGATGGCGGCCGCCTCGCCGAGGCCGGCCACCTTGCCCGTCACCTCGGTCGGCGGCGGGTTTTGCTCACTCTTGGACAGTCAAGAATGCAAGAAAGTGGCAGCGATTGTACCCCGATCAAACAGAATTTACGCAAATTTGTAGCGGAAAATACCCGACTTATGTAGTAGGTAATTACAAATCAAAAAAAATCTGTTTTTTCATTACTGAGACGAATAACAGCGATTTCGAGAAAAACCGCACCAACACTGGATTTGCGGGGCATTGCGGCCGATACATCATTCACAATGTGAATATCTCTTGCAAAAATGCGATGAATACTTTCACCTTGGCCGCCTCCCGACGGGTCGGCTGATAGAGCGCCATGATGTCCGGTCCGGCCACCTGCCATTCCGGAAGAACCGGCAGCAGACTGCCTTCCTGCAGGGCGGGGTCGAGGGTCACCGACATCTGCTGGATGATGCCGCATCCGGCTTGCGCGGCGGCCACCATGGACTCCACGTGATCCATGGCCAGGAGCCCTTGCGGAAGATGCGAGCTTTCCACGCCGTCGCGACTGAAACGCCAGGGCCTGACCATGCGCGTGCGGGGGTTGAGGAAGCCCAGGCAGGCGAACTGATCCAGCACCTGCGGCGTCTGCGGCCAGCCGTGCTGCTGCAGGAAGGACGGTGCCGCACAGCACAGGTAACGGGTACCGGCCAGCTTGCGTGCCACCATGCCGGAGTCGGCCAGCGTGCCGATGCGCACCAGCACATCCACGCCCTCCTCCACCATGTCGACCATACGATCGCTGACGGTGATGCGCAATTCCAGCTCGGGATACTGGCGCAGAAACCGTGGCAGCGCCGGCGCCACGTAGCGGCGGCTGATCACGCTGGGCAGATCGACCCGCAACAGGCCTGCCGGATGACTGTCGGAGGCACGCAAACCCGCCTCCAGCTCGCCCATGTCGGCCAGCAGGCGCAAGGCCTGCTGATGGCAATGCCGGCCTTCTTCGGTGAGCGACATGCTGCGCGTGGTGCGGTTGAGCAGGCGTACCTTGAAGTGCGCCTCCAGGGCAGCGACGTGGTTGGTCACGGAGGAAGTGGACATGGAGAGCTTTTCGGCTGCCCTGCTGAATGCCCCGGCCTCGACCACTGCGCAAAAGACCTTGAGCATGTCCAGTCTGTCCATGGTGTTCTCCCGATGTTGTCATTGTCGATGCGCTGATTCTAGGCCATGGCGCCCTGCGCATTATTCGCCGCTGCGCAATTCTGACTTTGGCACAGCCCGCTTTTTCCGGCAGCGGCGCGCGTCCAGACTGCATGCATCGACCTGGCCACCACCCAGCGTGGCCGGGCGATCTTCCATCACCATCAGGAGTCATCATGTCCAACGCCAGTCCCCTCATGCAAGCCGCCCTGCTCACCCAGTTCGGCGCCCCGCTGTCCGTCGTTCCCGTCGACCTGCCGGCATTGCGCCCCGGCCAGGTGCTGGTACGCGTGGTGGCCAGCGGCGTCAATCCTCTCGACACCAAGATCCAGGCCGGCAACGCGGCCCATGCCCAGGCCAGCTTGCCGGCCATCCTCGGCATCGACCTGGCCGGCGTCGTCCATGCGGTCGCGCCCGGCGAGACCCGCTTTGCGGTCGGCGACGAAGTCTACGGCATGACCGGCGGCATCGGCGGCGTACCCGGCTCGCTGGCCCAGTTTGCGGCGGTCGACGCCGACCTGCTGGCCCATAAGCCCCAGACACTGGACATGCGCCAGGCCGCCGCCCTGCCATTGATCTTCATCACCGCCTGGGAAGGCCTGGTCGAGCGCGCCCGGGTACATGCCGGCCAGAAGGTGCTGATCCACGGCGGCGCCGGCGGCGTGGGACACATTGCCGTGCAGCTTGCCAAGGCGCTGGGGGCGGATGTCTATGCCACCGGCAGCGCCGAGCAGAGGCAGAAGATCGAAAGCCTGGGTGCCGTCGCCATCGACTACCGCAACCAGTCGGTAGAAGACTACGTCCAGCAGCATACCGGGGGCACCGGCTTCGACATCATCTACGACACCGTGGGCGGCACCACCCTGGACGCCTCCTTCGCCGCTGCCCGGCGCTATCACGGCCACGTCGTCAGCTGCCTGGGCTGGGGCGCGCACAAGCTGGCGCCGCTGTCCTTCCGCGGCGCCACCTATTCGGGCGTATTCACCTTGCTGCCGCTGCTCACCGGTGAAGACCGCCAACGCCACGGCCAGATCATGCATGAAGCGGCCCGCCTGGCCGATACAGGACAGCTGCAGGTGTGGCTGGATTCGCACCACTTCACGCTGGAGCAGGTCAACCAGGCCCATGCCCTGGTCGCCGAAGGGCAGGCGCAGGGCAAGGTGGTCATCGACATCGACCGCTGACAGGCTGCCGAAGCGGGATCGTGCCGAATCCTGGCAATCGCTTTATGATGGACGCCCACGCTGGCCGCATACATGGCCGGCCCCGCCCTCAAGAGTGCCAGGAGACCTCCATGAAAATCGCCATCCTCGACGACTACCAGGACGCCGTGCGCCACCTCGACTGCTTCAGCCTGCTCGATGGTCACGACGTCAAGGTATTCACCAACACCGTGCGCGGCGTGGGCCAGCTGAGCGCGCGCCTGTCACCCTTCGATGCGGTGGTGCTGATCCGCGAGCGCACCGCGCTGACCGCGCCGCTGCTGGAAAAACTGCCCCTGCTCAAGCTGATCTCGCAGACCGGCAAGGTCAGCGGCCATGTCGATGTGGCCGCTGCCACCGCGCGCGGCGTCGCCATCGTTGAAGGCGTGGGCGATCCGACCGCACCGGCCGAACTGACCTGGGCGCTCATCATGGCCGCCATGCGCCGGGTGCCGCAGTATTGCAGCGCCCTGCGCGCCGGCGCCTGGCAGCAGGTCTCGCCCACCCCGCATCACAACCTGATCGGCACGGCCCTGAAAGGTCGCACCCTGGGTATCTGGGGCTATGGCAAGATCGGCCGGCTGGTGGCGGACTACGGCCGCGCCTTCGGCATGCGGGTGGTGGTCTGGGGCCGCGACGCCAGCCGCGAGCAAGCACAGAAGGATGGCTACCAGGCCGCCGCCAGCAAGGAGGAATTCTTTTCGCAGGCCGACGTGCTGAGCCTGCACCTGCGCCTGAACGACGCCACCCGTGGCATCGTCAAGGCCGCCGATCTGGCGCTGATGAAACCCACCGCCTGCTTCGTCAATACCAGCCGTGCCGAACTGGTCGAGACCGATGCCCTGGAGGCCGCGCTGGCGCAGGGTCGCCCCGGGCTGGCGGCACTGGACGTGTACGAGCGCGAGCCGCTGCCGGCCGACTCGGCCCTGCTGACGATGGATAACGTGGTCGCTGCCCCGCACCTGGGCTATGTGGAAAAGGATGGCTACGAGCTCTACTTCCGCGCCGCCTTCCAGAACATCGTCGACTATGCCGCCGGCACGCCGAAAAATGTCCTCAATCCTGAGGCTCTGGGGTAATGCGGTAGATGGTGCGCACCGGCGGGTCGTAGGCCAGTTGCGGCATGCGACCGGACGCCTTCCACAGATGCCGCCATCCCGGCGGCCAGGGCAGCGGCGGGCCGGCATACTCGGGGACATTGCGCCGTACCGGGATCACCGGCAGATGCTCGGGCATCGCACCGTTGTGGTGCCAGCCCAGGCTGAAGGCATAGTCGGGCAAGAGCGTGGCGCAGACCAGTTCGAACCAGTTGGCGTGCTCCTGGTCCTCGCCCAAGGCCTGCGCCAGACCTTGCGGATCGAAGCGTGCCAGCAGACGCGCCAGCTCTTGCGGCGAAGCGGCAGGGTCATCGCCCCAGCCCATCACCGGGTTGAAGTTGTAGTCCGCCCCCGAACCATACCAGCCCTCGCGCCAGGACCGCTCCATCCAGTTGCGCGGACCGCCGAACAGATGCCAGCGCCAGTGCAGCCCGGAAGGCTTGGGCCAGCTATACAGGTACAGGCGCTGATAGCCAGCCCGATGCAGCTCCCGCACCATCGCCATCAGGCGCGCATGCGGCATGCGATCAGGCGGCTCGCGCCGGAACAGGATGGGCGTGCCATCGGCATGCTGGACCTCGTCCGAGGACAGATTCAGATCCAGGGTCCGGACTTCACTGCCGAAGCGCGCAGAGATCCAGCCCGTCAACAGGTTGACGTGCACGATCACGCCATATCCGCGATGGCGATGAAAGATGACGGTGCCGGGAGCCAATGGTTTCATATGCGTTCCATTATAAGCGGGCCGATGAAATCGCATTTCCGGCCTCTCCGCTCGATGCGCGCGGCCTGACCAGTCATACCGTTCCGACCAGATTGCGTAGAATTTTTCATTAGTCGATAACCATCCCCGGTCGCTACAATCCGCGGCGCAGCAAAACAGTATAAAAAATTAGTCCTGCCCGGATCATCCCAGTGACCATCCGCCGCAAACGCTTGCACGTAGTGGCATGCAACTTGCTGGTCTGCGCAGGCAACAAGAAAAAATAATAAACAACAGATGTCGGAAGCTCCAACATCGAAGGGCGTTGGACTGCGACAAACCAGAGGGATGTCAACCATGACCATGCGCAATGCCACGGAAACAGAAAGAGATAGAGACCGATCCAGCAAGCCCCATACCGAAACCTTCCTGCCCTACATGCGCGACGTCGCCAAGTGCGAGCAGTCGCTGCAGGAGCTGAACCTGATGTGGCGCATCATCGAGGCCTCGGCCAAGATGAACTGCCCCGTCGAAGCCAAGAGCATCCTGCCCACCATGGCCGCGACACGATCCGGCTTCTCCCGCCTGGAACACGAACTGGTCAGCAGCCTGGTCCAGGAAAAGGTGGGCAACGTGCTGGCCGAGATCGGCACCAAGGCACGCTACGTGATCGACATCGTGGTGCGCAATCTCTTCGAGCGCACCGCCGATGTGGGCTTCCTGGCTACCGACCGGGAGCTGTGCCACTTCGTGGCAGGTCTTACCGACTCGGTGGAGGCCACGCGCTACCGCCTGCGCGAGTATCGCAACAAGTACACCGTCTATGACGAGATCATCCTGCTCGATACCGAAGGCAACGTGCTGGTGCAGATCGACCCGACCACGCCGCTGGAGCACAGCGCCGATCCGCTGATCCGCCAGACACTGGAGTCCGACACCTATGTCGAGACCTTCCGCGCCACCGACCTGCGGCCGGCCAAGGAGCGCGCGCTGGTGTATTCGCGGCGCATGCACCATCCCCAAACTGGTGCGGTCATCGGCGTGCTCTGCCTGTGCTTCCACTTCGAAGAGGAGATGGCCGGCATCTTCGCCACCCATGGCGATGCACAGGCACGCAGCAACATGCTGCTGCTCGATGGCGAGAACCGCGTCATCGCCAGCGCCGATGCGCTGTGGATCGCGCCGGGTAGCGAGGTGCCCGTCAATACCGATGGCCAGCCGCGCCTGATGATGCACAGCGGCCGCCAGTACCTGGTGCGCACCTTCGCCTCGGAAGGCTACCAGGGCTATCCCGGTCCGGCCGGCTGGCAGGGACAGGTGATGATCCCGGTGGACGTGGCCTTCAACGACGGCACCAGCGATGCCCTCGCGCAGCTCTCGCCGGAGGTGGCCGAGGGCCTGCTATCGCACGCGCACTCCTTCTGCCCGCCCCTGCATGACATCATGACCGCGGCCAAGACCATCCAGCGCATCGTCTGGAACGGCCAGGTGATGACCGCCGGCCAGCGCGGCGACATGCTCAAGCTCAAGACCATCCTCGACCAGATCAGCGAGACCGGCAACCGCAGCAACGAGCTCTTCGCCCAATCGATCCACGATCTCTACCAGACCGTGCTGGTGTCGAGCATGCGCGATGCCGAATTCACCACCGGCCTGATGGTGGACCTGCTGGACCGCAATCTCTACGAGCGCTCCGACGATTGCCGCTGGTGGGCACTCACACCCGAGCTGCGCAGCGTACTGGCGCAAGCCGAGATCGATAGCGCCGACAGCGCCAAGATCGATGCCATCCTGGCCACCATCAATGGACTCTATACGGTCTATACGCGCCTGTTCGTCTACGATCGCCACGGCCGCATCATCGCCTGCACCGGCGAGGCGCGCGAGGACGTGATCGGCAGCCATATCGACCAGGCCACGCTGGAAGCGGTCAGGGGCCTGCGCAGCGCGCAGCACTACCATGTCAGCCCCTTCCGCCCCAGTGCGCTGTACGGCGGCCGCGACACCTACATCTACCACGCCGCCATCCGTGCGCTGGGACAGGATGCCGTGGTGGGCGGCATCGGCATCGTCTTCGATGCCGAGCCGGAACTGCGCAACATGCTGGTGGCGGGACTGGCTGGCAAGGAGCGTATGAGCGCCTTCTACGTCAGCCGTGACGGGCGCATCCTGGCCAGCACCGATGCCACCCGGCCCGTCGGCACCACGCTGGAGATCGATGGCGCCATGCTGCAGCTGGCCAACGGCGCCAACCGCTCCGATGTGACCTTGCACGACGGCCAGTACGCCATCGTCGCCGCCAGCGCCTGCAGCGGCTATCGCGAATTCAAGACCAGCGACGGTTACCAGGAAGACGTGATCGCGGTGGTCTTCCAATGCTTCGGCGCGGTCACCGAAGCAGGCAGCGCCAACGGCGGCAGCGCCTTCCAGCTGCAACAGGATGACACCATCAGGAGCGATGGCGAAGACCTCGAATACGCCACCTTCTTCTCCGACCATAGCCTCTTTGCCATCGCCGCCTCACATGTGATGGAGGCCATTCCCTACAGCGAGGTGCTGCCCACTTCCATGGGCAAGCGTGCCGAGCAGATCGGGGTGCTGGGACTGGAACGCGACGACCAGCACAAGGACTTCATCTGGGTCTTCGACCTGGGCTTCCTGATCCGTGGCAGCCGATCGGCCATCACCAGCAGCAGCCAGGTGATGATCGTGCAGCATGGTGGGCACACCATCGGCCTGCTGGTCGACGAGCTGCACGCCGTGCCGCAATTCAGCCAGGCGCAGATCATCCATACCCCCTTTGCGATGCAGGGCGAGTCCATGCTGGTCTCGCAGGTGATCAAGGCCAATGGCGGCAAGCTGCTGATCCAGGCCATCGAGGTCGAACGCCTGTTCGCCTGGGTGGTGGATGGCAGCGTACCGCAGCCGCCTGCGCTGGAACTGGTGACACAGGCCTCAACCACTCCCCTGGCGGCGCAGAAGGAGGCCCTGCTGGCAGCCTGACCCGGCCCGCATCGGTAACAAGCCGGCATGCCGTCCGTGTAAGATAGCGGACGGCATTTTTCACTTCAGGAGACCGAACCACCATGAGCCTGCGCATCATCGCCACCGGCGGCACCTTCGACAAGCACTACAACGAGATCGCAGGCGAGCTCGGTTTCGGCGCCAGCCACCTGCCGCAAGTGATCGCACGCGCGCGCATCACCTCCGAAGTCGTGCTGGAGGAACTGCGCCTGCTCGACTCGCTGGAGATGCAGGACGCCGACCGCCAGCGCATCCTGGCTGCCTGCCAGGCCGCGACCCAGCGCGCCATCGTCATCGTGCACGGTACCGACACCATGCAGCAGACCGCCCAGGTACTGGGTCAGGCGCTGCACGACAAGACGGTCGTGCTGACCGGCGCCATGATCCCCTACGAGATCGCCAATTCCGACGCCCAGTTCAATTTCGGTTTCGCCTGCGGCGTCGCGCAGGTACTACCTGCAGGGGTCTATGTGGCGATGAATGGCCGCATCTTCGCCTGGAACAAGGTCGCCAAGAATCGCAGCGCGGGTGTGTTCGAGCCGCTCTGAGCGCGCCCGCCTCAGTGCGCTGATGACGGCCGGTGAGCCCACTGGCGGCAGAAGTCCAGCAGCTTGCCCAGGCTGGGCGAGGGTGCGCGATGCCGGCTGACCACCATGTAGAAGTGCCGGCGCAGGGTCGGCAGCGGCGTGGCCAGCTCGACCAGCTTGCGCGACTCGATCATGTCCTGCACCACCGAGCGTGACAGGCAACTGATGCCCAGCCCCTCGGCGGTGGCGCGCTTGATCGCCTCGGAATTGCCGAACTCGAACGAGGACGGCAGGTAATGCAGATAGGGAATCAGCGCATGCTCGACCGCCTCGCGCGTGCCGGAACCGGCCTCGCGCAGGAGCCAGTCGGCCTCGCGCAGCATCTTCAGGCTGATCTTGCGTGCTGGCCGCAGGATGGGATGACGCGGCGCGGCCACCACGATCAGTTCATCGGTCATCCATGGCTCGACCTCGACATCGTCGGCGTGGCAGGGCCCTTCGATCAATCCCGCATCGACCTCGAAATTGACCACGGCATCGACGATATCGGCAGTATTGGCCACCAGCGCCCGTACCCGCGCACCGGCATGGTCCTTGCGATAAGCCGCGATCATGGCCGGCAACAGGTAGCTGCCGATGGTGGTGGAAGCGCCGATGTGCAATTCGCTGCCCGCCGACGGATCGGCAAACTGGCGCTCGATGGTCTGGGCGGCGTCGAGCATGTGACGTGCCTGCGGCAGCAACTGACGGCCACTGTCGTTCAACACCAGGCGCTTGCCGACGCGGTCGAACAATTGCACGGCCAGCAGATGCTCCAGTTCATTGAGCGCGGCACTGGCCGCCGATTGCGACAGCGCCACCATGCTGGCTGCCGCCGTGGTGGAGCCGGACTGCGCCACCGCCAGGAAGATCTGCAATTGCCGCAATGTGATTTTCATCCTGCCCTGTTCTCCGCGACCATGTTCCCGACCTGCGGGACGACTTTTCAACCTACCTGTTAAATAGGTAGATATTAACAAAATAACGCGTTTTTCTTTTAAATTCATCGCGCGTAAAGTGCACGCATCGACAGCCCAACCCCACGTGGAGAGCATCATGCGTAGCGCCGCCCAGACTTCCCCCCTGCATCCCGCCCTCGCCGGCCTGGCGCTTTCGGGCGCGGTGGCCTGGGCCGCCATGGGTCTGGGCGACATCGGCTGGCTGCAGGCGCATGGCTTCTCGGCGCTGACGGTGGCCATCGTGCTGGGCATCGTCATCGGCAACACGGTCTACCCGCGCCTGGGCGCGGTCTGCGGCGAGGGCGTGCGCTTTTCCAAGCAAACCCTGTTGCGGGCCGGCATCATCCTCTATGGCTTTCGCCTGACCTTCCAGGATATCGCCCATGTCGGCGTGGCCGGTGTGGTCATCGATGCGGCCATGCTGCTGTCCACCTTCGGCCTGGCCTGGCTGGTCGGTACCCGTGTGCTCAAGCTGGATCGCGATGCGGCCTTGCTGATCGGCGCCGGCAGCTCCATCTGCGGCGCTGCCGCCGTCATGGCCACCGAGCCGGTGCTACGCGCACGCAGCGAGCAGGTCACGGTGGCGGTCTCGACCGTGGTGATCTTCGGTTCGCTGGCGATCTTCCTCTATCCGCTGCTCTACACGCTGCAAGCCGAGCCGGTCTGGGGTATGCGCCTGCCTGACTTTGGCGTCTATATCGGCTCCACCGTGCACGAAGTGGCACAGGTACTGGCGGCAGCCCGCTCCATCGACCAGCACACCGCCGATGTCGCGGTGATCACCAAGATGGTCCGCGTGATGATGCTGGCGCCCTTCCTGCTGATGCTGTCGATGAAGGCCGGTCGCCACGACAGCGGTCATCAGCAGCAAAGCAAGCTGTCGATCCCCTGGTTCGCCTTCGCTTTCATCGGTGTGGTGGTGCTGAACTCCTTCTTGCCGCTGCCGGCCACACTCAACCGGGTCGTGCTGCAAGCCGATACCTTCATGCTGGCCATGGCCATGGCCGCGCTGGGTCTGAGCACCCACCTCTCGGCGCTGCGCAATGCCGGCATCAAGCCGATGATCCTGGGCGCGGTGCTGTTCGGCTGGCTGGTGGTCGGTGGCGCGCTGGTCAACGGGGCATTGGGACGGCTGCTGACCTGATTCAGTACGAATAAAAAACGCGGACCAACGGTCCGCGTTTTTTTTCATGCCGCTGCATCTTGCGCAGTGCTCAATGCAAGGCCCCGCGCTGGGTCATCTCGCGGATGATGCGGATGGTATCGATGTCGGCTTCCTGGTAGGCCGAGCGGCGGAAATTGTCATAGAAGGCTTCGCTGCCGTCGATGTCCTCGGGCTTGCCATCGTCGTACTCGAAGCGCACGAACAGCACATCGGTCTGCGGTTCCTCGATGGTCATGCTCATGCGCGAGGCCGGGATCTCACCCTGCGCCGGCACTTCGTAGATGACCTGGATCTGCGGCAGGTAGATCACCTTGTCCTGGATCACCAGGTCGCCATAGCGCAGGGAACGCTGCACGCTGTCCATGCTCTTCTCGGAGAGCTGGCAATCGTCCAGGTGAGGCATGAACAGGCGCGGCGACTCGGCGCGCAACACCAGGCCGCGCCACAGCTGTTCGCGGGTCAGGGAATCGATCAGCGGATTGAGCGGATCGTTGATCTGGATGAGATGGTTGAATTTCATGATGGCACTCTGATGCGCACACGCGCGGATAAATGTTGGGCCTGCCTGTCGCCGGTCCGATGTGGCCATTGTCCCACAGGGAGGCCTCCCCCGGGCTGCTACAATGGCGCCTCTTTTCCCCCTGCCGATGCCCACGCTATCCGTATGTCCGCCCCCTCCTTCGGCCTGAACAAACCGCAAAGCGAAGCCGTCCACTACATGGCCGGCCCTTGCCTGGTGCTGGCCGGCGCCGGCTCGGGCAAGACGCGCGTGATCACGCAGAAGATCGCGCACCTGATCGAGAACTGCGGTTACGAATCGCGCAACATCGCCGCGCTGACCTTCACCAACAAGGCCGCGCTGGAAATGCAGGAACGCATCGCCAAGCTGTTGAAGGACCCCAAGCAGGCCAAGCACCTGACGGTGTCGACCTTCCACTCGCTAGGCGTGAAGATCTTGCGGCAGGAGTCCAAGCATCTGGGGTTGAAGGACCGCTTTTCAATCATGGACAGCGACGATTGTTTTTCCCTGGTGCAAGAGCTGGCGGTGACCACCGACAAGGCCATCATCCGCGGCATCCAGAATGCCATCTCGCTGTGGAAGAACGGCCTGGTCGATCCCGACCTGGCCGAGAAGAACGCCCGCACCGAAGACGAAGCCCAGGCTGCGCGCATCTACCGCAGCTATGTGGCCACGCTCAAGGCCTACCAGGCGGTCGATTTCGATGACCTGATCCGCCTGCCGGTGGAGCTGTTCCGCAGCAACGAGGAAGTGCGCGACCGCTGGCAGCGCAAGCTGCGCTACCTCCTGATCGATGAATACCAGGACACCAACACCTGCCAGTACGAACTGGTCAAGCTGCTGGTCACCGGCGTGGGCAAGAAGCCCATGTTCACCGCCGTGGGCGACGACGACCAGGCCATCTATGCCTGGCGCGGCGCCACCATCGAAAACCTCAAGCTGCTGGGCGTGGACTTTCCCAACCTGCACCTGATCAAGCTGGAGCAGAACTACCGCTCCAGCACGCGCATCCTGCAGGCGGCCAACGCGGTGATCTCCAACAATCCCAAGCTGTTCGACAAGACGCTGTGGTCCGAGCACGGCCTGGGCGATCCCATCAGCGTGATGGCCATGGATGACGAGGAAGCCGAAGCCGACCAGATCGCCATCACCCTCTCGGCCCACCGCTTCGAGCGGCGCGCCAAGTTCGCCGACTACGCCATCCTGTATCGCGGCAATCACCAGGCGCGCATACTGGAAAAGTCGCTGCGCCGCGAACGCATTCCCTACGTCATGTCGGGCGGCCAGAGCTACTTCGACCGCGCCGAGATCAAGGACATCATTGCCTACCTGCGCCTGATCGCCAACCAGGACGACGACCCGGCCTTCATCCGCGCCGTCACCACGCCGCGCCGGGGCGTCGGCCAGGCCACGCTGGAAGTGCTGGGCACGCTGGCCGGGCAATGGCAGTGCTCGCTGTTCGAAGCCGTCTACAAAGGCGGACTGGAAGACAAGCTGACCGACCGCCAGCTGCTGCCGCTGCGCAAGTTCTGCGACTTCATCAACGCGCTGGAGTCGCGCGCCACCCGCCCCGGCCCCTCCGGCAGCGGCGCCGAGGCCGGCCGCGTGCTGGACGACATGATGGAAGCCATCAACTACGAGTTCTACCTCTACGACAGCTTCGAGGAACGTGCCGCCCAGGCGCGCTGGCAGAACGTGGTCGACTTCATCAACTGGCTGAAGGAACGCGCCTGCGGCGGCCGCGATGGCGACGGCGAAGAAAAGAACCTGCTGGAAATCACCCAGATGGTGGCCCTGATGAGCATGCTCGAAGGCCGCGACGAGGAGCAGGATGCGGTACGCATGTCGACCCTGCATGCTTCCAAGGGATTGGAATTCCCCCACGTGTTCCTGGTGGGCGTGGAAGAGGGCATCCTGCCGCACAAGGGCGATCCCGACACGCCGCCCGAGGAGGCCGCGGCGCGCGTGGAAGAAGAGCGCCGCCTGATGTACGTGGGCATCACCCGCGCCCAGCGCTCGCTGCACCTGTCCTGGTGCAAGCGCCGCAAGCGCGCCAAGGAAGTGATCGAGTGCCAGATCTCGCGCTTCGTCAAGGAAATGCGCCTGGACGAAGGCGAAGCCCCGCCCAAGGAAGACGAGAAGATCACGCCCCAAGCACGCCTGGCCAATCTCAAGGCCCTGCTGCAGAAGCCCCGGACCAACCCCGAGGGCGGTTGAGGCAAGCGACCGTGCCAGACGGCGAAAGCCGCCCAGGCGTGGCAAAAAACCGCCATGCTGCGCATTTATTGTGCATTTTTGACGGCAAACTGCACGCTGCGGCCGCCTCGCGGTTTACAATGCGGCCTGCAAAAAAATCCCCGAGTTTCACCGGAGCAACACCGGCCACCGCGCAAGCCGCGCGGCCCGCCCTGTTCCGTTCCACCATTCCAGACAAGGAAATCCGCAAGATGATCAAGATGTTCTCCCGCCACGCCCGCGCGCTGGCGCTGACCGCCGGCTTCGTCGGCATGCTGGGCCTGGCCGCCTGTGGCAAGCAGGAAGACAAGAGCGCCGCCGCTGCCGCGCCGCAAGCCGCCGCCCCTGCCCGCGTCTATGTGGTGGGTGTGGAATCGGCCTATGCGCCCTTCTCCTCGGAAAACGAACAGAAGGAAGTGGTTGGCTTCGACATCGACATCATGAAGGCCCTGGCCAAGAAGATCGGCATCGAAGTCAAGTTCGTGCCGACCCCGTTCGAAGGCTTCTTCAACTTCCTGGCCCAGGGTGACCGCGACCTGCTGATCTCGGCCATCACCATCACCGACGAGCGCAAGAAGTCGGTGAGCTTCTCGGACCCGTACTTCGTGGCGACCCAGACCATCGCCCTGCCGGCCGCCGACACCAAGGTCAGCAAGATGGATGACTTGAAGCCCCTGACCGTGGGCACCCAGAGCGCCACCTCCGGCGACGAGCTGGTGCAACAGGTGCTGGGCAAGAACAGCGCCAAGATCAAGCGCTTCGACTCCACCCCGCTGGCCCTGAAGGAGCTGGAAAGCGGCGGCGTCGATGCGGTCGTGGCCGACGAACCGGTGGTGAAGAACTACATCGCCAACAACCCCAACAGCAAGCTGCGTACCGTGACCGACCCGAGCTTCCCCAAGGAAGACTACGGCATCGCCGTGCGCAAGGATGATCCGGAACTGCTGGCCAAGATCAACAAGGGCCTGGCCGACATGAAGGCCGATGGCAGCTTCGCGGCCATCAGCGCGCAATACTTCGGCAAGTAAGCAGCCAGCAAGCGGCAAGCAAGCAGCAAACGCACTACCATGACGGCGGCATGATGCCGCCGTCATGTCTTTCCAGAATCCGTTTTTTTTCACCCACCAATCGAGTCCGACATGGATTTCCGCTGGAGCATCATCCAAGGCTATGCGCCGCTGTTCGCCAAGGGCGTTCTCATGACCTTGCAGGTGTCGCTGATCAGTATCGTGATCGGCACCGTGATCGGTCTGCTGGTGGGCATGCTGCGCCTGGCCGAAGTGCAACACGGCGCCTGGAAGTGGCCGCTGAAGTGCCTGCGCTGGCTGGCCGGCTTCTACGTGGCCTTCTTCCGTGGCACGCCGCTGTTCGTGCAGATCATGCTGATCCACTTCGCGCTCATGCCGGTACTGGTGCAGCAGGAACATGGCCTGCTGATCAGCGGTGAACTGGCGCGCGCCATCAAGCAGGACTACGGTGCCTTCCTCTCGGGCACGGTGGCCCTGTCGCTCAATGCGGGCGCCTATATCTCCGAGATCTTCCGCGCCGGCATCCAGTCCATCGAGCGCGGCCAATCCTACGCTGCCGCCAGCCTGGGCATGAACTACGGCCTGACGATGCGCTACGTGGTGCTGCCCCAGGCCTTCCGCCGCATGCTGCCGCCGCTGGGCAACGAAGCCATCACCCTGCTGAAGGATTCCTCGCTGGTCTCGGCCATCGGCCTGGCCGAACTGGCCTATGCGGCCCGTACCGTGGCCGGCACCTATGCCCGCTACTGGGAACCGTATATCACCATCTCCGTGCTGTATTTCTCCATGACCATCTGCCTGGCGCTGGTGGTGGCACGACTGGAAAACAAGTACAGCGCCCCCCACCGCCGCTGATCTGCGCTGTTGTGCGTGCGCCAGGCGCGCGCGGGCGGTATCATCGCGCGCATGACTCCGATGCACAACAATTCATCCCCCACCCACGGCCAGCCGCGACGCGTGGCCGTGATCGGCGCCGGCCCGGCCGGCCTGATGGCTGCCGAAGTGCTGGCGCAGCACGGCGCCAGCGTCGACGTCTATGACGCCATGCCCTCGGCCGGACGCAAGTTCCTGCTGGCCGGGCGCGGCGGCATGAACATCACCCATTCCGAACCCCAGCCCGACTTCCTGCCGCGCTACGGCGACCGGCGCGAACAGCTCGCGCCCTTCGTGCGCCGCTTCGATGCGGAGCGCCTGCGCCAGTGGATCCATGATCTGGGCATCGAGACCTTCGTCGGCACGTCCGGCCGGGTCTTCCCGCGCGAGATGAAGGCCGCGCCGCTGTTGCGCGCCTGGCTGCACCGCCTGCGCGAAGCTGGCGTGCGCTTCCACACCCGCCATCGCTGGCTGGGTTGGGACGCTGACGGCGCGCTGCGCCTGGTCAATCCCGACGGCGAGATCGCCATGCGGGCCGATGCCGTAGTGCTGGCCCTGGGCGGTGCCAGCTGGTCGCGCCTGGGTTCGGATGGCGCCTGGGTCCCGTTGCTGCAGGAGCGGCAAGTGGAGGTGGCGCCATTGCTGCCCTCCAATTGCGGCTTCGACCTGGACTGGAGCGAGCACCTGCGCGAGCGCTTTGCAGGCGAGCCGGTCAAGCCGGTGGTGGCCAGCGTGGCCCTGCCCAGCGGCGGCGTGCAGAACCGCCGGGGCGAATTCATCGTCACGGCCCAGGGCATCGAAGGCGGGCTGGTCTATGCCATGTCGGCAGCCCTGCGCGAGAGCATCGCCACCGAAGGCTCGGCGCGCCTGTATCTGGATCTGCTGCCGGACTGGACGCTGGAAAAAGTGGAGGCCGAACTGGCCCATCCGCGTGGTGCACGGTCCATGTCCAGCCATCTGCAAAGCCGCCTGCACCTCAAGGGCGTCAAGGCGGCCCTGCTGCGCGAGATCGTCAGCCGCGACGACTTCACCAATCCCGCCAGGCTGGCCCGTGCCATCAAGGCATTGCCCCTGACGGTACTGCGTCCGCGCCCCATCGACGAAGCCATCAGCAGCGCCGGTGGCGTCAGCTTCGAGGCGCTCGATGATGCGCTGATGCTGCGCGCATTGCCGGGTGTATTCTGCGCCGGCGAAATGCTGGACTGGGAAGCCCCCACCGGCGGCTACCTGCTCACCGCCTGCTTCGCCACCGGTCACGCCGCCGGCAACGGCGCATGGGAATGGCTCAACGCTGCGGACCGCACGGATAAGCTGCCAGCACCTCAACAGGAACAACACAAGTGATCAACGAAGACCGCATCATCGACATCGAAGTGAAAATTGCCCACCAGGAAGACCTGGTGGACGAACTCAACCAGACCGTCTATCGCCAGCAAAAGAAGATAGAGGAACTGGAAATGCTACTGGGCGCGCTGGCCAAGCGCTTCCGGGAACTGGCCGATACCAGCCAGGATCGTGCGGCGGCCAACGAAAAGCCACCGCATTATTGATTCCCGTCTACGCAGGACCAGGAAAATTACTCCGAAGCGTGGACAATCCGACATCGCTTGCGCCTGGGCGGACGTGTAGAATCTTCTTTTTTTGTCCCTGCCCCGGAAGCTTATGTGGTTTAAGAATCTACAGATCTATCGTCTGCCTGCACCGTGGGCGATCAATGCCGACGAACTCGCCTCCCATCTCGCGCCCCAGGCCTTCGCCGCCTGCTCCAGCCTGGAAATGCAGAGCCAGGGCTGGGTCTCGCCGCGCAACAATGACAAGCTGGTCCATGTGGTCAACCGTCAGTTGCTGCTCAAGCTCGATACCGAAAAGAAACTGCTGCCCTCGACCGTGATCAACCAGGTCACCAAGGCGCGCGCGGCCGAGCTGGAAGAACAGCAAGGCTTCCCCCCGGGCCGCAAGCAGACCAAGGAATTGAAGGAACAGGTCACCGACGAACTGCTGCCGCGCGCCTTCTCGGTGGTGCGCAGCACCTGGGTGTGGATCGATCCGGTCAATGGCTGGTTGCTGGTCGACGCCGGCAGCCCCGGCAAGGCCGAGGAAGTGTTGAAGCTGCTCTTCAAGGCGATCCCCAAGTTCCCGCTGGAAACGCTGCGCACGGTGATGTCGCCGGGTGCGGCCATGACCGACTGGCTGGCCAGCGACGAGGCGCCTAACAGCTTCACCGTCGACCAGGATACCGAACTGCGTTCGACCGCCGAGAGCAAGGCCACGGTGCGCTACGTGCGCCATGCGCTGGAAGCCGAGGACATCCGTCGTCACATCGAGGCCGGCAAGCAATGCACGCGCCTGGCGCTGACCTGGGCCGACAAGGTCTCCTTCGTGCTGACCGAGAACCTGTCGGTCAAGCGCATCGCGCCGCTGGACGTGCTCAAGGAAGACAGCGAGATCGCCGGCAAGAACGACGACGAGCGCTTCGATGGCGACTTCATGCTGATGACCGGTGAATTGTCCAAGCTGCTGGCCGCCCTGGTCGATGCACTGGGTGGACAGTTGAAGGAAAACGACGGCGCCCTGGCGCGCGCGGCCTGATCCAGCATTGCAAGCGGCCGGTGGCCGGATGAAAAACGGGAGCTCTGGCTCCCGTTTTTTTATGCCGGCAATGAGGGCTCAGGCGCCCCATCGACCGGTTTGATCAAGACACTCTCCAGCGGCAGCATCGCATGACCCAGCGTGGCCGCCAGGCGCGCGCTGGAGACGCCATCGCGCGCCCCCAGGGCCAGGCCATTGAGGAAACTGGTATAGAAATCCCCCAGCGCGGTGACATCGGCGTCGGCCCGGATCTCGCCCTCGCGCTGCGCCTGCAGCAGGCGGGCACGGATCTCGTTGCGGCGCTTGTGCCGGCGCTGCGACATGGCATCGCTGTGCTCGCTGTTCTCGGGCGCGCAGTTGATGGCCGAGATCACCACCATGCATCCCTTGCCTACCGGCAAACCGGGCACTGTCGATTTTCCCGAATACATGCGCACGCTGGCGCGCAGCATGGCGTGCAGGTCTTCGCGGATTCCCTTGCCGGCCTGCAACAGCCGTAGTGGTTCGGCACTGATCGTGCGCGAATACAACTCTACGGCCTCGCGAAACAGGGCATTCTTGTCGCCAAAGGCAGCATACAGGCTGGGCGCCTTCACGCCGATGGCCTCGGTCAGGTCGGCCATGGTGCTGCCTTCGTAGCCCTTGCTCCAGAAGACCTGCATGGCCAGGTGCAGCGCCTGCTCGCGGTCGAAGCTGCGCGGGCGGCCGCGGGTTCGTATCATCGGTGTCCTTTGCGGGGTATTACCCCTTGCGGTAATGGATTCGTCAGGCAGTGTAGTTTATTTTAATTCGCATTACAAAATATTCGATTGCCCCTTGAATATCGTGCCCATCACTCCTATTATCTAATGCTCATTACATAAATAAATGTGTAACGAGCAAAACATCAACCTGTCACCAGACCAAGCAAGCCTGATGGCGCGCTTGAATAAAAACATTTGACGGCACCCATCGAAAGGACATGCCATGAGCCGCAAGACCCGAATAGAAAACTACCGCAACATCGGTATCAGCGCCCACATCGACGCGGGCAAGACCACGACCACCGAGCGCATTCTTTTTTATACGGGTGTGAACCACAAGATCGGCGAAGTGCATAATGGTGCGGCCACCATGGACTGGATGGAGCAGGAGCAGGAGCGCGGCATCACCATCACCTCGGCCGCCACCACCGCCTTCTGGAAAGGCATGGCCGGCAACTACCCCGAGCATCGCATCAACATCATCGACACCCCTGGCCACGTGGACTTCACCATCGAGGTGGAACGCTCCATGCGCGTGCTCGATGGCGCGGTGATGGTGTATGACTCGGTGGGTGGCGTGCAGCCGCAGTCGGAGACCGTCTGGCGCCAGGCCAACAAGTACAAGGTGCCGCGCATTGCCTTCGTCAACAAGATGGACCGCATCGGCGCGGACTTCTTCCGCGTACAGCGCCAGATCGAGGAACGCCTCAAGGGTAAAGCCGTCCCCATCCAGATTCCGGTGGGCGCCGAAGATCATTTCTCGGGCGTGATCGACCTGGTCAAGATGAAAGCCATCATCTGGGACGAGGCCAGCCAGGGTGTGCTGTTCAAGTACGAAGACATCCCGCTGGAGCTGGAAGAGACCGCCCGCGAATGGCGCGACCGCATGGTCGAGCAGGCCGCCGAGGCCAACGAGGAATTGCTGGAGAAATATCTCTCCGGCAATCCCCTCACCGAAGAGGACATCAAGCGTGGCCTGCGCCTGCGCACGGTGGCCAACGAGATCGTGCCGATGCTCGCTGGCAGCGCCTTCAAGAACAAGGGCGTGCAAGCCATGCTGGATGCGGTGATCGACTACCTGCCCTCGCCGGTGGATGTGCCGGCCATTGCCGGTCACGGCGAGGACGACAGCGAGATCGAACGCCATCCGTCGGACGAGGAACCGTTCTCGGCGTTGGCCTTCAAGATCATGACTGACCCGTTCGTGGGGCAGCTGACCTTCTTCCGCGTGTATTCCGGCATCGTCAATTCGGGCGACACGGTCTACAACCCGGTCAAGAGCAAGAAGGAACGCCTGGGTCGCATCCTGCAGATGCATGCCAATGAACGCAAGGAGATCAAGGAAGTCTTCGCCGGCGACATCGCCGCCGCCGTGGGTCTGAAGGACGTGACCACCGGCGACACGCTGTCGGACCCGGAACACCCGATCATCCTGGAACGCATGATCTTCCCCGAGCCGGTGATCTCGCAGGCAGTCGAACCGAAGACCAAGGCCGACCAGGAAAAGATGGGCATCGCGCTCAACCGCCTGGCGCAGGAGGATCCATCCTTCCGCGTGCATACCGACGAGGAATCGGGCCAGACCATCATGTCGGGCATGGGCGAGCTGCACCTGGAAATCCTGGTGGACCGCATGAAGCGCGAGTTCAACGTCGAGGCCACCGTCGGCAAGCCGCAGGTGGCTTACCGCGAGGCGATCCGCAAGGGCGTCGAGGATGTCGAAGGCAAGTTCGTCAAGCAATCCGGCGGACGCGGTCAGTATGGCCATGTGGTGATCAAGCTGGAACCGCAACCGGCTGGCAAGGGTTATGAATTCGTCGATGCCATCAAGGGTGGCGTGGTGCCGCGCGAATTCATTCCGGCCGTCGACAAGGGCATCCAGGAATCGCTCAAGGCGGGCGTGCTGGCGGGGTATCCGGTGGTGGACGTGAAGGCCACGCTGACCTTCGGCTCGTATCACGACGTGGACTCCAACGAAAACGCCTTCCGCATGGCCGGCTCGATGGCCTTCAAGGAAGCCATGAAGCGCGCCGGCCCCATGCTGCTGGAGCCGATGATGCAGGTCGAGGTGGAAACGCCCGAGGAATTCATGGGCAACGTGATGGGCGACCTGTCCTCGCGGCGCGGGATGGTGCAGGGCATGGAAGACATGGTCGGCGGCGGCAAGCTGGTGCGCGCCGAGGTGCCGCTGTCGGAAATGTTCGGCTACTCGACCACGCTGCGTTCCCTCTCGCAGGGACGTGCCACCTACTCGATGGAGTTCAAGCACTATGCCGAGGCGCCGCGCCAGGTGGTGGAACAGCTCAGCGGAAGCAAGGGTCGCAGCTGATTGCCTGATCTGACCACGCAATAAGGGCTCAACGCCGGGAAGCAACAAAGCCGGGACATCTTGCGATGTCCCGGCTTTTCTTTTTCAGGTGAACATGTCGGGCTGGGTCGCCACCAGATCGTCGTAGATGGGTTGGAAGTGCAGCCAGCCGATGTAATCACTACCAACGTGCTCTCGGCTGTAGCGGGCCTTGTCTTCGGGCACCAGGCGCGGCGTCTGGCCGCTGGCGGCGATGAGCAGCTGTTGCTTGCAGCAGCGTTCCAGGGCGATGAACCAGAAGGCGGCTGATTCGATGCTGTGGCGGCTGGCGGTCAACAGGCCGTGGTTCTGGTGGATGGCGGCCTTCACGCCGGCAAAGGCATTGGCCACGCGATGCCCGGCCTTGACCTCGACGGCGACCTGGCCGGCCTCGTCGCCGATGACCACGTGGTCTTCGAAGAAGGCGGCGGCATCCTGGCTGATCGGCAGCAACGGCTGACCCAGCGTGGAGAAGGCGGTGCCGTATTCGGTATGGGCGTGGCACATGGCGACGATCTCGGGATGCGCTTCATGCACGGCGGCGTGCAACACGAAGCCAGCGCGGTTGACGGCGTAATCGCCCTCGACCACGCGACCTTCGTGATCCACCAGGATCAGGTTGGAAAGGCGCACCTGCCTAAAATGCACGGCCATCGGATTGGTCCAGTACAGGTGGGGACGTTCCGGGTCGCGCACCGTCAGGTGGCCGGCGAAACCATAGTCGAAGCCTTGCTGGGCAAAGGCGCGGCAGGCCGCGACCAGGCGCTTCTTGAGGTGGAGGCGATGCTCGTCGAAGCTCTTGAACTCGGCAATCTCGGGGAAGCTCAGGCCCAATTGCTCGGGCTGGTAGACGGAGGTGCGTTTGACGGTGTCGAGCATGATGCGGTCTCCTGTGATTGGCAATGAAGGGGTACAGGTGGTTTTCCTGATGGCTGGCCGCCATGGTGGCAGTGCGCTCGCGCGTTGACAAAAGACCTGTTTTCACCGATTGTTGAATCAGGCTCAACCATCAGCCCGTTCGCCGCCTATCCCACCACCCACCACCCGCCATGCGCAAACTGCCCTCCTTCTTCTCGCTACGCGCCTTCGAAGCCGCCGCCAGGCTGGGCAGTTTCACGCTGGCGGCGCAGGAGCTGCACCTGACCACGTCGGCCATCAGCCACCAGGTACGTTCACTGGAAGAGTGGTGTGGCAAGGAATTGTTCGTGCGCCAGACCCGGCGGGTGACGCTGACCATGCAGGGCCAGATGTTGCTGGGCAAGCTCACGCCGGCCTTCGATGCCATCGAGGATGCCTGTGCGGTATTTCGCCAGGCCGATGAACAGGCCGTGCTGGCGGTGCATTGCGCCCCCAGCTTTGCCAGCAAGTGGCTGAGTCCGCGCCTGGGGCAGTTCATGCAGGCGCATCCGGCAATCACCCTGCAGATGTCGACCAGCGCCGAGCCCATCGATCTGCAGCGCGATGGCGCCATCGACGTCGATATTGCCTACGGCGCCCCGCCGCATCGAGACGGTGTCATCGTCGAAGCCCTGGGCATGGAGCCGACCGTGCCGCTGTGCGCTCCGGCGCTGCTGCAGCGTCATGCCATCCGGGGGCCGCTGGATCTGCTGGAACTCACCCTGATCGAATCCAAGCTCAATCCGGTGCGTTGGAAGGACTGGTTCGACCTGCACGGCGTGCGTCTGCCGACGCGCGCGCATCCCTCCTTCGATCGCGGCTCGCTGGCAGTGGCCGCCGCCGTGGATGGCCTGGGCGTGGCGCTGGAGACGGCGCGCTTCGCCGAGACCGAACTGGCGCGTGGAGATCTGGTGCGACTGGATGAGACGGTCTTCAAGTCCATCCACAGGGAAATGCACTTCCTTTGTTATCGCAGAGGTGACGCCGGCATGCGGGCGGTGAAGGCGTTCCGGGAGTGGATACGTATGGTCGCCGGCGAACCTGGGGAAGATCCTGCGCGACGCGGCTAGACCGATTTTTTCTGCGCAAAAACAAAAACGCCCCGTTCTTGCGAACGAGGCGTTTTATCTGGCGCAGCGGCAGGGGCTCTCCTACACCAGCGCAGGCCGCGGAATCGCTTGCAAGCGATTCCCTTCTCGCCCCGCCGGGAGCCGCGCAGGCGGCTCCCTCCACTCCGCCCGTTTTTGCTGCGCAAAAACAAAAACGCCTCGTTCTTGCGAACGAGGCGTTTTATCTGGCGGAGCGGACGGGGCTCGAACCCGCGACCCCCGGCGTGACAGGCCGGTATTCTAACCAACTGAACTACCACTCCTAAAACCGTCTCAGCTGTCTTTGCTTGCTGAAAGATCGCTATTATAGGAGAGGGTTTTTCAAAAAGCTAGGGCTTTTTAAAAAAATTGCGAAATATTTTACGGAGCCGCTTCAAGCCTTGAATTTGCCTTCAAACGCCAGCTTGGACAGCGGCTCACGCGGGCTGGGTGTCTCGCGGGCTTGCAGGCCTTCCGGCAGGATGGACTTGTCGCCCAGCTTGCCCACGACCACCATGGCCTCCACCGCAAACTCGGCCGGCACGTTGAGCTCGGTGCGGGCCTTCTCCTTGTCGAAACCGGCCATGCCATGGGCGTGCCAGCCCGACAGCGTGGCTTGCAGGGCCAGGTAGCCCCAGGCCGAGCCGGTGTCAAAGGAGTGGGTCGGCGCCGGCACGGCTTCGGTGGCACCCGGCGGGACCATCACGGTACGCGACAGCACCACGATCAGCAGCGAGGCCTTGTCGGCCCAGGCACGGTTGAATTCATTCAACAGGCCCAGCAGGCTGTCCCACGCCGGCGTGCCGCGACGTGCATAGACAAAACGCCAGGGCTGGGCATTGAAGGCGGACGGCGCCCAGCGGGCGGCTTCCAGGAAGGTCAGCGCGGTCTCTTCGGAGATGTCGACACTGGTGAAAGCGCGCGGCGACCAGCGCTGGGTGAATTGCGGATCGATGGGGTAGTCAGCTTGACGTGGATTGGCGGACATCTTGTTTTCCTGTCGATGAAAATGATGAAGGGGGAAATCAGGCAGCAGGCATATTAGCAGCGCAACATCTTTCCTGCTGGGCGCCATAAAAAAACCCGCGCACCTTGCGGCGGCGGGTTAAATCCAATTCTCAGGGGTGATGAATTGGAGGGGGAGGACCTTCAGAATATCCAGGGCTCCGTTCCATCTCCAAGCTTTTTACACGCTGTAACATCCGTTGCATTTGTGCCGGCTTGTCGCAGGTGTTTGTCAGGATGGCGAATTCCTCGCCAAGTCGGTTTTATTGCCAGCGTCAGTCGCCCTCCGGCGCTCTTCATGCGCCTGCGCAGCCCGCTCCCAGCTTGGCCTCTGTATTTCGCCAATCCTTATTGACGCTGCGGCAAATGGCATTTTTCGTCGATTAATCTGACAAATTGCTGACGTAACTTAGCCTCATTTATGAAAGCTTCCTGACAAATAGGCGACAAAGCCGCAAGATATCGCCATTGGCACATGGGTTGCTATGAGAGATCTGCACTTCTTGTAACTCCCCTCATCTCTTCAAGGAGCTTTCATGCAATTCAAGAAACTGAGCCTGGCCTGCCTTGCGACTATGGCCATTTCCATTCCCGCACAAGCCACTCCGATGCCCGCCGAGATGGTCAATAACGGCAGCTTCGAGACCGGCGATCTGAGCGGATGGACGATGACCGGAAGGACCGACCATGTTGGCGTCGACACCAACTTCCACGGCGGGCGTTACGGCTTACACCTCAGTGCTATCGGCGCCGATACATTCCTGTCCCAATTACTCAATACCGTTGCGGGTGTTCACTACCAGTTGAGCTATTGGATGAGCAACGACAGTACATCGACACCGAATGATTTCAGCGTCGCCATCGGCGGCAATACGCTCTTCAGCGCCATCAGTCTCGCCGCACAAACCTTCACCCGCTACAGTTTCGATTTCATCGGCACAGGCCATGACGTGCTGCAATTTGCAGTCCGGCACGATCCATCCTACTTCCATCTGGATGACGTCTCCGTCACCGCGAGCGGCGCCGACATTCCCGAACCGGGCAGCCTCGCTTTGCTCGGTATCGGACTGACCGCCCTGGGCCTGCGTCGGCACAGGAAATGCTAAGCAATGAGTGGGTGGGAGGCCCTGCCGCGACAACCGCCGAGTTGACCTCGCCCCACATCCGAAATGCCCTGTGACCTACTGGACAATCTGTCATGACACAGCTCACGCGTATGCCCCGTCATTCAAACAAGGATCTCCCGAACACCCTGCGCATGCGCAAGATCCTGCGCATGCTCATGCTGGCGCTCGTCGTCGCATTGCCAATTGCATCGCTGGCGCAGGCGTCGATCATCACCACCAGCTTCGCAGGCATCGGCCCGCGACAGCTCGATGGCGCCAGCATCGGCGACTGGACCTTCGGGGGCGATTGGGAGGCGTTCAACGCTGACGACAGGAAAATGCCGGCCATGAATGCAGGCAGCCGTACCCACTCCATCAGCTACAACAACGGCCTGTTCAACTTCCAGTCCATGTCGCTGGGCGGTCGGACATGGGACGGCGTACACACGGGCCGCTATCGCGTCGCCCGCCAATTCGTGCTCAACTTCAGCTTCCTCGACGAAGGGGGGCACACCCTCCTCTCCGACAGCATGACCCTGCCCAACTCGGACGCCTTTCTCACCTACACCAAGCGCGTGGCGGGCGTGCATGCCATCCTGTTCAGGCCCAGCGGTGGCAGCTTTGACGCGGACGGTCAATGGGGGAATGACTTCGTGCCGCGCCTGGCCAGCATCACCAGCAGCGAGGTGCCGGAACCGGCTTCGGTGCTGCTGTTGGCGACCGGCCTGATCACCCTGATGGTCCTGCGCACAGGCAGCCGTGACTAAGACTGGTGGGCGTCAATGAAAACGGGGGCCTCGCCCCCCGGAGTGATATGAGTTTTGCGAACAAGTCAGACAAGCGTATCTTCCAGTCGGCTCCGACCTGGTTGAGCATATAACCGTCGGAATTTTTTACAAGAAACAAAAAAAACGACGTAAGTACTTGATTTTATGGCATGGCCCAAAGTTTGCTTAACATCTTGTTATCAATTATTTTCAAAGATTAACAAGGAGTCCAAAATGACATTCAAGAAAGCGATTCTCGCGCTCGCCATCGCCCTGGGCATCACCACTTCGGCACATGCTACGTTGCTGACATTTGAAAACGTCGGCGGTGGCAGTTACACGGCCCTCGGCAATTCCTATGAAGGGTTCTCCTGGTCTAATGCCAATGCCATTCTGGCTTCTGCTTTTTCGGGCTTCCAGGGAATTCCCCAGGGCCTCATTTCCGGCACCCACGTCGTCATCAATGGCACCTTTGGCCAAAGCTCGTTCAGCTCGGCCAATCTGTTCTCCTTCAATAGCGGTTATTTCACCTCTTTTGACGGAAGCGGAACGCAGCTGACGGTGGAAGGATGGGTTAATAACGTTCTCGTCGGTGTGCAGCACTTCAATATTTCCGACCGATTCGCCACTTTCATTTCCTTTGACCAGAGCATCTTCGGTAGCGTCAACAAGGTCACATTCAACAACAACCCTAACGCCCTGGTATTCGACAACCTGACCGTCAACGGTGCAACCAATGTTCCGGAACCTGCCAGCCTGGCCCTTCTCGGGCTTGGTCTTGCCGGCCTGGTGGTGAGCCGCCGCAAGAATAAGCAGCAGTAAGACCGCGTTACCCAGACAAAGGGTCGGCTAGTCCGACCCTTTTCTTTTGGGGTAGAGAAACCACCTCCGGAGCGTATCGCTTCCGACCCTGCAGGTGCTGCCCACAAAAAAACCCGCGGTGAGGCGGGTCTGCTTGGCTTGCGTGCAAGGCTTCGGAGCAGGCTGGATTGTTTGCTATTTCCCGATACAGAAGCGCGAGAAGATCACCCCCAGCAGATCATCCGGCGTGAACTTGCCGGTGATGCTGGAGAGCCGCTCCTGAGCCAGTCGCAGCTCTTCGGCGAAGAGATCCAGCGCATGCTCGCCCGCTTCGTTATCCAGTGCGGCATGGGCTGCCGCATGCGCCAGGTGTTCGTCGGCCGCCTTCAGGGCCAGCAGATGGCGCTCGCGCGCCAGGTAGCGCGACTCCACCGTCTGCTGCCAGCCGGCGATGCGCAACAGCTCCGCGCGCAACAGGTCCACGCCCTCCCCTTCGGCAGCCGACAGGTAGACATGGGTGGCGTCGGGCATCGGGTCCACTGCCGGCTTGTGGCCGGAACGGTCGATCTTGTTCCAGATGCGGATGATGGGTACACCATCGGGGAAGCGCGCGGTGATCTTTTCATCCTCCAGCGTCGGGCCGCGATCGGCGTCCAGCATGTGCAGGATGACGTCAGCCTTGGCCACCTCGGCCCAGGTGCGCTCGATACCGATGCGCTCCACTTCATCGGGGCCACCGTCTTCACCTGCTTCACGAATACCTGCAGTATCGATGATATTGAGCGGCATGCCTTCGATCTGGATGGTCTGGGTCACCTTGTCGCGGGTGGTGCCGGCGATGGGGGTGACGATGGCCACGTCGGATCCGGCCAGCACGTTCAGCAGCGATGACTTGCCCACATTGGGCTTGCCGGCCAGCACGGCATTCAAGCCGTCACGCAGCAGCGCGCCCTGGGCGGCATGCTTGAAGACATCTTCCAGCGTGGCGCGGATGGTCGCCAGTTGACCACGTGCGTCGGACTGCTTGAGGAAATCGATCTCTTCCTCCGGAAAGTCCAGGGTGGCTTCCACCAACATGCGCAGGCGCGTGACCTGATCCACCAGCTCATGGATCACCTTGGAGAAGGCTCCCGAGAGCGACTCCGAAGCCGACTTGGCCGCCGCCTCGGTGGTGGCTTCGATCAGGTCGGCCACGGCCTCGGCCTGGGCCAGGTCGATCTTGTCGTTGAGGAAGGCGCGCTGGGTGAACTCACCCGGCTCGGCCAGGCGCAGGCCGATCTCGGCGCCGGCCTGGACGCAACGCGCCAGCAGCATCTGCATGACGACAGGGCCGCCGTGGCCCTGCAACTCCAGCACGTCTTCACCGGTATAGGAATGCGGTGCCGGGAAATGGATGGCCAGGCCCTGGTCGATGGCGCTGCCATCGGCATTGAGGAAAGGCAGGTAGGTCGCATGGCGCGGCGCCAGGCTGTCGCGGCCGCACAGGGCGCGGATCACCGGCGTGAGGTCACGGCCGGAAATACGGACCACGCCGATGCCGCCGCGCCCGGGGGCGGTCGCGATCGCGGCGATGGGAGAAGAATCGAAAGTCATCTGAGGTGATTGTTGTTGTGTGGTCTATCGTCGCCGCTTCCCTTCCAGGGCGGCTTCATGACAATGTTAAACCTGCCGGCCGGCGACGACCGAAAAAAAACCCGTGGAATCCACGGGTTTTTCCTTTGATGGCCTGCAAGAACCGGCTTGTTACTTGGTCTTGCCGCTCTCGATGTTGCGGGTGATCACCCATTGCTGCGCGATCGACAGGATGTTGTTGGTCACCCAGTACAGCACCAGGCCGGACGGGAAGAAGAAGAACATGAACGAGAACACCAGCGGCATGAACATCATCACCTTGGCCTGGACCGGGTCCGGCGGAGTCGGGTTCAGCTTGGTCTGCAGGAACATCGATGCAGCCATGATGATGGGCAGCAGGCCGATGGGCATGTTGAAGTAAGGGATGGTGCCGAACAGGCGGTCCGGGGCGGTCAGGTCATGCACCCAGCCCAGCCAGGGCGCGCCACGCATTTCCACCGAGGCCAGCAGCACCGAGTACAGCGAGATGAACACCGGGATCTGGATCGCGATGGGCAGGCAGCCACCCAGCGGGTTGATCTTCTCGGTCTTGTAGAGCGCCATCATTTCGCGGTTCATGGCTTGCGGATCGCTCTTGTGACGCTCGCGGATGGCTTGCATCTTGGGCGAGACCGCCTTCATCTTGGCCATGCTGCGATAGCTGGCCGCCGACAGCGGGAAGAAGATCAGCTTGATCAGCACGGTCAGCAGGATGATGGTCCAGCCCCAGTTGCCCACCAGGTTGTGGATGTGGGTCATCAGCCAGAAGATCGGCTCGGCGATCACGGTCAGGTGGCCGTAGTCACGCACCAGGTCCAGGCCCGGAGCGATGGCTTGCAGGGTCTTGGAGACGGTGGGACCGGAGTACAGCTGCGCATCCATGGTCACGCTGGCGTTGGGGGCGATGGTACCCAGCGGCAGGATGGAACCGACCGCGAAGAGCTTGTCGCCCACCTTCTTGCTGAAGATGTCGCGCTGCGCTTTCTCCGGCGGGATGTAGGCCGACACGAAGTAATGCTGCACCATCGCGATCCAGCCATTGTCAGCCTTGGTCACGTGCTGCTGCTTACCGTTGGCGATCTTCTCGAAGTCCAGCTTCTCGAAGTGTTCGCTGTCGCTGTAGACGGCAGGACCGGTGAAGGTGCTGTAGAAGTGCGATTCGCCGCCCGGCTTGTTGTCGTCGCGTACCAGCTGCAGGTACAACGAAGGATTGATGGCCGCGCCGGTGGTGTTGGTCACCGTGTGCTTGACGTCGATCAGGTAGCTGTCGCGCTTGAAGGTATAGGTCTTGGTCAGCTTCACGCCGCCTTGCTCGGCCTGCAATACCAGTTGCACTTCATTGCCGTTGTCCAGCGAGCGCGCGCCGGGCTGGGCCGTGAAGATGGTCTTGTGGTTGGGGAAGGGACCACCGATCAGGCCCGATTCGGCCAGGTAGGTGTGGCCGGCTTCGGAGTCGAACAGGACCACGTTCTTGGTCGGATCGACCACGTCGGGCTGCTTGAGCAGTTCCAGGCGCTTGAGCTCGCCACCCACGGTGTCGATGCTGGCCTTGACCAGGTCGGTGGTGATGACGATGGTCTCACCCTTGGCGGCGACAGCGCTGCCGTCGTTGCCCGGCAGGGCTGCCGGCGTCGACGCGCCGGCTTGCGGCACTGGCGAGCCGGCCGGGCTGGCGGTCGGCGCGGCCGGATTGGCCGCAGCTTGCTCCTGAGTCGGATTGGCCGATGGGAAGAACATCGACTGATGTCCGTTATGGCGCATCCAGCTATCCCAGAGCAGCAGCAGGGAGAAGGAGAATACAACCCACAGGACGGTACGTTTGATATCCATATGCGATATGCGTATTGATGAGTTCAGGAGTGGCTGCAACCGTCAGCGGCCACAGGGAGGGAAACCCGCGCAGCACCCGGCTGCGAGGAAGCATTCGGCAACACGGAGGAAGACGCGCGCGCCAGTTCGGCCTGGGCAGCTGCATCGGCAGCGTGGGCCTCGGCCGAGCCGGGCACCAGGTCCAGTCCGCCGGGATGCCAGGGATGGCATTTGCACAGGCGTTTGCCGGCCAGCCAGCTACCCTTGAGGGCGCCGTGCACGCGCACCGCCTCGGCGGCATAGTCGGAACAACTGGGATAGAAACGGCAATTCTGCCCCAGGAAAGGACTCACTCCCAGCTTGTAGGCACGTAACAGCAGGAGCAAAGGCGTTTTCATCGTTCCTATTTCCTGGCAAACGCTGGCGCGTTCGGCAAAAAGGCGAACAGTTGCGTCAATTCAGCCCGCACCACGGCCTTGAGGGCAGCGGTGCGCGCCGGGTCGCGCTTGCTGTTGAGCGGGCGCGACAGGCGCACGATGCAGTCCACCGCTGGCAGCTCGGCCTGGCGAAACAGCTCGCGCGTGGCGCGCTTGATCGTGTTGCGGGTGACCGCACGGGGCGCCAGCCGCTTGGCCGCCACCACACCCAGGCGGGCTTGTGGCAGGCTGTTGCGGCATGCGTACAACACGAAATGCTCGGTACGAAACACGGGGCGCAAACGAAAAACGGATGAAAACTCATCCGTTTTAACGATTCGCCGATCGCGTGGGAAGTCGCCTGCTAGACGTGCTGGAAGCGGTGAACGGACGTCCGTCACACGAAACGGCAGCGCAGTGTCGTGGCTTAAACTGCAGCCAGACGCTTGCGGCCCTTGGCGCGACGGGCGTTGATCACGGCACGGCCGCCACGGGTTGCCATACGGGCACGGAAACCATGGGTACGCTTGCGACGCACGACGGAAGGTTGGTAAGTACGTTTCATGTTGGACTCGCTAAGTTGGGCTGCCTTGGAGCAAACAGCAAAAATAAATCGGAATTCTGGAACCGCTTTCGGTGTGCCTGTTCCGCATCACCGATGCCCTGCCGCCTGTGTAAGCCGGCAGCCCCTGCATCGCTGACACCATTTGTTGGCCTCCGCCGTCTTCCGGCCCCACTGCCTCGCTTTGCTACGGCATGGATCCGGTCGACAACTGAAACAGCACTGCGACGGCACCGCGCGCAATTCTTCAGATGATGAACCCTGAATTAGACTGCATTTTCTACTTAGCTGTCAATGACTTATCGGCTTTTTGGGCGATCCGCACGCGCTCAGGCCAGGTTTTCGATCAGAATGTGGCAAATTGGCAATTTCCACCCTGGCCGGAGCTGTAAAGTTGCCGATAGGACATGAGCCGTCACGGTCCCTCCGGCAAAACCGCCCGGCCGGAACCGCTGCGCAGCATGCGCGCAACGCATGAGCAAACCCGTAAATCATCTAAAGCGTTTCGAACTGACCCGTGCCTGGCGCGTGCAGAATGAGGCGGATGCGCAACACCTTGGAGGCACTAAGGCCGCGTCATTGAACCGGCGCACCGCGCCTCTCGCCGTCGCGGCCAACACCTGACACGCGACCTGGCACGATTCCAGCTACAGAAAAAGAAGATTGATGACGCAACGCGATAGCCGCGCTGGCCGTGACGAAGACGCGGGGCAGCGCACCTGTCGCGACATGCTGCAACATGCTACCCACGGCGGGATACTGCGCCAGTTCGCGGCGTGTGGCTATCAGGGTTTTCACGATGGCGCGCTGCGCGAAAATAGCGCACTGTGAGGTCAACCACCGTGGCACGCCGCACATTGAAAGAGCATGAGGCAAGCTTGCTTCGCATCGGATGGGATGTATCGCACGCCTTGCGTGAAAAAGTCTCGTCCTCACTGAACCAAGGTTCATAGGTGGGATCACTAGGTGAAAGCAAAAAAGGACTAGAATAAAAACAAGAGATGAATTGATCTTCGCAGCACGCTGTTGATGCTACGGCTTTCAAAGAACACACCGGCAATGACGCTCACCAGAGTCACCGACGCGTTCTTCGATAACCGCAGATGGCAAGTCCAGACATATAAATCTGTTTCGTACTTTTTTCGAGAGCGACGGAGGTGGTATGGATATCTACAGCAGCTTTGCAAGCCGGTTCGACAAGACCAGAGAAGAAGAGTTATCGCTTGAAGAGTATCTGAATCTTTGCAAGAGCGACCCGGCCGTCTATGCATCTGCTGCCGAACGGATGCTGATGGCCATCGGCGAACCCGAAAAGGTGGACACCCGCGAAGATCCCCGCCTCTCGCGCATCTTTGCCAACAAGGTCATCAAGGTGTATCCCGCCTTCAAGGAGTTCTACGGCGCGGAAGAAGTGATCGAGCAGGTCGTGGCCTACTTCCGCCACGCCGCCCAGGGCCTGGAAGAAAAGAAGCAGATCCTCTACCTGCTGGGTCCGGTCGGCGGCGGCAAGTCCTCCATTGCCGAGCGTCTCAAGCAGTTGATGGAGCAGGTGCCCTTCTATTCCATCAAGGGTTCGCCGGTCAACGAATCGCCGCTGGGCCTGTTCGACTACGACGAGGACGGCGCCATCCTGGAAGAACAGTACGGCATCCCGCGCCGCTATCTCAAACCCATCCTCAGCCCCTGGGCCGTCAAGCGCCTGCACGAGTACAACGGCGACATCCGCCAGTTCCGCGTGGTCAAGCGCTATCCGTCCATCCTGCGCCAGATCGGCATTTCCAAGACCGAGCCGGGCGACGAGAACAACCAGGACATCTCCACGCTGGTGGGCAAGGTCGATATCCGCAAGCTGGAGCAGTACTCCCAGGACGATGCCGACGCCTACAGCTATTCGGGTGGGCTGTGCCTGTCCAACCAGGGCCTGCTGGAATTCGTGGAAATGTTCAAGGCGCCCATCAAGGTGCTGCATCCGCTGCTGACGGCCACCCAGGAAGGCAACTTCAAGGGCACCGAAGGTTTCGGTGCGATCCCCTTCGATGGCGTCATCCTGGCCCACTCCAATGAATCGGAATGGAAGGCCTTCCGCAACAACAAGAACAACGAGGCACTGCTGGACCGCATCTTCATCGTCAAGGTGCCGTATTGCCTGCGTGTGTCGGAAGAGATCAAGATCTATGAAAAGCTGATCCGCAGTTCCTCGCTGGCCCAGGCCACGTGCGCGCCGGGTACGCTGAAGATGATGGCCCAGTTCTCCATCCTGACGCGCCTGAAGGAGCCAGAAAACTCCAGCCTCTTCTCCAAGATGCAGGTCTACGATGGCGAAAACCTGAAAGACACCGACCCCAAGGCCAAGTCCTATCAGGAGTATCGCGACTATGCCGGCGTGGACGAGGGCATGAACGGTATCTCGACGCGCTTTGCCTTCAAGATCCTCTCGCGTGTGTTCAACTTCGACACCACCGAGGTGGCGGCCAATCCGGTGCATCTGATGTATGTGCTGGAACAGCAGATCGAACGCGAGCAGTTCCCGCAGGAGGCCGAGCAGAAGTACCTGTCCTTCGTCAAGGACACGCTGGCCTCGCGCTATGCGGAATTCATCGGCAAGGAGATCCAGACCGCCTACCTGGAGTCGTATTCGGAATATGGCCAGAACGTCTTCGACCGTTACGTGACCTATGCCGACTTCTGGATCCAGGACCAGGAATACCGCGATCACGACACCGGCGAGAGCTTCGACCGCGCGGCCCTGAATGCGGAACTGGAAAAGATCGAGAAGCCGGCCGGCATCAGCAATCCCAAGGACTTCCGCAACGAGATCGTCAACTTCGTGCTGCGCGCACGGGTCAACAACGGTGGCAAGAACCCGCTGTGGACCAGCTATGAAAAGCTGCGCGTGGTGATCGAGAAGAAGATGTTCTCCAACACCGAAGACCTGTTGCCGGTGATCTCCTTCAATGCCAAGGGTTCCACCGAGGAAATGCAGAAACACGAAGACTTCGTCAATCGCATGGTCAGCAAGGGATACACGCCCAAGCAGGTGCGCCTGCTGTGCGAATGGTACCTGCGCGTGCGCAAGTCCTCGTAAGCGCCGCATGCGCGCACCGGCCCGGAGACGGCTGCGGTGCGCCATGCGACTCCTCGGCGTCGTCCGCCGCGAGGCGGACCGCCGACCACTAGCAGGAGAGACGAGTGCTGCATCAGATCATCGACCGCAGGCTGGCTGGCAAGAACAAGAGCATCGCCAACCGGGAGCGCTTCCTGCGGCGCTTCAAGGGGCATATACAACGTTCGGTGGCGGACGCCGTGCGCGACCGCAGTATTACCGATCTCGAAAAATCCAAGAGCATCAGCATCCCGCGCAAGGATGTCTCCGAACCCTTCTTCCATCACGGACGGGGCGGGCGGCGCGAGGCTGTGCACCCGGGCAACCAGGACTACCTGCAGGGTGACCGCATTCCGCGCCAGGGTGGCGGGGGCGGCGGCGGGGGCAGCAGCGCCAGCAACGAGGGCGAAGGCCAGGACGATTTCACCTTCGAGCTGACCCGCGAAGAATTCATGAACTACTTCTTCGAGGACCTGGAACTGCCGCGCCTGGTCGAAACCAACCTGCTGCAGGTCCCCAACTGGAAGAACCAGCGCGCCGGCTATTCGGTCGATGGCTCGCCCAACAACATCGACGTGGTGCGCTCGCTGCGCTCTTCGCTGGGCCGACGCATCGCCATGGGCGGGCCGCTGCAACGCCAGCTCGACATCGCCGAGGAAACCCTGGCCGAGATGAAGCGCAAGCCGGACGAGCACCAGTCCGACATCAAGCTGCTGGAAGAAGAAGTCCGCCAGCTGCGCGCACGCATCCTGCGCATCCCCTTCATCGATCCCTTCGACCTGCGCTACGTCAATCGTGTACGTCAGCCGCAGCCGTCCAGCCGCGCCGTGATGTTCTGCGTGATGGACGTGTCGGGCTCGATGGACGAGCAGCGCAAGGACTTGTCCAAGCGCTTCTTCATCCTGCTCTATCTCTTCCTGACCCGTAACTACGAGCATATCGAGGTGGTCTTCATCCGCCACCACACCCGGGCCGACGAGGTAGATGAGAACACCTTCTTCCATTCGCAGGAAAGCGGCGGCACGGTGGTCTCCAGTGCCCTGGAGCTGATGCATGACATCATCACCAAGCGTTATTCGCCCAGCGAATGGAACATCTACGGCGCCCAGGCCTCCGACGGCGACAACTGGAACGACGACTCGCCCAAGTGCCGCGAACTGCTGGAGTCGGCCATCCTGCCGCTGACGCGCTATTTCGCCTACATCCAGGTGGCCGAGCCGGAACAAAACCTGTGGACCGAGTACATGCAACTGATCGAGTCGCATCCGCACTTCGCCATGAAGAAGGTGCAATCGGCGGCCGAGATCTATCCGGTGTTCCGCGAACTCTTTGAAAAGCAGGTGCACGCATGAACAGCCGCTTCAAGCATGATCCCCTGCCTTGCCCCTCGGACTGGAGCTTCGAGCTGATCGAGCGCTACAACGAGGAAATCGCCCGGGTGGCCAAGGGCTATGGGCTGGACATCTATCCCATCCAGCTGGAGATCATTTCGGCCGAACAGATGATGGATGCCTATGCCTCGCACGGCATGCCGGTCAATTACCGGCACTGGTCCTACGGCAAGCATTTCATGCTCACCGAGCGCGACTACAAGCGCGGGCAGATGGGTCTGGCCTACGAGATCGTGATCAACTCCGATCCCTGCATCGCCTACCTGATGGAAGAGAACACGATGACCATGCAGGCCCTGGTCATCGCCCATGCGGCCTATGGTCACAACTCCTTCTTCAAGGGTAACTACCTGTTCCAGCTGTGGACCGATGCCAGCGCCATCATCGATTACCTGGTGTATGCGCGTAACTACATCTCGGAGTGCGAGGAACGCCACGGCTTCGAGCGTGTGGAAGAGCTGCTCGACTCCTGCCACGCCCTGATGAGCTATGGCGTGGACCGCTACAAGCGGCCGCAGCGCCTGTCGCTGGCCCAGGAAAAGGCGCGCCAGCGCGAACGCGAGGCCTACATGCAGTCGCAGGTCAACGAACTCTGGCGCACCCTGCCGGCCAAAAAGGAAACCGCCGCCACCGCCGTGGAAGAACGTTTCCCCAGCGAGCCCCAGGAGAACCTGCTCTACTTCGCCGAGAAGAATGCGCCGCTGCTGGAACCCTGGGAGCGCGAGGTGATCCGCATCGTGCGCAAGGTCGGCCAGTACTTCTATCCGCAGCGCCAGACCCAGGTGATGAACGAGGGCTGGGCCACCTTCTGGCACTACACCCTGCTCAACACGCTCTACGACCAGGGCCGCCTGACCGATGGCTTCATGATGGAATTCCTGCATTCGCACAGCAATGTGGTGTTCCAGCCGCCCATCACCAAACCCTATTACAACGGCATCAACCCCTACGCGCTGGGCTTCTCGATGATGAGCGACATACGCCGCATCTGCGAGCATCCCAGTGACGAGGACCGCGAGTGGTTCCCCGAGATCGCCGGCAGCAACTGGCTCGATACCCTGCACCACGTGATGCGCAACTACAAGGACGAGAGCTTCATCGCCCAGTATCTGTCACCCAAGCTCATGCGCGACATGCGCATGTTTGCCGTGCTCGACGACGATACCCGCAGCGAGATGGAAGTCTCGGCCATCCACAACGAGCGCGGATTCCAGTATGTGCGCCAGGCACTGTCACGGCAGTACGACATCAATCACCGCGAGCCCAACATCCAGGTCTGGTCGGTCAATACGCGCGGCAACCGCAGCCTGACGCTGCGCCACTTCCGCAGTGATGGCCGCTCGCTGGGCGACAGCACCAACGAAGTCCTGCGCCACATGGCGCGGCTGTGGCAGTTCGACGTCTACCTGGAAAGCGTGGACGACAACGGCTACATCGTGCAGCGCTATGAATGCGTGGCCGAGAACCGCTATTCGCTGCGCACATGAAAGCGCTCTTCCTGCAGCGGCCGGAGTGACCATGCCGGCCGCACCCGCCACTCCCCGTCCGCCGATCTCGGCGCAGACCATCCCGCTGTTTCCGCTGGCCAGCACGCTCTTTCCCGAAGGGCGGCTGCCGCTGCAGATCTTCGAGGTGCGCTATCTGGACATGATCGGCAAGTGCATCGCCGAAGGCAGCGGCTTCGGCGTGGTGGCCTTGACCGAAGGCTCGGAGGTGCGTCGGCCCGGCCAGAGCGAGCGTTTCGTCGGCGTGGGAACGCTGGCGCGCATCAGGGAATGGTCCACACCTTCGCCGGGCCTCATGCGCATCGCCTGCAGCGGTGGCGAGCGCTTCCGTATCCTGCAGGCCGAGCAGCAGAAGCACGGCCTATGGACGGCCGAGGTTGAGATGATGGAAAGCGATCGCGCCGTGATCATCCCGGAAGAATTACGCAATACCGCGCGGGCGCTGGATGACCTGCTGCAATCGGTGCTGCGTCAGGGCCTGCCGGATAGCGAAGTGCCGATCGCCGCGCCGTTCCGCCTGGACGATTGCGGCTGGGTCGCCAACCGCTGGGCCGAGATGATGCCCATCACCGTGGAGATGAAGCAGAGCCTGCTGGCGCTGGACAATCCGCTGCTGCGGCTGGAGCTGGTGCAGGATGCACTGGACGAACTGGGCTGGCTGAAATAGGCTGCCGCCAGCAGCCCTCTCCTTACCCCCTACCATGCGCCCTTACGGCGCTACGCCACTGATCCCCGCCTCGGCCAGCAAGGCCGCCATTCCCGACCAGAAGATCTGGATGCCGATGCACAGCAGGATGAAGGCCGACAGCCGCAACACCACCATGGTGCCCAGGCGCCCCATCAGCTTGACCAGCTTGTGCGCGTAGTTGTAGCACAGGAAGATCACCAGCGAAGTCAGCGCCGCGCCCAGGGCCGCACTCCCCACCGAAATGACCCAGTCCAGCAGCCGCGTGGGGGTATTGGCACCCAGCGTGATGGACGCCGCCAGCGTGCCCGGCCCGACGGTAAGCGGGAAGCTCATGGGATAGAAGCTGCGCGCCTTGATCTCATCGTCGGGCAAGTCCTCATCATAGGTCTGGGCGACCTGGGTGGGAATGGCGCTGTCCTGGCTGTTGTCGTTGAGCAGTTTCCAGCCCGACACCGCCACCAGCAGCCCGCCACCGACGCGCACGATGGATAGCGAGATACCGAAGAAGGTCAGCACGTGCGAACCGATGAAGATCGCCGCCACCAGCATGAACCAGCAGTTGATGGCGACCTGGCGTGCGATGCGCTGCTCGGTGCTGCGGCTGACATTGCCCAGCAGATTGGCAAACACCGGCGCAATGCCCAGGGGATTAAGGATGGGCAAGAGCGTGATCGGGATCAGCACGACCGCTTTGAGGAAGAGGATCAGCATGGGAGAAAAAAGGACAGAAGAAGCCGGAGCTGGCAGCGTAGCCGAAAGCCGCTACGCTGCCAACTCCACGCACACAGCCGGGTTCAGGCCGCGCGCAGATGCATGCTGCGTGCCCGCATGAGCAGCAGCGCCGCAATGGCGAAGTTGAGCAGGTTCCAGCCGATGCCGTTGGCGAAGGCGGCGTGGTAGGCGCCGGTCAGGTCGAAGATCTTGCCTGACATCCAGCCCCCCAGCGCCATGCCGAACATGGTGGCCATGATGGCCGCGCCCACGCGCTGGCCGGTCTCGGCCGCAGGGAAGTACTCGCGCACGATGATGGCGTAGGAGGGCACGATGCCGCCCTGGAACAGTCCGAACAGGGCCGAGATCACATACAGCGAAGCCAGGCTGTCGAAGGGCAGGAACAGCAGCAGCGACAAGCCCTGCAGCATGGAACCCAGCAACAGCGTACGCAAGCCGCCGATACGGTCGCAGATGGCCCCCGACACCAAGCGGCTGACCACGCCGCAGGCCAGCATCAGCGAGAGCATCTGGGCGCCGCGCGCCGGGCCATACCCCAGGTCGCCGCAATAGGCCACGATATGCACCTGGGGCATGGCCATGGCCACGCAACAGGCCACGCCAGCCACGCACAACAGCAATTGCGCCGACCCCGGCGCCAGGCCGAAGGGACGTGCGCCACCCGCTGCACGTGCAGTACTCGCGCCGCTCTCCTGCACCGGCGGGCGGGCGCGCATGAGCAGCGCCAGCGTACACATCACGACGGCACAGATGATGCCCAGGCCGATGTAGGTCTGCTGCCAGCCTACGCTATCGACGAAATGCTGGACGATGGGTGGCCAGATCGCCCCACCCAGGTAATTGCCGCTGGCGCACACGGCCACGGCAATGCCACGGCGCTTGCGGAACCACATCGAAGTATCGGCCACCAGCGGCGAGAAGGTACAGGCCGTGCCCAGGAGGCCGATCAGGATACAGTGGGCCGCCATGAAGAACCAGATGTTGGGGGCCAGCGCGGCGGCGATGAAGCCGCCACCCAGGCAGGCCCCGCCCAGCAGCAGCGGGCGGGTGATGCCGGAGCGGTCGGCCATGCGCCCCATGAGCATGCCACCCACGCCGACCCCGAGCATGGTGACGGTATAGGGCATGGAGGCCAAGCCACGATCGACCTGGAAATGCGCCTGCACCGCCGGCAGGACCACGGCCATCACATACATGCCGCTGGCACCGACGATCATCAGGACCAGGGTGATGCACAGGCGCATCACCGCATAGGAGGAATCGACCTGGTGCCGGTCGACGTGGGCAGGGTGGCTGGTACGGCTGGATGCCGCAGGCGAGCTGCTGGATGGAGGGGTATCCAAGGTGATCTCCGGCTAATTTTTTATAAAATTATTGTGATGCAGGCCGGAATCGGATTGTGATGTGATCTCCGGCCAGGCCTTGCACCCGATTGGTGCAAGTCTTGCAGACTAACATGCAAGCGCCAGGCTTGCAGGTGAAGCAGCAAAAACCGGAATGTGGGCGACGGAAGAGGACGGGCGGATCTCAGCCGACGTGGTAGAGGTGGACCTGTTGATAGCCCAGGCGCTCCTTGTGGCGGGCGATCTTCTGCAGCATCAGCAGACCGGCCTCATGGCCAGCCACCACGGTGCGCCGCGTAGCACTGCGCATCTCGCCGCCATCCCAGGCCTGGGTAAGCACCCAGTCGCCCAGCAGGTCCTGCACCAGATCGACGGTGAAGATGGCACGCGATTTTCCGTCCGAGAAATGCAGGCGCATGGCCACGGTCACGGGCAGTGCATGGGTGACGTGGTCGGCGGAATCGATCATGGCTAAAGCGGGGCTACGGAACGGCGGGCGTGGATGATAGCAGGACGGCTGCCGAATACAAGGACAACAGCAAGAACGGTGACAAACCCGCCCGGCACGCAGCCGGGCGGGATGAAGCTTAGAGGTTGGGAGCGAGCCAGCGCTCCAGGTCCTCGCGGGGGACCTGGCGACGCCGGGCCATATCCTCGACCTGGTCAGCGCCGATCTTGCCGACCACGAAGTACTTCGATTGCGGGTGGGCGAAGTAGAAGCCCGACACCGACGCCCCCGGGAACATGGCGTAGGACTCGGTCAGCTGCATGCCGATCTCGTCGCACTGCATGGTGCGGAAAGCGTCAGCCTTGACCGTGTGCTCCGGGCAGGCCGGATAGCCGGGCGCGGGGCGGATGCCGAGGTATTTTTCCTTGATCAGGTCGGTGCTGCTCAAGTGCTCGTCGGCGGCATAGCCCCACAGGTCCTTGCGCACGCGCTCGTGCAGGTATTCGGCGAAGGCCTCGGCCAGGCGGTCAGCCAGGGCCTTGAGCATGATGGAGGAATAATCGTCATGGGCATCCTCGAAGCGCTTCTCGTACTTCTCGATACCCAGGCCGGCGGTGACGGCAAACATGCCGATGTAGTCCTGCACGCCCGAGTCCTTGGGCGCGATGAAGTCCGACAGGCACTGGTTGGGACGCGCCACGCCATCGACCACCGGCTTCTCGGTCTGCTGACGCAGGCCGTAGTAGGTGAAGGCGACCTGGCTGCGGCTGTCGTCGGTATAGATCTCGATGTCATCGTCATTGACGCTATTGGCCGGCAAGAGCGAGATGACGCCGTTGGCGGTGAGCCAGCGGCCATCGATGATCTTCTTGAGCATGGCCTGAGCTTCTTCGAAGACCTTGGTGGCGGCTTCACCGACGACCTCATCGGTCAGGATGGCGGGGTAAGGACCGGCCAGGTCCCAGGTCTGGAAGAACGGGCCCCAGTCGATGTAATTGGCCAACAAGCCCAGGTCGACATTCTTGAACAGACGACGGCCGATGAACTTGGGCTTGACCGGTGCGAAGTCGAGCCGGGTCTTGTTGGCGCGGGCCGCCGCCAGCGACAGCATGGGCGTCGCCTTCTTGCTGGCGTGCTGCTCGCGGATGCGTTCGTAGTCGGCGTTGAGTTCGCTGACGTACTGGGTCTTCTGCTCGTCGGTCAGCAGCGATTGCGCCACCGACACGGCACGCGAGGCGTCCGGCACGTAGACCACCGGGCCTTCGTAGTTGGGGGCGATCTTGACTGCCGTGTGCGCGCGCGAGGTGGTGGCACCACCGATCATGAGCGGCATCTTGATGCCGGCAAAATACGGATCGCGCTGCATTTCCTTGGCGACATAGGCCATCTCTTCCAGCGAGGGGGTGATCAGGCCGGACAGGCCGATGATGTCGGCCTTCTCTTCCTTGGCCTTGGCCAGGATCTCGGCGCAGGGCACCATCACACCCATGTTGACCACCTCGAAGTTGTTGCACTGGAGGACCACGGTGACGATGTTCTTGCCGATGTCGTGGACGTCGCCCTTGACGGTGGCGATCACGATCTTGCCCTTGGGCTTGGCAACCTCGCCGGTGGTGATTTCGAGCTGGCGCTTTTCTTCCTCGATGAAAGGGATCAGGTGGGCCACGGCCTGCTTCATCACGCGGGCCGACTTGACCACCTGCGGCAGGAACATCTTGCCCTGGCCGAACAGGTCGCCGACCACGTTCATGCCGTCCATCAGCGGGCCTTCGATCACGTGGATGGGACGGCCACCATCGGCGGCGATCTGCTGGCGCGCCTCTTCGGTGTCTTCCACGATCCATTGCGTGATGCCGTGCACCAGTGCATGCGAGAGGCGCTTGGCGACCGGTTCGCTGCGCCATTCCAGGGTGGCTTCTTCCTTCTTGTCGCCGGCCTTGAGGGTGGCGGCGTATTCGATCATGCGCTCGGTGGCGTCGTCGCGGCGGTTCAGCACCACGTCTTCCACGCGCTCGCGCAGTTCGGCCGGCAGGTCGTCATAGACGCCGATCATGCCGGCATTGACGATGCCCATGGTCATGCCGGCCTTGATGGCGTGGTACAGGAAGACCGTGTGGATGGCCTCGCGCGCCGGGTCGTTGCCGCGGAAGCTGAAGGACACGTTGGAGACGCCGCCGCTGATCTTGGCGTAGGGCAGGTTCTCGTGGATCCAGCGGGTGGCTTCGATGAAGTCGACCGCGTAGTTGTTGTGTTCCTCGATACCCGTCGCCACCGCGAAGATGTTGGGGTCGAAGATGATGTCTTCGGGCGGGAAGTCCAGCTTGTCCACCAGCAGGCGATAGGCGCGCTCGCAGATCTCGATCTTGCGCGCGAAGGTATCGGCCTGGCCCACTTCGTCGAAGGCCATGACGATCACGGCGGCACCGTAGCGACGGCACAGCTTGGCTTCGCGCAGGAATTTTTCCTCGCCTTCCTTCATCGAGATGGAGTTGACGATGGACTTGCCCTGCACGCACTTGAGGCCAGCCTCGATGACTTCCCACTTGGAGGAGTCGATCATGATGGGTACGCGGGCGATGTCCGGTTCAGAAGCGATCAGGTTCAGGAAGCGCGTCATGGCGGCGACCGAATCGAGCATCGCCTCGTCCATGTTGATGTCGATGATCTGCGCGCCGTTCTCGACCTGCTGACGGGCCACGGCCAGGGCTTCGTCGTACTGCTCGTTGAGGATCAGGCGGGCGAAGGCCTTGGAACCGGTGACGTTGGTGCGCTCGCCGACGTTGACGTACAGCGATTCGTCATTGATGGTGAAGGGTTCCAGGCCCGACAGCCGCATCTCGTGCTTGGGTTCCGGGACCTTGCGCGGAGCGATGGTGGCGACCGTGTCGGCGATGGCCTTGATGTGCGGCGGCGTGGTGCCGCAGCAGCCACCGGCGACGTTGACGAAGCCGCTCTCGGCGAATTCCTTCAGCAGGGCCGAGGTGACATCGGGCGTCTCGTCGAAGCCGGTGTCGCTCATCGGATTGGGCAGGCCGGCGTTGGGGTAGATGCAGACGTAGGTATCGGCGATGCGCGACAGTTCTTCCGCGTAGGGGCGCATGAGGGCCGCGCCCAGCGCGCAGTTCAGGCCCACGGTCAGCGGGCGCGCATGACGGATGGAATTCCAGAAGGCAGTCACGGTCTGGCCCGACAGGATGCGGCCGGAGGCGTCGGTGACGGTGCCCGAAATCATGATGGGCAGGCGCTTGCCGCTTTCCTCGAAGAAGGTATCGATGGCGAACAGCGCAGCCTTGCAGTTCAGGGTATCGAAGATGGTCTCGACCAGCAGCACGTCGGCGCCGCCTTCGACCAGCGCGCGGGTCTGTTCCAGGTACGCAGTCACCAGTTGATCGAAAGTTACGTTACGGGCAGCGGGGTCGTTGACGTCCGGCGAGATCGAGGCGGTCTTGGGGGTGGGGCCGAGGGCACCGGCGACGAAGCGCGGCTTGTCCGGGGTCGAGTACTTGTCGCAGGCGGCGCGGGCCAGACGGGCCGACTCCACGTTCATCTCGTAGACCAGATGCGCCATGTGGTAATCGTCCTGGGCCACGCTGGTGGCGCCGAAGGTATTGGTCTCGATCAGGTCGGCGCCGGCGGCCAGGTATTGCTCGTGGATTTCCTGGATGATGTGCGGCTGGGTCAACGAGAGCAGCTCGTTGTTGCCCTTGACGAACATCTCCTTGCCGGGAACGCTGAAGTCGGCAAAACGCTGGCCGCGATAATCCTCTTCGCTCAGCTTGTAGCGCTGGATCATGGTACCCATGGCGCCATCGAGGATGAGGATGCGCTGCGACATCAGGTCGCGCAGCAGCAATTCGGTCTGGCACAGTTCGTTTGGTTTCATCTGGCGTTTTTCTCTGATTACGGCAACAATGCGGGCCTGCCCCCCGGCAGGCGGGTCAAAAAAACCGGCCAGGGACAGGCAGGTTTTCAGGCGAAAAATAGAGCCAAATTATACGCGAAAGCGACCCCCTCCCCGCGTACGGGCGGCCTTTGCGGCCAGCCTTCGTTGCCACGAGTTAATTTTTCATAAAGATGACAGACCGTCCCCCCATCCTGATCCTGACCGCCCTGGAAAGCGAACTCAAGGCCGCCGATGCCCCTGCCGGGGTGGAAGTGGTGTATTGCGGGGTGGGCAAGGTCAATGCCGCGCTGCATGCCACCCACGCCATCCTGGCGCGACGCCCGCGCGCGGTGATCAATTTCGGCACGGCCGGCAAGATCGATCCCCTGCATGATGGCCTGCTGGAAGTCGCTGCCGTGATCCAGCGCGACATGGCGGCCATGCCGCTGGCGCCACGTGGCGTGACGCCGCTGATGAACCAGGAGCAACAGCCGCCGCGACTGCAGTCCGGTTATCCGGGGGTGCTATGCGGCACCGGCGACAGCTTCGTGACGGCCGCCGATGACTGGCTGGTGGCGCAGGGTGTCGATCTGGTGGACATGGAGTTGTTTGCCATCGCCCGCGTGTGCCACCATTTCGGGCTGCCCTGGCGGGCCTTCAAGTTCGTCACCGACGGCGCCGACGACGATGCCGCCGATGACTGGCAAGCCCGTGTGCATCTGGGTGCGGAGCTGTTCTGGCGGCATCTGCCGCACGTGCTCAAGCAGTACGCCTGAGCGCACCGGCTCAGGCGAAGCGGCCACCTTCCAGCGGGAAACCCTTCAGGAATTCCGCGGCCGGCAGGCGCTTGCCGCCGGGCTTCTGCAATTCGGTCAGCAGCAGAGCACCTTCGCCGCAGGCCACCACGATCCCCCCCTGGGCATCAGCCGACAATACCTGGCCGGGTTCGCCGTGCTGCGCCACGGTCACCGGACGTGCCTGCCACAGCTTGACCACGGTGTCGCCGAAGCGTCCAGTGGCGCCGGGGAAGGGATTGAAGGCGCGGATGCGGCGTGCCAGCTGTTCTGCGCCCCGGCTGAAGTCCAGCGCAGCCTCTTCCTTGGCGATCTTGGCGGCGTAGTTGGCGCCCTCTTCCGGTTGCGGCGTGGCCGGCAATGCGCCGCGCTCCAGCTTTTCCATCGCTTCCACGATCATCCGGCCGCCCAGCGCGGCCAGCTTGTCATGCAGGCTGCCGGTGGTGTCTTCGGCGCTGATGGGCAGGCTTTCGATCAACATCATCGGGCCGGTATCGAGTCCTTCTTCCATCTGCATGATGGTGATGCCAGTCTCGGTATCGCCGGCCTCGATGGCTCGATGGATGGGGGCTGCGCCGCGCCAGCGCGGCAGGAGCGAGCCGTGGATGTTGATGCAGCCGTAGCGCGGGATATCGAGCACGCTGCGCGGCAGGATCAGGCCGTAGGCGGCCACCACCATCACATCATGCGGGGTCGATTGCAGCAGCGCATGGGCCTCCTGCGCCACCTCGGGATACTTGCCATTGAGGCGCAGCGAGACCGGCTGCGCCACCGGCGTGCCGTGCTTCAGCGCGCATTGCTTGACCGGCGAGGCCTGCAGTTGCATGCCGCGTCCAGCGGGGCGATCCGGCTGGGTCAGGACCAGGGTGATCTCGTGGCCAGCCGCATAGAGCGCTTCGAGCGCGACGGCGGCGAATTCCGGCGTACCGGCAAAAATGATCTTCATGAAAAACTCCAGGCGCGGCCACGGCCGCCAGATTTACAAATTGCGTGTCTTGTGCGGAGCGCGGGCGAAGGCCATATCGTACAGCCAGTTCGGCAACAGCCTGAGCAACTTGGCTACCACACCCATCTGCCACGGGATGACACGATAGCTCACCCCCTCGGCGATACTCTGCAGGACGCGCTCGGCAAAGCGTTCCACCGGCATCAGGAAGGGCATGCGGTAGGTGTTCACGCGGGTCATCGGGGTGTCGATGTAGCCGGGCGCGATGGTCACGACCTTGATGCCGGAAGCGCGCAGTTCCACCCGCAGCGATTCGCAGTAGCTGATCACGGCAGCCTTGGAGGCGCTATAGGCCTCGGCGCCGGGCAGGCCGCGGATACCGGCCACGCTGCCGATACCCACCAGCCGGCAGCGCCGGCGCTGTGCCTCGGGCAGCGCCTTCATGCGCGCCACGAAGGGCGTAAAGGTGGCGAAGGTAGCCGTGACATTGACGGCCAGGATGCGCTCGAAGGTGGCCAGGTCTTCCTGATATTCGGTCAGGGTGCCCTGCGAGATCCCGGCATTGGCGATGACCACATCGGCACCGCCGAACTCGGCCATGAAGGACTCGGCGGCGGCGGCCAGGGCGGCGTGATCGGTGACATCGAGGGCATAGACGCGATGCTGCTCTGGATGAGTCAGGCTGGCGCGCAGGGCTTCCAGCTCGGTCTGGCGCCGGGCCACCAGACCCAGGCTGGCCCCCTGCGCCGCATAGGCGCGCGCCAGGGCCATGCCGATACCGCTGGAAGCACCGGTCAGGAAAACCCGCAGCGGGCCGGTCAGCGTGGGAAGGGATGGCATGCCTGCTCCTCGTGGCAATACAAAGCGCGACGGCGCGCGGTGAAAATGAAAACGGTCCGCACCCTTGCGGGCGCGGACCGTCGGCGGTAGGACCGGCTTACTTCTTCTTGGCTGCCGCGCCGCTAGCCTTCTCAGCGGCGGCCTTGGCCACCAGGTGATCCATCACCTGCAGGGCCGCGGCCTGCTGCATCGATTCGGGCTGGTTGGCCAGCGCCACGCCGACCACCGAAGGCGAAGTCACGTAGCGACCATCGATGGCGATCATCGGCACGCCATCAACCTTGTAGGCTTCCTGCAGCTGGGCTGCGCGGCGCACCTTGGTCTGCACACCGAAGGAATTGTACAGGTCCAGGAATTTCTGCTTGTCCAGGCCGATCTTCTCGATGTAGGCCAGGATGGTCTTGTCGGTATTGACGCGCTGACCTTCGACGTGGATCGCCTGGAAGATCTTGGGGCCCAGCTCTTCGGCCTTACCCATGGCCTCCAGCGTGTAGTACAGCTTCTGCTGCGGCACGAAACTGTCGCGGAAGGCCACCGGCACCTTCTTGAAGTTGATCTTGTCACCCTGCTTCTTGACCCAGGCGGTCAGCGACGGATCCCAGGCCGCGCAGTGCGGGCAATCGAACCAGAAGAACTCGGTGACCTCGACCTTGTTACCCGAGTCGGTCGGCTGGGCCTGCTCCAGCACACGGTAGTCGCTCCCTACTTGCGGATTGGCCGGGGAGGCCTGGACACCGACGCTGGCCGACCAGGCCAGCACGCCAAAGCTGACGGCTGCCAGCAGCTTTTGATGAAAACGCATGGTATTACCCTCTCTGATGGATGTTCGGTAAGGCCCGCCAGGATGGCCGGCCTGCCCCGCCTGCGGCGCCGGCTATCCCTGTCCGGCGTCGCTGGCTTGCTCGCTACGTTCTTTTACTTGGGAATGCGCACGATGGCGGCATCGACCCCGTTATCGGACAGCTTGCTGCGCGTACGGTTCATCGCATCGGCATGCTCGAAGGGACCGATGCGCACGCGATAGAGCACGCCGCTGTCGGCGGTGCGCTCGGTCACCTTGGCTTCGAAACCCAGCAGGGCCAGCTTGGCGCGAGCGCTGTCGGCATCGGCCTGGTCGCGGAAGGCGCCGGTCTGCAGGAAGTAGGTCCACTTGTCATCGGCGGCATCGCTCTTGGCGGACGAAGATGACGCTGCAGGCTTGGCATCTGCCTGCTTGCTCTCAGCCTGCTTGGCCGGTGCGGCCGGGGCCGGCGTCGGCGCAGGTGCTGCCGCCGGCGGCGTGGCCGGCTGGGCGGCGGCGGTATTGGGCGGCACCGGTGTCTGCGACTGTTGCTGGTCGCGCGCGGCCTCACGGGCGATGTCGCGATTGCCGTAGAGCGGACGGTTGGGATCGGCCGCCTGGGCCGGCGTCGGGTCGGTGCGCTCGGGGCGCACCACCTTGTTGACGAAGGGGATGGGCGACTTGGTGATCATCAGCGCCACACCCACGGCAATCCCCAGGCCGACGATCAAACCCAGGATCAGGCCGAGCAGCGTACCGCCGGCCTGCTTGTGATATTTCGCGTTCAACGGTTTCACGTTTCTCTTGTCTAGGAGCTTGTTTTACATTCTGGCGGGAGCCGATACACCCAGCAGCGCCAGGCCGTTGCGCAGCACCTGGCGGGTGGCGGACAGCAGTGCCAGGCGTGCGGACCTGGTTGGGACATCGTCCACCAGCACGCGTTCCGCATTGTAGTAGCTATGCAGTTCGCCTGCCAGATCACGCAGGTAGAAGGCGACCTGGTGCGGGCCCAGCTCCTGCAGGGCATGGGCCAGCATCTCCGGATACTCGGCCAGCTTGGCCAGCAGCGTGGCTTCGCGCGGTGCGGTCAGGGGCGAGAGGTCGGTGACGGACTTGAGCTCATCCTCGTTGCCGCCCCACTTGCCCAGCACGGTGCAGATGCGGGCATGCGCGTACTGCACGTAGTAGACCGGGTTTTCGTCGGACTGCGCCAGCGCCAGGTCGACGTCGAACACGAATTCGGTATCGGCCTTGCGCGAGATGAGGAAGAAGCGCACCGCATCGCGGCCACGGGTGAGGTCACGTTCCTGGCCTTCGACGGCCTCGCCGGCCGACCATTCGATCAGGTCACGCAGCGTGACGTAGGAACCGGCGCGCTTGGAGATCTTGACCTCTTCGCCGTTGCGCATGACGGTGACCATCTTGTGCAGCACATAGTCGGGATAGCCTTGCGGGATACCCACGCCAGCGGCCTGCAGGCCGGCGCGCACGCGCGCGATGGTGCCGTGGTGGTCGCTGCCCTGGATGTTGATGACCTTGCCGTAGCCACGCTGCCACTTGTTGATGTGGTAGGCGACGTCAGGCACGAAGTAGGTATAGGTGCCATCGGTCTTCTTCATGACGCGATCCTTGTCGTCGCCATAGTCGGTGGTGCGCAGCCAGAGTGCGCCATCCTGCTCGTAGGTTTTGCCGGCAGCCACCAGAGCCTCCACGGCGGCGGCCACCTTGCCGTCGGCGTAGAGCGAGGACTCCAGGTAGTAGTTGTCGAACTTCACGCCGAAGGCCTGCAGGTCCAGGTCTTGCTCGTGGCGCAGGTAGGCCACGGCGAAGCGGCGGATCGAATCGATGTCCTCGACATCACCGCTGCCGGTGGCGGGTTCGCCATCGGTGGCCGAGACGGTCTTCTTGTCCAGGAAGTCGCGTGCGATGTCGGCGATGTAGTCGCCGTTGTAGGCCGACTCGGGCCACTGCGCATCACCCGGCTTGAAGCCGCGCGCACGGGCCTGCACGGAGGTGGCCAGCGTGGCGATCTGCACGCCGGCGTCGTTGTAGTAGAACTCGCGCAGCACGTCGTAGCCCTGCACTTCCAGCAGCGACGACAGCGCATCACCGAGCGCGCCCTGGCGGCCATGACCCACGTGCAGCGGACCGGTCGGGTTGGCCGAGACGAACTCGACCAGCACCTTCTTGCCGGCACCGGCACTGCCGCGACCGAATTGCGCGCCCTGCTCGTGGATCACCTTGACCACCGCCTGCTTGGCCGCCGCGGCCACGCGCAGGTTGATGAAGCCGGGACCGGCGATCTCGACGGATTCCACCAGGCCGTCGCGAGCCGGATCGGCCATGACGGCGGCGACGATGGCTTGCGCCAGTTCACGCGGATTCTTCTTCAGCGGCTTGGCCAGCTGCATGGCCACGTTGCAGGCGATATCGCCGTGCGTGGCATCGCGTGGGCGCTCCAGCGTGATGGTCGGCGTCAGGTCGGTGCCGGCCAAAAGCGGCTGCAATGCGGACGAGAACAGGTCGGAGATGCGTTGTTTCTGTTGTGCGAGCATGGGAATGAGGGGTAAAGCGGAAGCGGCCGTGGCGCCGGACTTGCTCACCGTGCGCCGCGCGGAGGAATCGCTTGAAATTGGTTGAGCAGCCGAGATTATACCGGCTTGCCGACCTGCTTTGCGCCTCCGGGGATGACCGGGACCGCCTTTTTGCCTGATCTTGCGCGGACTTCCTGTTCCCTTTACCTACCCGCCTCAGCCGGCAGCGGCCGATGTCCGTCCGGCATCGCTCCAGGCATGCCAGTAAAGATGCATGATTCGCAACATCCTGCCGGCGAACAGTCCGGCGAAGGCGCCATAGACCAGCGCCAGCGGCAGCGTGAACCAGGGCTGGCTGGCCAGCGCCGGATGCAGGGCCTGCATCACGGCCGCACCGTACTTGACCGCAAAGATGCTGACGGTCAGCAACAACGGTTGCCAGCTGCCGGGCACGACCAGGCGCCGACCTGCCCTGTCGACACTGATGCGCCGGGCAGCCTGGCCATGAAAGCCCAGCCATGCGGCGATCAGCAGCGCCAGCGTGCCCAGTCCGGAAGCCAGCGCATGGGTCGCCAGGCCCTGCAGCAAGCCAGTCACCGACAAGGCGCACATCACCAGTGGCAACAGCAGGGCGCGCCACAGGGCGCTTTCACGCGTGCGGGTGGCCTGCAGGCCGCGATAGAGCAGGAAGGCCAGCAATAGCCAGACCCAGGTGGGGGTGTGGGAAACAATGGCGAGGATCATGAACGGCTCCGCGAGATGACAGCTGACAAGGGGAAATGAACAGGCGCCAAGATAGCGCTCCCTTCCGCCCTCGCCCAGCGGGATGCGACGAAACGCCGCATCAATGGCGCCAGCGGCTCAGATATCGACCGGATCGACTTCCAGCGACCAGCGCGCGCGCGTCTTCACCTGCCGCAACAGCGCCAGCCATTGCTTGAGGAAGGCCTGCAGGGCCGGCCGCGAGGCGCACTCCAGCAGCAACTGGGCGCGTTCCACGTTGGCCACTCGCATCATGGTCATCGGGATGGGTTCGTTGATGATGATGGCGGAATCCTCCAGCAAGCTCGCCGCATCCTTCAGGAAAGTCATGGCCAGCTCCAGCTCGCGCGCCTCGGCGCGCAGCAGCGCCTGGTACATGAAGGGCGGGAAGCAGGCCTGGCGGCGCTCCTCCAGCAGGGTGCCGGCAAAGCCGTCGTAGTCGTGGCGCATCACCGCCTGATACAGCGGATGATGCGGATAACGGGTCTGGATCAGCACCTCGCCCGAGCTGCCGTCCGCCGACAGCCCAGCCCGTCCGGCCCGGCCGGCCACCTGCATCAGTTGCGCGAACAGACGCTCGCTGGCACGGTAGTCGTGCGAGAACAGCGCCGTATCCGGATTGAGCACCCCCACCAGGGTCAGCTTTTTGAAGTCATGCCCCTTGGCCACCATCTGGGTGCCGACCAGGATATCCACCTCGCCCCGGTGCACGCTGTCGAAGGCACTCTGGGCCGAGCCCTTCAGGCGGGTCGAGTCGGCATCGATGCGCAATACGCGGGCCTCGGGGAAGATCGCCTGCAAGCCCTCCTCCACCCGCTGGGTGCCGCGTCCCAGGGGTTGCAGGTCGACATTGCCGCAGGTCGGGCAGGCCCGGGGGATATGCAGTTCCAGGCTGCAATGATGGCAGCGCAGGCGGCGTTCGGGACGGTGCACCACCATGAAGGCGTCGCAGCGCATGCAGTTGCTGATCCAGCCGCAGGCGTCGCAGGACAGCACCGGTGCATAGCCGCGCCGGTTCAGGAACAGCAGCGATTGCTCGCCCTGCTCCAGGCGCTTGCGCACGGCCGCGATCAGGGCCGAGGTCAAGCCATCGACGGGCTTGTCACGCTCCATGTCGATCACCTTGACGCTGGGCAGCACCGCCTGCAGGGCGGCACGCTGGCGCAGTTCGAGGCGGCGGTAGCGGCCGGCCTGGGCATGCTGCCAGGTTTCCAGCGACGGCGTGGCCGAACCCAGCACCACCGGAATACCCAGCTGGCGCGCGCGCCAGACGGCCAGGTCACGGGCCGAATAGCGCAGGCCTTCCTGCTGCTTGTAGGAGGGATCGTGTTCCTCGTCGATGACGATGAGCTGCAGCGACGGCAAGGACGACAGGATGGCCAGTCGCGTCCCCAGCACGATCTGGGCCTGGCCCAGGTGCGCGGCCAGCCAGTTGCGGGCGCGCTCACCCTCGGCCAGGGCGCTATGCAGGGAGACCACGTTGAGATGCGGGAAACGCGCGCGGATATTGCCTTCCAGCTGCGGCGTGAGGTTGATTTCAGGCACCAGCACCAGGATCTGCGCGCGCTCGCCCCGCTCGGCCGCGCGGCGCAGGATGGCCGCAGCCGCCTGCAGGTAGACCTCGGTCTTGCCACTGCCGGTGACGCCATACAGCAGCAGCGGCGCAAAACCTTCGGCAGTGGAGATGGCATCGGCCGCCGCCTGCTGGGCGGCGTTGAGGTCCGGTGCCCGGCCAAACTGCATGGGATCGGCGGCAGGTACGGGAACGGCTGCGTTCTCCCCTGGCGATGTGCCAGCTTCGGCCAGTTTGGCAGCCTTGCCCTTGGCACGCGTCTTCTTGGGCGTACTGATCTGGCCTAGTGCCTTGAGTGCCCGGTCCAGCGCCACCGTCGTCAACGCCCGCAGATTCTTGGGCAAGCCCGGCAGCATCACCTCGCCCAGCGGGCGCTGGTAGTAGTCGGCGGCGAAGCCGCACAGCGCCAGCCAGTGCGTCGACATCGGCGGCAACTGCGTGCGTACGGCGATCACGTTCTTGATCTTCTGCGGGTCCAGGTCAGTCTGGGCATTCTGCCCGACCACCACGCCCACCGCCTCGCGACGGCCAAAGGGGACCACCACCAGCTGACCGATGGCCGGCACCGCTTCGCCCTCCTCCTGCGCCTGCCAACGGTAGTCGAAGACGGTGTGCAGGGGTGTATCGAGCGCCACCTGAAGGATGCGTTGTTCCACGAACTTAATGTGAATCCTGATTAATCGGGCTAAGCCACGGTTTCAATGTTGATTTTCGAGCTATCCACACATGCTGTGGATAACTTTGGGGACAACTGCCACTTGACATGACCATCGCTAGTCTGGCTGCGGCTTCCAGAGAATTGCCCAAATCCGGGGCAAAAAATTAATCCAATAAAATCAATGACTTGGCTTTCCAACCCAAAGTCTGGAAAATATTTTTGCTAAGAAGATTTGTGCATGAGCGTCGGCTTGCGAATGTGCATAAGTCCAAATCGCGAGCCACCGGCCTGGCATTTGTCAAGTCCCGCCCGACAAATAAATCCCCTGCATTTCCGCCACGCAAGGTCCTCACTTGTCCTACAAACTTAAAGTAAAACGTCACAAAGCGCGCTAAACGGCGGTTTTGTAAACGCTTTTAGGCTTTATACACAGTGACTGTGGATAACTTTGTTGACAAGTGGCTCTTGACAAGTCCCCACGCCGCGCCTGCAGCGGCTTTCGGCTCTTTCCCACAATTGTCTGCGCAAAATAAATCGAAGAAAATCAATGACTTAGAGATATGCTCGCAGCACAAACCTTCATATGCAAATAAATTTTATTCTCAGACAGAAAAGGGGGAAGAGTGTGTATAAGTCACGTGATAGTTGCAATGGACGTCACATTATCTCTTCCAACTGTGCAGAAGCGAACAAATAAAGACAAATACGCGCCAATTCAGGCGCGCATCGAACGGCTGATCTCATGGACCGCCTGCGCCAGCGTCGCCACCGCATCCGGCGGGGTGTGCTGGGAGATGCCGTGGCCCAGATTGAACACGTGGCCGCTACCGGCGCCGGGCTTGCCGAAGGATTCCAGCAGCTTGCGCACCTCGGTGCGGATGGCCTCATCGCCGGCGAAGAGCACATTGGGATCCAGATTGCCTTGCAGGGCCACCTTGTCACCCACACGGCGGCGGGCCTCGCCCAGGTTGACGGTCCAGTCCAGGCCGACAGCGTCGGCGCCGATGGCGGCGATCTGTTCCAGCCAGAGACCACCGCCCTTGGTGAAGACGATTACCGGGATGCGCTGGCCGTCGCGCTCACGCTGCAGCTGGCTGACCACCTGCTCCATGTAGGCCAGGGAAAACTGCTGGTAGATGCCGTCAGCCAGGGCACCGCCCCAGGTGTCGAAGATCATCACGGCCTGGGCACCGGCGGTGATCTGGGCGTTCAGGTAGGCCGCCACGGCATCGGCATTGGTCTTGAGGATGTGGTGCATCAGGTCGGGACGGGCATAGAGCATGCTCTTGACCAGGCGGAAATCGTCAGAGCCCCCGCCCTCCACCATGTAGCAAGCCAGTGTCCACGGGCTGCCGGAGAAGCCGATCAGCGGCACCCGGCCATCAAGCTCACGGCGGATCTGGGTCACGGCATCGAAGACATAGTTGAGCTTGGCCAGGTCGGGAGTCTGCAGGGCCTTCACGGCAGCTTCATCACGCAGCGGGCGCTGGAACTTCGGCCCTTCGCCATCGGCGAAGTACAGGCCCAGGCCCATGGCATCGGGGACGGTAAGGATGTCCGAGAACAGGATCGCGGCGTCCAGCGGATAACGCTCCAGCGGCTGCAGGGTGACCTCGGTGGCGTAGTCGGGATTGGTCGCCAGGCCCATGAAGGAACCGGCGCGGGCGCGCGTGGCGCGGTATTCCGGCAGGTAGCGACCAGCCTGGCGCATCAGCCACAGCGGCGTGTAGTCGGTGGGCTGGCGCAGCAGGGCGCGCAGGAAGGTATCGTTTTTGAGCGGAGCGAAGGTGGACATGGAAGTAATGGAAGACATGGTCGGCCTGCAATGCGAACTGACGACAATCCGTCATTATCTCATCCAACGCCAAGCGCTTCCGGGCTAATTGTCACTATCCGTGTAGACGTATATTGACGCAGGTCGTGGTATCTCCAATGCGCATTGCAGCCGTGGGCATTTGCTATCATTCGCAGCGGCGGCACGAGACCGCAAGATGCGCGCATCCGACCTGCACTATCATCATCCCCACATCACAACGGAGAGGAGACCCCATGAAAAAACTCATCAGCGCCGCCTTCCTGGCCGGCCTGGCCCTGGTTTCACTGTCGCTGCGTCCGGCCCTGGCCGATGACGCCAGCCCATCCCGCCTGGATCAGGTCATCAAGGCCGGCAAGCTGCGCATCTGCATGACCGGCGACTACAAGCCCTTTACCTACTACCGCCCGGACCAAAGCTTCGAGGGCATGGACGTGGAACTGGGACAGGCGCTGGCCAAGTCGCTGGGCGTGGAAGCCCAGTTCATCAAGACGACCTGGAGCACCCTGATGAATGACTTCATTGCCCAGTGCGACATCGCCATGGGCGGCGTCTCCATCACGCTTGACCGCGCCAAGACGGCGGCCTTTTCCGAACCGACCATGGTCGATGGCAAGGCCCCCATCATCCGCTGTGCCGACAAGGACAAGTTCCGCAACTTCGACATGATCGACCAGCCTGGCACGCGCGCCATCGTCAACCCTGGCGGCACCAACGAGCGCTTCGCTCGTGCTCGCTACAAGCATGCCACGCTGATGCTGCATCCGGATAACGTCACCATCTTCCAGCAAATCGTCGATGGACGCGCCGATGTGATGGTCACCGATGCCAGCGAGACCCTGTGGCAATCCAAGCTTCACCCCGAGCTCTGCCCGGTCACACCGGACCAGCCGCTGCAGTTTGCCGAAAAGGCCTATCTGCTGCCGCGCGGCGATGTCGCCTTCAAGGCTTATGTCGATACCTGGTTGCACCTGGCCAAGGCCACCGGGCAGTACCAGCAGATCTTCGACAAGTGGCTCAAGTAAGACATCGACTCGCCATCGCCCGGGTCCCGCTCAGTCGAACTTGAGGTCCTTCAGTTCGGGCTTGGGATCCGGGAATTTCAGTTTCAGCTTCTGTAGCGTCTCCAGAACCACATTGGCCACCATCAGGTTGCGGTGGGTCTTGGAGTCCGCTGGTACCACGTACCAGGGCGCATGCAAGGTACTGGTGGCGCGTAGCACTTCCTGATAGCGCTGCTGGTAGGCGTCCCAGTACTTGCGCTCGGCCAGGTCCTGGGGATCGAATTTCCAATGCTTGTTGGGATCATCGATGCGCGACTGCAGACGCGCCTTCTGCTCCCCCTTGGAGATGTGCAGGAAGAACTTCAAGACCACCGTGCCTGTTTCCCACAGCATCCGTTCGAAGTCGTTGATCTGGCGATAGCGTCGCTTGCACTCCTTCTCATCGATCCAGTCGTGCACGCGGGTGATCAATACGTCCTCGTAGTGACTGCGGTTGAACACGGCAATCTCCCCCGCCACCGGCACCTGGGCGTGGACTCGCCAGAGATAGTCGTGTGAGAGCTCGATGGCGGTAGGGGCCTTGAAATTGGAGATACGGATACCCTGCGGATTGACCGCCGCAAACACATCGTTGACGGTGCCGTCCTTGCCGCTGGTATCCATGCCCTGCAACACGATCAGCAGCTTATGCTTGTGACCGGCATAGAGCATCTGCTGCTGCGCGCCGATGGCCGCCGCCAGGCGCTGGATGGTGGCGCGATCCTTTTCCTTGTCGCCGCTGGAGAGCGGCTTGGTGGTGGCATCACTCTCCTTGAGCAGGAACTTGGGATGGACGATGAATTGCGGGCCGATCTTCTTTGCCATGCTGTCTCGCTTTGTCGTTATAGAAGAAGTTGATCATGTGCCCCCGGCACGGCGCTACAACACGCCCAGAGTATTGCCCAGGCGATGTTCGATCTTGATGCACTTGTCCATGATGACCTGCAATCCGGCGGCGCGTGCACGGACGGCGGCGGGCTCGTTGATGATGTCGAGCTGCATCCAGATGCATTCGGCATGGATGGCGATGGCCTCGTCCACTACCGGTGGAATGTCGGAAGACCTGCGGAAGCAATCGACAATCGAAATCCGCAGACCTTGCGTCGCCAAGGCCGCATTGGCCTCCTGCAGGGTGGCATGACAATGCTCTCCCAGGATGACCTGCCCGGCATACATCGGATTGACAGCGACGATGCGGTAGCCTGCGGCTTGCATGTAGGCCGCCACGTCGTAGCTGGCACGCTCGGGGCGATTGCTCAAGCCCACCACCGCAATGACAGGTTTGCCGTTGGCGCGTGGCGAAGGCAGTGAAGCATCTGCCAGGCTTGCTGGGCCCGATGGTGCTTGATCTGGTGTAACTGACGACATCCGTGCTCCTGCGTGAAGGTTGACCATTGACGCTGGCGCAAAGCGAGGGCGATATCTGTAAATGATTTACAAAGAGAGGATTGGTTCTCCGCACCTTGCCGGCCGTCAATCACTTTACCTGATCATGCTACTTTCGGCAGTGCTGCGGCAAGCATCTTCATGACAATCTGCTGACCGCTGCTGACAGCGGTGGAGCTCGATCACAAGGCGGAATAGTTAGTTTTCTGCCTGTGATCTAGTCTGATTGTCAGGAGGCAGTTGCGGGGACGTCTGGGGAATGACGAAAATATCGTGCGTTGGCGGCCTCGATATTTTCGACCGCCCAAAGCAAAAACCCTCGCTACTTGCGTAACGAGGGTCCTTGGGAGTAACAAGCCTGACGATGACCTACTTTCACACTGGTTGCAGCACTATCATCGGCGCGAAGTCGTTTCACGGTCCTGTTCGGGATGGGAAGGGGTGGTACCAACTTGCTATAGTCATCAGGCATAACTT